>Ga0335082_10000037_pt1 | contig 129237 bp, 120 predicted proteins | sample Lox_Sample_41_FD_206718 | JGI IMG/M metagenome (GOLD analysis project Ga0335082, IMG submission 206718) | Soil microbial communities from Loxahatchee National Wildlife Refuge, Florida, United States - Lox_Sample_4.1 | ecosystem: Environmental > Terrestrial > Soil > Wetlands | place: USA... | reverse complement strand
AAGGCCTGCGCGACCTGCTGAAGGCGTACCTGCAGACCGGGAACCTCGCGCAAGCGACGCCGCTCGCCGACAAACTCCTCTCCGTGCATAACGATCCGGAGGGATTGTTCGTACTCGCAGAAGGTTGTACTCACGCCGGCCAATACCATCAGGCGCTCGATATTTACAGCCAGCACGCGGATCGTCTTCTCGCGACCGATTCCGCCAAGCTTCTCTCCAGCCTGCATGCGATGATCACGCACGTGCGCGACGACGTCGGCGCGCTCGACATCCTCCTGCAATTGCTCAACAAGGCTGGCGAGAGCACGCACGTCGGCGAAGTCACCGAACTCATGGCCCACGCCTGCACCAAGGCGGGAGACTTTGTCCGCGCTCGCGACCTCTATCAGATGCTGGCGACCATGGAGCCGCAGAACCCGGTGCACCTGCAGAACTACCAGCAGGTTCTGGCGCACCTCGAGGAAGCATCGCCGACGCGCATGATCACGGCCGAAGAAGGCGCCGTTATCGTCGAAGAGTTGGAAGCGACCGCGCCGGTTGTCGATCAGTCTTATCCCGACGAAGTGGCGATTGCGGTTCGCTCCGCCATCACCGACGCGGACTTGTTCCTCTCCTACAACCTGCCGGAGAAAGCCATCGTTCCTCTTCTGGGAGCATTGCCCCAGGCTCCACGTGACGTTCGTCTTAACCAGCGCCTGGCCGCGCTGCACACTCGTTCCCTGCGCTTTACGGAAGCGGCCGTGTGCTGTCGCACACTGGAGAGCGTGTACCACGAATCGGGATTTCCTGATGAAGCCGTGCGCTACGGAGAACTTGCCGCCCGATACGAAGAACGTGCCGCGATCACGCCCGCTCCCAAGGCTGCAGCGGCCGCGCCGGCTCCTGTCGTATCCGCCGCCCCTTCTGTCCCTGTGGCGGCGTGGCCGGCGGCCCCGTCACTCGTACCGGAACACGAAGTTGCGCCTGAGCCTGTGGTTCAAGCCCAGCCCGAATTCGCGGTGCAGGAATCGATCGCGCAAGAGAGCCATGTCACCGAGGATCTCACCAATTGGGACGATTCCTTCTCCGTGCAGGAGTCTCCTGCCGCTGAGCCTAAACCCGCTCCCGCCGCCGCTCAACCAGCCGGCAGCGCCGAGGAAATCGCGGAGGTTGTGGAAGAAATTCGTTTCTATCTCGAACACTTGATGACCGACCAGGCCCGCGCCGCCTTCGCGCGCCTGCAGTCCCTGACCAGCGACCGTAGCATTGTGGAAGCCATCCGCTTGCAGATCGAAACGGCAGCGGCAAAGAAGGCGGAGCAGCAGGAGCCGGAAGTCGCCGAGGTAGCGGCCGATTCTGATGAGAACCAAGGCTTCGAAGTTGAAGTAGAGACCGAATCGGCCGCGGAAATCCCGCAGGAGCAGTTGGAGGGCTACCACGATACAGCTGAGACCACTCATGCGCAGGAGCCCCCGCAGGTTGAGCCTGAGCCAGTGGAAGCCGATGCCGACGATCTGTCATCGTTTGTTTCCGATCTGGAAAAATCGCTGGGCGATTCTTTCCCCAGCGCCGAGTCCGCTCGCGAGTCCGAGCCGGCTCAATCCAAGCCGCTGCCGGCTTGGCCGCAAACTGCGGCATCGCGTGCTAAAGGGGCTCCCGCTCCGCCTGCAAAGCCGGCCGCTGCGAAAGTCGCGCCGTTGCACGAGCCGGCACCGCCGCCGGTCGCGCACCCCCAAGTTCCACCGGTTGCTACGACTCCAGCAAGGCCTGCCGCGGCTCCGGCAAAGCCTGCCGCCGCTTCTGCCACGGCTGCCGCGGCCAGCGCCGGGCCCCTCAGCTACAGCCAGACTCCAGTCCGTCCGCTGGGCGCCGCCGCCCAGGCTATGGTGCCGCAGGACAGCGTCGATCTTTCCGAGATGTTCGGCGAACTCAAGCACGAACTCGAGGAGGGTGTCGCCTCGGCCGACGAAGATCCCGAAACCCATTACAACCTGGGCGTCGCCTTCCGCGAAATGGGCCTTCTTGACGAAGCCATCGCTGAACTGCAGAAAGTCTGCGCCTATATCGATCGCGGCCAGCATTTCGCCCAGATCGTGCAGACCTATACCTGGCTGGCCCAATGCTTCCTCGACAAGGGAGTCCCGGAGGCCGCGATTCGCTGGTTCGAAAAGGCGCTTGCCATCCCTGGACTCGAACACGAATCGCGCCTGGCCATTCAGTACGAGCTTGGTTCTGCCTACGAATCGGCCCAGGATAAGACCTCGGCCTTGCGCCACTTCACCGCTGTGTACGGCGGGAACATCGATTATCGTGACGTGGCCGAGCGCATTCAGGCCCTGAAGTCGTAGAATGCCAAAAGGGGTCTGCAGGTTCGCGTTCGGGATGCCCTTCTGTCCCCGGCTCGCCCCACAATTATTCGTAACGATGAGTTTCGATCCCAAGCTCCCCCTGGCCCGCACATCGACCGGACTGCCGGATCTGCAGCCGCCCAGCAGTCCTCCGTCACCCGAGGCGTCGCAGGACGCGACGGTGCCGCGTCCACACGGAGCGGCTCACCTCTGGCTGCGGCGCACGGGAGTTCTCCTGTTTGTTTTCCTGTGCGCCACCATCGGCGTGATGCTGATGATCCTGCCCTGGCGCCCCGAGTGGACCGAGAACCACTTGCTGGCTCCGTTTCCCGCCCTCCGCGACTTCGTCGGCAACGGCTTCGTCCGCGGTGTCTGTACCGGCCTGGGGGTGCTGAACGTGTGGATTGGGTTCTGGGAGGCGATTCAATATCGAGAGGATGAGTGAACGTCGTTGGCTGTTCGCCATTCGCGATTCGCAAGAGCGAACCACGAACAGCGATCAGCGAATAGCGAACGACGAACCGCGAACGACGAACTATGGACCCGACCAAGCCCAAACCCGCCCCTCTCGCCTACGAGAACGAACCGTTCCTGAACAGTCCTGACGGACGGATCCTGCGCATCCTCTCCGAATACATCGAGCCACTGTCCCGCTTCCGCCGCGAGCAGATTCAAGATACCGTCGTCTTCTTCGGGTCCGCCCGCGTCCAGAACCAGCAAAACGCCGCCAGCCGACTGGTGGAAGTGCAGGGGAATGGCGCCAACTTTTCCGACCACCAGCAGGCATCGGACCTGCAGCGCGCTGAAGCCGCGGTCGACATGGCCCGGTACTATGAAGACGCGCGCCGCATGGCTTTCATGCTCACCCAGTGGTCGATTCAGATTCCAGCCAAGCGCCACCGCTTCGTCGTCACCACCGGCGGAGGCCCCGGCATCATGGAAGCCGCCAACCTCGGCGCCCACGAGGCCAAAGGCAAAACCATCGGCTTGAACATCAATCTGCCGTTCGAGCAGTACCCGAATCCCTACATCACGCCGTCCCTGAACTTCGAGTTCCACTACTTCTTCATGCGGAAGTTCTGGTTCGCTTATCTTGCCAAGGCCCTGGTCATCTTCCCCGGCGGCTTTGGTACGCTCGACGAGCTCTTCGAAATCCTAACCCTCGCGCAGACGGAAAAGCTGGCCAAGAAGATCATCGTCGTTATCTATGGCAGTGAGTACTGGAACCGGATTCTCAACTTGAAAGCCATGGCCGATGCCGGCGTGATTTCGCCCGGTGATCTCAACCTCATCAAGATGGTGGATTCTCCCGAAGAGGGTTTCGAATACCTGAAAGAAGGCTTGACCAAATACCACCTCGGGCCGCATCCGAAGCGTCCGGCGGAATCCGCCATGCCCGAAATCGCCAAGACGCGACCGTAGAGCTTGTTTGCGGTTTTGAGGGATGGTCGTCAGCGCCTGCGTGTGGACGACTCGTCATCCATTTCGCCACACGTGGGCTGCGACCATCGCCACGAAGCACAACATGCCGACAAAATGCCAGCGCTGCACCGTTCGGCGTCGCGAAATCGCCTGGGTCTGAAGATACAGGCCGAGCAGCACCTGCAGGAACAGCAGACAGAATGCCAGGGTAGCGGCTAATACTCCGATTCGATCCGCTCGGACCATCGCTGGCCCCATCACCAGGTACACGTGAACAAGACTCAGCCCCACCAGCAGATAGGCCAACCAGAAATGCGGCCGGAGTCTTCTCAGGTAGAACATGGGCTGCGCGCCGGCCCGAATGGGATGACGGCGGAACCAGTAGGGCAGCGCGATCAGAATCAGCGAAAGAATCACCGCCGCCCATCCGGCCCCTGCCGTCCAAACAAAGCGCGCCATGACGCCTCAATGAACCTCGACGTATCCGGTTAGCACGACGATCTGGTCGGCGTGAATGAATCCACCTTCCTTGACGGTGCCGGTCACATGAACGATGGCGCTGGAATGCACATCTGAGGCCTTCCCCATCACGATCTTCGTGTTCTCGTCGTATCGGGCACGCAGCAAAGTGGACGTGCGCCGATAGGCCGTTTCCGTTTGCTTCTCGAGCAATGTGCCGAAGAATGCGTGACTGTCGGTGGTGCCGATTTCGATCACGACCTTCGCCTGCTCTCCCGGACGGAGAGTGGCGACCTGGCTGCTTGGGCTCGCTTCGGTCTTCATTCTCATGGCCATACCCGCAACTCGCCAGACCACTGCCAGGCTGATCACCATCAGGGCCGCCAGAACGAAGATTCCAGCGCGGCTCAATCGTGGGGGGACACCTGTCCCGGTTGCCATCATCGCCTCCTTCTCCGAAGTCACGCGCCAAGATCAACGTCGAACGTGGTGTTCCGGGCACTTGCAGTCGGATTCATAGAAGTGTGCCCCTTATACCTAGCTATAAGGTCAAGAGGGGTTGGCAGCGGAAGTAATCCTCAACGTGATTCTTGATCAGCCGCAGGGCAGCGTAAGAGTTTTTGTGATTCGAGATTCGCGATCATGCGCACGAGTTCCCGCTTCATCCCGCTGAGCAGTTTGAGTTTCCGATCGACGATCTCCAGGCGTTGACGTGCGAGGTCGAGGATTGCGCCGAGTTCGTGCGGACGCTGGCCGTTCCCCACGGGGCCCGCTACTGCGCCGTGCAACCGCAACAGATGCGAACTCTCCTTTAAGGTGAACCCCAGTTGCTGGCACTGGCGGATGACGCGCAGATTCTCCAGGTCGCGCTCGCCATACTCTCGATAGCCGGATCGCGTTCGCGCCGGGGCGGGCAGCACGCGCTTGCGCTCATAGAAACGTATGGTCTGGGGATCGATGCCGGCGCGTTGGGCCAGCTGGCCAATTCGCATGTCCCATTGTGCCTGATATCGACGCAAAGGGAGAGCTTGTTGGCATCTCATCTTCGGAACGCCGTCCGTGTGGTTCGTAGTACGCTGATGGCTGATGTCGGACCGCTGTCTGCTCTACTACATCACCGACCGTACCCAGTTTCCCGGCAACGAAGCTGATCGGCGCCGGGCCCTGCTCTCGAAAATCATCGAGGCTGCCCGAGCCGGGGTGGACTACATCCAGGTCAGGGAAAAGGACCTGAGCACAAGGGAACTGGAGTCGTTGGCCCGCGAAGTTGTGAGCGTTGTTCGCCAGGCTGAGCGACTGGCGACCGGCGACCAGCCACCAGCGACTAAGCTCCTCATCAACTCCCGGACAGACGTGGCCCTCGCCGTCGGCGCGGACGGCGTGCACCTACCCTCCGGCGACATCTCCCCCGAAGAGGTCAGGCAGATCTGGCTCCAGTGTGGCGCCGGCGCTCTCGCCCGCAAACAACCGGTAACCACTGTCGCGTGTCACACGAAAGAGGACGTTATCCGAGCCGAGTCCCAGGACGCCGACTTCGCCGTCTTCGCTCCAGTGTTTGAGAAGAAGGATCGTCCCGCCACTTCGCCGGCTGGACTCGATGCTCTCCGCGACGCCTGCCAAGCGAAGATTCGTGTGCTCGCGCTCGGCGGCATCACACTGGAAAACGCTCCTGCCTGCCTCGACGCGGGTGCTGCCGGAATCGCAGCCATAAGGCTGTTTCAGGAGAATAGAATCGACAACGTTGTTCCCGCTCTGCGGCGACTGTAGCCCGGGGGATTTTACTTCTACATTCTCACTTTTTGGTTCTGACTTTTGACTTCCTCAAACCAGCCCGTCGGCCCTTTCCCGCGCCTGATCTCGATCCCCGCCGGCTGGTTCCTCATGGGCTGCGACTCCGGCCAGGACAACGAGAAACCCGTGCACCGCGTTCGGGTCGACGCTTTCCAACTCGCCAGCACCCAGGTCACGAACGCGGAATATTCTGTATTTCTGCGCGACTCCGCATGTGTTCTTCCGCCTTTCTGGACCGACCCTAACTTCAACCATCCCAGTCAGCCGGTGGTCGGGGTCTCTTGGCACGAAGCGGTTCAGTATTGTGACTGGCTCGCCGCCCGCACGGGGCGCGGCTTTCGTCTGCCCACCGAAGCCGAGTGGGAGCGTGCCGCGCGCGGCGGCCGGGAAGGTGCGCTCTATCTATGGGGCGATATGCCGCCGCAGGAATTGCGTGGCTATGCCGACCGATGGAAGACCGGCCCCGAACCGGTCGGTCGCGCCGAGCCCAACGCATACGGCCTCTACAACATGTGCGACAACGTCCACGAATGGTGCAACGACTGGTTCGATTCCGCGTATTATGCCGTCTCGCCCGAGGGCAATCCGAAAGGTCCCGAATGCGGCACCCGCCGCGCTTCCCGCGGAGGCTCCTGGCGTCACCACATCAAGATGTCGCGCTGCGCCGCCCGCTCGAGCATCCCGCCGGAGTTTCAGTACGCTGACTATGGCTTCAGGGTGGCGTGCGATCCCGGCCGGGAGTGAGAAGCCGGCTCCCCGTTCTCAGTTCTCGGCTTCGAGATGGCCCAGCGTGTCCGCCAGCCTGCTTCCGCCGTGGTTTCCCCTGTGCCATCTTTGGTTGAGAGATCTTGGGTTTGCCCCGATCCAAATGTCGACTTCCGCAATCTAAGGACTGATGATCGATATAGCTTCGCACTACCTCGACGAAATTCGCCGCCAGCTGCGCGGCCACAAGCGCATGGCCGAATCCGCCATGGCCCAGCTCGACGACCAGGAGTTCTTCACCACCCTCGATCCCGAATCGAACTCGGTCGCCGTTATCGTCAAGCACATTGCCGGGAATGCCCGCTCCCGCTTCACGGACTTCCTCACGACCGACGGCGAAAAGCCCGACCGCTTCCGCGATCGCGAGTTCGAAATGACCGCGGAAACCACGCGCGCCGAGGTCATGCGCTGGTGGGAAGAAGGCTGGAACCTTGTCTTCGGCACACTCGATGCGCTGACGCCGGAGGATGTGCAGCGCGCAATCACGATCCGCCAGGAGCCACACACGGTCGTGCAGGCGCTCAATCGCGCCCTAGCCCACTACGCTCAGCACATCGGACAGATCGTGTTTCTCGCGAAGCACCTGCGCTCAAGCGAATGGAAGACGCTGAGTATCCCGAGAGGCAAGTCAGAAGAATTCAAGGTGGGAAACCCGAAAGGTGCGAGCCGCGGCACCTACGAACCGAAGGCTTGATTCCAGACTTCGACGCAAATGCCCCTGAGTTACCGCCCCGGCCCGTAGTACCGATAATGCCCGGTAATCTTCCCGCGAAACAGCACGTCTTCCATCCTCGGCCCCTGGCCGATGTTGTGCACGATCATGTACGCTCCGCTCGCGCCCTTTTGATCTACGACGATCCCGATGTGCGGCACATTTCCGCCTAGATCGTAAGTCACGAGATCTCCCGGCTGATAGTCCGGCGCCCGCTGCGTGATCGGCAACGCCTCGCCCTTGAGCGCAAAGAACGTCATCAGATTCGGTACGCGCCGGTGGTCAATATTGCTGTCCGGACTCGACCGGTGCCATGTCCGCGGATGCGCCGCGAAGTTCGCGACCATGTCCTCGTGCACTTCCTTCTGCAGGTCGACTCCAACGGCCCGATACGCGCGGATGATCTCGTCCGTGCACACCCGCGTATCGGCTGGAACGTCTCCGCCCGGATATGCCAGCCGCACATACGCGCCGTCGTAGCGAACGGCGTGGTTTGTGCGCTCGATGGCCGCGTTCACGAGTCGCCGGACAAAATCCTGGCGAAAGGCAGCCGCCGCGGAGACGCTCTGCACCCATGAACCAGAAGTCACTATCACGACGATGAAACCGGTTACCCAACGACGCATTGCTCGCTCCGCAATCCTCGGCATTCTAGCTTATGCAAATTCCGGCAATTCCTGTAGATTTGTCCCGTGCTGGCTTCACTTACTCGTGAATTGGAGACGGTGGGCTATGGCCTTTGAGGCCATCCCAGGGGCCACGCGTCTTCGCTGCGCAAAAGCGGTGCTGGCCGCCGCTGCTGCCTACGCCGTGTTGTGGCTGTTGGGATTTCAGAAGCTCTTTTCCAACGATGGCGAGGGTTTAGCGGCTCTCCTTCAAGTCATCGGAACTCTCTACAGCGTGCTCTACGCGTTCGCCACCTACGTCATCTGGGGACAGTTCACCGCAGTGGAAAGCGAGATCAGAAAAGAGTCGGGAGCCCTCAAGGACCTGCTTCTTTTCAGCAACCGCCTGAAGGATGCAGTACGAGAGCCCATCGTGCGAGCCGTGAAAATCTATGCCCGCGCAGTCGTCGAAACCGAATGGAGCGCGCTCTCGGGCAACGACAACATCGACAAAACCGACCGGTTGTTCTACGAGATTGTGACCAGCGTGACTAACCTGAAGCCCGAAGACGATACCGAGCGCCTGGTGCATGAGCGGCTACTCAACATCGCGAACCAGGCCAGCGGACATCGCGACGAAAGAATCTCTCTCAGCGTGAAACGAATGCCGCGTACCCTCTTCATCTTCGTATCCCTGACTGCCTGCATGATCCTGTTTCTGCTTTTCTTCTATCCGTTTCGCAATGTCGCCCTGGGAATCGTCTCGGTGGCCATCACGACCATGCTGCTCTTCTTCGCTCACTTCGTGCTCACCGACCTGGACAACCCGTTCGAGGGAACCTGGAATGTCGGATCGGAGCCGTTCGGCGAATTGATCACGAAGGTTCGATAAGTTGGACGCGACCGTCCGCACGCTCGGCGGCAGCCGGAATCGCGGTCTGGATTCATTCTGGATATGCCGTCAGGCGGCGCCGCGCCAGTCGAGTATGACTTTTGCAGCGTTCCCCGTTTCCATGGCAGCGAAGCCTTGCTCATAATCTCGCCACGAAAGCCGATGAGTAATGACTGGTGAGATGTCGAGTCCCGACTCCAGCATCACCGTCATCTTGTACCAGGTCTCGTACATCTCCCGCCCGTAGATACCTTTGATGGTCAGCATGTTGAAAATTACGCTGTGCCAGTCAATCGACATCTCACCCGACGGAATCCCCAGCATAGCAATCTTCGCGCCATGGCTCATGTTCGCGAGCATGTCGCGGAAGGCCGCCGGTGAACCCGACATTTCGAGTCCTACATCGAATCCTTCCGTCATCCCGAGCTTCTTCTGCACCTCTTGCAGAGGGGTTTTTCGAGGGTCCACCGCCATCGTCACGCCCATCTTTTCCGCAATCGCCAGGCGATACGGATTCAGATCGCTGATCACGACATGCCGCGCTCCAGCGTGTCGCACAACCGGCGCCGCCATCAGCCCGATCGGGCCCGCTCCGGTGATCAGGACATCCTCGCCAAGAACGGGGAACGACAGCGCTGTGTGAACCGCGTTGCCGAAGGGATCGAAGATCGCGGCAATTTCCAGATTGATTTTCGGATTGTGCCTCCAGATATTGCTCATCGGCAGAACGATGTATTCCGCGAAGCATCCCGACCGGTTGACCCCGACTCCTTTTGTGTGCGCGCACAAATGCCGGCGGCCTGCCAGGCAATTGCGGCAGCGTCCGCAAGTGACATGCCCCTCCCCGCTAACCATTTCTCCGACGCGATAATCCGCAACATTCGACCCCACGGCGACTACTTCGCCCACGAACTCGTGCCCGATGACCAGCGGCACCGGTATGGTCGACTTCGCCCAAGCGTCCCATTGATAGATGTGGAGATCGGTTCCGCAAATCCCGGTGAGCAGCACGCGAATCTTGACATCGTTGATGCCAAATTCTGGTTCCGGAACTTCTTCGAGCCATAGACCGCGCTCCGACCGACTTTTCACTAATGCTTTCATAAGAGAGTTATGTACTTTCGAGCGAGCACGTCTCCGGGTACGCGATCCGGCTTCGATCGAATGCGTCACCGTCCGCGGCTCCAGTATGGTTGTAACACCAAGCCGGCAACGCAGTGAAGTGCAAGTCTGCGTATGCAGTTGAGCAGTTCAATACCGGTGACTCCAGCCAGATTCCAAACGGCACGAAGTAGTCAGGGCCGGTCACATACCGCGGAATTCTTGCCTGCATTCAGGTTTCCCAGAGTCCTTGGTCCCGCGCCGAAACCTCGATAAACTAGGGGCAGTGTCTACCGCCATCCGCGGAGGGATGTGTGAGCGGTTGAAACAGTCGGTCTTGAAAACCGATGTACCCGAAAGGGTACCGGGGGTTCGAATCCCTCTCCCTCCGCCATTACCTTTGTAATCTAGCACTTGGATCATGGTGATACCTACACTGATACCTAAATCAGGAAGGATCACCGATGAACAGAGAATGCAATCTCACCAAAAGAGTGCAATTGGCGCGGGGTTGGCGCTACTGCCCCGTTGTTGTCTCTGCTAATGGCCGCGTCAAACCTGACATAGTGCTCGTCAACGGAAAACCAGAGCACCACTCCGAAGGCTGCTACTACATCGAATGGCGCGAAAGCGGCAAACGGAAGCGCCTTTCGGTCGGCAAAGACCCACAGGATGCGGCTGCCCGTAGACTTCGCAAAGAAGCAGAACTCAACGCGGTCAACAATGGCGTTGCAGTGGTGCCGGAGAACGGCAACGGTCATCGTGTGCTCCTGGCCGGTGCAATCAGCGATTTCCTTGATGAGAAGCGGATTCAACGGAAGGAAAAGACGCATGCCGACTATGACACTGTGCTCCGCTACTTCCAGCAGAGTTGCACAAAACAGTACCTTGCCGATGTCACGCGCAAGGACCTACTGAACTTCGTTGAGTTCTGCCGAGATGAGTTGGAATTGTCACCGCGCACAGTGTTCAACAAGTTCGCTCGCGTTGCGGCGTTCCTGAAAACGCACAAAATCAAACTTCATGAGAAGGGTGATGCTCCGAAGTTTGTTGAGGAAGAACCAAGGGTCTACGAAAAGGAAGATTTGGAAAAGTTCTTTCGTGCCTGTGATGCTGAAGAACGACTCTGGTTTGAATTCTTCCTGATGACCGGAATGCGTGAGCAGGAGGTCATGCACACGTACTGGAGAGACATCAAGTTCTCGGACGCCGTTGTGCGCGTCTCACACAAGCCCGATCTGGGATGGACGCCGAAGGCATACAAGGAACGCGAAATTCCCGTGCCTGCAAAGCTCCTCCGCTCCCTCAAGAAGCTACAGGCGAAGTCGAACGGCTGCCCACTGGTATTCCCGACTTCGGGTTGCAAGCCGAAACGTGACTTCCTTGACTGCTGCAAAGCTATAGCAAAACGCGCCAAGCTCAACTGTGGACAGTGCGATGGCTGCAAGGGCAGAGCGAAGTGGTGCGAACATTGGTTCCTGCACAAGTTCCGCGCTACATTCGCAACGTGGTCACTGTGGGCCGGAGTCGATCTGCGCACAGTGCAGCAGTGGCTCGGTCACTCCGATATGGAGAGCACGATGCGCTACCTGAAGCCGTCGCGCAGTCAGCAGACCCGTGAGAAGGTGAACGAGATTTTCGCGTAGACCCCCAGCGAAGTTCGTGTAATCGCCTGTGGGTTGAAAAACCCCTTCTCTTGAAAAATCCCGACCGAGGGATAGAAAATGCCCGCCAAAATCGAGAGGGACATTTATGGGGCATCGTAGCGCGACGAAATTTTCTCCAGACTTCGAGAGAGGGAGTCTTTCAACACCCACGCCTGCGTTCAACAACTGAGTCTACTCTGCGGTATACACCCCGACACTCGGTCTCAGTTCCAAGAGGACGATCGACTTGATCAAGCTACGTGGTAGTGGCCGGTTGCGGTTACGTGTCACTGTTTGGCAGCGCGGCATTAATTGAGAAGTCGGCCTATCCTATTGAATGTACACGGTTTAAAGAACGAGAGAGGAATTATCAGGCAGGTATGGACAGGATCAGCAGGTTGGAGGAAGCTATCAGCGTTTTTTGTGTGAGCCAAGATTGGCGGCAGACCCATTGCCACATCAGTGCAACACCGAGAATCCTTCGGGAGGTAGAAAATGACTCGCCGATCCGGAGTTGGCTTGCGCACGATAGCCATTGGTCTCCTCGTGTTGGTAGCGGTCGCTCGGGCTGAGACAAACCAAAGCGGCGAAACAATCCCAGGATCGCCTCCGCGGACGACCAATCAACAGATTAGTGTCACTCGCAAATTGTATGTACACTCGGCAACGGTGTACATGACCAGCGAACAGATGAAAGATGCGGTCACGCGCCAGCCTGATTTTTCTGCGCGCGGGCTGGAGTTGGCTGACGACCCGAGTAGGGCGGATCTCAGTCTGGATGTGAATCGTCCTCTGATGACGTTTGATTGGGTCTACACTCTCACGAATCACAGCGAAGGGAAGGCGATTGCGTCAGGAAAGGTGGTGGCTTTTGACGGGTTTGCGGCGAGCTCAAAGATTGCCCTGGAGGTAATGAAAGAACTGGGAAGGGTAGAGCCGGCGTCTGCGGAAGGCATGGCTTCGACAGGGCAGCCGGACGCTGTGAAGGAAGGCCGCCTGCCAGTGATTCAAACCTTCCGTACCTACTTTGTGAAGTCTCGAACGATCTACCTGCAACCGAGAACACTACAGAGTGTGCTCGAATCACGTCCGGAATTCAGGTCGTGGGGCGTGGAGGCCGTGGACAAGGCTGAAAGGGCCGACATCGTCGTTGACGTCACGCTCCCTTTTCTCACCTGGGAATGGACCTATCAGATCGTCGACCAGCCCGGTAACGTTCTGGCAAGCGGGAGGGTAAAGGCGTTGACGGGCGATGTTGCAGCTCCTCAATTGGCAGAGGAAATCACGCGGCAGGTTAGGGCAGTGCGACCGTTGCCGGAGACAGCTTTCCCTTCCGATTTGGGTCACAAGGGCGCTGCTGCCTTGATCGAGAAAAAGTGGCGCGTGGACTATGCTTCGGGCACACCCGTAGGCGGAAGATATAAAGCCACATTGAGAACCAATCAGGAGCAAATTACGTGTGAACTCGAAAATGGGTTTTCATTCAGGATTCCTGCGAAAGATGTGGTGGCCGTAGAGCACAGTACGGAGAAAAGTCATGTGGACTGGAACGGATTCTCGCAAAGTATATGGGAATTCGCGGATCCCTCTGGCGAGATGCTAATGCCAAGCGGAGGCACTTCGCTTGTCGCGATTCCAATCAGCCTCGTGCTCCTTCCGATCGCCGAGGCTTGGCCAGCCGATCAATACGTTCGAATTGATTGGAAAGACAACGGCGTTACGAAGTATGTCGTGCTGCAAACTCGGAAGTACGAAGCGTTGACAAAGGAAATTGCGCTCATCACGAACAAGAAGGCGATTAACGTTCCGGCGGAAATCAGGCGAGTTCGTGAAGCTCTGTTGAACTCCAACGGGCGCTGCTGGTCCATCGTTCTTGATCGCCCCGCCATGGTCGGCTGGACAGAACTTGCGAAGGGAAGTTATGAAGTGGTCTACCTTCGGCGGCAAGATCAGTTCATGGATGTATATTTCATGGCTTCGCCGTCCAGTCCGGCGTCGAAGCCGTTGGCCCAAGCAGTAATCCAGGTACTGAAACGAGAGGCGGGACGCTATCAGGAGCCGGAACCTGCGCTGATTGCAGATGTGCAATACAAGGAGGAGAACGGAATTACGCGGATCGCGGAAATATCCAAAGGTGATCGGAGCTGGCTCTTCACGCTGGTGCCGCTCGAATTTACGGGCGAGAAATGATTGGCTAGATGCAAGAGGCACGGTGAAATCTTAAGTTCGATCGTCGACAGATGAAATCGGGGTCTTCCATGGACATGACGATTTCTCATTACCGGATCGGAAGGAAGGTAGGTGGCGGCGGCATGGGTGTCGTCTACGAGGCTGAGGACAGCAAGTTAGGCCGGCGCGTGGCTCTGAAGTTTCTGGCTGATGAACTGATTCATGATCCCAATGCCGTGCTTCGTCTGCGCCGCGAGGCGCGCACCGCCTCCGCGCTGAATCACCCTAACATCTGTACGATTTATGAAATCGACGAGTCCGACGGCAAGATCTTCATCGCCATGGAGCTGATGGAAGGAGAGACGCTCCGAGAACTAATTTCGAGCAAGCCGCTAGCGCTGGAATCGGTCCTCAGGCTTGGCTCCCAAATCGCGGATGGCCTCGACGCGGCACATTCTCGAGGCATCGTTCATCGCGATATCAAGCCTGCAAATATCTTTGTGACCATCTGCGGGCAAGCGAAAATCATGGACTTCGGACTGGCGAAGCTATTTTGGGAGGAAAGACCCAACAGGCTAACTGCAGTTTCGACACTGCCAACCGCCGGAATCGCAGAGGCGCACCTGACCAGTCCGGGAGCTACTGTGGGCACACTCGCCTACATGTCCACAGAACAGGTGCGCGGCCTGGAGCTAGATGCCCGGACCGATCTGTTTTCGTTCGGCGTCGTCCTGTATGAAATGGCAACGGGCTCGCTTCCGTTTCGTGGCCAAACATCCGGCTTGATTCTTGAAAGCATCCTAAACCGGAATCCCGTGTCAGCAATGTCGCTCAACCCTGCTGTCAGTCTCGACTTGGATCGGGTTATTCAGAAATCCCTCGAGAAAGACCGCGAGTTGCGCTACCAGACTGCGTCCGAACTGCGTGCGGATCTGCGGAGGATCAAACGCGACATCGATGCCGGCACGTCTCAATCGGACTCATCTCAGGCATCGATTTCGCCCAGCGGTTCGAGCCGACACTTGTCCGCCCAGGGACTTCCGATTGTGAACCGCCAACCGCTCCGATTCCTATTAATCGCATTGCAGTTGATGTATCTGGTTTTCTATCTGGTCGCCCTCGATCGCTTTGAGGATATCCACCGGCTCGCTCAGATATTGATTCCCGGGAGCGGGTGGGGTCTCCCGATGGTAGTTCTGGTGACTGCCGGGATTGGAATCGCCGCGCGCCTGTACTTACTCTCGTCGATCACCTTCGACCATCCGCAACTCGGCACGAAATTCAGACAACTGTACTTCTTGCTCCTGCCGCTCGATCAGCTGTGGGCACTATCTTCGCTGCTCCTGGTGACGCGGATTGGGCTGGGTTTGGCCTTTGGGGCAATGGCTGCGCTGCTCTATTGTCCCTTCGCGCAACGGACCCTGGTTCGCATGGCTTATCCGGTGGCGTCCCCTGCCACATTGAAAAGTGGAGGAGGAATATGAAATGGGTGTGTTTGCTTCTGCTTTCAGTTGTTCTCCAGTCTCCGACCATGCAAGCGCAATCGACCCTCCAGCAGCGTAGTCCATCGGACCCTGTCGCTGAAGCCATTGACCACCTCCGCAACCTGGAGTACGAACAGGCAATTCTGCAGCTGGAAACTTGGCTTGAGACTCATCCCGATGATCTTCGCGCACACAACTATCTGGCGATTTCCATCCTCTACCAGGAGATGTTTCATCGTGGCGTGCTCGAATCACGAGTTTATGGACATGGCGGCGACGTCTTCAAAGCAAGCAAGGTCGACCTTACACCGGAGTTCCAGCAAAAGCTGCTTGGGGTTCTTGAGAAAGCGCAGAGTGTAGCGGACCAGCGTACGAAATCCGATCCCAAGGACAAGGAGGCGCTGTATTGGGCCGGCGTCAGCCACGGCACGCGGGCGACCTACCACTTCACGCTTCGCAAGGAGTACATGGCGGCTCTGCACGAGGCGACCGACGCCTACAAGCGACACCGGAGTCTGCTAGATATGGATCCGAACTACGTAGATGCTTATCTCATCGTGGGAATGAACAACTATATCGTCGGCAGTCTGCCCTGGTACGTCAAAGCCCTGGCATCGTTGTCCGGCCGTCACGGCGATAAGACTGAAGGCATCAAGCAGGTGAAGCGCGTGACCGAGGAAGGGAACTACGCACGTGAGGATGCCCGGCTCATGCTGGCAGTCCTCTATCAGCGCGAGAAGATGTATCGAGAAGCGCTCAACCTATATGAGGAAATGGAACGATCCCATCCGCGGAATTACCTGTTGCCGGGGGAGGTCGCAACCCTTCATGGACTACTGAATGAGTGGCCTGCTGCGGCGGCGGTCGAAGATTCGATTCTGCAACGTCATCACGCTGGAGAAGCAGGATATACACAGATTCCTTTGGCGCGAACGCTTTACTACACGGGTGACGCCTACGAACGCTCTGAAAAACTCGAGGTCGCGCTTTCACGCTACTCGGAAGCGGGAGCGTTGAGCAGCAGTGATCGCTATAGATACCGTGCGTTGGTGCGTGCCGGCGACATTCTGATTCAACTACGTCGCCAAGAAGAAGCGATTGCGTGTTACAAAAGAGTCGCGGACGAGACTCCAAACAGCGACGAAGCCCTAGCGGCACGTCAATCACTGAAGCGACTCGTGCCGAATTAACAGCTCTCGTCCCGAAGGCAGTAAGTAATAGAGAAAATTCATCTGCTCCAAATATCAAGGTCAACACTACGGTTTCGCTGACTACCTTCTACGTGCTTCTTATATTGGGGATTGCTGACCGAACCCTGCTCGTTGTTGACGAAAACCTCCATTGCACGCATTGACCCTCTCAGGCCATTCCTGCGAAGCCTATCGGAGTAGCGCCTGGAACTTAGAATCCGTTGGATCAGAGCGCCTGCCGTGAAAACTAGGGTGAGGCACCATCCCAGGATCGCCGAGGGAGTACTTCATCTATGTATTCATGCAGGTTTTTGTCTTTGCTGTCCTTTGGGCGGACATCGGCTCGTTTTTGCATGGGTACCTGCGGCGCTCTCGTGTTACACGGGATGATGAGTCGCAGCAACCACCTTTCATTTCTATTACCTGCGTATTGATTCAGATTTGATCTCGAATGCGTTGACAGTGCCAGACGTTTGGGCAATAGTCGATCGCCGTGTACACGAATTTGGAAATTGTGCAGCCGCGGGCGCCATTCAGAGCTAAGTCAACGCCACCCGGCAAGGAGAATCCAAATGAGAACGCATGGGTTTGGACAAGCCACGAAATTGCTGGTTGTTGCGGGTCTTTGCAGTCTACTTGGAAGTTGTGGAGGAGATGGAAGGGGAAGTGAACCTAAACGCGCGGCTAGTGTAAGTATTGTGGCCGGGAATAACCAGTCCGCGACCGTGGGGACAGCTCTTCCGGCGGCGCTGGTGATCAGGGTAAAGGACCAAGCCGGGCAGCCATTCGCTGGCGCTAGTGTGACCTGGAATGTCGCCGCGGGGGGTGGAGGCCTCAATCTCGCATCCAGCATAACCGGAAGCGACGGAGCGTCGAGTGCGCAGTGGACTCTCGGTACCCAAGCCGGTTCGAACGTCGTGACCGCTGCGGTGGGGAGTATCTCACCGGCTTCGTTTACCGCCACAGGGATAGCGGGGCCGCTCAGCAGCATCGCGATCGTGACGCCGACGCCCGCTACCGAGACTGGTGACATGACCCAGTTGAGTGCTGCGGGCGCGGATTCGTTTGGAAATCCTGTTCCGTTGCCCCCGCTAACCTGGGCGTCGGCGGATCCCACTATTGCTACGGTGACGCCCGGTGGTCTGCTGAGTGCGCTGAATGCCGGTTCGGCCCGGATTTCCGCGGGTAACGGCGGGCTCTCCGGCTCACTCACGTTGCCGGTGAACGCGGGCATCACGTTCACGCTTGGTGCAGAAGAGACTGTGATTACCTACAATACCGATCACTGCTACTTCCTCGACGTCCCTGATGTTCCTGCGCATGCAGTGCGGCTTGCCGATGGCAGTCTGATGCTGGTGGCGGGCAATGATCCCCAGACTTTTGCCATGTTCGGCGCGGATTTTTCCTCACTGCAAAAAGACTGCTCTAAACCGACGTTACTCTCACATCTTGACTCAACGGCAGAGAGTTATCAGAACCGCGAGTGGATTCATTCGGTGTACAGAGAGGGCGGTGTCATCCACGCACTCGTGCACAACGAGTACCATGATCCGATTTCGGGGAGCTGCTCCCCGGGAAACGACGGTGCTGGAAATCCTTGCTGGTATAACTCGATCACCTATGCAGTCTCAACCGATGATGGCCATACCTACAGCCAGGCTGCGTCGCCAGGACATATTCTCGCACCGGCTCCGGAGCGGTGGGACCCGGCAGGAACACCACCGCCGTACGGCTACTTCAATCCGTCGAATATCGTTCATGCCCAAGACAACTACTATTATTCGATTTTCATAGGAGGCAGGCGGTCAGGAGAAGGGGGACTCTGCGTGATGCGGAGCCAGACTCTAGGCGATCCGACGAGTTGGCGCGCTTGGGACGGCACCGGATTCAACCTGAGAATGACCAGTCCCTACGCCGGTCCAGTCCCCGGAATTTGCGCTTTGATAGGAGTCGGCCAACTGCTCGGGCCTTATGGAAGCCTTACTTACAACACTTATCTGAGGAAATACATGTTGGCTGGTGTCACGATTGTGGACGATCCCCAGGGCGGTTACGTGTGCGGGATGGGATACTCGTTGACCTCGGACTTCATCAACTGGACGAGGACACGCCTGATACGGCCGCAATATCTGCCGAGTTTTCCGCCTTGTGCGTCTCCGGACGGAACCGGCGCGGTGGCGTACCCCTCGGTGATTGACCACGCCGATGCGACCGTCAACTTTGAACAGCCGGGACGGACTCCTTACATTTATTACACTCGCTTTAACGATATGTTCTTGAACCGCGACCTGGTTCGGGTGCCGGTTACCATCACGGTGCACTGAAGGCAGGCAATACTTTGGGGGTGGGTGGCCGGCAGCCGGTGCCATGTTCCACAAAGTGAGAACAGAATCGACTTGACTCCGACCGGCCGACCGGCCTTCTCATGGAAGGCGATTACGCGTGTAATGAAGATGTTTCACCAACCATCCATGCGGCAGGGATCGCCCCAATAGCGAATCCCGCCACTACATCGGAAAGATAGTGATAGTGGTCATACACCGCCCCCAAGCACAGCAGAATAACCAGAGGCGTGAGCCAGAATCCCACCTTCGGATCGTGCCACCATGCGAAGATCAGTGCCACTACTGCTCCGGCTACATGCGCGCTCGGAAAAGCATTGCCGTGCACGCCCGCATGCGTCTGGAGCAAAATCACCGCCCAGTGAAAAGGGCCACCACCGGGAGGCGGAAAGTTGTATTGAGGGGCTAAGGCATACGCTGGACCTTCCGTGGGAAACAAGACGAAAGCCGCATAACAAAGCAGGTAGCTGAGTACTGTTGCGTCCGTTAACTGACGAAAAGCACGCTTGTCTTCTCGCCAATACAACCGTCCGCCCACCATCAGGAACAATAGGAAGTAGGAGAAATAGCCAAGTTCCATCAACTCAGTCACCAGCGGCGAACCGAAACGACCCAGCCACACCGTCGGGGGCACCGGGAACAGCCAAGCCTCAAAACGCAGCAGATAATGGTCCTGCCATGCATCCCGCAAGAGGAAGGAGAGATGGGATACCTCCTCGAAGCACACGATGAACATGAGCACGGGGTACCAATCGTGCAGGAACTCCCATGCGGGCGAACGTTGATGGTTGCGTACCAGCAATCCGATTGCAACAAGACAGAAAACATTCACGAATAGCCAAGAAATCCAATTTGAGACGCGGTTGGGACGAAGCAACAGTCCCGCGCTCGCAAGGAAGAAAGTCAAGAAATAAAGGCGATCGGAGAAGTTTGAGAACACCGGTCCTCCGCTTGGGCAGCATATCAGGGTGGTGGGTGTCGAGAACAGGCTGTGGGTGTTGAAGAACCCCGTCATTTGAAAAAACGGTCCCAACCGAGGGATAGAAAATGTCCACCAAAATTGAGAGCGGCGTTTATAGGGCATCGTAGCGCGATGAAATCTCTGCAAACTTCAAGAGTGTGAGTTTCTCAACAGCTGTTATCGACAGTTGACTTTGCTGACTGCAAGATAGAATCAAACCTGCTTCTATGCCTCAATACACAGCGGCGCAATTGCGGAACGCGTGGAAGCCGGCCATGAGTAGACTCGGTTTCCGGACAGATCATTCGCGGTTCGTGACGAGCTACGGTCCCATCGACCATTCAGTAGTCTTTCAAAGACTCCAATCGTCACGCGACTTTCTTGTCAAACTATTCGTGAGTGTCATCGACCCGTTCGAACCTGACGTGGAACTGAAAGATCGTGTCTACCTGCACGCCTACTTCGAACGCGACGGGGTGCATTTCGGAACACGGATGCACTGGGATGAAGGCGAACTCGCAGACAACGCACCACTGTTTGAACGGCTCGGTCCACCCTTCTTTGAACAATTCAAAAGCATCGAAAACCTTCTCGCAATCCTCCATGCTGCGCAGGCAGAGTTCATATTGCCCGAAACCTATCTGAGAGGCCCCCAACCGGTACCGACCGATCACATCGCACGAGAGTTTCTCTCCTGCAAACCGTCAAAGCCGCGCGGTCCGATACCCGCAAACGAAGAACGCCTTTCGTTGCTTTATTGGCACAAGGGGGACATTGCCCGGTCGATGGAACATGCTTGCCGCTATTTGGAGCTGATTCCCAACGATCAGAAGATGAAGGCTCGCGTCAATGCCATGCAACGGCCTATCATCTAGTAAATTCCCGATCACGCGACGATCCGGGTGGTAACTCCTGTCCGCAAATGGCCAGGGAAATATGGATGGAAGATCGTTTCCGCAGCCGCCCTGGTTCTCGCCATCACTACGGCGGTGATCTGGCACTACCAGCATCGCCGAGAGGACAGCAGCCTGAGCGATAAAGACATGATCGTCTTGGCTGATTTCGCCAATTCCACTGGCGATCCCATGTTTGACGACACGCTCCGGCAAGCCACCACCATCGCGCTTCGGCAATCGCCGTTTCTTAGCTTTGTGTCTGACCAGGACGTGCGTTCGGCACTCAAGCTGATGAGCCGCCCACCCGACACTGCGCTGACTCTCGAAATTGCCCGCGAGCTCTGTCAGCGGGCAGGCAGCAAAGCCTATGTCGCCGGCGCGATCGGTACCCTGGGCAGCGAGTATGTGCTGGGCCTGAAGGCGGTCGACTGTCAGAATGGAGAAACCCTGGCGCAAGAGCAGGTCACCGCCGCGAGCCGGGAAAAAGTTCTTGAGGCACTCAGCCAGGCCGCCACCAAACTCCGCGTCGAACTGGGCGAGTCGCTGCTCACCGTAGGCAAGTTCGATCTCCCACTCAATCAGACGACCGCGTCCCTGGAAGCTCTAAAGGAATACAACCTGTCGATGAAATTGATCAACCAGGGACCTGCCGCGATGTTGCCCCATGACCTGCGTGCCATCCAACTCGATCCCAACTTCGCCATGGCCTATGTGTCAGCGGCCACGGACTATTACCAATTGAATCAGCCCAGCCGCGCGACGGAATACTTTACCAGGGCATTCCAGTTGCGGGACCACGCCGATGAGCTTGAAAGGCTGGAAATTGCCGGCATGTACTACATGGGGGTTACCGGGGAGCTGGACAAGGCGGAACAAACTCTTCAGAAGCTCGTCGCGAGCTATCCTCGAGTCGGCAAAGCATACCTCAACCTGAGCGGAGTCTACGAAAGACGAGGCCAGTATGAGCAGGCGTTGAAGGCCGCGAGCGAGGGCCTCCGCCTAATGAAGGCTCCCAGCTGGGAGGCATACGTGGGTCGTGCGAGGTTAGAGTTGTCCCTTCAGCTTTTTGAGGAAGCAAGGCAGACCCTGAAGACGGCGCAGGATCGAAAGTTCGATAGCGACGGGATTCACACTACGCTTTACGCCTTGGCCTTGGCGACCGGGGACTCGAAGGGTATTCACGAACAGTCGGCGTGGTTTGCAAGTCAGCCAGAATATCAAGCGGTGGGGATGTCGCTAGATGCGAGCAGCGAAGCGTCTGCAGGCCGTTTGGGCAGGGCGCGGGAGTTGAACCGGAAAGCTGCCGATGCGGCGCTGAAGAACGATGACAAAGAGGCCGCAGCTGTGTGGTGGAGCGACGCCGCCATAGGTGAAGCGTTGTTCGGCAACGTGGCGCAGGCGCGTGGGGCCGCTGTCCGGGCCCTCGGGTTGGTGCCAGTGAGCCAGGAGGTCGAAATGCAGGTCGCGCTCGCCTTTGCCATGGTAGGAGATCGAGTGCGTGCCCAATCTCTGCGGCAGCAGTTGGATAGGCGCTTCCCGCTGAATACCGAGATACAGTCTCTTTGGCTGCCAACGATTGATGCGCAGATGGAACTGGCCGGAAAAAGACCCGCCGCCGCGATCGTTCGCCTGCAAGCAGCCACACCGATGGAATTGGCTGTCGGGGACTGTCTGTACCCCGCCTACGTGCGCGGGCAAGCCTATTTAGCGGCTGGACAAGCCAATGCGGCCGCGGGTGAGTTCCAGAAAATCCTCGATCACAGCGGAATCGTGTGGCCCTGTTCGACAGGAGCCTTGGCACGTCTTGGTTTAGCGCGCGCCAATGCGCTTGAGTCTCGAACCGATCAAGGGCCTGCAGCCGATGCCGCCCGCGCCCGGGCTCTCTCTGCCTACCGCGACTTCTTCGCACTGTGGAAAGATGCCGATTCAGACATCCCGATACTTAAGCAAGCCAAAACCGAAGCCGCAAACTTGAACTAAGCATTGCGGCTCCGTGGTGGTCCGCCTATCGCTCACTCTGTGGTGGAAAATCCCAGCTTGCGCGGCGTACACTCCGGGGTCTAAAAAGGCACGCTTTCGCGGGCCCACTTCTGCAGTCTTACTTCTCACTCTTGACTCAATCCCTTACCCCGTCCACAAACGCCCTTAGCCTGCGCGAGCGGCTTGGATGACGGAGTCTCCGCAGCGCTTTGGCTTCGATCTGGCGGACGCGTTCGCGAGTTACGGCGACGTGGCTTCCCAGGGCCGGCCCACTAGCCCCGCGCCCCCGTAGCGTCAGCGTCGAAGCCCCGTTATCCTGGGCAAGGCAGGGGGTGCACTTTTGAAGAGCGCTGTCTCCTATCCCAGCAAATGAAATAACCCCTGTCGGGTCCGCGCTTAGACTTGTCAGTTTTCGAGATCGATAAGAGGCTAAGCCGTTCGGAGGAGGAACCGCACCGTAGTAGAAAATTCCGGGTGATAAAATTCCATGACGCCAAAAACCCTGATGCAGTCCGTAGTCAGCCAACTCCAGAAGGAACGCACGCGACTCGAAGATGAACTGCACCGCGTAACCGCGGCCCTCACAGTATTCGGGAAAGCCTATATGCGTGGGAGCAAGCCTACTCGGAAAAAAAGAACTATTTCGGCCGCCGGACGCAAGAGAATTGCAGCCGCGCAGAGGGCACGATGGGCGAAAGTCAGAGCAACTAAGAAGAAGTGATACCGGTGATACCGTTTTCGTGGGAAATGCAGCGAATTGGGGAAACTACAGAAACTGTAGCCGACGATCAGGATCACTTGTAACCCGCTGAAACACAGGGTATTATCACGGAAGTGTAGTGTTCATCAGGACTTGCAGGTAGCGGCGGTACTAGAATCCCTCTCCCTCCGCCATTCTTCTTTCAGTGCTAGTCGGCCCGCTTGCTGCTCGCTCGCTTGAGCTTCGGCTTGTTCTTGCCCTTGAGATTGAGCGCCACGGCGGCGCGGATGAGATCCTTCAAGGCCGCCTCATTGATCTTGTCGCCTTCGTGGATGTCGATGGCGCGCCTGACATTGCCATCGAGGCCGGAGTTGAAGAGATGCGAAGGGTCTTTCAACTGGGCTCCCTTGGCAAATGTCAGCTTTACGTGGTCTTTGTAGGTCTCGCCCGTGGTGGAACCTCAGTAGATCTGCTCGAACGCGACTGCACGTGATTGGTTATAATCGCCCTAGCGCGTAGGGGCGCTCCCGGTCCGCGGAAAGGGATTTTCCCACCTTCAGAAATCCGTTAGCTCGCAGGACCTTCTTTCAGCCCGTTATGCGGACGCCGGGCAATTTTGAAAGGAGGCCACGTGCCAACCCATTCCGAAGTCGTCCACCTGAATCTCGAGTACTACCGAAAGCAAGCCAAAGCCCTGCTGAAGGCCGCCAAGTCTGGCGACGCGTCGGCTATTCAACAACTAAATCGGTACCTACCGAGACCAGCGATCCCGGCCTTGCATGACGCGCAGCTGGCCATTGCCCGCGAACAAGGGTTTCCGAGTTGGGCGCGTTTCAAGGCGTTTATTGTTGAATCGAACCTGAATTTTCAGGAACTGGTCGCGGCCTTCATCGACGCGGCTACATCGGACTTCCATCGCGCTGAGGAGATTCTCTCGGCTCATTCCAAAATTGCCGACGCAGGATTCTATGTGGCTCTGGTTCTCGGCGATCACGAACAGGTAGACCGCGCACTCAGGGAAACGCCTTCTCTCACGAACGCCAAGAGCGGGCCACAGAATTGTGAACCGCTTGTGTACCTGTGCTTTTCGCGTTACGCCAACGGGCGCTCAAGCCGGGCCTCACAAGTGGTCGAAACGGCGCGAATCCTGCTCAGGCACGGCGCCGATCCCAACACCGCTTTTATTCCTGAGGATATGCCAAACAATCCTCTCTCATGTCTGTACGCGGCAACGGGGTTGAATAACAACGCCGAGCTTGGACTTGCGCTTCTGGACGCAGGAGCCAACCCGAATGATGGAGAGTCTCTCTACCACGCAACCGAGCATGCAGACCTGGCGTGCGTAAAGCTGCTGCTACGTATCGGAGCAGAGCCCAATCGCGCCAACGCGCTGAAGCACATCCTGGACCGTGAAGACCGCGAAGGGGTGGAACTTCTGCTCCATGCCGGCGCCGACCCCAATGGGACAAACGAACGCGGCGATACGGCTCTGCACTGGGCAGTCTGGCGTGGGCGAAGCTTGGAAATCATTCGAACGCTGCTCGATCGCGGTGCCGATGTAAATGCCAGGAGAATGGACGGGCGCAATCCATATGCCCTCGCCGTTCTCAGCGGACAAAAGGAGACAGCTGCATTGCTGAAGTCGCGCGGAGCGAACACCGAATTGTCTGCGCTCGATCAATTCGTCGAGGCTTCGGCCAATGGCGGCCAATGCAGCCTGCCGCACAATATCCGCGCTCACCCTGAGTATGCGCACCTGGTTCCGCACCTCGCTGCGGTTCACAACACGGCGGCAGTCCGCGCGCTGCTGGCGGCAGGACTGCCGATCGATGGCCGTGGAGAGCATGGCGGCACTGCCCTGCACTGGGCCTGCTGGAAGGGATATGCCGATCTGGTCAAACTGTTAATCGATCACAACGCGGCGCTCGACATCAAGGACCAGTCGTTCCAAGCTCCACCTGCCGGCTGGATGCATCACGGAACTCGCAACTGCGGCGAACCGGGAGGAGACTATGCTGAAGTCGCTCGACTATTGATTGCTGCCGGCGCACCTATGGGAGGTTGCGATACGCCCACCGGGAATGCGGATGTGGACGCAGTCTTGCGAGAGCACAAAGTGATCGAATAGCGTGAAGTCTGAATCCCACCCCTTCGGCAAGCTCAGGGCAGGCTCTTGCAAACTGCGGTTTTTTGATTTCATCAGGAAAAAGGGCTGTCCCGCCCCTGCGGGGCTGGGACGCTGGCCCGTTCAAGACCATATGACGAGAATACAGTTGTTGACGTTTAACGGCGCCGTCGAGCGCGATCCCGCTATCGATGCGTGGTTCAAAGAGCGCGCGGGTGAATTGGGAGGCATCGCGCATCGGTGGTTTGAGGTGATGCGAGAATGCGGGGACGAAGTCAGGGAGCTTTTGCATGACGGCTGTCCGGTTGCCTGTCTGGGAAATGTGCCGTTCGGCTATGTCAATGTGTTCACGTCACATGTAAATGTCGGTTTTTTTCAGGGTGCGGCGCTGCCGGATCCAGCCCGCTTGCTGCAAGGCACTGGCAAGTTCATGCGCCATGTGAAGCTGAGACCGGGAACGCCTACAAATGACGCAGCGCTAAGCGAACTCATCGATGTGGCGTGGTGGGACATCAAAGCGCGTGTCGAACACGGATAGCTCTCCGCCTTCCACTCACCCCTGCAAGCAAATCGTGTTGCCGGCGAGCCGTCCCCAAGGGCGTAGAATTCAAGGCACAAGAAGAAATTGTCTTCCACCGGGTTTCCAATATGACGGACTGGTTTGCGCGCCCCGTCCTCCATGTGTCCGACGTTGAAGCCTCGCTTCGTTTTTACGTTGACCTGCTCGGCTTCACCAGCCCCTGGCGCTACGAAGACGACGGCAGAGTGTTCGTCGCACAGGTCGATCGGCAGGGCTGCGCGCTTATTCTAGCCAGCCATTGGCCGGAGAAGGCTGGCCAGGGGCTGATGTTCATTTCCTTGAACGCCGAGCGCGAGGCCCAGATCGCCGCGTTGGACGCGCTGCGCGGCGAACTCGAGGCCAAGGGCGTTGCGGTCAAGGAGGGTTCGTGGGGCTACCGTCTCCTGGTCGTGGATGATCCCGACGGCAATCAGCTTTTCTTCAACTATCCGAGCGATACTGCGCCCTACAAGACTGCCAGGAGTGAAGCATAGTCATGGAGCCGGGGCGAGGGATCCTGAGTTCGAACTTTACACACTCAGCCGGCCACGGAATGCCCTGGCGGCGTAGTAAGATTCGGCGCCGTTGTGATACACAAAAACAGTGTGGAAACGGCGATCGCAAAAGAGGGCGCCGCCGAGTTTTCTGATATTGGAAGGTGTTTTCACCCAGCTCGAGGTTTTCGTGTCGAACTCTCCGAGTTTTTGCAACTCGCGATATTGCTGTTCCGTTAGAAGCTCAACGCCCATCTCGGCCGCCATATCCATCGCGCTACTTTTTGGTTTGTGTTCTTTCCTTGAGTCCAGAGCTTCACGGTCGTAGCAAAGACTTCTGCGGTCTTTAGGACTCTCCGCCGAACAATCACAAAAAATGTATTCACCCGTATTCTTGTCATGACCGACCACGTCCGGTTCGCCGCCTGTGTTTTCCATTTCGTTGAGTGACCACAGTTTTTCGGCATTGGCTTCCAGCTTTGTTTCTACTTCATCCCATTCAACCCCTTTGTGGCGGGTCATGTTTGCCTGAAAACGAGCTTGCAACGCGCGGACCAGCTCTTCGCGTTGTTTTGACGACAATTCCTTTTTGTCCTTCGAAGCTTTGGTTGTCGGCATGTTTTGCGATCTCCTTAATTCACTATTTCTGAGCCGCCTGAGGCGACGGAGTGGGCGGTTCAACACCAAACTGCTTCGCGTACTCGGCGACCAATCGCTGCCAGCCGGCGAACTTCATGGCATCGGCGCCGACGATCCGTCCAATCGGGTCACCGGCGAGATGCCGGTCAAGGACGTCGAAGCTGATGTGCCAGCCCGCGGCACCCCACGTGATGAAGCGGCGAACGATGCTGTGCCACAGGGTCAAGCGTGTGCCGCTGCCGCGGGGCTCGAGTTCCCAGCGGATATCACCATACTCAAGCAGTTTGGGGGCCTCGGCACGGGTCACTCTTGTTTTGAGCGGCGTGGGATTTGCCACCCAAGTGAGGTTCACCGTGGTTCCGGCCGTACCCAGGTTGCCATCGACGACAAAGGGTGCCCATTCGCGCAGATGCGCCGGGTCGGTGAGCGCTTGCCAGACTTTTTCCGGCGAGTGGCGCAGTTCGCGGACGAGAATGAGCGTCCACTTGTCTCCGTCCTTCTTCTCTACCTGCGCTCCGCCGGCCGGACCCGGTGCGTACGGCTCGAGATCAGTCATTTTCTTCCCCTGGTCATTCTCGTGGTGAACGATCACTCTACCAGCGTGCCAGCTGCGTGAGCTGAATCAGGTTACCGCAGCTATCGTTGAGCCTCGCGATGGTCGAGCCGTGAGTGTTAGTGGGCGGCATCGTGAACTCGGCGCCACGCTCCTTGATCCGCTCGTAGTCGCCCTTGATGTCGTCGGTAAAGAACATGGCTGCGGGCTGCCCTTGTTGAAACAGCGCCTGCTGATACGCCTTGGCCGAGGGATTGTCGTTCAGCGCCAGCTGCAATTCCGTGCCTTCCGGCTCCTCGGCTGAGGCCACCGTCAGCCAACGAAATGGGCCATTGCTGAAGTCGGCCTTCTTGGCAAAGCCCAGTATCTCCGTGTAGAAGCGCAGGGCCTTGTTCTGGTCGTCCACATATACATTGGTCAGTTTGATCTTCATTTCGTTTCTCCTTTAGTACGCGGTTTGGGCCGCGTCGTCTTCTCTTTTGTCTTCCTTTTCGTTGGTGTTGATGATCCATTCTGTTGACGATCCATGCGATCGAGGTGGCGCTCGAGAGCATCGACGTGAGCGGACCAGAACCGGCGGAACTGAGCCAGCCAGGCGTCGATCGCCCGAAGCGGCTCAGGTTTTAGCCGGTAGAGACGGCGCTGTGCGTCCACCGTAGATTCGACGAATCCGGCGTCGCGCAGCACTCTTAGATGCTTGGATACGGTCGGCTGCGGCATACGAAGCTGGCGCTCGATCTCTCCCACAGACTGTTGGGACGAGGCCAGGAGACTCAAGATCGCGCGGCGGTTCGGCTCGGCAATGATTTCGAAGACGGAGTCCACTCTCTTTATATACTCCACATGGAATATACGTGTCAAGGCATATATGTGAAATCCTTCTTCGGCACGCCGGCGCTCTGATCCGCTCACCGATCTCGATGAACCTGGCTTGACAGGCCAAAACAACCTTGCATACAGTCGGTGGGGTCCAAAAGGATCCTTCTCATGAACCCCGTCGCCGGCTACCGTGCCCCCTACCCGGGCACACAGCCGAAGCATCTTCACCCGTCGTATGTCTCCTCGATCAGGCGGGCGCCCACGCAGCCGCTGGTCCAGGTTCCCTGCACGCTCTCGGAAGTGACCGGACCGTCGTTCAGCCCGCAGCTTGTCTCTCCCACTGCTTGCGATCTGACGCGCCAGCACAAGAGCGAACCTCTGGGCGAACGCATCATCGTCAGCGGCCGCGTGCTCGACGAGAATAGCCGCTCGCTCCCGAATACCCTGGTAGAGATCTGGCAAGCCAACTCCGCTGGGCGCTATCAGCACGAGGTTGACCAGCACGATGCGCCCCTCGATCCGAACTTCACCGGATGCGGGCTTGCGGTGACCGATTCTGAAGGCCGCTATCGCTTTGTCACCATCCGTCCCGGCGAATACCCCTGGCGCAATCACTACAACGCATGGCGTCCAGCGCACATTCACTTTTCCCTGTTCGGCCCGGCGTTCGCCACGCGCCTGGTGACGCAGATGTTTTTCCCCGGCGATCCTCTGTTGCCTTTCGATCCCATTTTCAACTGCACCGCCGATGAGAAAGCGCGCAACCGGCTGATCTCGGTGTTTGACTGGGAAACGACCGTGCCGATGCAGGCCCTTGGATACCGTTTCGACATCGTGCTGCGCGGGCGCGATGCCACTCCGATGGAGGAATAGGTGAGCCTGCAGGCGACGACTTCTCAAACCGTAGGCCCGTTCTTCAAGATCGGTCTCAACTGGCTATACCGTGACAACATCGCCGGTGAGGGTGTCGCGGGCGAACGCGTGATTGTTCGAGGAAGAGTGCTTGACGGTGACGGCATCGGCGTTTCCGATGCCATTGTCGAAATCTGGCAAGCCAACTCGCATGGCAAATATGCGCATGCTGCCGATACGCAGGACAAGCCAATCGAGCCCGGCTTCCTGGGTTTCGGACGCGTGCCCACGGATCATGACGGCGCCTTTCGGTTCACGACCATCAAGCCTGGGCCGGTGCCCGGCCCGAAGGGCGAGGAACAAGCGCCTCACTTGGTGATTTCGGTGTTCATGCGTGGACTGCTGAAGCGCCTGACGACTCGCATGTATTTTCCCAATGACGCGCGCAACGCCACCGACCTGATCTTGAACCTGGTGGAACCGGCGCGGCGCGAGACCCTAATCGCAAAGTGCTTAGCCGGCGCTCTGGAATGGAATGTTGTTTTGCAAGGAAAGAACGAAACGGTATTCTTCGACTTGGGGTTGTGACCTGCCTGGATGGCCTTGCTCGATTCACTTTTCGGCTCAGCAGCGATGAGCGGAGTCTTCGCCGACGCCGTTCGCATCCAACGCATGCTCGATTTCGAAGCCGGCCTGGCGAGGGCTGAAGCTCAATGCGGCGCGATCCCTGCCTCCGCTGCCAGAGCCATCGCATCGAAGTGTAAATCCGATCTCATCGACGTTGTCGCACTATCAAACGCTACTGCACTCTCCGTTAACCCCGCCATTCCGCTGGTCAAACAACTCACGGCCTTGGTCGCAAAAGATGATGCTGAGGCGGCACGATTCGTCCACTGGGGCGCTACCAGCCAGGATGTCAACGACACGGGCCTCGTCCTACAGATGCGAGACGCATTCGACATCTTGCAGCGCGACCTCGATTCGCTGTCGCAGGGACTGGCCGACCTGGCGCAAAAGCATCGTTCCACTCCCATGGCAGGGCGCACCCTAATGCAGCAGGCGATGCCGACGACGTTCGGCGTCAAAGTAGCAGGGTGGCTGGATTCGATCACCCGCCACCGTGAACGCTTCGCAGAAGTTCGCGAACGGGCTCTGGTCGTACAGGTTGGCGGCGCTGTGGGAACGCTCGCAGCGCTCGGCGAGAAAGGCCTCGAAATCATGGCTGCCCTTGCGGCCGAATTGAAACTGGGCCTGCCGGCAACGCCCTGGCACACGCAGCGGGACCGCGTGGCAGAAGTAGCATCGACTTTGGGATTGTGCGTGGGAACTTTAGGCAAGATCGCGCGCGACATTTCTTTGCACATGCAGACGGAAATCGCCGAGGTCTTCGAACCCGCGGGCGAAGGGCGAGGCACCTCGTCCACCATGCCGCACAAACGCAATCCGGTGACAGCGGCGGTGGTGCTGGCGGCGGCTACGCGCGTTCCCGGACTCGTGAGCACCATGCTGAGCGCCATGGTGCAGGAGGACGAGCGCGGACTGGGCGACTGGCACGCGGAATGGGAAACGCTGCCGGAGATATTTCACCTCGCTGCTGGGGCACTCCGCCAGACATCGGAGATCATTCCCCATCTCGTAGTCGATGCGAAGCGCATGCGCGACAACCTCGATGCAACACAAGGATTGATCTTCGCCGAAGCGGTCAGTATGGCGCTTGGTAAACACGTGGGGAAAACTGCCGCGCATCAACTGATGGAAGCGGCATCTCAGCGCACCCGCCAATCGGGCAAGCATCTTCGCGAGGTGCTACAGCAGGACCAAGCCGTGACGGAGCGACTGAGCGCCGCAGACCTCGATCGGTTGTTCGCCCCGGAGAACTATCTTGGCGCCGCCGAAGAGTTGGTTGATCGCGTCGTCGCAGCGAGCCGGAAGGTGCGTGAAGCGTAACGCCGGGGGTTGATTGCAGCACCTGTGATTCTGGAACTGGGGTGGCGCAGGCTGCGATCGTTACTCGATAGAATTGGGGCGTCAGCCGCCGGGTGTCGTCGGAAGGCGGCACACGGTTTTTGGCATTGCAAACCGGGGAGATCACGAACCATGCCCATTGCCGATCTCGGAGACGTTCGCATCCGCTACGAACTGACTTCCCACGCCGGCCCCGTGCTCGTCTTCTCCAACTCCCTGGGCACGGACTACTCCATGTGGGACCCGCAAGTGGCGTACCTGTCGCGCCGTTTCCGCATCCTGCGGTACGACACGCGCGGCCACGGAGGCTCTTCGGTGACTCCCGGCGACTACACCATCGAACAACTCGGCCGCGATGTCCTCACTCTGCTCGATTCGCTGGACATTGACCGCGTCGATTTTTGCGGACTCTCCATGGGTGGCTCGACCGGCATGTGGCTCGGCATCAATGCTCCGGAACGCGTCGATCGCCTCGTGCTCTGCAACACTGCCGCGAAAATCGGCAATCCAGACGTTTGGAAAGCCCGCATTGATACCGTTCGCAAGGACGGCATGAAGCCGGTTGCGGCCGCTGTCATCGAGCGCTGGTTTACACCCGAGTTTCGTGCCGCCCATCCAGAAAAAGTTGTCCCCGCACAACAAATGCTGGAAGGTTCTCCGCCAGACGGCTATGCCTCCAATTGCGCGGCCGTACGGGATTCGGACTTCCGCGCCACACTCGGACGCATTCAATCCCGGACGTTGGTGATCTATGGCGCAAAAGATCCCGTGATCCCGGTGGCCGACGCGCAGTTCCTGGTTGACCAGATTCCGGGAGCGAAGGGCGTAGAACTCAATGCCTCGCACCTTTCCAACGTCGAGCAGGACGACGCGTTCAATCAGGCATTGAATGAATTCCTGTTGAGCTGAGGAACGATCATGGATGATGCACAGCGCTACGAGCAGGGCATGAAAGTCCGCCGTGCTGTCCTGGGTGACGAGCATGTCGACCGAGCTATCGGCTCAACCACCGACTTCAATCGCGACTTCCAGGATTACATTACCCGCAACGCCTGGGGCGAAATCTGGACCCGCCCCGGACTGCCACGCCATACCCGCAGCCTGCTGACACTCGCCATGATGGTTGCCCTGAACCGCACCGATGAATTCCGCATGCACGTGAAAGCCGCATTCAATAATGGTGTCACCCGCGACCAAATCAAGGAAGTCCTGCTGCAAACCGCGATCTATTGCGGCGTGCCCGCGGCGAATTCCGCGTTTCATCACGCCGCCGAAGTCTTCAAGGAAATGGACAAGACAAAAGCAAATTCGAAGAAGAGGAAACGGCCATGACCGACGTTCAACTCCTTATCGGGGATCGTGACACTGCCGCGACAGGAGCGGCGACGTTCGTTCGCAACAATCCCGTCTCGGGCGAAGTAGCCACGCGCGCCGCCAATGCCAGCGCGGACGACGCCATCCTGGCCGCCGAAGCCGCTGCCGAAGCATTCCCAGGGTGGGCGGCGCTCGGTCCGCACGAGCGGCGGAAGAAGCTGCTGGCCGCGGCCGATGCACTTGAAAAACACACACCCGATTTCATCTCCGCCATGATGAACGAAATCGGCGCGACCGCGCCGTGGGCCGGCTTCAATGTCTATCTCGCCGCGCAGATGCTGCGCGAAGCCGCCGCGATGACCACGCAAGTTTCCGGCGAAGTGATTCCCTCCGAAATCCCCGGCAGCCTGGCGTTTTCGATCCGGCCGCCCGTAGGTGTTGTCCTCGGCATCGCGCCGTGGAACGCCCCGGTGATTCTTGGCGTGCGAGCGATCGCGGTGCCGCTGGCCTGCGGCAACACGGTAATTCTCAAGGCCTCTGAGATTTGCCCGGCCACGCATCGTTTGATCGGCACGGCACTGCGCGAAGCGGGCCTCGATCACGGCGTAGTGAACGTCCTGACCCACGACGCTGCCAGCGCCTCGACCATCGTCGAGACGTTGATTGCGCACCGCGCCGTCCGCCGCATCAATTTCACCGGCTCGACCCGCGTAGGCAAGATTCTGGCTGTAAGCGCCGCCAAGCACCTGAAGCCAATCCTGCTCGAACTCGGCGGCAAAGCCCCGCTCATCATCCTCGATGATGCCGACCTCGACGCAGCCGTGAATGCCGCCGCCTTTGGCGCCTTCGCGAACCAGGGACAGATTTGCATGTCGACCGAGCGCATCATTGTCGACGAAAAAGTCGCCGAGGCCTTCGCGCAGAAATTCGTTGTGAAAGTGAAGGCACTTCCCACTGGCGACCCGCGCACAGGCGACGTCGTCTTCGGCGCGGTCGTGGGAATGCCGACCGTCGAGCGCGTCCATAACCTGGTGAAAGACGCGGTCGCAAAGGGCGCGAAGGTTCTGTTAACCGGCGAGAACCAAGGCACCATCATGCCCGCGACGATCGTGGATCACGTGACGCCCGACATGCAGTTGTTCCGCGAAGAGTCATTCGGCCCGTCGGTCTCAATTACGCGCTTCAAGACCGTGGAGGAGGCGATTCAACTTGCCAACGACACCGAGTATGGCTTGTCAGCCGCCGTCTTCGGTCGCGATATCGCACGCGCTGTCGAAGTCGCCAGGCGCATCGATTCTGGCATGTGCCACGTCAACGGCCCGACCGTCCACGACGAAGCACAGATGCCCTTCGGCGGCGTGAAAGCCAGCGGCTACGGCCGCTTCGGAGGAAAAGCAGCGGTGAACGAATTCACTGAGCTGCGGTGGATCACGATTCAGACTACGCCGAGGCATTATCCTTTCTAGGAGAAGGGTACTTCAGTGGTTGGCGTAACATCATCGCCATAGCACTCACTTTTCGACGGTCATGTAATCGAAGATGGTGTAATCGATGATTGCAACTAGGACTGCCATCACGGCGGTGGCCCGAACCAATTCGAACCTTAGAATGTCATTGCATGACAGCGGCTAGAAGCTTAGACGAGGTTTCGGTTTTCAACAACAGACTGACCTTCTTGATCCCGCATGAATGGATTGAGGTCGAGTCTGGCGATGACGGCACCTATCAGTACCAAGTGCCAGACGCTCGGAGTGGATGGTTTCGTGCACCCTTAATCACCACAAAAGGCGTTGCCAAACCCGCCGAGCGATTGGCTCAGGTTTTCAGAGGATACGATGATGTTTCCAAGGACGCCACTGGAAATCTGATACGGCGGTCAGAAAAGGACACCGTACAGGATGGAGAGAACCTTCATATTTACTACTGGTTTGTTGGAGGGTGCGTTACACCAGACATAGTTTGTGAGGCGGTTTTCTCCTACACCGTCTTGAGTAACCTTGTGGAGAACGCCGACACGTTGTCAGAAGTGAATCTAATTGGCCGGCTGGTTAGTGATGCACGCTTCAACGCCATAGAAGACGCCACCGAGGCACAATAATCCGAGTACTGTTGAAAAATCGCCGTTTCACTCACAACGCGCCAAGCCGCACCCTTTCCCCCACCACCGCCCGCACCGCATTCACAATCTTCTCTTCGTTCGGGAGTACGAAACTCTCCAGCGGCTCGCTATAGGGAATCGAAGTGTCCAGCGCCGTGACCATCGAGACCGGTGCCCGCAGGTACTCAAATCCCTTCTCCGCCACTTCGGCCGCAATAATCGCAGCCGCCGACGAGTGCCGCGGCGCCTGATCCACCAAGACCAGCCTCCCGGTCTTCTTCACCGACGCAATAATCGTGTCGGTGTCCAGCGGCGCCAGCGTTCGCGGATCCACGACCTCCGCGCTGATCCCCTCCTGCGCCAACTGTTCCGCCGCGGCCAGCGCCTTCTTCACCATCCACGCCGTCGCGACGATCGTGACATCACTCCCGCGACGTTTCACGTCCGCCACGCCGAACGGAATCACGAACGATCCCTCTGGCACCTCGCCGGTATCGAGCGTCAGCATGTAGTGATGCAGATACACGACCGGATTGTCATCGCGAATCGCCGCCGCCATCAGTCCTTTCGCGTCGGCTGGCGTTGAGGGCAAAGCAATCTTCAGCCCCGGAATCCCCATCATCGTCCCGTACAAGCAATTCGAATGCTGCCCCGCCCAACCGGCAGCAAATCCGAAACCGGCCTTTAAAACGAGGGGCACCTTCACCTGCCCACCCGACATGTAGCGCAGCCGCGGAGCTTCATTGATCACCTGATCCATCGCCACCAGCATGAACTCGCTCATCCACAGCTCGACGATCGGCCGCAGCCCGGTGAGCGCCGCGCCCACAGCAATTCCAATTTCTGCCGTCTCCGAAATAGGCGCGATGCGCACGCGTTCTTTTCCAAACATCTTCCGCATGGGATCGCGGTCCGTCATCGCCATATTCTGCCCGTAGAACACGATATTCGGATCGCGCTGCATTTCTTCGATGATGGCCGTCGCCATCGCTTCGCCGTACATCATTTCCTTCGCCATGCGATCTCCTCAGGCGTACACATGCTTCGCCGCATCTTCCGGCGACGGCAACGGACTGGCGAGCGCGAAGGCAACGGCATCGTCCATCTCCGCTCGCGCATTGACCTCTATCTTTTGCGCATCGGCCTCGGAAAACACGTCGCGACTCAGCAGCATTGCGCGAAACAACTTGTTCGGATCGTGCTCGCGCGCCGCCTTGTACTCTTCTTTATTGCCATAGACACCGACCGCCTCATGCTCCGGAAACTGCGTAGGTGCCGGAGGAACAGTAATCGCGTTGCCATGCGCGCTGAAGCGATAAAACTTCGACTCGATCAGGCTCGGCCCATCTCCCGCCCGGGCCCGCGCTGCCGCCCGGCTAACTTCGTCATACACCTTCAGCGGATTAGTCCCATCGACCGTTACCCCAGGAATACTGAACGCCGCCGCCTTTTTCGACAGCGGATCACCTGCCATGCAATTCGCATCCTCCAAGCTGACGTGCGTGTACGCCTGGTACTCGTTGTTCTCGAGAATGAACACCACCGGCAGTTTCCAGATCGCCGCCAGATTCAGTGTTTCGAAAAACGCCCCCTGCTTCGCCGCACCGTCGCCGAAGAAGCAATAAACGATCTGTCCAGTCTTCTTCACTTGTGCGGTCAGCGCCGCCCCGGCGGCATGGGCGATGCTCTGCGCGATGATTCCCGACGTTCCAGGAAAATACCGCTCCGGATCGGCCAGATGCATGGACCCGCCAAATCCCTTGCACAGCCCGTCTTTTCGTCCATACAGTTCCGCCATGATCTTTCGCGGCGGCGTCCCCAACACAATGGGCTGGGCATGACACCGATAGCTCGGCATCACGAAATCAGCGTCGTTGCGCGTGGCGAGTGCTCCCACGATCGAAGCCTCCGCCCCATCCGCCAGGTGAGTATGCCCACGCATCGCTCCCGGATGCTCCAGGAACGTACGCTTCACGTGCTCTTCAAATTCTCGGATACGAGCCATCTGCGAGTACATCCAGACCAGCCGCTCTTTTCCCAGATCTTTACCGTTATGCATACGTCACTCCTTCGGCGACACTTTGTCACCGGGTTGGCCGATCTCGCACAACGCCCCGCCCACCGGAACCTGGGCGTTTTCTTGCGCAATGATCTTGAGCAGAATCCCCTCCATCGGAGATTCCAGTTCGTAACTTACTTTCTCCGTCTCCAATTCCACGACCGGATCACCCGGCCGCAGTGCATCTCCTTCGCGCTTCAACCAGCGCAGAACGCTGGCCTTGGTCGTGGGGATCCCACCCGCTTTCGGAACTTTCAAAATAGTAATGATGACGATGTCCCCAGTTGCAGCGCGGGCGTCCCGCTGGCTGTCGCGAGGGCATTTCGCCCTCGACGGACTAAAGACCCCCGCAGAATGAATTCTCCAGAGGTCAACGTGCTAAAGCACCGCGCGATCCGTTCCCACCCAAAACGCCCCGCGAATCGTCTTGCGATCCAACTCCCCTGCCGGAGTCTTCGGCAACTCCGCCCAGAACTCGACCGACTTCGGCGCCAATCGCGCCGCCGGGTATTCTCATGCGCCCAGAATTCGGGTATCCTTTCGATTCAAAGAGGCCATTCTAGGTAAAAGTACCTTTTTCACCAGTAGGCACATTTCTGTAACCTGGGCGCGGATTGGGGTCTTCGATGGAAGAATTCTATTGTCCGGTAAAGCTGACCACCGACATCATCGGCGGCAAATGGAAGCCTCTGATCCTCTTTTATCTCGAGGGCCGTACCCGCCGGTTCAGCGAATTGCGCCGGCTGATCCCGGGCCTCACCAAGAAAATGCTAACCCAGCACCTGCGAGAACTGGAGCAGGACGAGATCGTTCACCGCAAGGTCTATGCGGAAGTGCCACCCCGCGTCGAGTACTCCCTCACCCGACACGGCGAGAGCCTGAAGCCGATTCTGAAACTCATGTCGGCATGGGGCAATCGCCACCGCGCCCGCTACGGCATGACCAAGGCTCACCCGAAGCATGAGGACCTTCGTGCAGCCGCGCCGCGCAACGGTGCGAATGGAGCTGGCATCCAGACTCCTCAGGAGATCGAGGTGCCACCGGTCCGCAGCCGAGGTACGCAATGAGCGCTCCCCGCCGCGGGCTCTGCTCACACTACGACGACGTCTGGCTTCTTGACGGCGTGCGGACTCCATTCGCGGACTACAACGCTGCTCTCGGCCTCGTGTCCCCAACCGACCTCGGGATCAAAGTCGCGCGAACGATTTTTCAACGCACCAGCGTCCCAGCGCAGGACGTAAACCTCGTTGTCACGGGCAACATGGCGCAGGCTTCCTTCGATGCTTACGTGCTGCCGCGTCACATCGGCCTCTATTCCGGAGTTCCGATCGAAGTGCCCGCACACATGGTGCAACGCGTGTGTGGGACGGGCATCGAAGCGATCCTCACTGCGTCCGATGCGATTCAACTCGGCAAAGGCCAACTGGGGCTGGTGGTGGGAACCGAGTCGATGTCGCGGAATCCCATCGCCGCCTACACCCATCGCGGCGGATTCCGCATGGGGCAGGTGGAGTTCAAGGATTTTCTCTGGGAAGCGCTGCTCGATACCTGCCCGAACGAAACCATGGGCACCAGTTCAGAAACGCTTGGGCGGCGCTACAACATTTCGCGCGAAGACACCGACCGCTTCGCCACCGAGAGTTTTACGCGCGCCTTGGCTGCCCAAAAAAGCTGCTTTCTGAGCGGCGAAATCGTTCCTCTCACGAACGAAGTTTTCGAGCTCGCCGGTTACCAGCCGCGTCGCCTGCAACTGGCTCGAGGCATCGAAAAGTTGGAGCAAGACACCCACGTCCGGCCCTCACTCTATGAAGTTCTGGCAAACCTGAAGCCAGCTTTCGGAGGTGTGCAAACCGGAGGCAACAGCTCCGGCATCGTTGACGGCGCCGCCGCCACACTGGTAGCTTCTGGCTCCTATTCGAAGGAAACTGGAAAGCCCGCTCTGGCAAAAGTTATCGCCGGGGCGGTTGTCGGCGTTCCGCCGGAAATCATGGGCATTGGCCCCGTTCCCGCCATTCGCTCCCTCCTCGAATTCACCGGCCTGCGCCTCGATCAGATCGATCGCTTCGAAATCAACGAAGCGTTTGCAGTCCAGGTGCTCGCCTGCCAGCGTGAACTCGGGCTCGATCTCTCCCGGCTCAACGTAAACGGCGGCGCGATCGCCATCGGGCACCCGCTCGGAGCCACAGGCGTGCGGTTAGCGGTGACTCTGGCCCGCGAACTCAAGCGGTCCACCGGACGCTACGGCATCGCCTCCGCCTGCATCGGCGGCGGTCAGGGCATTGCTTTGCTGTTGGAGAACCGCGCGAACTGACAGTCGGCACTCAGTGCGCCGCTGTTCCCATGGCATAGATGCCACGCAGAAAAACATCGCTGATCTCGCGCGCCACATTTTGTGCGCCGCCATCCACACGCGGGTTATGCCATAACGATTTTCTATTTCCGGGAAGCATCGGAAACGCGGCACCGGCCTTGCGGTTTGAGTCTGTCTCGAATGGCAAATTGTCTGTTTTTGATTTTTCCAAGAACATCGTTGCATTGTTGCGATTTGCATCACTGCTCGATTGCCTAGATGCGATCACCAGCATTCGTATTTTGAATTGAGTTTTCGTTGACACCTCGAAAGTCGGACTGATACTCTCACGCTCAATTCGTCCTACCTCATATCTGCAGTTGCACCCAATTCAATTTTGCAAGCGAAGGCAAGGCTAGGCACGACCGCATGCGGAGCTGTCGCATTCATTTTTCGGGCGCATTGATTTCAACTGGGGTAAAGAATGCGCAACTGGGTCCCGCTGTGCTTGTACTTGGTCACGCTGCTCACATCTTGCCGCTCGAGGGCAGAGCGTCTTCCGGATGTTCGTCATCTGCTGGATGGTTCATCGAAGGGAGACGTCAACGCCCAGTTCATGCTTGGACTGGCCTATGAATCTGGTCGGGGCGTTGCGCAGGACTTCGCCGAAGCGGCCCGCTGGTACCAGAAGGCTGCTGACGCGGGGAACCCTGGCGCTCAAGCCCACCTGGGAAACTTGTATGCTGAGGGAAGGGGAGTGGCACGGGACGCAACGGCGGCGTTGAAATGGTACCGGCGCGGCGGCGTCGGAGGCGATGCCACCGCCCAGACCAACCTCGGCTGCATGTACTTCAACGGCGAGGGAGGCTTGCAACGGGACTATGTCCAGGCGGCGCGCTGGTTCTCAAAAGCAGCGGCTCAGCACAATCCGATCGCGGCGGCGAACCTCGCTACCTCTATGCCGAGGGCCTGGGTTTGCCGCGCGACCCCGAGCACGCTGCGAATCTGTACCTGGAAGCTGCCAAGCGGGGCAATCTGTACTCCCAAGCCAGACTCGCCTGGATCTATGAACACGGGATTGGGCGTCGCCAGGACTTGGCGCAATCGCTCGCGTGGAATCGCCTTGCGGCGCAACGCGGCTACCCTCCAGCCTTGAACAATCTGGGCTACCTCTATGAACATGGGTTGGGCGTCGGAAGAGATCTTCCCGAAGCCGCCAAGCTGTATTGCCAAGCCGCTGCCTCTAAACTGCCCGAGGCACAGCAGAACTGGGCGATGATTCATGCGAAAATCGCGGGTCTCCCGGAGGATTGCGACGAGGCAGCCCGATGGTTGGCCAGGGCTGCTCCGCAGGAAGTTGGGAATACCAGCGAGAGTATCGCGGCGGATCCGAAAGTGCCGGCCGGCGGCTCCGCCATGGCATACGAGGTGGACGTGATTCCGGAAGCCACTAGAACATCAATCACCACACCCGGTCGTGCGCAAAGATCAGAGCACAAGGGAGATTGATTTCCCGCCGCGATACACCGGATGAGCAAACGGTTGTGGGCCGCGATTACAAACAGGTCAGTTTAGCGAGGGTATAAACCGCCGCAGCTTGACTGTGGTTAGCAAGCTTTGACTCTCAATGACCTTAAGCCAACCGGGGTTGGGCAGCTTTGAGGCAAATGGCCGCCCGCTCGCAGTTGCGTCCGTTTTGCGTGCACGATTCCCGTGATCGCAACGATCAATTGTTTGCGTTTCCCTTCCCGCCCGAGATGCGCTATCAATCTGTCAGGTTAGAGAAGTAATCCGATGTCCCAGCCAAATAAACAGCCACGGCGAAAACTGCGTTCCGGCGTCCACGCCAGCAACGTCGGCAAGCTCCTCGACGCTCTCCGCGCACTGGACAGCACCATGGTCGAGATTTCCATGCACATTTACAAATTCCCCAGCCGCGATCGGGCAGCCATGCGCGAACACCACCGCCGCCTGCACGACACCCTCCGGGAACGCTTCCCCCGATTCCTGTACCAGTCCCAGAGGAGCACCTAACGGCTGTAATCCGGCGCTAGCACAAACATCCGATCAAGCCAGGTGAAGTAGACTTGTGTCTCCGGCGCCGCCGGCGCTGGTAAGGAACCTCTCCGTGCCCATCGGGACGCGCACACAAGTCGGCATTGTTGGTGCTGGACCGGCGGGCCTGGTGCTCTCTCAGCTCTTACACCTGCAGGGAATTGAATCCGTCGTGGTTGAGAACCGCAGCCGCCAGTACGTGGAGGAGCGGGTGCGCGCTGGCGTTCTCGAGCAAGGAACCGTCGACCTGCTCACGGAAATGGGCGTCGGTGAGCGCCTGAAGCGTGAGGGACTCGTGCACTACGGCATCGAACTCCGCTTTGGCGGCCGCGGCCACCGCATCGACTTCAAAGAGCTCACCGGCGGCAAGGGCATCACGATCTATGCCCAGCACGAGGTTCTCAAGGACCTGAACAATGCGCGGATTGCCGCCGGGGGCCAAGTCTATTTCGAGGTTGAAGATGTCAGTATCCATGACTGCGACGGCTTGCGCCCGAAGATTCGCTACAGCAAAGACGGCAACGACTACGAGCTGACTTGTGACTTCATCGCCGGCTGCGACGGCTTCCACGGAATCTGCCGGCCCAGTATTCCCGACAACGTGCTCACCGAGTATGTGCGCGAGTATCCCTTCGGATGGCTGGGCATCCTGGCCGAAGCGCCGCCCTCGTCCGAGGAACTGGTTTACACCTATCACGATCGCGGCTTCGCCTTGCTCAGCATGAGAACGCCGCAGATCAGCCGCCTCTACTTCCAATGCAGTCCAGAGGAAAACATCGAGGCGTGGAGCGATGAAGCCATTTGGCAGGAGCTGCAGGTCCGTCTTGCCTCAGACGGTTGGAAACTCACCGAAGGTCCCATTCTGCAAAAGGGTGTGACCGGCATGCGTAGCTTCGTCGTCGAGCCGATGCAGTATGGCAGGTTGTTTCTGGCGGGAGACTCGGCGCACATCGTTCCGCCGACAGGCGCCAAAGGGCTGAATCTCGCGGTGGCCGACGTGCGCGTCCTGGCCCGCGCACTCGCAAGGTTCTATTCCACAGGGAACCAGTGCTGGCTCGACGAGTACTCCCAAACATGCCTGCGGCGCGTCTGGAAGGTGCAGCGCTTCTCGTGGTGGATGACCTCAATGCTGCACCGCTTCCCCGACGAGAATCCTTTCGATCAGCGCCGCCAGCTCGCCGAACTCGACTACGTAACCACCTCTCGCGCCGCCGCCCAGACTCTCGCGGAGAACTATGTCGGCCTACCTTGGGACTAGCGCGCTCCGCTGTCCCTAGAAACTGAACGACGCCTGCAACTCAATTCTGCGGTTTGAGGCTGAGCTTGAGAACGGCCCGCCCGCCAGCGCGTTCGATTCTCCGAACAATGGCGAACTGAGATTTCCAACTGGAGTCGCGAGATTCACGCGATTCAAGACATTCCGCGAGTTCACGCTGAATGTCAGGCTGTAGCGCCGGCTACTCGCGGCTCCGCCACCAAATGGTCCGCCCGGACCGCCACCGTGCCCAAAGCCGCCTCCACCGCGCGGTCCGCCGCCGAAGCCGCCGCCTCTCGGACCGCCCTCGCCTCGCTGAGCCGAACCGCCGCCGCGCTCGGGTCCGAACGCAAAGGTCTTGGCGAGCCGCAGGTTCAGCGTGAAATGATCCGGCCCGATCAGATAATTGACAGGAATCGGCGTGTAGGACTCTGTCGGAACCGTGTAGTGACAGGTAGCAGTCGGAGAAATACATGCGCCGGTGGGATCCGGCGCAAACGCCGGCCGGTCATTGAGCAGTGAATCTCCACTCAGATCCTGGCCGACGGTGACGTTGTATGGCGATCCCGAATTGAAAATCATGAACGGACTAAGCCGGAACCCACGCGGCATTGCAATCGACCCTCCCACCAGAAAGCGATTGGTCACATCAAACGCGGCTCGGCCGTAGTCCGCGCTGATGTCGTACTGGTTCGAGGGAAAGCTGCTGGCTCCGACGGCATCGCTGTTCGCGTAATTGAGCGAGTAGAACCCGAACAGCGTGAGCTTCGCTCCCGCTCGCACACTGAAGTTTGTGATCAGCTGATTCTGTTTGAAGATTCCTTCGGAGATGTACTGATAGACGTTCCCCGCCGCATCTCCCAGGGGACGCGGCCCGTCAGAATATGGCGTCCCGGGCAGCGGGGCGTTCGCGTTCACGGAGAGAAATTGATGCACGCCCCGCGAATTGATATACGAAGCCGATAGGGTCGCGATTTTCGTAATCTGCCGCTCGATGCTGACCGCACCCTGCATGGTGTATGGCGCGCGCAACGAAGAACCGATCTGGTAGACCGTCGGCGTTGTCTGCGAGGCGGGCAGTTCGTTCACCGGCGGCACGTTGGGAAAGAAATCGATCGGACTGGCATCGGTTGCCGCCACGATGTACTTCTGCTGCGTGGTTCCGTTGAAGCGCTCGGTATTAAGAACCGATCCCTCGTCGAAGCGGTCATAGAAGATTCCCCCTCCGGCTCGCAACACGGTTTTGGGAGCATTCTTCCCCTTGCCGTCAATTCCCCACGCCACCGCCACACGCGGCGCCCAGTCGGCGTGATCGTGAATCGCATTCTGCGTCTCGAAGCGGAGCCCGTAGCTCAACGTAACGTTCGACCGCACGCGCCACTCATCCTGCACGTACAAACCTGCATCGGCCACGGTCACTGGAATCGTGGGCACTCCCCCCGAAGGCGAGGCATTCAGCGAAAACTGGATCGCTCCGGGCGCCGCCTCGCCGTTCGCGGCCGCCTGTGCTGCAGCCTGGTACGTGGTGAGATCGGGGAAAACAAAAGTTCCGTTGAACCCTCCTCCCGACGTGCTGACGTCATGCGTCACTCGGAGCCGCCCGCCGAACTTCAGGAAGTGCTTGCCCATCGCGATCGACGTGTAGTTCTGCAGTTCATAGCGGTCGTTATGATCCGTTTGCAGCCCTCCGCTGCTCCCGCCCCCCGTAAAGGCGCCAATCACGCTGATGGTCGGATCTGTGCTCAACGGTGTCTGCTGGCTGTTGTCCCGGATGTACTGAAATCGTGTCTCGTTCACCGCCTTTGTCCCCAGGATTTGCGTGTCGCTGATCTGGAACGTGTGCTCGGTGGAACTCGTGTGATACCCGGTGGACGGCAGCGCAAACTGTCCCACGCCCGCGTTGTCCTGTGAAGTGTGAGCAAACTGATAGCGCGCGGTCAGCGTGTTGTTCTTGCTGATCTGGTAGTCGAGCCGGGGAGTGAAGTTGTAGTGCGTCTGCGGATTCGCCACGCTCTCGCTCAGGATGATCTGCTCGCTCAGGTCGGGGCTGAGCGCCGGCGTGTTCACCACCGCGACTTCATTGATGTCGCGCATGTGAAAATCCAGGAAGAACGATGCCTTCTTGCCAAGAGGCCCGCCGATGTTCCCCATATACAGCGTCGAAAAATATGGCGCCGTCGCGTCGGGTGCAAGAAACGGATTTCGCGCGTTGAACGAAGAGTCATTGCCCATCACGGACACTTGGCCATGAAACTTGTCGGTGCCCGGCTTGGTGAAGATCTCGATCCGCCCGTATCCGAGCTTGTCGTACTCGGCGGAAAATGGATTCTGATTGATGCGGATCTCGCGAATCGACGACTTCGGCGGCAATTCCCCGCCCGTGAAGCCATCGATGTATATCTGCCCGCCGTTGGGTCCGGCTGACGGCCCCGCCAGTGCGAGCAGGTCCTGCTGCAATTCGTCGGGATCGTCGGGCAGGGCGTCGAGATCGCTGCCCTTGAGCACGAGAGCGCTCGCATTGTTCTCGGGACTGACCTGCACCTGCGAACTCTCGTCCTCGACGTTGACCTTTTCCTTCTCGACGCTGATCTCGAGTGCGATGTCAACCTGCTGCGTTTGTCCCGCAGCCACGTCCACATCGCTCTTCGTGAAGGCCTCAAATCCTTTTGCCCGGGCGGCAACCGTGTACTTCCCCGGGGCCAGACCGCCGAACTCGTACGCGCCCTTGGAGTCGGTCTTGGCCGACTGCGATTGCCCGTTCGCACCGGCCACGGTCACTCGGGCATTTGTGACCACCGCGCCTGAGGGGTCCGTGATCTGCCCGCGCAGAGTTCCGGTCTGCGCCACGGCCGGCGCGGCCCATGCAGCCACAATCAGTAGTGCCAATGCATGCAGCTTCACTTCTCACCTGTTCTTTCGAGGCAGTCCATTGAACGATGCACGGTCACTGCGGCCCACCCTCGCCTTCTCCGCCCGACGCTCCCAGCGTCCACGGCGAAAGCATCATGGCCGCGTTGCGGTTCGGACTCGCGGTAAGAATCGCCTCCACGCCCCCCAGCAGCGTAATCGCCGTTACTGATCTCGAATCCGCTCCAACCGTCGAAACGATCATCACCGCATCGCCCTGCTGCAAGTCCGACAGCTTGCTGCCCGGCAGCCTGCTCAGGAGTCGCTGCAAATCCGGCGGCCCGCCCCAGCCGCCACGCATTCCTCCCGGCCCGCGCGGGGACTGTCCGCCCGCCCCCGGTGCTTCCGCAGTTGGTCTGAAACCGCTGGAGTTTCCCGAAACCTGTCCGCCGGCGGCCGGTCCACCGCCTTCGCCAACTCCAGCCTTCAGTCGCATGGCGATGCGTTGCGCCATCTCGGCGGGCAACTTCTTGATCTGCGAGTCGGGCGTGAACCCCACCACGACCGGCGCTTTCGCGATCGCGTCCTGCACCGTCACGGTGCCGGCAGCCGGATCGACCGCCGTAACGGTCCCCGCGATATTGCGGAACGAGCCCGAAACAATTTCCTCGGCGGTAATCTCGTTTCCGTCGGCGCTGCGCGCCCCTCGCGCTCGCAGCTGATCTCCCGCCTTGATTTGATCGAGCGGCGCCGGCCGTGCATCGTCGAACTTCACCGAGCCCGGGGCATAGCGGCGCGCGACCGTATCTTTGGTCGTGTGAACAGCAACGTTGTGGCTTCCCCCGAATCCGCCGGTCGAAACCGTGATGGTGCCGGTCGCCGAATCCACCGCGCTGACCAGCCCGCCGACTCCGCGCTTCTGCCAGTCCTCTTGTTCCCGTTGCTGCTTCGCCGACACATCTGCCTGCTTCATCACAATGACGGACAGCGCCGCGATCGTGTGCCCGTCCGCCGACGCCTGCCCGCGAACCAGCACGCGATCCCCGGTCTGGAGTTCCTGCGCCTGCAACGGAGTCGCATTCTTCAGATCTTTTTCTCCCGGCGGGACGCGAAGAATTCTGGTTGAAGCTGCGAGTGTGGCCGCGATCTCAGCACCCGAATCAGAGGTGATCGTGAGCGTGTCTGATGCGACGTTCTTGATGGTCCCAACCGCCCGGGCCACCGGAGTTCCGATCGTCGTCGCCGGCGAAGCTTGTGCGCATGCCATCACGCCGCTCGCGAGGATTGCCGCAACAATCCAGGCGCAGCGCCGTATCTTCCGTGGCCCCCGCGACAAGCTCCCCATGGTGTTGACTCTAACACCGCTAACTCCGCGGATACTCGGCCTTTACGAACTTTTACTCATGCACACAAGGCGAGAACCACACATTACAAAAGTCACGCCGTTCGAGAATTCGGCCGATAGATTTTTTCCATTGGACTCAGCGCCGTGCTGCTCTTAAGCTGAAATCACTTCGCAAGCTGCTCCGCATGCAGTCCCTGCGAGGCTGACATTTGCTTGCCAGCCCTGTTCGCTGCACGGCAAATCTCCTGACCCCGTCGTTTTTCCGCAAATCCTGAGTTCGCTCGGAGCGGCCGTACGCCGCGAGTGTGCTCTCCAGACACAACAGGAGATTTCGATGAAATTACACAACCTTGCTTACACTGCTGTTCTCGCTCTGAGCAGCCTGGCACTCGCGCCCGGTTCTGCCTCCGCCCAGACGGCTCGTGGTGCCTTCACCCTTTCCCACGAGGTGCGTTGGCAGAACGCGTCGGTTCCCGCCGGAGAGTATGAGTTCTCTCTCGATGCCAAGGGACCTTCACAGCTGATGATGTTGCGTCAGCGCGATGGTGGTCACGTCGGTTTCATGCTTTTGGTCAGTAACACCGGACCAGCCTTGACCGGAGATAGCGACCGCCTCGTTTTGATCAATAGAGAAGGCAAGTCTTTCGTGCAGGCGATGACCTTGCCGTACTTCGGACTCACCCTGCATTTCTCTGTGCCCTCAGAAAGCACGGACAAGGAAGTGGCATTGGCAGGCGACCACCCGGATCCCACACGCAACCGCTAATCGCCCGTCAATCGAGAGCAGGCCGCCCGCAAGGCCTGCTCTCTTTTCTGGGCGGCCCGATGGCTTGCAACTTCGCTATCCCTACTGCGTGGAAAAGGCGAAGACCTGCCCGTTGGAATCAATCCCCCACACGCCGCCGCCGCTGCCGACGCTGATGGAGGCGAGCAGGATGTTCGGAATCCGGACAAGCTCGGATTGGCTGTATCGTAAGAACAGGACCGAACCGCTCGCATCGAGTCCCCACACGCCGTCGCCACCCGCTTGGATTTGGGTCAACGGCGAATCAGAATGCACAATACTAGGGTAGCCAGGGACCTCATCGTACACGAAGTGGTTGGGGGTGAGCGCCCAAACGCTATCTGGCCCAACGGCGAACGCGAAAACGGTCTCGGGAGCCTGCTGGAAACTCATGCTTCGCCAGTCGAACCTGAAAAATACGTCGTTGCAGTCGTTCCCCCAAATGTCGCCACCACCCACCGCCAAGCTGCAAAGAATTCCGGGTATGGTATCGAACCCCTTCCGGCAGAAGTCATAGCGGAAGATCTGGGCACCGGAGTTGAGTCCCCACACTTCGTAGGGGTGACAGGCGTCCTGGTAACCCGGACCCGCCGCAATGAGAGTGAAAAAGCCCGATCCCGCAACCGGCGTGAAAACCCAGGACGTTCCGCTCTTACTGGCGTTGTAGATTTTACCCGCGGAATCCAGTGCCCAAACCGTATCGGGCTGGCGAAGGTTGCCGCCTCCGACGGCGATTTGGGTGAGAGAGATCGTGTTTGCCAGCACAAACTTGTTGGCCTTGTAGACGTACGGATGCCCATTGGTGGCCAGACCCCAGACGCTCATGCCGCCAGAGGCGACTTGCATCATGGTGGCTTTGCCTTGGACTGCCACCTTTTTGAAGCTTTGTGCCGACGTCAAGTGAGTACAGGCCATTACCAGAACAAACACAACCATCACAGCCACCAGTTTTTCCCTTCGGGGTTTCATTGCTTCCTCCTGCTTGGTCTGGTGAAAACGGCCGTTTCAGCGCGTAGAGCTTCGCATCGTACTCCTCGTCGACGCTGCCCAGATCAACCTCTACTCGGATAAACGAAATCCGGGCCGGAAATACGACAGGCAGGAGAAAATGGTGGCTATCGGTCGAGTACGATTGAGCTATGAGTGCCGCCGCCCGGCAAAGCCGGGTCGAGCACCTGGGCCAAGGCACCAACTGCAAGGAGTTTGTCGATGAACGCGACTCGGGCCGTGCTTTGGGACATGGACGGAACCCTAGTCGATTCCGAGGAGCTCCACTGGATTTGCTGGCGGGAAACAATGGCGAACGAGGGCGTTGTCATCACTCGTGAGCAGTTTCTGGCCTCGTTCGGACAGCGCAACGATGCCATCATCTCGCGATGGCTGGGCGCAGCGTCGACTCCGGAGCGTATCGAGAGGATCGGAAACGCCAAAGAGGAACTGTATCGTCACCTGGTTCGAACCAAGGGTGTTTCACCGCTACCCGGGGTTGCAAGCTGGTTGCAGCGGCTTCACTCGCGGGGATGGCTTCAGGCAATCGCCTCCTCCGCACCGCGGGCGAACATCGAGGCGGTCCTTGAGGCTCTGGCGGCGGCTCATGTTTTTGACGCCATCGTTTCGGCGGAAGACGTGCACCGGGGTAAACCGGATCCTGAGGTCTATCTGACGGCGGCGGCGCGGGTCGGCGTATCGCCAGACCGATGCATTGTCCTGGAAGACGCTGTCGCTGGGATCGAAGGCGCATGCAACGCGGGCATGAAAAGCATCGGCGTCAGTCCGGACGGTAAGCACCTGCCTGCCGACGTGGTCGTTCGATCTTTGGATCAGCTGGATTCCGACGCTTTCGAAAGACTTGTGGTCAGTCAATAGCCTTCTGTCCAATCGCACCGTTGGCGGTCGTCATGCCGGCCGGAAATTCCCTTTCACTTCATCTCCCAAAACGATGGCCTCGGCAATTTCCTTCATCGTCTTCCGCTTCTGCCGGCTCTGCCGTTGCAGCGCCAGGTAGGCCTGCTCTTCGCTCAATCCGAAATCGCGCTGCAGCAGTCCCTTCGCGCGTTCCACAATTTTCCGAGTCTGCAATTGTTCCGAGAGGTTGGAGTTCGCTTCCTCCAGCCGCGCCAGTTCAATCTCCGCGCCGACCAGGAAGCCAACCGTCGAGATCAACCGGATCTGTCTGCGTTTGTACGCATGTGGCAGCCGGTGTTGCAGGTTGATCACACCCACGACTCGTCCCCGGCAGAGCAATGGCACCGAGAGAAACGCCTCATAGCTGTCTTCGGGCAGTTCGTGGAAAAACCGGAAGCGCGGATCCTGCGCCGCTCTTTCCGGAACCGCGACCGCTTCCCGATGTTCCGCGACCCATCCTGTAATGCCCTCACCCACTCGCAGCTTCAGGCGATTCACAACTTCGGGGTGCGGGTTTTTGGAAGCTCGCAGAACCAGTTCCTCACCCTCCAGCACGTAGAGCAGGCAGGAGTCGCACTTCACCAGCGCCGCTACGAATTCAACTACTCGCGCGAGCACTTCATGAAACCCGTCCGCATTCGCCAGCCGGACACCAATCTCGTGCAGTAATTCAACGTGTGAGTCCTCTGCCGCCAACAACGAGTCCATAAGGCTACGGTAGCCACTGGACTCTGCATCGTCCAATTCCAAATTCCGATGCGGTCGATAGAGAAATTCCTTGTCTGAGAACGGCAACCTCTGCATCTTGTTGGGAGTTTGTTGCATCGCAGGTGACCTCGCGCTCGTAGGCTACTAAATCCATTTAGCTTACGCTTCAGCTTAACACTTTCGGGCGGCGGGGATTGTTAATGTCGAGTGAAAGGGCAACGAGAGATTGTCAATCCATGCAGGACAGTCGTCGTCGGGATGGGCGGCACGAGATCGGGCGTGCGGCCAACTCTGTCCGGCAAACTTGGATTTGCGCGGCCTGCGTCGTATCCTCACCACGTGCCCCGCGCGCCCCAAGCCCAGCGTTCTCCTGCTGCCGGATTGCTTCTGGGACTGATCCTCACTCTCGCCGCCGTGGTGGCCTACTCGGTCTACATCGTCTGGCAGATCAAGGGTCTGCGCCAGCTGCAGAGCGACCTCGCCGACCGCAGCCGCAAGGATTCGCTCCAGCTCCTTCGCGTCCAGAACGACCTGAACTCTCTCGCTCTGGCCATGCGCGATATGCTCGACGCCGACGAACCCTACCCGCTCACTGCCTGGTCCTCCCAGTTTCAGCGTGTCCGCACTGACCTCGACGACGCCCTCCGCCGCGAAGAACAACTCGCTCCCGCGGCCCGCTCGCCTGAGCAGCGCGAATATCTGCGCTCGGCCCTGGCCCAGTTTTGGAATGCCGTCGATCGCACCTTCGCCCTGGCACAAGACAGCAAGGACCGCGAAGCCCGTGCCGAGATCCGCCTCTCACTTCAGTCTCGTCAGGCCGCACTCAGCAACGCTGTCGCGCGCTTGCTGATCCAGAACAACGAGTATGAAGAAGTCGTCGCCGCCCGCACCGGACAGATCTACGACCGCGTCCAGCACCAGGTCTACGTGTTCCTCGCCGCTACGCTCGTGGCCATTGTGCTGACCAGCCTTTACCTGATTCGCTCCAACCGCCAGCTCTTTGCCCAACTGGCCGCGCTTTCCGTGCAACGCCGCGACCTCGCACAAAAACTGATCGCCACTCAGGAATCCACGCTGCGCTATATTTCGCGTGAGCTCCACGACGAGTTCGGTCAGGTGCTCACCGCCGTCGGCTCCATGCTTGGACGTGCGGAGAAGCACACTCCCGAAGGTTCGCCTCTGCGCGCCGAACTGCACGAAGTCCGCGAAATCGCGCAGAACACGCTCAACACAGTTCGCAGCCTTTCGCAGGCCCTTCATCCCGTCATGCTCGACGAAGCCGGACTCGAAGCGACTCTGGGCTGGTATCTGCCCACGGTCGAGCGTCAGACGGGCATCCCCATTTCCTACGAAAAATCCGGTGACGCATTCCCCCTTTCCAGCGCAACGGCAGTGCACATTTATCGCATCGTGCAGGAAGCTCTGAACAACGTGGCCCGCCACTCCGGATCGAAGCAGGCCTGGGTGCGCCTGCGCTTCCGGGAAGGCACGACGGTGGCCGTGCCGAAAGTGCCTCGCAATGACGGGGCTCTCCCGAATGAAGGCGCCTTTCTCGAAATCGAAATCGAGGATCGAGGCGCCGGTTTCACTGCCTCCAACGTCCGCCAAGGTATCGGGCTTGTCGCCATGCGGGAGCGCGCACAGCTGATTCACGGTACGATTGAATTTCTGCAACCGGCGGAAGGTGGGACGCTGGTCCGGCTGCGCGTCCCACGCCAAGCGGCGGAGATGGATTCTGAGTTGTCAAAAGCAGATAAGATTGAACCGGAGTCAGGAGTCAGTAGCCAGCAAAAGCCCGAGGTCTACTGACCACCGCCCACCGGCCACTGCTCGCTGAATTCGATGACCTCGAACAAAATCTCCGTGCTGCTTGTCGACGATCACACTCTGGTACGCCAGGGCTTCCGCCGCCTGCTGGAAGACGAGCCCGATTTGGCGGTGGTCGGAGAAGCCGGTGACGGCGAAGCGGCCGTCAATCTCGCCCAAAGGCTTCAGCCCAACGTGATTGTCATGGACTGCGCGCTGCCGGGAATGAGCGGACTCGTCGCCGCCCGCCGTATTCTCGAAGCCTCTCCCGATATCGCCATCCTCATGCTGAGCATGCACTCGGAAGAAACCTGGGTGCGCCAGTCGCTCGACGCCGGCGCCCGCGGTTATCTCCTCAAGAGCGCGATGGAACTCGAACTCCCCGTCGCCATCCGCAAGGTCGCTGCCGGAGAAACGGTTCTCGATCCGGCCGTATCCCGCCCCGCCACGTTGAAAGGCGAACGCAACGCGGCGCTGACCCCCCGCGAACTCGAAATCCTGCAGCTGATTGTGGAAGGAAAGTCAAACAAGGAGATTGCCGACCAGCTTCACCTCAGTGCAAACACTGTCGCCGTCCACCGCGCCAATATCATGGACGCCCTCGGCATCCACAAGACCGCCGAGTTAGTTGTCTACGCGATTCGGAATGGCTTGGTAAACATGCCGTAGCCGGCGGCATCGGCGAACCTGATGCTGGAACTACTGCATTCTCCTCCCACACTCGCGCTCACGTTCTAACAAGAGATCCCGCTCCCGCGTATTCCGCGTCATCCCCGCCGCCCGTGCGAATTCCTTCCCGGCCGGGGCAAACCGTCCCAGCTTGAACAACAAGTCTCCACGCACGCTCGGCAGCAGGTGATAGTCCCGCAACATTGGATTCCCCGCCAGCCGGTCGATTAACTCCAGCCCCGCCGCCGGGCCGGACGCCATCCCCACCGCAACCGCTCGATTCAACTCCACCACCGGCGAAGGCGCCACCGAAGCCAGCTCTTCATAGAGCCCGACAATCCGCGGCCAGTCCGTTTCATCGTTCGTTCGCGCGCGTGCGTGACAGGCTGCGATCTCCGCCTGCAGCAGGTACGGACCTCGCATTCCTCCCAGCCGTTGCGCGCGTTCGATTGCGGCAAAACCGCGACGAATCAAGAGCTGATCCCAGAGCGCGCGGTTTTGGTCGAAGAGAAGAACCGGCTCGCCCGCCGGCCCCACTCGCGCTTTCACCCGCGATGCCTGGATCTCCATCAGGGCGACCAACCCGTGGACCTCTGGCTCGTTCGGCGCAAGTTCCGCAAGCACCCGGCCCAACCGTACCGCTTCTTCACACAGTCCCGGCCGGATCCAGTCGTCTCCCGCTGTCGCCGCATAACCTTCGTTGAAAATCAGGTAGATGACTTCCAGAACGGCCGATAGCCGCACTGGCAGCTCGTCTCCGCGCGGCACTTCGTATGGAACGCGTTTCTCTGCGAGGGTGCGCTTGGCGCGCACAATCCGCTGCGCCATCGCGGGCTCCGGGACCAGAAAGGCTCGTGCCACCTCGTCCGTGGTCAGGCCGCCGAGCAACCGCAGGGTCAGCGCGACTTGCCCCTCCCGCGACAACACTGGATGGCACGCAATGAATACCAGCCGCAGCAGGTCGTCGCCGATGTCATCGTCCAGCGCGGAATCGAAATCCGGCACGGCAGTTTCCCGTTCCGCCACTTCCCGGCCGAGCTCTTCGTGCTTCCGCTCCAGCAGCTGCTTTCGACGGAACAGGTCAATCGCACGACGCTTCGCGGCAGTCATGAGCCATGCGCCCGGATTGTCCGGAACCCCAGACTCCGGCCACTGTTCCAGCGCGGCCACCAGCGCATCGTGCGCGAGGTCTTCGGCCAGCCCGACATCGCGCACCATCCGCATCAGCCCGGCAATCAGCCGCGGCGATTCCATCTTCCAGACCGCGTCGATCGCACGATGAGTCTCGGTAGTTGTCACGACTACCGATCACAACACTTTCCCGTCTCTCTGTGCAAGCCGCTACGATCACGGCGCTAGTGATTGAACTCTTCCGGCCCCATCTTCTGCCGGATTTCGGTTTCGCCTTCCCAGCCTGGCCAGTGTTTCCGGTGCAACTCCATGAACACGACGGCGGCCTTAACGGCCTCTTCCTTCGACGGAAATTCCATCTGCGCATAGCCTCCAACCACTTCTTTTGCCTCGGTGAACGGTCCGTCCAGCACCTTCACCTGCCCTCCGGACACCCGGACGCGCGTGCTGATCGCCGTAGGCGCCAGTCCGCCGCTGTCAATGATCTTGCCTGCTTTGGTGTCCTCCTCGGCGAGCTTCGCGATTGCATCCATCAGTGCTTTGGGCGGAGGACCCTGCTTTTCGGCGTGCTTGACCAGCATCATGAATCGCATTTTCGATCTCCTTGTTGCTTCGTTATGAGCTCGGCTCCGCTGATCTGTCGACCACCGATTCCCGGCTTCATCATGACGTCGAATGAGCTACCGCAAAATCGACAGTCTCTCACTTCGCAATCTGACCTCTGCCATCTGCAATTCCACTACGACGCTTTTTTCTTTTCGATCTCCGCCCGCAGCCGCTCTTCCTGCTCCCTCAACTCCGGCGTGAGGTTCTCTCCGAAATCCTCCGCCTCGTATACCTGCCGAATTTCGACGGTATCGCCCTCGGTAGTGCCATCGAAGGGAGCGCGCTTCAGCCACTCGACCGCCTCCTCCATCGACCGCACTTGCCACAGCCAGAAGCCCGCGATCAATTCCTTTGACTCCGTGAATGGCCCATCGATCACGGTGCGTTTGGTTCGCTCAAACCGCACACGCTTCCCCTTCGACGTCGGCTGCAGGCCCTCGCCCGCCAGCATCACACCGGCTTTCACCAGTTCTTCGTTGAACTTCCCCATTTTTTCCAGGAGCTCTTTGCTCGGAAGCGCTCCCGCCTCCGTATCTTTGTTGGCCTTGACGATGACCATCACTCGCATGACTGTTCTCCTATCTTCTGGCTCTGATTCAGACCCGGCTTCGCTGTTCGTGCACGGCAGCGATTTCGGCCTCCACTTGGACGTCGAGCGGCAAACGGTAGAATCGACAACTTGCACGACTTTCGAATCACTGTCTCGGAGGCTCGATCGCTACCTTTTGCATCCCGCACCCTCTGATCGTGGTTGATTGTTCAGATGAGCGCGAGCCACTCACGGATGGTCGCCAAGAACGATTTGCAGCTAAGTTTCGCGCGAACGCCGGTTGGCTCGCGGCCCTTACGTCAGTACCCCGTCCAGCAGTTGCTCCACCGCACGCTTCGCTTCCAGGATGGAATAGCGGTGGTCCATCGCTCCGGCCAGGTCGGTGTTCGCAAATGCGATCCGGCCAAACGGCGCCCGGCGCAGCACTTCGCGGGGTGCGGGCTCGCCGTTGCGTCCGAAGAAAAATCCCGGTTGCGGGCTCAGATAGGCGTGGCCCCATCGGTTCAGAATAATCCCGGCAATATGCCGCTGCGCGTCGAACCCGGCGCCGGCAAACATGGCCGTGAACTGTTCGCGGACTTGTTGTTCATAACTGCGAAACGACGTTCGCATCATTTCCGCGCGTCCGCGATTCCCCTGCTCCTCGGTCGACTGTCCCGGATACGAGTAGAGAACTTTCAAGTTCAGAACGATGGGCGAATCCGGTCCGATGGTCGAATCTTCCAGTCCGGTCAGCGCCAGCTTGCGAACCTCCATGTAATTTCCGAAGCCTTCGAACCAGCGGCATCCGCTGATCCCCATTTTGTGCAGGAAGCGCCAGTTGCGTACGGCAACGTTGGCCATCATGCACGGAGATCGATAGAACTGCGCGTACGCTCCCCGGTGCTCTTCCGGCAAATCCTTGATCATGTGTTTCGCCGTCCAGCTTCCGCCCGCCATGACAACGGACCGCGCTTTGACCCGGTACAACTTGCCATCCTTGAGATAGATAATCGTGACCGTGTTGGCCTTGCCGGCGTCGCCATCGTGCTGCACCGCGATCACCGTCGACGACAGTCGGATCCGTGTCCTCGCTCCCGGAATATCGATGGCTGAAAACTTCACCGGATTCCGGCAAACTCCTTCCACTCCATCGGGTCCGTCGATCGCCTGAGGCAGGAGCGTTTTTACCATCAGTCTGGCGATCGTCGCGTTCCCGCCGGGAAACATCTGGTCGGCGCCACCTTCCTCCTCCTTCAATGGATGAAGCATTTCATAGGCATAGTCCGAGTACGCCGACAACGCGTCCGGCCCCAGCCCCGATCCACCACCTTCCACCGGCGCGAGAAAGGTCCGCACCGTCTCGCGGCTGAGAGCGAAGCGCTCCATGTAGTGCTGTTCCAGCGTGATCGAATCGAGATACCGCGAAACCGCATCACCTTCGATTTTCGGGTGCTCGAATTTCTTCTTCTCTACCGGCTCGCCTTTGAGCCAGCGCAGCCATTCCTGCCGCGCCGCGTCGGACAAAGGCGCGCGTTCCAGATTCTTTCCCACCGGATCGATCAGCCACATGCCCTGCGCATGGCCGAACTTTGCGCCGAACCAGAACCCGTATTGCCCATGCTGCAAGCCCACCGCTTCGTATGGAGTCGTCGAGAGCGCCATTTCCGGCTCCGTTCCTCCCCATTTCTGATAGGTAAGCTTGGGCGCTTTCAGCCCGATCGAATCGTAGAAGCGCGCCAGAAAACTGTGCGGATACTGCAACTGATAAATCGCCGACCCCTGGTGTGCGATCAGTCGTTTGTTATCAACCAGAAACTCGTTCTGCTTCGCTTCGCCTCCGAAAATCGGATGGTTCTCCAGAACCAGGCACTTCGTCTCCGATCCCGCCTGCCGCCGGAAAAACAGCGCCGCAGCCAGCCCGCTGATGCCACCACCGACAATCACACAGTCATAGCTCTCGCCGGTATCGACGATCTCTTTGGGCAGCGGATCGTAAACGCCATCGCGGATGGTATGCCCCGCCCGCAGCACATCCAGCGTATTTCCGTTCGACGCGCTATATTCCCCGACTCCACCGTAGCCGGTAAACTCGTCCCGCTGCGCCAGCAACTCCGCCGGACTCGCCGCGCCGAGCAATACCGCACCGGACGCCAGCAGAGTCGAGCCGACAAAGTCGCGGCGCGTGATCTCGGACGAGGCCGTACTTTTGCGTTCTGACATCCCGCAATAATAGAACTGATTTCTGCAGCTAAAGCAAATGGGGAATCCCTGGTGATTTCCTGTGTCCCCCCGGGTAATCGCGAGTTTTTCAGACACAGGTGCTGCCTCGCGCCCCGGTTTCCTCCAAAGCACGATAGAGTAGAAGCCTGTGAGCGAAAACGCATCCCTCAGTCGGCGCAAGTTCCTTCACGGGATAACCGGACTTGCCGCCGCCGCTTTCGCTCCGCGCCCAGTCTACGCCGCCGATCCTCCGCCAGCAGCCTTCCGCTTTACTGACGTCACCACTTCCGCCGGCATCCACTTCAACCACTACACCGGCGCCTTCGGAGGAAAGTTCCTGCCCGAAACCATGGGCTCCGGCTGCGCCTTCCTCGATTACGACGCCGACGGCTGGCCCGACATCCTCCTCATCAATGGCGCCGACTGGCCTGGCCACCGCTCGCAGCGAACTACCCTGCAGCTGTACCACAACAACCGCGATGGCACCTTCGCCGATGTGACTCACGCCGCGAACCTCGATGTTCCTGACCTGTACGGCATGGGCGTTGCGGTTGGCGACTACAACAACGACGGCTTCCCCGACATCCTCGTCACCTGCGTAGGACAGAACCGCCTCTTTCGCAACACCGGCAAAGGCACCTTCGTCGACGTCACCAAATCCTCCGGCCTCGCCAACCGTTTCGCCTTCTCGACGTCCGCCCTCTGGTTCGACTACGACCGCGACGGCCGCCTCGACCTCTTCGTCTGCAACTACGTGAAGTGGTCGCCCGATCATGACGTCTTCTGCTCTCTCGACGGCAAGCACAAGTCCTACTGCACTCCCGAAGCCTACCGCGGCGAAACCTGCTGGCTCTTCCACAATCGGGGCGACGGCACCTTCGAAGACGTGACTGCCCAGAGCGGAATCTTCGACAGCAGTTCGAAATCGCTGGGCGTCGCCCTCCTCGACTACGACAACGACGGATGGCCCGACCTGATCGTCGCCAATGACACCCAGCCCAACAAGCTCTACCGCAACAACCGCAACGGCACGTTCAAAGAAGTGGGCGTCGAAGCGGGCATCGCCTTCAGTGCCGACGGCAAGGCCCGCGCCGGTATGGGCGTCGACGCGGCCGATTTCACCAACTCCGGTTCCGCCGGCATCGCCATCACCAACTTCGACAACGAGATGCTCGGTCTCTTCCGTCCCACTGGCAAAGGCTCTTACGACGACGTCGCCATTCAGGCCGGGGTCGGCGGCCCCACCAAATCGATGCTCGGCTTCGGCTGCCTCTTCGCCGACTTCGATCTCGACGGCAACCTCGACCTCGCTCTCGCCAACGGCCACATCGACGAAACCGTCCGCAACATCCGCGGCAATATCGGCTACGCCCAGCCACCGCAGCTTTTCCTGAATCAGGGCGATGGCCGGTTTCGCGACGCCACCCAGGACGTCGGCCCCGATTTCAGCCGCCCACGAGTCGGACGCGGCCTCGCCGTCGCCGATTTCGATCGCGACGGCGACCTCGATCTTCTCCTCACCACCAACAACGGTCCCGCTTTCCTGTTCCGCAACGACGGCGTCTCCGGTGATACGCGAACCTCGAACCACAGCGTCCGCTTTCGCCTCGTCGGAACCCAATCTAACCACGACGCCATCGGTGCCGTGGTTCGCCTGGAATCAGGCGGCACCAGCCAGACCCGTATGGTCAGAAGTGGTTCCAGCTATCTGTCCCAATCGGAGATGCCCCTGACCTTTGGCTTGGGAAAAAGGGATACTGTGGACCGCGTCGTCCTCTACTGGCCCAACGGTCGCACCGAAGAATTCAAGAATTTGAAGGCGGGAACCTCGTATCAGTGCATTGAATCTAAAGGGATTAAGAAATAAATTCAATTTCTAGTAGTTTTCTAGTATTGCGGCCAACTATACACCTGGCTAGAGTCATCTCAGTTTCATATAAGCTCTCATCGCACCCCACACGCGCTTTGAGAAACCGGCAGCACCCGCAATGTTGCCGGACAAGTCAAAACCCCAGCCCAAGGCTGGGGTTTTCTTGTTTCACCGCTCTTTACAGCTGGCGCAGTTTGGCCACTTCTGAGCTTCGCTCTCTGTTGGACATCGCGACGCTATCCTGGATCCCACTCCTGTTCTTTAGGAATCATGATCTTGGACCTATAATGAGCCGCCTTCTCTTCCCAGGCTGTTTTTGTTGAACGGGCCCCTTCCTGCACTACAGGGAAAATTTATGACAGCGCCAGCAAGTATCCCACACCGCTTGGAACAGCCCCGCTTGCTCCGTCGCCCGACCGTCTATTCAGTCACTGCGATCCTGGGTATTGCGATCGCATTCGTCTTCGTCTGGCTAATGCTGGCGAGCCGTTTTTTCGCCGCTGGTTTCCTGCCTCATTCCTACTGCTACCTTGGGAATGCCCCGATGTTGTGGACGCAAGTGGTGTCCGATTCTTTGATCGCCCTTGCCTACTTCATGATCTCGGCAAGTCTGGCCTATCTCGCCTTCAAGGGACGCCGCGACATACCCTTCCAATGGCTGTTTCTGGCCTTCGGTCTGTTCATGATTGCCTGCGGTAGCACGCATGTGATGGACGTTGTGACGGTCTGGATTCCGGCCTATGTCTTCTCCGCAGGCGTCAAGATCTTTACCGCGACCGTATCGTTGGCGACCGCCGTGTTGCTCCCCTTCACTGTTCCGCGAGCATTGCGGCTCGTTCACGCCGCACAAGCGGAGGAAGCAGCCGAGAAGGAACTGGCCCTGGCCAACGACCGCCTTCGTCTGGCCATGGCTTCCGGTCAATCCGTTGCCTGGGATTGGGATGTCAAGAGCGGACGTGACGACTGGTTCGGCGCCCTGGACACCATGTTTGGCCTGTCCGCCAACACCTTTGTGAGCGACGTGGAAGATTTCCGCCGCCGCGTGCATGACGACGACCGCGGCCGTGTCTGGAAAGCCGTGAACGACGCCATGCAGCAGCACCAACCCTACACCGCCGAATTCCGGGTCATCCGCACCGACGGATCTGTGCGCTGGGTTTCGGCTCGAGGCGAATTCATTTACGCCGCTAATGGCGAGCCGGAGCGCATGTTGGGATTGGCCAATGACATCACCGACCGCAAGCAGACTGAGCAATCATTGACTCTGTTCCGCAGATTGATCGATGGCTCCAACGACGCCATTGAGGTGATTGACCCGAAGACTTTCCGTTTCCTTGATGTCAATGAGAAAGCCTGTCACGATCTCGGCTACAGCCGCCAGGAACTCCTCGCCATGTCCGTGGCGGATATCGATCCGCACGCGAATCAGGCAGCCATGAACGAAGTCCGCGAAGAGTTCGAGCGATGTGGATCCGTGATTCTGGAGAGTGTCCACCGCCGGAAAGACGGATCCACCTTTCCTGTGGAAGTGAATGTGAAACACGTAAAGGTGGACCAGGGATACATGGTAGCGGTCGTGCGCGATATTTCCGAACGCAAGCGCGCGCAAGAGGAACTCCGCGAGAGCGAAGAACGGCTGCGTCTCGCGGCAGAGGCTGGAAACATGTTTGCCTATTCCTGGGATGCTGCCACCGATGAGATCGTGCGTTCAGGAGAGTCCGCCAAAATACTTGGAATTGACAACGGGACCGCCATGACTGGACAAGCAGTCTTGGCCAGGGTTCATCCTGACGACCGCGATCGTCTCAAGGCTGCGATGGAAGACCTGCGCCCGGACCAACCTCATCTGCAAGTCCGCTACCGCATGACTCGGCCTGGCGGCAGCGAGATTTGGGTGGAGAGAAACAGCCGCGCCTATTTCGACCGCCAAGGCAAGTTGGTCAAGATCATTGGGATGGTTGCAGATATCACCGAACGCAAGCACGACCAGGATGCTCTGCGCCAAAGGGAAAAAGAACTCGCCGAAGCGCAACGTCTGGCGGGCGTGGGGAGTTGGCAATGGGATCCCAGTACGGACACGGTCGTTTGGTCCGAGGAACTACGCCGGATAGCCGGACTTGATCCCGGGATGCCGGCGGTGAATTACCAGCAGCACCCCCGGCTCTACACTCCCGAGAGTTGGGAACGGCTGCGGGCGGCGGTGGAAACGGCACTGCAGGCCGGCGCCCCCTATGAACTCGAGCTCGAAATGATCCGCTCCGACGGCAAGACTCGATGGGTCGCGGCCCGCGGGGAAGCCCAGTTCGACCCTGCCGGGCGCATCTGGGGCCTTCGTGGCACGGTCCAGGACATCACCGAGCGCAAGGCAGTGCAGGAGTCCCTCGCCACGGCACATCGCAGACTCATGCAGGCCCAGGAGGAAGAACGAAGTCGGATCGCCCGCGACCTTCACGATGACATCGGCCAACGGCTCTCCCTGTTGGCCGTTGAGCTTGACCGCATACGAAAACCTCCAGAGCTTTTTTCGCCTGAAGAGGGGGTCTCGATCGACCACCTTTTAACCGAGACTCGCAACATCCTGGCGGACGTGATTTCCCTGTCACACAGTTTGCATTCCTCGAAGCTGCAATACCTTGGCCTGGCGGCGGCCATTCGAGGCTTCTGCGCCGAATTTGCCGAGCATCAGGATGCGGAAGTTGACTTTGCTCAGGACGACATCTCAGCTCCGTTGCCCCCTGAGGTCTCCCTTTGTTTGTTCCGGGTCACCCAGGAGGCACTCAATAATGCGCTGAAGCACAGCCGCGTGCGGCGCTTTCAGGTTCAACTGAAAAGCGATTAGAATGAGATTCACTTGGCGGTTACGGATTCCGGAGTTGGATTCGATCCTGAGGCAGCGATGAAGGAACCCGGGCTGGGCCTGATCAGCATGCAGGAACGGTTGAAACTGGTGAAGGGTGTGCTGTCCATTGAGTCGCGGCCGATGGGAGGCACCACCATCCACGCCCGCGTGCCCCTGCCGTCGGTGCCTGAGTCGACCCGGGCCGCCAGTTAGAGCCCTTGCACGCGTTCGCACTGAGCGCCTTGCGATCAGTGCTGTGATCGCTGCGGGAGAGAGTGTCTACTCCGCCTTATCCAGTGCCGCTGCCAGTTGCGCGTTGCTTCCTGTGTCGCTGGAGATCTCCCGTGACCAATCCTTGTAGCCCGCCATCTTCATCGTGATCGTGTGTTTGCCCGGCTTCAGTTTCAGGGTGGCGGGACTGTCGCCATAGAACTGGCCGTCCAAATAGACTTCGGCTCCGGCGGGATTGCTGGTCAGGCTGACCGTACCCACCGCATCGCCGGTCGGGGAGGCCGGAGCCGCGCTCGTTGCACCCGAAGCGGGACTGGCCGCCGCGGCAGCCTCGCTCGATGTTCCCGCTGCGCCTGCGGGTTTACCCTCTTCCGGCTGCTTGGTCACCGCGGTGGTCACGCCCACAGGAATGAATTCGCGCTCCTTCTCGCCCACCGATACCGGGGCTCCCGTCACACCCTGCAGCGCCACCAGAATGGCGCGGTAGTTGTCTTTGTCTCCTTGCAGCAGGATGCCCGCGTTCTTGGTGTCGGGTGTCGCATACTGTATCCCGATGTAATGCAGCCGCGTTTTGTGGAACAGACCGAACAGCGCTACCGGAGCGACCAGGATCGCCAATGCCACCATCGTCCCTACGCGCCGGTGCGCCTCCTGGCCATAACTCAGCGAGGTCACCGACTTCGGTACGATCACCAGCTTCTGCCCATCCTTGAATTCCAGCGTGATTGCGTCCGAAGTAACCGTCATCTTATTGCTCCAATCCTTCGGATCCACCTTCGACGCTACCGAACCCCCGTTGTAACGGACCTTGTTGAAGGTATTCCCTTGTCCGTACACCAGCAGCGAGACACTCAGAATCACCGCCAGGACTTTTGTCGAATCGTGTGTTCCCTTCACGAGTATCGATGGCAGACGGCTGCGGCGGCCAGATCGACGGTGGCGCATGGAAGCTCCCTTCTAAGAAGCGGAAAGCGATCGAATGTTATCAAGGGCCTAAGTAAGTGTGATGTGATGTCGATCACGACCACAAGTTAGAAGGAAGGTTCGAATCGTCTGTAATCGGCCGGCAAGGCTCTCGGATTTAGTAATAGAACAGATCCCTGAGAAGCGCCGCCGGGTGTACACTGCCTCTCCATGGACGCGCCCAGCCCTGGCTTCCCCTTCCGCTGGTTCCTTCCCATGACTCAGCTGCTCGTCTGCATTCTCCTCTTGCAGCCCTATTGGTCCAATCTGCGCGCCCAAGTCTTGCGGCTGATTCAACGCTTTGAGCAGAGTCTGCAGGGCAATGATCAGCCCCGCTCCCAGCCCGCAATGGTGCTCAACGTGACGCCCGATGTACCGACCTCGCCACAACCACTGGACCCGCGCCTGACCGCGCCGGCTGCGTTCAACCTGCCGGTTGGTTTCGTGCAGGCGCCGTTCGTATTCTTCAGTCCGGACAAGACGGAGTGGGCCCCGGAAGGCATGCTATTGAGCGAATGGCGCGCTCTCACCTGGCCGTTTATCGGAATCATTTTCTGGTGGCTCGCCGGACGAGGCCTGGAAGCGTTTTCTGCTGCCGCCTTCTCTCGCCGTTACGCGATCATTCGCCCCCCACTTCACCGGATCGAAGTCGCGTTGGGATTGTGTTTGCTCGCGCTCGGAAGCGTGGCTGGCCTGCTTTTCGCGCTTGGCCACAATCCGCTCGGCCTGATCACCGACTGGGTATTGGCCGCCGGCGCCGGGCTCTGGGCAGTGCTTGGCGCCGTCATCGTCGCAGCTCGGCTTTTACAATGGAGAATCCGCCGCCGCGCCCGAATCCAGGGCATCGCCTACGTCCCGTGAGGTGCTCTAGTAGCGAGTCCTTGCGCCGATCGTGAAGCGTCACCTCGCGCAGTGCGCCGCGTTGCAACCATCCTTTGACAATCAAATGACAACTGCCCCGCAATCCCGAGGCCGCCTGACTGGATCAAATCTGGAGATGGCCATTTGCTTTCTTAGCGGTCGTTAACTTCACCCATGCAATGGAACAAGGCAAAACTGTTATGTGGATCAGATTATGTGCGGTTTGTAAGTCGCTCTTACGGAAGCCTACTCTGCGTGAGTCGGTGCGCTGCTCGTGCGGGTGGCATTGGTAGCGCGCGGTTGTTCGCCGGCCTCCGAACTCACTGCGGCGTGCCCAGGTGTTTGACCAGCGTCTGAAACCGTGGGTCGCTATGCAGCGCGGCAAAATGCGGGTCTTGCCCGACCACTGCTACGTCACCCACTTCTTTCTGGTTGGCCTGTCCCAGCCAATACATGGCCTGGTCCTTCTCGCCTAAAGCGCAATACACTTCGGCCAGATCCAGCGCCGCGTGCGAATGCGCGGGCCAAAGCTGTTTCAGTTCGCGGATCATTTTTTCTGCATTCTCGCGATCTCCGGTAGTGGCGTAGACATATCCGATGAGCCCGCGCATTTCACCGGGCGCTCCCCCAAGTTGCAACGCGGTTTTAAATTCGGTGATCGCATTCGCATACATCTTCTTGTCTTCGTACACGAACCCGAGTACGGCGTGGGTGACGGCAGAGTTGGGGTCGAGTTCCAGCGTCTTCTTCGCTTGCTCGATCGCCTTGTCGTACTCTCCGTTCTCTTCCAGTTTCTTTGCCAGGTTCGCGCCCACCACTGGGGACAGCGGATCGAGGGCGATGGCCTTCTGCGCCTCCACGAGTGCTTCCTGCTTGCGGCCCGCGAACGCAAGGTACATGGAGTACCAGTGGTGCGCGGGCGCGTAGTTGGGATTCAGTTCCAGGGCGCGCTTGAATTCTTTTTCTGCACTGGCCCAGTCCCGATCGAACAGGTATAGCAGCTGCGCCAGGGAGTTGTGCGCCTCCGCGAGGTTGCTATCAAGGTCGAGCGCCTTTTGCAGCGATTCCCGCGCCAGGCGCGGCTCGTCAGCGAGCTGATAGATGTCCGCGAGACCAGTGTAGGGCGGCGGATAGTTGGGAGCTTTTTCAATCGCTTGCTGAAAATATGCTCGCGCTTTTTCCGCGCTGTTTCTCTTGTTGAAGAAAAATCGTCCTTTCAAATAGTCTTCATAGGCTTCCGGGTCCACCGGCTTTGCGTCCTTCAGGACGGCCGCTTCGTGAGGGGTTAACTCGATCCGGATCTGATCGGCGATCGCGCTCGCAACCTGTTTTTGCAGCGACAACGTGTCGCGCAAGTCCCCCTCGTAGCTCGAAGCCCAGAGATGTTTGTCGGCCGACGCCTGGATCAGCTGCGCTGTAATGCGCACTTGGTCGCCCGAATGCAGTACCGTACCTTCTACGACGGCGTCCACGTTCAGCTCGCGCGCCACAACCGGTAGGGGCTTGCGCGCTCCTTTATAGGGCATCGCAGAGGTACGGGAGATCACCCGCAGCGCGCTGATCTGAGCCAGATCCGTGATCAACTCATCGGTCATTCCATCAGCAAAGTAGTCCTGCGTGTCGCCCGAAAGATTTTCCAGGGGAAGGACGGCCAGCGACCGGATCGGGCTGGCCGGCGCAGCACTCGCCGGTGAGCGCTCGCGCCAGCGCACGATCACAAATACTAGGACCGCCAGCAGTGCCAGAGAGAGACCGACGATCGTCCACGTGAGCTTTCCCGACCGGCGCCGAAACATGGCCAGGTCGGCCGTGGCAACCACGGAATCAGCACTGCCCGTAGTGGCAGCAACATCCTGCACCGCTTCAGTCTTTTCGCCATTCCGCGGAAGAGCAGTCACTTCCGCGATGAAGCGATACCCGCGGCGCGGAATGGTTTCGATATAGCGGGGGTTGTCGGCGGAATCGCCCAGAGCGCCCCGGAGTTTCGCGATGGCAACATTCACTGCCTGGTCGAAGTCGCCAAAACTCTCATCCGGCCAGATACGGGCGCGCAGTTCTTCCCTGGTCACAACCTCCCCAGGGTGTTCGAGCAGGATTTCCAGCAGCTTCAGCGGCTGCTGTTGAACCTTGATTCTGACGCCGGACTTGCGCAGTTCCCCCGAATGCGGATCGACCTCATAGGTCCCAAAGCGCAAGACCGGAGTGTGCCGCAGTCTCTGCATTCCGCGCCCTCGACATCGGCACGAAGTCTAGCACGATTCGGAGAGCCCAATTCAAAGGATATCTTTCGCCCTAATCTGATCTGAATCAATGATTTAGACGGAAAGGAACAGACTATATCGAAAAAAGTCAGCGTTAATTGACCCTTTGCCCGATGTCGCGTCTGATAGCTGCAAATGCGGAGAGAATCGGCATGCGCAGGGATGGATCAGCAAAATGTTTTCAGAAGTCGTAACCAAGGCAACAAAACTTGCGGTTGTGATTCTGCTGCTGGCTGCCGGCGGTTGGGCTCAGACCCCATTGGCAGTTCGGATCAAAGGCAATCAGAAATGGCCGGCTGAGGAGGCTGACAGGCTCTATCTTTCCGCATGTTCGATCGTACAGCAGGAGTTCGGTGGCCGGACCATCCGGCCCCAGATCACGGTCGTTCTCGGCGCCGAGCGGGATGAAGCGGACGTCCGGAGTCGCGAGATCCGCCTTGTCAGATGGAATCCCTACCTCTTCGCTCAAGGAGTGGTCGTGATCGCGTTTCAAAACCTTATGCCTCCCGATGAGCGCCTGTTAGCCGCGCGGCGCGCAGTCAATTGGGCCGATTCAACCGTTGAAATCAAGGAGATCTCGAAATAGATCCCCGTATTTGAGGTTGCGATGAGCATGAAGAATCTTTCAGGTCTGAGCCGTCAGGCCGGGCCGTCCTGGCCCAAGCGTGGGCTTCGCCGTCGAAGGGACCGTCGAACGTCCAGTGACGCTTTCTTCAATCGCGCTGTCCTGCCCTTCGTCAACGGACACGCTCGCCCCACCCTCCCAGCGCAACAGCTTCACCAGGACGACTATCAGATTGCCCTGGTGCCGCGCGCCGATCGCAATCACCAGGCTCGCTCGCCCCGCCAGCGCTCCATTCGGTTTCTCTTCATTCCCCTGACCTGGCACGAATTATTGGAACGAGTGCGCCGTACCCGCTCCGAAACAACGTCCTCAACGTCGCTCTTGCGCTTCGGAGAAGTCCGCGTCGACCTGGTGAGCATGGAAGTCACCCGCTCCGAAACTCCCGTTGTGCTCACCGCCCAGCAGTTCAAGCTGCTCAGGTTTCTCCTGCAACGTCCTGAGCGAGTGATTTCGAGAGAAGAACTGCTGAACGAAGTCTGGGGATACAAGCACTATCCCTCCACTCGTACCGTGGACAACCACATCTGGGTGCTCCGCCAGAAACTGGAACTGGATCCTGCCCACCCGATTCACTTCCTCACCGTGCATGGGGTGGGCTACAAATTCGTCCCTTAAGCATCCGCGCCGTGTGCGGACGCCGAATCGAGGACTTTATGGAAACCGCCGTGCTGGAAGAATTAACCCAATCACCGACTCGCGATTACGACGACCCGGACCTGCCCCTGGTCGAAGCGACTGCAAGCGGAGACCTCTCGGCCTTCGAAGAGTTAGTGCGGCGCTATGACGCAAAACTCCTGCGCATCGCGCAACAGGTAACCCGCAATCTTGAAGACGCTCAGGAAGCTGTCCAGGAAACTTTCCTGAAGGCCTATCAGAAACTCCATCAATTTCAGCGAAACTCAAAATTTTCGACCTGGCTGACTCGCATCACGCTGAACGAATCCTTCATGAAGCTGCGCAAGCGGCGCTTCAACGAGATGTCGCTCGAACTCGAGAGCCCGGACGGCGACCATCTGCCCCTGGACCTGGCTGACTGGTCTCCCAACCCCGAGCAAATGTGCAGCCGGAGCGAACTGCGCGAGATCCTCCAGACCGCCCTGGAGACCCTCCCCCAGAGTCTCCGCGTGGTCTTCGTCCTGCGCGACATCGAGGAGTTCTCAATTAAGGACACTGCGGAGATCCTCAACTTGCACGAGACCGCAGTGAAAGCCCGCCTCTTCCGCGCGCGCTTGCAGCTTCGCGAAAGGCTGAGCAAACATTTCCGCTTGCCCCCCACCGCCGCCTTCAACTCCATGCGCCCGTAGCCCTTTGTCGCAGTAGGGACTCCCCTTGAGGTCTCAGGAGAACTGGCACTTCTATCAGTTTTCGCCTAGTCGTGCCGAACACTAGGATCGCAGGTAGGCATCAGTCTGGAGGAAACCAATGAAACTGCGACGAATCTTCGCGATTGCTCTGTACGTGGGTATTGTTGGCGGAGGTCTGGCTATCGCTCAGACTGTGCCTCCAGCCAGTCCACCACCGGCTGCAGCGTCAGGTTCCCCTGCGGCGAAAGTCGGGCTCTTCGTTTACCCGAAGAACCAACAAACTCCCGACCAACAAGCCGGCGATGAAAATACTTGTTATGCATCCGCACAGCAGCAAAGCGGGGTTAATCCAGCCGCTCCCGCTCCTGCCCCTCAGGAAGCCGACAAGAAGCAGGGAGGCGCGGTGAAAGGCGCGGCCGGTGGAGCGGCTGGTGGGGCAGCCATCGGAGCGATCGCGGGTGACGCCGGAACAGGAGCTGCCATCGGAGCGACAGCCGGTGCAGTCCGCGGTCGTCGTCAGCAAAAGAAAGCGAACAAGCAGGCGGAACAACAGGCGCAACAACAGGCACAGACCCAACAGCAGCAAACGCTCGACACTTTTCGGAGAGCATTTTCAGCCTGTCTGGATTCCAAGGGATATTCGGTCAAGTAACGCGTTCAGCGATGAAGAGCAGCCAATATTGAGTTCCGGTGCTGTCAAGTCGTTGAGTAACCCAGGTGTACTCGACAGCTGCGAGCCGACACGGGTATCGAATCAGGCCACTCTCTCACATACTCCGGTAGTTGAAGATCACCGTGGCCGACGCCTTCGCGTCCAGCGGCACTAGCGCCCGGATAAAAATCGCTCCATCTTCCGTTACCGGACCGTCGGGGTCCGACGGGTCCGAACACGCGGGCAGCACGCCGAACTGACTCAGCTTGTATTTGCCAGCGCCATTGCCGAAATCGTTCGTCTGCAGGACCAGATGGACACCGAAAGTTCCGGAATCGTATCCCCAGGCGGAATCCACACCGTTGTCGAAGGTGTTGGTGGTGGAGCCGTTGATGTCGAGATCGGCGTAGCGGTAGACAAAGACGTCATGGTGAACCGTGGTGTTGTTCTTGATCATCATGGTGATGGTCAGGATTCGCTTGTCCGTGTCCTGGGCAAACTTTTGCGTGAGTGTGAAGTGGCCGTCCGCGGTGATGCGCTTTACCGTGACCGGGAAAGTATCGGGACCGTGCGGTTGAATCAGGGTGGCAGCCTTCCAGTTGCCGCTCTCCTGTTGCGCATAGTCGAAGTAGGCGACGTTCGGAGTAACGTCGCAGATCTGGTAGCCCTCCAGAATGGCTCCCACTCGGATATCCTCATTCGGACTCTGGTACTCGGCGATGTTGCCATTCGCGGTCAGACACCAGCGAAAGAACGAGTCCTCAAAGCCGCTGGTGTAGGTGCTGGAACAAGTGGTGGTAGCGTCCGGCGAAAACGGTATCTTCGCCAGGATTTCCTCCTGCACGCCGCTCTGGGCCCACGCTGCGGTGGCCAGCAGGATGACCACAACTCCAAACCCTATGGTCTTCTTCATGCTCTTCTCCTCGAATTTGAAATCACAGATGAACACCGCGCCGATCCGGAAAGCCGCGGACGGGCGCAAGCCGCCGGCGCGATTTACCGAGACGGATCCTGGCGTCGTAAAAGGGGGAGATTACCTTCCGGACAGTGGTACGGACGCAACGGGAAAATCAGCCCTGCCCCAAAAACAACTGCGCGGCAAACCCTGTGAAGCTGAGCCCACGCCCGAAAGTGTCCGCGATTATGCGGATAGGGGCGAGGGTTGTCAAGGGCAGGAACTCAGCGCCCTTGGTGGAAGAGCCGGGCTTCAGAGCCTGTCCTGCGCTTGTTGAAGGCCCGTCGTCAAGCGATCAGCATTTTGAGGAGGCCTTTAACTGAGGCCGCCGCTATCCGAATGATCTTTAGCTGCACCCACTCGTACTCCCGCACGACATACACCGGTAGCAGCTCCCATTCCGCGTCATGATGGAGCCGCAGAAGCTGCATGAGGGGGCGTCTCCGAGATCGACGATGCCGGACAAGGCGTCGGCCGCGTGAATGCTGCCGGTCGTTAGGCGTTGGTCGTTGGTCGTTCGGGATTCCGTAGAGCTACCGAGATCTGTGCCCACCTCAGGCATTGTCGAACCGTTCAGCGATTTCGGACGCAGGTTCTCGAACAGCAACTGCTGCTGTCCGCTCAGGAAACGCAGCTGCAGCCAGCGGAAGATGTAGTCCATGATCGACTTGGCGAAGCCGATGTCGGGATTGTTCGACCAGCCGCTGGGCTCGAAGCGGGTGTGCGCGAATTTCTCGCAGAACATCTTCAGCGGCACGCCATGCTGCAGCGCGATCGAGACGGCCAGCGCGAAGCTGTCCATGAGGCCGGAAACGGTCGAACCTTCCTTCGCCATCTTGATGAAGAGTTCGCCCGGCTCGCCGTTCGGATAGAGGCCGACGGTAATGTAGCCTTCGTGGCCACCGATGTTGAATTTGTGCGTGATCGAGGCACGCTCTTCTTTCAGCCGGTGACGAACAGAACGCGGCGGTGCGTTGAGGTCTTCTTCGGGCTGCACAGCCGGAGTCGCTATCGCAGCGCCCGCCTGGTTCCCGGCAGACGCCGTCTTCGTGCCCGCAGCGCTGAGCGGTTGCGACTGCTTGCAGCCATCGCGATAGATCGCCACCGCCTTCACGCCCAGCTTCCAGGCCTGGACGTAGGCTTCCATGATGTCCTCGACCGTGGCCGAGTTGGGTAGGTTGACCGTCTTCGAAATCGCGCCCGAGATAAACGGCTGCGCCGCGGCCATCATCTTGAGATGTCCCATGTAGTGGATCGAGCGCGTGCCCTTGGCCGGCTTGAACGAGCAATCAAACACCGCCAGGTGATCGTCTTTCACATGGGGCGCGCCTTCGATCGTTCCGGTCGCGTCGATGTAAGAAACGATCGCGTCGGTCTGCTCGTGCGTGTATCCGAGCTTGAACAGCGCGCTGGGCACGGTGTTGTTGACGATCTTGATCATGCCGCCGCCAACCAGCTTCTTGTACTTGATCAGCGCCAGGTCGGGCTCGATGCCGGTGGTGTCGCAATCCATCATGAAGCCGATGGTTCCGGTCGGAGCGAGAACGGTGACCTGCGAGTTACGGTAGCCGTGCTTTTCACCGTGGGCGAGAGCTTCGTCCCAGGTTTGCTTGGAGGCTTCGATCAGGTCGGGCAGTTGGGCCGAGCTTCGCTCCTGCGAGGCGCCCGTCCCATGGTTGTTGCCATTCCTCACGCCAATGTTGTTCACGCTGGCGCGGTGCATCCTTATTACGTCTAAGAATGGTTCGCGGTTCAGGTAGTAGCCGGGGCAGGCGGCGCCGGGCATGCTCTCGGCGGTGGCGACGCCGAGGCGTGTTTGCACGGTTTCGGTTGCCGGAGCCAGGGGCGTGCACTGTTCGGCGATGCGGCTGGATTGCAGATACGCCTCGCCGCACATGATGGCGGTAACGCAGGCAGCGTAGTCGCGTCCGGCATCGGAGTCGTAAGGCAGACCGGCGGCCATCAGCAGCGCGCCGAGATTCGCGTAGCCCAGACCCAGCGGACGGTAGTCGTGCGAGTTCTTGTTGATCATCTCGGTCGGGTAGCCGGCGTTATCGACGAGAATTTCCTGGGCGGTGATGGTGATGTCGACAGCGTGGCGATAGGCTTCCACGTCAAACGTGCCGTTGGGCGCGAACTTCAGCAGGTTCAGGCTGGCCAGGTTGCAGGCGGAGTCGTCGAGGAACATGTACTCGCTGCAGGGATTCGAGGCGTTGATGCGGGCGGTGTTCTTCGACGTGTGCCAGCGGTTAATGGTGGTGTCGTATTGCATTCCGGGATCGCCGCAGTGCCAGGTGGCGTCGGCGATGCGGGTGAGAATGTCTTTTGCCTTGTAAGTATTGATGACGCGGCCGTCGACGATGGCGCGGGTGGAGAATTCGGTGTCGCGGACGGAGGCGACCATAAAGTCGTCGGTGACGCGGACGCTGTTGTTGGCGTTCTGGAAGAAAATGGAGCTGTAGGCGTCGGAGTCGGGATGGGAACCGTCGTATCCCATGGCGACGAGCGCGTGCGCCTTGGCTTCTTCTTTCTGCTTGCACTCGATGAAGTCGAGGATGTCGGGATGGTCGACGTTGAGGATGACCATCTTGGCAGCGCGGCGCGTCTTGCCGCCCGATTTGATCACGCCGGCGAAGGCGTCGAAACCTTTCATGAAGCTGAGCGGGCCGCTGGCGGTACCGCCGCCGGAGAGTTGCTCGGTCGAAGAACGCAGCGGAGAAAGATTCGTGCCCGTGCCGGAACCCCATTTGAAGAGCATGCCCTCGGTCTTCGCGAGAGTCAGGATCGAGTCGAGCGAGTCTTTTACCGAATTGATGAAGCAGGCGGAGCACTGCGGGCGCGTGTATCCGGTGACGCCGAATTCGACCCGCTGCGTGACCTTGTTCCAGTGCCAGTTCTGACCGTCGGATTTGGGCTCGATGCGGTCGCAGCCCACGTTGAACCAGACGGGCGAGTTAAAAGCAGCGTACTGGCGGAGGAGTAGATGCGCTAGTTCGTCGTGGAACGTGGCCGCGTCTTCCGGTGTGCGGAAGTAGCCGTCTTTCATGCCCCAGTCGCGGATGGTCTCGGCAACGCGGCTGACGAGCTGGCGCACGCCGGTTTCGCGCTCGCCGGTTTCCTGGCGTCCATGGAGATATTTCGAGGCGACGATGTTGGTCGCAGTCATGGACCAGTCTTTTGGGACTTCGACGTCCTTCTGCTCGAAGATCACGCCACCGTGGGAGTCGGTGATCTGAGCGGTACGGAGTTCCCACTCGATTTCGTCGTAGGGGGAAACACCGGGCTTCGTGAAGAAGCGGCGGAAGGCGAGGCCAGAGGCCTTCATCGTGGGGGTGGTCGCGGATTCTGTTCTTTTGACTTGTTCGCGCACTTCAGGCATGTCTTTCTCCTAAGATTAGATGATGGCGCTGGTACGTATGATCTTCATCGCTTCAGCTGCCGGCGCTTGAGGACTCTTTGTATGTTCATGTCCATCCAGCGCTTACGCGCTGAGCTCACGAATTTCGTCCGTTCGGGGCTGGGATTCAGGCCTCGAGGGCGGTACAACTTCATTTTTCAAGGATCACCACCGGTGCGGGCTTGCGGCGGGCACCGGCAAACAACAGAGGAACAGTCCGCTCCCGGGCCGTTGGCTTAGGGAGCGAGAGAGACTTCTGATGTCTTGCGGTAGTTGTGCTCTGGGAGTGTTGCGGGCAGCGAGGCCTCGGCGGGACGGACCGATTCGGTTGTCTGGGACTCAGCGGTTGGGCATTGGATACCGTGGCGCGCAAAAGACTCAGCGACGAGTTGAATCAGACCTTCCATTGGGGCTCCTGGCAGCGCTCGCAAAGCTGGCCGGATAGCACCAAGCATGTCCGGCTCGTTTCCTTGAGTGAATCCCCCCGAGGGGATGCCTGGCCGCGCCAAGCCGGGGGAAGCCACCGCTTATGCCGTCCGTTCGGGAGGGGCGGCGCTCCGCAATCGGGAACGATTCGGAGTCACCTCGACCACCGGATCGCCCCTGTGTTTAGGTCCCTATCACAATCTGGCCCCATGTCGTTCGGGGTCTGAAATTTGCTATGGGATGCTTAACGTACTCCCGCTGGTTGTGTCTGTCAAGAGGATACCTCTACATATAGTGGCCCGAAAGTGCCAAAGGTACCGGGATGAGAACCGCTACGAGCCGCGAGCGGCGAGCCGGTTAACCCCGAGGCCGGTTCGTTCCGATCTGCTCCAGGCCAGGAGGTGCCGGTCGGAGTCGGGACGCGGAGAACCCTCAAGATCGACCGGGCGGGCGGGACGCCCACCGGACGGCCGGCGAGACGCCGGCGCCACCGTCTCAAGGGGAACGTAGATGTCTTCGAACAGCGCTTGCGGCGTGATGCGGCGGGAACCTTGCGAGGATTCGACCAGGTAATCGCCAGGCAGGCCGGAGTGTTCGCGGCCCAGGGCGTCGGTGAAGACGAGAGGTTCGGTGAGTTGACGGGCACGCACGACGAAGCGCGTGCGGTAGACGGTCCATGGGCTTTCTACGTTCATAAATCCTCATCCCTCCGGGGAGGGCTTGTCGCTGGTTGCTAGTCTCGTGATTTCTGAATCTGGCGATGCCAAGCAGCGCGCAAAAAATGTCATGCGGCCGATCGCGGCCGCGCGGGGCTGGTTTGTTCTTAGTGCGAAGTGAAGTGAGAGTACGCGCTCCGAGAGATCGGGTCAATTCCATAAGAGTGGTGCACTGAGGAAAATTCTTTCCCGCGGATGGACGCGAAAGGACGCGCATCAAGGAGAGGTTGAATTCGCAGAGGAAGACACACATCTGATACGGAGTTTGTGAGCGATCGGGGGGTGAGATGCAGTTGTCTGCTAGACTCACAGCCGTAATTTGCACAGCGGCTGCACAGGAATTGCAGAAAGGCAGGAATCAGATTGCTGAAGTAGTTCTCAGTGAATCGGCTCTCGGTTGTCAGCTTGCAGATCCCAGGAGGTTCGATGCACAAGATTAGATTTGGTCTCTTGCTATGTATTCTCGCGCTGGGATTTGCTTCAGCGCAGGAAAAGCCTTCAACGCAACTGACCCACACCGTGATTTTGTGTGGACACCTGTGGGACGGAAAGATCGCAAACGTGAGGCGGCCCGCAATTGTTCAAGTCGATGAAGGAAAGATCGTTGAAGTAAAGGAATTGGAGTCGGAATCCAATATCGTAGCCATGGTTGGGCAGGGGCAGATGATCAATCTATCAAAGGAGACCTGCCTTCCCGGTCTGATCGATACTCATACGCACGTCCTGCTGCAGGGCGACATCACTGCTGCCGACTATGACGAGCAGTTGCTGAAGCAGTCGCCGGAGTATCGGACGATCCTGGCGACGGTGAATGCGCGGCGAGCTCTGGAGTATGGCTTCACGACGATCCGCGATCTCGAGACCGAAGGGGCCGGCTACGCCGATGTCGATGTGAAGAAAGCGATTGAGAACGGCGTGATTCCCGGCCCACGCATGCAGGTCGCAACGCGTGCACTGGATGTTACCGGAGGGTATCCGCTGCTCGGCTATGCGCCGAATGTTGAAGTGCCGCATGGCGTGCAGGTAGTCGACGGCGCCGAGGCGGGGCGCAAGGCTGTACGCGAGCAGATCATGTATGGGGCGGACTGGATCAAGGTCTATTCCGACCGGAGTTACCGATTGCGCGACGATGGAGTGCTTGACGACATCCCGACCTTCACGCTCGACGAGTTGAAGGCCATCGTTGACGAGGCGCACCGCGAGCGGCACAAGGTCGCGTCGCATGCGATGGCGTTGAACGGAGTGCACAACTCGGTGGAAGCGGGCGTGGACTCGATCGAGCATGGGAACTACATTTCCGACGAAGACCTGAAGACGATGGCGGCTCGGGGCATTTACTACGTTCCGACCATCTATGTAGGCGAGTACGTGGCGCAGGGACGCGCGGCGGCGGGCGCGCCGGTGTGGGTGAAAATGATCAAAGTCCACGAAGACACATTCCGGCGGGCGATGAAAGCTGGTGTGAAGATTGCCTTTGGAACGGATGCGGGCGGGTTCGACTGGAAAGTGAATCCGGCGAAGGAATTCGCGTCCATGGTGAAGTTCGGAATGACACCGGCGCAGGCGCTGCGCTCCGCCACAGTGACTGCATCGGAGCTGCTGGGCATGCAGGACAAGATCGGGACAATCGAGGCCGGGAAGTTCGCAGACATTGTTGCTGTGCCGGGAGATCCGTTGGCGGATATCAGCGTGATGGAGAAGGTGGATTTTGTGATGAAGGGCGGGGTGGTGGAAAGTCAGAAGGCGGAAGTCAAATTGCAGAAGTGAAGAAGCGGTTGCCAGGTCTCAGAAAAAACAAGACCGTCTACCGCGAGGGGCACAGGGGAACACAGGGGAAGGCCTTCGTCGCGTAAGGGTATGAAGGATGACGATGGACAGCAGTCTACGGCGATCTGTGACTAGAGAACCAGTCGAGCACGCGGTGTTCGAATTCGTCGGGGGCGGTGCTGATGGCTCCGCAGTGATCCGCATCGGGAACTTCCCATAGAACTGTGCGCGGGGGCAGTGACTTAATGCGCCGAGAATGACGTACCGGGATGTTGCTGTCGATTTGCCCGTGAATCAAAAGCACAGGGACGCTGGTGGCAAATACTGACGCCTCCGGTGAAACTTGCTGCAGATCCAACCCATACTTCCAGCGCGCATAGAGAAACGAGACTTCGATGACGGGACGTAGCAGCGTCCGGCCGAGCCAGGGTCCGGTATGAAAGATCTGGCCCACACGGTCGTAACCGATTTCGCGGAGATTCGCGAACGGGGACTCGGCGACAGCGGCGCAGAAGGGGTTCTCGTCGTCGAGCGACTGCAACAACTGGGCCGCACCCATGGATTCTCCCAAACCGTACACGCATTGCGGATGGAGATTCCCTTTCAGCCAGCGCGCCCAGTCGCGAATGTCCTGCCGCTCAAGCAGTCCGTACGTTGCGACCGGACCTTCGCTTTGTCCGTGAGCGCGGGCATCAGGCAGCAGGACGGAATAGTCGTGTTCCAGCAACAACTTGGCGTAGCCGATCATGCCGATACGATTGTCACTGAGCCCGTGGAGGAGGAGAACAGCATTTCGCGCACCCACATCTGGTTGAAGTAACCATGCTCGCAGTAGAATGCCGTCCGACGCGCGCAGAGAAACGTCCTGGAGTTTCACTGCGGTGTGGCGCCCGGCTTGTTGGGCCTCGGCCAGATCAGACGCGCCGAGGCTACGACGCTGCGGGTGTAGAGTTGCCTCCGCGACCAGAATACCCGCCACGACGCAGGAAAAGACGTACAAGAAAAAGACCAACGTAGCGCGGCGGACGGGTCGGGTCATCGAGGATCGCTCGATGATACGAAGATTGAACGCCGCCGGTTCTCCTTTACGCGGATAAGAGCCGGGTTCAGGACCGAGACAACTGTTATCCGCTGCTAAGGAACCAACCCGGCACTGGTTGCGTATCTGGGCACAGGGGAGGTGTGTCTATGCTCAAAACGGTTATGGTGACCGTTGTGCTGGCGTGCGCGCTGGCGGCGGCTGAAGAGCCAAAGGTGATCCATGAGAAAGGCAAGGATCACTTTGAAACCGCGTTCACTTCGGGCGGCCACCTCAGTCTGGAAATGCGTTCGGGAGATGTCGAAGTCATGGGCAGCGAGAACGACGCGATTTCGATTTACTACGACGGAAAGGAAGCCGACGCGGTGCAAGACGTAGAGATTACTTTCACCAAAACTGGAAACGGCGGAGTTCTGAGACTCTCTGGTGGACCTCGAAACAACTTCCACATCCGGATTGCGGTTCCGCGTGAGACCGACCTGCGTGTGCGTATGCCGTTCGGAGCGCTGGAGGTCAAAAAAGTCCGCGGCGACAAGAACGTTCAATTACACGCAGGCGACGTCACCATTGAGATGGGTGATCCCAAGGAGTATGCGCACATCGAGGCTTCGGTAACCACGGGCGGGCTGGATGCCGGACCACTGGAAATCTCAAAGGGCGGACTCTTCCGGTCGTTCAAGCACGACGGGCCCGGCAAGTACCGGCTGTACGCGCACGTTGGCAGTGGAGAACTCGACCTGCGCTGAGGACTCCACACAGCATCGGCGCCAGGGTGGTCAGTTTCATGTTCTTACATGCGTCAGTGGGTGATAGGAGTGGCATTGGTGGCAACGCAGACCCAGTTGCCGTTCTTGAGAATCCAGGTATCGACGAAGCGCTCGCGGCGGACATAGGGTTTGCCGCCTTTTGTGCCCTTGGCGGCGAAAACGCCGACGGCGATGGCGGTCTGACCGAAGACGTGCACAGTCAGGGATTCGGGCGCGACCTGTTCCTCGTTGGCGCTGGTCGAGTTCACGCTGGCGAGAAACGTGGCCTTGGTCTTCATGGTCCCATCGTCTTCGACGAGCACGATGGCGTCATCGAGCAGGCCGCCGAGAGCCTTGGTGTCGCCGAGCTTATAGGCCTGGTTCCAGGCTTTTTCGAGGGCAATCACTTTCGCCTGGGCGGCCGCTTCGGATTCATTCTGCGCGAATGCAGCGGTCGCGGCGAGCAGAACGATCAAACAACTGATCGACTTCATGGCGAGGGCTCCATTGATGTCGCGGATGAAGTTACACCCGCAGGATTCGATCCAAGAAGATTGATAGCCCACTTACAATCTGGACTATAGCAAACGCGGCCACGCAGCCTTTGGGATTTCACGGCATGTATTCGGAAGGTTACGAGGCCCCGCTGACAGGCACACTGACGTAACCAGGCTGACGGCGCGAGTCGAGCTACAATCACGCACAGCGATGGACCTCAAACGCCTGATCACGCATTTCACGTACCGCATCGAGCCCAAAGCCGACGGGGGATTCGTTGCTCACGCCAGCGATCCCACCGCGCCTCCGCTGGAAGCTCCGACACGCGAGGAAATGCAACAGAAGATCCAGGCAAACATCGGCGCCGCGTTGGCCGCCGAATTCCCTGGGCTGAAACTCCCGCTGGATAATAAAGAACTCAAGTTCGCCTTTCACATCGAACACAAGCCGGGAGGCGGCTTCATTCTCCAGTCAACCAACAGCAAGGAATTGCCCGTCACAGGGTCTACCCAGGCGGAAATCGAAAATCACTTCGCTGAAAAAGTTGTGGGCTTGCTCGGCAAACACATCATGCCCGAGCTGTCGCAGGCGCTGGCCGCCCGACTCGGTTCTGGAGATGTCAAGGTGTTCGTGAACCAGACGACGACCTTTGCGGCGGGCTCGCCAAAACAGTTTCCCGGCCACGCGGGTTCGATTCAAGTCGAAGGTGCGCAGGATGCCAGGTTTGTAGATTCTGCCAGCAGCGCCCCGATTACTCCCGAGAAGAGCAATCTCGGCCCCCTCTTCCGCTTCCTTCTGACGTTAGCGATTATCGTGGCGCTGATGTACTTCTTCCGCCATCGGTGAAAGCGGAATCGAAGCCGGGGCCGCCAGGGGCCCCGCACTCTTTCCATATCTTTTCCCAGTTCCAGAGTGCTGACGTCACCTTGTTCGGCAAGGGGAATCCCAACTGGTGCGCCAGCATACAGACCTGCCCGCGATGGTGCGCTTCGTGGGAAAGCATATAGCACAGCATTTCGACGCCCACCGGCCAAGGGCGGGCCCAGCCGTCCCTGCGGAACTTTTCTAGGCGGCTGCCACCACCGCCGAGGGCTTCGGCGAGCATCTCGGCGCAGCGAGCGGCGCTCCGGGACAATCCCGCGCGTGCCTGCTGCGGCGTGCAGTGCGCGCGGTCGAGTTGCCGAGGAACCTTCAGGTGAGGAGCGGTCAGCCTAATCCACTTGGTGCGGACATTGTGCATGTGCGTGAAGATCGCGGCAATGGTGCGGACGTTGCCGGGCGGTTTGGCTGTCCAGACAGCAGGATCAAGATGTTCGATCAGAATCTGGTTCATGCGATCGTTGGCGGCGAAGATCTGGACGGCGGTGCGGCCGAGTTGAGTTTGCACCCGGGGTTGACCGGGAGTGTGTTGACGGGTGGTCACGGCTCCCTACTCCTTGACCCTTAGCTCTCCCCGATACCAGGCGATCCTGTCATAAATGCTAGTTCCCACCGTTGTCGAGCGACTGCTAGGGTCGACAGTCAAAAGTCGAGAAGGGAAATGGACCATGCGAGACATACACAGGGTTCTCGGTGACGTCGCTATAACCACGATCTTCTTCCTGACGACGGGCGTTGGACCACTCGTCCAAGCTCAGGATCAGGAACCCATGATAATCCAGGCGACCGCCAGGGGGACGAGCACGCAACTGGGGAAGATGCTGAACATCAATATCCATATTGACCAGTTTTCCACGCAGGACGATCAGAAAGCGCTGGTCGACGCCTTCAATCGCTCCGGCCAGGACGGCCTTGTGGATGCCCTCGAAAAAATGAAAGGCAAAGGGCGTTTCAACACCCCGTACGGCGTAGGCAACGAAGTCAAGTACATCTTTGAATTGCCGCCGGACAAGGGACGCCGCCACATTCGACTGGTTACCGACCGCAGAATTTCCTTTGGTGAAGCCTACGCCTCCACACGTTCCGAGGAATATAGCGTCGGCGCGGTCGAATTGTTCTTAACCCCCGACGGAAAAGATTCCGAGGGGACAGCGCTGCCGGCATGCAAACTGACGGTCAACAAGAAGACGCAGCAGATCGAAATCGAGACCTACCAGAACCCCTGGAAACTGACCAATCTCATGATCTCCAAGAAGTAGTCCGTGAATGCCGCGAATCAGATCTTGTTGAGGCCGTCGAGTGCGGCCACCTTGTAGGCTTCGGCTAAGGTCGGATAGTTGAATACGGTATCGCGGAAATATTCGATGGTCGCGTCCATGGCGAGCACGGCCTGTCCGATGTGGATGATCTCGGCGGCGCGGTCTCCGATGATGTGGACGCCGAGCAGTTTCAACGTGTCGGGATGGAAGAGAATCTTGAGCAGGCCCTGCTCGTCGCCGAGCATCTGACCTTTCGCCAGTTCCGAATAGCGTGCTAATCCGATTTCGTAGGGAGTTTTGCTCTTGGTCAGCTCTTCTTCCGTGGCTCCGACCATGGAGATTTCAGGAATCGCGTAAATGCCATAGGGAATGAGTTTCGACACCATCTTGCTGGGCTTGTCGAACATGTGGCAACTGGCCAGGCGACCCTGCTCCATCGAAGTGGACGCTAGCGCGGGAAAGCCAATCACGTCGCCGGCGGCATAGATGTGCGGCACCGCGGTCTGAAAATTTTCGTTGACGGTAATCTTGCCGCGGCCATCGGCGGTGAGACCGGCGGCGTCCAGATTCAGCTTGTCGCTGTTGGCCTGGCGCCCGATCGTGTAGAGCAGCGCCTGTCCACGCACCATCTTGCCGCTTTCCAGCTTGGCGAAGACGCGATCGCGCTCCTGCTCGAATCCCACTTCCACGACTTTCTCCCCGAGGCGAAAAACGGTTCCGAGCTGGCGCAGCTGAAAGCCGAGGCTCTCGATAATTTCGCGGTCGACAAATTCCAGCAGCGTAGGGCGGAGGTCGAGCAGCGTGACCTTGACGCCGAGCGTGGCGAACATGGAGGCGTACTCCACGCCGATGATGCCGGCGCCGACGACGATCAGTTCGCGCGGAATTTCTTCCAGGCAATGGACCTGGTCGGAATCGAAGATGCGTTTGCCGTCGATGAGAATGTCGTCACTGTGCGCAGGACGTGTGCCGCAGGCAATCAGGATGTGCTTGCCGTGGATGAGTTGCACCCCGTCTTCGTTGTGAATCTCGACGGTATGCGGGTCGCGAAACAGGGCGTCGCCTTCGAACGAAGTGACGTAGTTGCGGCGCAGCTGCGACTTGATGACATCGACTTCGCGGTTCATGACCGTTTGCGCGCGCGAGATGAGATCGGTCATGCTGATGCGATCTTTGACTACGTAGCCGCGTCCGTAGAAGGAGCGCTGGCGGAAGCCGCTGAGATAGAGGATGGCTTCACGCAGCATCTTGCTGGGAATGGTGCCGGTGTGAACGCAGACCCCGCCGATGGTCTTTTGGCGGTCAATGATGGCGACATTCTTGCGGAGCTTGGCAGCGCAGATCGCGCCTTTTTGTCCGGCAGGGCCGCTGCCGATTACGACGAGATCATATTCGATGGCAGACATGGCGGGCGTATAGAACGATTCCCAGACCCAAGAGGCTAATACTCTACAGGAAAATGGGGCAAGATGCCCTCGTTCACGGGAAAATTAACGTTCCTCTAATAAGGCCGGCGGCCCTGTAGGGTGGAACTCTTGTGTTATGGGTCGACGATGGATCGATCGCCGGGGGCCCGTTTCCTTGATTTTTGCGGCCTCATCAACTAGGCTGCAATCTCCCGATTGCAAACGACCGATCAGGCAAGTCTCGCTTTGCAGGAGTGATGAGAATGAAGGCCGGCAGATTGAAGTATGTGGTGGGTGGGGTGGTTCTGTTTGCGGCATCGTACCTGGCGAGTTGCGGACATGATCGCAAGTTGGTCAATATCGAGATACACCCCGGTAACGCCACCTTCTTAACTCCGGACACGAGCGGACAAATCGTTTTTTCCGCCCTCGGGACCTACATTCATCCTCCCGACACGAGGGATGTCAGCGACAAGGTGACATGGAAGACCGATGTGCCGCAGCTGATCTCCATCACTAGCGGCACGGCCTCGCCGTTGGGGGGCTGCGGCAGCGCGGACATCTCCGCCAGCTTGCAGGATGGCGGGAATCTGGTGATCGCGTACGCGACCGTGACGGTCGATGATCCGACGAACCCGATTTGTCCGGGTGGCGGGACCGAAGCGACGCTGGGCGTGAACGTGAACCCCAGCAGCTTCGGGACGGTCACGAGTCTGACCGGTGGAATCAGTTGCCCGACCCAATGTATCGCTGCGTTTCCGGTGGGAAGTTCGGTTGGTCTAACGGCGACGCCGGCTCCGAACCATAGTTTTGTGAGCTGGGCTGGTTGCACATCGTCGTCGGGGAACACATGCACGGTGACGATTCCGGTGGGCGGAGCCAGCGTTGCGGCAACGTTCCAATGAAATGCCGATCACTGTTTTGGATCGGCGTGCTGGACCGATAGGACGAGCCCAGCGCGACGAAGGCGATTGGAGAGGGAGGGAGCCTAACGTGCAAAAACTTATTCTGTTGGTAGCCGGCGTTTTCGCAGCGGCCGTCTTGACGCTGCCAGCTCGGTCACAACAATCCGGCAAAGACGCGCCGCCCAAGCCGGCCGTGGGGCCTTCGCAGGCGCTGCTCGACGCCTGGAACGACGTGGGGCGCAAGCTGATCGCCATGGCCGAGGATTTCCCGGAAGATAAGTACGATTTCAAGCCCAATCCGGCACAGCGCGGCTTTGCCGATCAGCTTCTGCATGCCGCGAATACAAACTATTACTTTACGAACCCGGTGATGGGGAAGAAGCCGCCGGCGGAAGAAGATCCCAAGCGATCTGACTTCAAGACGAAGGCTGACGTCGTGGCCTTCGTAAAGAAAGCGTTCGCGGATGGCGCCGATGCGATCAAGATGAAGGGCGACAAGGGCATGAACGATCTGATGGTGGACCCGTTTGCCAACCAGCAGGTGCGCGTTTCGGACATGGCGTGGGGTTTGCTCGAGCACTCGGGCGAGCACTACGGGCAGCTGGTCGTCTATTATCGCGTCGCGGGATTGGTGCCGCCGGAGTCGCGGCCGAAGAAGTAGCCGCGGCAACTTGTCCTCACCGCTGTTTCGCTATAATTGAGAATTCGACAAAGGTCCGCGGCCGCGATGGTGGAGCGGACCTTCATCCAGAAAAGTGAGGGATCCAGCATGTCCGCACCCAGCCGTCGTCCGGAAATTCGCCGGCGCCGTACCCGCAAAGAGAAAGTTGTGAAGCTGCGTAAGCGTCTGGCCGCCGCGTCCGGGGCCGACAAGGACCGCCTCACCGCCAAGCTACATCGCCTGGAACAGGCTTCGCCGGGGAATCCGCTCGTCAAGACGTCGTAGGCTCGCAGTCGACTGTACGTTGCGCTTCGAGACAATTCCCAGTCGTCCCTCCGGGCCATTGCCCTTGTTTTGCCTCCTCCGTTCCGATGGTAAAATCCGCGGGCATGAAGCGTTCCGTTTGCCTACTTCCGCTCATCTTTTTCGTGCTGGTTGCTTTTGCGGCTGCACCTGAAGTTGAGATCACCGCTGAACCGTCGCATCATCTCGCTCTTGAGAACGAGCACGTGCGCGTTTTTCAGGTCGAAGTTGTGCCGCACGCGGCGACGCTGATGCATCGCCATCGCCATGACTATCTGTTCGTCACGCTGGGCGATAGCCATGTATCAAACGAGGTTGCCGGCAAGGCGCCGGTCGACCTCAAACTCAGCGACGGCGAGACACGATTCACTCCCGGCAATTTTACGCACGTAGCCAGAAATCTCTCCGATCAGCCGTTCCGCAACGTGACGATCGAGCTGATGGAAGACGAAAAGACCCGAACGGCGCCCTCGCCGTGGCCGATGGAAGGTGGCGACAAGGAATTTCCCGGAAGCCGGGTGAAGATTCTATTTGTGCGCGACGGCGCGCGCGTGTCGTCCGTTGAATTGCAGCCCGGAGCGACGGTGCCAAGCCATCATCACGATGGGCCGCATCTGGTGATCGCCGTCAGCGACCTCGATCTGCGGAGCGACGTGGAAGGGAGGGGCCCGAGGCCGGCGCAGTTAAAGGCCGGCGACGTGAAGTGGGTGCCGGGCGGCTTCACGCACACGCTGACGAATACGGCAAATGCGGTGGCGCGGCTTGTGACCGTGGAGTTCAAGTAGCCTGAGTCCCAGACTCACTCGACTTCGGGAATGATATGGAATGGGCGATTTTTGGCTGACCGGTAGCTGGAGAAGTCTCGCCGATCCAGAGTGAAGATGGTGTCCATACCATCACGCGCTGCGAGGTGGACGAGCGCAGCGTCCGCCAGCTGTGGCCGCAAACTGCGGTATCGCTCCATGACCTTGGCGACTTGGCTGGCTTCGGTACTTTGCAGTGACAGAATTTCGACCAGGCCCGCTGCCAAACTGTCCAGCAATTGCCGCACGGCTCTGGCGTCATAGCGCAGCAACCATGCAGCCTCGGTGATCACTGGCCAGCAGGAAAACATCGGGCCGGGAAGCTTCTTGAGCGTCTGCACACAGAGGTCGTGATACTGGTCGCGAGGTTCCGCAATGGCAACCAGTGGACCGGTATCCACGAGCACGCGTTTCATTCGTCCTGTCCGAATCCCTCGAAGTGTCTGCGGTTCGTGCTGAGATCGCGCGGGCCTCCGCGTGCACACCCAATCAATCCAGCCTGTTTCGCAATCTCATATGCCGACAAGATGGGCTTGGATCGCCCCAGATAGTCTTCCAAAGCCTTGCGCACCAGTTCCGACTCTGGCTGACCTTTGAGACTTGCCTGCTTCTTCAGGCGCTGGCCAAGCGATTGCGGAATGCGAACGGTGATTCGCTGTGACGCCATGGTGACATCGATTCTTCGTTCCTCTCGCCGCGTTGTACGGCGCTCCAGCCGGTCGATGTTGGGAGGCGCTTGGGGGCTCCGCTGGTGAGACGCTGGAGATCAGAACGCTGAGAGCGCAGATCACGATGGAATTTCATGCTGTCTCTGGGAGTAGACGCTTAAGGGCTGTTGGTTATGCCGCTTACACGTGGTACGCGATCTTGCCACCGACGATTGTGGCGACAACCCTGCCCGTGAACTGCCAGCCGTCGAACGGCGTGTTCTTCGATTTGGAGAGAGATTTCGCGGCCCCGAAGGTCCACTTCTTCCTGGGATCAAAAATAGTGACGTCGGCGATGGAGCCGCGAGCGAGCGATCCGCGGCCTCGAAGATCGAAGCACCGCGCCGGACCGGCGGTAAACAGTTCGACCACGCGCGTCATGGAAATGTGCTTTTCTTTGTGGAGTCGAGTTATCGCGAGTCCCAGAGCAGTTTCGAGTCCCGTGATGCCAAACGCGGCGCGTTCGAATTCCATTTCCTTCTCGTGCGCGGCGTGCGGGGCGTGATCGGTGGCGATGGCGTCGATGGTGCCGTCGGAGACCGCCACGAGAATCGCTTCGAGGTCCGAAGCGGAACGCAGGGGCGGATTCATCTTGAAGCGACTGTCGTAGTCGCGCACGGCTTCATCGGTGAGCGTGAAGTGATGCGGCGTCACTTCGCACGTGACACGGGCTTTCGCCCGTTTGCCGCGGCGCACGCCCTTGAGGGCATCGGCAGTGGAGATGTGGGCCACATGCAGTCGGGCGTTGGGAATCTGCATGGCCAGTTGCACGTCGCGCTCGACGACGGTGGCTTCGGCGGCGGCGGTCATGCCGCGCAGGCCCAGCCGGAAGGAACGCGCGCCGGCGTGCATGGAGCAGTTCTCGGTCATGCGCGTGTCTTCCGCGTGCTGGACGACGGGCAAATTCAATTCGCCTCCGAGGGCGAGCGCGGCCCGCATAATGCCGTCGTCCAGGATCGGCTTGCCATCGTCGGTGACGGCGATTGCGCCGGCGCGCTGCAGGGAACGGAAGTCGGTGAGGGCGGTGCCCTTGCTCGACTCGGTCGCCGCGGCGATGGGGAATACGTTGACGACGGCGCCGCGTTCGGACTGGCGCAGCCACTGCACCCATTCGGCAGAATCAACGACCGGCGCGGTGTTCGGCATCGTGCACACGGTCGTGAATCCACCGGCGGCCGCGGCCGCCGTGCCCGTGGCGATGGTTTCTTTGTGGACCTGGCCGGGTTCGCGGAGATGGACGTGCAAGTCAATGAAGCCGGGCGCGACGATCAAGCCACGGGCATCAAATTTCTCGTCCGCGCCCTTGATTTTGTGCGGCGGGGCAACTTCGGTGACACGTCCGTTTTCGAGCACGATGTCCATGGGCGCGTCGATGCGCGCCGCCGGGTCGATGAGGTGGCCGCCCTTGATGACAAGACTGGCCGGTCGGGTCTTCACGGCTACTTCCTTTCCGCGGATTCACGCGGATTTGTTTGCACCACAGAGGCACCAAGACGCAGAGAAACCCAAGACATTGTCCGGCTTTTCTCCGTGTCTCGGTGTTTCTGTGGTGGATGATTCTTCATCGCATTCTCCCCAGAGCCCGTGCCAGGATCGCCATTCTCACGGGCACGCCGTTCCGCACTTCTTCGAGGATGCGGGACTGTTGCGCGTCCGCAACCTCACCGGTCAGTTCGAGACCTCGGATAATCGGCCCCGGGTGCATGACGATTGCGTCTTTCTTCGCCATTTTCACGCGCGCCGGGGTCATCTGATAGCGCGCGATGTATTCCGCAATGTTGATCTTCAGGCCGGCAAGCCGTTCCTGCTGGACGCGCAGCAGCATGATGACGTCGGTACCGCGCAGAGCGTCTTCCACGTGGCGCGTGATGCGGATTCCCGGGACCAGAGTCGTTGCAACTTCAGGCACCAGTTCGGGCGGGCCACAGAGAATGACCTTCGCTCCGAGCTTGCTCAGGAGGTGGCAGGCGGAGCGCGCGACGCGGCTATGAAAAATGTCGCCGATAATGGCGATTTGCAGGCCCTGGATCTTCTTCTTGTTGCGCAAGATCGTGTAAGCGTCGAGCAGAGCCTGTGTGGGGTGCTCGTGCAAGCCGTCGCCTGCATTGATTACGGGTACATCGATGTGTTGAGCCATGACGTGCGGCGCGCCGGCGTTGGGATGGCGGATGACGATCGCATCAGCGCCGACCGCGCGGAGAGTGTAGCCCGTATCCAGCAGGGATTCGCCCTTTTCAATGCTGGAGCCGGTGGCCTGGACCAGCACGGTATACGCTCCCAGCGACTTGGCCGCGATCTCAAACGAGCTGCGCGTGCGCGTGGAGGCCTCATAAAAGAGCAGGACGACACGCTTGCCTTTGAGCAGCGGGCGCGGCTTGTCGGGGTTCATGCGCCGCGCGAATTTCAGGATCTTCAGAATTTCCGCTGCTTCCAGGTGTTCGATCCCCAGCAGGGAACCTCGGGCTGCGCTCATAGTGTGTTCGTTTCGTTCGTAACAGCCTTCGCAGTACCCGCACATTCAGGCCGGCGAGTTGCCGGCGCTACGACTTTTCCATTAACAGAACTTTTTCCGCATCGTCGACTTCGCGCAGCTTGACCTCGATGATCTGATTCTCGCTGGTCTGCACCTTGCGGCCGACAAAGGCAGCTTCGATGGGAAGCTCGCGGTGACCGCGATCGATCAGCACCAGCAACTGCACCCGTTTCGGGCGGCCCTGGTCAAAGAGGGCATCCAAGGCGCCGCGCGTCGTGCGGCCGGTATAGAGGACGTCGTCAATCAGCACGACCGACTTGCCTTCGACCGGAATCCCGATGTCGGTTTTCTGCACCACCGGCTTCGGCCCCAGGGTGGAGAGATCATCACGATAGAGCGTGATGTCGAGCGTCCCCACCGGGATCGGCTTCTTGTCGATACGCTGGATGATCTTCGCCAGCCGCTGCGCCAGGGGCACTCCGCGACGGCGGATTCCGATCAGGGCCAGGTCGGCCGTGCCATTGTTCTTTTCGACGATTTCGTGGGCGAGCCGGATCAGCGTGCGCTCGATTTCAGACGCCGACATGAGCTGCGCTTTCTCACGAATCTCAACAGGACGACCAGAATGCCGTGAACTCATAAACGCCGCATCATACGCGTGTGGCCGGATCAGAGCAAGGACTCCCCGGGGTAGTTATCGCCTCGGGCGGGGCCGAGAGGAGGCGGCAACGGCCCCGCCAAACGCTCCTAGGGCGAGGGCAACGAGGAGTCCCAGAATGATGGAAACGAGCATCCCTGAGGGGGTAAACAGCCGATGAATACTGGCCTGGATCTCGGGATCGGAAAGATCGGCCCCGAGGGCAGAGAGGAGCTTCCGCATGGCCTCTTCCGATTGCAGCTGGGCGTGCAAGACGAAGACCTGGACTGCAGTAAACAGTCCCGAAATCGCAAAGGCCAGTCCCGCAGCGGCGGCTCCCAGCCGAGCGCCCAAGCCTGCGGTGCGGTAGGAACCACCACCTCGCCGGTACAACCAGACAGCAATCACCCCCGTCAAGACACTTCCGAGGAGAGGGATGATTCCCACCAGCACGCCGAGAAGCCCGGCCTTGATAATCGCCGAGCCAGCAATTCGGCGGTCATCGGGGGCTGACTGCCAAGGACTAGACGCTGACTCTGTTAGGACAGGTTGGTGGAGGTTGACGCCTCCGGCAGGAAATTCCTCCTGGAGCGGCCGCGGCGGGGCTGCAATCTCAACCCGCACCTGAGGCGCCCCGCATTCGGGGCAGAATGGGCGGCCGTCGGGCACAGAACCGCCGCACTTTTCACAGAGGTGATCCACGGTTGAAAAGCTAATTCAGCGTGAGAACGAACGCAACCGACGGATCGCTATGTGTCTGGCAGGCCAGCCCGCCAGGAAACTCGCGGGCTATTTTCAAAGGCCGCGCCGGCGCCGCTGCTGGCTCGTCCTAGATCGTGTCATCCTTGCCGTCTGAAGCGCGCGTGCGGACATAGACCAACGCGAAGTGCGTCCCTTTCCCCTCGGGCTTGACGGCCACGATGTGCTGATTGTCTTCGGTACCGACTTTGAGTTCCACCGAATCTCCGGAACCGTGATCTCCACACGCCACCGGCTTTGAGCCTTCTTTCTTGTGGCCTTCGACGTTCACATCGCCGCCATTCCAGCGGCCATGGCATTCGATCGGTTTGCCGAATTTCTGAAGCTCTTTGTTGTAGTAGGCAATGATCTTATCGGGTGAATCGTCCGACTCAAATTCCGCGGCGACGACCTTGAGTGCGAAGCCGGGGCCTGCGATATTGACGTTGGCGCTCTTCTTGTCGCCACCGTTCTCGTTGGGCGCGGGCCGTGCGCCGGCGTAAAGGGAAAGGCCGGTTTCGCGGATGTCGGGATGTTCATTGACATGAATATCGCCCATAGGCGTCTCGATATCCACCCGCTTCTCGCCCTCTTTCCCTTTGTCCTTCACGTTGATGCTGCAGGCGGGCAGAATGACAAGCGCGGCCGCCAGACCAGCGGGAACAATCATCTTCCTTGCGATCACGACTCTTGCAATCACATTAGTACCGGGCATGAGAGCCTCCTGAACTTGGCGGAACGGGGCCTTCCAGGCCGGCGCCGCGTGCGGCGATACCTGGAATGGTAACGGGCAGGTGTCCATGGGTTGGTATTTCGCCGAACAGTGCCTTCACCGCCGCCGTCTCCGACACGGTGGCGTTGGAAAACGTGCAGAGGTAATTCTGGACGGATGGAAAGTCTTGCGCGAGATAGGGATTGCCCATCGCGACGACCGCCGTACGAGGCGCGGCGTGCTCAAGAATCGCGTTGAGGAGAGTGCCGGTGGCATCGGCCATGCCGACGCTGCCGCCGGACCCGGCAGTCTTCCTGCCGGCGCTCGGAATCACGTATACGGCCGCCACCACGCGCTCGGCCTGGTCGATGGCGGCGAGCGCGTCCGCGGTCATCCCCGCCGCCGATCGCGGATCGACGTAAATCACGTGCGCGTCGGGCACGCGCGAGAGAATCTGATGTTCCAGCATGCGCCCGGAGTCGGTACGCATGTCGTCGCTGAAAATGACGACCACGAGCCGATTCCGTACCTCCACACCTGCTTGATACGGAAGGCCTGGGGCGGATGTTCCCGCCGCGGTCGGGGTCAGGGGCAGGATCTGCCCGATGTTGCGCACGAGGGTGACAGCATCGTCGGCTACTTGTTGCCCAAAAGCCACATCTTCAGGCTTGCCGATCACCTGGGGAATGTTCTTCAGGTTGACCAGGCGGGACTTCTGCAGGCCAAGTGACGCCTTTAGTTCCAACACCTTGCGTACCGACTCGTCAAGCCGGCGGCGCGGAATCTCGCCGCTCTTGACGGCCTGCAGCATGGACGTGTAACTGGCATCCAGGTCGGCCGGAATCAGGAGCATGTCGTTGCCGGCCTTGAAGGCCTCGACCGAGGCGCGCCCGATATCGTTGGCGTACAGGCGGGTCAGGCCGGCCATATCGAGCGCATCGGTGATGACGAGGCCCTTGAACTTCATCTGATTCTTCAGCAAACCAGTGACGACCGCAGCAGAAGTTGTGGCCACGCGGTTGGGATCCGGCTCGAGGGCAGGCGCCGTGACGTGCGCCACCATGACAGCATCCACGCCGGCCTGAATCCCGCGCTGAAAGGGCGGCAACTCGACCGATTGCAGCCGCGCCTGATCTCCGGTGACTTGCGCCACGCCGAGATGCGAGTCGCTGGCGGTGTCGCCATGCCCGGGAAAGTGCTTGACGGTGGTCAGCATGCCACCTCTGTGCGCGCCCTTGATGTAGGCGGCGACTAGTTCTCCGACCTGCTGCGGGTCTTCGCCGAACGAACGAGTATTGATGATGGGATTGGCCGGATTGGAGTTGACGTCGGCGTCGGGAAAGAAATTCCAGTGCACGCCGATGGCGCGCGCTTCCAGGGCCGTGATATAGCCAAACTTCTCAGCGTCCTCCAGTTTGCCGACCGCGCCGAACGCCATGGCATGCGGGAAGACCGTTGCCCCATAGAGGCGCATGGAGACGCCGCGCTCGAAGTCGGCCGCGAAGATCAGCGGCAATTTGGACGACTGCTGCAGCCGGTTCAATAACTCCGCGGCTTCGAAAGGCTGGTTGCGGAGCAAGACATTGCCGTCCACCGGCACGCTCATGGCCAGCGACCCGATGTGATACTTACGGACGTCGTCGCGGAGTTCCAGCCAGGCCGGATCGGCGTCGTTCATGAACACGACCCGGGTCCAGATCATGAACAGCTGCCCGACTTTTTCTTCGCGCGACATCCGCTTCAGCGTCGCATCCACCCAGGTCTTGCCCTCTTTGTCGAGCCGGATCGGCCGGGCCTGCGGAGTGCGATCTTTGTCTTTGGGGAAACAGAATGAGGCACAGAGAATGACGGCGGCAAGAGCCGCTCGAATGACAGCCGATGAGTGTCGAAGCATGCCATGACGATAACAAATCCCAGCGCGAAAAGAATAAAATGCGGTGTGAAAGGATGAGCATGCCTCTCCATTATTCCTATTCCGACCTCTCGAAGATGATCGACCATTCGCTGCTGAATCCAGCCTTGACGTGGGACGAACTGGAACAGGGAATTGAGGTGGCCCTCGCCTATGACGTGGCCAGCGTGTGCATCTTGCCGTACGCGTTGAAGCACTGTGCCGGCCGCCTGCGCGGCAGCGACGTACGTCCCGGCACCACGATTGGATTCCCGCATGGCGGCCACACGACCGCGATCAAGCTGGCCGAAGCCCGCGAAGGGCTCAACAACGGAGCGGAAGAACTCGACATGGTGGTCAACATCAGCAAAGTGGTGAGCGGGGATTGGACGTATGTGGCCAATGACATCGGCGAAGTGTTGGCAGTAACGCATGCGGAGGGCCGGAAGCTGAAAGTGATCTTCGAGAACGCCTATCTCGATGACGATCAGAAGATCCGGCTGTGCGAGATTTCCGGCGAACTGGGAGTCGACTGGGTCAAGACGTCGACAGGGTATGCGGCGACCGGGGCGACGGATGAAGACCTGATCCTGATGCGAAAACACTCTCCGGCGCATGTGCAGGTGAAAGCGGCTGGCGGGATCCGCGACCTGGATGCGCTGCTGCGAGTGCGGGCGCTGGGCGTGACGCGCTGCGGCGCCACGCGGACCGTGGCCATGATGGATGAGGCGAGACGGCGGCTGGGACTCGCGCCGATCACTGCACCGATGGCCGTAGAAACAAAGGGATACTAGTGAATTGCGGATCTCTGCTGGTGGGGCGCTGCAGTTGGTGCGATCTGTTTTCGACAATCGACAAAAGATAGAATTCTCTGCAAGCGCCCCAGGAATTGTCGGTTGCTACATGCGGATCCCTAGTTGCCGTTGAGCGATTCCACATGTTTGCCAAAGTTGTCGCGGATTTCTTTCAGCCCTGAATCAAGAACAAAAGTTAAGTTGCTGGACTGAAACGATGGGTCTCCAGCATCGTATTCGCTCAATAGGATCGTCGAAACACCATTTGACCACTTGAAGTTGGATCCCCTTACGGGAACGTTGTCCAGTTGTCGTGGCGTCATCTCCTTTTCGACCATCAGTTGGGCAAGGGTTACGAGGGAGCGCCGCTCAGTGAAGCTCGGAATACCGTCCCCAATTCTCTCTCGCAGTGAATTGAGTACCGTGAAGTATTCAGCATGAGAAAAGGTGAGATTGATCATCACGACTTTATCGCCCAGCACGGTAATCCGCTTGGTGTTGTGTTTCGCCCCCGCAAGTATGAAACCCTTGTCTTTACTGACACAGACGTGGGCACCGCTGGCTTTATCGGCCTTGAATGCAGCCGTCGGACAATCATCGTTGTTGAGCTGGTAAGCGGCCAAAGATTCACCGAGCCGGTCATGCTTGATGGTGAACGGATCCTGTGCTATGGCAGTGATGGTTACCAGAATCGCAAAAAGCGCGCTCTTCATCGATCCCCCGTTGGCTGAAACTCTAACGTTCACCGTTCTATCGCAGCCAGCGAGAAGTGCCTCACAAGCAAACCGAAGTACCCAACAAAGGGAACCAGGCGCGAACCGGATGGTGGACCTTCACGTTTGGCGACGGGCCTTCCCATCGCGTATCTGCTAGCGGTTGAGGTGAATGAACACGCTGGACTCGATTACCCGAATGCCATTCGATCACGCATGACAGGATGCCCTGCCGCCGGGGCGTAGCCAGAGGGTGATTGGGGTAACAGTGGCTGTTGAAAAACTCTTCTAGCGGAAAATTCGCGAAAATGAAATTGCGTTAGGATGCCCTATAGCGGATGCAAGAGGGGTTTATCCTGCGAGTGCAACGGGGCCTTGGTGCCGGTAGGGTATGCTGGCGAGAACAGTGGTGCCACGGCCAGGTTCGGATTGAATGGACAATTCTCCATTCACCAGGCGCAGCCGTTCACGCATGCTGATCAGACCAAGCCCGCGACGATTGATCGTGTCCCGCCAGTCGAAACCAATTCCGGAGTCACTCACAGTCAGACGGATTTCGTCCTGACTGCCGAGCGCTTCCACTGCGAAATCCTGCGCGCCGCTATGTTTTACAGCATTCTGCAAGGCTTCCTGAAGGACTCGAAACAAGCAAAGTGAAATCTCCTTCGGAACTGCGGCCGGCATATTCGAGTGCTGGAATTTGATCCGGACCTGTCGCTGCTCGGACAACTCACCACACAAGCTCTTGGCCGCAGCCTCAAAGCCCAGGTATTCGAGTTTCGAAGGATGCAGACGATGCGATAGTGCTTGAATGTCACTTACCAGGTTGGAGACGCGTTCGTGCACTTGCCGGAGGTGCTCCTGTACATCGCTAACCGGGTCAGGAGCCTGCTGATCGTAGCGCGCCAATTCGACGGCGATCAACGCGACCCGTTGCACGATGTCATCATGTAGTTCTCTCGCAAGCCATGTGCGTTCTTCCTCATGAGCTTCGATCAACCGCCGCCCCATGCTGGTAAGAGCTTCCTCCGCGAACTTTCGATCGGTGATGTCCAGGCACGATCCGATATAGCCGGCGAAACTGCCGTCTGGGTTGAATCTCGGTACACCGATGTCACCGATCCAACGATACTCTCCATCATTACGCCGGAGGCGATACTCCATGGCAAAGGATTGACGCTGATCAAACGCCTGCGAGTAGATTTCCAGGCAGCGCTTCAGATCTTCATCGTGTATTCCTTCCGCCCATCCCGTTCCTAATTCTGCCTCAAGCGGCCGCCCGGTGAAGTCCAGCCAGGGCTGATTGACGTAGGTGCAGAGCTTGTTGGGTCCAACCATCCAGATCATTACCGGGGCTGTATTGGCAACCAGACGGAACCGCTCTTCGCTCTCACGGACTCTATGTGCAGATTCTTCCTGTTCCTCGGCGAGGGCTGCCAACACCATGAAAGGAAGCGAAGCGAAAATCAGGAACATCTGTAGCGGTAACGGGTAGGTGAGGGGCACTAGACTGGAGAACGGCCCTCGCCCATGGACTGCGCCCCAAATTGAGAGAAAGGTCACCGCAACCAAGGAAGTGCTAACACCTAACCCTCCGAATCGCAGGGCGGACCACAGTAAAAATGGCACCAAGGTATAGAAGAGAGCAGGCGAACTGCTGTCCTGGGGGACAGTGAAGACGATGTAGCTGACAACAAGCAGTCCGGCAGTGAGGATCACTCCTTCGAGGTGATGGGCACGCGATTTTCGCAGCAATCCGCGCCCTTCGCTTACCCAACTCAACAGAGCCGGGGTCAGTGTCAGGAAGGCAAGCACCTCGGACAAAAAAACTATCTTCCAGCCGGTCCAGTAGTCAGGGGAGATGCCACGCGCGCTGAAAAGTGCTCCGGCGAACGGCCCAAGGAGAACGGCAAAGAATGAATACCTGGCCAGGGCGCTGACGCTATTGAGCCTGGGCACACCGTCAAAGCAATATCGGAGACCAAGGGCCGCAATCAGCACCTCAGCGGTATTGCCCGGAATAAACCAGGCAATCGAACTCAGCGGCACGCCTGCTTGCAGGTCAGAGAGAGCAAACCCGGCATAGGACGCAGCGATCAGCACTGGCCAGACACTGACGCGAACCAACAACAACGCCGTAACCAGGATTGCGCAGCCTGGCCAAAGCGGCCACACTGTCTTTGGATTCGAAGACAGCACTCCTATGATTTTTGGGATGAAGTACGACAACGCAGCGGTCGCGCACACCACGAGCCAGGTGGAACGGGAACCCAAATACGGCTCACTGTGAGTGATGCGGCTCTTGGCGATTGTCATAACCGTGCCTCGGGCTTGAAAAACCTTAAGGCCACCGGCAGAACCCGGGCTCCGTTGAGTTTAGCGTTTCTCAGAAAACTTCATCTCCATGAACGGCCGAGTGCGCCGAACAGATTCTTTGAAAGTGTGGGTTGCTTTCCTTCCCCGGAAAGACGTTCCACAAATACCCACAGAGAGTGTCCGCTCCATAGTTTTTCGTGATTTGGTCCCACAGGCGTTCGATCTCAATCGCGCCCTCGGCATCTCCTCGTGCCAGCAGGGTGGGCGCAATTTCTCCGCAAAATGCAACCCGAGCGTGTTTTCCCTTCACCCTTTGTGCTCCGACAATCAGATCGCCTACGACTTCCACACAGCGGCCGCGATCGGGCATATTGTTGATCATCATTCTCGATAATGTATCTGCAGCGTCCAACGGAATGTAACTTCCCTGTTCGATCAGCGCAGCCACGTCCCCACCATCTGCTTTCAATCTCTGGAGAACGTCGGCCCGGTGTGTTTTGGTCGCAACAAGTGCAACCGTGTTCCCTCCATTCAGAGCGGATTCGATAAAACGAGCGTAGCCATCTACTGCAGAAGCATCATTTGCAAAGAACGCGACCTCATGGCAATGCTTGACCGCAATGGCTTGGTCACTCGTCGGTGGCCTGGTGCCGCGACCCGCCAATCGGCCACTGAGAAAGGGCTTGCCGTGAAAAACGGCTTCCACAGCCGGCAACAGTTCACCTGCCGCATCCGATTTGACAACATAGCCACTGGCACCCGTGTGCAACGCTCCTGCTGCGATGTCGGCAGAATGCTGTTCGCTCACGAAGATGATTTTTGTCTCTGGAGCCGATTGGAGGATTCGCCGAGACACTTCAATTCCGTTCAGGGTTGGCAGTCCAATGTCCAGCAAGATCAGGTCAGGTTGCAGTTCCTGTGACTTCTGAACTGCTTCCAAACCATCGGAGGCTTCGCCGATGACCTGCAATTCCGGCCATGTCTGAAGACGCGAACGTAGATATTTGCGCCACGGTTCGGAGTCATCCACGATGAGCACGCGGAATGTTGATTTTTCCACATAGCCTCCACACGTCAAATTGCTCAAATCCGGCTCACCGGCCGGCAACTGACTTAAGAGGATGACAGATGAGAGCACATCGTTCATTGCGCTGGAGCAGGTTTCCGTCTCCTGCTGGCGGCTGGGCAAACAGTATCTCACCCGTCGCCATGGCGGTAAAGCAGCGTGTCTCTTGATTCGGAGCGAACCGGCTTTCATACTCCTCGGGAGCTTTCGTCGGCCGGCGGCGCCCTACTGCAGCCTGAATCTCTCATTCATCAGCCGCTGCAGCCGCGGCTTGTAGAGGATGTCGTAGGCAAGCTCTTTCCCGGGGAACATCGCGAGCGCGGCGCGACGGGCGTTGGCGGCCATGTCGGCGGCTTCTTCGACCGTAAGGTTGGGGTCCTGGCTGATGACCGACATCACCATGCTGATCATCATCTGCAGGCGGCGGAGCTTGCGCGACTCGTCCAATTGCTCGCCTGGTTGTATCCCCGACGGTTCGGCCCCTTGCGGAACTTCCATGCAGACCCCCTGAGCCAGCGCCGGCTCGCTGCCCCATTTCTTTGGATGATGGCCGCCAACCCGGCGTTGCGATCCTCGTTGTTGCCATTGTGCCAGCTTTCTCGCGCGATTCAAGGTTCGCTCAGACCCTGCACTTCCGGTTGCACAAGACAGCAGCCCTGTGACTGCCGTAATCTGTTATCAGCCGTTTACGGGAGGACGCATGGCAGACACTCCGATTACCCAGCCGCAGCCCGATCCCAACGAGAAGCTGGTGAAGGTTTTCGATTCCGAGCAGGAAACCGAGGCCATGGTGGTGCAGGGCCTGCTGGAAACTGCTGGAATCGAAACCGACTTGCGTGGCATTGGCGCGGCCCAGAACACCTATCCCATCGGCGGCGTCCAGATCCTGGTGCGGCAGGAGGACGCCGAAGAGGCGGCGAAGATTATCGAATCCTACCGGCAGTCGCCGCTCGGCGACGACGAAACTGCGGAAATCACTGGACCGACACAACCTCCGGAGTGACAGATTTGCCGTCCAGATAGAAACTCACCGCGCCCATCCAGTCCGTGCGATACGTTTTCACTCCAGCCTGCTGCAGGCGCTCCAGCACTTCGCGTCGCGGATGTCCGTATACATTACGCAATCCCGCCGAGATGACTGCGTATTGCGGATGAACCGTCTCCAGCAGTTCCGATGACGTTGCGCTGGCGCTGCCGTGGTGCGCGACCTTTAACAGCGCCGCTTCGGGATGCTGCTCGACAATGCGGCGCTCGGTGGGACGCTCGGCGTCGCCTTCGAGCAGCGCCGACGTTCCTCCCAGAGTCACGGTGAAGGCGAGAGAGTCTTCGTTCGGCTTCAACGCGCCGGTATCTTCGTCGCGTCCGGGAGCGAGCACATGAAAGTGCGCGCCGCCGTAATCGAATTCTTCTCCTTCGCGGCGGACGGTGATCGCCACTCCTGCCCCCTTCGCCTGCACGAGGATGGGCGCGAGTTCGCCGAAGGCAGCGTCGGTGCTCAGCCAGAGCTCGCGCGGATGGAAATTGGCGATTACGCTGGGCATGCCGCCAAGGTGGTCAGCGTGTGGGTGGGTGATGACGACGGCGTCAAGGCGCTCGATGCCGCGGCTCCATAGATACGACGACACGACCTGCTCTCCAACGTCGAACGTGGAGTGCATCCAGAGTGGCATGCCGCCGGCGTCGACCAGTATGGTGCGGCCCGAAGGTGTAACCAGCAAAATGGAATCGCCCTGGCCGACGTCGATCGACGTTACCTCGAGAATTCCGGCGCGAAGATGCGGTTGTGTGGGAACGAATGCGATCCAGGCAGCGACTGCCGCCACTGACATCAGGGCCGCACAGACCATGACCCGCGATCGCTGAACTGAAAGCATCGCCAGCGCCAACACGAAGAGTGCCACCAGGATTACGGCAAGCGACGGCGTCGCTACGCGCAAGTCGGCGAGCCGGGCTCCGCCCAGCCAATGAACCGTCCCCGTGATCAAGCTGAGAGCCGTGCCGGAGATCCACGCCGCCGGACGCGCCACAATCGCAGAGATGTAGCCCAGCCCCACGGCGGCAACCGCTGCCGGCATCAAGACTTCCGTCAACGGAACAACCAGCAGGTTCGCCGGCATCCCCATGGTGGTCGCACGATGGAAGTAGAACGCCATGGGAAGCGCCAGCGCAGCTTGCATCAGCGCGGAGATGAAGAGCAGCTCGCACGCCGCCAGAGTCACTTTGGCCAGCACTCGGAGAAGAGCCAATCCGAACCGCTCTCCGACAAATCGAGCCAGCCGTCCGCCGATGAGGCGCAAGTCCAGCCGAAACTGGGCGACGCGGGGCTCAACATGCAGGTCATAGCTGGTGAAAGGCAGCAGCCGCAGTCCGCGAGAGTATGGCTGCGTTGAGCGCTCCAGCAGTGGCACGCCGATAGCCGCGATGACGAGCACCGAAAGAAACGTCAGCTGAAAACTTGCTCCGAACAAGGCACGCGGATCGAAGATCAGCACCCCCAGCGCCGCCGCTCCCAGCGCATTGAGCATGCTGCGTTCGCGGTAGAGAAAGCGCGCTCCGAGATAGATCGTCAGCATAAGTGCGGCGCGCCACACCGGCGGCCCCACGCCGGTCACGAACGCATAGGCAAACGACACCGCCACCGTGACCACGCTCGCCAGCGCCGGATCAAGGCGAAATTGCCGCAGCGTCCAGAAAATCACGAACGCCAGGATGCTGAGGTTCATCCCCGAGACCACCAGGATGTGATACGTCCCCGAGCGCTGAAACTCCATGCGGCTTGCACCCTCGAGAAACGCGTCTTCGCCAAGAACCATGGCGTCCATGAGCGCAGCCTGCGACGGCGGCCAGAGTTCGTGGATTTTCGCCACCAGGCTGGCATGGATACGCGTCCGCCAGCTCTCGACGCGGCTACCTTCGAAGCCGGGAAGCAGTTCGACATCTTCCGCTCGAGCCGAGCCGAGAACAGCGATGCCCTGGTCGTGCAGGTAGCCTTCGTAGTCGAACGCACCCGGATTGCGGTAATTGCGCGGGGGGTGCAGCTTGGCGCGCAAGCGCAGCCGCGACCCGTAGGTCAATGGTGGGACGGGCTCCTCGCCCGTCCGGCTTTGAGCTTCCGCACTCGCAACGCCGGCCGAGGGCGCCCGGCGCTCGATTGTTTCGTCTGGGTCGATCCTTTCGTAGATCGTCAGCCGCACGCCAACCTCAATCGAAAGGTTTTCCCCGCCGCTATCAATACTCTCGGTCTTGACATCAATCTGCTGACGAACGAATCGCGGCTCCGACTGTCGCGCATATCCTTCGCGCACGACGTGGCCGGTAACCATAACTTCGCGCCCGGTTGCGAGTGCGAGAATTCTTGGATCGCTCTGCGGAAGTGGGCGAATCTGAATCAGCAGCGCTCCCAGCAGAAACCACGCGCCGAGCGAGAGTCCTTTGGCCGCCCATGATCGGCATCGCAGGAACCACAGGGCAGCGAGGATGAAGGCAAGAACCGCTGCGATCCACCACGAAGCCGGACGCCATGCGCGCGCACCGACCCACACCCCCACCGAGAAGACGAGCGCCGCCCACAATAAGGGTTGCCGCGCGGGCTGGGAAGTGCGCGTCATTCTTCAAACGCCGGCGCTACTCTTTCAACTCCGGGGGCGAACGTGAAGGGGTCAGCGCGCCAGCAGCATCACCGTTTCGATATGGAACGTCTGGGGGAAGAGATCGAACAGGTGAGCCTCCTCGATGCGATAGCCCGACGCGAGCAGGGGAGCGAGGTCCCTGGCCAGCGTCGACGGGTCGCACGACACGTAACGGACGCGAGGCGCCGCGAGGTCCACCAGCGAGCGAGTCACCGCTTTGCCCAGCCCGGCGCGGGGAGGGTCCAGGACGACCAAGTCAGGACGTTTTCGCACCGGCCGGTTTCGCAGGTAGTCCTCGCTGCGCGCGCGGACCGCCTTCACATTCGCCGGGACATTCTGCCGCAGGTCGTCGTGGGATATCTGTGACGCCTCTACAGCAAATATGTGATGAAAAATCCGCGCCAGCGGAACCGAGAAAAGACCCACGCCCGCATAAAGATCGAGGGCGAGATCGCCGCCGGGGCCACCGGCGACGGTCGAAACAAGGTCGTCGAGCAGATGCCGGTTCACCTGAAAGAAGGCGCCTGCGCTGACGCGGTAGTCTGCGCCGCCCACACGATAGTGAATCTTCCCTTCGCCCGATTGTGCGAGCGGCTTGATATCCGCCGGTTCTTCTTCCTCCGCTCGGCGGCGCGAAGGAAAGAACGTCATGCTTGAAATTGCCGGAATTTCGCGGTAAAGCCTCTCCCCCCACAGGGCCAGCGAGGGTATGTCAGCGTCGCGTCCGCAGAACGCCCAGGCCAGCAGATGTTCGTCAGCCGCGTCGGCGAACAATTCAACTTCTTCGACCGCCAGCGGACACTCGCCGCCACGAATTTCTGTGAGCCGCGCGATTGTATGGTTGATCAGCGGCGAGCTGATCGGGCATTCCCGCACGGGAAGAAATTCATGCGAAGCGAACCGGTGGTATCCTAACGCGAACTCGGGCGACGTCTGCACACGCAGGCGCGTGCGATTGCGGTAGCCCCATGGCAGCGAGGGATGAAGCCGGATCTCTTCCTTCAGTTCGATCTTCGCAATGCGCTGCAGGGTTTCGCGCAGGATGTCTACTTTGGATTGGACTTGTCGATCGTAGGGAATATGTTGGTAATGGCATCCGCCGCAGCGCTGAAAATACGGACAGGCAGCCTCGACCCGTTCCTTCGACGGCTCCGCAACCTCCGTGACTGTGCCTCGCGCGAAACCCGGCTTACCCTGCCTGATCTCAGCTTCCACCCGTTCGCCCGGCAGCACGAAGGGAATGAAGACGGCCATGCTGCGGCCGTCGGCATCGGGGGGCGTGCGGGCTAGGCCGTCGCCGCCGTAGATCAATTTGTCGATGGTCAGCAGCAATCGAACATAATCCTAAATCGAGCAGAACCGACGGCGACGAGCTCCGAGCTAGTGCATATAGAACAAACTCAGCCGCGGCACGCCGTATTTCTCCAGCAGCCGCTTGTGCACGTACTGCTTGTGCAACTGCTCGATTTGCGCCGCCGTCATGTTGCGGCGATAGGGAGCCAGGTCGCTGTCGGCTTCGGCTCGCACCGCCACCAGATCAGAGTCTGGAGTTACGGCCATTAACGCCGCGAACAGCTTCTCTTCCATCACCGTCAGACGGCGCTCCAGATCTTCGAGCCGAGGCAACTTCGGCGCTGCCGCCACGCTGTCCGCCAACTCGCGCAGCGCCTGAGCGCTCTCTAGCGCCAGCGTTCCCGTCGCGAATCCCTGGCGCTCCGGCAACATCGCTTTCTCAAGCCGCCCGGCGTTTTCGCGCAGAAATGTGGCAATGTCCGCAGCTGCAAATCCCGGCTCTTTCGGCCGCTCCGATTCGGCTCCAACCGCGGCTTCTTTCATATCCTCGGCGGTTACCAGCACAGCTTGTGCGCAGTAGGCGAGGCTATTCACTTTTTTCGACTTCGACGGACGCTGATCATATTTGTCGAAGGCCTCGTCAATCCCTCTCAACACCGCTTCCAGCGGGATGCCAGCGTCCTTCCACGTTTCGATCAGCGCCCAATCCAGCGTGGAAAGAAGCAGAGTGGTACCGCGCCGGCGCTGAAAGTGTTCTTCGATCTCAGTGAAGTAGTTGAAATAGTTTTCCACGCGAACTCAGCGCGACTTCGGGCTTTTCGGCGTGGGCCACGGCTTGGCCCCGCCGTCGACTACCGCCTTGGCAGACGCCTTCGCTTTCGAACTTGCATGGCCGTGCGCCGGCTGATTGCGCTCCCAGATGATCCGCAACCCCTCGAGCGTGAGAAATTCGTCCACTTGCTTGATGAAATGCGAAGCCGTGCCGATCAGCGCTCCCAGGCCGCCGGTCGCGATCACTTTCGTGCCTTCGCCCAGTTCGTCCAACAGGCGCTCGAGAATACCGTCGACCAGCCCGAGATAGCCGTAGTAGAGACCGGACTGCAGGCTCCCCACGGTTGTGGTGCCAATCACCCGCGGAGGTTTGCGAATCTCGACTCGCGGCAAGCGGGCAGTGCGTTGAAAGAGCGCGTCGGCGGAGATGCCGATGCCGGGGCAGATCACGCCGCCCATGTACTCTCCTTTTTTCGAAATGCAGTCGAAGGTGGTCGCGGTACCGAAATCCACGACCACGCACGGCCCGCCGTACTTCTCGAATGCTGCCACGCCGTTCACGACGCGGTCCGCCCCAACTTCCGCTGGATTTTCGTAAAGGACGGGCATTCCAGTTTTCACGCCCGGCTCGACGAACATGGGCTTGAGCTTGAAATGGCGTTCGCACACCTGGCGCAGAACGGCATCGAGCGGCGGCACGACGGAGGAAATCACGATGCCGTGCACGCCCGCGACATCGAGACGATCCATGGCGAAGAGGTTGTGGAAGATGACGCCGTACTCGTCGACTGTGCGAGTGAGATGCGAGCCCACACGCCAGTTGGCCACGAGCCGCTCGTAGCGCGGCGTGCCTTCGGGCTCGCCGTCGCCCTCATGGACATGCGCCACGCGGGCAAAAACGCCGAGGACCGTGTTGGTGTTGCCGACATCGATGACCAGAAGCATTTTGGGATTGGTAATTTGTGATTTGTAATTGGTAATTGAAGAGCTTCTGGCCGCTCGCTGCTAGCGTCTAACGAGCACAAAACGCCAGCTCGAAGGCGATCTTCAATTACACATTACAAATTACAAATTTCAAATCGTTCTCACCGTTCCGCTCAGCACGGTGCGCAATCCCGTCGCCGTCCGCACCTGCAGGAATCCCCGCGCATCCAGCCCTTCCGTCAGCCCCTCGATTCCGCCTTCATCCACCCGCACCTTGCAGCCGCGGGCAGACGAAGAATTCTCTTCGAAGCGATGGACAATCGATTCGCGGGCTGCCGCATTTTCTGCCAGGGCGCGATACTCTCGGTCCAGCGATTTTAGCAAAGCCGAGCACAGCTCCACCCGCGACCATTCCGTACCCGTCTCGCTTTTCAGCGAAGTCGCGATCTCGCGCAGGTCGGCCGGAAATTTTGTTTGATTCACATTGATGCCGATGCCCACGACCAGGTGGCGCACTCGCGTTGCCTCGGAATTCATCTCGGTCAGAATGCCGCAGAACTTGCGCCGGTTGAGCAGCAGGTCGTTCGGCCACTTCAGGTCGGGATGCAATCCGGGCATGATTGCTTCGACCCCCGACTGCACGGCCAAACCCGCCGCGAGCGAAAGAACCAGCGCATCCGAAGGCGGCATCACCGGACGCAGCACTGCCGAACAATAGATCCCAGTCGACCGTTCCGAATGCCACGTGTTGGCGCCGCGTCCACGGCCCGCGAGCTGCTCTTCGGCCAGAAACACGCTGCCCTCGGGCGCGCCGTCGGCTGCGGCCTGCATGGCCTCGGTGTTGGTCGAGCCGATCTTGTAATAGTGCGAGAGTTGCTTGGCGAAAATCGTGCCCTTGATCAGCGGCGCGACGATGTCCGGCAAGAGCAAGTCCGGCACCGCGCGAAGTTGGTAGCCGGTGGCGGGATGTCCGGCGACATCCACTCCCAGCCCGCGCAGTTGCTGAATCAGCCGCCATACTTCCGATCGGCTAGTACCGATCTCATCGGCGATCTTGGTGCCGCTGACGACCACCATGGCGTGGTCCATCAACAAGCGCACGATGCGTCCCAGGCGCTCGTCGGTGCCAGCAGGTATGCTCAGCGGAGTCGTCCTTGGCACACGCCGGGCAGGCTTTGCCCGCGAGCCCTTCTTTGTGGCAGTTTCTCTGATGAAGAGATTATGCGCGTTGCCCGCCCGATGCGACAAACCGATTTTTTCTGTGCCGCACGGGAGCCTCTCCCGTGAATGTGGCAAGACGCACATTACTTAACGTCGATTGTCGTCACACTCAGCGCGGGCAGGGTGACCTTGATTGAGGTTCCGCTTGCGGTCTGGGTTCCAACCAAAACCGGGTGAACCGGGTTCTGACCCGACGCAGTGCTGGCCGTGATCTGATAGATCGAAGCAGTCCCTGAAAGAGAGATACCGTTGATTGCCGTCACCAGCGACGACTTCGTGCGATTGATAGCGACGAAGACGACACGTCCAGGCGCCGCAGTATCAGTGCTGGCGTACACCGCGACCTTCGAGATATCGCTTGATGTCGCTTGCACCGAAGTGTCCCCGAAGTTAGCGGTCGCACCATCGAACCCTCGAAACGAGCGGAAACCGGCGAGAGCATAGTCATACGTTCCGCCCGGAGGCCACATGCTGGCTGCGAACAGTCCTTGCACCCCAAAAATGCCCAGCATATCTGCTTGGGCGATGGTGCCAGCGATGTGGTTCCAGCCTCCACCCTCATATTCCGTAATTGCCAGCCCTTTCATGATGGGGAATTCGGCGTCGATCTTGGTTTGGAGACGGGGGATGATCTGAATCGGCGTGCTTCCGAGAGTCTGGTACACCCATGGGTTGCTGTTATTTGGATCATGCCAAGTCGGGTCCCACAGGTCGCGTGGTGCCTGCACGATCTGCTGAACATCCGAGTCGCTGAGCGTGGTACCGCTCATGCTCGTGATGCGCGTGCCCGTGGCGTTGTAGACCTCCGGATACCAATGGAAGTCATAAACGTCAACCAATGGCTTGCCGTAGCTGTTCGAAGCGGTGGCAATTGCCTGAAGGTACTTGTCTGGGAACCAATTGGTTCCTGTCGGAGTGGGATTCAACTCCCCTTGCCAACTATAGATACCGGCGAACCCGTAATGCACCGGTCCAAAAATTACCAGGTCCGGGAACTGGTCTTTCAACGCCTTGGCGAGGTTGATGGTCTTGGTGATGTATGCATCCGACGTCACCGCTGTGTGTCCCTGAACCTCAAGGTGAGTGGAGTTCCAGAGTTCGGGCTCGTTGTCCAAACTCACGAAGGTAGGTTGGGTGGTTGGGCTTGCGGCAAAGATGTTTTGACCGGAGAACTTCTGGTCCAGCGCCCACAGGAACTCATCCATGTAGACGTTGGCGTCGCCCGTCGGGGGGTTGACCGTGAACGGAGTTCCGTCGGCCGTACTTTTTTTGTCGACGACGGTCTTGAAGCGAGTCATGTCGGGAGGATTGGTGACGCTCACATTGCCGTTGCCGTCAGCCGACACCAAGCCCTGCAACTGGAGAGTAATCAAACTGGCAATGCCGGCATTGTGGTCAGCTGCGATCAGCGTGCGCACGCCCTCCCCAGGAATACTCGTGTTGCACGTCGTGTTGCAGAGGTAATCGTCGTTATGGTACGGCCCGTAGTCGCTGCCCGCATTGGAGAAGTTGTTTTCCCAGTTGTACGCCGTCCAGCGATTCCCGCCAGCTCGGTCGATCGTGGCGTGCGGAGCATTGGGCACTCCGTTGTAAAAGTTGATGCCATAGATCCAGGGCGAAATGGGCTGAGTCGAACCCGGATTGACGGTTACGGTCACGTCGGGCGGGGTGGCGACGGGGGTCGCACTCGCCTGCGAGGAGTTCCCGCTTTCGCCGTTGCTGTTAAGCGCTGAAACCACATAGTAATAAGTCGTGCCGTTGGTCAGGCCACTGTCGGTGTAATTGTTCGCCGTGGGTGCGGCGATCTGCACATAGGGCCCGCCCGAAGTCGTCGAGCGCTTCACGTGGTAGGAAGTTGCGCCCGTGCTGGCATTCCAGGTCACGGCTACCTGCTTGTCGCCGGCGGTGGCCGTCAGCCCCGCGGGGATCGGCGGGGGGCTGCCCGCAGGCTTGGCGTTCACTTCCGTGGAATTGGCGCTCTCCCCGCCCGCGTTCAGGGCTGAGACTACATAGTAGTAAGTCGTCCCATTGGTCAGCCCGGTATCGCTGTAGCTGTTGGTCGTGGGTGCCGCGACTTGGGTATAGGGGCCGCCTGTCGTGATCGACCGCTTCACGTGATAGCTGGTCGCGCCCGTACTGGCGTTCCAGGACAAACTTACTTGCTTGTCGCCGGCCGAGGCAGTCACGCCCGTCGGCACGTCCGGCGGTCCGGCGGTCGCCTGACCCAGCACCTCGACGGAGTTCTTGCTCTCGCCGTTACTGTTCACGGCCGACACTACATAGTAGTAGTTGGTGCCGTTGGTCAGTCCGGCGTCCGTATAGCTGGGAACCGTGGGGCTGCCAACCGTGGTGTAAGGACCGCCTGACGTTCCCGAGCGCTTCACATGGTAGCTGGCCGCGCCCGCGCTGGCGGTCCACTGCAGAATGATCTGGTGGTCGCCCGCGAAAACGGCGATTCCGCTGGGGATGGACGGCGGATTACCGCCGCCTCCGCCTCCGCCGCCTGAATTCCCACCTCCACATCCGGAAAGAGACAGTGCCAGTAAGAGTGCAGCGAGTCTGTACGGACTTGAAATCAGCATGGTTGCGGATGGCTCCCTTGAACACGGTCCAACCGGACGTACTGAAACCACCCCATCGTAAACGTTTACGGCTCCTCCAGAAAAGACTTTTCGCAGGCACGAAAGGCCGTTTCCCCGGCTGATTTCTGGGTAAGGGATGTCTGTCCGGCCGGACAGTCTCTGATCCACAGCTGGGGGCCGCCGCCTCTGGGAGACTTGCGAGCCGGCTCGGCCTAGGCGGGTGCCACCCGCATGCTCATATCCACCGTGGCGGAAGAGTGGGTGAGGGCCCCGACGGAAATGAAATCGACGCCCGTCTCCGCATAGGCGCGGACGTTTTCCAGCGTGATGCCGCCGGCGCACTCCATGGGGATACGGCGCGGCCGGCGTGAGGCGATTTCGACCGCTTTGCGAACGTCGCCCACGCGCACATTGTCGAGCAGGATGGCCTCGGCCCCGTGCTCGAGCGCCTGCTGCATCTCTTCGAGCGACCGCACTTCGATCTCGATCGGTTGGTTGCCGCGCCGGTTGCGCAAGGCGCGCTCCAGCGCGGTCACCGCGCCTCCGGCGAGCGCGATGTGATTGTTCTTGATGAGCACGCCATCCGAGAGATCGAGCCGGTGATTCTGCCCGCCGCCGCAACGCACTCCGTACTTGTCGATCACTCGAAGGCCGGGGACAGTCTTACGAGTATCGAGAATGCGGGCGCGGGTACCCGCGACCGCGTCGACGAACTTGCGGGTGATGGTCGCCACCCCGCTCATTCTCTGCAGGAAATTCAGAATGACCCGCTCGCAGGAAAGAATCACACGCGCATTGTGCAGGATGACCGCAATCTGCTGTCCTGGGTGCACGCGAATGCCATCGAAAATCGAAGGATGGCTGGTGACCTCGTAGTGGGAAGTCACCGCGCCGTCGAGGGCCGCATAGACATCGAGAATGCGCGGCACGCAGCCCAGGCCAGCCAGGATGCATTCCTCCTTGGCGATAATGGTCGCTGCCGCCCGCTGCGTAGGATCGATGCACGCGTAGCCGGTCGCATCGCGCGTAGCACGATCTTCGTTCAGCGCGTTCTCAAGAATGGCGGTGATGCGTCGTGAATTCCAGTCCATAGAGTTGACAGTTGCCAGTCACACTTCCTGTGTGGGGCGGTATCCCTGCCCGCCCAGGCGCGAAGCGCCTCAGCTTTTCTTATCCCGCGCCCAGTTCGCTCAGCTTCGCCAAGGTCTTTTCGCGCAGAAGCTTCAACTCCTCAGCGCGCGCCCGCAGTCCTTCAACGACCTTCGCGGGAGCCTTCGAGAGAAAGCCTTCATTGCCGAGCTGCCGCTGTCCGTTAGCGATCTCTTTTTCGATCTTCTCCAGTTCCTTGTTCAGGCGTTCGCGCTCGGCGACCACGTCGATCTTCTTTTCGTAGATGACGTGCACATCGAACCGGGCCGTGCTGCGGGCGCCCGCAAGTTTTGCCAGGGACGCCTCGACAAACTTCATCGACTCCACACCTGCCGTTCTGTCTTGTTCCACCGCGCCGTGATTGTGTTCGATCATCTCGCGGATTTCTGTTTCGTGCGCGAAGACCTCGATCGGAACCTTGACCTTCGGCTCGACCTTCAACTCTGCCCGCAGATTCCGCACGCTGACAATCAGGTCCTGTAGCACGGCCATTTCCGTTTCGGCGGCGAGGTCGATCTGCTTCTCGTCGGCTTGCGGATACGCGGCCAGCGCAATCGACTTCACCGGCGGCTTCGAATCGTACACCGCCTGCCAGATTTCTTCGGTGATGAACGGCATCACGGGGTGAAGCAGCCGCAGCGAAGCATCAAACAGGCTGACGAGATTGGCGCAAGCGAGCTTGTTCGCCGCCGCGCCGGCTGTATCCATCAGCCGAGGCTTGATCAGTTCGATATACCAGTCGCAGAACTCTCCCCAGAAGAAGTCGTAGATGCGATTCGCCGCCTCGTGAAAGCGGTAGGTCTTTAACGCCTCGTTGACCTCTCCGGTCACGCGATTGAAGCGCGACAAAATCCAGCGATCTTCAAGCGTTTCAGTCCTGAATCCCGCCATTCCCGTGTGGGCCGGGCCTTCGTGCCCGCCTCCGGGCCTGAGCTCCGGATCCACCCGATCCAGGTTCATGAACATGAACCGAGCCGCATTCCAGATCTTGTTCGCAAACGCCCGATACCCTTCCGTCCGGCTCTCGTTGAACGCAATGTCCGTCCCCGGGGCTGCCATCGCCGCCAGCGTGAACCTCGTCGCATCGGTACCAAAGCGCTCGATCACGTCGAGGGGATCAACGACGTTTCCCTTCGTCTTTGACATCTTCTGCCGCTCGGCATCGCGCACAAGCGCATGAATGTAGACCTCGCGGAACGGCACGCTGTCGTTTTTCTTGTCCGCCCAGCCACTGGCCTTCTTCATCGCCGAATCCTGCTCATGCCCTTCCATGAAGTGGCAGCCGAACATGATCATGCGCGCCACCCAGAAGAAGAGGATCTCGTAGGCCGTGATCAAGAGCGTGGTCGGATAGAAGACGGCCTGGTCGCGCGTCTTTTCCGGCCAGCCCAGCGTAGTGAACGGCAGCAGCCCGGACGAGAACCAGGTGTCGAGCACATCGGTGACCTGCTCAAGCTTCGCGCCGCCGCACTTCGTGCACTTCGCCGGCGCCTCGCGCGCGACGATTACTTCTTTACAGCCCTCGCAGGTCCAGGCCGGGATGCGATGTCCCCACCACAACTGCCGCGACACGCACCAGTCGTGGATGTTGTACATCCAGTTCAGGTAGACCTGTTTGTAGTTCTCCGGCGTAATCGTGATCTCGCCGGTCTCGACGGCAGCAATCGCCTTCACGGCCAGCGGCTTGATCTTCACGAACCACTGCTCCGACAAGCGCGGTTCGACGATCGTCCCCGAGCGATCGCACTTGCCGAGAGCCACGGTGTAATCCTTCGTGCCGACCAGAAATCCCTGCGCGGCCAGGTCTGCCACCACACGCTCGCGCGCCGCGAAGCGGTCGAGCCCCGCGTAGGCGCCGGCTTTGGCGCTCATCTTGTTGTGCTCGTCGATGACCTCGATCTGCGGCAGGCTGTGGCGTAGCCCAGCCTCGAAATCGTTCGGATCATGCGCCGGCGTTACCTTCACCGCGCCCGTGCCGAACTCTGGCTGCGCCAGTTCGTCAGTAATGATCGGGATCTCGCGATTCATCAGCGGCAGCAGAACTTTCTTCCCATGCAGATGCGTGTACCGCTCGTCCTGCGGATTCACCGCCACTGCCGTGTCACCGAGCATCGTCTCCGGCCGGGTCGTGGCGACCGTGATGAACTCATTCGCGGTTCCGATGACCGGATAGCGAATCTCGTACAGCTTGCCGGGGACGTCTTCGTGCTTCACTTCCAGATCGGAAATCGCCGTGCCGCAGTCGGCACACCAGTTCACGATGTACTTCCCGCGATAAATCAGCCCCTGCTCATACAGGCGGACGAACACCTCGCGCACGGCGCGCGATAGGTTCTCGTCCATGGTGAAGTACTCGCGGCCCCAGTCGACCGAGGCACCCAGCCGCTTCATCTGGTCGAGAATCGCGCCGCCGTAATGCCTCTTCCACTCCCAGACGCGCTCGACGAATTTCTCTCGTCCCATTTCCAGCCGCGACTTGCCTTCGCTGCGCAGCTGGCGGTCGACCATCATCTGCGTCGCAATGCCGGCATGATCCGTGCCCGGCAGCCAGAGCGTGATGAACCCGCGCATGCGATGCCAGCGCACCACGATGTCCATCTGCGTCTGGTTGAGCATGTGCCCCATGTGCAGGCGCCCAGTGACATTGGGAGGAGGCAGTAACAGAGTGAAGACAGGCCGAGACGTATGCGTCGGGGTTTCGACGTGGAACAGCTTTTCGCGAATCCAGTACTCGGCCCAGCGCGCTTCAATCGCGCCAGGCTCGTACGATTTGGGCAGGTCGTGGGGCATAGATTCCGCCTGCAGTGGCCGCAGACGAAAATAGCCCGTGCGCAGGCAACGGGCTATTTTCGAGTATCCCTTCCTGGCACTATTCCGCCGCTTCCTTCGCGATCACCACTTTCAGGTGCGTGGTCACGTCTTTGTGCAGCTTGATCGGGACGGTGAACTCGCCAATCGTCTTCAACGGCTCGTGCAGCTGAACTTTGCGGCGATCGATATGGAAGCTTTTCTTCTCGAGCGCCTCAGCAATGTCTCCGGCTGTGACCGATCCGAAGAGCTGATCGTTCTCGCCGGATTTACGGGTGAACGACACTTCGAGGCCGTCAAACTGCTTGGCCAGTACCTCGGCGTCAGCCTTTTCTTTGGCCGAACGACGGACCGCCGCGGCCTTCATCTGCTCAATGACGGCCTTGTTGGCGGCGGTCGCCTGGATCGCCAGCTTGTGCGGGAGAAGGTAGTTCCGCCCATATCCCTCGGCAACTTTCACCACGTCGCCGCGATTGCCCAGCTTGGGCACATCTTCTTTGAGGATAACTTCCATGATGGCTCCTAGAATCGGTGGTCGTTGGTCGGTAGTCGTTGGTTGTTCGCGGCCACCGGGACTCTCTACCGATCCGGGCACTCCGAACGACGAATGACCAACGACGAACGACGATCTTGTTCTTACTGCGCCCGTCCCGCAAACGGCAGCAGCGCGATGTTCCGCGCCTGCTTGATGGCGGCCGATAAGCGGCGTTGATGCGGCGTGCACACTCCGGTCAGGCGCCGCGGAACGATCTTCCCGCTCTCGGCGACGAACCCGGCCAGCAGGCGCACGTCTTTGTAATTGATGGCTTCGATCTTCTCGGTGCAGAACTTGCACACCTTCTTGCGCCGGAAATATTTGCGGCCGCCTTCGCGCCCGCCGGGACCTCCCGGACGCGGTCCGCGCGGACCACGATCGCGGTCGCTGCGTTCCGGACGGCTATCGCTGCTGCGCTCTACCGGGCGCTCTGCCGTACGAGTCTCGCCCCCGCTTGCTTCCGGTGCTTTCGTTTCTTCTGCCATAACGCTCCTTCAATTTTTCTAAATGGAGGGACGGGCGCTCTCACCCATCCTCTGGGTATCGTAGTCAGCGTGGCGATGCTACGCCGTTGCCGGAGCCGGCTCCGTTCCCGCTTCCGGCGTCACCGGAGGCGCCGCGCTGGCCTTCTTGCGCGAATCGCGGAGCTTCTTGATCTTGTCCAGCCGCTTCAGCTCTTCGTCAGTACGCACGGTGAGGAACTTGATCACCGGCTCGGTCACGCGCAGGCGGCGTTCCAGTTCGTGCACCATCGCGCCCGTGCCTTCGAGAATCAGCAGGACGAAAATGCCCTCGTTGAACCGGCGGACGGTATAAGCGAGCCGGCGTTTGCCCCAGATCTCGCTCTTGACGGTTCCATGCGCCGCCGTGACCGAAGATTCCAGCGTGGAAATCAGTTTGTTCAAGTCCTCGTCGACCATGTCAGGCCGCACGATGAACATCAGTTCATAGGTACGATTCATTCGTAGTCTCCAAAATTCTTTGTGGAGCGACAGGCGACTTCCCTGTCATTCCGCCGGCTCTGCCTTACGGTTGAAGCGGTTCATCGCCGCCGCCGGACCCTCCTTCAAAATCACTCCCACCGCTTCCGCGGCATTGTCGAGCACTTCGTCGACAACCTTCAGCTGCGCCTTGCGGAACGGCGTGAGCACAAATTTCACGCCGTCTGCGATCTTGCGATCCGGCGCAATCCCCAGCCGGATGCGCAGAAACTCATCCGTGCCTAGCGCGCCCAGGATGGATTCCATCCCGTTGTGTCCCGCCGAACTGCCCCGCAGCCGGATGCGAAGCGTGCCCAACGGCAAGTCCAGTTCGTCGTAAATCACGATCAGGTCCGATTTCACGTCGGCCTGATACTCGGCCAGCAGTTCCCGCACCGAAAGCCCGCTCAGGTTCATGAACGTTTCCGGCTTGGCCAGGATCACCGGATGCCCGGCGATCACAGCCCGCGCGGTCAGCGCGCGGCACTGGCGATTCCTGACTTCCACTCCCAGGTTGTTGGCGATCCGATCGATCGTCAGAAAACCAAGGTTATGGGGCGTGAACTGATACTCGATTCCAGGATTGCCCAAACCGATAATCAGTTTCACAAGATCAGCTCTTGGCTTCTAGCTCCTAGCTAAGAAAGGCTAGAAGCTAGGAGCTTATTTTTTCTCTTTCTTCTCAGCCTTCTCGGGCTTGCCTTCCGGCTTCGCCTCGGCCTCGCCCTCACCCTCAACTTCCTGCTTGCCCTTCTTGATGACCTCGGGTTCCGCCGGAGCCGCAGCCGCAGCTTCCGCCGCCGCCTCAGGTGTGGCCACCACTTCTTCCTTCACCGACGTCATGTGCGCGACCATGCGGTCTTCGTCCGTGATGAACTTGAGCTTGTCGCTACGCGCCAGGTCCTTCACGCGCAAGTCCACACCGAACACGAGATGGCTGATGTCCGCTTCAATGGACTTCGGGATATCAGCCGGCAAGCATTCGATCTCGATTTCGCGCAGCAGTTGCTCAAGAATGCCGCCCTGCGTCTTCACGCCTTCCGCTTCGCCCTTGAGGATGATGGGAACCGTGACCGTCAGCTTCTTGTCCATCGCGATGCGCTGCAGGTCGACATGAAGGAGCTTTCCCTTGATCGGCTCGAATTGCCAATCGACGATCATGGCCTTCACCCGATCGCCGCCCATAGCGAGGTCGAAAATCGTGTTGTGTCCGCTCTCCGAGTGCAGGATGCGCAGCACCTGCCGGGGATCGACTTCGATCACCGACGCGTCTTTCCCGGCGCCATACACCACGGCCGGCACCTTCCCCGCCGCGCGCACGCGCCGTGCCGCATTCTTGTTGCCCGGTTCGCGCGTCTGCGCTTCCAGAATGTTCACTTCCGCTGCTGTAGCCATAATTCCGTTTCCGTCCTTCTTAACTGAACAGTTTGCTGACCGAAGTCTCCTCGTGAATGGACTGGATGGCCCGTCCAATCAACCCGGCAATCGTCAGCACCTTGATTTTCGAAACCTGCTTCGCCTTGTCGCTCAGCGGAATCGTGTTCGTAACGACGACCTCCGCGAGCGGCGAATTCACAATGTTCTCGATGGCCGGCCCTGACAGCACCGGGTGTGAGCAGCACGCATAGACTCCGAGGGCGCCATTATTGAGCAGCGCCTGCGCCGTTTTGACCAGCGTTCCGGCCGTGTCGATCAGGTCGTCGATCACCAGACACGTCCGGCCATTGACGTCGCCGATCACGTGCATCACTTCGGCCACGTTCATCTCGACGCGCCGCTTGTCGACGATGGCCAGCGCCGCGTCCATTTTCTTGGCGAAGAACCGGGCCCGCTCCACGCCGCCCGCATCGGGCGAGACTACCGTCAGGTTCGGCAGTGCCAGCTTCTTGAAGTAGTCCACCAGCACCGGCGATGCGAACAGGTGATCCACCGGGATATTGAAGAATCCCTGCAGCTGCATCGTGTGCGGATCGATCACCAGCGCGCGATCCGCGCCGGCGGTCGTCAGCAGATCGGCGACCAGCTTCGACGAGATCGGCACGCGCGGCTTGTCCTTGCGGTCCTGGCGCGCGTAACCGTAGTACGGAATTACCGCCGTGATGCGCCGTGCGGACGCGCGCTTGAGCGCGTCGAGCATCAGCAGTAATTCCATCAGGTGCGAATCCACGGGATGGCAGGTGGGCTGCACGACGAAAACGTCGGCGCCGCGCACGTTCTCCTGGATCTGCACGTAGGCTTCGCCGTCGGCAAAGCGCGTGACCATCGCCTGCCCGCGGTTCATGCCGAGGAAAGTGCAGATCTCATCGCACAGCGCTTCGTTCGCGGTTCCGCAAAAAATCTTGAACTTGTCATCCACGCGGGAGCGCTGGGGCTTGCGTTCCGGTTTCTCGTCCGCCATCGGCTTTTTTTCCGTCTTCTCTGCGGTCGTGATTGCTGTGGCCATAGTTCAGGTCTCGGCTGTCAGGTGACAGGTCACAGGGTCTGGTCTCGAAGTTTCCTGAGACCTGATACCTGTCACCTGTGACCTGCTTTTCTGGCTGGGCCGCTAGGATTCGAACCTAGACAAAGTGCTCCAAAGGCACTTGACCTACCATTAGTCGACGGCCCAGTAAAGCCAGTTGCTGGTTGCTAGTTTCTGGTTTCTAGTGGATTGAGCCACTACTATGCCCGATTTTGCGCCTGCAAGAAACGAGAAACTAGAAACCAGAAACTGCCAGCCGTTTCCAATACTGTGCCCGCGCCAGCGTCGCCGTCGCTTGAGCCTTCAACCCCTGCTTTCGCAGCGGGACCACCGCTTTCGCCGCTGCCTCGCGAGTTCGGAACAACCCGTATAAAGTTGATCCGGAACCAGATAGCGAAGCATATGCCGCGCCGGCTCGCTCCAACGCACCTTTGATGTCACGCAGTTCGGGATATTGCGGAAAGACGACTCGCTCGAAGTCGTTTTCAATCCCGGTACGGACAAGGTCGAGAAGGAGACTCCCGGCCCGGCTCCCGCCCTTGGCAGGAGCACCGGCATGCGGCAAATCTTTTTTCGCTAACATCAGCCACGTCGACAGCGCGCGGCCAACCTCTAGTAGTCTATCGGACGCATGGGAGTGCGTCAATTGATCTCGCGTAGCAATGGACGCCTTCATCCGTTCTCCCGAGGCCAACGCATCCCAATCCGCAAACGCCTTTGGAGTAGACACTCCAATCTCCGGAGTGACCACAACGAGCGGTATCGCCGGCAAATCCGGCATAGGATAGACTTCCTCGCCGCGCCCGACTCCGAGCGAGGTACCTCCCACCAGAAACTGCGGCAGGTCTGACCCCACATCGGCCGCGATCCGCAGGCGTGCAGCTTGCGACAGCCGCTTCTTCAGCGCCCGCTCCAGCGCGAGCATCGTCGCGACGGCATTCGACGACGCTGCGCCCAATCCGCCTTGGACCGGCAAGCGCTTCTCGATCTCGATGGTGACTTTGCCGGCCGCGTCGAGTTCATCCATCACGCGCTCGGCGATGCGATGGCAGGTGTTGGTCTTGTCACAAGGAACACGCGGGTCGGCACAGACGATCTCGATCCCAGTCCCGCGCGCCACGCGAACGCGAATGACATCATGCAGCGCGATCGTCTGGTAGATCGTGCGCAGGTCGTGAAATCCATCCGCGCGCGCGGCACCGACGTAGAGCCCGAGATTGATCTTGGCAAACGACCGAACCGTGACCGTCATGAAGCGGGAATTGTAAGCGAAGTAGGGAAAACAAGTCAGAAGTCAAAACTGTCGCTAATTCTTCTGCAGGGTCGCGTCCAGCGTCAATTCCGACCCGACCGTGATCGTCATCTCTTTCGTCCAAGGCCTGTAGCCGGGCTTCTCGACGCGAAACGTGTGCTTGCCCGGGGGCAGGTTGATCTTGGCTGGGGTGTAGCCCATGGAGTCGCCGTCGACAAACACTTCCGACAGATACGGTGTTGACCGAACCATCACTGTGCCCACATTCAAGGGGGGTGGCGGGGACTGGGGCACCACCTCGGACCGGGCCCGGTCGTCCGCAGTTTGCGAGGGTTGGGCGAAGCCGGTCATCGACTGGGCTGGGGCCTCGATCTGCTCCAGGCCCTTCTTCTCGTCGGCGGTCAGGGGCTGCATGGGGCGGACGGGCTTGCGTTTGGTGATGTGGAGGTTCACGTCGCCGGTCGGGCCGCGCACCAGCATGGAGTCGCCGGTGATCTGCACTTTCACCGGATAGTTCGTCGTCCACTCTTCGGGTGGCGGCGACTCCTCGGACGTGGGCTGGTAGTTGCCGGTCACCAGTCGATCGCCGACGTGCACCGACACGGTGTAAGTGACTTCGTCCTGCGTGATGGGAGTGTTGACGACCCAGGCTTGGGTCTTCGTGTTCACGGATTTGGTGACGTCGGCGATGCGACCGTACTGCCAGGTGTCAGCGGCGAGGAGCGAACAACTGCTCAAAGCCAGGGCGACGACGAGGAACAGGCGGCGCATTGTCTACTAGTTTACTCGGATGAGGTCCCGAAAATCAGAAAATGCGGCGCGGTCAGGAGGCCCGGGCGGTCTTCATCCGCTCCAGGCGGGCGCGGTTTTGTTCGCGTCTTTCACTGACCGAGACGACCGAGCGGCCCAGGGCGGCCAGGCGGCCCAGTTCCTTCTGGATTTCCTGCAGGCGTTCATGCCTTTGGCCGTGGGCGATCTGGTCTGCGGTGCGCGAGGCCTTATCCAGACGGTACTGCTGGTTGAGTTCCTGGATCTGAGCGATCTCCGCCCGCAGCGCGACAATTTTGTTTTGGAGAACTCTCAAGTGATCCATAGGGTCAGGATATACCAATCTCCGGGGAGCCCCCGAAATTGAATCGGGGTAGTTATCTTTGCGGCCAGACCGAATGGGCCTGCTACTGGTGAGATGCTGGGTCGCGGGAGAATTGTCCTATTTCTTTTCTGTCGGTTGCAGCGGCTGCGGGGCCTCTTTCCGGTTTCGGGACTGCCGGCGTCGCCCCAGTTTACCAGTTGGTACCGGGGGTACCCCTCCCCCCTCCCCCTTCCCGAGGCAAAATATCTGGAATCAGCAACTTAGCCGATGCAATCCGGGCAAAATCTTCCGAACAAAGGACTTATACGTAAAATATTCCGGAATAAGGACTTAGGTGTGCACGGAGCTGGCCCGTCCCTTCGCTATGTTGTCAATGAGCTATTGATTCGCGTCTATTCATTATCTTCTAGCGTTGGAAGGTCTGTCAAGGACCCGGCTGGCACAACGACTTGATCCACAGGTCCTTGATCCACAAGTCAGGGTTGGGACGTGAGTTGCGTAACAGCCTCACAGCAAGAGACCCACTGGCTGACGCTCAGGGCAAGCCCTGGGTCACGGAGCTACGGTACACTCGCCCGATGATCCGCCAGAAAATGATCCGCCAGATCGTGCCGCTGTTTTTCACCACCGACATCCCCCGAACCCTCGCGTATTACAAAGACAAGCTCGGCTTCGAGTGTCTGGGCACCTGGCAGGACCCGCCCGAGTACGCCATCGTGGCGCGAGACGGGCACGCGATTCATTTCCGCTGCGCCGAGCCGCCCACCGCCAATCCGGACAAGTACGCCGACGAACTGCTCGACGCCTACCTCCACGTGGAAGATGCCGACGCACTCTACGCCGAGTACGCCGCCAAGTCGGTGGAGTTCACCCGCGGCCTCGCGAACATGCCGTGGCACTCGCGAGAGTTTGTCGTCAAGGATTGCGACGGGCGGCTGCTGGCGTTTGGGGCAAGGGTGTAGCAAGTATGTTTGTCCGGTCAGCAAGCCACTCAACGGAAGGCATGTTCATTAGAGTTCCTAACGATCGTGAAACGATTCGACCGTGGCCCGCACCATTCTGAACAAGCAACGGATTCCAGCAATGGGGGAGCCATGGAATACAAAGAACTGCCGAAGCCGATTTCGGCTTCAGAAGCCGTCAAATCCTCAGGGACCGAAATCCGCGTTCCAGATGGTGCCTCGCTCACAATCGGTCCATTTGAACGCCAATACGCAGAATTATTCCGGATCGCGCGCATCGAATCCTTCAGCGATCTTCACACTCTCGGCTTTCTCCCCCGAGAGTTCCGAGAAGAGCAAGTCGTACAGGCGTTTCGTTCGGACGAGCGCGCCTTTCGTGAGGCGAAATCCGGGCAGCCGCGCGCGTCGGTCAGTCGAACGACATCCGATTGCCGCTGCGGCGAACACTCCGGTGCGCCAGTGCTCGTCCGCCGCGACTTCCAGAATCACCTCATCGATCTGCTTCAACCGGCGGTGCGGCAAACGCTCACGGCAGACCATCCTCTGATCACTCACACCTATCGACATACCCGGTTGTTCCTGAGCAAGCGGATAAGTCTTGTCGGGATGTACAGCATCGATGATGTTTACATTGGCGATCACGCCACTCTGACCAACACCGCGACCGTGCAGGTTTTTTTTGCCCGGAACATTGAGATCGGGAAGGAAGGCCGGCTGCGGTTCCTTGGGGGGGCGGTGAAAGTACGTTGCAAGCAAGTAAGTGGACCCGCTCCCGATTACCTTCGCGTCTACGTGCCGGGACTGGCGCAAGAGTTTCTTGCAAGGAGGCCTGCATGAGCATCGCACACATCGAAGTGAATGGCGGCGACATGAACGACGTTCCCGGGAAGCCGGGGAAAGCGTTTTCACCTGCGGAACCGCCGCAGGCCCAGGGAGCGAATTGCAACTGGCTCGATGACGACTGCGCGCAGTACGGAATCGATGGAGGCAATGGGGCCAACGGCGTGGACGGCGTCGGGGGCGGCCGCGGCGGTAATGGCGGCTCGATAGATTTCGAAACTGACATCATCAACGGCGCCGTCCAATTCCATGCCCATGGAGGCCAGGGCGGCCACGGCGGCGACGGAGGCGACGGAGGTGATGGCGCCAAAGGCGGAAAAGGCGGAAATGGAAACGACTGCGAATTCGGCCTTGTCGGCGGCGCGGGCGGTAACGGAGGAAACGGCGGGCGAGGAGGCCAAGGCGGACGCGGAGGGGATGGTGGCAGCATCCTGGTGCAGTGCCGCATCGACAACTCGACCAACAGCGATCCGCTGGACGCCAACGGCGGCGGCGGCGGAAGGGGCGGGAGCGGCGGATTCGGCGGGGCGGGCGGCGACGCCGGAGATCAAGGCGACACGACTGGATACTTCGAATCGAGCAGCGATTGCCCGTTTCCGGGCATTCAGCGGATGAATGGGCAACCCGGCCAGCCTGGGCCTTCGGGCGGCAGCGGCGATGGTGGAAACGGCGGATCAGTTGCGCTCCTGATTACGCGGTGAAACGCAGTTTCGACCCAAGTACGCCGACGAACTGCTCGACGCCTACCTGCACCTGTGAAGATACGGACGCGCTCTACGCCGAGTACGCCGCCAAGACGGTGGAGTTTACCCGCGGCCTCGGCAACATGCCCTGGCACTCGCGAGCGTTTGTCGTCAAGGATTGCGACGGGCGGTTGCTGGCGTTCGGGGCGAGGGTGTAGGCGGTTCTTTTTTCGTTCCACGAACTCACTAAACGGAAAGAGCGAGTTGAATGGAGCACCCCGGTCCTACCCACCTAATCCTGTATATTGCAATTCGTGGATCTCGCCGAAATTCGTCGTCTAGTAATTGTGGCAATGTTCTCGGACGACATCCTGTTTGAGAAATTGGTTCTGAAAGGCGGGAACGCTATTAGCCTGGTTTATCGCTACGGTGCTCGTGGTTCGCTAGACGTGGATTTCTCGATCGACGGTGAGTTTGGCGATCTCGATGACACGGCAAAACGAATATCTAGAGCCCTTGCGGACCGTTTTGCGGCGGCTGGATTCGTTGTATTCGACTATACGTTTGGTCCAAGGCCCCAAGTGAGAGGAGAGGTAGGCCCAACGTGGGGTGGTTACCGCATTCAGTTCAAGATAATCGAGCGCAAAAAGTTTGAGGAGCTAGGCGGCGAACGCGAGGCAATTCGTCGGGCTACCGCCGTAATCGGACCCGAACAGCAGAGAACATTCACGATTGACATCAGCAAATGGGAATACTGCGAAGGTAAGGTGGAAGCCGTACTCGATGAGTTTACAATTTACGTATATTCCCCCGCCATGCTGGCCATCGAAAAGATCCGTGCCGTCTGTCAGCAGATGGAGGAGTACCAACTCCGTTCTCAAAAAACCGCGAGGGCGAGAGACTTCTATGATGTCTATGTCATTCTGGAAGAATCAAGGATTGATTTGGCTGCCGCTGTTAACAGGGATCTAATACGCGCAATATTTGCGTCGAAGGAGGTTCCTATTCAACTCATGGGACTGATTGGCAACTATCGAGAATTTCATCGCCTTGACTGGCCTTCTGTGGAATCAACAGTCGCAGGGACTCTGCAGCCATTCGATTTCTATTTTGACTATGTGGTTCAGTTGGCGCGCAATCTAGAAGCCTTTGGGGAAGAATAACCGCCACTTCGGGTCATACATGCGGTCTTTGATCCCATAGGTTAGGTAAAAGTCTAGCGTAGTTCCTAAGGCGAGCAGCCTCTTCGTTCGGTTCTCCTCGTAGCCGGCCCGATCCATGTAAAGGCCTATTGACTGGTGATATGGGTACACGTAATCGAGCTTCTTTAGCGTCGCAATGAGTGTGCTGACAGAAATTCTGTCTTTGGCTGTTCGGTATGCCTCTAGGACTTGGTAGATTCCGCCCGCATAGTCCGGTCGAACAGCAATATCAATGAGGGTCCTCTCAATTCGCGTTACATCTACGTCTTCTCCAGTTTCGACCTTGACGGGGCCGACCTCGAGCCGATCCGTGTACTTGCCACTCAAGAGAATGATTGTTGAGCCCTCGTGAGTAAAAGAGTACCGCGATTTTCGCTGTTGCCCAGAAAAAGCGCGATCGAGATTCTCTTGGATAACAGGAGAGCCAGAACGGGGCTTCACGCTCTGCTCTTTGTTTATGTAGATCGTCCGTGGGATCTGATTGGTTAAGCCGTGCAAGAAAACGGCGCTCCCGTGAGACAAGAAGGCATTCGGTCGCAAAGAGACTGCCACGGCAAAAGGCGAGGCTTTCCCCCACACGTAACGCGTGACGGACCGATAGTTCTCAGAGATCACCGGAACGACCGAGAGTTTCGCCTCTGCAACCAAGAACTCAATGAATTTGTCGGTTACAACGTAGTCTGGGATGTTCCAAGCGCTTCGATTCCGATCTAGGATGTCAGCGAGAACTTCGCGTGCAAACACCCGCTGCCGCATCTCCTCGAAATGCCGCAAAATCTCGGGCAGGGCAACTGAAATACGAGATGGATTCTTAGGCATCGATGTTTGGTATATATACCGAAAGCGCTCCAGATTCAAGTCCTCGTATGGCAGTAGGTATATATACCTCATGCAATACCAAACATCCAAATCTGGCCTTTATCAGCAATGATTCTTTGAGTTTACAAGATGACTCTAGCAATGGCTGTAGTAGGTATATATACCTACTACAGCTACTGCTGACGTTGGAGCAAATAGCCCAAAGGGCGCGGTCGCTCGCGCCCTCTGTTCATCATCGCCTGTAGTGGTGCCGCTGGGAGCCGTCATAGAGGCCGGTTCGCAGGCAGCACTTCTTAAAATCTGCGCCCTGATCCGCAGGGGCACGGATCGTTTCGTCCGAGTTTCTCGTGCAGTTCCTTGTCTCCGTGGACGACGCGGTATCCGCGCTTCACTCCGCTTTCAGACGGGAACCCTTTTCCGCCGCTTGCTCGTGGGTTCGTAGAAAGAAGTCGTTCTTCACGGGAGTTTCTCCTTTTCGATGGATTTGCCCGTCACATCGCCAAAGGGAGAAGCTCGCAAGTGCTATTGCATTTTAACCGGCGGATGGCCCTCTTCATCCTGTGCTGAAGTACAGCCACGCAACGCGGCCGGGGGGCTTGGGGCCGGTGTGGGGACTCCAGAGTCGCCAGCCCGCCTCCAGAAACAAGGATTGCAGCGGGTGCGTGGGGTCGTCGCCCGGCCTCCAGTGCCCATAATGGGTGTGGGAGAAAAGGATTGCGTTCTCTTTCATTCTCGCAGCCAGCGCGGCCAGCGCCGTGGGCCTGCGTTCCGGCTCGAACAGCTGCAGCATGCGCCGCTCGATGACGACGTCGAATGGCCCCGAGCATGTGCTGGAGTCAAGGATGTCGCCCAGGACAAATTGCACCTGTCCGCCTTCGCCCCTCCGGTGACTCCCCAGATTGAATTCGTAATCCTGGGGACCGAACGTCCACGTCTGCGCGAAATTTGTTGCCACAGGAGACCGGTCCAGCGCTGTGGCGTCGAATCCGGCTTCGGCAAAGGCGCGCGGCTCTTGTGAGATGCCGTTTCCGGCACAGAGCACGGACCGCATCCCGAGCCCAGTCATAACTGCAGCCAGGTCTCCGCCGTGGTTCATGAAATCAAAGAGCGCAGGAGTAAGTCCGTGACGGATCTGATCGGTCCAATACTTGTCCCATGCCGCGATATCGTCAATTGTGCAGGGGGGACGTAACCACTCAAGATCATCATCGGCTTCGACCTTGACTCCTTTCAGCGAAAGTCGCCTTCCCGTGAAGACGAGCGTCTCGTGTGGTTCGGTTGCACCCATCCGAAACAATCTTTTGAGAAAGGAAATCACGCCAGAACGATACTCCTGACCGAGGCGGATTCGGAAACGAAATAGAAAGGACCGGCGGGTGCCCAAACGTCTCGCGGTTTTCGAGACGTGCGTAATCCCAGGACAAGAGGGCGCGATGGCTCGCGCCCTATGTTCTTCATCGGCTGTAGTGGTGCCGTTGGGAGCCGTCATACTGGCCGGTTCGCAGGCATCACTTCTTCAAATCTGCACTCCGATCCGCATGGGCAAAGGTCGTTGCGGCCGAGTTTCTCGCGCGGCTCCTTGTTTTCTTACGCGACGTCGCCGTGGACGACGCGGTCGCGGTACTTCACACTGCCTTCAGACGGGAACCCTTTCCGCGGGCGCCCCCATCGCCTGCCTCGGAGAGCGGCAACCATCCCGCATCTCAAGCAGGTAGGCCGTCAGGGGATGTTGATTGTGATCGCTGTTCCAAACGGGCCGGGCGCTTGGAAGTCCTTCCAGCATCGGCCGCTGCCTCCGATCTCTCCGCAACCGGCGCCGTCAATGGCTCCGAATTCGAGCTCGTAGGTTCCTGTCGCGATCGGGCCTACGACGACCCTAAATGTGCCATTGCCATGAATGTCGGTCATGACAACACCTAACGGCACCTCAGTGTAAGTTCTCGTCACACCCTGCCGGCTCAAAAAGGGACACGTGCCGACATAGATTGATGGGAACTGACCCCAGGTTGCGGGAAAGGTGGTACAGAAAATCGTCGCCGAGACCTGATAGAGCTTGTTGGGCGTGGCGCCAACCAGGGTGAAGGTCAGTGCTAATTTGCTTTTTTCCGGAATTACCGTCCAACTGATCCAACTCTTCTTGTGGTTGAGAGGTTCATTGAAGAAGTCCCAACCAGCCGTCCACTTCTGTCTGGTCGCCTGTGCAGAGGCGAAGCTGGCGGACAGAAACAAGGTCACGAGTAACCAGAATGCTTTTTTCATGGGATCCTCCTGCTGGGGAACCGCAAGGCACAGCCGGTCTAGCAGGCCGGAGGCATGCGCCTGCGTGAAATGTCTGCAAGGCTACTGCAGGCTGCGGTTGTGAAGTTCCTCCCTGACCGTGAGAGGACTCAATTGGGCGAAGGGGCCCGTTCGCCTCAGTGTGCATACCGTCCGCCGGTGTGCAACTTTGGAAAGCGAGACAGATTCAGTCGATTCCTATTGACCGGGAATATCAGTGAGGTTGATCACATTCGAGTGTGGCCGGGGGACCGCCAACGGAGTCGTATTCAAGGTGACTCCGCAGTAAGACGTTGGGCCTACCAGGCGTACGCTGAACTCTTTCGCCCCTACGGGGCTCTCCCAAATCCCGAACGCTACCCACGGCTTGCGCCGTGGGCTGCATTCTTGCGCCGCTTTGCGGCTGAGGGCGGGCAGGAATGCCCGCCCCACACCAACCTCGGCGGACGGGCCAGGCGCCCGCCCTCACATGATCTCCACTTTGCTACACTCCCTGCGTGCCGACTGTCACCTATCTGGAGGCCATCCGCCAGGGAATCTGGGAGGAGATGGAGCGCGATCCTTCCGTGTTTTGCCTGGGCGAAGACATTGGTGTCTATGGCGGGGCGTTCAAGGTCACCGACGGATTCATCGATCGCTTTGGGCCGGAGCGGGTGATCGACACGCCGATCGCGGAGATGGCGATTGTCGGCGCGGCGTTTGGGGCGGCGCTGACGGGGATGCGTCCGGTGGCGGAGTTTCAGTTTATGGACTTCATCGGATGCGCGTTCAACCAGATCGTCAACATGGTGGCCAAGGCGCACTACCGGTGGGGAGCGCCTGCGCCGCTGGTGATTCGCGGGCCGAGCGGGGGGAACGTCCATGGCGGGCCGTTTCACTCGCAGAACCCGGAGATGTGGTTTGTGCATGCGCCGGGGCTGAAGGTGGTGTGTCCGGCGACGGCTTACGATGCCAAGGGGCTGATCAAGGCGTCGATTCGGGACAACAATCCGGTCATTTTTTTTGAACACAAATATTTGTATCGCCGGATTAAGGAAGACATTCCTGCTGAGGATTACGTGGTGCCTTTGGGGAAGGCGCGCGTGGCACGGGAAGGCCGGGATCTCAGCGTGATTACTTACGCGGCGATGGTGCACACGGCGCTGGAAGCGGCGGAGATTCTGTCGAAAGACGGGATTGAGATGGAGGTAGTCGATCTGCGGACGGTGTCGCCACTGGATCGCGTCGCGATCGCGGCTACGGTTCGGAAGACGAACAAAGTGATGATCCTGCACGAGCACTCGCGGACGGGCGGGCTGGCGGGGGAGATTGCGGCCATCATTCACGAAGAGGCGTTCGACGATCTGGATGGGCCGATTGTGCGGCTGGCGTCGCTGGATACGCCGGTGCCGTTCTCTCCGCCGCAGGAAGAGTTCTTCTTGCCTCAGGTGAAAGACGTAGTGCGGGAGGCGCGAAGGCTGAAGGCGTATTAGATCGCTTCGTCATCAAACCTGAGCGACGCTCGCAGCGTTCGATATACTGACCCTTCTCCAAGGGGGACCTCATGCGGAACTTCGTGCTGGGCGTGATTGTTACGGTGCTGATCATCATCATTGGCGGCGCCGGCGTGGTGCTGTTGGGTCTCGCGCCGACAAAGGCGGATAGTGCGGCTCCGCGATGGGAAATGCACATTATGCACACGGCGCTGGATCGCGCGATCGAACGGAACGCGCCGCGAGTGAACAATCCTGTCCCGGCTACGGACGAGAACCTGATCGAGGGCATGAAGATCTATGTCATGTCGTGCGCGGAATGCCACGGCGGTCTGGACCGGAAGCCGTCGGCGATGGCGCACTCCTTCTATCCGTCGGCGCCGGGTTTGATCTTGCGTCCGCTGGACGATCCGGAGTGGCAGGTGTTCTACGTGGTGCGGACGGGGGTCCGCAATACGGCGATGCCGGCGTGGAGCAAGACGATGTCGGAAACCGATATGTGGAAGGTTACGACGTTTTTGACGCGGCTAGAGAAGCTGCCGCCCGCAGTGCAGGAGTACTGGCAGAAATCGGCGGGAACGACGCCACCGGCCGAGGGAACAGAGAAGCACGATCATGCGCATCACGACTAGCGGTTCTTCTGCAGAATCCCGGTAAAAATAACTTACTGCCCGTCAGCTCTGGTGAAGTAGGGATCCTTCGACTCCGCGGCGGCTTCCGCTTCGCTCCGCCGCCACTGCGCTCAGGAAGACGGAGTTGGAGACGCTTCCCGAGAGTGCAACTAGGTGGACGGGTAGGTGAAGTTGACGGTGATCACCGTGTGCGCCTCTACCGGGCGGCCGTTGACGATGCTGGGGCGGAAGCGCCACTGCTTGACGGCGGTGATGGCGGCTTTGGCGAGGACGAAGTATCCGCGAACGAGTTTCACATCCTGGACGCTGCCGTCGGGCCCGATGACAGCCTGCAATACAACAGCTCCCTGGAGTTTCTGAGCTCGCGCTTCCTGCGGATAAGCAGGATCCACGGTGTGGATTGCCAACGCTCGAGCTGCGTCCTCGGTCAGGCGGATGGAGTCGCCATCTTGCGACGCGATCGGCGAAACGGGAGGCGGCGTAGAGACGGGCATGATCTGTCCCGGGGTGACGGTCAATGAGGGCGGAGGAGTAATGGGGGCCGAGGCTCGGAGGCTGTCGGGAAGCGGCCCATGCGGTACACGCGCGGGCAGGGGGTCGACGTGCAGTTCGGGCGTGGGCAGCGGAAAATCGAACGGCGGATGCAGGTGGTAACCAGCCTCGGGGACTTCGATTCCGGCGGACACTACGCCAATGGGCGGCTGCGTGCTTTGCCGGACCGGGGGGCGGTTGAAGTAGGCGTCCTGCTGAGCGTCGGTGGCAATAGAACTGACTGGCTGGGCACCGGAGTGGTTGGTGTAGAAAAGTGCGGCGACCGACTGCCGCAGAACATGGAGTGGATCGCGCGTCGTGGCCAGGTAATGGATGGTGGGACGGGCGGCCCAAAGGAAATATGCCGCCAGTGCCAGCAGCAGGATTGCCGTGGCATTGCGGAGGACCGGAAAAACTCGCGAAGGCGTGGCGCGAACATGTTCGTGAGCGAGACTACCTTCTTCGTCCTCGGAGTCGAGTAGTTCCGCCGGGTGCATTGTTTCCGGCAGGTCGTGGGCAACCGCGACCAGGTTGGGATCTTCTTCGGCCGGTGCCGCGGTTTCCTGAATGGGGGGACGATCGAGGGAGGCATCCGGGTCGGTTGCGAATGCGGCAGAATGCAGTTGCATCTGCTGGCGGGCCTTGGCGAGCACGGCGCGGGCTTCGTCGGCGGCAATCGGGCGGTAGATGAGGAAATCGAGACGATGCTCGCGCTCCTCTTCCGGAGAAGGATCGCCATCGACGATGGCCAGGGCGACCGCGTTCCGGTTGGGTCCCGACTCGCGGGCTCGTTTGAGGAGAAACCCTGCCTCTGGCTGATCGACCCAATCCGTGATGATGCAAGCGAAGGGTTGCTTAGTTCCCTTCTCAATGGCAGAGAAGATGTCGGAGCAGACTTCGGCACGGATGCCGGCCTCCTCGAGGACAGGGGAAAGCGCAGCACCGGTGTCCGGATTCCTCGAAAAGAAAAGGGCGCGGAGAGCCATTGCAGAACAGAGTAGCGAGGATTGCAGTGTAAGGGCAGGTAACCAGCGGTGCAGTACCTCGGGAGGAATTCGGAAGTTGATAGAGGAAAAGGGACTTGTACCGTCAGGCAGTGACTTTGGTCATCATGCGCGCGCATGCCTTTCGCTGAGGTGGCATCGCTGACGGGACTCCGGTGTCGAATCTGCAGAGACCCAGCGCTAGGCTAAGGGAGCGCCGTTACGCGGCCTGATCCACCGCAGCGGTAAGCGCCTGCGCCAACCCACCATCAAGCGGCAAGGGTCAATTCCAGCGAACTATAGAAGCTGCTTCGCATTCTCCGCCGCGTCCGGGCGCAGGCTAGATCTCGGTCCATTCGCCGGAGAGTTCGTGGCGGAGCTTCTCAGTCTTTTGCTGGATCGTTCGCTGCGACTCCTGCAGTCTGCGTTGCGTTTCCTGGAGTTTCTCCTGAGCCTTTTTCCAGCAGTCGCTGCCCTTTTGCTGGACTTTCTCGATCGCAGGGTTCAAGCGGGCGAGTTCCTGGTTAACCCGGGTAAGTTCCATAGCTGCCTGCGCGCTCAACTCGGGAAACTCGAAACTCTCTTCCATCAAGAGACCGGAATCTTTCCGGCTGGGCAAGGTGAGATTCAGATTCTGTTCTTTCTTGTCACGGATCACGGTCACGGTCACAGTGGCGCCCGAGGTGTCCCGCAAAGCGCGGGTGAAGTCGGAAGTGTCGTGGACCGTCTGTTTATTGACGCGGACGATGACGTCACCGGCGCGGAATCCGGCTTTCTCGGAGCGGCTTCCCTTTTCCACGGAGCGGATCAACACGCCCTTGCCGTCTTTGACTCCGAAGAACTCACCCAGTTGAGGAGTGATGTTTTCGACCATGAGTCCGCTGCGCGGCGAGGCGTGGGCAATGACGACGGAGACGGGGATGTCAAGGTCGGCGATGACCGGCATGGCCGGCATTTCGAACTTGAAATCCTGGGGCATGTAGCGTGACGCGAGGGCCTTGCTGCGATTGGCGAGCTGGACCTTGATGGTCTGGGGCTGGCCGTCGCGGCTGATGCCGAGTGCGACAACGCGTCCGGCAGGAGTTTCGCGGATCATGCGGCGGAGTTGCGCCGCGCTCTCGACGGAGGCGCCATTCAGGGTCAGGATGACGTCGTGTTCCTTGAGGCCGGCCTTACCGGCGGGCGCGTCCTGGTCCACCATGGTGACCTCGGCGCCTTGCTCTTCCTTGAGCTTGAGGGCGCTGAGACGCTCGGAGGTGACGTCGGCGATGTCGACGCCCAGGTACGAGGACCCGCCTCCGCCTTCTTCTACGCCGTAGCCCCAGCTCCAATTCTCACCCGGTTTGTCATAGGGGACTTCTGCGGCAAATGCGGTGACCGACAGCGTGAACAGCGCCAAACCAAGCACGATGCGATGGGTCATGGGCCCTCCTCAACAGCAGTTCTGAGTTCTCAGTTACCGCTATATCCTGACGATCCCAGTTCTCGACAAATTCCCGCACCGAGACGCTAGCGACTGGCGCGGAGAAACGTAATGTTGCCGGAGTTTGTCCGGATTTTCAGCACCGGGCCGCCGCCATTCAGCTGGCCTTCAGCGGTTACCGTCTTCGGCCCCCACTGTCCACCTTCACTACTGACGTGGATGTCGGGGAA
>Ga0335082_10000036_pt1 | contig 130362 bp, 100 predicted proteins | sample Lox_Sample_41_FD_206718 | JGI IMG/M metagenome (GOLD analysis project Ga0335082, IMG submission 206718) | Soil microbial communities from Loxahatchee National Wildlife Refuge, Florida, United States - Lox_Sample_4.1 | ecosystem: Environmental > Terrestrial > Soil > Wetlands | place: USA... | reverse complement strand
GCGATGGCAAACTCGCTGTAGTCGCAGTTTTGCTTCAGCAAGGCGAAGACAGCCCTCTCGTCCACGAATTATGGAACGACCTTCCGAAGGAACAGGAAAAAGAAGAATTCTTCGACAACGTCCAGATCAATCTTTCGCAGATTCTTCCGACCGATCGTGGCTATTACACCTTTTCCGGTTCTCTGACCACGCCGCCATGCAGCGAAGATGTAACGTGGTTCGTACTGAAGCATCCCACATCGGTGTCAGCAGAAGAAATCCAGCGCTTCTCTCAACTGTATCGCGACGACGCCCGGCCGACTCAGGCTCTGTATGACCGCGTTGTGCTGGAAAGCAGGTGAAGTACGAAAGTCGCGCTAGGCAGTTACGATTGAGCGCGCTCTCGTCTAAGGCCGTATTCCTTCTCATGTTGCTTCTCTTATCCCATGCGACAGTTGCGCAATGGATGGGGAAGCAGACAGGCTGTTACGCAGATACGATCGCTGCCAATCCGAACAGGCCAACAGTGTCGAATCCAGCGCACGTCACGCAATTCGGAGTCATTGAGTTGGAATACGGCCTCGATCGCGTATGGCCTGGGGACGGTGTGAGCCAGACCTCAGGCAATGGGTTGTTGAAGTTCGGATTGCTTTGTGACGTTGAGTTGCGCTGGAATACAACTTCGTTCGAGTCTCAAACCGATGCGACCGGCACCCACAGCACCTTCGGTGACAACTGGCTTGGGACTGAGATCAGATTTCACCGCCAGACAAAGCTTTTGCCGACGATGGCAGTCAGTTATGCCGTCAAAATACCTTCAGCCAGCACGGAGCACGGGTTGGGGAGTGGGCGCGTGGACCATTCATTCACTTTCGGGGCAAGCGAGACTGTCGCGCATTTTAATTTCGACTTCAAGTTCACTCGGTTTCTGATCGGAACCGCGGCTGGTGGCGATCGGAATCAGCAAATGGCTTTGGCATTTTCCCGTGCCATCTATGAACGACTTCAGTTTGTAGGAGAGTTTTACGGTCAAACACAGCTCAACGATGCGACACCGGGGTTCGCCTCCTCACTCTGGGGGCTTACGTATACCGTCGCCCCAAGGTTCGTAATCGACGGCGGCTTCGAAGCAGGACTGACCGCGGGTGGCCCACATCGTCATGCGTTCGGTGGCATTACTTACTCGATTGCGAATGTCTATCCCGGCTGGCGGCGAAGACAGACAATGAATCCTTGAGCCTGAGGACTCAGGCACAGTTCGGCAGCGGGAACAGGTTTACGAGAGCGGCTGAAGGTCGGCTGGTGTGCCACGAAATTTGTAGGATTTCTAAATGCTACGATGTGGACCAATGAAGCAGCTGGTCCAAACGACCGTTCTACTGATCTGCAGTTTTACTGCGGCACTAGGCGCAACAGACCCGGGTCTACAACAACTACTCATCACCGCCAAACAGCAAGCTAGTCTTTTTCAGAATCAAAATAGCCCATTTCAACTCGATGTTGATTTCGTCCTACAGATACGATTTCCGGTACGGGGGCACCTTACTCTGAAATGGGCGTCGAAAAACCGTTGGTTGCGCAGGATTGCGATGCAGGGGTACGAGCAAATTGAGATTCGAAACGGCGACCGGCTTTACACGAGCCGCAGTATGGATTTCACTCCAATTCGCGTTGGAGAACTCGTCAGTCTGCTTCAGTTCGCGGAAGGTTCTGAATCCCTTATCGTTAGAAAGCAGAAACAGCGGATGGAAAATGGTCTTGCCGTTACTTGCCTGCAAGTCGCCCAAGAAAACGTCAAAGCGAAGCCACATGAGGTCTGCTTGAATCCCGCGTCGCACGAAATTCTTAGAGATGAATGGCAAGAACCACCGGACGAGCAGCGCAAAGAGGACTATTCCGATTACTTCGACTTCGCAGGCCATCACTATCCCCGCAAACTTCGACTCCTGGTTAACGGAAGCGCAGTCATCACAGCAAATGTCCAAGATCTCAAAGACGTTCCCTTTGACGACGGTCTGCTACTGCCTCCAAAAGGAGCAATCGAACGGCGACAGTGCGATGGCATGAAACACGCAGTGGGCCTAAAGACGCCAGATCCCCTATATCCTCGCTCTGCGAGTGAAAATAAACTGATGGGCGATACTATCGTCGCAATGACCGTCTTGACCGACGGCTCTGTGGCTAATATTCGGGTAACCGGTACCTCGACACGCTCGATGGACGATGCAACGTTGCAAACCCTGAAGCGATGGAAGTTCAAACCTGCGATGTGCGGATCGGAACCAGTCGTTTCCGACATTGAAGTTGTTGTGAGTTTCCGGTTGCAATGAATATCTAGCTAACGAGAGCAGCTATCTCCAGGACCGACGAGTTTTATTCCGTCCACTTATCCCCATGGCTCGGCGGATTCGAGATCACCAGCAGGCGCAGCGTGCTCGACGAAGGATTTCGAATCTGATGCCAGACGCCGGGTAGGATCCGCAGGCCGCTTCCCGCCGGGATCAGCACGGGCTCATTTTCCACTTCCACGATCGCTTCTCCCGACAGGATGTAGAAAAACTGCTGCGCTTTCTTGTGATAGTGGCGCACTTCCGCGGCGCCGGGAGGAATCAATTCCTCGATCACCGTGAACTGCGGATCTTTGACCAGATGCCAGGCGTCGCAATCGTGTCCCCAGCGGTAATGCTCAGCATTGACCTGGCTCACAGCCCCAGGCCGCGCCTCGATTGATTTCGCTAGCCCAACCTCTCCAGCCGACATGTTCGCCTTTTTCGGCATTGATTCCTCCACTTGTTTTCAGTGTAAGCTTGTCGGACGTGACAGGCATTGTTCAGCCCGCTTTTAGGCCGATTAAGCAGGTAGGCCTAATAGACCTGTTGTCCTTGGTAATACTGATCATCCCTGTGTCTTCAGCCATCAGTGTTGTCAGGCACTCTGGTGGTGGGATCCTGCGATACTTAACCTCGGGGACAATGGGTCTGCTGCTCAGTTTTCTTATCACTTGGGCGAGTTGGAAGCTCGGAAAGAGCTTGTTTATTAGAGCTAAGGAGCGATCTGAGAGGCTACGAAATGTCATCGGTTTTGCGCTATTCGCATTCCAGCTGTTCTGGATATTCGTCGGCTTAGTAGGCGGCGTCAAAGTAGGCAGCCTTGTCGTGGATCACATCGCACGTTAGACCCTTACGCTGAGCGGTTTCTGTACAGGGACGAATCCACCTGCTCCACCATCGCCTTGAGATCCATCGGAATGCCGAGGAACTGCGCGATCTGACGGCTGACCTGCTCCGGTTGGCTCAGCGCGTCATGGTAGGAGACGCGGATCGATTTCACGTACGACTTGGACTCAAGCCATGCATAAACCTCGCGCAGATGCTTCTCGAATGCCGCACCGATCGCCACAGTACTCGCGCCTTCTTTGTAAGTGCCGCGGCGGCGCATCATCTCATCTTGTGACGCAAGCACTTCCGGCAGCGGACGCTCCATGAAGATGACGCGGTACTCATAGCTAGCGGGCAGGGAAAGCAGTAGCCGCGAGATCACTTTCACGACTTTGCCCTCGGCTTCAACAATGCATCCCGGATCGTTCGGCAAGGTCTTAATGCGTTCCCACTCGAGGTATCCGCGAGGATTGTCGGCGTCAGCTTTGCGCTCTCCATCGGCCAAAGGGGTCATCCCACCCGCAACCAGCATTTGCATCATCAGTGAAGTGCCAGAGCGGGGCAGGCCGGAAACGATGGTGATCATGGGAATTAAGAGAGTAGCAGACAAAATGCGTGCAACCACCAAGGACACGAAGGCTCACGAAGGAACCTGCGGTCAACCCGTCCTTCCTTCGTGTACCTTCGTGCCCTTAGTGGTTATAGCTTTTGTCGTTCGGTTACAATGACCCCAGAATCCAGCGGGCATTTGCCGCTTGAATGAGGGTATGCGCTTTGGCGACTGGTGAAGTTACTCCTGGCGTTTCTTCCGATACTCCGAATGACGTTCCGCAGCTCCCAAACCACAAAGTCAGAGTGAAAAAGGCGGGCCAGCGCGCCTGCAACGAAAAAGATGCCAAAGGAAAGTTCTGTGGCGGGCATCTAAAGCGCTGGTTCTACACGACCGACGTGAAGGAGCGCGAGTGCGGCGACGTCGAGAAGGCCTGGGGACCGAACGCCGAAGTCTATCGCTGCGAAAATTGCAAAGCGCTGTATTTGCCGACCCCTGGAGACGATCCGAGGTTGAATGTGGCAGGGAAGGGAATGATTTCGGTCTTTGGACTAACACTGCCGCCGAAAGAAGGCAAAGCAGGCTCTTAGCTTTTGGCACTTGGCCATTAGCTTGAATCAACTGGGGAATAAATCGTTGATGCTGTAGATGCTCGAAGTAGTCCTTTCATCCAACCGCAGTTTGATGAGCCAAAAGCCAATGGCCAAAAGCCAAAACCTGCTATGAACACCTCCGACCTTATCTACGACTGGAACAAGAATCATCCTCCCGCGATGAAGCCATCCGGGCCGATCCTGCTGAATGACGAGAGCCTCCGTGACGGGTTGCAGTCGCCATCGGTGCGCGATCCATCAATCCAGGAAAAAATTGAAATCCTTCACCTCATGGAGGCGCTGGGCACAAACGCCCTCGACCTCGGTCTGCCCGGTGCTGGCCCTCGCGCGGTTGAAGCTGTGACTGCGCTCGCGCGCGAGATCGTCGCGCACCGCATGAAGATTCAAGCCAACTGTGCGGCACGTACTCACGAGAATGACATCCGCCCAATCGCTGAGATCGTCCAGAAGACAGGTCTGCGTATCGAAGCTGCGACATTTATCGGATCGAGCCCGATCCGCCGTTTCACCGAAGGATGGACCGACGACTTCCTGCAGCAGACAACCGAGAAGGCCATCAAGTACGCAGTCTCGCTCGGCCTGGATGTCATGTACGTCACCGAGGACACCAGCCGCTGCGATCCCACAACCGTCAAGCGCCTGTATACAACGGCGATCGAATGCGGCGCACGGGCAATTTGCATTTGCGACACCGCCGGACATGCGACGCCGATGGGTGCATTAGCGCTGGTTCGGTACGTCCTTGAGGAGGTCGTGAAGCCCTCAGGCGAAAAGATTCGCGTCGATTGGCACGGGCATAGCGACCGCGGACTGGCGATCGCAAACTCGATGGCAGCAATCGTCGCCGGAGCGAACTGCGTCCACGGATGCGCAATCGGACTCGGCGAGCGCGTAGGCAACACGCAGATCGACCAGATGCTGGTTAACCTGAAGCTGATGAGCATCGCTCCTTGGGACAAGCAGGACCTCACCAAGCTTAAGCAGTATTGCGAAACAGTTTCGCGGGCGACGGGCGTTCCGATCCCGAGAAATTATCCCGTGGTCGGAGACGACGCATTTCGCACGGCAACTGGCGTGCATGCGGCGGCGATCATAAAGGCGTATCACAAGAACGACGTCGTGCTGGCGAATACGGTCTATTCAGGCGTGCCGTCGCACGTCTTCGGTATGGATCAGGTGATCGATATCGGTCCAATGAGTGGGAAGTCGAATGTGCTGTTCTGGCTGGAGCGCCACAAAATTCCGGCGTCAGACGAAGTTGTTGACCGAATCTACCAGCGCGCCAAGCAGAGTGACCACACATTAACGGAAGCCGAAATTCTCGAATGCATTCCGGCCACGGCTCAGAAGAACTAGATCAATGGCTCCCCTCAAGCACGCAATCCTCGGAGTGGGCGGCGTCGGCGGAGTGCTTGGAACTTTCCTCGCGCAGCTTGGCGATAGCGTCACCGCCGTAGTCAGGCCGGAGTCGCTCGCAAATTATCCTGAGCAGTTTCATCTGGAAAGCACATTCGGGACTTTCGACGTGCCCATTTGCAGAACAACTGAAAGTCCAGCCTGCGACGTTCTGTGGATCTCGGTAAAAGCCACTCAACTCGATTCCGCCCTGCAGGCCGTCACGAAGCCAGAAGCGATCGGAGCGATCATTCCCTTGTTAAACGGGATCGATCATCTCTCGCTTCTCCGCGATCGCTACGGCAACGACCGCGTCATCGCCGGCACGATTGCCGGGGAAATGGAGCGCATTGCGCCCGGACGTTTCGTTCATCGCACGCCGTTCTTACGGTTGAATGTTTCTTCGATCGGACGAACTCTGCTCGGCCCCACTCTCGACGGATTGACCAAACTCGGCCTTGAATGCCACTTCGTCGATAATGAGCCAACGTTGATGTGGGGAAAGTTAGTGTTTCTGGCTCCCATTGCGCTGGCCACAACAGCGGCGGGTCAGTCGGTCGGTGGCGTCATGAGCGATCCTCGCTGGCGACAGCAATGGGAAGGTTGTGTCCGCGAAGCATGCGCTGTTGCCACAGCCGAAGGTGCAAAAGTTGATGCGGATGCGGTGCTCAAGGCAGTTCCAAAGATGCCCGGGGCCATGCGCAGTTCCATGCAGAAAGATGTGGAGCAGGGAAATCCGCCGGAGCTCGCCGCCATTGCCGGCCCAATTATTCGCCTCGGCAATGCTCGCGGAATCGACGTGATCGCTACCGAGCGACTGGCCGAGTCGGTTGCGGAACGAACTGCGCGTGTGCCTATGAAATCTCGGCCTTGAGACGGTTTCTCGCGTGCCCATCTTCAGTAATGCCCTCCGATTTCAGGGGCGTTGTAAACTGACGCTATTCCTATGAGCCCGAATTCCTCGCGCACGGATTGGTCTGATCCCGGCCCGGTTCTCAAAGGCGCCGGCAAGGAAGAATTGCAGCGCGAGGTGTCGCGTTTGGCGGCTTCGCCGGAAGTTCGATCCGCTTTCAACTGGTTCCGCGCGCAGGAGCCGCAATTCGCCCAATGGCAGATGGAGATGGCGCGCATCCCGGCTCCCCCGTTTGGAGAATCAGCTCGCGCGGCGTGGCTTTCGGAGCGTTTCCGCGAGGTGGGGCTCGATGACGTCCGGATTGATGACGTCGGCAATGTATTCGGCGCGCATCCGGGCTTTGGACGCCGCTTTGTCTCTCTCAGCGCGCACATCGACACAGTATTTCCGGCCAATACTCCGCTGAACATTCGTCAGCAGGGAACACGCATTTACGGGCCGGGAGTTTCCGACAACGGAGCTGGAGTCACGGCGATGTTGGCAATTGCGGCCTTGCTTCGGGCAGTCCGGATTCGTCATGCACTCCCATTTGTATTCATCGGAAATGTCGGAGAAGAGGGCGAGGGCGATCTTCGGGGGATGCGCCACATCTTCGCAACGCCTCGTTGGAAGGATTCGATCGCTTACAGCCTAGTTCTTGACGGTGCCGGTGCGGACACGATCGTCGCCGAAGCGCTCGGTAGTCGCCGCTTTGAAGTGATCGTGCGCGGGCCCGGCGGACATTCGTGGAGTGATTTCGGCACGCCGAATCCTATCGTGATCCTGGCGAAAGCGATCGAAACATTCAGCGCGACAGTTGTACCATCGACGCCTAAAACCACCTTCAACATCGGCGTGATTCGCGGTGGTACTTCAGTGAATTCGATTCCTGAATCGGCCAGCATGAAGGTCGATATTCGTTCGACTTCCATGGCCGAAATGGAGCGTCTGGAGCAATCGCTGCGCCTCGCGCTGAATCGGGCGGTCGAGGACGAGACGATGTCGGCCGAGATGCGGTCATCGGCGCAGAAGCGGCCTCCCGGAGTGAGCTGCGAAATCGTCGTGATCGGCAATCGTCCCGCAGGAGAGTTGCAGCCTGGGGCGCGAATTCTTCAGGTTGTGCGAGTGGTTGATACTCAGTTGGGGAACGCAGCGCAGGTGCAGCGCGCGTCCACCGATGCGAACGTACCTTTGTCCATGGGGCGCGAAGCAGTGGCGATCGGCGGCGGAGGATCGGGCGGTGGTGCGCATACGCTGCAGGAGTGGTTCGATTCGAGTGGGAGAGAGTTGGGGCTCAAGCGCATCTTGTTAACGATGCTTGCACTGGCGGGGGTGGGAGAATGATCCGAACCACAGCGGGCAAAGTAGTGCTGGGTGTAATCAGCGCAGTGTACTGCTTGATTGCGTCAGCGCAGACGGCTTCGCCGGCATCAGACTCAAAGGTGAAAGCGGATCTCATCTTCGTCCACGGCAATGTTTACACTGGGGTTCCCGATACCGGCGCTTTCAGCTCCATTCTTCGGGAAGAGGCAATCGCTGTCCGAGGTGATCGCATACTTGCGACGGGCAAGAACCTCGATATTGACAAGTTCAAAGGCCCGGAGACGCAAGTCATCGATCTCGGTGGGCACTTCGTCATGCCAGGTTTCAACGACGCGCACCTTCACCTTGCCGACGCTGGCCTGCAAAAGCTGGGTGTAGATCTGCAAGGCACCAAGTCGCTCGACGAATTCCGCGAACGCGTTCGCGCCAAGGTGGAACAGGCCAAGCCCGGCGAGTGGGTTCTTGGCGGGGGCTGGGACGAGACGCTGTGGCCAGTGAAGACTTTGCCCAGCCGCTGGGACCTCGACGAAGTGTCGGCAGGTCATCCGATATTTCTGGATCGTGTGGACGGCCATTTGGCAGTGGCGAATACGCGCGCCCTGCAATTGGCCAGTATCACGATTGCGAGCCGCGATCCCATTGGAGGACACGTCGACCGCAACGAAAGCGGAGAGCCAACCGGAATTCTTCGCGATACCGCGCAGGACGCCCTTCGGACTGTGATACCGGCACCCAGTCACGATTTGCAGCGCCGGGGAATCCAGATCGCTCTGGCGGATCTTGCTGAACACGGCGTCACCTCGGCCCAGGACAATTCCAGGTGGGAGAGTTTCAAGATCTACGAGGAACTTGAGAAAGAAAGCAAGCTGACTGCCCGGATCAGCGAATGGCTGCCGTTCGACGCGTCGATTGACGAACTTCAACAGAAACGCGACTCCCACCCTGCAACCGATCTCATGCTGCACACCACCATGCTGAAGGGATTCATGGATGGCTCCATGGGAGGGCATACCGCAGCTCTGCTCGAACCATACGCCGATGATCCGAAAACTTCCGGCCTGCCGCGTTACGAACCTGACAAACTCAATGCAATGACGAAGGAGCGTGTGCTCGCAGGATTTCAGATTGGTTTTCACGCGATCGGCGACCGTGGCATACAGATGGCGCTCGATGCTTTCGCCGAAGCTGAGAAAGCTGCGAAAGAGGCGAAGGTGAAGGCGGCCAATGGCGGCGACGACTACAGGCTCCGGGTTGAGCACGCGCAGTGCCCGAACTTTGCCGAGATCAATCGCTTCAAGGAATTGAAAATCATCTCGTCAATGCAGCCCACACATGTCCTCAGCGATATGCGCTGGGCCCAGGACCGCCTTGGCCCAAAACGAGCCGCGGCCTGCTATGCGTGGAATGCTTTCCTGAGCAAGGGTATTCCGCTCGCCTTCGGGACCGACTACAGCGTCGAGCCCATCTCACCCTTCCGCGGCCTTTATGCTTCGGTCACACGCAAGAGCGAAGACGGTAAGAAGGAGTTCTTTCCGGAACAGCGCATCACCATGGACCAGGCAATCGCCGCCTATACCTCAGGATCAGCTTTCGCCGAGTTCGAAGAGAAAGAGAAAGGCAAGCTGGCCTCGGGTATGCTGGCTGATTTCGTCGTACTGGATCGCGACGTGACCTCCATTCCGGCCGAAAAGGTCCTCGGCACCAAGGTCCTACGGACGGTGGTGGCGGGCAAAACCGTGTACGAGGCGAAATAGTCTTTCGGACCTGGTAAGGCTTGCATGGCAAGCCTCTTTTCAGTCGAACTTCGTAAAACGATTGCCACTCTTTAAGCGTCTAATCCCTAGATGCTCCTCGTGTTCGTATCCGTTCCCGGCACCAGGATTTGATAAGGCGGGGCTTTGGCTTAAGTCGGTATACTATTAGAGGTTTACACGTCTGGGAGGAAAGTAGACATATGGATTCGGGCGCAATTTGGATGCGCATGAAGGCTCACCGCTGGACCTACACGCTGAGCATTCTGGCCACTTTGGCCGTTGGGATTCTGATCGGCACCGTGATTTCTGCGGAAGTGAAGGGGAAGGAAGGGCAGAAGAGCGAAATTACACCATTAACCCTGCCCGCAGTTCAGTCGACCGATAACCCTTTATCGAAGGCCTTCGCTCAGATCGCGAAGCAGTTGGAACCGAGCGTCGTCAACATCAACACGGAATCGACCATCAAGAACCCGCACCGTCGCCGCGGTGGACAGGACCAGGGCGGAGACGATGAGGATAACGGTGGCGGCGGAATGGACGACTTCTTCAACCGCTTCTTTGGTGGCCCAGGCGGTGGAGGCCAAATGCCAGGTCTTGGCGGACCTGGTGATGGGGCTATTCGCGAACGTTCGTTGGGATCTGGCGTAATCGTCGATGCCAAGGGCTATATATTGACGAACCGTCACGTCGTCGAGAAAGCCGACCGGATTCGGGTCAAGTTTGAAGACGATCCCCCGGGCGTGCAGCATGACGCCAAGGTGATCGGCACGGACCAGGAGACCGATCTGGCCGTCATTAAGGTCGAAGTGGATCATGCATTGCCAGCAGCAAAGATGGGCAACTCAGATGGCATGCAGGTTGGTGACTGGGTGCTCGCCATCGGGAGTCCCTTCGGTCAGGCAGGAACCGTCACGGCTGGCATTGTCTCTGCTAAAGGGCGCGACATCGTTCCTGGACGCCAATTCCAGACATTTATCCAGACGGATGCAGCGATCAACCCCGGTAATTCCGGCGGGCCGCTCGTCAATCTGAATGGCGAAGTGATCGGCATCAACACCGCGATTCTCAGCGAGACCAATGCCTATGCGGGAATCGGCTTCGCGCTTCCATCGAAGACGGTTGTCGATGTCTACAACCAACTCACCGGACCCGAGCACAAGGTTTCGCGCGGATCGATCGGTATCATGTTCGACGCCGTAGAAAATCCTGCGATCGCCCGCGTCTATGGCACCGGGACGGGCGTTCCGATTTCGAGCGTAGTCGCTGGCAGCCCGGCGGATCAGGCCGGGTTAAAAGTCGGCGACACCATTACCACCGTCGACGGAAAGAAAGTCACCAAGGGTAGCGAATTGGTATCGGATATTGCCTCGCGCAAACCGGGATCGAAGGTCGCTCTGGGCTTTACGCGCAATGGAAAATCGCAGGAAACGACCGTCACCATCGCCGATCGTTCCAAACTCTTTGCCGCGCGGCTGGGCGAAGATCAGGGTAACGAAGACGAAAATACGCCAAAGCCGAGCAAGTTCGGCGTGACTGTGCGCAAGGTGACGCCGGAAATGGCAGATCGTCTGGATATTCCGGCAGGCAAGGGAGTGATCGTTCAGGACGTGAAGCCGGGCTCGTTCGCCGAGGACGTCAATCTCGGACGTGGCGACATCATTCTGGAAGTCAACAAGCAACCCGTGAACAGCGAAGACGAGTTTGCTCGCATTGAATCGACTATGAAGAGCGGCCAGGACGTTGTTTTCCTCGTACGTCCGCGCGGTTCAGGCAAACAGGACGGCACGATCTTCGATGCCGGTACACTTCCGTAACCGGAACTGACACAGCAGGAACTGGCACTGTACTCCGTTATCGAGGATGATTACAGTGCCAGTTGCATTATGGGGTGGAAATCTAAAGTCAATTGCAGGTGGGATGCGGATACTGGGTAGCAATACTGAAATCGCAAAAGTCGGCGGAGTTCTCTGCGCGCTGATTGTTGTATGCGCGCTTGTTCCCGTCGCGCACGCGCGCCAGGAGTCCGCGAAGGAATCGAACTCCCCGTCGGCCACGCAGTCTTCAACAACGAAGAGTACGCCCAAGCATCATTCGACAAAATCCACTTCGACCAGCAAATCCTCGCATACCTCTAAAACGAGTTCGAAAAAACATTCCTCAAAGAAGAAATCAACCCGTGCGCGCGGTCAGCAAAAGATTGACCCCGATCGCGCACAGGAAATTCAGCAAGCGCTGGTTCGCGAGCACTACCTCAACGAGAACCAGGCGTCCGCGGGCTGGAACCAGGCGAGCGAAGACGCTATGCGCAAATATCAGGCGGACCATGGCTGGCAGAGCAAGACCGTTCCCGATTCGCGCGCGTTGATCAAACTCGGCTTGGGACCGAGCAAAGATCATCTGCTGAACCCGGAGAGTGCGATGACCACCGTGCCCGACCGGCCGAAATCACAACCAGTTCCGGCGACCTCGAACAGCACTGCGCCGACGGCTACTCCATTGCCGGCGACCTCAAGCCCGACTCCAGCAGCAGCCGATCCACCCAGCCCTCAATAGAGCCAGTCAGGCTGAGCGGCTTACCGGGCACAGTTGCCGGTGCAAAGCGGTACAAGTAACTTTCCTTAAATCAAGTATTTACATCCACAAGTTAAATCGGGTTGTCTCTCCTGGGCGGGAATGAGATTCGGGTCCGACGGCAGCCGGGATCCGTGAGGAACATCGTCAGGATCGCTCCCAATGCTGCAGATTAGCCTTACTTCACGCGATCTGATCAGCGCTGACCGCAGGACGTTAGGTCAACGAGAATTCACTTCTTGCGATATCCGAGCACAGAGGTCGGACGAGGGAAGTAAGGGAGTGGCTGATTGTTGATGATCGCACGCGGATTGCCGTCCACGAGCGCGTGGGCAATCTCTTCACCGTATGTCCGCGCAACCGAATCCCGAGCTGAGGACAGTATCGGCACCCTTTTTTCAAGATCGTGCGCGTCGGTAGCGAGCACATGAACCGCTTGCCGTTCCAACAGCCAATGCGCTGCGGTCCGCACGCGCTCTCCCCAGAAGCCGGCGAGTGCGGAGCCAGTTACTTGGACTACGCAGCCCTGCTCGGCCCACTCGACCACCCGCTGCAAGTTTTGGCGCAGGATCGGATTGCGCTCGGGATGCGTGATGATCACTGTGATTCCGAGATCGCCGAACTTGGTGAATGAGTCCGTCGCGTTCTGCGGGATGCCGTAGTTGCTGAACTCGACCAGCATGTAGTGCGTATTGTCAATGGCGTAGCGTGAAGGATTGGTAAGCGCGTCCTGGATGTTTTCGAAGGAAAGATGAAAATCGCAGCCAAGACTCAGTCTGATCTTGTCCCCGACGCGCCGCTGAAGTTCGGCAAGCAGGCCTTGCAGGTACTCGCGGTCGAAGTGATACCGATCATTGGCGTGAGGTGTGGCGACCTGGTGCGTGATGCCGTCGGCTGCGGCCGTCTCGCACATCGTCACGCATACGTCCCAGGATTTGGGACCATCGTCTACTTCCGGAAGAATATGAGAATGAATATCGACCACAAATATTTAAACGCTTGAGAGGGGTCAGCGTTGCTAAAGTTCGATTTAAACAGATTCGCGGTCAAAGAGAAAGGTCACAGTTCACCAAACAATCGGAACGGCTCCCGAACGTTTCATTTCCTTGTCGGCAGTAACGAGGCGTAAGTCTTCGATCAGCGCGGTTGCCGCAATTACACGGTCCACCGGATCCTTCGGAAAACCGGATGGCAGTTCGAAACATTGTCTCGCTATATTGGCCGTAATGGGAAGAACCACGAATCGAAACTCCAAATCCGAAAGAAACGTCGCCAGGTCGGGCTTCAGCTGGATTCGCTTGTGGCTAGAGAGTCTGGCAACTTCCAGCAGCGTGATTGAGGAAATGGCAATTCCGCGCTCCTCTTGCCGTGCTGCCTTGATCAACTTTTTTGCTTTTTCCGAAATCCGGCCGTAGTCGTACGAAAGCCAGATTGCGACATGAGTGTCGAGGAGAATCAATAAAGATCGCCCCACTCTTCGGGAGTAAACGCGGGTGCGATTATGTCTCCCTTAATCTCGACCGTTCCCTTGCTCTTGAAGAAGCCAAAGATGTCATCTTTTTCATTTTCGACTGGAACGAGCTTCGCCACGGCCTTGCCACGCTTAGTGATGACGACAGCCTGGTGCTTGGCCTGCACTTCGTCCATGATGGCGAGGCATTGCGCTTTGAATTTTCCCGCGGGAATGGTTTTCATAAGAGCCTTGTGATCATGGTCATTATACCATGGTCACCTGCACTAACGAGCCAGCAAATGGATCGCATTTAAAGCCCATTCAGTAGGAAGCGCCAGGCCGAGTAAGTAGTTAAAAAAGAGCAATATTAAGAATATTCCAAGAAACTCCCCCAAGCCGATCAGTCCCTTGCTAACGCGGGATGCTCCAGGATGTTGAATTTGCCCGAAAATGATCCAGGCCGTGACAAATACGGTCAGAAGCTGAAAGGGGAGCAAGAACAAAAGCCGGTGATCGGCGCGTAATATTGTTGCCCGGTCCTGATGAGCATGAGACTCGAGCATTTTGGCAATCGTCAAATCCGAAGAAAACAAGAGCGCCGACGTGATGAAAAATGAGATCAGGACGAGCAAAGACGCAGCGACTGCCAAGCGTGACGCCAGGCCACGAGGATGAGAGGACTGGTATAAAGACGAGCGACTAAGCTCCATATCGTTCGCGTGTAAACTCCGCGATTCCCGCATACGCTTTCGTCAAAGTCTGCTCATCCGGCAGGAAGACGATTCGGAAATGCTGCGTGCCTGGCTTCTGTCCGAAGCCTGATCCGTGGACGACCATGACATGCTTTTGGCGGATCAGTTCGCGCACGAAGATTTCGTCACTCTCGGGGATATCAATGTTGGGATATGCGTAGAACGCGCCTCGCGGAGCGACACAGCTTACGCGTGCAGTCTCGGTACACCACTTCTGCGTGAGATCGCGACGGGAGCGCAGTTTGCGCTTCACTTCAATGAGATGATCCTGCGGGCCGTCGAGCGCGGCTGGGATCGCGTACTGCTCCGGATGATTCGCGCACAGGCGCGCGCGGAGTAGTTTGTTGATGCCATCGACATATGGCTTGATCACCGACGCCTCGCCGCTGGCAATCCCCCATCCGATGCGCCATCCGGGAGCGAGATAATTCTTCGACAGCCCTCCAAACGTGATCAGCGGAACGTCGGGCGCAACTGCGGCCATCGCAACGTGTGGATCGTCGTCCATGATCAGCTTGTCGTAGATCTCGTCGGCGAAGATGATCAGATTGTGGCGGCGCGCGAGTTCGGCGATCTCTTCGAGCATCTTGCGCGTGCAGACTGATCCCGTGGGATTGTTGGGATTGATGAGCACGATGCCGCGGGTGCGCGGCGTGATCTTCTTGCGAATATCTTCGAGATCAGGCTGCCAGCCGTCTTCTTCATTCAGATAATACGCGTTGAGCTTCAGGTCGAGCTTCGCCAACACCGCAGAATAAAGCGGATAGTCGGGGCAGGGCGTCAACAGGTTGTCGCCGGGATTGAGCAGTGCGGCAAGGCAGATGTCGACCGTCTCGCTTACGCCTGAGGTGATGAAAACGTCCTGAATGTTGGTGATGCCCTTCCGCGCCGCTTCGCCGCGAATGGCATCGAGCGCGGGCTTGATCCCGGACGAAGGCGAGTATCCGTTCTTCCCGTCGCGCATGGCCTTGTAGACGGCCTCGATCATGTGTGGAGGCGTCTGGAAATCGAAAACGATGGGATCGCCGATGTTGAGCGGCAGGACTTTGTGTCCCTGGACGATGACTTCATCGGCAACGCACGCCAGGTCGCGTATGGCGTAGCGGACGTTTTCAAGGCGCGAAGCAGCGGAGATCTCGCGAGACTGTGTGAGCGGCATACTTCAATTCTAACCACGGAGGCACAGAGACACGGAGAAAAATCGAATTGTCATCCTGAGCGGAGTGTCCGCCGCGCAAAAGCGCGTCGCACACGGAGTCGAAGGATCCCTCCCCTCTGGTCCGCTCCTGAGAAATGACAGGGTATTCGTCCGGTTCAGCCTTGGTACTACTGGTGACGGGATCATCGTGAGAACTCCCTGACACGACTATTTCGCCGCAGGCCTACACGGGGTCCTTCGACTCCGCAACATCTTCGCGCTATGGCGCGAAGATGTTACTGCGCTCAGGATGACAACTCTGAGAGCTTACTCTGCTCTGTCGATTTGCGCTTTCTGCAGTTTGTCGGAATAGTCCACGTAGACCGATTTCCACTCGGTGTAGAAGTCGATTGCACCAATGCCGCCTTCGCGGTGACCGTTGCCCGTGGCCTTTGTGCCCCCGAAGGGCAGGTGGACTTCTGCACCGATCGTTGGGGCGTTGATGTACGTGATGCCGGCGTATAAATCGCGCATCGCGGTGAAAGCTTTGTTGACGTCTTTCGTGTAGATCGCTGACGACAATCCGTACTCGATGCCGTTCGCGATCTCGATGGCGTCGTCCATGCCGTCGCACGGGATGATCCCGACTACTGGCCCGAAAATCTCTTCCTGGGCGATGCGCATCTTCGGATCGACGTCGGTGAAGACCGTCGGCTCCATGAAGAAGCCGTGCTGATGTTCGCCTTTGTCGAGGCGGTTGCCGCCACACATCATCTTCGCGCCTTCGTTCTTGCCGATGCCGACGTAGTTGAGGTCGGTCTCCAGTTGCTTCTGATTGATCGCTGGACCCATCTGCACAGTCTCGTCGAGGCCGTTGCCGACTTTCAATTTCTTCGCGCGATCGACGAGCCGCTCGGCAAACTCGCGATACACACCCTTCTGCACGATGATGCGGCTAGTTGCGGTGCAGCGCTGGCCCGTGGTGCCAAATGCTCCCCAGAGCGCGCCTTCTATGGCGAGATCGAGGTTCGCGTCGTCGAGTACGATCATCGGATTCTTTCCGCCGAGTTCGAGCGAGCAATGTTTGAAGCTTTGCGCGGCAATGCCGCCGATGATCTTGCCCACAGCAGAAGATCCCGTGAGAGAGACAGCGCGAACATCGGGATGCTCAGCGATCGGCGTTCCAACTTCTGCGCCATACCCGGTCACGATGTTGATCACGCCTTTCGGAAGGCCTGCGTCGTAGAGCGCGCGAACCAGGTTGAAGGTTGACAGCGGAGTGTCTTGCGCGGGCTTGATCACGCAGGTGTTGCCGCAGACCACCGCGGGCAGAAGTTTCCAGGACGAGATCGCCATCGGAAAGTTCCACGGCGTGATCATGCCGCAGATGCCGAGCGGCTGACGGACAGCCATCGCGAACTTGTTCGGCATTTCTGAGGGAACGGTGGGGCCGAAGAGGCGGCGTCCTTCGCCGGCATTGTAGTAGGCAGCGTCGATCGCTTCCTGCACGTCGCCGCGGGTTTCGGCGAGGACCTTGCCCATCTCGCGGGTCATGTCGCGGGAGTAGTCTTCTTTGCGCTCGATCAGGATTTCGGCGGCGCGGAAGACGATCTCGGCGCGGCGAGGTGCGGGAACCAGACGCCATTTCGCGAATGCGGCCTTGGCGGCGGCAACGGCAGCGTTGACATCATCTCTGCCGGATTTCTGAAAGATGCCGACGAGGTCGCGGGTGTCGGCGGGATTGCGGTTTTCAAACGTCTCTCCGGTCGAGGATTCAACCCACTCACCGTTGATGAAATTCTTGAATACGCGGGTCTGACTCGTGCTGAGAGTGGCGGGGGTAGCTAGGGTATCGGTGGCCATGATGTCTCCTTACGATGAAAGCGGGGAATGCCCAAACCTTTCGATGCTACAACCTGCAGGAAGGACCGAGCAAGGCGAGGAGCGAGGCAGTCGGTGCTGCGGCATGACTGGCGAAGCTTGCATTGGCCAATGGGGCTCGCCCTTTGTTCGACTAGCAGGCGCCGGAAAAAGAACGTCGGGAGAGTTGAGATACCCCTAGCACATTTTTTTGATCAATTTGCGTAAAATCTTCAAAACAGTAGAGTTGCGGGCTTTGAATCTCAAGCATGCCACGCAAAATATTCAAAAAAAATAATTTACACGCAAAATCTTCCAGGATAAGGACTTAGACTTTGCTTAGGCGATTCGGCGTGACGTTTTTTTCACGTCAAATTCGTAAAATCTTGATTTCACGCAAGTTGCGAGGCCGAGTCTGCTCAGGTGCCTTGCAAAATATTGTCAAAGAAGGACTTACACGCAAAATATTCATTCGTAAGGAGTTGCGGCGTCGAGTCGCGAGCTACGAGTTCCGAGCTGGGACCAAGATCGAGCGACACTGGGTTGCGGCCTTATCGAATCTCTTGCGGTGCACTGCGCACGTTATCTATTGTGCGCTTTTGGTATTGAGGGTCAAGGTCAGATGTCACAAGGAATAGGAGTGGGACTGTGGAAAACTCGCCGCGTGCCTTCATGGCGCATCCGAACTCGGGGGCGTTAATTTCCAGATGGTGCCACAGCCGCCCTGCCAGAATGCGCAGTTGTCTTTCATGCCCTGCACGGTCGCGCCGTATATATTGCCTTCGGAGTCGAATGTGGGGGGACCGACCGGTACCGCGCCGTCAGTAACTCCATTGAATGTGTAGAGGATTTTTTCTGTTCCTGATTTGTCGAATTGGAAGATGATGCCGCAGCCGCCATACGGGCCCCAGCAATTCGCTTGGCCTCCAGATGTGGTGGCACCGTAGAGTTTGCCGTTCGCAATGGCGAGCGCACCCGGGTCCGATCCGTCGGGTGGACCTTCGAAGTTATAGAGTACTTTTTCTTCGCCGGTGCTCGTGATTTCATATATGGTTCCGTAGTTCCAGGTTCCGCCCGCTAAAGTTGTACCGTATAGATTTCCGCTGCGATCCCGCACAACTCCGAATTCAACAGATCGGCCGTCGGTCGTTCCATACGTGAATTTGTGCAGTACGGTGAACTTCCCGGATCGGCTGAGCATAAAGACTGTGCCACAACCACCGGGACACATCTTCTCCGAGTTGTCCAGGCCACCGCTTGCAGTGACTCCGTACAGATTTCCCTGCGAGTCATGGATGAGAGGGGCAGCGGCCCCAGGATGGGCTCCATTCGGCCCGTCAAAATTGTGAAGAACGGTTTCGTTCCCGGTTTTGTCGATCCGATAGATGGTCCCGCAGCCACCTGCGCAGCTCCCCGTTCCGCCCTGGCCTGTGGTGCCGTAGAGGTTCCCATCTATATTTTCGACAACGCCACCGACCGGCCCGAGTCCGTCCAGACCGCCCTGGAATGCGTACAGCACGGCGACTGCGTTTTTGCTAAGGCGAAATACGGTCCCATACCCATTCGGCCCGCCGCTGGAACTTGTTCCGTAGAGAGCCCCCCCTGGCCCGAGGGCCAAGGGAACGTCCGGATTGCTCCCATTAACGAACAATTGGAAGTTAAGCAGCATCGTTTCTGTGCCAGTTGCGTCGACTTCAAATGCAGTTCCATAATCAGCCTGACCGCCGGACTGGGTCGTGCCGTACATGTTTCCATCGTGATCCCGAACGATCCCCGTACCCGGTGACATGCCATCGGAGGGCGGGCCCTGGAAATTGTAGAGGGTGGTAGCGTTTGGGCTTGCGCGGTTCGAGTAGAGAAGGCAACGCCAGCGCATAGAATCAAAATCCACGAGGTCGCCGCTGATCTGTTCATACAGTCTGTCCCGGTGGAAAAAAAGAAGGGTATGGCAGGGCCGAAACGCGTCGTGAAAGTAGCACGGATTTAGAAACGCCAAGAATCAGGTAAACACCCGATGTGATGTGGAGGCCTGGAGAATCCCAACGGGCTTCGGGGCACGCGCAGCTTACCAGCCTTTTTTCTTCAGCAGTTGAACAGTTTGCTAAAAAGCCGCTCTTCGCAACATAGGGCGGGACCTCAGGTGCTGAAGGGCACGTTGATTTGGCGCAGCTTAGCGGCACGACCAAGGTCATGCCCTTCCCGAATGGCCTGGAAACAAATTTTTTAGCGAACCGCGAAGCCACCTCTTCCTTCTTAGTCTTATTGCGCACGAGTTGAGGTCGGGCCCCTTCCCGAATTGTGTTGATCAGATTTACGTTTCGGTGCCGTCGAAAATCCCCACTTCTGGCAAAACCGGCCAGAAATGGGGCACCCGAGGCGGATCGTTATTGGCGCACGCCGGTAAAACTTTGGACCGCTGAGGTCGCTGAGAAATTCTGCAGAGTTCGCGGAGAGCTTGCAGATTCGAGTCAGATGGTAGAGTTTTTGAATAGCGAGGTTTTTAGATGCACGAGTTTGCAGGAATTCGGATTCCCGGGTCGTTGGAAGAAACCATTAGTCCGCAGAACACCGCGCTCATCGTTTATGACATGCAGGTGGGGATCGTTCATCAGATTAAGAACGGGCAGCAAATCATCAATAACGTTAGCCAGATACTGGATGCAGCGCGATCCGCAGGAATTCGGACCTTCTTCACCCGTCATATGTCGCTGCCTAAGGAGTTGATGGGAGCATTTCAGTTCAAGATGGCGATGGCGTGGCAGCGAGCAGATTCACCTGAGAAGGTGAAGACCGTCTTTGGTCGGGACGATCCTGCTTTTCAGATCATTCCTGAGCTAGCGCCTCTTCCGAGTGAAGGCATTGTCGACAAGATATCGATGTCGGCGTTCGAGGGCACTTATCTGGAAATGGCTTTGCGCGATTGCGGTATACGCAGCTTCATCATTTGCGGTATAGCCCTTGAGATCGGGATTGATCCGACCTGCCGACAGGGAGCAGATCTCGGCTTCTGGCCGATTCTTGTGCAGGATGCTTGCGGCTTCGGAAACGAAGGAGCAGCGAACCACTCGATCGGTTCTTTGAAGCACATGGGGGATACCATCATCAGCGACGTGGAAACGATCTGTCGTCTCATGATCAAGAGCGCGCGATAGAGCTAGCGCCAGCGTTTCAGGTGCGGCCACACACTCGCCCACGAATCGAATTTCTTTCCTCGGCAGATGAATACGGGGACCTGCTGCTCCAGCGCCCACGGATTCGGGGCTGAAGTTCCGACGTACTCCACCTGCGAGAAATGCTGTTCCAGCACTTCTCTGCGGTCGTCGAGAACGATCATGCAGTTGCCCGAATAATTGTGCGGCCCCCAGATCCAATAGGTGCGGTCGCCGCTCATCGCGCCGGGAAGGCCGTGAGGACGTCCGAAGAAGTCGACGGCGCCGGCTTGGCCATAGTCTTGCGCGAAGATGCCGCAGTCGGCGCGGTCTGCCGGTGGAATCTGATTCCACGCGACTTCCACCTCGTCGGCGATCTCCTTCCATCCGAACTGGTCGGAGTACCACTGCGGCAGCGCCGCGCGTTCATGCGAATGCTCGTTCACCGGCAGTTTGAACGGCAGTGTCTTGGCGTAGGCGAGGAAGTGTTCGGGAGAGAAGACGGGAACGGTGATGGGGATCAGATAAATGCCGTTGATGGCGATGATCGCGGCGAGCGCCGGTTTAAGCCAGGCTGTTCCTTTTGAGCGCTCCAGCCAACTATCCAGCGCGACTGCTCCGGCCGCGAACAGCATGGGGTACACAGGTGCCAGGTAATAGTTCTTGCCGTGCTGCAGGAAGATCACGATGTAGCTGACGAGGTAACTCCAGCCTAGCACGCGATAGGGACGCAGGGGTTTCCAGAACAGCAGCGCGAACAGACCTGCGAGCCAAACTGGTCCAGCGATGGGACTGACCACCAGCAATTGCTGGAAGAACCACTCGGCTGGACCGAAGACGACGTCGCGTCCTTCTGCGCGAATGGCTCGGATCAACTGGAGGAAAGGCCAGTCGTAGTGGATGTTCCATAAAAGGTTTGGAAGGAAGACAAGGAAGGCGGCCACACCGCCAAGCCATATCCATTTGTCGAAGAAGGCGCGGCGCTGTTCGGTGAGCAGCAGGCCGATGACGACCCCTAAACCGAAGCAGGCGATCGTGTATTTCTCCTCCATGCCAAGGCCAGCGACTATGCCGAATGCGATCCAGTAACGCGGGTCGTTGCGCCGGATGGCCAGGATCACGAACTGGGCGCATCCCAGCCAGAGGTTGGGTTCAAGGACGTTGGTGCCGAGCAGTCCACCGTTCGAGAGATACTGCGGCGCCAGTGCGACACAGATCGCGGTGAGCAGAAGAGAGTAGCGACGTCCGCCGAGGAGGCGGGCTGTCGCGGCGGCCTGCACGACGAGCAAAGACGAGGCCAGAGCAGGGAGGAATCGAATGGCGCGCAGCGAGTCACCGAGGAGCACGCGGCTGAAGTGAGTGAGGAAAGGAATCAGCGGAGGCTGGTCGACGTATCCCCACTGCAGGTGATCGCCGCACGACATGTAGTCGAACTCGTCGCGGAAGTAGCCGTAGCGATTGTTGAAATAGAAATGGAGGACGAATTTAGCGATGGCGATCGCCCAGACGATGGCCATGCCAGAGGTGAGAAGAGATCTTTGTTTGGGCGGAGCAGAGACTGTGACTGAACTTGCCATTGCGCGACCATGATATCCGAGCGGATCGAAGGAGTGTGGAGGTGGTTTAGGCGGAGAGCAGGGCGGACCAGAAGCGGCCAACTGCCAGTTCGAGATCCAATGACTGGTCTGGTCACTTCGGTAACCTTCCGGACCCCTTACTTCGTTTTTCCCCTGTTTTCCTTGTGCTACCGTCTTTTTAGCCCACAAATCTAAAGAGGTTTTCGCTAGAAACGTGTCTTCCAACGACCGCAAACCGGGAGTCCACATCGCATGGACGACGGTTACATACCGCAGTGTGGCGCTGCTGATCCTGGCAGTGCTCGGCGGGATTGGCGTGTTCATGTGGTTCACCTTTCCGCAGTTCACCGGAAACGCTATTAAGAAGACCGACGAAGTCGCCAGCCGCTTGCTGGAGAAGGTCGCGGGTATGGCTCCGGCGACGGGGACGGGTGTGGTGACGGCGCAGCAGGCGCACTTCACTGCACTCGATGGCACCGTGCGGGTGAAAAAGGGGAACAGCAATACCTGGATTGCGGCGGACTATCGCGTTCCACTGGAAAAGAGCGATGTCGTCCAGACCGGTTCCGAGGGAATGGCGAAGGTCGTCTTCAATGACGGTACGAGCTACACGGTGAAGCAGGATTCACTGATCGTGATTGAAGAGAACTCGGCGAACGATCAGCAGCAGACGAATGTTGCTGTCGCGGTGAGCACGGGAACCGTGGATCTCTCGACCGCGACGTACAGCCAGGGATCGAAATCGCAAGTGATTGTGGCGGGAGCGACGGCATCGTTGTCTCCGGAATCGGCGGCGCAGGTACATAACGATCCCAATTCCGACCAGCACGAAATCTTGATGAAGAAAGGTACGGGCGAGGTCACGCGGAACGGCGAGACCGTCCAACTGGCGAACTGGGAAAAAGTCAGCTTCCAGGGGCAGCAGGCGAAGTTAGAGAAGACGAAAGAGATTGGTCCGCCAACGCCGATCGCTCCGGCGAACATGGCTCCACTGTTCTCAAATGGCGAGAGCATAAAGGATGTAGAGTTCTCATGGACTGCGATGACGAATGCGGCCGGGTACCGGCTTCGTATCTCCCGCAACCCATATTTTTCTTCTACACTCGTTGACAAAAAGGTGAGTACAGCGGCCGTCACTGTCACCAATTTGGGTGAGGGCGCGTATTACTGGATGGTGCAGTCGTACGATGCCGGCGGCAAAGAGTCGTTGGAGAGCGAGAAGAATCGGTTCACGATCATTTCCAAAGGGAAAGATTCGGATTCGATTGCACTGGACCTGGATCCGTTTGTTCAGCACGGGCACGTGATTGAAGTGACGGGCAAGACGCAGGTGGGCGCGCGCGTGATGGTGAATGGCAGCGAAGTACCGCTGGTGAACTCCGAGGGAGAGTTTCACTACTTCACGCCGCCTCTGCCGTCCGGGGAAGCGGTGATTACGGTGACCGCGCAGACTGCGGCGGGTGGAGTGAACACGCAGCAGAAGAAGATTGTGATTCAGTAAGGAACGTAATAAGGAAACGCGCCAAATGCGTGATTTATTCGCCCGCGAAATGCGCGGGCGATTCACGCAACGCGCTCAGACCCTTCGGCAGGCAAAGGGCGCCTGCCTCAGGATGACAAGGGTTAACGAGTAAGCAGGGTTGGCCGGGATCACGTAGAATAGAGGGGCCACCCCTAAAAAGATAAGGCGCCGCCGGGAAATTTCCCGGGCGGGCAGCATTGTGAGATAACGGACCGTTTTGTCATGTCAACTAATGGATTCCATTCCGCCGCGACGCGCAACCACAACCTTCGATCACTGTTCAGCATATTTTCCAGCGACTTAGCCATTGATCTTGGCACGGCCAATACGCTCGTCTACGCGCGCGGAAAAGGAATCGTCGTCAACGAACCGTCGATCGTCGCCATCAACAAAAACACCGGCGAAGTGGAAGCCGTGGGCAAAGAGGCGAAAGAGATGTTGGGGCGCACGCCGGGCAATATTGTCGCGATCAAGCCGATGAAAGATGGCGTGATAGCCGACTTCAAAGTCACTGAGAAGATGTTGAACTACTTCATCCAGAAGGCGCACAACCGCAAGATGCTGGTGCATCCGCGGATCGTGATCGGAGTGCCTTCGGAAATTACGCAGGTAGAAAAGCGCGCGGTCATGGACTCGGCCTATCGCGCGAAGGCGAGCGAAGTGCACCTCGTCGAGCAGGCAATGGTGGCGGCAATCGGTGCGGGCCTTCCGATCACGGAGCCGAGCGGCAACATGGTGGTCGATATCGGCGGCGGTACGACCGACATCGCAGTCATTTCTCTGAGCGGCATCGTCTATTCGCGTTCCGTGCGTATGGCCGGCAACCAGATGGACGAAGCCATCATGAACTATCTGAAGCGGAAATATAATCTGCTGATCGGCGAGCGTACGGCTGAGCAGATCAAGATGGAAATCGGATCGGCGCATCAGCTCGATAAGCCGCTGACCATGGAGATCAAGGGCCGCAACCTGATCGAGGGCGTGCCCAAGACCATCACCGTAGATGACGGCGAGATCCGCGAGGCTCTCAGCGAGTGTGTTTCGACGATCATGAATGCGATCCGCGTCGCGCTGGAGCGGACGCCGCCAGAGCTCTCGGCCGACATCAGCGACCGTGGCATCGTGTTGACGGGTGGTGGTGCGCTGCTGAAGAATCTTGATAAGCGAATCCGCGAAGAAACCGGGCTGCCGGTTTCGATCGCCGACGACCCACTGTGCAGCGTGGTGCTCGGCACCGGCAAAATGCTCTCCGACTTCAAGCTGCTCCGGAAGATATCGATCGAATAAAGAAAGCAGGGGCTAGGGACTAGGGGTTAGGGGCTAGAGAAACTAACCTGGTCCCTGGCCCCTAAACCCTAGTCCCTGGTTTTTTATGGAATCCGTCCTCGGCCGCTACCGCAACCTGATCGTGCTGGTGCTTGTGTTGTTTGCGCAATTGCTCGGGCTTGCGGTGCAGGTGAAACGCGGTAATTCCAACGAAGGACAAGACACGCGCCTGATTCGTATCTGGGCTGTCGGAGCGCTCTCTCCGTTTGAGCGGGGCGTGGTCTGGATTCAGAATTCCTCTCGAAACGTCTGGCACAACTACTTCTATCTGCGCGGAGTGCGCGCGGAGAATCGCCAACTCAAAGAGCAGATCGAGCAGATGCGGCTCGAACAAGTGCGGCTGACTGAAGACGCGGCGCAGGCCCGGCGTTTGCAGAACCTGCTGGGGTTCAAGGAACAATTCATCGCCAAGACAGTTGCGGCGCAGGTGATCGGTTCGAGCGGTAGCGATCTCTCGCGCATCGTCTACATCGACAAGGGTGAAAATTCCGGGATCAAGCGTGACATGGCCGTCATGACGGCTGATGGAATCGTGGGCAAGGTTCTGCTTGTGTATCCCAGTGAATCGCAGGTCTTGTTGATCAGCGATCAGTCGAGCGGTGTGGGAGCCATTCTTGATAAGTCTCGGTTGCAAGGCGTGCTGCGCGGAACTCCGAATGGCGAAGTCACGCTGGAACGCGTGATGAGCGATGAACAGGTGCAGCCCGGCGAGACCGTGCTGACCAGTGGCGGAGATCAGATTTTCCCGAAAGGGTTGCCTATTGGTAGCGTCACCAAGGTTGCGCCGGGCAAAGATCTGTTTCTGAACATTAAGATCAGGCCCGCGGCGGATCTGAGCAAGCTGGAAGAAGTTTTGGTGCTTGTTGAAAAGCAGGAACGGCAGGCGGTCGCGGACGTGCATGAGCGCGTGCGCGCAGCAGACATCCTGGCACAGCGCTTGCCGTCAGTGCCGGATAAGCCTGCTGTGGATCCGAATGCACCGGCATCAACGGCTGGATCGACTTCGGCCACAAAGCCAGCTTCTGTGGCCGGGACTGTGAACGGAAAACCCGCGACGAATACCAATGCTGCGGCTAAGCCGAATACGGGAATTGCAACGCAGTCAGTTGCTAAAAAGATTGCGCCGGCTGGACAGCAGGCGTCCGGAACTTCAGCAGTGAACGCGGCCGTGAAGCCGAAACCGATGAACAGCAGTTCGACGCAGACGAATTCGGCACAGGTTCAGGGCGGGCCAGCGATCGTCGAAGAAAAACCTGCTGCTCCATCTGTTACGCCCAAGCCCCAGACCCCTGCGCAGGATAACAGCCCTCAATAACGTGCCCATCACCTACACATCGAACGAGCAAGTTGAGGTTTATCGGTTCAGTATTCCCGTTGCGATTGGGGTTCCTCTTCTCGCTCTCTTCCTTCAGGCGTTCGTGCCGCTGCGTTACCCGCGATTTGCCGTGTATGTGGACTTGCCGCTGCTGGTGACGATCTTCTTCGCCATGGCCCGGCGGAGTCCGATTGCCGGACTGTTTACGGGCGCGATTATCGGCCTGGCGCAGGACATGCTTGGGCACAATCCGATCGGCATTTACGGCATTGCGAAGACCGTGGTCGGTTACGGGGCATCCTCGTTGGGCGTGAAGCTTGATGTAGAGAACGCCGGGGCCCGGTTTCTGGTTACCCTTGGGTTCTATCTCGTCCATTCGGCGGTCTATTTCACAGTGGCTCGCGGCATGGTCAACAGTACACAGGGTTGGAGTTGGTTACACGGAATCCTGGCGGGGCTGGTGAATGCGTTTATTGGCGTGTTCTTGTACTTCCTGCTCGACAGGTTCAAGCAGAGAACGTGAAGAAACAGTGGCCAGTTGTCAGTGGTCAGTGGTCAGCAAAACCGATCCTGCCCGTGACTTCCGTTACCCTTCCGATTAACAAGCCAGATCAACAAGGATTTACAATATTCGTAATCCGATTTCAATCCAGCGAGGATAGTGGCACGTTGCGGCCCGGAGCGCTCTCACCGCGCTTAACTGGCAACTTGCAACTGGCCACTGACAACTGATGTTCGGCCGCGACGAAAAAGTCTCCGAGATCCGCCTGACGTCGGCGCAATACATCATCCTCGGCATTTTCCTGGTGCTTGCCTATGGACTGTGGCGGCTGCAGGTGATGCAGGCCGACTACTACTCGCTCGCGGCGGAAAAGAACCGTATTCGCAACGTGCCCGTGCTTGCACCCCGAGGGAAAATTCTCGACCGCGAAGGCCGCATCATCGTCGACAACTATCCGTCTTTTTCCGCGCTGCTGTTGCGCGATTCCTCGCGCGATCTCAGCGGCGACGCGGACCTCATCGCGCAAGGACTTCACCTCGATCCGAATGAAGTGCGCGCTCGCATCAAGCGCTTTGCGTCGATGCCGCAGTACCAGCCGATTTTCCTAAAAGAAGACATCACGCCTGACGAGTTGCAGTTCATCGAGGCACACCGCAATGAACTGCCTGAACTCGACACGATCATGGCGCACCGACGGTTGTATCCACGAAATGGATTCATGGCGCACTTGATCGGATATGTCGGTGAAGTCAGCGACGACATGCTCAACCTGCCGGCGTTCGAGCTGTACAACCCGGGAGACGTCGTCGGAATTTCCGGGGTCGAGCGGCAATACAACTCGCTGCTAATGGGCAAGAACGGATCGCGCCAGGCGCTGGTTGACAGCCACGGACGCGAAGTCGGCCGACTTGGAGAGACAGAAGCAATTCCAGGCAAGCAGCTGAAGCTGACGATCGATCTCGACTTGCAGATCGCTGCAGAAGAGCAGTTGCAAGGCAAGAATGGTGCGGTCATTGCGATGGATCCGCATACAGGCGAGATTCTCGCGATGGCGAGTGGACCAACCTTCGATCCGAACGACTTTGCGGTGCGGGTTTCGCGCGATGAATGGAATAAGCTCGTCAACGATCCCGACAAACCCTTGTTGAACAAAGCGATTCAGGCACAGCTGGCGCCGGGATCGACGTTCAAGATCATCATGTCGGCAGCGGGCTGGCAGGAGGGAATCGCACAAACTCTGCACGTGAACTGTCCGGGCAGTGCTGATTTTTACGGCAGAAACTACAAGTGCTGGGTCTATTTCGAGCACCGGGCTCATGGAGCAGTGGACCTTCAGACCGCCATATATCAGTCGTGTGACGTTTTCTTCTACACCTTGGCCGACAGGCTGGGCATCGGGCGAATTGCGAAGTACGCGACCATGCTCGGATTGGGTGAGAAAACCGGGATTGATTTGCCCAACGAAGTCAATGGTGTAATGCCGTCGGAGGAATGGAAGATCCGCAACTACAAGCAAAAGTGGTTTGCGGGGGAAACCATTTCTGTCGGGATCGGACAGGGCGCGGTCGCGGTGACTCCGGTGCAGTTGATCCGCGCGATTTCGGCGATCTCCATGGGCGGGAAGATGGTGGTGCCGCACGTGACGAATCCAACGGACCTGCCGCCCGGTATAGTCGATGCCGCGCACTACACCGAAGTGAAGACGATCCCGATCAATGCCGATGGATGGAACTACATCACGGATGCGATGGTCAGAGTGCTGCAACCCGGTGGCACGGCGCCGTCGGCGGGTATCCCGGGCATAGAAATCGCAGGTAAGACCGGGTCCGCTCAGGTTGTGTCGTTGAACCTGCGTGCGAAAGTCAAGAATGCCGCGGAGTTCGCTCAGAACGGATGGTTCGTTGGGTTCACGCCGCGTCGGAATCCTGACATTGTAGTTTGCGTGCTGTTTCAGGGTGGCGAGCACGGACGACTGGCGGCTCGACTGGCGACGCAGGTGATCAAGGCGTACGTCGACAAACAACGGCGTACGCCGCAAAAAATGGTTGAAAAGCCAAAATCTCCGGGTACCGTGGACATAGGTGGGCTCTGGAGCACGCCGGAGGGCGACGGCTACGCGCTTCAGGCGGCGCGCATCGCCATGGACGTGTCGAAAAAGAAGCCGGTGTTGGCGACGGCTGCGCCAGGGATGAATTAGATAGTCCTGAGTCGCGGGTCGCGAGTCGTTAACAAAAACACAAGGTCCTTCGACTCCGCATCGGCTTCGCCTTGCGAAGCTGATGCTACGCTCAGGATGACAAAAGTTTAGTGGGAACCGGCTTTAAGGCCACTGAGAACTGATAAACGATCTTCGATGTCACGTTACGTTTCATATCGCGATTTTGATTGGCTGCTGCTGGTCTTTGTGCTCCTGATCTGCGGGCTGGGAGTGATGGAGATCCACAGCGCGACCATGCACACCAAGTTTGCCGGCGCGCATGTGAAGCAGGTCTATTGGGTTCTTGCTGGCGTGGGAGCGATGTTCCTGATCAGCCTGGTGAACTATCAGGCATTGCTCGAGCAGATTCACTGGTTCTACATCGCTGGGGTTGGGTCGTTGATGGCCGTGATGGTCTTTGGCCAGAAGTATCTTGGGGCGCGGCGCTGGATCAAGATGCCCGGTGGCAATCACTTCCAGCCGTCGGAATGGGTAAAACTGATCCTTATCCTGGCCGTGGCGAAGTACTTCGCCGAGATGCGTCAGCGGGAACTCACCTGGTCTGACGTGATTAAGGCGGGAGGGATTGTCGGGATCCCTATGCTGATGGTTCTGGCCCAGCCGGATCTTGGCACGGCTTTGACTTACGTTCCCGTCGCTGTGATGGGTATCTTTTTAGGCGGGCTGCAATGGAGGCAAGGATTAGCCATTGGATTGCTGGCCGTGATAGGAATGACTGCCGTTTTTGCGGTTCCCAGGGTTCACGTTCTGAAGTCTTACCAGAAGCAGAGATTGACCAGTTTTCTAGATCCGGAATTAGATCCGCAGGGGTCGGGGTACCAAGTTGAGCAATCCAAGATCGCTGTAGGGTCCGGGGGCATTTGGGGCGGTAAAGGCTCGCAAACACATGGAGCTTTCCTGCCAATACCTCAGACTGACTTTATTTTCGCCGCGTTTTCCGAGGAACATGGATTCGTGGGCGCTCTCGGGGTTCTACTGCTATACTTCATTGTGCTGATGCGTTTGACTCAGAACGCGCAAACAGCGCCCGACCGCGCTGGCACGTTCGTGGTGATGGGTGTGGTGGCTGTGCTTAGCTTCCATATCCTGGTCAATGTCGGCATGGTGGTTGGCTTTATGCCGGTCACTGGAATACCCCTGCCGCTGATGAGTTATGGCGGGTCTTCCGTGTTGTTTATGTTCCTGGCGCTGGGGATGGTAATGAACGTCAGAATGCGCCGCTTCGTGAACTAAGCCGTGGGGCTGGGTGAGCCAGCCAGGCAAGCTGCGGGAACATAAGGCTTTAACAGGGAAGACGGCAGGGTGCAGTTGCTGCGCATCACCGGCGAAGTCCGGAGCGTAGCCCAAAACATATCGATCGCCTCCGCGTGAAGGGGGCAATGTTACCGGCCAGCAGAGCAGCAAGGCCGGGCAGGATTGAAGCTGAGCAGCCGGGCAGGGAACGGCCCCCCGACCAGATGGTCTGAGAGTGCGGTCACAACCCCGGCGGAAATTTAACGCGATACGTGCAAAAGATTCCCAAGCTTATGCAACGGGTTCGGGCAGGGGAAAACCCCCCAGCCACATGCCGCCCCTCGTGCGGGGCATCGCCAGCTTAATCCTCCCGCGTCTTTCTGACTCCGCTCCGGTGAAGCCCGTGCGGGTTCCTTGATGAATCCGGCGGTACGGAGTGTTCAATGAACAAAGAATTGTTTGTGACGTCCACGCCTCATGAAACCAAAGTGGGGCTGGTGGAAGACGATCTGCTCGCGGAAATCTATCTTGAGCGCGAGAACGAGTACACCTTAGCAGGATCCATCTACAAAGGACGTGTCACCCGCGTGCTTCCGGGCATGCAATCGGCTTTCGTCGATATCGGCCTGGAGCGCGATGCCTTTCTCTATGTTTCCGATTTCATGGATCTGGAAGAGCACGATGACGATCTGACGGAGGTTGTTCCGGCGAATCGCGGTGTGCAGGATATGCGCCAGCAATCCGCGGCGACTCCCGTGGAGGCTACGGACGGATCGGCCGTTGAAACCGAGGCCCAGCCTGAAGCGCGCGAAGCGGGCGAGAGCGACACTGCGGAAGAAGGTCAGGCGCATATTACCGCCGAAAATGCAGAATCATCGAACGGCGGAGATGCCAATCGGGATCGTGGTTCCTTCCGTGGCGGAAGGCGTCGTCGCCGGGGAGGGCGTCGTGACAGGTTTGACCGTGGCGGAGAGCGCGGTGGCGAATCGCGGTATTCCCGGCCGGCCGAGAGTTCAACTCCACGCCCAGCAGGTCCGCCTGCGGGATACCAACCGATTTTGCTTCCTGGCGAGTCCATTTCGAAGTATTCGAGATTCTCCCAGCAAGCTGCCGCGCCGGAAGCACACCACGAAGAGAATGACGAGGTTCCGGGCGGTACGGCTGTGGAGGCGGTTGCGCCTTTGGCCGAAACTTTCCCTGAGGATGAACCGATCTTTGCGGCGGCAGAAACCGTTGCTGAACCGGTCGAGGCGCAGCCTGAAGAAGTCCACGAGCCTGCAGAGTCTGCCTCAACCTCGACAAGTTGGAACCGTGAATTCCGGCGTTCGGAGGATGTCAGTTCCCCTGTTCTGGAGTGGTCTGAGGAAGCTCATACGACTCTTGAACGGCATCCTGAAGTTCCGACCCAGCCAGAAAGCGTGCAGGAATCGGAACTCCGTGCTCATGAGCACGAGAGGGAAGCTGAGGAGCGCAGGTTCGAGATTTCAGAACCGCATGCGCGGTCCGAGGAGGCGCCTGCTTTTGCCGCTCCGGGCACGATGGAAGAGGAGACCATCGAAGACGAGGAAGCTGATACGGTTCACTACGAGTCCTCGGCGGACGAAGGGTATGACGAGTTTGAGGAAGAGACGCACGCGGCCGATCAGCACGAGCATCTGAATGGCGATGCGCGCGAGGCTGTAACGGAGATCCACGCAGACTTGATGGCTGAAGCCGGAGCTGTGCAGGCGCCGGAAGCCACTCCCGCGGAAGGTGAAGAAGACAGCGAAGAACTCGAGCTCGAGGAAGCACAGGCGCAGGCTGAGGCGCTGCTCGACGCCGAAGCGCGCGGAAACGGGACTGTCGATGCGCGAGCTGAAGTGCGTGCTCCCTCGGCAACGGCGGGTTACACGCAGCGCTCACAACGGCGGGACCGTGGAGGATATGAGCGGCGCGGCGGCGACCGCGGTCGTCGAGGAGGTGGAGCACGCCGCTTCCGCCGGCGTGAGTCTCAACCTGTTCCACTGATCAGTGATCTGCTCAAGGAAGGTCAAGAAATCCTCGTCCAGATCGCCAAGGAACCGATCGGCAAAAAGGGCGCGCGCATCACTAGCCACATCGCGCTCCCCGGACGCTTTTTGGTTTACATGCCGACGGTGAACCACACCGGCGTGTCGCGGAAGATCAACTCAGAAGAAGAGCGGCAGCGTTTGAAGCGGATCATCCTGAGCGAGCGTGAAAACGGGCACGGCGGATTCATCGTCCGGACGGCCGCCCAGAGTGCCACGGAAGATGAGTTGCGCGCGGACATTCGCTTCCTGAAGGGACTCTGGCAGGACATCAAGAACCGAGCCGAAGCGTCGAAGCCTCCGGCACTTATCTATCACGATCTCAATGTGGTGGAGCGCGTTCTGCGCGATCAGGTTACTGCCGATTTCAACGTTATCTGGGTAGACAGTGAGGCGGAGTACGAGCGCATCCTGCGCTTCTTTAACCGTTTCCAGCCGAACATGGTCAAGCGGGTGAAGCTCTACACCAAAGAGACTCCTCTATTTGAGCAGTTCGGGCTGCAAGATGAAATGAACAAGGCGCTCAAGTCGAAGGTCTGGCTGAAGAGCGGTGGGTACATCGTCATCAATCAGACCGAGGCACTGGTCGCGATCGACATCAATACGGGCAAGTACGTCGGCAAGACGCAGCGGCTGGAAGACACGATTGTCAAGACCAACGTCGATGCGATCAAAGAAATCGTGCGGCAGATCCGACTGCGCGACCTGGGCGGCATCATCATCATCGACTTCATCGATATGGACGAGCGTCGCAATCGGCAACGCGTGATGCAGGCCCTGGAAGAGGAATTGCGGCATGACCGGGCTCCGTCGAAGACGCTACAGTTCAACGATTTTGGACTGGTCGCGATCACTCGCAAGCGCGTGAAACAGTCACTGGAACGGACGATTGGAGCGCCGTGTCCGTATTGCCAGTCGACCGGATACGTGAAATCGGTGACGACGATCTGCAACGAGATCTTCGTGGAGATGCGGAAGATCGCCAAGCACCTGGAGCATGAGGATGTCATGCTGCGCGTGCATCCGGATGTCGCGAAGGAACTGAAGGCCAACAATGCACGTCTGCTGAATGAAATGGAAGAGATGACGAAGCGGACAATCATTGTGAAGAGCGATCCGGCGGTGCATCAGGAGCAGTTCGATATTAACTAGCTGCGAGTCGTGAGCTACGAGTTGTGAGTGGGACGGGCTTTGTGCCCGTCCTTTTTCTGATCGAATATAGGGGTACATCTAAGCGAGTTACAGAGAGAGAACACCACGGGAAGAGAATCGGCGCACGGAAGAAGCGCGGAATCCGGGTGTTTTCTTGTGATGAGCCTCTCTCGAATGAAGATGTCAATCGGACAATCGAAACGATTCGACGGAAGCGCGAACGAAGTTTTCTTGGGAAACTAAGAACTAGCTGACGTTGGCGAAGGTGCTTGCGGCGATGTCGGATTGCTGGCGCAGTTTCTTGGCTGATTCGTGGATGGAGCGTCCGGCGGGGCCGGAGCCGCCCTGCTCGGCTGTCTTCGCTACGCTGCCCGCTTCTTCAGCGGCAGTGCTGGCCATATCGAGCAACACTACGATCGAGTCGGCATGCAGTTTCCAGATCGATGACATCTTCTGGCTGCGCTTGAGTTCTTCGAGTTCTGTGCTGATGCGGGCGCAGATCGAGACCAGGCGAATCAGGGTCCGCGCCACTTCGGCGCGCAGGCTCTTCTCCTCAAGGAAAGCGGCGCTGTAGGCGTCGGCTTCGGCAGTCGTCAGCGTCAGGTTGAAGAACCGCATGGGAACGATCTGGCGATACTTGGGATCGGCCACGCGTACGAACACCCGAATCGATTCTTCCACGCGGCGAAGCTTCGTCTCTTCTGCAGATAGCTGTTGGGCCGTAATTGCCGGTGGCTGAAACACTGCTGGAGCCGCCGGAGCCTTGGCCGCTGCCGCTTTTGCAGCTTTCGGTGCTGCGCCGGCACCGCTTGCGCCTGAGCGCGATCCCTGGCCCGCCGGTGCGATCAGTGAACGCCGGATTGGCGGACGGCGGTCCAGTTCCTTCTTCAGCTTCGACACTCGACGGAACTTCTCGGCCGTGCTGCCATAATCGGCTTCGAGCAACTGCTTTTCTTCGATCGCTGCGACGTGTTCCACGGTGACTTCCACACCGTCCACGGTCGTCAAGATCGTCCCGCCCATTTCTTCCAGCGCTTGTCCAAAGGTCTTGATTTCGCTAAGAGCCTTCACGAACAGTTCGTCGAATTTCTTTCCAAACGATGAGTTGTAAGCCGCGACCGTCGCCAAGACTCCAGGATGATAGAAGGACGAATCCAGCCACTGCTTAAGTTCGCGCACACGTCCCACCATGCCGGAATCGATCAGGGCATTGAAGTCGCGGAAGCGCGAGACTTCTTCCAAAAAGGGATCGAAACGCCGCAACAATTGAACGTGTTCTTCGGGCAGCGAGGGCACGTCGGTATCGGCGAGAATTTCGATCAGCGCGATTTCGAACGGTGACAGAGGCAGTGCGCCGTCGAGGCCGTAGCCGCTCTGCTCCCATTGGCCGGGTACGCGTGGATGGCGATACAGGAACGTCGCGACCAGGTCGGTTTTGTCGCGATTGATGTCATTGACTTCCCGCCGCCGGACAAAATACCGCAAGAGCCCTTCAGCCACTTCGGAGTCGGTATCAGGAGTCAGGGCCTGGCGCAGCATGGCCGGCGTGATGGCCATATCCAGCAGGTGCAGCCAGCGGTACATCCGCGCAAGAGTGTTGGGCAGTTCGCGGTCGGTATGGCGTAGAGCGTCCTCGTCGAGGTCGCGCGGAATCGGCACGTCGCCGCCGAGCGTGTCCCGCAGAAGCTTCTGGTAGAAGCCCTGGACCGTCGCCAAAATGGCTAATTCAAACCGAAGATCTTCGGCCAAAAAAGTCCCTCGTAACCGCGTGCACTGGATAAAACTTTACTCACGTTCAAGTAAAGCGAAAAGGTTACCAACGGTGCAAGTTACCTCTGGTGTGGATTTGGAAGGGGAATTGAAGCGGGAATTCCGGAGGTACATGAACTTCTGGCGAGCCGTTGGCACGGTAGGGATTCTTGGACTCCGCAGATGCTCGCGCTTCGCTTGAGCATCTGCTCCGCTCAGAATGACAATTCGTAGATTCGAATCAGAAAACCACCGTTTTATTGCCGTAGACGAGTACGCGGTTTTCTACGTGAGAGCGCACGGCGCGCGAGAGGACGACTTTTTCGAGGTCGCGGCCTTTGCGGATTAGGTCTTCGACCGTGTCACGGTGGGAGACGCGGACTACGTCTTGCTCGATAATCGGGCCGTCATCGAGGACCTCGGTGACGTAGTGGCTGGTGGCGCCAATGAGCTTGACGCCGCGCTCGAAGGCTTGATGGTACGGACGCGCTCCGACGAAGGCTGGGAGAAAAGAATGGTGAATGTTGATGATGCGCTGTGGATAGCGGTTTACGAAATCGTTTGACAAGATCTGCATGTAGCGGGCGAGCACCATGAAGTCCGGCTTGTGCTCGTCGATCAGACTTTGGATCTTGGCCTCGGCGGCTTGCTTGTTGTCTTTTGTGACTAACACGACTACGTAGGGAATCTTGTAGAAGTTGGAGATCGCTTCATTGTCAGCGTGATTGGAAATGACCAGCGGAATCTCGCAGGCGAGTTCTCCGCTCTGATGGCGGTAGAGGAGATCGACGAGACAATGATCGTATTTCGAGACGAAGATGATCATGCGCGGGCGATGATCGGACTGGGCGAGACGCCATGTCATTTGAAACTTGTCGGCGACCGGAGCAAAGTGCTTCGCAAAATCTGCTAGCGGGACGTCGAAGTCTTTGGGATCGAATTCGACGCGCATGAGGAAGAGTCCGGATTCCTCGTCGGCGTGTTCGTCCGCGTGCAGGATGTTGCCGTTGTGGCGGAAGACGAAGTCGGCGATGGTGGCGACTTCGCCCTTGGCGTCGGGGCAAGAGACGAGGAGGATGGCGGAGGGTTTCATGGCTTGTTCGAGCCACTCTTAGGCGAGGTTGCGTCGTCAAAAAATATCTTAGTAGCTCTAAGAGTACTCATCTCTGAGTCGTTTGCCGTTACAAATAGCCAGATCAACCAGTAATCCCCTGCCTGCATTGCCGAAATGGAGACCTGGAGATTCTGGTTGGTTGTTGTAGAGGTGTCGTGGACTGAGATAGATATCCGCTGAGATATTTGTAAGAACACGCGTCCGGCGTATTCGACTGGATGAACCTTTGGCAGGGTGGAGTCAGTTAGAGGCGGAGTATCGATGAGAGCCTCAATAGTATTGACGGTCTTTTCGGTTTTCTCGCGATCTCCGGCTGAAACTGGAAACTTAGGGCCACCGACACAGGTCGGATCAACTGCAAAGAGAGATGCCATTGAAACAAACCCATCGGGACGCATTCCCTCCGGGTGTTGCGTGACGAATAGCAAGTTGGTAGAGCACCGCGGAGTTCCTTTAGGAGGTTTCTTGTCCGATGGACTATCCTTCAACCCAAACCTGTGCTCAGGGACTGTCGCCTTGCCTATAGTCCATCCCGCAGGGAATTCGTACGAAAAACCTAGTTTTGCATTGTGGTAAGTATTACCTGAAATCTCCCCGGCACTGACAGTCCGCACTCCTTTGCTTTCCTGGGGGTGACATGGGACCAGCCAAGCGCACAAGAGCGATGCTACCGCACTCCAAAACAAACCTTTATTCATTTGCGCGATTCTCCTGGGAGAATGACCTGAATCCGGGCGTCATTCTACCGGCGAAGGGCCCGCAGAATTTCCCTCGCGGCGTTTGCGCCTGAGCCGCCTGTTAAGCCTGCGCCGGGGTGGGTGCCGCTGCCGCAGAGATACAAGTTCTCGATGGGCGTGCGGTAGCGTGCCCAGTCGAGCAGCGGACGCATGGTGAAGAACTGATCGAGCGCCAGGTCGCCGTGGAAGATTTGTCCGCCGGTGAGACCATATTTCTCTTCGAGGTCGTGCGGCGTGATGATTTTGTGCGTAAGAATCAGTTCCGGCAGGTTTGGCGCGTACTGGGTGAGAGTCTGGACCACGGTCTGTCCGAGTGCATTGCGTTGTTGCTCCCAGTCACCTTTCAACCTGTACGGTGCGTACTGCATGTAAACCGACATCACGTGCTTGCCGTCGGGCGAGAGAGTTGGATCAGTTAGCGACGGAATCGTTGCTTCCAGATAAGGCTGGCGCGAGAACTGGCCATACTTCGATTCGTCGAAGGCGCGTTCGAGATAGTCGATCTCGTTGCCGATGTGGATGCGTCCGCGCAAGGCAGAGGAATCGCCGTTCTTGAGCGCGGTGAACTTGGGCAATCCCGACAGCGCCAGGTTCACTTTTGCCACAGTGCCGTTGCCGCGATAATTCTGCAGTCGCTGCACAAAATCCGGGGAGAGATGGACGGGGTCCGTCAGCTTCAACAGCGTGCGTTTCGGGTCGGCGTTGGAGATGACTGCTTTTGCCTGGATTTCTTCTCCCGTCGAAAGCAGAATTCCGGTTGCAGCGCCGTTTTGCACGCGAATCTCGATGACTTCAGCCCCAGTCCGAATTTCTGCGCCGACAGCTTTCGCAGCGGAGGCCATTGCTTGCGTAACTGCACCCATGCCTCCGGCGGCGAACGAAGCTGATCCCGCTGGATGGGAATCACCTGCCGCGCGGATTAGGAGAACCAGTGCGCTTCCTGCAGACCACGGCCCGAGGAAGGTTCCGAAAACGCCACGTGCCGCTATCACTGCTCGCAACAATTCAGTTTCGAAATATTCCGAAGCCAGATCGGCTACCGCCATCGGTCCCCAGCGCAATAGGCGGAACATATCTTTCTTGCCGAGTTTACGGATGGCGCGTCCGGTCTGCAGCATGCTCCAGAGATCGCCTCGGCTTGGGTTGTCAATATCCGGAGGCGTTGTGGATAGCGCATCAGCAATGACTTTGCTGATCTTCCCGAGCGATTGCTGGAATTCGGCGTACTTCGCGGCGTCTTTTTGCGAGAAGGCGGAAATTTCCTGCGAAGATTTCGCGGCGTCTTGATAGAGCGTGAGAGCGCGGCCGTCCGGAGTCAGTGCCGTAACGCAGGCATCCGGCGTGATCGTCTTCAGACCGTGCTTTTCGAGTTGCATGTCACGCACAACATCAGGACGGATTGGGCCGGCAGTGTGCGCGAGTGTCGAGCAGCGAAAGCCCGGATGAAATTCATCCGTGACCGCGGCGCCACCGACTTGTGCACTGCGCTCGAGGACTAGCGGCTTGTATCCGGCCTTGGCGAGATAGAAGGCCGTGATCAGGCCGTTATGGCCTCCGCCGATGATGACGATGTCGCGTGAGGTATTGGTCATAGGGAGTCGTGTCTGATGTTCGGGAGAGAATGCCTTGACGCGATCGTTCCGCTGCCAGCGGTCGCGGGATCCTTCGACTGCGGTTTTGCTTCGCTCATCGCGAAGCAAAATCCTCGCTGAGGATGACAGACTTGAGGGATATGTGCAGAATCGATACGCATAGAGCTACGCTGCCTTGATGTCTTTCAAAATTTCGAGCGCCGCGAGGCGTCCGTTTGCGCCCATGATGCCACCTCCAGGGTGCGTGGCCGATCCGCACATGTACAAGTTTTTGATCGGGGTGCGGTACTGCGCCCAGCCCGGTACCGGGCGCAGGAAGAAGAGTTGCTCCAGTGAGAGTTCTCCCTGGAAGATGTTGCCTTCACTCAGTCCCCACTCGCGCTCGAGGTCGAGCGGAGTGACCACCTGCTTCTGAATGATGATGTCCTTCAGGTTCGGCGCGTACTCGGAGATCGTGTCGACCACCGTATTGCCGAATGCTTCTTTCTCACTGTCCCAACTGAGTCCAGGGGCGAGCTTGTAGGGCGCATATTGCACGAAGCAGGACAGCACATGTTTGCCCGGAGGGGCGACCGATGGATCAGTCAAGGACGGAATCACCATGTCTATGTAAGGCCGCTTCGAGAAGTGTCCGTACTTTGCGTCGTCGTACGCTCGCTCCATGTACTCGACTGCGGGTGAGATCGAAATCGCGCCGCGCAGGTGAGCGCCGGGGCCCGGCATGCACTTGAAATTCGGCAGGGCATCGAGCGCCATATTCACCTTGCCGGATGATCCACGGAATTTGTAGCGATTGACTTCTTCGAGGAAATCTCCGGGCAGGTGCTTCGACTCGATGAAGCGCGTGAAGGTGAGGCGAGGATCGACGCTTGAGGAGATGACGTCGGCGTAGACTTCATCGCCGTTCGAGAGCACTACGCCCTTGGCTTTGCCGTCCTTGACGATGATCTGCGAGATGCCCGATTGGGTGCGGATTTCGACTCCGGCCTCGCGGGCTGCGTCGGCGATCGCATTTGAGATCGCGCCTGTGCCGCCGCGAGCGAACCCCCAGGCGCGGAAGGCGCCGTCGATCTCACCCATGTAGTGATGGAGCAGAACGTAGGCGGTCCCTGGCGAGCGAACGCCGAGAAAAGTTCCTATGATTCCCGAGGCCGACATCGTAGCTTTGAGCACGTCGGTCTCGAACCATTGATCGAGAAAATCGATGGCGCTCATGGTCATGAGCTGGACCTGGTTGTATTTGTCGTAACTCGACATGCCCTGGAAGCGGCGTCCGATGAAGAGGAGTTTCATCAGTTCACGCGGGTTCAGCGTGGTCGGATCGGGCGGGACCATGCTCAGGATCGGCTTCACGAAGCGGCACATGGCCTGCATGGCTTTGCCGAATTCGTCGTAAGCCTCGGCGTCAACTCGTGAGTGGCGGGCGATCTCGCGATGCGTCTTGCCGTGGTCGTTCACGCGCCAGAGATAGTCGCCACTCGGCATCGGCGTGAATGTGCCGTCGAGCGGCAGGATTTCGAGCCCGTGGCGGGGAAGGTCGAGATCGCGAATAATCTCAGGCCGCAGTAGCGAGACGACGTACGAGCAGACGGAGAACTTAAAACCCGGAACGATCTCTTCGGTGCAGGCAGCGCCGCCGAGGACGTGACGGCGCTCGAGTACGAGCACTTTCTTTCCGGCGCGCTGGAGATAGGCGGAGTTCACCAGACCGTTGTGTCCGCCGCCGATGACGATGACATCGTATTTGTTGGAACCAGCCATTCGCTTGTTAGCTCCTAGCTGCTAGCTTCTAGCCACTAGCTATTGCGCTGAGATTTCAGGAAACGTAATGATACTCGTGCCGATGGGCACGCGGAAACGATCAGAGACCGCTGGGCAGGACTGTCCAGCTTCTGAGCAGGCTGCACGAGATGGGCAGGATGGAGCGCATCAATGACTCGAAGTCGAATCGGTATTCTAGCGGGAACGGTCCAATTTGTCTGCTGATTTCGGCGAGGCGGTGACTGGCAGTCATCCCGCGCACGTATTGCCGCGTTGTTGCGGACGTGAATATAATCCAGAATTCTAGATCTCCCTTGGTGTTCCTTCGTGTCCTTTGTGGTTTCAAAAGCTTTAACCACTAAGGACACGAAGGTTCATGAAGGACTGCTGAGGAAACTAACTTGCCTATCGGGACTGCATTTCACGAGAGAACTTTTCCGCTTTGCCAGAGCCTGAACTACCGCGAGTGGTCGGGATATTACACGGTCAGCGTGTATGAAGTGCATCACGAGCACGAGTACAACGCAATCCGAAATGCGTGTGCGCTGATCGATATCTCGCCGCTCTACAAGTATCTGATCACCGGCAAAGACGCTACCCGCCTGGTCGATCGCGTCATTACGCGCGACATTAACAAGGTGAAAGTCGGGCAGGTGATTTATTGCTGCTGGTGTGATGAAGAGGGAAAGGTCATCGACGACGGAACGATCTCGCGTCTCGCAGAGAATGTTTATCGCTGGACTGCGGCCGATCCCAGCCTGCGGTGGTTTCGGCAAAATGGCCTGAACATGGATGTGCAGATTGAAGACATTTCCGAGAAGACGGCTGCGCTCGCGCTGCAAGGCCCGACCTCGGCGAAGCTGCTGAAGGCTGTCGCCGAAGCTGACATCGCGAACCTGAAATATTTTCGGGTGACCAGCGGCAAAATCGCGGGGATTCCCGTCGATATATCCCGTACCGGGTACACCGGCGATTTGGGATACGAAATCTGGATGCCATGGAAAGATGCAGTCAAGGTATGGGATGAACTTGCGGCAAAGGGCAAGCAGTTCGATTTGCACGCGGCGGGGATGTTGGCGCTTGATGTTGCCCGCGTGGAAGCGGGATTGCTGCTGATTGAAGTTGATTACATCAGCTCGAAAAAAGCACTGATCGCGTCGCAGAAGTACTCCCCGTATGAGTTGGGCTTTTCGAAAATGGTCCATCTGGAGAAAGAGAACTTCATTGGCAAGCGTGCCCTTGCGCGAGACGCGAAGAACGGCGTGCCGCGGCAGTTTGTCGGACTTGAGGTCGATTGGACCGATGTGGAGCGGCTCTATGAGCGTTATAGCTTGACGCCTGCCGCCCCGGCGCAGGCATCGCGCGTTGCCGTGCCCGTCTATTCCGGAGACAAACAAGTCGGCAAGGCGACAACAACGAGCTGGTCACCTACGTTGAAGAAGATGATCGCGCTGGCGAGTCTCGAGACGGAGTATTCGAAGCCCGGTACGTCTTTGCAGATGGAAGTTACGATCGAGGCGATCCGGCTGAAATCGAACGTGAAGGTGACCAATCTACCGTTCTTTAATCCGGCAAGAAAAACGGCGACGCCCGTCTAGACGCAAAGCAAAACAGAGAGATTATGAGCACGCGGGTTGAGCGGCGAACCGTCGACCTTTCCAGCTACCCCGATCTGGTGGTCGTTTATCTCGGAATGCGGGTGAATCGCGTCACCGGGATCAAAACGCTTTTTGGATTTGGGCCAAAGATCTCTGCCTCGGTCAGTGAGCAGCCTGATGGTCTGCTGGCGCACGAGAATTTCCTTTTTTCTCTTTTTCCGATGCATGCTGGAATGCGGCAATATTGGCGCGATCCGGACTCCTTGTTGCGATGGACACGGTCGGATCCTCATCGTCAGTGGTGGACGCAATTTTTGAAGGACTCGGGGGGAACCGGCTTCTGGCACGAGACGTATTTTCGCCGCGGTGGCATGGAAGCCATCTATGACGATATCGTGCCGCAGATTGGATTCATGCGGTTCGCTCCTGTCGTCCCTGCCCGCGGACCAATGTTCGGCGCTTCGGCCCGTGCGGGCAAGGAACATGGCGGCGATCCCGTGATCTCGGAAAAGGAGCTGTACGACGATTTGCAGAAGAGCAAGGCAGTCTAATTCAGACCTGCACACGGTGTGGCGATTCATTCTCTGTACGCCTTTTGCCCGCTAGATAAATCCATACTCCGATCAGCAGCAGGGCTCCGCATCCACCCACAATCTTGAAAACTGCGAGCGGCTTGTTGGGTTCATCCGGCTGCGGGATCAGAGACAGTGCGATCGTTAGCATTGTTGTGCAGAAACCGAGAGAGGCAATGACTTTTGCCATCAGCGCTCCTCCCGGCACCCGGATCACGTGCGATCCTGCCGGTTCGCTTTGCAGCTTGATCATCGCCGCGAACAGATACAAGTACGGGATGAAGTATGTGATCACCCCCATGCTGACCAGTACGTCATAAGCGCCCTTCACGCTGGTTCCGGTTTGTCCCAGGAAGATAAACACCACTCCGAGGACAAACTGTGTGAGAAGCGCAACCCATGGTGTTTTCCATCTTGGGTGCAGGTGTCCGAATGCTGGCGGTAGAAAGCGGTCGAGGCCTGCGACGAATGGAAGCCGCGCCACGGCGGCGAGGTAGGCGCCGGCAGCGCCGATGTTGCTGAGCGCAATTAGAAAAGCCGCGAGCGGCAAAACGCCGGGAAAGCCTACACGGCTTGCTGTAGCGGACACAGCCTGCACCAGACCCTGCAGGCTGTTGACTTGCGTCGATGGGAGCGCCAACAGCACGCACACCGTGCCGAGAATGTAGCAAATCGTCACGGTGATTCCAGAGAAGAGGAGGGCGAAGGGAATCGTGCGGCGTGCATTTTTGATTTCTTCTCCCATGAATGACGCCGTCTCGCAGCCCCCAAACGCGAACGTCAGCACGGACCAGAAGATGATGTCGTTGAAGTGCGTACTAGGAGTCATGGAACGAACAGTGAATGGCGTGGCTGAGCCGAAGCGGTGCCAGGCGATGAATCCCATGATGATTACGATTCCCACGGGAACCCACATGGCAAGGGCACCGACGTTGTGCAACCACCTGCCGACATCGAGCCCGACGATATTGAGCAGAGTCGCGGCGCTCAGGGTAAGCAGCGCGAATACGATGTAGAACGTTGCATTGCCCGAAAGATGTTGCCATTTCGCCTCGCGCATGAACAGCACATTGCTGGCGGCGAAATATAAGACAGCAGGGAAGTAGGGCAGGTTGCTGGTCCAGTAGGTCCATGCTGACATGAAGCCGGAGAAGTCACCGAAGGCGCGCTTGCTCCAGACGTAAAGTCCGCCTTCATTAGGGTAGCGCGACGAGAGTTCAAGCACTGAGAGCGCCAGCGGCGTATAGAAGCAGAACCACGCACCCACCCAGATGACAATCGAACTCGGGCCTGCGGCCGCAGCAGTGGCGATCCAGCGGAGACTGATTCCGGTGATGACATAGAAGAGCAGGAGATCGCGGAATCCCATGACCTGCTTTGGACGATCCGGATCCTCAGCCTCTGCGATGGAAATGCCTGAAGATAGAAAGCCTATCCTGTCGGATGCTTGCTTTGGGTTCTGTGAGCCTGAGGGAGTGTCCACGGGTCAGTACGATGCGAATGTGAAAACGCCCACTGCTCGCGTTTTGTGCGGGAAGTGGGACACCCGAAGAGGAATAACACTGAACGAAACTGACCGCAAGCGAAAATCGAAAGCTAGGTGATGTCCGAATGGGATGACGCGAAATAATCTCGTAGGATGAACCGCTCACAACATTCCAGGCAGAGCCAGATCCGGCCGTTCGTGTATCCAATACCATGCTCGTCGTCGGCCTCGAATAGCTCCCAGCGACAAACGAGACAATGATCTCTTTTCCATCCATTGCTGACGAAAACGAAGTTCTCCGCATCATCTTTGAGGCCTACTTCGAATGAGACTTGACCGGTCTTGTGGCTGACGACGATATCTTGCGGCTTCCATTTTTCCCGTCGCCAATACCAGTCATACATCCGGAGCATGCTTGCCATGTCTCGCACATGTTCGGTTTTCCGGCGGATGCCATGGATTTCGATGGGACCGGCTGGGGCAGTACCACGAATCGTTCTGTAATTTGCCTGGCGCTCAAACGGCGAGATGGTTTCACTCACCTGCGTGGCGAGTTGCTCACGAATCTTTGTTTCATCGGCGCCAGCCTCATGAAGCAATTGCGACGCGAAACAGTCTCGGACTTGCAGGATTCCGAGAAAAATGTGTTCGGAACCGATGTATTTGTGGGCGAGTTCGTTTGCATTGTCAGCGGCATATTTCAGAACCTGTTGGGCACCGGGGCTCAACGGGAGATCAACGTTCGGCGGAATCGGAGTCAAATGTAGACTTCGATCGTCGATGCGTTTTCGAAGTTCGTCGGCAGTGAGTCCGGGAGTCCAAGCCAAGATATTGCTGGCTTCTCGCAGCAATCCGAGGAACAGATGTTCAGTATCAATTTGCGAGGATCCGTAATGGCTCGCTTCATAGCGAGCGAAGAAGATCACTCGTCGCGCCTTCTCGGTGTACCGCTCGAACATTGCTACTCCATAGCGGCTTCCTTGCGATTGTTGCGCTTCCAGTATAAGTATCCCGGGACGCCGACGAGCACAATCGCTGTTCCCCAGAATGCTTCGGTGGGACGGGTGATGATCGTGTTCAGCGTCCAGGCCGTGCCGATGAGGACATAGATCGCGGGAAGCCATGGATACCCAGTACAGCGATACGGACGCGGAATGTTTGGCCTTTTCCAGCGCAGCCAGAACAGTGCGATCACGGTGAGCGTGTACGACAGAACCATTCCGTAAATTACATACGTATACAACTGATCGTAACGGCCGCTGATGGTCAAGGCTGCCGACCAGATGCCCTGTCCGATCAAGCTGAATGCGGGTGTTCTCCACTTGGGATGGATCGCCGCCATTTTCCGGAAGAAGACGCCATCCTGCGCCATCGCCAGATATACCCGAGCTCCGGAGAGGGTGCAGGTCGCGGCAGCACTGAAACATGAAATGGCGATCATCAGCGACAGCCAGACCGCGGCGCGGGGCGAGAACAAGGCAGCAGCCGCCGCATGTGCAATGGTTTCATGTGTTGCGATGTCCTTAAGGGGCAGCGCATACATGTAGGTGAGATTCATTGCGATGTAAATCACGCCCACTGCAAGCACACCCAACACCATTGCCAATGGAACATTTTTTCGCGGTTCCTTCACTTCGCCCGCGACCCAGGTGATGTAAACCCATCCGTCATAGGCCCAGAACACGGCAATCAATCCAACGCCGAGAGCAGAAATCAGATGAGTGGGTGTCAGTCCCATGCTGAGTGGGACACCTTGAGATTGGAAGTTCGACCAATGTCCCTTGCCTATCAAGAAGCCCAGACAGACGAACGCCGCCATGGCCGTGAATTTCGTCCAGGTGGAGACGTTCTGGAGCAGCGCTCCCCAGCGCAGTCCGAAGACGTTGACGCACGTCAGAATGGCGATCAGTACAAGGCCGAATAAATGCGCTCGGGTGAAGGCGATTCCCCAAAACGTGACGATCACGTGTGCCTCTGATACGAGAGGAAACACTTGCCCAACGTAAGCGGCCGCCGCGACTGAGAGCGCGGCTATCGTGCCGCCATTGGCGACGCTAAAGAGCATCCAGCCGTAGAGGAAGGCGATCAGGTCGCCATAAGCCTCGCGCAGATAGATGTACTGGCCGCCGGAATCCGGGAACATGGAGCCCAGTTCGGCGAAGGCGAAGCATGCGCACAACGAGATCACCGCGCCCAGTACCCAGACCAGCAGGAATAAAGCTGGTTGCGGCAGCGGTGTGGCAATGTCTTTCGCGGTAAGAAAAATCGACGATCCGATAATGCCGCTGACGAGCAGCAGAACGGAATCGAGCAGACTCAGTCCGCGCACCAGCGTTGGTTTTCCCTCGGAGGCTGTTCGTTGTGAATCTGGGCCGGGCGCAGACAGAACTGGTGTAGGTTCCATTTATCCGATTCCGAGTTCGTCCGGTGATTCGAGTGGTGTGCCGCACTTGCGGCAGATGACGGCCGAGCAGTCGCCGCAAGTCAGAGGGTCTGTGACTTCTTCGGCGCAATTGGGGCAATAGAGCTGGCCGGGAGCAGGCAATGGATCTTGAGGGGGCGTCGCCATTCGGAGAAGAACTGTAGCACAGGAACTGCATGCGTACAGCATCACTTTGACTCATGCTTACCGTGCGTGACCAGTGGCACAGACACGGTTTGGGTTCAGGAATAAACTTACGTCCCGCAGTTTAGCGAGGAGGTATGTTTATGCGCCGGATCCGTCATGTTCAGGAAACTCCGGGCGATATTGAAGTGGCAGTCCTGAAACTCACAACGGCAGAGCACGATGAGTTGCATCGTGGACCAAAGCAATTTGTTAACAACCATAAGGAGCATTTTTTCGGAGAAAATGTAGATGTAAGGGAGGTTGTGCTTAATCCAAAGTCACATCCGAAGCCAATTTCGGGTTCCACGGCGTCAGCCAGCACAGCCGCTACGCCTCAGACCGAGACCTGGATGAGCGTAATCATTCACCATCCTGCATGCGCCTGCGTTGGTACCTGCATGCCAATCACGTAGATTTAATCTAAGGCGAGAGCCCCATTCGCATTGCCAGGCTTCTGAAACGTTCGTCGGAGCGAAGAGAGTCAAAGCTCGGGTCCACTTTGATCCCGGCCAAATAGAGGTCTCGCTCGGCATAGGCCTTTTCGATCCATTGAAAGGCATTATTTGTCTCTCCCAGGGCGGCATACAAAACCGCAATGAATGTTGGAGGAATGTACGCCGTCCGGGAGCGTTTTAGCAGGTCCTCAAGGATCTTGCGCGTTTCTGCGCGGTTCCCGTTTTTGGCATACGCTTGACCCAATAACACCGCCCAGAGAGGTTGCTCGCCGGAGAGGGTCCATGCCTTTCTCGCTTCGTCCGCTGCCTTTTGATACTGTCCGGTGCCGATATACGCCCAACTCATGCAGGCATGCGAGTTTTCATCGTTAGGCGCCATCTCGAGCGACTTCTGGCAATATACGAGCGCCTCATCGTAGCGGCGTGCGCAATACAAGTTCCACGCCGCAGTGGTGCTCGCCAAGGACAGAGGATCAAGTTGTTGAGCGATGGATATTTCGGCTAGCGCTTCGCTGGTCCGTCCCATCGCAATCAGGAAAACGGAATACATGCGATGTGCCTCGGCATCGTTAGGATTGAGTTGAAGGGCGCGTTGATATTCACGATCAGCGGCATTCCAATTCCAGTCTCCATAGAAGTAAACGGTAGCCAGCGCTGTATGCGCATGCGCCAGACTTTCATCTAAAGCAATCGCCTTGAGCGCGTAATCGCGAGCCTTCGGCATGGAGACTCGCGAAGGCATGCTTATATCGTTCCAGTACGTGTCGGCCAACCCCGCGTACGCCGGAGCGTAGTCAGGATCGATCTTGAGTGCTTCCTCGAAGTACTGACGCGCCTTGGTGATTTGCTCGGCAGTGCCAAATTGAAGAAACCTGCCTCGGAGATAGGCTTCTTGCGCCGCTGGTTGCACGGAACGTGGTGCCTTCAATCGGCTGTCGTCCTGTATCGCGCTGCTCTTGATTTCGGTGGCAATCTCCATGGCTAGTTCGTGCTGCAACTTGAGTAGATCGCCGAACTGATTCTCGTAGCTGTGGGACCAGAGTTGACGGTCTTCGGGACCATTCATCAGGCGCACGGTCACACGTACGGTGCTCCCCGAGTGGAGGACGGATCCTTCGATCAGCGCTTCGACGTTCAATTGCCGAGCGATCTCCTGCAATGGCTTCCGCTCGGACTTGTAGCGGACCACAGAAGTGCGGGAGATGACTCGATCCAGGATCTTCATCTGCCCGAGATCGGTGATAAGAAAGTCCGTCATGCCATCTGCCATGTACTCCTGCTGAGGATCTCCTGAAAGATTCGCGAAAGGAAGGACGGCGAGCGACTTGATTTGTGCATGTCCGCCGAGAGGCGCCGACCTCTCCAGGCGCCGGGCGACAAATAAAGCGAGAAGAAAGATAAGGCATGCAGCGAGGATGTAGAACGTGAACTTCACGCGCGGCCACGCTATCTCGCTGTCTCTCGGGTTGGCCTTCCTCAGGTCGCGTAGGTCCTCTGCCAGTTCTTTCGCGGACTGATATCGCCGGTCGAGATCTTTCTCCAGACATTTCAGGATGATCGTTTCAAGGCGAGGTGAAATGCCAGACCTGCTGCGGCATGGCGGAACCGGCTGTTTGTGGATGATGTCGTCCACGAGAGCCGTCATCAGCCTTTGTTCGAATGGAGGCCGACCTGTGCAAAGTTCGTAGAGAACCGCTCCTGCGGAGTAGATGTCAGTTCGTGCGTCGGCGGCCTGCCCTAAGACTTGTTCGGGAGCCATATAAGGCAGAGTTCCGGAACAATTGGCCGGGCCGTTGATACTGAGTGTCGTGGCAACTGGACTGAAGTTGAGTGTGGAGCGTGCCAGCCCGAAATCGAGAATCTTCAGGCGGCTGTCGTTGGTCAATCGGAGATTTCCGGGCTTCAGATCGCGATGTACGATGCCTTGCGTATGGGCTGCGGCCAGTCCCTCGGCCATTTGAACGCCAAGGTCGATTAACTCTCTTTCTGGAAGAGCTCCCTCACGGACTTTGTCGTCGAGAGCCTGACCCGGAACGTATTCCATGACGAGAAAATCCATTTCGTCCTGGGTGTCAAAATCCAGAACCGTTACGATGTTTGGGTGATTCAGCTTTGACAGTGCGTGTGCTTCCTTGCGGAAGAGCTGGCGGCTATGCTGGTCGGTATTCCGGGAGAGTAGTTTTAGGGCTACGCCGTGTCCGAGGTGTTCGTCATGGGCGAGAAAAACTTCCCCCATGCCGCCTTCGCCGATCTTCTCGACGATACGGTAATGCCCGAGCACGCGTCCGAGTTGCGGACTGGGGTTGACTGCCGCACTCATACAGACAGTCTCCGAACCCCAACGGGAAATCGTAGGTCCGCCCGGTTCGCGAGTCAATCAATAAAATACTGGTTCGTGCTAAAGGAGATGGAAGGCCTGATCACTGATACGATTCGAGGAGTTATGGCTGAAAAACCTCAAAGCCCCGATGAGAAACTGCAACAGGAATTCAATCGCTGGGCCGAAGCCGGCGAGGGCGAGAAGATGCGCAACCATCATCTCGACATCACTGAGAAGACACTTCGGCTGATGGGCCTGCGCCCTGGCGAGCGCGTGCTCGACCTCGGATGCGGCTCCGGCTGGGCGACTCGCCTGCTGGCACGCCTGGTTGGCGATGGTCCCGAGGGCTTTGGACAAGTAGTCGGCCTCGACGTCTCGGACGAGATGATCCGGCAGGCGCGGCAAGAGTCGAAGGACTTCGACAATATCCTCTATGTCTGGGGATCGGCGCAGCAGATTCCCTGGGAAGAGAATTTCTTCGACAAAGTGCTATCAGTCGAGTCGTTCTATTACTATCCGGATCAGGACGTGGCTCTAAAGGAACTGTTCCGCGTGATGGCCCCCAAGGGCAAGCTGTTCATTCTGATCAATCTCTACAAGGACAATCAGTACTCACTGCAGTGGGTAGATAAGCTGAAAGTTCCGGTGCATGTGCGGTCCGCGGCGGAGTATGTCGAGCTCCTGAAGAAGCACGCATTCGAGAACGTCGAATCCCGACAGATTCCCGATGACACGCCTACCCCGGATGATTACAAAACGAAATCCTTTAACAGTCTGGAAGACCTGCGGGCATTCAAGCGGGAAGGAGCGCTGCTATTGATGGCCACGAAGCCGGATCTGCGCACGCCCGCACCCGGATATACGATCTACTAACCACAAAAAAGGCCGGCTCAAGGCCGGCCCACAGCTCAAGATTCCCACTACCTAGATCTCGCTATCATCGTCATCTTTATCGTGATGCTCCCGATCTTTTACCGGGCTCATCGCATGCCCATCCTGAGCGTGACGGATTTCAATGTGACCATTCACGTTACTTAGTTTGATGTGGGCTCCGCCACTGCCCAATTCTCCCCGCAAGCTGTGCCCGACCATGTGGCTATTTACATGGAGTCCGAAATCGTTGCTGATGCCTCCTGAAACGGTGGATGCTTCCACGTCCGCATTCGAATCAGACGGAATCGTCAGCTCCAGTCCGCCGTTAACCGAATTCAGGTCAACATCTTTTCGCGAGAGCTGGCTGAACCGTGCGTCCATGCGGCCGTTAATGGTAGAGAGCTTGGCATGGCCTGACAGATCACGAGCCTCCAGGTGACCGTTAATGCAAGACGCACGAACTTCGCCGCTAACGCCGGTTACGTCCAAGGCCCCGTTGATGAGTTTGATCTCGTCCAGAGCGATGGTGCGCGGCACGGTCAGCGTATATTCCACGCTTGCGGGATTGTTATGCGATCCCCAAGTCCAGTTGTGATCATGCTCTGGATATTTGGTGCGAATCGAAACGTAGTCTTTGCCCGCACTAACCTCGATTTTGGCCTCGTCAAGACGCTCTTTGGTGTCGGCATACTTGATGGCGTCAACCTTGACCTCGCTGCGATCCCAACTGGAAATGTGAACGTCACCGTTGATGTTGTCCAACTCAACGTGGCCGTCCGCCGAAATTACATAGGTCTGATGAAACTCCTCGGTTAACGCTCCTCGATGGTCAGAGGCGTGAGCGCTAAGGGCAAACGTCAGCAGTGCGCATAAGGTTCCGAGCGTGGCGCCCAGCCAGGCAGGGGATCGATGACGACGGTTCATATTCCCTCCGTTTCAATGCGTTAGACGAATACAGGTCAAAAATGTGAGTCCTTGAAGCAAAAATTGTGTTCGCCTGTTTCTGTTGAGAAAAGCGTTACCTCAGTGATGTTCCCTTCGGTACCCCTCTGAACGACAATTTTGGCAACAGTCCGTTGTGGGGTCATCTTGTTTGTAGTACGCAAAAATGCCGCCGTCTGTTCACGGAAAACTGTCTTGCGGATGGGGATGGGGGTACTTCTTTGGCTTTTGCTAAGAGGCGTTTCCATATCCCAGACCGAGACCGATAAGCCCGTTCCCATTCTCACTGGGAACATAGGAACATTCAGTTTCGTTACGGGCGGACATAACGTCATCGACACGCAACTAAACCCCGTACTGCTCGTGCCTTTGGGGGATAAATGGCTGATCGAATCCCGCGCCGAGTTTGAAGGAGAGTTCCAACGCCCGGAGGGGGGCGGTCCATACGGGGGGCCCGTCGAAAAGCACGTCGACTATGCCCAGGTTGACTACATTGCTAACCGGTATGTCACGGTCACAGCGGGCCGTTTTCTCACACCCTTCGGAATCTTCAACGAGCGCCTTTACCCGGTATGGATTCGTTTCTTGCAGCCGGACCCTTTGATTTATCCGATTCGAACTGCGCCGAGTGATGGCGCGATGTTCCGCGGCGGCTTCCCGGTAAGTCCAAAGGCCAACGTCAATTACGCAATCTACATTTCCGCCACAAGGATCGGGATCGACAGCGTCGACTCCGAGCGTCACGTTGGCGGACGCATGGGATTCTTTTTGCCCGGACCCCGTCTTGAAGTCGGCGGGTCATGGCAACGAACTCTGCAGGATTACCGGAGAACTGCTTTCGGCTTCCACACGGGATGGCAACCGGCCAAGCTGCCCATGAGTATTCGCGCGGAATATGCGCATGCCTACGAAGGCAGCGGCTACTGGGCGGAAAGCGCGTACCGGTTGAGCCAGGTGCATGTCTGGCAGAAGGGGATGCGACGAACAGAAGTGGTCGCCCGCGCGCAGCAGTTCTTTGTGGGAGCGATTGGCGCCAACGCGGAGGCCGATTACGACCTTCCCGATGTGAATATGCGCGAGGCAGATTTCGGTGTGAACTATTTCTTCCGCGATGGGCTGAAGGGAATTGCCAGTTACGGCCGGCAGTTCAGTTCCGAGGGGAACTTCAACCAATGGAGCTTCGGACTGGCATACCGGTTCCTTCTTCCGCTCGGCAGGGTAAGCGGCGCGCAGGGGGTGCAATGAAGATCAGATATTTGATTGCGGGCCTGCTCTGGACGCTCGCGATGGCGAGCACAGTATTCGCGGGATCGCGTTCCGCGAAAGATGCGCCTGCCACTCCTGTCGTGCAATCGGCAGAAGCAGACAACATGCGAATTGAGGGGGAGAAGCGATACCACGCGAACTGCGGCCGCTGTCACGCGGCGCCTCAGAAATTTCCGCCGCGAATGATGGCAACTGTGCTGCGTCACATGCGGGTGCGCGCCACCATCACCGACGAAGATCGACGCCTGATTCTCTTCTACATGACGCAGTAATCCACAAGGACAAACTTTCTTGATGACTTTCACCTCCATTGTTCGGCTCTTCAAGACGGCGTCTGTACTTTTGCTCTTGGTAGTTGCTGTTCCCATGGTCTGGGCTCAGGCACGAGTCATCGAGCTGACCGCGGACAAAGATAGTCGATACAAGATCACCGGCATGCGCACGCCAGAGATCACCGTAAGGGCAGGCGAGCAGATCGTGTTGCGAGTTACCGCAAACCGCGGCAAGTCATGGAACCGCGACGGCTCGATCCATGGCTTCACTCTGCTGCGGGCTAAAGACCGCACCAGGGTCGACGGTTGGGATCTCCTGTTCAAGCCCGGCAAGCAGGAGTTCGCATTGACCGCGCCCGGCGAACCGGGCGCTTATGAGGTTGTCTGCACAGTGATCTGCAGTGAAGACCACGAAGGCATGCACATGAAGTTTACGGTGGTGCCCTGAGGGGGAGTAATGAAGCGAAGACTTGTAAATCTCGGAATCCTGATGCTCGTGACCGCCGCATTCGGTCAGAGCGCACAGATTTTTCATGGAGAAGTTTCCGATAGCCAGTGCGCGCTGAATGTCCATTCCCTGACGCGCTCGCACCAGGAGATGCTGAAGTCCAAGTCGATGGGCGGCACCGCGAACACCTGTGCCGTCTATTGCATCGAGCACCTGGGCGGATATCTCGTGTTGTCTTCGGGGAAGAACGTGTATCGCCTCGATCGCAGCGACCTGGTGCACGGATTTGAAGGAAACAAAGTCGTGATCAGCGGAGTGCTCGACCCCAAACTCAACCAGATTCACGTTCTCAAGATCGATCTGGAGCAGCAACCGTAATCTTCCATTTCGCTTCTGTGATCACGAAGACGCAAAGAATCGTCATCTCAGGTTCGATCGGCTGTCGATATCGCGGAGCGGGAAAGACGACGTAATACACAGCTGGCAAAAGAAGGATCAGCCAGAATAAAAGCCAAGCCCCTACCTTCCGCAGACGCAACGCGCGGCCTAACCCCCAAAATGTCAGGATTGAAGATGCAAGAAACAGCGAGTTCTTCAGCTCATTCATCCATGGTGGCTGCGTAACCTTTGGCGGTCCGGCCCAGTAATACACGAAACGCTTCACACACAAGGTCGCAAATCTCCCGTAGTCCGCTTTGATGTAATCAACAGCTTGCTGCTTTCGCATGGCGATGTACGCGAGCTCACCCATCGACTGATATTGACGCATCGCATAAACATCCTGCGTGGGATGCAGATACTCCATCCATGTGCCATCGGCTCCGGGGCCGTTTCCCAAGCGCAACTCAGCTCCGAAGTTGTCACGAATGAAGATGAGTCTGCCGAATGTTTGGTAGTTGCGGATTAACCAAGGTGAGACGCACGCGGCGAAAACAAGCGCGGCAAGTATTACGCCGGCAAGCGAACGCTTCCCATCCCTTGCACGCCGGTACCAAGCCCACAAACCGGCGGCAGGCAGGAACGAAAGAAGGGAAGTACTGTTGAGCGCCGCGACTCCCCACAACCCTCCGAACGAGATCCACGGGAGCCATCCATCGCGATCCTCAAGTGTGAGTGCAATCCAGAAGATCGTCGCGAGAATCAGTGCCGAGAGGCTGGTTTCCCATATCCAGCGCGTGCACCAGAAAATCACGTTCGGCAAGAGGGCCCAGGCCCAGGCCGATCCAATCGCCACTTTTTCTGAGAAAACCCGCCGGGCGATCAGGAAAATGGGAACACACGTCAGAGCGGAACATACACTATTGATAGCGAGTAGCGCGATGGCCGATGCTTTTGAGTACACGCCAAACAAGGTGAAAACGAAGTAGATAAGGTAGGGATATAGCGGCGGTTCCCACGCGGTGGGACCAGTGGAGCCTCCAAAAGGATTACTGAAACCGTGCCCTGCCGCGAGAGAGGATGCGATGCGCCCCATCTCCCATCCAAACCCAAAATGATCGTCTGTGGTTTTAATCCTGTAAGTGTGGCCGAGAAGGATCCATGCTAAGCGAACGAAAAGCGCGATACCAACGATCAAGGGCAGTGACGTGCGGATTCCTGGCCACGATACAGAACGTGTACGAGTCGCTTTCGCCGCATCTGCTGTGCCGGATTTCACGAGGTCGCTTTCATTTGTAACTGAGACACGACGGAGCGGCAACTCTACAACCACAGCCATGGGACAGAAATTGCAATGTGAGCGTACAATGCGTCATCCGCACCGGGGGTGACGCATGGCTCAGGAGATGACGGTTTCGACCTTCACCGTCGTGCATGTATTGATCAGCCTTCTGGGGATTGTCTCCGGCCTGGTAGTGATGTATGGCCTGCTCACTGCGAACCGATTGGAGCGCTGGACTACACTTTTTCTCGTCAGTACAGCCGCAACGAACATCACCGGATTCCTGTTTCCTTTCAAGGGAGTAACACCGGGAATCGTGATTGGTGTCCTGTCACTGATACTGCTGGCTGTTGCCGTCATCGGCCGATACGCATTAAACCTGAACGGCGCATGGCGTCCGATTTATATCGTGGCTGCCTCGGTCGCCCTCTACTTCAACGTCTTCGTTTTTGTGGTGCAGTCCTTTGAGAAGATTCCGCAACTCAGATCTCTCGCTCCCACTCAGAAGGAGCCGCCTTTTGAAGTTGCGCAGTTGTTGGTACTGCTAATCTTCGTGATAGTGACAGGCTTCGCCCTAAAGCGTTTTCGACCTGACCTGACCTTCACGCGAAAGCCGAATTCCTCCCGCAGTAAACGCGCAGCTTGAAGAGTACACGATCTTGCAAAAATACCCTTTGACGAGGGCCAAGCAGGAGTTCCGGTAAAATATTGACGTTGGCCGGATTCCCAATTTGATCGCTGATCTGATCCTAAGCACGTACGCAGCATGGGCGGACGCCCCGAAGGGCATCGGGCAATACATCCGCCAGCATTTCCTTGACACCACCTTTCGTGGGCTCTATCACGCCAACGCTTTCGATATTGCGCTGCTGGTTCCGTATTTCATCGTTTTGATTTTGCTCGCAGGCTACGGCGCACACCGGTATGTGCTCGTTTACCTGTATTACAAGCATCGCAGGAACCGAACCACCGAGCCTCAAGCGCGCTTCGCCGAGTTGCCGCGAGTTACCGTACAACTCCCCATTTTCAACGAACAATATGTTGTGGAGCGCTTGCTGGAGGCGGTCTGCAAGATCGACTATCCGCCTGACAAGCTCGATATCCAGGTTCTTGATGACTCCACCGATGAGACCGTCGGAGTAGCTCGCAACCTGGTCGAGCGATACGCGGCGCTGGGGAATCCAATTTCCTATCACCACCGAAGCAACCGGCACGGCTACAAGGCGGGAGCGCTTGCCGCCGGCCTGGAGTCCGCTACCGGAGAGTTCGTCGCAATCTTCGACGCCGACTTTACCCCGCCGGAAGATTTTCTCCGCCGGACGATTCATCATTTTGCCGATCCGCAGATCGGCATGGTGCAGACTCGCTGGACACATCTCAACCGCAATTACTCCTTCCTGACCCAGGTGGAAGCGATCCTGCTCGACGGCCACTTTGTCCTCGAACACTCCGGCCGTGCCCGCACAGGACTGTTTTTCAATTTCAATGGAACAGCTGGGCTCTGGCGCAGAGCTGCTATTGATGATGCGGGTGGCTGGCAGCACGACACCCTGACCGAAGACACCGACCTCTCGTATCGCGCCCAACTCAAGGGCTGGAAATTTATTTATTTGCAGGATGTGGAATGCCCCGCCGAACTGCCCGTCGAAATGACCGCATTCAAGACCCAGCAGGCGCGCTGGGCGAAAGGCTTGATCCAGACCGGCAAAAAGATTTTGCCGCAGGTTATGAGAAGCGATGCTCCGGTGCACACAAAGGTCGAAGCCTGGTATCACCTCACGGCAAACATCAGCTATCCGCTGATGATCATGCTGTCGGTTTTGCTGCTGCCTGCCATGATCATCCGTTTTTATCAGGGCTGGTTCCAGATGCTGTATATCGATCTGCCCCTTTTCATGGCTTCGACGTTCTCCATCTCAAGTTTCTACCTGGTATCGCAGAAGGAACTCTTTCCACGGAGTTGGCCGCGCGCTTTGCTCTATTTGCCGTTCCTGATGGCGCTTGGTATAGGGCTGACAATTACAAATACCAAAGCCGTTCTTGAGGCACTGATCGGCAAACAGAGTTCATTTGCACGTACTCCCAAATATCGAGTTGTATCCAAGAAAGACAAGATTGGCGCTACCAAGTACCGCAAGCGGTTGGGCTGGGTGCCCTGGGTAGAACTGCTCATCGGCGCCTACTTCGCCATGACGGTGTATTACGCCGTCGAGAACGAGAACTACATCACCGTGCCATTCTTGCTTTTGTTTGTAGTTGGCTACTGGTACACGGGGTTAATGTCTTTACTCCAAGGCCGGTTTTCCGGAAGTTCGGCGCCGACGTCTCACACCAAGCCTTTCCCCGTTGGCGTGTAGTGCGATCTGTAACTTTCTTCCTCACAAAATCATCGAATTACCACGGGTTGCACTATCCCGAAATCGGAGTCTCGATGAAGTCTGTCCTGTTGGTATGCATGTCGCTCGTTGTTCTCATTGCGTCGGCTCCGGCAGCCGATAACCTGAAGCTGAATCCCAAGCTCGACTACTCCAGCGACAGCCAGGACGGACCTCTAATCACCGGCGACAACATGGATGCCGGCTTTACCGCCGGCAAGCCGGCATATGTAATCATTTACGGTGAAGGCTGTTTCAATTCCAAACGCCAGTCGCGCCGCACGGTCGACCTTTACGAGAAATATAAGGGGCGCGTGCAGTTTGTGGTCATCGACTTGGATCATCCGCTATCGGCTCAGCAGGAAGGGCTGAGAAAGAAATACTACAAGGGCTACATTCCACACGTAGTCGTTCTCAGTGCCGCCGGAGCGCCTCTCTACAACTCTTCGGGCGAGGTAGACAGCGGTGTCATTTCCAAGTTGCTCGACCAAGCAGTACGCTGACTTCTGTTCTTCCCTTGACCTCTCATTTACAATCCAGTCGCTGAAAAATCTTTTCGCTCAGAACGTCCCAGACCTTCGCCAAGGAGGACGCGATGCCTCGATCGCTCGGAATTCTCCCCACTGTTGCTGTTGCGCTATTGGTAATTTTCTTGATGAGTTGTGGCAATACTCACGATTCCGACGAATATTACGCTCTTGTGTCCGCGAATTTGCAGGTGTCGTACTGGAAGACAGCGGGAACTGGTTTTAATAACGCAGCCTCGCAGTTGAAGGTCCGCGCCGACTTCACTGGACCTCAGGCGTTCGACCCGAAAGCTGAGCGTGACGCGCTCGATCAGGCCGTGCAGAAGAAGGCGACCGGTATCCTCTTACAGGTGACTGACGCTAACGTCTTGAAAGACAGTATCGACAAAGCAATCGCAGCTGGGATTCCTGTCATTACACTGGACTCCGATGCTCCTTCCAGCAAACGCCTGTTCTTCATCGGGACGAACAACTATCAGGCAGGATTCACTGGCGGTCAGCGCCTTGCCCAGGAGTTGAAGGGAAAAGGCAACGTCGTTGTCTTTACCATGCCGGATCAACCTAACCTCCAAGATCGTCTGCGCGGATACAAAGACGCTCTGGTCAAGACGCCTGAAATTAAGATCACCCGCGTTGTCGACATTCAGGGCGATCCACGGATCGCCTTTGACACTGCCACCCAGATCGTTGGCAAAGAGCGTGATAAGGTGGACGCCTTTGTGTGCCTCGAGGCGCAGTCGGGCAAGGAAGTCGCTGGAGTGCTGAACAGCTATCACGTGAGCGGCAAAACTGTAATTGCAATGGACACCGATCAGGAGACGCTGGATTGGATTCAGAAAGGCGTGATTGCTGCCACCATCGCCCAGAAACCATACACCATGGCTTTCGTCGGCATGCAGATGCTCGACAACCTCTACCATCACAAACCGTCATCACTCGATCGAGACTGGTCGAAGGACAGCTATGCTCCGATCCCAAGTTTTGTCGACACGGGTTCCGACCTGATCGATAAGAGCAATGTTGAAGCCTTTATCGAGGCGGGAAAGAATCTCGCTGCACCCAAGTAAGCAAAACACTTCAGTCACAAAAAGGAAGATCATGCGGAACCGCATTCTGTGTTTGGGAACGCTTGTTGTTCTCTGTCTGACGGTGGCGGCGCTCGAACGCCAACCGAATGCCGACTACCATGTCCGACGCGAGGCTCTCGCCAAGAAAGCGGGAGGCTTGGTAGTCCTGGTTGCGCCCCTTGGAAAAATGGACGCTGTTTACGGTTTCCGCCAGGACGACAATTTCTATTATCTCTCAGGTCTGACCGTACCCGGGGCTGCGCTGTTGATATCACCGCCCGCGGAAGCGAAAGGCGAAGCGCCTGCTCGCGCCTACACAGAGATCCTGTTTTTGCCCCCGAGAAATATGCGCCTCGAGAAATTTACCGGACCACAACTGGGGGCCGATGATCCCGAGGCAACGAAGATCACCGGCTTCGATCGCGTAGAAGAAATGGGCAAGTTGCCGGACGAGGTCAGTAAGCTCCTAACGAGTGGTCCGCCCATCGTCCATACAGAACTCGCCGCGAATGGCGAAGCCTCGCCGAGCTCCGACGCTCTGGCTTTCCTGCATCACAGTACCGCCATGGTCTTCTTCCGGGACGTGAAGGAGACGATCAATGCGCAGCGCACCGCTAAGGACGCCGGAGAGATTGCCCTACTTCGCAAAGCGGTGGATGCATCGGCTGCCGCGCATCTCGCCGCCATGAAAGCGGTGAAACCCAACGCAAAGGAATACGAAATCTCTGCCTTGATGGATTACGAATGGGAGCGACGCGGTTGCGAACGTGCGTCTTACTCGCCGATCGTTGGCTCAGGCCATAATTCCACCGTGCTCCACTACTCGGAAAATACGAACACGATGAAAGCGGGAGACGTGGTGGTGATCGATGCGGCCGCGGAGTATTCCATGTACGCCGCCGATATCACGCGCACGCTCCCCATCAATGGGCATTTCACGGCGCGGCAGAAGGAAATCTACGAAATCGTCCGGGGTGCGCAAGAAGCCGCGATGGCTGCATTCCTGTCCGGCAAGTCGATGCTCACAGGCGACGGCGAGAATTCTCTCAATAAAGTCGCGCGCGACTATATCAAGACGCATGGCAAAGACCTTCACGGGCAACCGCTGGATCAGTATTTCATCCATGGCTTGGGACACTATATTGGCCTGAACGTACACGATCCGGGCGACTACAAAGTGCCCCTGGGCCCAGGAATGGCGTTCACGATCGAACCCGGTATTTACATTCCCGAAGAGGACATCGGTGTTCGAATTGAAGACGACTACCTGGTCGACGCAGACGGCAAACTCATCAAGCTAAGCGCGGCGCTGCCATCAAAGGCCGAGGACGTAGAGAAGGCAATGGCGGGCAAATGATCTCCCGTCAGTATGCGTTTTCATTGACTAAATGACTCAATGGTTAAATGACTAGATTCAGGAAATGTACTCGCGGATGTACTCGTCGTCGGTGTGCGCCAACTGCCGGATGTCTCCGTCGAATGTAACTTTTCCATCCCGCAGAACCAGGAAGCTCATCGGGACATCGCAGTACTGGCCTTTGGGCAAAACTTTCAACTGGTTCGTCTTCGGATCAAACTCGTGCGTGGCCATTGTGAACGCATCTTGCAGGCGATGTGTGACGAGCAGGGAACTGGTGCGGTACACGTCCCGCTGCTTCATGATCAGCTCGACAATGGTGTTCGACGTGACCGGATCGAGACCTCCGGTAGGCGAGTCATACAGCAGCAGTTCTGGTTGAGTGATAATGGCTCGAGCGATGGCCACGCGACGCCGCATGCCTCCCGATAACTCTGAAGGAAACAGATCAAGCGTGTGCTCGAGTTCGACGAATCGCAGTGATTCGCGCACGCGCCGGTCGATTTGGTCATTGTAGAGGCCGCTTTCTTCCATCAGCCGATACGCGACATTTTCCCGCACGGTCAATGAATCAAAGAGTGCGCTTTCCTGAAACACCATTCCCAGATGCGCACGCATCGGGAACATGTCCAGTTCGTGCATGCCGGTGACATCGTTCCCGAGTACCGTGATGCGTCCTGAATCGGGCGGCAACAAGCCCAAGGCCAGCTTCAATATTGAGCTCTTACCCGATCCAGCAATACCAAACAATGCCTTGGTTTCACCGTAGTGCAGCTTGAACGAAACTCCACGCAGGACTTCATTCTCGCCAAAGGCCAGGTACACATCGTCGAATACAATCGCCGCCGCTGAAGGCGACTGCGCAGCTTCAGCAATGGATTCGGCGGGTAGAGTGGGCGACGACATATTAGTGATACGAGAGCATTGAGATCAGGATCTTTGTGACGAAGAAATCCGTGACGAGAATCAAAACCGATGCCGCCACGACCGCCTGCGTAGTTGCCCGGCCCACGCCTTGCGTTCCGCCGCGGGCCGTGATCCCGTAATAGCAGCCAATCGTGGCGATGATGAAACCAAACAGCGTCGGTTTCAGCAATCCCATGAAGACGTCTTGAAACACAAGAACCTGCCAGGCATTGTTCCAGTATTGGCGCGCGTCCAGGCTCAGGAACAACTTCGCCACCATCAATCCGCCAGCCAGTCCCACCAGGTCGGAAATAATGCTCAGAAAGAACAGCATGAAGACAGTCGCGGTCACTCGCGGAGTGACCAGCTTTTTCATCGGATCGGTGCCGAGCGCGCGCATAGCGTCGATCTGCTCGGTGACTACCATCGAACCAAGTTCGCTCGCCATTCCCGAGGAGTTGCGCCCTGCCACCATCAATCCGGTGAGGACAGGACCGAGTTCACGCACCATCGATGTGGAAACCAGCTGTCCGATCAGGGTGATCGAACCGAAACGCTGTAGAGTGTTGGCAGTCTGCAGCGCGAGAACGCCCCCTGTGAAGAAGCCCGTCAGAACCACTATGGGTAGCGATCCCACGCCGATAAGATCAGCCTGCTGCACCATATCGGCAATATAAAGAGGCTTGCGAAACAGGTTGGCAACGGACTGCACGGCTAGCAGTGTGTATTCCTGAACCGCCAGAACCTTCTGCTTTGCGAATTCCGTGGGCGAGATCAGTTCCATGCGTACGAAAGCCGCGCCAGTCCGGGACACGGGGCTTGATCGAAATATAACAGAGAAAGCGCCAGCAATCAGGGGTGAGTGGTTCGCAAGTAAACCTGAGCCCAAACTCGTGCCAAAGACTCATTACCGAGCGCTTAATGCGCCATATGCTTTGCACTTGCTCATGATTTCTCGCTTTCAGAAGATGACCGTTTGATAGATGACGATCGAGGGCTGCGGTTTCCGATAATTTCCAACACCGGACCAATTCCGCTTGCACATTGATATACTGCGCCCTTCAGTTCAATTCAAGTATTTCGCCTTGCGGAGGCAATATTGGTGCGTCCTTCCATCGTGCGGTTGCTCGTTCTCGTCGTGCTCGCGGGTCTGTCGGCGGCCCAGCAGTCATCTTCGAACCAACAGTATTCCGTACAACCCCCAAAACCTCTTTTCAAGCTGCAGGAAGTCATGATTCCTGTGCGCGACGGCGTCCGTTTGCAGACTGTGATTTTGGCGCCCGTTGACCAACAGGGGTCTCTTCCGATCCTGTTTCGCCGGACGCCTTACGGTGTCCCGGAAAAGCCGCCTGAGGAAATGTCTTCATACATGAAGGAACTGGCCGCCGATGGTTACATCTTCGTGATCCAGAACCTTCGCGGACGGTTCAAATCGGAAGGCGTATTCAATCTTTCGTCATGGGTTGATCCGAACGATCCCAAGGCGACCAACGAAACGACCGATGCCTACGACTCCATCGAGTGGCTCGTTAAGAATGTTCCGAATAATAACGGCAAAGTTGGCATGTTTGGAGTTTCGTACGATGGACTGACTACGGCACTCACACTATTGCATCCACATCCGGCGCTGAAGGCTATCAGCGAACAGGCCTCACCGGTCGATCAGTGGATGAACGACGACGATCATCGCTACGGCGCTCTGCGCGAAAGTTATGATTTCGAATATGCCGTGATGGAGCAAGCGGACAAGAACAAAAATACGCATTTCGAGTTCGAAACCTACGACACGTACGAGTGGTATCTCCAACTCGGGCCTCTCGCAAACATTAATGCAAAATATCTGCACGGCTCAATCCCGTACTGGAATTCAACCATCGATCATCCTGACTACGACGACTTCTGGAAGAAGGAAGCCTGGGTTCGGCAGTTGCATGCATCCACCGTGCCCAATCTGAACGTCGCTGGATTCTGGGATCAAGAAGATCCGTGGGGACCCTGGCAAATCTTCCGCCACGCCGAAGAAAACGATCCGCAGCACACGAACTTTATTGTGGCGGGACCGTGGTATCACGGCGAATGGTGGGCGCCGAAGGGCGACAGCATCGGGCTGATTCCATTCGGCGGACACGAGACCTCGCGCGAATTCCGCGAGAATCTCGAAGCTCCCTTCTTCCGATACTACCTGCACGGCAAAGGCGAGAAGCCCTCTTGGCAGGCCAGCACATTCCAGAGTGGATCGAACAGCTGGCACACATACACGGTTTGGCCGCCCAAAGAAGCGAAATCAACCATTCTATATCTGCACTCGGATGGGAGCCTCTCATTCAAGGAGCCCGGTGCTGGCGATTCCGCCAAAGGCTACACAGAGTACGTATCTGATCCCGCAAACCCTGTGCCGTATCGCCAGAGACCAATTTCCCCAACCTATCCTGGCGGCGATTGGCGGACATGGGAAGTCGCCGACCAGCGCTTTGTCGATCACCGACCCGACGTTCTCTCGTTTGTAAGCGAGCCTCTCGATCACGATCTGACGATTACCGGCCCTCTCGCCGCTGATCTGTTCGCATCCACTTCGGGCACAGATAGCGACTTCATTGTGAAACTCATCGACGTTTACCCGGAGGCCGCTCAGAAAGACGCGTGGAATCCTGATGAAGGCCCGAAGCCCGGACAATATGCGGAGTCCCTGAACGGCTACGAGTTGCCGATTGCAATGGAGGTTCGGCGCGGACGTTATTTGAAGAGCTACGAGAAGCCGGAGCCATTAACGCCAAACAAGCCGACGGAGTGGAATGTACCGCTGCGCGACCACGATCATGTGTTTCTGAAGGGACATCGCATCATGGTGCAGATTCAGTCAACATGGTTTCCGGTAATCGATCGCAATCCGCAGAAATTCGTTCCAAGCATCTACAAGGCAACAGCTGCCGATTTCATTCCGGCAACGCAACGGATTTATTGCTCACCGGACTTGCCATCGCATTTGGTGTTGCCAGTGATGCCGTAGCGCCAGCGCCCGCCCTGAGCGCAGCCGAACGGGACTCCGCCTGTGGCGGGTCCATCCTGGCCTCGCGGCTGAGAGTAAAGAAAAAAGCCCGGAGGAGTCTCCGGGCCTTATTCAGTTCGCCTGCGCTACTTCCCGCCAGCGTTCCCATGCTGACCCAGCCACGAAGCCAGGTTAGGCTGCTGCTGTGACTTCAGATCGACGCAGTTGTTGATCCGTTCGATGGATTGCTTATACGTCCGCTCGGCCGCGGCGACCTTGTGAGCGTTGAAGAACTCCGTTACCTGGTCTCGCATACCCGCGTCGCAGAAGGAACTGGTAGCTCCGACCACTTGTGCGCTTGCGAATGGCCCTCCAGCTTTCTCCAACTCAGGCCAGTGCTCTTTCACGAAGTCCCAAGCCAGCTTCTGACCATCTGGATTTCCTAGAACGTTCCCGACCAGGCCTAAAGCATCCTGCGAGCGAACGTCTGAAGAAATTGCGAAATCCAGAGTGCGTTGAAGTAATTTTGGATCGGTGAACTGTGGCAGCGTGTAGAAGTAGGCGTAATATTCCTCGGGCGATTTCGGGTTCTTCAGTGCGGTCATCAACTTGTCATAGAACTCGGAATCCCCATGGGCGGCGGCAATGGCCAATGCGCTGCCGGCCAGTTCATGGTCTACCGATGCGGGGTCTGACAGCGCTTTGTCGGCGATTTTTCGTGCTTCTTCCAATGCCTCTGGATCGCGCGCATCATAGCCAAGTGCCGCGAACAGGCGGGCACGTAATGTCCTATGTTCATCGCTTTCTCCCGCCTTCGGCTCCCATCCCACTTGTTTAATCATTGGAGTCAGATACTGGCGGAGCCAGGAGCGATAAGCATCCCGGTCGCTGTCGTTCACCAGGTACTGACCGATGTAGTTGAGCTTTACCAGCACATCTTCGATCACGGCACGATTGCGATCGCCCTGCAACCCCTGCGCATACGCCAAATAATCGCCGACTGGCTCGCGTCCCACGCGTACCGAAGCCCAGATATCGTTATGCAGAGAAATCCGCTCGGCAGGAGTCAATTTGGTTTCTGCGTCGGCAGCGATGGCCCGGATGGTCTCTGGTTGATAGCCCGTGCGGTAATAGCCCGCCGCGCCTGCGTTCGCAAAAACCCAATTGGAGCATCCCGGAAGAGCGAATGTGGCCTCCTTCTTGGTCAGCAGTTCACATTTCGGCGCGCTTGTTGCCGATCCCTTCATGCACAACGGAATCTGCCACAGTTGGTCGCTCGGGGACTCATACCTTACGCGGTCGAAGTAGTACCGCTGCTGAGTCAGAGTGACACTCGTTGACCCGCCCGTGCATTGAGCCTTGACGTTGACCATCGGCTCGCCTGCCTGCTTGACCCATGTGGGCATGATTTGGTCGACAGGCTTCTTCGATGTCTTCGCCTGCGCATCCCAGAAGTCTTCTGCCGTGGCATTCGCATATTGATGTTGCTTGATGTATGCATTGACACCAGCTCGGAAGGTCTCTTCGCCGAGATACGATTCAAGCATCCGCAACACCGCCGCAGCTTTGCCGTATGCGATTCCATCGAACAGTTCCTGAATCTGGTCCGGTGTGTTGGCGGCCTGATGGATTGGCCGCGTGTTCTCCAGAGCGTCAACATTCAATGTTCCGCCCGTATTGCTGACATCGTCGAGATCGAAATTCCATTCGGGACGCCACTTCTGAATCGGCTTGCTCGACATCCAGGTCGCGAAGCCTTCGTTAAGCCACACATCGTCCCACCACTTCATCGTGACGAGATCGCCGAACCACTGGTGTGCCATCTCGTGAGCGATCACACTTGCAATAGTTTTCTTGAGATCGACCGAGCCTTGTTTCTCGTCGATCAGAAGGATGACCTCGCGGAAAGTGATGCAGCCAGTGTTCTCCATCGCGCCGGCTGAGAAATCGGGAATTCCGACCAGGTCCAACTTGCCGTAGGGATACTTGATGCCGAAATACTTGTCGTAGTAGCTGAGGATGTGTTCGGCGGACTCGAGCGCAAACTTCCCCATCTCCTTCTTGCCGGTTGTCGCGTAGACGCGAATCGGAATTCCATCAGCTTCGCCTTCGAGGTACTCGAAATTCCCAATGACGAGCGCCGCGAGATAAGACGACATCTTCGCCGTCGTGGCGAACTTCACCGTGTGCTTGTCGCCAGGGCCGGGTTCGTCCGAAATGACCTTCTGATTGGAGATCGCAGTCATGCCTTTGTCGGCGACGGCGGTGATGTCAAAAGTCGCCTTGTAATCGGGCTCGTCAAAGGAAGGGAACGCGCGACGGGCATCGGTCGCTTCGAACTGGGTCGATGCGTACTTGCGGCCTTGATCGTCTTTGCCAAGATACAGTCCGCGCATCTCGCTGTTAAGAATGCCGCTGTAGGCGATGTGAATGGTCGCGGTGCCGGCAGGCAGTTGCTTCTCGACCGAGAGCACGGCCATTTCCTTGTCTTTCTCGGGTGTGACGTTCGCCTTCTGGGTCATGCCGTTTGCTGTGATCGTCACATTGTGGAAGTCGATATCCGCGGCGTTCAGCGTAATCTCAGACGTTGGCTTGAGTACACGCACGGTGATGGTTTCATCACCTTCGAACTTCGCGCTGTCGAGATCAGGCGTGAACGCCAACTTGTAGTTCTCAGGGCGTGCAATCTCTGGAAGTCTCTGCGCCGCGGCCATGGAGATGGCGAGGGCGAGAAAGGTTGCATGGGCAAGCAGTCGCTTCATGGTTGTTGTCCTCAAGAGTTCAATCGGATTTGCTTTGGAATTCTTGTTCTTCGGCGTGCTCAGCAGGGCGCACGATTCCTTCGGATTTGTACGTCATTACTCCCGCAAAAGTTCAATTGCGCGGCTGAATTACCCCATTCAGCACGGTCAGAACGCAATGATTGGCCCCAAACCAATACGGTATCTCACGGTAGTCCTTCACATTGAATACTGCGAAATCTGCATCTTTCCCTGGTTCAATGCTGCCTTTGCGTTCGGCAAGACGCAGCGCCCACGCGCCGTTGATCGTTGCCGCCGCAATAGCTTCCGCAGGCGACATCTTCATATGGGTGCATGCCAGTGACATCGCCATCGCCATGCTGATCGTCGGTGAAGTTCCTGGGTTGTAGTCAGTCGCCAACGCAACAGGAACGCCGGAATCGATCAGTTTCCGCGCGTTCGGATAGTCCTTCAGCCCCAGAAAATAGTTTGCTCCGGGGACCAACGTCGCAACTGTATCGTGCTTAGCTAACACTGCGATGTCGGTATCACTCACCTGATCCATATGGTCAAACGATGCTGGCTCGAACTTTAGGAACGGCTCGAGTGTTGTCTCCGAAAGCTGGCACATGTGAGCTCGGACGTTCAGGTTTCGCTTTTTCGCGCTGTCAAAGATCTGTGCGGTTTCTTCCGCCGTAAAAGCCCCTTTGTCGCAGAAAACGTCGACAAATTGGGCAAGCTTCCGCCGTGCTGCCTGCGGAATCATCTCTGTACAGACGATCTCAAGGTAGTTTTGTGAGCGGCCCTGAAACTCTTTTGGGACGACGTGTGCTCCAAGCAGGGTGGGAACGACCGTTCCGGGCCATGACGACGCTGCTTCTTTGATGGCCTCCAGAGACTTCAGTTCCGATTCAAGCGTCAGTCCGTAGCCTGATTTGGCCTCGACGGTGGTAGTTCCGTGAGCGGCCATGTCGTTCAAAACTTTGAGGACTTTTGCCTTGAGTGCTGCTTTGGGAGAGTTCCGCACGCCCTCGAGGCTCGAGCGAATTCCGCCTCCGGCAGCGGCGATCTGCTCGTAAGATGCGCCTTCGATCCGCTTCTCGAAGTCGACAAGGCGAGGGCTGACGAAAACGGGATGCGTGTGGGAATCGACGAATCCGGGAATGACAACTTTGCCCGAGCAATCGATCTCGGTGATCTGCTTGCGGTGCTTCCTGATCTTCTCCTTAACCCAGGGATCGCGGAGGGCGTCTTTGGTCGAGCCGACGGAGACGATCTTGCCACCGATGCAAAGAACAGCAGCGTTCTCGATGATGCCGAGTTGCTTGAGAGCGGAGCCGCGCCGTGGACCAGAATTGGTGGCAGGGAAGTGCAGACTCAAAAGCTGGCCGATGTTGGCCAGGAGCAGAGATGCGTTCTTACGCAATGAAGTTCCTCGACCACTTCCTAAAGAAACTCCGTGTCTCCGTGACTCCGTGGTGGAAATTCATCGGGTTTCCATCGGAACGTACACACCTGTCTTCTTCGCGAACTGCTTTGCTTCATCGTAGCCGGCGTCGGCGTGGCGGATGATTCCCATGCCTGGATCTGTTGTCAGCACGCGCTCGATTCGTTTTGCCATCATCTCTGTGCCGTCAGCTACTGTGACTTGGCCTGCGTGTAACGAATAGCCGATTCCGACACCTCCGCCGTTGTGGATTGAGACCCACGATGCTCCTGCTGCTGTGTTGAGCAGGGCGTTCAGCAGCGGCCAATCTGCTACTGCGTCTGAGCCATCTTTCATGCTTTCGGTTTCCCGGTAGGGCGATGCGACTGAGCCGCAGTCGAGATGATCTCGGCCGATTACGATTGGGGCTTTGATCTTGCCCTTCTTCACCAGGTCGTTGATGGCGAGACCGAATTGCGCGCGTTCACCGTAACCCAACCAGCAGATTCTCGCGGGCAACCCCTGAAACTTAATGCGCTTTCGGGCGAGATCAATCCAGCGGCGGAGAATGCGGTTGTCCGGGAAGAGTTCGAGTACCAGATCATCCGTCACATGAATGTCTGATGCTTCGCCTGATAGCGCGACCCAGCGGAACGGACCGCGTCCTTCGCAGAACAGAGGACGAATATACGCGGGCACAAATCCGGGGAAGTCATAAGCGTTCTTCACGCCACGCTGAAATGCGAAGGTGCGAATGTTGTTTCCGTAGTCGAACGTGACCGATCCCATTTTCTGCAGGCGCAGCATGCCTTCGACGTGGCGCGCCATCGCGTCGAGCGACTTCTCTTCATACGCCTTCGGATCGCGTTTGCGCAGTTCGAGGGCTTCGGCGAAGGTCATGCCGTTCGGAACGTATCCGTTGAGAGGATCGTGGGCGGAAGTCTGGTCGGTGAGAATGTCCGGAACGACGCCGCGTTCGGCGAGTTCGGGGATGATGTCGGCGCAGTTGCCAACGAGTCCGACCGATACGTTCTCCTTTTTTCGGACTGCGTTCTTCAGGATGCGTAACGCTTCATCGAGCGTCGTGACCATGAAGTCGCAGTATCCGGTCTTCAGGCGTTTCTTGATGCGCTCGGGATCAACATCAATGCCGAGGAATGCCGCGCCAATCATGGTTGCGGCTAGGGGTTGCGCTCCTCCCATTCCTCCCATGCCGCCGCTGACGATCAGCTTGCCGGAGAGATCTCCACCGAAATGCTTTTCGCCTGCTGCTGAGAACGTTTCGAATGTGCCTTGGACAATGCCTTGGGAACCGATGTAGATCCAGCTTCCGGCGGTCATTTGGCCATACATCATTAATCCGGCACGCTCGAGTTCGTTGAACTTCTCCCAGTTCGACCAATGTCCGACGAGATTGGAATTGGCGATGAGAACACGCGGTGCGTGATCGTGCGTCTTGAAGACTCCAACTGGTTTGCCAGATTGCACGAGCAGCGTTTCATCGCTCTCCAAATTCTTCAACGATTCGACGATGGCTCGATACGCTTCCCAGCTGCGTGCAGCGCGTCCAGTTCCTCCGTAGACGACGAGATCTTTGGGGCGCTCAGCGACTTCTTCGTCGAGGTTGTTCATCAGCATGCGCATGGCGGCTTCCTGTTGCCAGCCTTTGCAGCTGATCTGGGTTCCTCGGGGCGCACGAATCGAAGTGGGAGCTTGAATTTCAGTTTCAACGGGCATAGCTAGATGTTAATTCTCACGAGAGGGACAGCACAAACGGCGTGTGGAAAAACGTCTGCGAAAAAAATTCTGAGCAGGGAATTTGTAGCCGAAGTTTTCGAGTTCCAATTTGAGAATCCGGGGATTTTGCAGGATATCCCCCCTCCCTTGGGGGTCTATTGGAATCATCAACTTGGGGCGAATTTGCAAAGTTATCTATGGCGCTCAATCGTTTGCGGGCAAAATCTTAGAAACAAAGGAGTTGCGGGCTTTGCCCGGACACCTGTTTCTGCTGCTAGCGCCTTGGCGATCATCTGCTTTTTAGTTTTTGTGCGCAAGGTCAGATGTCACATCAGGCTGTGGAAAATACGACCACTGGGGCTAAAGCCCCTTCTTTAGCTATGTTTGACGCGGCCCTGGAAGGGCCGCTCTTCCATAGCTCTGTTTGACGTGCTGGAAGGGCCGCTCTTCCACACCATGTGTGACGCGGCCAAGGGCCACTCTTCTACGGTGCCTGCCGAGGCATGGATCGAAATCAAACGGTGCGTTCTGGCGCCCCACGTGCCAGCTTGGTTTGACTGTTGTCGTCAGTCCGGCAACCCCCGGGGCAGGTGATTCCCAGGATCAAGGTCGAGTTTTCCCAAAAGCCGCGGCGAGTCAAACCATACGCCGCCGGGTATATTGGAAGAGCGCTGGCTCTACTCGACCGAATTGAATAGTCTCAGCATTTGCGAACTACTCACCAGGCTTTTATGAAAAGTCGTTTTGTTATTTGCGTTGGTGATCGAATGGGTAGTTCTTGTACGGTACTCCTCTTTGTCCTTTTCCTCTTTTCCGTTGCGCAGGCCCAATCGGCACCTGGATTCAAAGATCCGACGGTAAATCAGGGAGGGGGCCTCGAGACGCTGGGGAATTACCGGACGAACGCCGGCACGAGCGTCTTGGTATTCAGCTTATTCGCTGATCGAAATAGCGCACGACTCGATCGTCAAGCCGTTCTGAAGCTCATTAATTTGGCGAATCATGCGGAGGTCGTTGCCGTCAGCGATGAAACCTCCAAAGGAGTGTTCCTGGACATACTGCCGGGGAGATACGCGCTGGAAGTCAGCGCGGTCGGCTACCTCAGCGAATATCGCGAAATGCGGGTGATCGATGACCATCGCGCCATGGAGACTGAGATCATTCTGAAGCGGGATCCTACGGCAATCAATCTGGATGTCTCTTCCTCCCTCATGCCGCCAAAAGCTCGCAAGCAAGTCAAGCACGCGATCTGGGCTCTGAAGTCCGGGAATCTGAACGCCGCACAGAAGCAACTCGACGAGGCGTACAAGTTGGCCCCTTCCAGCCCCGATCTGAATTTCCTGCTTGGCTATCTATACTTTGCAAAGAGCGACTTCGACCGAGGTAAGAACTTTCTCGAAACAGCCGCCACGCTCAATCCCAGTAACAGCCAGGCACTGACTCTCCTCGGCCGCACCCATTTGCAGCGCAAAGACTACCCAGCCGCACAATCCACTCTGGAGCGAGCCGTTTTAGCCGACCCCGACAATTGGCTTTCGCACGACTTACTCGCCGACACGTACGTTCGTCAGAAAGACTACGCGAAGGCGCTCGACGAAGCGACGATCGCGATCGCGAAAGGCAAGGCCGCGGCGAGTCCGGCCGAACTCGTGCTTGGACAAGCGCAAGTCGCCCTCGGTGATGAGGAGGAAGGCATTCAATCTCTCCAGGCTTTCCTTGATCAGTCTCCGAAGAGCCCACTGGGCGATCAAGTACGAAGCTTGATCACAGAAATTAAGGAACGCAAGACAGATGCTACCGGGGAAGGAACCGCGGCCAGGACGTCTGGCAGGGGAAACCTAAGCAGTGTCGATTCGCTGGCGGCACTCGAAGCACCGATTGTGCCGGTCAAACCCTGGGCACCGCCCGATGTTGACGACGTCAAACCACAGGTCGCAAGCGGCGTTGAGTGTCCTGCGGCACAAGTGATCGAGGAATCGGGCAAGCGGATGCAGGAACTGGTGGGCGACCTATCACGTTTCGCTGCGGTCGAAGATTTGTTCCATCAGCCACTCGACCCATACGGCATCCCGATCCGCACCGAAACACGTAAGTACGATTACGTCGCAGCAATCTCTGAGCGCGAGGGCGGCCTGGTATCGATCGACGAATTCCGCACCAACAAACTGACGCTGGCCGATTATCCCGACCAGATTTCCAGCACCGGTTTCATCACGCTGGCGCTCGTGTTTCACCCCGCCATGAGGGATGACTTTGTGATGGAGTGCGAAGGCTTGGGCGACTGGCATGGACAAGCCAGTTGGCTAGTACATTTTCGCCAGCGCAAGGACCGGCCCAATCGCATGCACAGCTACCAGGTCGGAGAACAAGTTCATCGAGTGGACATCAAGGGAAGAGCCTGGATTACAGCGGGGACGTTTCAAATCGTCCGCATTGAGGCGGATCTGGTGAAGCCGATGCCCGAGATCCGGTTGATCAGCGAACACCAGGCAGTGGAGTATGGCCCCGTCCCATTTGCCAGCAAGAAAACCGCGCTGTGGTTGCCCAAGACGGCAGAGATCTACTTTGATTTTCGCAAACACCGTTATTACCGACGTCACAGTTTCGATCACTACATGCTGTTTTCAGTCGAAGCAGACGAAAAACGGAAAGACCCAAAAGGGTAGAGTGCGGTGCTCGAACGCAAAGTCAAGTTCTTGAAAATCTTTTGCAAGGCTGCGAAATGGGGAACTCTCGTTCCCCGTTTCGCATTCGATCACGGATCAGACTCTTGCTTCGTAGACGATGTTGAACGGGGTTTCGGTGGCGCGGCGGAAGCGGGTGAATCCTGCCTTGGTTACTACCTCGCGGATCTTTGCTTCTCCGGCTTGCGCTCCCAGACAGAGTCCGACTTCTTGCGACCGCGAGCATGGGGTGCAGAGCAACGTTGAAAACGAGTAATAGACTCTGCCGACCGGGTTGAGATTGTCGGCCAATTTATCGGTGGCGAAGGGCTCGACGATCATCCAGGTGCCGTCTTTCGCTAGCGATTTGCGAACGTGCTCTGCGGCGCCTACAGGGTCGCCCATGTCGTGCAGGCAATCGAAGACGGTTACGAAATCGTATTCCTGGCCGGGAAAATCCTTTGCCTTGGCGACTTGATAAGTGATGCGGTCAGCCACTCCTGCGCGTCGGGCGGACTCGCGCGCTCCTTCGATTGATTTATCGTGATAATCGAATCCGAAGAATTGAGATTTTGGGAAAGCTTGCGCCATCAGCAACGTTGACGCACCTTTCCCACAGCCCACATCGGCAACCCGGGCTCCGGCTTCGAGCTTGCTTTTCACGTCGTGAAGAGACGGGATCCATGAGCTGATCAGATTGGCGGCATAGCCGGGACGAAAAAATTTCTCGCAGCCATGGAAAACGCCGTCGTCATGTTCATGCCAGCCCATGCCGGCGCCGTTGCGGAAGGCTTCTGCGATTCGTGGAACTGCAGCGAGTGAACCCAGCGCGAGCTCGAATGCTCCGGGAAGGTAGGCGGGGCTGTCTTCGTTTGCGAGCGTGAAAGCCTGTTCTTCGCTCAGGCTGAACTTGTTGGTCTTGTTGTCGTAGGTGACGTATCCGCCGGCAGCCTGGGATGCAAGCCATTCCCGGACGTAACGCTCATCGGTTTTGGTTCTGGCGGCAAGTTCCGCGGAACTCATTGGTCCAGCAGCCAGTGTCTTGTAGAGTCCCAGCTTTTCGCCGATCACGACCATCCCGGCATGTACTGAGGCGCCGAGGTCGGTGACAAATTGCCCTACGAACTGGTTTAGCTTATCCATGTTGAGGGTGGGTGTTTGTGTCGCACTCATATTCATGGTCTCCTTAGTCAGTTAATTTTTGTGATCCCCAGTGTGTGCCTCTGCCTTGTTGAGCCGTCCGAAGAGAGAGCCTTTCTTGCGATATCAGGCGGACGGTTCGGCTAGTGGCTGGCCGCGGTTTGGCGTTCCTAACGCCATTCCGACTTTGGCCGTTGAGTGACTTTGAGGGTGGCAGCGTGGAAAACTCAATGGCTGGGGCGTGAAAGGATTCTCCCCGTCTAATTGACTGAAAAAAGACAGGTTAATGACAGACCTTCCCGTCGGGAGTTTCATAATCGTGGTATAGTGACGCCAATCGTCGGACGGGCAAGGCCATGGGGCAAGTAACTCCAATCAGTAAAAGCAACGCCGCTACGGCTTTGGCCGCCGGATGCATGCGCTTTGGCACCTTCGAGGTCGATTTTCGTACGGGCGAGTTGCGCAAGAACGGGCTGAAAGTGAAGCTCCATACCCAGCCCTTGGCGGTACTGGAAGTGTTGCTGGAGCAGCCCGGGGAGATCGTCACCCGAGAGGAGCTGCGGCAGAGGCTTTGGGGCTCCGATACATTCGTTGATTTCGAGCAAGGGCTCAACAAGGCAATCAACAAACTCCGGGAAGCCTTGGGAGACCAGGCGGATAACCCACGTTATATCGAGACCATGCCTCGGCGAGGGTACCGATTCGTTAGTCCCGTGTCGTTGCCGCCGGCGCCCTCGGTCGAGATTCCGCAACCCGCTAAAGAATCGCGCTTCAGGATATGGCCCATCGCTGTAGCAGCTGCGGCGGTTGTTCTTGTCGCGTTCGTCATTTACTGGGCATCCGGTCGGAAAGTCTCAACCCAGGCGTCGTCCTCTGCGCGTGTGATGTTGGCCGTGCTTCCGTTTCAAAACCTGAGCGGCGACAACAGCGAAGATTATTTTTCCGATGGTCTGACGGAAGAGATGATTTCTCAACTGGGCCAGTTGCAGCCGTCGAGGCTGGGAGTGATCGCGAGAACGTCGGCGATGCGATACAAGGACACCAAGCAAAGCATCGCGCAGATTGGGCGTGAGCTTGGTGTCGGTTACCTGCTCGAGGGAAGCGTGCGCCATGCGGGAGAGCGTGTGCGCATCACGGCACAGCTGATCCAGTCGAGCGATCAAACTCATCTTTGGGCCGAAAGCTACGACGCGAATCTCACCGACATCCTGAAGGTGCAAACGGAGATTGCCGAGAAGATCACAAATTCTCTTCGTCTCGAGTTGCTTCCAGAGCAGGGTACAAAAGAGGCGAACTCCCATTTCGACCCGGAGGCATACCGAAAATACCTGCTTGGGCTGGAAGAATTCCGCAACGGAACACGGGAGGGGGAAAGCAAGGCCATCCAGGATTTGAAGGACGCGATTGCGGCCGATCCGAATAATGCGCGGCTGTATGCGGCCCTGGGATCGGTGTACGCCGCCTCGCATACATTCCTGCGTTCTCCAGCCGAAGTGATGCCGCCAGCGAAGGAAGCTGCGTTGAAGGCGCTCGCGCTGGATCCCAATCTGGCCGGAGCGCACGCCACGCTGGGATATGTTTCGTTGTTTTTCGATCGGGACTGGGCTCGAGCAGAAGCCGAATATCATCGAGCGCTCGACTTGAATCCGAGCTTACCGGACGCTCAACTAGGATACGCATCGTATCTGGCGACTCTCGGACGTTTCGCAGAGGCGATTTCACGAATACAGCAGGCGTATGTCGTCGATCCTCTTGCTACGGAACGTCGCGCGGACGCGCTCTGGATTTATTACTTTTCCGGACGACTGCAGGAAACGGTCGAACAGGCGCAGAAGGCGATTGAGATGGAGCCGCAGGCGGGACTTCCTTATGCACAGTTGGCCCTGGCACTCGCGGATCAGGGGCAAGGGGCGAAAGCGCTATCCGCTGCGGAGAACGCGATTCGGTTCTCGGAGGACAGCCCGAGTGTTGTGGCGACGGCAGCTTCGGCCGTTGCACGAGCGGGGCAGCACGAGAAAGCGCGGCAGATCCTGGGGCATGCGTTGGAGTTGGCGAAAACTCAATATGTCTGCCAGTTCATTGTGGCGGGCGTTTATGCGGATCTTGGAGAGAAGCAGAAGGCGCTCGACTCGATTGAGTTGGCGTTTCAGCAGAAGTCGACTTGAATCCCATGGCTCGGGGTGGATCCCCGAATGAATCCGTTGCGGAAGGATGCGCGATTCTTGGAGTTTGTGCAGCGGGCGGGGATTCCGACGGCGGGTGGGCGATAGAGATTAGCGCTGGTTGAAAGGGCACCTTGAAAGGGTTGCGAGCCCATTGTCGCGGCGCGCATTTCACGTTTACTCGTCCAAGAAGTGCTGCGAAAGTATCCAGTGCAGAATTCCTGATGTGCTGTGGAACAAATGCTCCGTGCTCACATCGCCGGGCTTGTCCGCGACTGTGACGCCGAGCCAGCCCGTCATTCTGGGTTTGTCACCGACCGCCGGGTCCGGAGCATCCGAGTCTGGGCCAACAAAAATCCAGTCACTAGGCGTAACGATTGCGTGCTTGGACAGCCACCGCTCGGCGCACATCACATCTGCCCGCATGGTTCCGACGCTCGGGTCGACATCGGGCCACGTAAGTTTGCGCTCAATGGCCATGGTCGACCAACCCTGTTTGGTGAGTTCAACAGCGAGGGGCATCATGTCTACGGACTGCTGGGGCTCTGGACCTACCAATGTCGAAAATGAAAACACCGTTGCATGGCTCGGTTTGGTGGCGTCAGGTATAGCTGCGATTGCTTTCACTAACCCGTGAACAGATCGCAACGTCACACTTCGAACTGTGAACCCCAATTTGTGCTCGATAACTTGATTTGTCAGTTGCTGGCAATCCGATTGACCTACAACAGAAGCTGGTAGGGCGAGTAGGACGATGCTCAATAAGGCCGCTTTCATAACGGGCCTCCTGATCTTGCTAGCAGTATCCCACTCGCTTGTGAATGGTTGCAACGCTGGACGGGACAGGAGTCACCGAGCGTCAGTTGGCTGTTTGCAAGCCCATTTCTGCATCGACCTCGTCCTCGAATGCGCGCCTCTTGCTCGCAACCCAACGGCGATATCCTTCGGGATCGATCCATGCTTTCACGCCTTCGGTGGCCGCCCGCTTTCGCTTTCCGTCTAAGTCGAAGTACTCAGTATGGTGGGCAAGCCAGATATCGGGATGTAAGCTTTCAAGAAAATGAAGAGTGTCGCGATAGTCCTGATTGATGCCTGAGTATTCTTCGGGATTGGCTATCTGGTAGCCGGGATTGAAGCCGGCGCCGTCGGGAAATACTACCTTGTAGGCCTTACCATCTTCGACGAGAGTAGTAACCCACGTTGTGGACCCCTTCGTGTGGCCGGGCGTGTTGTATCCGGTTAGAACCACTTCTCCCAACCTCACTGTGTCGCCGCTTCGTAGAACGCGGTCTACCTTCACCGGAGGCTGGCCCATTATTTGCCAATCCTTCCCGTAGTGAAAATCACTCTTTCCCCCATCCTCGACCATGGCGACGTCGGGTTGCATAATCGCAATCTGGGCTCCGGTCAGCTGTTTCATATAGGAAAATGCACCAGCGTGATCGGAGTGCCCGTGGCCATTGATGATGATCTTGATATCTTCCGGCTTGAAGCCGAGCTTGTGAATCGACTCCACAATCAGAGCACCAGACTTCGGAGTTCCGGTGTTGAGGAGAATGTTTCCCTCTGAAGTGACGAACAGCCATGAGCTCAGGCCACGCGTGCCGACGAAGTAAAGCGGGCCGACGATCTTGATCGGCTCCTCTGGTTCATCCCAGTGAAGGGCTTTCGTCGCCAGTTCGATAAACAGCTTGTTATTCTTGGCGAGCTCCTCTTTCGTGATGCCTTTCGGCGAATCCTGAGCGACAACCTGTGCTGCTGGATCGGCAAGTAGCGTTGCACTAACGATCAAGAGAATTGACAGCTTCGTCATATTCAAATCCCTGAGAAAGGCAAAAAGGGATAGCTAGGCTAGGGTGAGATCTGCTAAAAGCAAAACTGTCGGTTCTTACAGGGCGAAGATCATTGACTTTCGGAATCGCTGGAGCTTTCTTCACGCTCCGTTTGTTGGGAAGTCGTCGGGTCTGGGCGCATCCAGCCTTTAGCGGTTTCTTGCGCGCCACATCTGAAGCAAACATTGAGGTCGAGGAACCAATCGAATACGACGCGACCGTGACAGAATGGACATCGGGTAGAAAACCAGCCCACAATGGCCTCCGCTGCAGCTCAGCACAGATGGCCCGTAACTTTCGACAGGAAACTTTGCTGCTTGAGGGGCTGTGATTTCTAGAGAAGAACTCGGGAGTACATGACGAAGGTAATGGCGGACGTGAGGATTTGAGTCCGTCCGAGAAGCTCAGCTACACGAGCACCGGTCAGCGTCTCTCTCGCCCCTTCGGGGCTGCTCAGTGCTCCACTGTTTCCCCACGGCTTGCGCCGTGGGCTGTACTCTTTCGCCGCTCCGCGGCTGAATGCGATCGAACATCCAGTCTTACTGGGAAGCCTTATGCGTCAGCGGGCGAGACGCCGGCGCTACGGGTTACCAGGTGCTGTAGGCTGTGCCGTCGCTGGCGGTGGCGCTGGAGGCGGAATGGACGTCCGTGAGGCCGGGTTCCTGCTGGTCGACTGCCATCAGGACGTCTTCCTGCACGACTTCCCAGTTGGGCTGGCGCGTCATGGGATCGACGGGGATTTGGCGGAGATATCCGGCGGTGACGAGATCGTCGAGGGATTGCGGGGCTTTCTGCTTGTCGAGGGTGTATTGCGAGATGACGGAACGGAGCGTCGCGAGGTTGGAGCGGAGTACGGATTCGCGGGCCTGGACGATAGATTGGTTATAGACGGGGACGGCGACGGCCATCAGGATCATGATGATGCTGATGACGACCATTAGTTCTAGCAGCGTGAAGCCGCGGGAGAATCGGCGTGCGTTTCGCGAGATCGAATTGTGTGAGTGGCGCGGCATTATCCTTGTGCGAAATCTCCACAGGGGCTAAAGCCCCGCTCCTTCCTTGCGTCTAACGCGGCCCTAAAAGGGCGGCTCTTCCACGTTTGCATCTAAAGCGGCTCAGAGAACGTCCTTCTGGCTTACGCTACCAATCCTTGTACTTTGAGCCGTCGAGGCCTACGCCTTGCGATTTGGTGTAGACATCGAACACGTTTTGGCCGCCCCAGGAATCGGAGTCGGCATCGTCTTGCATCGAGCGCATGCCCCATTCTTTGCTGTTCGTCATGGGGTCTGTAGGGATAGAACGCAGAAAGCGATATTTCTTGCCGGCCTGTCCTTCGACACCTTTGACCAGAGTTTCGAGGTCGGGCGGATATCCCTGGCTGTCAACCTTGGTCTGAAAGACCTGGCGATCGGCGGCGTCTTTGTAACGGTCGATGGCGTCGCGCATGTCCCAGAGAGCCTGGCGAAGTTGCTTTTCTTTTTCTCGCTGGATGGTGACACGGGCGAGCGGGACGGCCATCAGCGTGAGGATCGTGAGGATCGTCGCCGCGACGATTAACTCCATTAGGGTGAAGCCGCGTTCGCGATTCCGTCGCGGATTCGAGATTCCCACGTCTCGCAAAAGCGGCGAGACGTGGGGCATCCCATGTCGAATCTTCAGCGAGTTGTAAGATCTGCGAAGCATTTCTAGCGTTCAGAATTTGCAGTGGGGCTAAAGCCCAAATCTTTGGTGCGTCTGACGCGGCCCTTCGTGCGTTTCTGTCGCTCCTTCGGAGCTTAAATCCATTTCGATTTCGTACCCACGGCTTACGCCGTGGGCTGCATTCTTTCGCCGCTTCGCGGCTGGCTCGCCAAAACTCCCAACCTTAAAAGTCTTTCCTAGAGAACCACTCACTTTGTAAGCGGTCCGCTATTGCACCGTTACGGAGGCTTGGGCGCCGTTTACTGCTATGGCTTGCAGGCCGGGGTCGCGTGCGCCTCCGCGGGTGATGGTCAGAGGAGTTTGTCCGCTGGCCTTCGCCTGGAAGGTCAAGGTGACGACGCTACCCTGGCCGGAAACTCCACCGGCGCCACTGGGGCGCGAGGCGGTGATCTGCGATTGACCCAGCATTTCGTCTTCGCGATGAACGACCGTCACGACCTGACCGTCTTGCGATAAAAATCCGCCATTGGAGACGTTGACCAGTTGCAACATCTTCGGGTCGTAGTTCACCTGCACCGGCACGGAATAAACGTTCTGCGCACCGGAGATGAGCAGATTCACGGCAAATGTATTGCCCTTCGTAGCCTGAATGGTTGGCGGATCGAAGAGGAAATTCGCCATCCCTGTGCTCTGCGGCTGCTGTGCAGGCGGAGCCGGGCGCGTGCCAGGCTGGTTCGGCGGCTGATTCGCGCCGGCTGGTCCGATGGGCGTGATCGAAGGCGATTGTCCAGCCGGAGGCTGCGTTTGCGGCGCGGCGGGCTTGTTGTCGTGATGCAGCGAGATCGTGGTGGCGGTCCCGATATCGATCGCGCGCTGATTGATTTCCTCCACGTCGTGGCCGCGGATGATATGCGGCACGATGGCGAAGACGATTTCGTTCTCGGAGTGATCCTGCGTGGTCTGACCGAACAGGTACTTCAGGATTGGAATCTGCGCCAGGCCGGGGATGCCAGTGAGCTGCTTGGTCTGCTGATCTTCCATGATGCCGCCGAGCAGATTGGCTTCGCCGTCTTTGAGACGGATTTCATGTTCGATCTTGCGCTGGCCGATGATGGGCTGACTGATGCCACCGATGTTTTGCTGGCCGGTGACGGCGGAGACGTCCATTGTGATCTTGAGAGTGACTTCGCCGTTCGCGTGCACGCGGGGCGTGATGTCGATGTTGACGCCGACATCGAGATACTGGAACTGCGTATTGACCAGCGGATTGATACCGACGCCGCCGATACCGGGCTGGAACGATCCAGTGGCGACAGGAACGCGGTCACCGATTTTGAGCGAAGCTTTTTGTCCGTCCAGAGCGCGGATCTGCGGATTCTGGATCAGTTTCGTATCGCTGGCACTCATCAGGGCAGAAAGGTTCGCCGGGGGGATCGTGACCTGAAAGTTGGTAGCATTGAGATTGGCAAGGTTGTTGAGATTTATGCCGGTGGTGCCAGTCCCTGTGCTCGAAGTAACCGTGCCGCCAAGGCCGGAGTTCGTCTGTCCGGTTGTAGTTGTTGTGGTGTTGTTGATATTGCTCTGCAACTGGATCGTCGCACTTGTGGGGGGACTGATACCTAGGGTGCGGGAGCGGTCTTTGCTGACCTGCATCACGGCGATGTCGACGATCACTTCCGGTCGAGCCTTATCGAGATCTTCCACCAGCTTCTGCGCGAGGGCGATCTGGTCCGGAGTTCCACGGACTACGAGGGCATTTTGCGAGAGCAACTGCTGCACGCGCTGAACGTCGAGGACGGCGCGGATCGCGTTGACTACGTCCTGGAGTTCAGTGGGCTGGGAAAGATTTGATAAATAAAAAGTTTTGAGGACGCTTTGCTCAAGTTCCTTGCGCTTCGCGGGATTATCTGCGGCGACGAAAATGGTATTTGTTGTAACCGGGCGCCAGAAAGTCTTCGATTCGAGAGCCGTGATCTGGAGAGCTTCCTCGAGAGTAACTCCATTTAGTTCGACCTTAATAGGGCGGGGAGTGTAGTCGGGATCGAGGAGGACGTTGATGCCAGCGAGCTGGCCGATGGTGCGGTAGACCTCGTCGGACTTGGCGGTCAGTTTGACGGTGATGGGAATGTTTGAGATGGGTGCGAGTTCAACCGGACCGGAAGCGTCGTGGATTTTTCGTTCGAGGCTGGAGGGAGGACCGGCGGCCTGGGGAGGCGGGTTCCGCAGGTCGTTGATCATCTTCAGAGTTTTAGTGAGTTCCTGCTTGGCAATGAACAGGGAAGGATCGATTTCGAGGGCCTGCTGGAATTCGGCTACGGCCTCGTCTAGTTTGCCGTCATCACGGAGTTTTTGGCCAGTATGGACGATCGTGGCCGCGGCCTCGAAGCGTGAGTGCTCGAAGGCCGCGCGGTAACGCAAGTCCTTGGGCTTGAGGTCATACGCCTGCTTGTAGAAATTGTAGGCGTCCTCGTAGTGCTGGCGCGCTTCTGCGTCCTGACCCTTGGCATAGAGGTCCTTGGCTTTATCTGCCGCAAAGGCAGGGAGGGTTGTAAGCGCGGCCAGCAGAACAAAGAAGGCCGGGCGCATCAGGCGTCTCATTCCTTGATCCTCACGAGATGTCGTTTCGTTGCAAAGCTTCGCCGGGCAAGCGGTTATTCACGTCTTCCCCCGTTCTCCGGGTACCCATGAGGGGAAAAAATCCGCTCGATAAACGAAAAAGTTCGCGGTTATCGCGATTATAGCATCGCTGTTTTGTGCTCCCGAAGTTATTGCCAGAACGGGAGTTACACTCTTTAGTCGTTGAACTAAAGGACGGGCTTCGGGCTTCCGCCATCCGGATTCGGGAAAACCGAAGGCTTCCGGCTGGCGGTTGCGTCGGACCTCAGCCTGGCAGTCCCAGTTTGCTCCCATGGTCTGAGATCCGACGCCTCTCTGCGATAAGATGAAATCTTGTACTGAATCCAATGCCGCGCCAGTCTACCCACCAAACCAAGCCGAACCCGGAGAAATCGCCGCGCCGCGATCCGACTGCGAGCGGGCAGAGGGATGCTGCTGTTAATAGGATCGCTTCTCATAACTATTTCTTGCTGGAAAAATTTGAGTGTGGAGTGGTTTTAACCGGTACGGAGGTGAAATCCGTTCGGGGCGGGTTGGCCAACCTGAAGGACTCGTATGGCTTGGTCAAAGAGGGAGAGTTGTGGCTGCTGAATGCCCACATCGGGCCGTATGAGCATGGGAACATTCACAATCACGCGCCGCTTCGCACCCGCAAGCTGCTGATGCACGCGGAGGAGATTCGCAAGCTCATTGGGAAGACGCAACAGAAGGGGCTGACGCTGATTCCGGTTCGCATGTACTTCAAGAACGGACGCGTAAAAATCGAACTTGCTTTGGCTAAAGGCAAGCAGCTTTGGGACAAGCGCGAGACGGAGCGCCGGCGGACCGCGGATAAAGAGGCTCGGGAGGCAGTGACGCGAGGGAAGGCCCGGAGCTAGCCTTGAAACCGATTCCGACGGTGAACCTCAAGTCGGATCGGCCTACTGTACAAGAAGCGTTGAACCGACTGGAGCGCGAATTGAATCTCGCGCGGCAGCAGGGGCACTCAATCCTCAAAATCATTCACGGATACGGATCAACGGGTGCGGGTGGAGACATTCGCATCGCAGTGCAGTTGCGGTTGCGGGAGTTGAGTGACACTGGTTCGGTTCGTGGGTGCATTTTCGGAGAAGAGTGGTCGACGACCAGCGAGGCGGCCTGGAAGTTGCTTCAGTCGCGCCCGGAGTTGAAGAGCGATACGGACCTGGGGAAGAGGAATTTGGGAATCACGATTGTTCTGTTGTGAAGAGCAGCAGCTAAAGCGACGATTCCAAGACTTCATTTCGGCACTCACCACCTTTTGGTGGGTCATATAATCGGAAGCCAATGAACTTGCCCCGAAGCTGTTTGTGCGTCGCTGTATTTCTGGCATTTGTCGCCGGTTCGTTGTTCTCCCAATCGGCGGCAGGAACTCAAGACTCCTTCGCGAACCATATTCAGAAGGCGCGTAAATTTCTGGACGAAAAGCGTCCGGACCTGGCGATTCCGGAACTAGAGGCGGCAGCTGCAATCGAGCCGGACAATTTCGAGACACAGGGAAATCTAGGCGTCCTTCTATATTTTCAAGGCAAGATAGGCGAAGCGATCCCGCATCTGCGAGCGGCGGTGAACGGGCAGCCCGGATTGGGCAAGATCCAGGGGTTGCTGGGACTCGCGGAAGTACGCACGCAGGACCTCCCGCAAGGGCGCAAGGATCTCGCAGCAGCCTTTCCGCAGATTGCAGAGCCCAAATTCAAAATTGAAGTTGGTCTGGAACTCGTCAGCTTGCAGACGGAAAGCGGCGACCTGGACGAAGCGAGCTTGGTGGTGGCGCAGCTGCGCAAGGCCGCCCCGGACGATCCCGAGGTGCTGTACGCAGCGTACCGGACCTATTCCGATCTGGCGGGAGAATCGATGCTGGCGTTGTCGCTGGCAGCCCCGGATTCAGCGCAACTGCATCAGATGATGGCTCACGAAGAGAATCGTCAAGGAAACACCACGGGAGCAATTGAACAGTTGCGCAAGGCCATCGCGATCAATCCGCACCTTCCGGGAGCACATTTCGAACTCGCTGAACTGCTGCGTCTTGCGGACAATGATGCACTCAAGAAGCAGGCGGAGGCTGAGTATCTTGCGGCGCTCAAGGACAATCCACAAGACGAGAAAGCCGTATTGAGGCTGGCTGACATTGATGCACAAAAGGGAGACATCCAGCAGTCGTTGAAGGGATATACACGAGCTGTGGAATTACAGCCCGCAGACGCGGATGCGAAGCTGGGGCTGGCCAAGACCCTGATCGCTCTCGATCAGAAGGATAAGGCGTTGCAGCTGTTGGAAGAAACAGTGCATCTGGATCCGACAAATGCAACGGCGCACTACCGGCTGGGTTCAATGTATCGTGAGATGGGGCGCAGTGAAGATTCCAGGAAGCAGATTGAGCTTTATAAGAAATACAAAGAGATGAAAGAGAAGTTGCACGCGCTCTACAAAGAACTGCAGATACAACCCAAAGAAATCAGTGCGGATGAGCCGGAGCAAAAATAACTGCGGTGCACGTTTCATTACCCAGAACAGGATCCGCATCAGGCACAGTATCTTCTATTTGTGGATCGTCCTGGTTGTCTTCACAGCAACCTGCCTGGGCCAGATGGGAACTGCCACTCCACTCTCGCCGAAAGAGCGGGCGAAGGCCGAAGAGGAGCGGAAGGCGACTGGGCCGCTCGCCAACTATCCGCAGTTGGTGGATATCACTGCGTCGACCGGCATTCACTTTGAACATGCCTCAAGCTCCGAAGCCAAGTACATTCCAGAGTCGATGAGTGGAGGGGTCGGGCTGATCGACTACGATCGCGACGGCTGGCCTGACATCTACTTCACGAATGCCCAGACTGTGGAGATGGCGCTGCACAATCACAAGAGCCGCAGCGCTCTTTATCACAACAATCATGACGGCACGTTCACAGATGTCACGGACAAAGCGGGGGTCGGATATCCCTGTTGGGCTTTCGGTGCCTCGGTGGGCGATTACAACAACGACGGCTGGCCGGACCTGATTGTCAGCTGCATGCAAGGAGTCGTCCTCTATCGAAACAACGGAGACGGCACTTTTACTGACGTGACCAAAGCGAGCGGACTTGCGGATGATGCCGGATGGGCGACCGGCGCGACATTTGGCGACTACGACAATGACGGCTACGTGGATCTGTTCGTGTCGCACTATGTCGATTTTCATCTGGACGACCTGCCGACGTTCGGATCGAGCAAGTCCTGCAAATATCTGGGAATGGATGTGCAGTGTGGCCCCAAAGGGCTGAAGGGACTGCCCGATCGTCTCTACCACAACAACGGTGACGGAACTTTCAGTGATGTTTCGAAGAAAGCTGGAGTGGATGATCCGGAGCACCGCTACGGGCTGACGGCCGTCTGGTCGGACTTCAACGCCGATGGGAATCTGGATCTCTTTGTCACCAATGACAGCCTGGCGAACTATCTGTACCAAGGGAATGGAAAGGGTAAGTTCGAAGATGTTGCACTGATGTCGGGTGTTGCGGCGAACGAAGATGGACTTGAGCAGGCCAATATGGGCGTCGCTGTCGGCGATTTCTTACACACGGGACGGATGTCGATCTTGGTCTCCCACTTCGATATTGAATATGCCGCTCTTTATCGCAACGATGGTGCGATGAATTTCTCGGATGCGTCGGTTGCGTCGGGGATCGCTCGGGGCACCCAGGGCTATGTCGGGTGGGGAGACGCGTTCGTCGATTTCGATAATGATGGTTGGCTGGATTTCCTTTTGGTGAATGGTCATGTGTATCCGCAGGTTGATAGCTTGCATCGCGCGACCGGTTATCGAGAGCCAAAGTTCCTGTTCCTGAATCAGCACGACGGGACCTTCCGAAATGTGAGCCGGCGGGTGGGAGAGGCAATGCTTACCGAGCAGGTCAGTCGGGGAGTTGCGGTCGGCGACCTCTTTAATGATGGGCGGATGGAGGAGGTCGTCGAGAACCTGGTGGGCGGCCCCATGATACTGCGGCCCGAAGGTGGTCCGCAGAATCACTGGATCAGCTTTCAATTGGAAGGGACGAAGTGCAACCGGCTGGCATTGAATGCTCGGGTTCGCGCAGTCGCCGGAGATTTGGTTCAGACGGGCGAGGTGCTGGGCGGCGCGAGCTATCTTTCTCAGCATGACTTGCGCGTACACTTCGGGCTTGGCAGTCATTCGCGGCTCGACCAGGCGGAGGTTCTTTGGCCTGACGGGCGACGTGAGGTGCTTTCGAATCTCGCGGCTGACCGGTTCTACTTGGTGCGCGAAAGCCAGGGAGTGGTAGCTAGCAAGGCTGCGGAGAAAGGGAAGCTGCCGTGATGCAGAATTGTTCGGCGAGCAGCATCGACACCGCGGGCAGACAGCAGATTCCCCGTCGCTTTCGTTCTCGGAATGACAACGAGTTGAGAACCTGCGAAATGAACCGCTCCAAACAGCGTCGGGAACTGTGCTCGATTTTCCTCCGCGTCGCGCTGTCGGTTTTTGCGGCCTTCATCAGCCTCTCAGTCACCGCACAGAGTACGCGCCCCTTGGATCCGGCGATGATGCGGGAGGTGCATCAGGCGGTAAGCTTGGCAGAGCACGGACAAACGCAGCAGGCGATGGGCATCGCGCAGCAACTGCTGACGAGAGATCCGAAGTTCGTGCCGGCGCTGAAGCTTAAAGCGATGCTGCTAGAGGAAACTGGACAGCACACTCAGGCTGCCGCTGTTTATGAGGAGGCTCTGAACCTTGCTCCGAACGACTCCGACCTGCTACTGAAAACCGGCGTCTACAAACTCACGTCGGGGGATGTTGAGCAGGCGATTAAGCTGCTGCAGCGTTGCGTTAAGGTTAATCCCACGGATGCGGATGCTCAGTATTATCTCGCGCAGGCCTACCACCTCGGCGGCCAAGACGAACAAGCGCTAAACGCCATCCGGCAGAGCCTTAAGCTTGATCCGAAGAATTCTTCTGTTTGGCAGAAATATGGCGAACTTTTGTGCGGTAGCGGAGATTGTGCCGCGGGCTTGCGTTGGCTGCTCAAGGCGCAACAAGCCGACCCGACTTTGGCGCGCCTTGATTACGACATCGCGGCCGCCGATTTTCAGTTGATGGACCTTGACAGCGCCGCGAAGTATGCGGCTCGCGCTGTTGAAGCTCATCCTGACGATCTGCAAGCGCTGCGACTGCTCGCCACTGCTAACGTGAAACTTGGTCGCTGGAATGAGGGTGAGGTTGCATTCAACAAGCTCCTCGCGTTGAAGCAGGATGATGTAGAAGCCTTGCTTGGTTCAGGGCAGTGCGAGGTGGAGTTGAAGAGCTATCCGGCGGCAGTTGAGAAACTGCAATCCGCTTTGCGGTTGGATCCGACGCGGCTGCTGGCGCACTTCTATCTTTCGCGCGCCTACGCTGGGATGGGCCGCGACGACGACGCGCAGCACGAGGCCGCTCTGCATCAGTTGATGATGGAACAGGCGACTTTCGTTCGTTCGACCGCCGACGAGCAACGGGAGAATTCCATCAAGCCTCGTGCGCAGAAGATGCTTGCGGAACATCAGGAAGATGGCGCCCTGCGTCTGTATCAGGAAAATTTCAAGGGAAGCACGGCGACGCTGGGAGATGCCTATGTATTCGTGGGCAAACTCTATCTCTTCATGGGCAAGACGGAAGACGGCCTGCGCTGTCTGCAACGTGCACTCAAGATTCAGCCGAATGTGCGGGGCGCGCACACATATCAGGGAATTCTTGCGTTAAAGAATGGTGATCTGCGACAGGCCGAAATCGAATTTCAAGCCGAGCTTACCACTGATCCCAGTTATCAGTTGGCGATCGCCGAGATGGGCGAGGTGCGATATCACCAGGGAAGGTGGTCCGATGCGTCGGAGTTTCTAGCGCGATCGAAGACTACGACGCCCGAGTTGCTGTACATGCTCTGTGATTCTTATTTCCGATTGGGGAAGGTCGCCGAAGCAAATCTCAACGCCGAAGCCATGGCAGCGTACGCGAGAAATAAGCCCGAAGTGATGCAGGGGTTGATGCAGCTTCTCAGTCGCAATGGGCAAACTGAGCTCGCGAAACGATTGATGCTCTGAAAAGAATCAGGTCACAGTCAAAATCCCCACCTGTTGCAAAGGCGCGACAAGGGTGGGACACGCGGCAACGCCAGCAAAATGCATAGGTCCTTCGCCTCGCTCAGGATGACAAGTTATTGTGTGATTTCAACTATTGCGCGGTTTCGATTACGTTCAGGATTTGATCTGCTTTTACGTTTCTTAACACCTGCTTCGTTCCGCTGGGCCAGGCCAATTCGATTGTGTCGACAATAGTCGCGGGGCCCAGGCCGAAGTGGACTGGCTTGTCGCTGGAGGAGTTGTAGCTGACGGTTGTTGTTGCGTGGTTGTACTGCGCACCGGCAGAGGTGATGATTTTTACTTTTGTGCCGAGCCCGTCGCGATTCGATTTCACGCCGACCAGCTTCAGAATGAGCCAATGATTGTGATCGGGGGAGTGATTCATCCAAATTTCTGGGGGGCCGTTCAGGACGCTTACAACTGCATCTATTTTTCCATCATTATTCAGGTCGCCGAACGCGGCGCCTCGGTGAGGTGCTGGCACCTGGAATGAGGCTCCGGCTTTGGAACTCAGATCCTCGAAGATGAAATTGCCTTTGTTGCGGAAGACGCGATTTGGAAGCGGAAATGGACGGTGGGCGAGTTCCTGGGCGTTATCGAGAATGTCGGAGTTGCTTGTAAACAGATCTTTGTAGCCGTCATTATCGAAATCGAAGACGCCGACGCCCCATGCGGTTGAGCGGCTGGTAGCGGCTGCCAAGCCGGAAGGCGCGGTCATATCCTGAAATTGTCCGTTGCCGAGATTTTTATAAAGAGGGAAGCCCTCGCCGAACATGGCGGTTTCGAAGATGTCGGGCTTGCCGTCGTTATCGACGTCGCGGAAATCGGCGGCCATGCCGGCAATGGGGCTGCCGAACGCGTTGTAGGCTACGCCAGCGGGGACTGCGACATTCTTGAAAGTACCGTCCCCCTGATTGTGCAGCAGGTAATTCTCAAATGTGTCGTTGGCGACAAAGACGTCGCTGAAGCCGTCATTGTCATAGTCGGCGAAAGCCAAGCCCATAGCTTTCCCGACGTATTGCGAGATGTGGGACTGCTCAGAGACATCAGTGAATGTGCCGTCCCCGTTGTTGCGATAGAGGATATTCGGCATCCCCAAGAAATCTACTGGGGAGCAATAGGCAGGGAGCCCGCCCTGAGCGCACAGCTTCGCGTTGGCGATTGAATAGTTCAGATAATCCGCAACGAATAGATCGAGGAGTCCATCGTTGTTGTAGTCGAACCATCCAGCAGCGATCGACCAGGCTTTACCGAGTTTGGGGATGAGTCCTGCGACTCCCGCTTTCTCCGCGACGTCTGTGAACGTGCCGTTTCCGTTGTTGTGGAAGAGTTGATTGCGGTTCACACCTGTGACGTAGAGATCAACGAAGCCATCGTTGTCATAGTCGCCGGCTGCGACTCCCATCGAGTAGCCGGCACCCTGGAGGCCAGCGTTTTCGGTGGTGTCCGTGAACGTGCCGTCGCCATTGTTTCGGTAAAGACGATTCCAATAAGTGGGATTGGACTTTTCGAGCGAAGGAATGGCTGCCCCGTTGGTGAAGAATATATCGAGCAGGCCGTCATTGTCGTAATCGAGGAGCGCGACACCGCCGACCATGGTTTCAAATGTATATCGCTTGGGGCTAATGCTGTTCTTGAGCGTGAACTTGACCTTGGAGGTTTGAACTACGTTCTCAAACTGGATAGCGCCCCCGCTGGCAGATTGGGTGTTCTGCTTGCTGGCCGTTTTCGTAGAGCGAGGAGGAGTTTGGGCGGGCTTTTGAGCATGCGCGGCTTGGATATTTCCTGAAAGTGTGAGAGCAAGGAGTCCATTAGCACAGAGGCGTCCGTTTCTTTTCCAATTGTGCCAGTCGAGGCGCAGACGGACTCTGCTTCGGAAGGGAAGGTGCTGCGAAACCGAATTCAGGAGTTCGACGCCGAGATCAATGCCACCACTCATTCGGCCCTGCGAGGCTCACAGGTGGACTCGCGAATCACTAATTCCGGTGCGACGGAGACTTGCTGGGCGCCATTTTTCGACACGTTGGAGATTCTAGTCAAGAGTCGCTCGGCGGCAATTTCGCCCATACGGCGAAGCGGTTGCCGCACGGTCGTGAGACGCGGAGTGAGATAAGCTGCCCCCTGAATGTCATCGAAACCGACCACCGAGATGTCCTCAGGGACGCGCAATCCGGCGTCACGGAATGCTCGCATCGCGCCAATGGCAGAGATGTCGTTGAATGCTACTAAGGCGGTGAAGCGCCTGCCACTTGCCAGCAACTTTTGAGCATTTTCGTATCCCTCTTCCGGAACGGATGGTCCGGGCACGGAAGCCCCCTTCTGCAACTGCAAAGTCATTTCCGGGTGGATCTGAATCCCCATTTCTTCGGCAGCGCGGCATAGTCCATTCCATCTGTAGGTGGTGTCCGCGCTACCGGGGTGGCCCTTAAAAAACGCGATCTCCTTGTGGCCGAGCTTGACCAGGTGATCCATCGCCAGGCTAGCTCCCTTGGCATTATCCACGCCCACATTGACGACGCCTTTGACCCGGCGGTGTCCGGAGATGGAGACCGCGGGTACGGGGATTGCGTTGGAAATGGGAGTATTCACCAAAATGATTCCTTCGACGGCGCGGTCGACGAACATTCGTGGGTACTCCTCAATCAGGGCCGTTCTACCCCTATGGCTGGCGACGAAATAAAAGTAGCCTTGTTTCAGAAGTTCATCTTCGATGCCGCTCATGATGGCGGCCGCGTAGCCTTCACTGAGCTCAGGAACCAGGACACCCACGGTGTAGCCCCGCTTCAAGCTCAAGGAACGCGCAAAGAAGTTCGCACGATAGTTGAGCTTCCGAGCGGCATCGAGAATACGGTTCTTGGTGTGTTCCGGGATTGCCTTGGCCGCCGGTGAATCATTGATGACGATCGATACGGTGGCAGGAGAAAGTTGCAGATAATTGCACAAGCCGCGCAATGTTGCCGGCCTACGTTGGGTTTCTTTCTTCATTCTTTCAGGGCCCGCCGGCCTGGTTCCGGGACGCGCTGAAGCATAACATCGCTGTCGGCCTTAAATGAAACACCCGCCTTCGCCTGCAGCCGCCTGCGTATTCCAGAGCCGGCTATTGTTTTGATTTCTGTCACTGAAGCGCTTCAGTAATAGCACAAAACCGGTTTTGTGGCGATTTTTTTCTTGACAACCGACTACTAACGGTTTTGTACTACCGTGTCCGGCAAAAGGGGCTTGCTTCGCGCAGGGGTTTCTTCGGAACAATTCGACCTTTGGAAGCGCAGAGCTTTCAGTAGCCAGTTTATGACGGTTTAGACGGCTCTTCCATTCGACATCCGACGGATGAGCAAAGTTCAGGAGACTGCAATGAAAAGAATGGCGTTGTGGATTCTTCCTCTTTCCCTTGTTCTGGCCAGCATCACCGGCTTCGCCCAAAGCACGAATGCGGGCGATATTCGTGGCACCGTCACCGATGCATCAGGCGCACTCATTCCCGGTGTGACTGTGACTGCGATGAACGTAGATACTGGCGTCACAAAGACGCTCGTGACAAACGATTCCGGCCTGTATGACACCGACTCGATTGTTACCGGAACCTATACGATTACCTTTTCGAAGGAAGGTTTCCAAAAACTGGTGCGCGGACCGATCACGGTGGTGGTCGGCTTCACCACGGTGAATGGTGAATTAAAAGTTGGTGCAACGAGCCAAGAGGTGACAGTGAATGCCGACGTGCCGCTGCTGCAGACGGAGACCAGCGAGCAGAGCACGACGTTTACGGCGAAGACGATGACGGAACTGCCCCAGGTCACGCAGACCTGGGAAAACTTCACGATCCTGTTGCCCGGCGCCACTGGTGCTACCGGTTCGTCGCAGGGCACGGCCAACCCCGGCCAGGTGGTAGCAGTGAACGGCAATCTGCCTTACAGCAATATCATTGCCGACGGAGCCTCGACGACACTTTCTCACAGCCAGAATGCGAATCCGGCAGGGTTCGAAAATGTCAGTGAGTTGCAGGTCAACACCTCATCGTTTTCGGCTCAATATGGCATCGGCGGAATCATCTTCAACCAGGTCAGCAAGAACGGAACCAACCAGTTCCACGGGACCGCGTACGACTTCCTCCAGAACGACATGCTGACGGCCCACCCTTACTTCAGCAGCGGGGCGATTCCGTTCCTGCGATACAACAACTTCGGCGGGGCCATTGGTGGTCCGATCTTGAAGAACAAAATGTTCTTCTACTTCAACTACGACCAGACAGTGAATCATGGTAACGGTTATGGCTACAACACGCTTCCGACCGATGCCAACATCGCAGGGGATTTTACCGGCATCAACCAGATCTTCGATCCGACCACGCAGACAATTGCGACTGACGCGCTAGGCAATCCATATCCGGTGCGAAAGAGCTTTGCCAGTGAGTATGGATCGAACGCGATTCCGACGTCGCTGTTCGATCCGGTATCCGCGAAGTTTCAAGCGCTGGCTTTTCCGACTACCGCGAATCACCCATCCTTCCTGACTCCGATTCCGGGAGGGCAATTCATTGGTGGGGAAGGAGAGCCGCACAATAATTACTACTACCAGTATTTGGCCTCCAATCCAATAAAACGCTATTTTGGGCGGTTGGATTGGGATGTTAAATCGAACAACCGCATCACTATGTCGGTTACGCAGGCTGACTTCACCTACCCAGGGCCCAGCACAATTTCCAATTGTCCGATCGGTTGTCAGAACGGTTACGTAGACAACAACAATTCGCAGATCACCGACGTATGGAACATCAGCACCACGACAGTGAACGAGTTCAGAATCGGCTACACCAACCAGATGAACTATTTCACTGACAGTTCGCTGGGAAAAGGATATGCCGCCCAGCTGGGTTGGCAGTTTGCGAAGGTAGATGATTTCCCGGGATTTGAGACGACCGGCACGTATCCCTATTCATGGCTCACGCCAGGCAGCAATTCGGTTTACAAGGAACACGTCTTCGATCCATCCGATGTCGTGACGATGATCAAAGGCAAGCACATTCTGCACTTCGGCGGCGAAATGCTGATGTACCGCGACAATTCCACCGCCTGGGGCAATGCCACCGCAGGTAACATGCAGTACTCGGGGCAATACACCAAGCAGTACACAACGGACCCTGCGGTTTGCGGGGCGAGTGCAAACGGTGCAGCCTGCACGGTTCCAGGAACGGGCTTTGAGTATGCAGACTTTCTATTGGGCTACATCAACAACTGGTCCGCGAACCAGAGTCCGGAATACGGGGCACGGCTGAAGAGTCCGCAAGTGTTCGTTCAGGACGATTTCAAGCTTCGTCCGAACCTTACCATCAATTTGGGCTTGCGGTGGCAGATTAACCATGGGTGGAACGAGGTTCATGGCAATATCGCGTCCTTTGACCCGACTGTAACCAATCCTGCCACCAACACGCCGGGCGCTTATTGGTTTGCCAGCACGCACGCCAATGGACGGACTGCGCTGGAAGCCAACGTTTACAACACCTTCTTGCCTCGCCTGGGATTCGCGTGGGCAATGAAGCCCAACACTACGGTGCGCGGAGGTTTCGGGCTTTATGCCTATAACTGGAGCCTGGACACGTACGGCCATGGAATGGGCAGCTCATTTGGTTCCTCCGGAAACTTCACCGATCCGACGAACGGAATTTACCCCGCTGCCACTCTCGGCGGAAATGGCAATGCCATTCTGTCCAGTTCGTTCTACAACGGCCCTCCGCAGGATTCGGGGAACGCGCTGCCGTACACGGCGGGTTCTCAGGATCCAACACGTTTCAATGGGTCGGGTGTCGACTACCAGCTTTACCACGCGAAGGTTCCCAAGATTTACCAGTGGAACTTCGGCGTGCAACGCTCCTTGACCAACGACATGGTGGCCGACCTGACTTATGTGGGAAGTCATGGCTTCAACCTTGCCTTCCCGGTGGATATCAACCAGGTGCATCCAGAAAATTGGTCGCCTTCGAACTCTTCGCAATTCCGTCCGTATTCGAACTATCAAAGTATCTATGCTGGCGGAAATGCCGGTACGATGAATGCAATCTCCAATTACCACGCCCTGCAAGCATCCATCACGAAGCGAATGAGCCGTGGTTTGAGCCTCAGCTTCAACTACGTGTGGTCGCACTTCCTCGATGACCTGGATTCCTCAGGCTGGGGAAGCCGCATGGGCCCGCAGGATTACCAGGATGCCTACCATCCGTCTGCGAATTACAGCAACTCTAACTTCGATGTTCGGCATGCCTTCAAGGGCTACGCGGTCTATCAGTTGCCCTTTGGCAGAGGCAAACAGTTCCTCAACAACAGCACCTTGCTCGATCAGATCGTGGGTGGCTGGCAGCTTTCAGGAACGGTTATCCTTCAAACCGGAAACCCGTTCTCCGTATACGGAGACCAAGCCAACTGGTCGTTGGCAGGAACAACGTTCCCGAACCGTGTCCCGGGTGTGTCTCTGTACCTTCCAAACAAGGGCATCAATGGGTGGTTCAATCCTGCAGCCTTCTCAAAGCCGGCGGATGGGACCTGGGGCAATGTAAGGAGAAACACCCTTTACGGTCCTGGGATCAACGTCTTCAATATGTCGATGGCGAAATCGTTCGGGCTGCCGTGGGAAGGAGTCCGCATTGAATTCCGTGCCGACGCTCAAAACGTGTTCAATCACAAGAGCCTCAGTACTCCGGGCGGAACCAACCTGGGCAGCGCCGCCGGTGTCGGTGAACCTTACACTAGCTCGAACTCTATCGATTCAGTAACAACTGGCGGGCGTAACCTGCAGCTGATGTTCCGAGTGAGCTTCTAGTCCATCTCGAGTAGAACGAGACGGCGATTCGTCGCCGTCTCTTTTTTTTGCGGCGCAGGCAGTAAAATGTTGCTTCTCGATCCCGACCCTCATCTATGGTTTCATCCACGAAAGCTGTGGTTGTTGCGTTGAGCATGGTTCTCGGCGCAACTGGCTTCGCGCAGAAGAATTCATTTCCGGTCACGTCGGTGATTGATGCGCCTACGATTGCGGGGCGTCCGGTGCAGCTTGATTCGACAGGGAAGCTTCTGCCGTGGCCAATGCCGGAGAATACCGGCTATTCCTACTCATCGCATTTCCTGAGTCAATGGACGATCCTGTGGGACCAGTACAACCGGCAGCGGCTTCATTATTTCTACTGCTGCTTTGATTTCGACCGGACGACGTTCGAGCTCGTGCCCGATACGCATTGGGTGAACTCCACCGGCTACTTGCGCGCGATGATGGAGGGATTCATTGAGCGGCTGTATCCCTATACGGGCGACGCGCGGACGCTCACTTTCCTCGAAGACTTCGTGGACTACGAACTGAACAACGGAACGACTCCGGAAGGATATGCGTGGTCGCACGTGCCCTATGCGTCGGCGAATCCGGGAGCAAAGCGGTACAGCGGGTGGAGCCAGCTTGGGGCTGAAGACTACATTGAGCCACATGTGGTCGGGGAAGATGGGTACGGATATCTCCGGCTTTACGAGATGACGGGGAAGACGAAGTATCTGCAAGCGGCAATTCGGTGTGCAGATGCTCTGATCAAGAATTTCAAACCAGGAGACGAGACGCATTCGCCATGGCCGGTGCGAGCGTATGCACGCGATGGAAGAGCGGATGAACGGCCGATGGGTCCGTACTCGGCGAACGTGATTGAGCCCATCATGCTGTTCGATGAGCTCATGCGACTCGGGCAGGGTGACGTGGCAGGTTACACGCGGGTGCGGGCGGGAGCGTGGGAGTGGTTCCAGAAGTATCCGCTGGCAACGGACGTGTGGGTTGGATATTTCGAAGATACCGTGGCCAGCATGGAGAACATGAATCAGGTGATCCCGCTGGAGTTTGCGCGGTATGTGCTGCTGCATCCGGAAAAAGATCCGCAGTGGCGAGAACATGCCCGGCACATTATTGAGTGGGTGAAAACGACGCCGAAGTGGCCGAAATACGTTGTGCACGATGCGCTGGTCACAACGGAGCAGGGAAATGGGAAGGAGTTTTGCTGCAACGATCCCAACCAGTGCTGCGACAGCCATACAGCACGTCTGGCGGCCGTTGAGGCGCTGTATTACGCGAAGACCGGCGATGTGGCTTACCGGGATGCGGCTTTTCGTTCTTACAACTGGGTCACCTATTTTCAGGGGCTCCCGGGTAATGCGCATGCGCCGTTTACGGGACAGTGGTGGTTTACGGACGAGTTTTCGGATGGGCCGCGGCGGTTGATGGATGCGTTCTGGGCCGTACCGGAGTGGGCTCCGGCAGACGAATCGCATTTGCTCGGCTCAAGCTCAGTTGTAACGAAGATCAGTTACGGCAAGGGATCGGTGACGTATTCGACATTCGATGCGCAATCTTCGGACGTGCTTCGTCTGGACTTCTCGCCGCAATCGATTACTGCAAATGGCAAATCGCTGAGCCGGCGGAACGATCTGGAACAGGCGGGATTTGTGTTTGATGCTGCGACCGGAGTGCTCCGGATCCGGCACGATGGCGCGCGAGACATCGACATCGAAGGAGAAGGGGGCAATTTTCCTTTGGAGTATGTGACCTTTGATGATCCGCACATGCCCGCCGGGACAATTTTGAAAGGGCAATATCCATCCGGTGTGATCGACTGGGGAGATGACGGATGGCGGATCAGCGTTCCCCAAGGCGGTTTCGGAACTTTCAACCTTGCGCTGACTGATTCGAATTCGAAAACGGCTGAATTCCGTTTCAGTTGGCCTCGAGTGTTCGCTGGGATGGATGCCTATAACGGAGGAATCACGGAAGCGACGGGGACGATACGTGCTTCAGAGAACCGCGCAATCTCATTCACCATCAGGCCCGGACAAACGCGCCGACTGCGGACACAGTGGCTAGAGCCGAGCAGTAAGATCATGTTCGAACTTCAGAGTGGCAACGGACTTGTTTTCGACAATGTGGCTTATCGCATCGGTAATTGATCAGCCTTACGACGTCGTCAATGAACTGGAATGGCGCGCAGAAAGAGGTTCATCGCAGCGGGCACGCTAAAGATGATCGCTGACAGTACCTCGTGTTCTGTCACAGTGAGCTTAGAATACGACCATGCAATCTATTGTCTCCCTCACGTTTGACGACGGGCTTCGTTGCCAATTTGAGAAAGCACTTCCCATCATGAATCGGCATGGCTTCAAGGCCACGTTCTTTCTGAGTGCTAACCAGGATTCAACTCACGATTTGTGGAACAACCATGTGGATGATTGGTGGAAGATCGACTGGCGGGCCGATGATATCGATCAGCTGAAGAGTCTGATCCGTGATGGCCATGAGATCGGCAGCCACAGCGTGTCGCATCATCCGGAAAAGTTGAAGCGGTCCGATAGAGCGGACTTCGAAGCACGTGAATCGAGGATCCTGATTGAAGGTTGGACTGGGGCTGCCATAACATCTTTCTGCTATCCGTTCTATTGGTCTCATGCGTATTTGTGCGGGGCTGTGAAAGATGTAGGCTACAAGCAAGCGCGCGGAGGAGGTTTGCCACCTCAATACGGTCCCACCAATTCGTATTATTCAATCTCTGATCCCGCCTCTATCGACCGTTTCAACATTGATTGCCGGCAGATCTCCAGTAGCGAAAACGTCGATTCATGGTTGCAGCCGGGATGTTGGCACGTGCTCACGTTTCACGCTGTTGGAGAGGATAAGGATGGATGGGAGCCGATCAGTGTGACCCAATTCACTTTGCAGATGGAGGAACTGGCCAGACACAGAGATTCGGGCGAGGTCGAGGTTGTGACTTTTGCGGACGGTGCGAGCCGCTTTGGGCGGCCGGATTAAGGGAAGGGTTATAGTTCGGGGACTGTATAAGCGCGTGATGCTGAGGAAGGTTTTCAGTACTGAGAGCTACTTTCCCAAAACAAGGTATTTGTGTTTTTCGTCGACTGTAACGACATACTGACAGTGCCTTTTTCAAGTAGTCGACAACAAATGGGCTAGGCGGTACCGCCTTAAGTCTCAATAACTAATGATGCATCGCAGGATTGGACCTACGCGGTATCCCCACTCGCATGGTAGTAGATGCCATGTCCGGCCGTGTCGATTCCCGCGATGAAGCGCATTACCCGTTCGCCCCTTAAGGTCATCTGATGAGACAGACCACCAAGGCGTTCCTAAGAATTCCTCGCCAATCGTGACCCCAAAATCACTTGCATGTCGCGTTTATGAGTGAAGGAAGAAAGCTTCTGCTCGAGTGATCACTTTCGGGGGAGGGCTGATCCTCGAGCAGAGCTTGTTTGTCGAACTCATTTCTCGCGAGGTTACTCCGGCGGTGAACTCTATATTCAATCCCAAGATTCATTACCGGTACACGAACTCGCCAAACTTTCCTATGGCAGGCGCGGCTATGCCGCCGGCCGGTGGAGTGAACGCGTTCGTAATGGGATTGCCGTAACGAGGCACTAATCCCGATGTGCTGGTCGGCGAAGGGAACCCACTTCGCCGCCCTTCTTTTCTCAGCTGAATTCGCCCTAATGCGGTTTCATCAATCTCTCTTTTCGCCACGACCCTCAGAATCGTCGCGATTTCGGCTATAATTCCGCTCAATTGCGGGTTCGTCGACTATCCCACAGAGGTGTATGTCGTCATGGAAACGTCCCCCGACGTTACAGCTCTGCTTAGCGAGTTGACGAAGGGCAATCCTGAGGCAGGGTCGAAGCTCATCCCTCTCGTCTACGACCAACTGCGCCGCTTAGCCGACGGGTATATGCGGCGTGAGCGCACCGGCCACACGCTTCAAACCACAGCCCTGGTGCACGAGGCTTATCTCAAGCTGTTGGGACAGCGCTCCGTCGACTGGCAGAACCGCGCACACTTCTTCGGAATTGCCGCACAGGTCATGAGGCGTGTTCTCATTGATCATGCCCGGAGTCACGTCCGTGACAAGCGCGGCGGGAGAAGGGAAGCCATTCCACTGGACGAAGCGCTGGTGTTTTCTCCGGAGCGTTCGAGCGAGTTCCTGGAATTAAACGAGGCGCTGGAACGGCTCACCCAACTTGACGCGCGCCAGGGACAGATCGTGGAAATGCGATTCTTCGGCGGCTTGACGGTCGAGGAGACAGCTGAGGTTCTTGGAATCTCGCCGAAGACGGTAAAGCGTGACTGGACGGTTGCGAAAGCGTGGTTGCACGGAGAACTGAAGGGCAGTTATGGAAGCGCAACAGAGCAAATGGGAAACAGTTAAGTCTCTGTTTGAAGCTGCCCAGGGAGTCTCTCCCGAAGAGCGTTCGGATTTTCTCGCTGCCCGCTGCCAGGATAAGGAAGTTTGTGCAGAAGTAACGCGCTTACTTGGCGAATATCACGAAGCGGAAAGCTTCCTTTCGACTCCGGCCATCGGACGCATCTCTGCACCCCCGCTCGATGAAACGCTCCGGTTCTCCACCGGAGAAATCCTCGCGGGCCGCTTCAAGGTTGTGGAGTTCATCGCCGCCGGCGGGATGGGAGTCGTCTACAAGGCGGAAGATCTCGACCTCCGCCGATTTGTGGCTCTCAAGTTTGTGTCGGTTGAAAGCGCCGATGCAGGAGCGCAAGACCGGCTACGCCGCGAGGCGCAGGCAGCGTCAGCTTTGAATCATCCAAATATCTGCACAATTTATGAGGTTGGCAATCATGCCGGCCGCGCTTTTATTGCGATGGAGTTTCTGGAAGGCGAGACGCTGAAGCAGCGCATCGTCGAGGGGCCGCTGGGGATCGAAACAATCCTGAACTTGTCGCTCGAAGTTTCAGACGCTCTTGACGCCGCGCATTCCGCCGGCGTGTTTCACCGGGATATCAAGCCGGCGAACATCTTTATTACTACACGCGGACACGCGAAGATCCTGGACTTCGGAATTGCAACAGCCAACCGGTTGGTGACTGCCGACGATCATAGCGTCACCGATGCTGGCGATGGGAGCGTGACTTCGCTGGGAGTGGTTGCGGGGACTGCCTCCTATATGTCGCCGGAGCAAATCCGTGGCGAGCAGTTGGATGGACGCACCGATCTGTTTTCGTTCGGAGTAACGCTGTACGAGATGGCGGCCGCGCAGTTGCCGTTTTCCGGCGAGAACATCGCGGCGGTCTGTCAGGCCGTTCTGAATACGGTTCCGAGTCCTGTCACGCAACTGAGCACCGAATTGCCGAAGGAACTGGAAGCGATTATTGCCAGTTGTCTCGAGAAAGACCGGGACCATCGATGTCAACGCGCTGCGGACTTGCGGGCAGCGCTTGATTCGCTGAAACGTAGCCGCGAGTCCGGAGCGCTGATCGCAGGAATCCGCAGACGAACGCTGGCGGCAGCGGCCGCGGCAGTGATTGTGGTCGCCGTCTTGGGTGCTTTGTTCTGGTATAAGGCGCGCCCGGTTAGACTCAGCGAAAAAGATTCGGTTGTTCTGGCCGATTTCGTTAACACAACCACAGATCCGGTCTTCAGCGAAGCGCTGAAAGCCGGTTTGCTGGCAGACTTGGGGCAATCGCCATTCCTGAACATTCTTTCCGAAGATGAGATTGCCAAGCAGTTGCGCTTCATGGGTCGTCCTGCCGGTACTGCTCTGACAGTTCCAGTTACACGCGAAGTTTGCCGCCGAGCAGGAAGCAAAGCGATGTTGGGCGGAAGCATCTCCAGCATAGGAAGCCACTATGCAATTACTTTAAGTGCGTCCAACTGCGAAGACGGATCTTCGCTCGCAGTAGAACAATCGGAAGCCAAGAATCGGGAAGAAGTTCTGAGCCGCTTGCATGAGGCAGCGCGTCGATTGCGCGGCAAGCTGGGTGAGTCGCTGGCGTCGGTTGAAAAACATGACATCCCACTGGAACAGGCGACCACGTCGTCGCTCGAGGCGCTGCAGGCCTTCAGTCAGGCGCAGCGAGCATTCCGCGCTCAGGGAGAAACGGCGGCCATTCCGTATTTCGAGAGAGCTCTGAAACTGGATCCTGACTTTGCGGTAGCTCTCTCGGACCTCGCAAACATGTACAAGAATCTCGGTGACACCGACCTATGTGCGCGATATGCAAGCAAAGCATACGCCCTTCGCGAGCGCGTGAGTGAAAGGGAACGGGTCGTCATTGAGTCCAGCTATTTTGTCGATGTTACGGGAGAACTAGAGAAGGCCGCCCGAGTGTTTGAGCAGTGGAAGGATCTCTATCCGCGGTCAACGTACCCACACGTCATGCTTGGCGTCGTCGCGTCAAGCTTAGGGCGAGTACAAGCGGGTCTGGAGAACGATCTCGTTGCTTACTCGATTCGCAAGGACATTGCGGTCGTGTACCGCAATTTGTCTCTGGATTATTTGGCGCTCAACCGCCTTGATGAAGCGAAAAAAATTCTCGACGAGGCGCATCAGAAGCAGCTGGATGCGTCCCTCTTGGAGAATTACTATCAGTGGGCGTTTCTGCGCGGTGACCAGAAAGAGATGGATCGATGTCTTTCCGCCTCTGTCGGCCGGCCGGACGACGAAGCTGCAATTCTTGCCAGCCAAGCAGACACGGAGGCCTACTACGGCCGATTGGATAAGGCACGTGAGTTTTCACGCAGGGCGATTCAGTCTTCGATCGGCGGCGGTTCAAAGGACAGTGCTGCCAACTGGGAAGCTACCGCGGCGATTAGGGAAGTGGAATTCGGACATCGTGAAGAAGCAAGCCGCCATGCCCGTGCATCCCTCGCACTAGCATCGTCCAAAGTCATCCAGATCGCGGCGGCGCTGGTATTTGCACGAAGCGGCGACACGCTCAGCGCCAAGAGATTGATCGAGAAACTGCGCCAGCAATGGCCCAACGATACACTTCTAACGAAGTATTGGACTCCGACAATCCAAGCGGCGATAGCTCTCGACCGCGGCGACGCGAAAGAGGCGTTAGTGCAACTCGATACGGCCGCACCGTATGAACTTGGTGGCGATCGTCCGCCTTTTTCTGCGGGGGCAACCCTTTATCCCGTCTACCTTCGTGGGTTGGCGTACCTGAGAGAAAAAGATTGGACCAAGGCGAGAGCCGAATTTCAGAAAATGATTGCGAACCGAGGCCTTGTTTGGAACTTCCCGCTCGCGCCGCTTGCGAGTTTACAGCTGGCGCGCGCATCGGCAGGATCAGATAGTGCTGACGCGAAGGCTAGCTATCAGCAATTTCTCTCCTTATGGGCAGGAGCTGACTCGGAGGTACCAGCGTACCTGCAGGCGAGACGTGAAAGCGTATCGCTCCACTAGATCAGTTGGTGAATCCATCAAGCGTTCCGCCACCCGATGCTCCACCGCTGCTTGGCGCAGCCATGCAGCCCGAAGTACATGTTCCTTTTCCGCCTGTTGGCGGGAAATCCCATGGATTATCCTTTCCACCAACCGGTGCAAACACAAGTACTCCGCCCGCCGGGATGCTGCCGCCGGCTCGACCGACGAACTTGAACAAAGTGAATTCGGTCCAGGTCTGCGTTCCCTGACAGGAGCTCCCGACTCCGCACAGTTCGAAGAGTGTGCCGCATCCAGTGGCTGGGCAGCTTCCGCCGATTGTGCCCGCCTGACTCGCAGTCCCATAGAGATACGGGGCGCCGAGTGCATCCAGCGCAAAAGTCACGTCAGCAATAGGACCCGCGCCGTCGGCCCCACCAGTGAAGTCGTAGATCGTATTCTCTGTGAATCCGCTTCCACTCGGCTGCAATTCGAAGACGACTCCGCATCCCGCTGCCGCGAAGGTACAAGTGGGAGATCCGCCTGCTTTCGTCGTGCCGAACACGTCCCCTGCGTCATCGAGAGTCACAGCTGCAAACGGGTGTGCGCCGTCCGCGCCGGCAAAGGCGTGCCGAAAATGTTCTTTCCATGTATTCCCATTGAACGCTAGACGAAACACCACGCCAAGGTTGGCTGCGCCTCCGGCGGCGGTAGTCCCCCACAAATCGCCAGCGGCATCGAGAACTACGCCTGCTCGCGGATGCGATCCGTTTCCGCCAGTGAAAGAGAAGATGACAGATTCGACTCCTGACTGCAGCACAAAGACAGTCCCAAGGCCATTCGCGCCTCCACCGAAAGTCGTGCCGTAGAGAGCGCCAGACGCGCTGAGAGCCAATCGCGACAAAGGATGAGCTCCGTCGGCGCCTTCAAATGAATGAAGGATGGACTCCTGGAACTTGCCGCCACCAAGGGCAGTCAGCTTGAAGATCGTCCCTACACTGCGTGCTCCGCCGTTCGACGTTGTGCCGTAGAGGTTTCCTTTGCTATCGATGGTGAGACCAGCCACAGGATTGGCGCCGTCTTTTGCGCCTCCGGCAAAGCGGTGGATCACGGCGTAGCCCGTGCCGTTGGAGTGTATCGAGAAGACCGTGCCGCAGCCCTTCGCGCAGTTGGGACCTGCTCCGCCCGTCTTCGTGGTGCCGTAGACCATCCCCGTGGTCGGATCGTAAAGAAGGTCGGCGACGGGATCGGAGCCGTCTGTGCCGCCGGCGAAGTTATGGTACGTGGTCTCGGTGCTCGCAGAGAGATAAGGCGCGGTGACCAAGAAAAGGATAAGCCACGACAACAAACGTAACGCTCTGCTCATGGGGTTCCTCGAGGACGCCGGGGGTCGTGCAACTCAATCGGGATTTCTTAGGCCCGAACTGGGTGCGGGCCAAAGATGGTTTAACGCAGCATACATCAGCCTTGGGGAATGTCAACTATTACATCTGTGGGATTGCCGGAGCGCTTGCTTGATTCCGATCACGCAGGGCGACTCGCGGATATGCAGAAACCATGACCCCAAAATCGCATCCATGTCGCGTTTATGAGTGTAGGCAAATCCGAGAGAACGGCTTGCCAGCAAATCCCAGCTCAAGGAGCGAAGACTATGCCACGCAATTCAACGTACACGCGACTCCTGAAGTCGATCGTATTCACCACTCTTGTTGCCAGTTTGGCAGCGGCCCAGGCTCCCGCCAGTGCAAACCGCCCGGCGGTCGTACCGTCAGACTTTGTCATCACCCCGTTCGGCTACTTCCACCCAAGCTGTGTGAAACATATGGCGAAAGGGGATGTTTTGCAGCAGGATGAAGGCACCATCCAACACGCAAACGGCGCCTCTGAAACCATCCAGGAGTGCGCCTATCCTCACTTCGACTCCGATGGAACAAAGGTAGTGGGAGATGTGCGGCCTACTGGGAATGGGCAGTCTGAGCCCCCGTTTATCAGTCACGCCTGGATTGAATACGCGAGCATTCACGACACCGCCGATTATGGTCAAATCTATTCCGAGTGGGACGTCCCGGCCGAGCCGACTTCCCATGACGGTCAAACCGTGTATCTCTTTAATGGCCTCGAGCAATACAGCGGGGATGTGACGATCATTCAGCCTGTTCTAGGCTGGAACTCCGATTACTCCAACGCTTGGGGCATCGCCGCCTGGAACTGTTGCAAGAGCGGTACGGTCCAGGAGGCCAGTCCAGCGAAAGTCAACCCGGGAGATCACCTCGAAGGCTATGTCTTTAACAACTGTAAAGCGGGGGCCTCGAAGTGCGGGTCGTGGGACATCGTGATCGTTGATGAAGAGAACGGAAACTTCTCTCAGCTTCTCAAGACCTCGAACTTCTCGCAGACGTTTAATTGGGCTTTTGGTGCGGTCCTGGAGGTCTATAACATCACCAAATGCGGCGACTACCCTCCGCCCGATTACGTTGGCGGGATCGGTTTTTACAACGAGTCGGTGTTAGACAATAACTTTGTCTCCATCACTCCGGCATGGACCACAACCAATCTATCCAGTGGTATGAGTCCACAATGCCACTACGGTGCATCGCTGCCAAAGCAAGTAGTTCTCAAGTATTAATCGGCCTGTGTCGAGGGATGGGGCATTCCGCGCCCCATCCTTCGTCTTGTGAGATGCACCATGACACCAGCCGAGAGAGGTCATACAACGGTGTCATCCAACTACTGATGCCCGTAGCGGAAAGAAAACAACATCTTTCCTTCGCACCCACCGCTCGGTTTTGCGCACTGAAAACAATTCCATCTCGCTAGTCGTTTGAAAAAATTCGAGAACAGTTTTGTGTTGGCAGGAAATTCCTCTGAAGTTGTAGTACGAGTAATAAACGGTCAAAAGATAGCACTCTTTCGAATGCGGTGACAGCAGACGGAAAGCCGTTCGTTCCTGCGGGTTATGCGGATAAATCGAATAAGAACGAGAAAAGATTGTTCACTGTAGCGTCGAGGCAAGTGGAAATGTGTTTGGATCGGTTTTGACCGCATCTACGGGCAGCCTGAATCGGCTCTGTTCGGAAAATAGAACACGAGAGGGACCTTGGACAGTCGGAACGATGTACTTTCGGGGTTGCGGATTCGACTGCTGAAGCAGCTGACTTCCCGATTCGTTCGGCCCCAAACTGGCTCTGCACGCGATTTCAGCATGGACCGAGTGGCGTCTCGTTGAAATCGATGTGCTAGTAGGTAAAGGACCCTTGTTCGGGTTTTGTTACGAAAAGCGATTTTGTTGACCAGGTGGTGCGATTAGGCGTAACAGATTGCTACGGTAATTCGTGACGGCGCGGCTTCTCCTGTTTTTCCGTTCGATTATCAATTGCCCCTTCGTCGGTGAAGCACGCTTCAAACAGCGCGCTTTTGCAAGTTGCCTGAAGTGTTGGCCTGTGCCGTTAGGCCAGTGCCGACACGGATCCGCATTCCCCCCTGCGGACGTCCCGGGCGAAGAATGACGACTATCGTGAAGTGGTAGAGCGTACGTCCGTATTGTCATTAGGTTCGCGATTTTCCAAAGGATACCCTACATGTCAACGACGGTCCGCAGTATGGATGTCGTTGTCGACGAGATCAAAGTGGCTTTTCGTGGTCTGGCCGGGGGAAGACTGCGCAGCCGGTGGAGTGAAGCATGACGCGGTGGAGCGGAGACGAGCGAAGCGGAGAACGCCTGCCTGGAGTGTTGGGAGACGCAGAGTCGATGCGGACGGCTGCGGAGCGAGTGACCCTGATCGCTGAAACGGATGCGACGTGTCTTTTGTTAGGAGAGACGGGAACAGGCAAAGAGCTTTTCGCGCGCGCTATCCATTACCTGAGCGAGCGAAAAAACTGGCCGTTTGTCCCGGTTAACTGCGGGGCAATTCCTGACCACCTTTTTGAAAACGAAATGTTCGGCCACCGACGTGGCGCCTATACTGATGCGCAATCCAACGAAGTTGGTCTGCTTGCATACGGAGAGAAAGGGACCCTCTTCCTCGACGAAGTGGATGCGCTCAGCCCCAGCGCGCAAGTGAAGTTCCTGCGAGTTCTGCAGGAGCGTGAATACCGTCCGGTAGGATCCGCACACACGATCCCGGCGAATATTCGCGTGGTGGCGGCGACCAACTGCAATCTGTTGGAACGCGTTCAAACGCATCAATTCCGGGAAGACTTGTACTTCCGGCTGAACATTCTGAGTCTGACGATTCCGCCGCTGCGCGAGCGTCTCGAAGACGTACCTCTTCTGGCGGCACACTATGTGCGCGAGTATGCAAAAGCGCACCGGAGGGCGGTAACAGGAATTAACGACGCCGCGATTGCCAGCTTGCAAGCGTACCGCTGGCCAGGCAACGTGAGGGAATTTCAGTCAGTGATTCAGCGGGCGGTGCTAACGTCCAAATCTCGCGTACTCTCGACTGCCGACCTGGCGTTGCCCGAGACGACTCCGTCGCCGAGCATCCATCTCACCCTGAAGGCCGCGAAAAACGTGGCGGTCAGCCACTGCGAACGCAGTTATCTGTCGGCTGTGCTGCGCCGCTGCCAAGGCAACATCACTCGAGCAGCCAAGATGGCAGGCAAGGAGCGGCGGAGTTTTCAACGTCTTCTGAGGAAATATTCCATCACGAGCCTTCCTTTCAAAGGAAGCGAAGGAACCGGCTACTAGGACTTTCGTTTCTGCAGAATCCCATTCCTGGATCGTTCTCGCGTTGTGCGTCCGTTGTGAAGCAGTCATCACGAAATGATGTGGAAGAAAGTCTCGAGAGAAGTGCGGCAAAATTGCCGCGTGCTCGCGGCGATCCCGCCTCATGGTATGCACAGGGAGTTCGCGCGAATCGTCATCAAGGAGAGCGGTGTTTCTGCCGCAGCAAAACGATTGACTACCTTGGATCTTGTTCGCATTGAAGAAGATTCGTTGTGGTGAGCGAATTGCTTTTCATGGACTGCCAGGTAACGGCCTCCTTGTTGAGCGATGAGAACCACGATCGCAAAGTTCTGGAGCGCGAAGTACTCCGGTACTTAATCGAACATCCTTCCGCCGCGGACAGCATCGAGGGGGTGCGATTCTGGTGGCTTCGCCACCTGGGGCAGGCAAGTGAACCGCTGTTGCAGTCTGTACTGGACCAACTTCTGAAACGAGGATGGCTCGTGACGCGAGGCGATCGCCCGGAGACAAAAATCTACAGCTTGAACGAACGCGAGCGCGCGGCTGTAGAACGTTATGTCAGCGAGCGCAGGGAGCCCTCCGATGGCTAACTACGCTGCAATCTACTCGGTGGGTAATTCCGTCGCGACCTATCTACAAAATGCTTACCCGCAGGATCTCTCCAGTAAGTTCGCCTGCCAGTTCCGCCTGGTCTCTAGTACCGAGATTGCTACCGAAGAGCAGACTGAATTGGACAAGACGGTTTCGATCTTTCTGCACCGTGTCACCGTGAACGAAAATTTTCGGGCAGCGGCGAGATTACAGGATTCTCCGCTAAAGCAGCCGGCGGTCTTTCTCGACCTGCACTACCTTCTGACCTATTGGGGCACCAGTGCGCAAGCCGAGCAGACCATCCTGGGCTGGGTTGTGCAGCAATTACAGTCGGCGCCGATTCTTGATTCCTCCGTCCTCTCATCAGACGGCGAATGGGACGGAACCGAAAGCGTTCAGCTTGTGCTGTCCGATTTAAGCCTGGAAGACATCTTGCGCATCTGGGATGCGCTAGGGCCGAAATACCGTCTCAGCGTGGCATATGTGGCGCGGGTTGTACGAATTGACCGGGCGCTGATTCCCTCTGCTCCGGTCGTCGCCACGCGATTCACGTTCGAAGAACAGGAGGCGGCGCAATGACGGGCTTCGCGGAGTCCGTCGATCGCCGGGTGCTGGGAGGGTTCGTCTTCGTGGATGCCATAACCAATGAGTCGATTCCATCTCTCCTTCAGGTGACGAGTGAGCAACTTCGAGTGAAGGCGAACCACAGCGGAATCTACGCTGTGTTCAACGGACCGGGATTCGCGCCGCTCACGAATCAGTTCATTCCCAGCGGGACTTGGCCGCCGCCTGGAAATTTCGAGATTGCGGTCAGCGATCCAAGCCTGCGATACCTGGCGCGGCGAGCGCAGATTCAGGCACCACAGAAACTAACAGGAGTGGTATCGCCGCAGGCCGTGCGGCTGTATCCCGGTCCCGCTGCTATGGTCGAGGCAAACTGGGCCGTTGCGCGCGTTTCGGTGAGCTCAAGCACGGGAACAGAGCTTCCGTGGTGCTTTCTGCAGGTTATCCGGGCTGATAACAGCGTTGCGGCAACGGGCCTTTCGGACGCGCGTGGAGAAGGGCTGCTTGCGGTTGTGGGCCTCGGCCTTCAAGTCACGAGCACTGCGACTGATCCGGTAACGGAAGCCACCACCCCGGTCACGATAAAAGCGTGGTTCGATCCGAGTGTACTCACGCAGCCGGCCGGATGGGTTCCCGACCCGGACGACATTTCGGGAAACCTTGCCAATCCGGCGTTGAAGACAGCAACATTCGCCGGAGCGCTGGGCGCCCGGCAAACACTTTTCGCGGGCATCACGATTTCAGTTTGAAATTAAGGAGAAACACAAATGCCGCAGTATCTTGCTCCAGGAGTCTATGTTGAAGAAGTTAGCTTTCGCGCTCCGTCGATCGAAGGCGTGGGAACAAGCACAGCGGCCTTTTCCGGCCCCACGCTTACCGGCCCGATCAATCAAACTCCGGAATTGCTGACGAGCTTTGGCGATTTCCAGAATACCTACGGTGGATACGACAATCTTGCCTTTGACGGCTTCCCGAGTACCGACTCGAAAAACACGAATTATCTTGCCTTAAGCGTGAAAGGCTTTTTCGACAACGGCGGCTCAGAGTTGTACGTCTCGCGCGTGTTCGCGCAGAAATCAAGCACAGACACTGGGATCGCATCGAGCGGAACAGCCACCAACAGCAATGTAGCGGTGGCGGCGCGCTTTCCAGGAGAGTTCGGCAACCAAACGGTGACCGTGTTTGCCAAAGCGACCAAGACGCAGAACGTGGGTTCTCTGCCTCCGGGATCGCTCATCGCGACCATTCCCGGTGGCACGGGATCCATCGCACAACTTGGAGCCGCTGCGGCAGTTGCGGACACGGCCCTTACAATCGCTCCCGCTCTGACAAGTCCGACTCCAGCATTCGTATTGGTGGACTCGGAAATTATGACGGTTACGGCGGCCAACGCCGCAAAGACCAGCCTGACTGTGACACGCGGATCGAGTGGGACCACAGCTGCAACTCACGCCAAGAATGCAGCAGTTTTTGCATCGGCAACGACGGTCGACGCAGCGGTCGCGGTTGCGGATACGACCATCACACTGGCAGATACAATTCCCGGTAATCCGGGCACTCTGCAGATTGAAAAAGAGATCGTCACTATCACGGCTTGGGATGCGACTGGAACCCAGCCAACGGTCACGCGCGGAGCGAACGGTACGACCGCCGCGGCGCATGCCGTGAACGCTCCGGTCTTTGCGCCCTCTACGGCCACGTTCTTCGTCAATGGGACCGGCGGCCCGTTCATGAATGGCGCGAACCCGCTGCCGACACCTCTGCCCGCAAATCTCTACGTATTGACGATGCAGGTGGCGGCAACCGGCGCATCGGATTCCCCGCAAGTATTCGACAATCTTGGGTTTGGTTCGTCCCATCCGAATTACATCGGAGCGGCGCTGGCACCCAACCCTCCACGCCACATCGATGCCTTGCAGAACCAGATTGCATTCAATATCGGCAGTACGCTGAACCCGGTCACTTTGTATCAGGCGATCTTCGGGCAGGTGGGAACACCGCTCAGCAACGGGACTGCCCAGTTCACCTTGACCGGCGGCAACGACGGAGGAGAACCGGAATCCATCGATTACGACAATGCGCTCGCTCTGCTGACCGCGCTTGAAGATATCGCCATCGTCGCCGCTCCGGGTTCGGGCGTATTCGACGTCAGCCAGGACATCATCAACTCGCTGATCACGCACGTTAGCCAGCAGCGGGCGTACCGGATTGCGATCCTGGAAACTCCGGCAAACCAGATCGCTTCCGACAACGAGGACGTTCGCGCACAGATTGACACTAGCTACGCGGCGCTATACGTGCCCTGGATCATCGTTCCGAATCCGCTGGCGCGTTCTGGTTCGTCTATCCCAGCGGAGATCGCGGTGCCGCCGTCTGGCTACATGGCGGGAATCTATGCGCGAAACGACGTTCAGAGCGGAGTTTCGAAAGCCCCAGCAAATGAAGTCGTGCTGGGAGCGTCGCGATTCGAGCGCAATATCACCTTCAACGAGCAGCAATTGCTCAATCCGCTCGGAATCAACTGCCTTCGCTATTTCCCGAACCGCGGTTATCGGGTCTGGGGTGCACGCACTTCGAGTTCCGACACGGAGTTCATGTACGTAAACGTCCGCCGCTATCTGATTTATCTGGAGCATTCGATTGACAACAGCACCCAATGGGCGGTGTTTGAAAATAACGGTCCGGCTCTGTGGTCGCGTGTGAAAGAGGCCATTGACTCGTTCCTTTTCAACGAATGGAAAGAAGGGAATCTGCTGGGTGATTCGGCGGCGCAGGCGTACTTCGTACGCTGTGACCGGACGACAATGACGCAAAACGATCTCGACAACGGACGGATGATCTGTCTGATCGGAGTTGCTCTGCTGAAACCGGCGGAGTTCGTGATCTTCCGCATCGGCCAAAAGACTGCGGATGCGCAAAGCTAGCGGAAACAAGCGAACAGGAGAATTGCGATGGCAAGAACAGCGCCTTACCCGTCCTACAACTACATCGTCAACCTTAACGGACCTCGCAATCCGGAACAGCTGCTGGGAGGCTTTTCCGACGTGTCAGGACTGACGACAGAGACACATATTTCCGAATACCGCGATGGAAACGAAGCGGAGTCACACGTTCGCAAAGTGCCGGGCTCGCATAAAGTGGGCGACGTGACGCTGAAGCGCGGCATAGTGGACTCGTCCGATCTATGGGATTGGATCAATCAGACGCAGACGACTGGTGTCGCGGCGCAGCGCGACGTCGTCATCCAATTGCGCGATGAAGCTGGCATTCCGGTGCAGCAATGGAAGCTGCGCAATGTCGTACCCATGAAATATACGGGGCCGACTCTCGCGGGAAAAGGCGGCGGAGAAGTCGCGATGGAGGAACTAGTGCTCTCGGCGGAAGGATTCGAGATTGCAAAAGTCTAGGTACTGTAATAGGGGACACGAAGCAGAGAGAGTATGAGTCGAATTGTATTCGAAAGCGAGCGCCCGATCGCACAGGTGGATCCTGTCCGTGCGGACGTCGCCTGCTTTGTTGGTCTTGTACGTTTTCTTCCAACGGCATCTATCTCACCGGCTCTGATGCAGTGGCTTCAAGCGCAAGGCTGGATTCGGACTGCTCCTCAGAATGGAGTTTCGACAGTAGACAGTCCATACGCGCGCGTCACGGTGCAGAGCGATTGGACTCCCGGTGCCGCAGGCCAACCTACATCGGCTATCGCGGACGTTCCGATTCCGATCGAAAACTACACAGCGTTCACGGCCCTGTTCGATCCCGGCGGCACTGCCGCCAGTTTTGGCACCGATTATCTGGCGGCGGCGGTGCGGACGTTCTTCGCGCAAGGCGGAAAGCGTTGCTACATCGTACGGATGGACGATCCGGTGACGCCGTCTGATACTCCGAACCTGCGAGGGAACAAGTTGCAATCACTGCTTCCCTCGACCGATTACGATATCGACAACCAACGCGGCTGGCACGGTGCGGGACATCTTTCTGGCCTGCCTGAGGTCTCGTTCCTCGCAATGCCCGATCTGCCGGTGCTGTGCGCCTCACAACCATCGGGCGCGAAGGGCGTGGAACCGAAGCTGCCCGGAGGCCCAGCACAGTTCGAAGAGTGCTCGCCGCCGGCACCGACGATCACATCACCGCTGCAATATCCTGCAGCCGCTCCACGCTTCACGCCCGACGACTACGTCGCGTGGGCCGGAACCGTGCAACAGGTGCTCCGGTATCTCTCGCAAGGTAGTTTGCGCGAGATGCTGCTGGTCGCGTCACTGCCGATGCCACAAGAGACTGATGTCGCTGCATCGCAGGGAAATCCTTCAGAAAGCCTGGTGCAGGATTTGCACGACGTGATCAACAAGGTCATGCCGGAACCGGGTGACGGATGGACGGGCTTGGAAATCGGAATATCGACTGCATTCTTGCAACTCGGCTATCCATGGATAAAAACCAGCGGGTCCGATGTCCTCCTCGAAGATCTCGAACCGCCAGACGGAGCCCTGGTTGGCATTCTTGCCCGGAATGCGCTGACGCGAGGAACGTTCACAAGCGCGGTCAAGGTTCAGCCAGCGGAAATCTACGACGTTTCGACTGTTTTGCCCGCAGAAGAAGTCACGGTTCCTGACGTTCCCCTCGTTTGGGGAGACAACTCGGTCAAGCCCTTAATCGAGCGCATTAGCCTGTTCGGTCCGACGCCGAGTGGCCTGGCGTTGCTGTCTGATGTAACGACCTATGCAGGCGAGAGCTATCGGCCGGGACGCATACACAGGCTCGTGGCGGTGATTTTGCGCGCGGCGCGCACGCTCGGGGATCGAATTGTATTCGAATCCAATGGACCGCAGCTGTGGGCGCGTGTGCGGAGTGCCTTGCACCAGTTGATGCTCCGTCTCTGGCAATTGAATGCGCTTGATGGTGAAACGGTCCAGGATGCCTTTTCGGTTCGTTGCGACAGCAGCACGATGACTCAGAACGATCTCGATAACGGGCGCCTCGTGGCGATCATCAGTTTCAATGCGGCCTCCACAATCGAGTTGATTCACGTGACGATGGCGCTGGAGACCAGCGGCACGACGTCGCAGGCAAGTCTTGTCCTGGCGGAGGCGGTGTGATGGGAATCGTTCCTCTTCACATCTTTCAGTTCCAGGTGGATTTTTACACCGACTCGATCGGGTCGGACGACTACGGTGATCCCGTGAACATCTGCAGTGGCGCGTTCGCTGAGTGCACAGGACTCGAAGCCACGATGGAGGTGAAGGCGATCAAGGAGGGCGGAACGAATTACGGAGTCGCGCAACGCGCGGGTCCGATCACCTTTTCGACGGTGGTGCTGAAGCGCGGCGTCAGCAGTAACAGGAATCTCTGGCAGGTTTTCAATGCCATCAGTTCCGGGATGTACTCTCCGCGGCTCGTGGTCGAGATCACATTATTCGACGGGGCGGGAGAGCCGGTGATCGGGTGGCGACTCGATCGTGCAATGCCCATCAAGTTCAAGTTTGCTGATCTCAATGCGAAAGGAACGGAAGTTGGCATCGAAGAGCTGCACCTGGTCCATGAAGGGCTCTCGTCGGTGCCGGTGAGTTAGACAATGGACCAGCCCATTCCAGTTACGCAGAAAGCGAAGTTGAAATCACTCGGTCCGGACCAGACGGAAGTCGAGGTGCATTTCAATCCTGCGTCGCTGGTGTACACCATCGAAAACTCGACCAAGCAGCAATCGGGCGACCCGAAGCGACGTCAGTTCGCGGCGCAGTTCTCCGGCAAGCTGACGATGGATCTGCAATTCGACACCACCGGTACGGGCGAAGACGTCCGGCAGACTACCAACAAGATTGCGAAATTCATGCAGGCTCCCTCCGATTCGGGAACGAATTCAAGCAGCGGGAACGCTCAGGCGCAGCCCGTCGTGAGCTTCGAATGGGGATCGTACGAGTTCAAGGGCACGCTCGAGACGTTCAAAGAGACGATTGATTTCTTCTCCGCCGACGGAGTTCCGTTGCGCGCGCTAGTCAGCATCGGTCTGGCACGGCAGGACCAAGTGTTTGATGACGACACGAACTTCTCGAGTTCCGATGTGAGCGGAAGCCTGGTTCCGACTGGCAGCGACGACGATCTGACTTCTCTCTCCACCATGGGAGGCGACCCGAACGCAGCGCGGCAACTGGGCACCAACAACGGGCTCGAGAGTCTGCGATTCACTGCAGGAGCATCGTTGAACGTCGGTGCCGGGATTCAGCTGAATGCAGCAGCCGGATTCTCTGCGTCGGCGGGCGCAGGCGCAGGGTTGTCCATCGGTGGCGGCGCCGGATTATCGATTGGAGCGGGTGCGGGGGCAGGCCTTTCCATCGGTGGCAGCGCGGGAATTTCCGCGGGCGCAGGGGTAGGAATTTCCTCTGGCGCGGGCATGTCGTTCGGAGCCAGCGCAGGCGTGGTTTCAACATCGAGCCTCCAGATGTCGGCGGGTGTTGGAGGCGGCGCGCTGTTCGGAAGCCAGGCCTCCCGTGGCGTTCCTGCAACCGCAGGCGCATTTGTTGGGCTTGAAATCGGGCGAGCGACCATGAGTTCTACCAAGCGGCTGAACCCGCTTCGCATGTTGCCGACGACGGTGAGTACGGACGTGTCGACGGGACCTAACGCGAGCTTTCGGCTTGGCGGCGCAGCGAACGCAGGCACGGGTTTCTCATCGAACGTAGGTTCCTCTTCGAGCTTCAGCAGCCGACTTATTTTTGATCAGGAGTGAGCTATGGCGGTGACGATCGACGAGATGCAACTGGATGTGAAGAGCGGTTCGACGGGTTCGCCATCGCAGGAGCCGGCGGCGGCGCCCTCTAGCGAACCGGTGGATCTGCGGCAACAGATGTCATTGCTCTCCGAACGAAAAGCACGATTGCAGGCCGATTAGAGTATGCCCGAAACCCCAGTCACCAAAAACGCTGTCTATAGCGCGATCCCCACGATTCAGGTGGATGGACAGTTCAACGATGCGATTGCGAACCAGTTGCTTGGGATGGAAATGCGCGAGCAGGAAGGCGGCATGTCGGCACTTGAATTGCGCTTCAGCAACATCGGGCCATCGAGTAACGGAAGCCAGGACACTGTGTTCGAAGACGGAAAGGTTTTGAAGCTGGGGACGCAATTGAAGCTGTTCGCGGGCGATGTGGATTCGCCGACGGAGATCTTCCGCGGCAAGGTTACGGCAATCGAAGGGCGGTTTCCGCGGCAAGGACCGCCGGAACTCGTGGTGTTATCCGAGGACTCTCTACAGTCGGCCCGCATGCACAGGCGAACCAAAACATGGGACGTGTCCACGCTCGGCGACATTGTGACTCAGATCGCGAATGATCTGGGCCTCACGCCGCAAGTGAACGGGCTGGATGCGAGCGTGGGAACCGAGCAGCAACTCAATGAAACCGATCTCGCATTTTTACGCCGGCTGCTCGCTCGCTATGACGCAGACGTGCAGATCGTGGCAGACGAACTGCACGCCTCGCCGCGCAGCCAGGTGCAGCGAACCTCGCTGCAATTGGAAATGAACAGCCAGTTGCGGAACGTACGAGTTCTGGCGGACCTGGCGCATCAGGCCACACAAGTGACTGTGACCGGATGGGATTTCCAGCAGGGTCAGACGATCTCAGCAACTAGTCAATCGACTGACTTCGGGCAGGGTTCAGGGCAGACCGGAAAGGATTGGATTGCGCAGGCGCTCAGTTCGCGATCCGAGCAGATCGCAAACTACGCGAACCTGAACCAATCCGAAGCGCAATCTCTGGCGAATGCAGATTTTCTGCAGCGATCACGAAGGTTTGTGGTCGCTCATGGAGCCACGGAAGGGAACGCCAGTCTGCGGGTGGGCACGTGGCTGACTTTGACCGGACTGGGGTCGCGATTCTCCAACGATTACTACGTAACTTCTGCGATCCATCGCTGGGACGCCAATAACGGCTACGAAACCGAATTTACGGCCGAGAGCGCTTACCTGGGGAATGCATCATGAGCCTGTTGGTTCGCGAAAACTCGATACCGACGATGGCGTCGGCGGCGTTCCTGGCGACAGTGGTTAACGTAAAGGATCCGCTCTCGCTGAATCGCGTGCAGGTGCGAATTTACAACGCCGACGGTGTGGGCGAACAGGACGGTCCAATTTGGGCGCGGGTTGCAGTTCCGGTGGCAGGTGGAAATCGCGGCGCCTTTTTCATCCCGGATGTGAGCGACGAGGTTGTCGTGATGTTTCTGGCGGGCGATCCGAGATTTCCGATTGTCGTGGGCAGCCTGTGGAACGGGCATGACTCCGCGCCGGAAACGCTGGGCGGATCGGGCGATGCGGTCGACCGCTGGACGATCACGGGGAAAGCCGGCACGCGCATCGCGATCGTTGAAGACAATTCCGGACCCACCGTGAAGTTCTCAACTCCGGCTGGGCTGACCGGAACGATGACCGACAGCGGGGGTGGTTCGATCGAGTTCACGAATTCCTCGCAGACTTCGGTGAAGATTGACTCGAGCGGGGTAACGATCAGTTCGCCCTCGGGAAAAGTTCAGGTGACCGCTGCCAGTGAAGTGGATGTGACAGCACCCATGGTCAATGTATCGGCGTCGATGAGCCAATTCAGCGGAGTCGTGCAATGCGACACGCTAATTGCTACCACCGTCGTGGCGTCGACTTACACGCCGGGAGCGGGCAACGTATGGTGAGTCACGACATTCGTGTGCAGGGCATCGGAATGGACGGAATGCTACAAGCGCGTCCGGCTCTGTTGCAGATGAATAGCGAAGACTTTCCTGCGCGATTCCTGACCGATCTGGCGGACATGGCTCCGTCGCCAGCTTCGTCGATCACGGCACTTGCAACCGTAGCAGGAACGCCGGTCACGCTCTACCAGCCTGTGCAGCGCATTGCGCATCTCGCTCTGCTCGATCTCACCTGCGAGAGTGTGGGATTTCCACGCCTCGATCCGAAGCGCGTCGAGTCGGCAGGCGTGGTGATCCGCCGTGTCATTCGAAACCAGGGAACGGATGACTACGTTTCGCCGCCATCGGCATGGATGAAGTCTCCGGACGGCCAGTTCCAGTGGCAAGCGATGACGAAGCTGCAGGAGCGCGATGATCCGGATCCGGCGAAGAGGCCGTTGCTTCAATCCGGACAGCCTGCACTCGATCAGTTGTTGGCACAGCAGGCGCTGGCTACGGCACAGACCGAAGTTTTCACTCCAGCATTTGTTGCGCCGCCCAACGCCTGTGATGCTGCCGGTCATACCTTCGTGTATGCGGTGATTCCGACGGCCAGTGCCGATGTGACGACCAATCCTCCGGCAGCGCCGCAATACGATCCCAGTATTCTCTCCAGCAGCCTGCCCAATCTACTGAAGGCCGGTTCGCATAATGCTCCGTTTCCCGACAATTCTGTGAATTATCGGTATGTGTCGGACGATTATGCGAACAGTCACGGCGCGACTACCTTCGTGAGTTTCTCGACGTCGCTGCGATTGCTGTACACGGTCTATGGCGCGTTTCAAAACACGCCCAAGGCTCAGGCGTTGATTGCGGAACTCAACAAGTTCAACGTGTACGACTCGTCCAATGTCGCCACTCCTATGGGGACGTTCTACCAGAATGCAGCGACCGCATTGCTGGATTACGACCCCACGAGCGGAGGGCCGGTTCCAGGAATCACGATGCCACATAGTTGGGACCCCTTCTCGGACCAAGACGCAGCAGATGTATTGGGCCTCATCACCGCGTTGCTGCAGGACCGCAGCGCGATGGTGGCTGCGCCGATGGGCCGCTATCAGGACGCATCGCGGCATTATCGGCTGCGAGTTTTTCTGCGCATTAAAGGTCATTCGCCGGAATGCCCGACGGAACTGGTATGGAGTAAGTTCAGCGATCCGTTCCGCATTGCCGCGTGGTATGAGAGCGCGGGGCGATCGCTGGCTCCGGTGCCATTGCCGGACCCAACCGACCGGAACTTCCTGAAAAACGCGAAGCCCAATTGCGCTTTTGCCGTGCCCGCTTCGCTGATGAATGCGATTACCTGCAATACGATGTCTGGGCTTTCGTCGGGGTCTCCACCGTCATGTCCGGGAATTCAGTTGAACTGGATTTGTGGATTCAGCATTCCCCTAATTACGATCTGCGCTTTCTTCGTTTTAAACCTGTTTCTGATTCTGCTGAACCTGGTGTTCTTCTGGCTGCCCTTCATCAAGATCTGCATTCCCTTTCCGATGCCGAGTGCGGCTAATTCGGGGGATACCAATGGCACCTAGCACATATCGCGACCCGATTGGTTGGCCGTTCCTGCCAATGCCAGAGGGCGGGGTAATGGACTATCCCACGCTCGGGCAGAGTGTGCAGGATACGATTCGAATCATTCTGACAACGCGGCCGGGAGAACAGTTGATGAGCCCGCTGTTCGGCGCAGGATTACAAAATTTTCTGGACGAAGGAAATACGATCGCGGTGCGCCGCCAAATCCAGAGTGCGATCACGAGTGCTCTGCAGCAATACGAGAACCGAATCACCGTGGATGCTGTTGACGTTACGACGATCGACAGAGCGCCGGGCGAGATTCATGTTCAGATTCATTATCGCGAACTACGAACAAACGCGTCGAAGCAGTTTGGCGTGAGCATGCAAGCCGGGTGAGATTGTGCCATTAATACCGCCAGCCCTTGACGATCGCTCTTACGACGACCTAGTGCAGGAGATGCTCGCCAACATTCCGGCTCACACGCCGGAATGGACCTCTCCGCAAAAGGGCGACCCCGGGCGCACGCTGATTGAGCTGTTTGCATGGCTCGCCGACACTATTCTGTACCGGGCAAACCTGATTCCAGAAAAGCAGCGGATCGCATTTCTGCGCCTTCTTGGCCAGCCCATGTTGCCTGCCGCGGCGGCGACGGGAATCCTCTCATTGGCCGTCGATCCTTCTTCTACCGTCCCGGTCACGCTGGTGCAGGGTGCGTCGGTGCAGGGACCTCCAAGCTTTGAAACATTGACTGAGATCGATGTACTGCCGGTCACGGCGCAGGCATATATCAAGGCTCCCCTGAGTCAGGACCAGCAGGCTACCGCTTTGCCGTTGCTGACTGGACTGAAATCGCTATACAGTCTCGGGACTGTGCCTGCGGGCTACACGACTACTCCTGTATTTGCGGGCAACCAGGCAGATCCTGAGGGTGTAGACCTGATGAACGGTACCGCGGATCAGTGCTTGTGGTTTGCACTAGTTGCCAAGCCGGAGAATCGCGATGCCGTGCGCGCGGCGCTAAGCGGTGGAAGCAGCGAGCAGATCCTCAATCTCGGGTTCGTCCCTTCACTTCCAGCTACGGACCCTTTGGCCGGAGCCGGGACGCTTGCAGCAGTCCCGACTACATGGCAGATCAGCAGAAACACACAGCCGGGACAACCCGTTCTTTATTACCCACTGACGGTGGCCGACGACACGACGAATGGACTCGTGCAGCAGGGAGTGGTGCGCCTCATCCTGCCGCAGGGCGCGGATATCGGGGCGCCACCCAACGACGTGCGCTCGGACGCTCAGGCGGGAGTCGGCGCGAAGCCGCCGCGGATCGACGACCCAAACATTGACAACACGCTAGTCGCATGGATTCGCGCGAATGTGCAGAGTGCGGTGACGTTGAACTGGGCAGGTGTGAATGCTGTTGCCATTGATCAGCGGACGACCTACGCATTGTCAGTGATTGGCGTGAGCAGTGGAGCGGCCGGGCAGGTGTTTTCGCTGACTCAGACACAAATTGATCCAACCACGTTCCAACTCGACGTAGACATGCCGGGTCTTGGCTATCAGCTGTGGCAGGCGGTGGACGATCTTGCTGTGCTGCAAACACCGGCGCCTGCCTATGTGCTCGACCCAGAGGCCGGCACGATCACGTTTGGAAACCAGATGCAGGGTTTGATTCCGCCTGCGGGACGGAGAATCCGCGTCCGCCAGATGCGGGTGGGAGGCGGCGCCAGCGGCAACGTGCCGCCGGGAACGCTCAGCAAGATTTCGGGCAAGGATCCGAATGGGAACGCGCTGACACGGTTTACCGTCTCACAACCGATCGCAACTTCTGGAGGGGCTGACCCGGAGACGCTGGACTTGGCTGAACAGCGTCTGCCATCGCGGCTCCGTCACAACGAGCGCGCTGTCACCGCAAGCGACTATGAAGATCTGGCTATGGAAACACCAGGCGCCCTGATCGGCCGGGTCGAGACCTTGCCGTTGTTCAAGCCACAGACACGCGATACCGATTTTCCCGGCGTTGTCTCGGTGATGGTCCTGCCGGAGAAGGACGGCGTGCAACCGCCTTGCCCTCGCGCGGACCGCACATTGCTCGAAAGCGTTTATGCATATCTCGATCCCCGGCGTCCGGTTGGCGCAGAGATGTATGTCGTCGGCACGGAGTACGTGCAACTCGGCATCAGTGTTGCGGTGGAAGTGCGCAGTGGATTCAACCTGTTGCAAGTCAGCAAGCAGGTGGAACTCGCGCTGCGAGATTATCTGTGGCCACTCGAACCGGGCGGAGCTGACAACTCAGGTTGGACGCTCGGCCGTATGGTGAGAAGCCTCGAGCTAGAAGTGATCGTGAGCAAGGTTGCAGGAGTAGTGGAAGTCAACGGGCTTTTGTTGTTTCAGGTTCTGTCATCGGGTGTATATCAGCCCGTCCCTGTGGATGCCAACAACCGGTCGGAGATCGCTCTAGAAAGTTGGCAACTTGCGGAATTGTTGCAGGTGAGCGTGACGGCGGGACCGGATGGGTCGGGCGTGATACCCAACTCGAGTATTCCGGCGGTCGCGCCAGCCGATCCGAATACGGTGGCAGTACCGATCGTACCCAAGCTGTGTTGAGGTTCGAATGGATTCTAACGGGCTCAATTTCTGGATGCTGAGTAGTGCTTCCGACTGGTTGCCTCCTGGCGGCTCGGACACGTTGTACTTCTGTCCGGAAAAACAAAGGCTGCGCCTGCGAAGTTGCCGCACGGGAAAGGCTCCGCAAGAAGATTTTCCGACAGCATCCTCGCTGGTTGAAAAGACGCCGATGACGCAGGATACATTCGGCAACTATGCGCGTTGGGATTCGGTAAAGGAAAAGGTGGTTGCGGGAGGAGTAGCCGACGGGGAAGTAGCGATCTATACGCCACCGTCAGGTCAGACGGTAACGGATCTAGCAATGGGATTCGATGGGGTTCTGTACGTGGCGGTGAATGGCACGCTTGTGCTCGTAGACCGCCGCAACCGATGGCCGAGCTTCACGTTGACGCTTCCCGATTTTCAATTTTGGCGACTGGTTGCGCTTCCCGAGGGCGGCGTACTTGCGCTCGATCGGAATACGCCGCAGATAGGAAAGGTGCAAGGGTTGCCGTTGCAGGTCGAGCCAACCGACAGTCCCAATCCTGGAGTACTCCGTTCTTGCCAGGCAAATGCGAATCCCCCCAGTGTGGTGGCGCGCTATCCGTTACCCACGACGGAAACTTGGATCGCAATCAGCGCGATGGATGCAGGGCAGTTCGTTCTGCTTTCGTGGGCCAGCAATGCCGCCGATAATACGTCAGCTTTTCTGCGAATCTTCACTGAAAGTTCAGGCCTGACAATTCCGTGGACGCTTTCGGGAGCAGTTTTTCCCTACGACGTAGCTTGGATCGGAAAGCTACAACTTGCGTTGCTGGTAACGTCCCTGAAAGAGGCCTTCATCTTCGATCTTCAAGGTGCAGGTCCGAAGCTTGTTCCAGCGGGAGATACTTATATTCTCGCAGGAGAAAACGCTGGGCCGTTTGCGCATTCACCTAGTCTGCCTCCTTATTATGCGTTCGGGAACTCTCTCTACCCGCTCCTTCCACTGTCATTGAATTCACTGGCCTCATTTGGCAGTACTGATCCGTTTGCTCCGAAGCTAATTGACAGCGGGTCGTCGGGCACAACCTGGCACCGACTTTTCATGGAGGCGTCGCTGCCGCCCAATTGCGGAGTTCTTGTCTCGCTAGCCGCTTCGAATAAGCCTTCCGACTTCAGCAATACGACAAACCCTGTGCCATGGTACCCGCATGTATTCGGCAATACCAATAGTGCCGTCCCGACGCCGAGCGGCACGCCGCAAGGCGTCTGGATTTCCGAAGCGTGCGAAGTGCCGTTTGCGACCGGGCTGCTCGGTGAAGATCCGGTTCCGGGCACACGGGGTCTGTTCATGGTGCTGATCCAACGAGCCGGAGTCGCAGTACGCAATCTCAGGGGAAGATATCTTGCGATCCGAGTACAACTTTTCGGAGATGGCCGTAGCACCCCGGAAATCGCCGCGGTTCGTGTACATGGGCCGCGCTTCTCGTACGTAGATCACTATCTGCCCGAACTTTACCGGGAAAATACTTTCGGCGACGCTGCGAGCGCGCCGGGCGCGAGCACTCGTCCTGATTTTCTCGAGCGGTTCATCAACATCTTCGAGGCGCAGTTGACGCGCATCGAGGATCGGATTGCCAACTCCTATTTGCTGACGCGGCCTGAGTCCACACCAGACGCTGCAATTCCATGGCTGGGAGGATGGATCGGAGCCGATCCAACGTTGTATCCACCGGGTCGGCAGCGGGCTCTGCTGATGGCTGCACCGGAGGTTCATCGCAAGCGCGGGACCGTGGCGGGAATCACTAAGGCGATCGATATCGCAACGAACGGGTTGGCGACACAGGGAGCGGTGATCGTGGTCGAGGCTTTTCGGCTGCGGCACACATTCGCGACTATTCTCGGCGCCGACTTGTCTATCTCCAACGATCCATTATTGCCGGGCTATAGCGGTAATGCGAATTCGTTTGTCGGCGACACGCTTTTTCTTGGTGATCCACGCAATCCGGACTTCCTTGCAGAATTCGCACAAACGGTTTCGCTTCCGGGCGAGCAGTCGGAGGTACAGGCCTTCCTTGAAAGTCTGGCATGGCGAATGATCGTGTTCGTTCACGATCAGGTGCAACCGGTAGATGTGAACTTGATTGCCCAGATCGTCGAAGCGGAGAAACCGGCGCACGTCGTCGCGTCCATCGAAATGGCGAGCCAGCCGCTGTTGATAGGCGTCGCATCGCTGCTTGGAGTGAATACGTTCCTTACTGCAGATCCGCCTCCGCAGCCGGTAGTCGTGAACCGAACGCAAGTGGGCCGCTACAACATCGTGCAACACGCTCCCAGTCTCGATCCACGCTGGGAGAACGGACAAAGCAATGTCTAGAGTGAATTTTCCAATGGGAGTGCTCCATGCCTGACGCGTTAAATCCTCCTTCGCAACCGACGCGCGTGTTTTATTCGACGGGGCGCATGCTGGGAGTAGAAGACTTTCAAGCCGAGCAGGACTATCACCGCGGGCGGCTTGCGCGAGTACTGTTGCAACTTCTAGGAACAGGCACGGTTTCCGGGCTACTCGTGAAGACCGACGGAAATGCGGACCCCGATTTGCTCGAGATCCAGGTCACGAGCGGCATGGCCATCGATCGGGTCGGCCGCATTGTTGAAGTGCCACGCACCGTGTGCATCGTGCTCCAGGACTGGTTGACCCAATACATGCAGGCCTGGCAGGCCCAACAGGCCGGACAGTCTCCGGGAACTCCAGCGATTGCCGATCCGAATACCGCCATACATGATGGGGCCAACCTTACCGTTGATGTCTTCGCCACATTTGTGGGCTGCACGCGTGGCGTAACGCCTTGCTTTGCGTCTCAAGACGACTACGACGCGACCGATGCTTTCTCGGCCAACCGATTGCTGGATTCCTTCGCGATGCAGTTGGTGCTCCGTACGGACAATGATCCGAAGACGCCGCTGGATCCGTGGGCGGGTCTCGGTGCAAATCAACCGCCACCTGCCTCACTGCAGCAGTCCCTACTCGCAGGAGCGCTGGGGCCGCAGGGAGCGCCGGTTGAGTATCCGCCGGGATTTGATCAGACGGCGGTGTTTCTCGCGCGCCTGCTGATTCCAGCCACCGCGGGAACAGCGGGGAATCCACCCACTTGGGATCTCGGTACGTTCAGTGACACAAACGTTGACAACTCAAAACGACTGTTTGTCATTCCCTCCTCCGTTGTGGCGCGCTGGAATGGCTTGGGGTCAGGAACGGAGTCGTGACCATGGTCAATCTTGCGCTGACGAAAATTGCGACCCAGTTCCGGATGAGCTTAACGGGGCTTAATGCCCTCCCTTCGAAAATCCTGCCGCTTCCCAAACTGCCGCCGGTTCCTCAGCCAGTCGTGCTTACGGTGCTTGGTGATAACTCCGTCATTCCTGGAAGCGGCCGGACGCGTCCGCTGTGGTTCGATGGACGATTCTTGGCCGCACAGGATTTGCAGCGCGACCAAGTGTATTTCGTGCAGGACCAGGAAATTCTCGGGCAAGCGGCAGGGTTCGGCGTAGTGCACGGGCTCACTGTGACCCGAGTGATGAGTGGGGGTGAACCCGACGCACAAACGATTGTGATTGCGGCCGGACAAGGCATCACGCCGGGCGGGGAACTGGTGGTGCTTTCGGCGGACCTCACGGTGCGAATTTTCGATATCGCCGATGAGGAGAATCTCGACGAGCAATTCGGCCTTTCCGAGACTCCGGACCCGATAGCCCGCACGCGGAGCGGGCTTTACGTTATTGCGCTCCGGCCGGTTGAGTTCACCGCACAACCGATTACCGCTTATCCGAGCGACATCCAGGGAAGCACGCAGACGCAGGATGGAAATGTCATCGAAGCGACTGCAGTCGCCTTGGTTCCGTATCCGATTCCGGCTTCGAACTATGATTCGACTTCTCAGATGGCAGCGGCAGCGCGTCAGGTATTTTTGGACAACAACCTGGGAGCGCTGTCCGACTCGCTGCTCCCGGTTGCCATGGTGAGCCTGGAACGCGGAGCGATTCAGTGGCTGGACCAATGGATGGTCCGCAGGGAGTCCGGACCGGAATCGGATCCTCTGCGCTTTGGCCTGACCAGCGTTGCGACAGAGCAGGCATATATTCAGCAATTTGACGCGCAGCTGCAACAGATCGTCGACCCGATGGTCGCCAGCAGCCGGCCACCGAAATTTCCAGCGACAGACTATTTCCAGGCGCTTCCTCCGGCGGGGCGAATCCCTCTGGGAAGCATTGACGTCATGAAATTGACCCAGATATTTTTTCCTCCCCAGACTAAGGTCACTCTGAGCCTGGTGCCGGAAGACGAATTGGTGGCTTTGATCGAAGATAGCATGTCGTTACCACCGATAGACTTGACGCAACCCGCAGACGCTTACGCCGATTTATCAGTTCTTGTGCTGGTTCCTGTCGCTCGCAAAGACTACGCAACATTTGCAGGGACGTTGACACCGGTTCCACTCGCGAGTCCGCTGCCGCTGGCAATCGCAATCCGCGGTCCAATCCAGCTCTTGCGGCTGTTCGTGGCTGGACCAGCTTCTGGTTCGTCGGGAGGCGGGGGAACGACGTGGCAGACAGCGATCGGTTCGCAGGCGTACGGATATTTTGTGCGCCAGAGGTCCGCGCCGGCGTACATCAGCTTCTCACTGACCGACACCACGACGACCTTAACGACGGCGCCGGTCGCGGGATCGCAAGCTACCCAATACACAGCTACGATCTTGCCGTCAGCTGCAACCGGCACCGTTACGTTCAATGACGGAGACGCGGCCATCGGAGTTGCAGATATCAACGGCGGGACAGCGACGCTTGTGTTGCCGAACCTCGCAGCCGGGGTGCATTCTCTGACCGCCGTTTATCACGGTGACGTTAACTACAACGGGAGCACATCCGATGTAGTCGCGTTGACAATCTGAGCAGATGGGGAACAGCCATGGCGACTTTCACACAAGGTGATACGAGAATCGTTCTGCAGCAGAACGAACTCGATCCGTACCAGGCCAACGGATCGGCCGTGATCGACAGCCGCCGTACGCGTCCCTTGTGGTTTGATGGCCGATTCCTCGCAGCGCGCGATCTTGAGCGTGAGCAGAATTATTTCCTTCAGCGCCAGGCCGATCTCGGCAGGTCCCCAGGATTTGGAGTTCTTTCGGGACTTATGGTCAGCGTAGTTTCGGTCCTGGGGCAGACGTCGGACATCATCACGATCACTGCAGGCCACGGAATTACACCGGCCGGTGAGCAGGTAAGAGTTCCGGCGGATATCACATTCCACCTTTCGAGCGTGGCCCTCCAGCCCAATCTCGATCTACAACTGGGCATCGCGACCGAACCAGGGCCCGAGCCTGCCAATCGCACCGGATTGTTTCTGATCGGTCTGCAGCCAGTGCAATACACGGGCAATCTGATTGCGGCGTTCCCCACGACGATTCAGGGCACACGAAGCTCGCACGATGGAGACACTATCGAAGCGACGGGCATCGTGCTCATGCCATATCCCGATCCGATTAACACCAGCGATCCGAGTCTGAAGCAGGCGGCTCTGGCGCGTCAGATCTTTCTCACCGGCGACGCGGCGCAACTGCCCGATTCGATCCTTCCCGTGGCTGTAGCCAGTTTGCAGAATGGCATGATCCAGTGGATCGACACCTATGTTCTGCGAAGAGAAATTGGTGCGACCTACACTGGGCTGCGATTCGGACTCACCGATCCGGCCACGCAGCGAACATATCTGCAGCAATATGATTCGCAATTGCAGACCATCGTTAATATTTTTCTTCGTCAAAATCAGCCAGCTAGTGTGAAAGCGACCGATTATTTCCAGGCGTTGCCTCCAACCGGACGGTTTCCTCTAGCGTGCATTAATACCGATGCGTTCACTCAATCGTATTTTCCGCCCCAAATGGATGTACGGCTCAGCATACTTCCGGAGGACGAAATACCCGGGCTTCTTGAGGACAGTCAAACGCTGCCGCCGATTGATCTCACCCTCGACGACGGCGCTTATTCCAATATCACCGTCTTTGCAATGATCCCGGTTCCGCGTGGGGGCTTTGCAACTCTCTCCAAAGGCTTGCCAGAAGTTCCCATTACGGCAACCTTGCCCCAAATCCTAAGCAGCCGGCTCCCGACTGATTTGTTGCGCTTCTACCAGGGAGCGGTGGGCCTCGTGCCCGCGCCTCCGGCAGCGAATGCGAGTTGGGGATCGATCATCGCGGCGCAAACCTACGGATTTTACGTCAGGCGGCGAAGTTCGGCGCCTTCGGTGACTTTCACCGTGGCATCGCCGTCACCAACTACAACGACCACCGCGCCGACCACGACTACAAGCACGCCACCGCCAACCACAACCTCTGCTGCGCCTTCGACCACGACGGCAGCGCCAACCACCACTCCAGCACCAACGACGACTGGAACGACCACAACGACGCCGCTACCAACTACAACAACACCCCCACCGACCACAAGTGCGGCACCCACTACAACCCCCAACAGGACAATCACATTCACCATTCGCCCGACAACCACGCGGATCACAACCTTTACGCTATTTCCGCCGTTGACGACGATTCCAGTAACGCTCCGGCCGCCAGTCTCGACGATACCGCTGACCTTGCGGCCGCCCTTTACGATCAGCCCGCTCGTTCGCGAAGTTGAGCCGCGGCACGTTCAGGCGAAGAAGAAAAGCGCGAAACACAAGGCTGGGACAAAGACGAGGAAGCGAAAGCCGAAGGAAGATAAATAAGGATCAGCCTCCATGCCCACGACGCAAATTCCCGATGCTCTGCCTGGCGAGAGCCTGCTCGCAATCGAACCGGCGCTCCTTCAGAAGACGACTGCCGGCTGGCTGCAGCGTCTGGCAATGTTCACCGGCCGCACACTCAGCGATACAGCACTGACAAACGAACAAGCATATCGTGCCGGTCATTTGACTCTCCTCGGCCAATCGGTAACGCAGGGGACGGTGCAGGGTCTGGAACTTTCTGTGGATTCAACTGCGGCCGATCCGATTCTGACGCTCAGCCCCGGTTACGGAATCGCCGCCTCGGGACAAGATGTCACCCTGGTGCGTCCGCTTCGCACTACATTGAGCAGCCTTGCGGTGCTTGATGGCGACACTGGAAACCGCGTGGCCGACTTCAAGAATTTCACGGCACCAGCCGCAGCGTGGGCAGGTATCTTTCTGTTGCAGCCGATCGTTGCAGAGTTGGCCGGATCCGCATTGGACACCGGAACAAGCAATTTAATTGTGTCCGGGAATCTGGCGGCCTCGTGCGACCAGGATCCGACCGAAGATGCTTTCGACGACTCCCAGATTGTGGACGGCGCACGGCTGGTGTTGGTGACCTGGCCAACTGCTCCGGCGTCATTGGCGCTTCCAGCGCCTACTCCAGGGACGACGTGGCGAAATCGCATCGCCTATACGATTTTCAATGCGGAGCTGGCGGTGAATGCGGATACATTTCTACCGTGGGAGTTCTACGGCACGCCACTTGCACTCGTCGCGTTCGATGATTCGTCGAAGATCCTCTTCACTGATAGATCGTCGGTCGTTCGTGTTGGAGGTCTGCCCCGTCGCCGCTATCTGAGGCCCTTTCAGAACAACATCGCCTCTGTCCAATCGGCTCTCGCCAATGCACGGGTGAATCAATTTGCGGAACAATTGGGCGAGAGCCTTACGCCGGCGACACTCCCCGGTCTCGTATCAAACCAGTTTGACTTACTTCCGCCGGCCGGGGTTCTGCCGGCATACACAATGGATTTTCCAAATCATCGCGCATTGTGGTGTCCTTCGAACTGGTCGGTACAGGTTGCACCGACTTTTTCCGAGGAGCTTGAAGGTGAAATTCAGAGGGCGATGACCGCGGCTCCGCTCGACACCTCACAGAACGAAGCAATTGAGATTCTTGTGCCACTTCCCGATGAGGTTTTCGACCCGAACATCCTGTTGACGGAAACGGTGAGCCCGGAGTTTCAGGCTGAGATCGATGCGGCGACGTTGACGCGCAACATCATTCTTCAGCACCGTTACATCATCGAGCAGGAAATCAATACGCTGGCGCCACTGCTGAGTCGGTCCCCGATCGATCTTGAGGACGGCCTGACCGAGGAAGAAGTGGCGGAACTCACCGCTGCCCAGGTGTTTTCGCCTCTCGCGAGCGAGGATTTCGGCACGACCTTTGCAGCTGGCACTTACACCGCAGACGATTTGCAAAGCCTGCAGCAAACTGCGGCAGCGGCTCCCTACACCGTTTCGGCGAATGGCATTTCGATCCCGCTGTTCAACCAGGACGACTGGAACGATCTCACAACCAACGGCGTCCAGCATTTCATTGACCGCATCAACACGAAATTAAAGACGGCGAATGACCTGTTGGACCTGTCCTTTCTGACGGCCCAAACTGATATTTACCGTTATCGTCAGAATGTGCTGAACACTACGGCGGCAAGCCGGCTCGCCGTTTCTCCTATTCTGGCAAACATCGCATCCGGTGATACGGCTGCGGCCACGGCGCAAAATATTCGCGACTACCTCGCATCGATCGCGCCGGTGGCGCCGCCGACTAACCTGACGCTGTCGCCTTCAAGCACAGCTGGGTCGGGTTCATCCGGCGGAGGTAAAGCTGTTGAATTCCGGAACACCAACCCCAGAGCAAAGGCTACGTTCCTGAACGCGCCTTCCGTGCTTGTCAATCCATCGCCGTTCGTAGTCAGTCCGGCGAGCAACATTGGCTCTTCGGTTCTGACAAAGGAAGTGTCGATAAATACCAATCTCGTAAAAGGCACAACAGCGTTTACCCCGATCAACTTTCAGGATACGCCCGCCACGCCAGTTGATATCACTCAACAGGCCCCAGTCGTCGGAGCTCAGCTCAATCTCCGTACCCTGACTATTGCAGAGCGGCTAGCGCCTTCGCCTGCGCAAGAGGCGATGTTCTATTCCATAGGGAATCGAGTTGCAGCGCTCGAACTGCTGTCTGACCTCGAAATCACGGTGGACGATCTGCCGATCTTGGTGGATAACCTTCCTGCGGAAACCCCCGCTTTTGTTGTTGCGGACATCCGATCTAATGCGGCGCGCAGGGATCAAGTGTTCGAACTCGTTAACAATCCCCAGATCACTACTCCCGCCAGCCAAAACCCGGACGAGCCCACGGCGTTCTCCACCGGCATCCACGTTGTTGACCAGAACACGCAACTTCTACGAGGCGTCGAGGCCCGGATCCAGCAGTATCAGGATTTTCTGGCTCTCGCAGCGGAAGCACTGG
>Ga0335082_10000035_pt1 | contig 131402 bp, 104 predicted proteins | sample Lox_Sample_41_FD_206718 | JGI IMG/M metagenome (GOLD analysis project Ga0335082, IMG submission 206718) | Soil microbial communities from Loxahatchee National Wildlife Refuge, Florida, United States - Lox_Sample_4.1 | ecosystem: Environmental > Terrestrial > Soil > Wetlands | place: USA... | reverse complement strand
CAGGAACGCGCATCCGACAATCGTCGAACTTGCCGACACCGTAACGGAAATGCGCCAGGTGAAGCACGCGTATGAAAAGGGCGTGATGGCGCAGAGAGGAATCGAATACTGATTTTGTAATTGTGAGATTTGGTAATTGGGTAATTGAAACACCTAGATCCAGGGTTCAAATTACAAAATTACCAAATTTCCCAATCACTCAATTCTTATGGCTTGGTTTAAGCGCGAATCCGCTGAACTGGACACTTCGGGCGAGAAGAAGATCCGCACCGAGGGGTTGTGGGTGAAGTGTGAGAACTGCCGGCAGATCATCTGGAAGAAAGATCTGGAAGAGAACATGAATGTCTGTCCGAAGTGCGAGAAGCATTTCCGGATCGACGCGCGCACGCGGTTGGCGCAGTTGCTGGATGATAATCAGTACGAAGAGTTCGACGGAAATATTTCCTCGACCGATCCCCTGAAATTCGTAGACCTCAAACCTTATTCCTCGCGACTGAAGCAAGCCCAGAAAGACACGGGCTTGAAGGATGCTGTGATCAACGCCTCGGGGAAGCTGATGGGGCGGCCAGTGATCGTGAGCGCGATGGAGTACGCGTTCATCGGCGGAAGCATGGGAGCTGTGGTAGGGGAGGCCATTACCCGAGCGGTGGAGCGCGCCCTGAATACGAAGACTCCGCTGATCATTGTTTCGGCCTCGGGCGGTGCCCGCATGATGGAGGGCGTCATCAGCCTGATGCAATTGGCAAAGATCTCGGCTGCGCTGGCGCGGCTGGATAAGGCGAAGGTTCCTTATATTTCGCTGCTGACGGATCCGACCACTGGGGGAGTGACGGCATCATTCGCCATGCTCGGGGACTTGAATATCGCGGAACCGGGGGCGCTGATTGGTTTTGCCGGGCCGCGGGTCATTGAGCAGACCATCCGGCAGAAGCTGCCACCGGGATTCCAGCGCAGCGAGTTTCTGCTGCAGCACGGGATGCTGGACGCCGTTGTTCCGCGCAAGCAGGTGAAGCCATATATTGGGCGGGCGCTGGATTTCATGGCGGCGTGAAGAAGCTCTCAGCTATTGGCGCTTGGCTTTTGGCTTGAATCCCTCCTACCACGATTCGTCTGACAGTGACCGGCGATCCCAACTTGATAAGCTAAGAGCCAAGAGCTAACAGCCAAAAGCCCACGTATGTCCTACGAAACCGCAGTGGCGAGCATGTTTGCGCTTGGGCACGAGCTTGCCCAAACGCCGTCGAACAAGTTCGACCTGGCACACATGCGGGTTCTGCTGGAAGCTCTGGGACATCCCGAGAAGTCATTCCCGGGTATTCTGATTGCGGGGACGAATGGCAAGGGCTCGACGGCGGCGACGCTGGCATCGATCTTGCGCGCTTCGGGGTTGAAAGCCGGTCTTTATACGTCGCCACACCTGGTACGAATCAATGAAAGGATTCGAGTCAATGGGGTCGAAATCAGTGATGGCGATTTTGCGCGAACGCACGGCGACGTAGATCGGGTTGCTGAACGATTAGTAGGTGCCGGAGCATTACCGTGGCATCCGAGTTTCTTCGAGATGATGACGGCGATCGGTTTCTGCTACTTCGCAGCTCATCAGGTTGACATTGCTGTGCTGGAAATCGGAATGGGCGGTCGCTTGGACGCGACGAACGTCGTTGAACCCCTGGTGAGCGTGATTACGGACATCTCGCTCGATCATCAGAAGTTTCTGGGCAACACCGTTGGCGAGATCGCTCGGGAAAAAGCCGGGATCATTCGGCGCGGTGGAGTGGTTGTGACGTTGCCGCAACAACCGGAAGCGAATGATGTCATCGGGAATACGATTCTGGATCTGGATGCCGTGGGTGTGAGTGCGGTGCAGTATGTGCCGCCGGTTTCGCCCGCGAGTCCCGAGTTTAGAGCCCCGGATCTGGCAGAGGCTTCGTCGCCACGGTATCGATATCCACTGGAAGTGATGGGGAAACAGATTTCTGTTGAGTCTCCCCTCGTTGGGCGGCATCAGTTAAGAAACGTAGCGTTGGCAATAGCTGCGGCTGAGGAAGTCAGCAAGAAAGGATTTCGCGGGATCACGGCTGAGTCGATCGAGCAAGGAATTCGGCAAACGCAATGGCCCGGCCGATTCCAAGTTGCAGCGGGGAACGCAGGTTGGCCCGAGATCGTGCTAGACGTCGCGCACAATCCGGCGGGGGCGTGGGCTTTGCGCTCGGCCCTTTCAGAGCGGTTTGAGGACCGTCCGCTGGTTTTTGTTTTCGGAGCGATGCGTGACAAGGCAATCTCGGAGATGACCGAAATCCTGTTCCCGCTGGCAGAGCGGGTGATTGCGACGCGACCGGACAATCCGAGAGCCGCATCCCCAGAAGAAATTCTGCGGGCTGCCAGCCGCACCGGCGCTGAAGTTGAAGCAGTAGATGATGTGAATCAGGCTTTGGAGCGCGCCCATCTGTCTGCTGGCCCGGCGGGAGTCATGGTTGTCACCGGCTCGATTTATCTTGTGGGAGAAGCGATGCGGTTTCTCGCCAGTCGGGCATAGCGAGTATTAGAGAATCTCGAGCTGTGGTGCAGGATGTGAATTCATCAATGGAACAAGTCGACGATGGGCAAGCTGAATCGAATGGCGAAATGATGCCGCTGATTCGGTCGAGCCCTCATAAAATTCCTGGCCGAAAATATGGTTGGCCCAGCCGCCTGCGCTCTTATTTCTTTTTCGACCCGCTGATCTGGTTTTACACGCTGGGGATGGGCATCCTCGCTATCCCCGGAGGGATGTTCGATCGCAGTGGGCGGCGGCTACATTGGTTTTCGACGGCTTGGTCGTGGTTGATTATGAAGACGATCTTCTCCCCCGTGAAGGTGACGGGCCTCGACAAGATCGATACCACGAAGGCGCACGTCTATGCCGTCAATCATGCATCGGCGCTCGACATTCCGGTGCTGTACGTGAACCTGCCCTTCCAGTTCCGGATCGCATTCAAGAAGGAGCTACTGGTTTATCCGGTCGTGGGCTGGCAACTGAGGCGCTCTGGGCAGATCTGCATCGACCAGCAGAATCCCTCGCGCTCCATCAGCAGCATTCGGGCTGGGTTGAAGAGCTTGAGCGGCGGGATGCCACTGGTAATCTTCCCGGAGGGTGGACGCACACCGGACGGCGAAATCAAGCCGTTTCTCCCCGGAGCCTTCTTCATGGCTATCAAGTCCCAGGTGGATATCGTTCCAGTTGCGCTTGTCGGCACCTATGAACTTCTGCCAATGAACACCTACCACATCAAAAGCCGGCCGCTGGAGATGCGCGTCGGTGAGCCAATCTCGACAGCTGGGTTGACCCTGCGCGACATGCAAACGCTTTCCGCCAAAGTCCAGAAAGCGCTCGAAGATCTCTACTACCGGCCGTGATGTTCAGGCCGCCTTCTTCCCTTCATCACAGAGTTGCTGATAATGGTCCCGGCCCCGCTGGTAGCCTCGAAGAAATGGCTCTTCCGCCTTTGCGTTTGGATACTTGCGCTTGACGTCATCAAGAGCGGAGTTCATCTCCGCTGAGACCTGATCGAACTCCATGCAGCGGGTGCGGGCGTGCATGGCGGATTGAAACCCCAGGCGGAAGAATTGTTCATCCTCTGAAAAATTGCGCCCCGGCGTTGTGGTGTAACGAGTCTCTTCCTGATGTCGCAAGCCGGTCCACCAGTTTTCACGGGCAACATCGATGGACTCGGCAGCTGCGCCGTTGAGGATTTCGCGAATGCGAGATGCTGCAGGTTCGTCATCGGTAAGGGCGATGACCACGCTGCGGCCGTTTCGAAGTGCATCTTCGTAAATAAAGATTTCGTCTTCCGGCAGGCCTTCGTAGGTCGCCATTTCGGCTTTGCCGCCTGCGACTGCGCCGACGGTGGCACCGGCGGCTCCAAGCACGGCGGCTCCCAACAATCCCAGAGCCGTGACTGGGCCAACCCCTGGCACCAGAGCCATGAGAAGGGCTCCGCCCGTGAGGCCCACCCCTCCGCCCAGTAGGGCGCCCACGGCATTCCCCATCCCCGGTTGCTCGGTGGAATCGGTCGGGACGGTCTGTATCTCCCGGTTGATCTGGTCAGCGCTGCCCGGCGTCAGCAACGTGGTTTTATCAGCCGGGATGCCGGCTTGGTGAATTCGCTGCAGCGCTTGCTCGGCGGCTGTCCGGGTGGCAAATACTCCGGTAACTGCTTCCATGCTGCCTCCTTAAGGGCTCGGAGATTATGTGATGGGGCTTGGATGCGAAAAAAGAGCGTCCCAGCTACTTTCAAAGAAAGCAAAAAGTGCCGTAACCTTCCTTGTGGTCTCCGGTTTTAACTGGTGTACGGGCCAACCGCGGAGAATTCGTTGAAGGCTTTAAAGAAAGAAGCGGACGAGCGGCTTCTGGTCGAGGCTGCGCAGCAGGACCCTGCCCGCTTTGGCGATCTCTATGAGATCCACTTTGAGCGCGTGTACGCGTATTGCGTGAAACGTGTGCAAGACCGGGCTGAGGCCGAGGACCTGACAGCAGAGGTGTTTCACCAGGCACTCGCGAACTTGAAGCGTTTCGAGTGGCGAGGGATTCCATTCGCGGCATGGCTCTTTCGAATAGCAGCGAATCTCATTTCGGATCGGTGGCAGCGTTCCGGCCGCGAAATGCAGGATGAGGCTGCCATGGAATCAGCCCATGTGAGTCCGACGGAAATCGAGGAAGTCGAGCGCCGGGCAACTCTGTTCCGCCTCGTAGAAACGTTGCCGGCCGAGCAGAAGCGGGTTGTGGTTCTAAGGTTTGTCGAGCAAAAGAGCATTAAAGAAGTCGCAGGTGCAATTCGCAAGACTGAGGGAGCGGTAAAGCAGTTACAGTTTCGCGCCTTGAGCACGTTGAAGGCGCGCATGGAGGGTGCCGATGCCTAAGCGCTCTCTACATCCGGGAACAGGCGGCGAAAAGAAGTTCGAGCAACTGAATCAGGCGCTCGACAAGATGCTCGCCCAGAATGACGGGCGGGTGACCAAGGCCGGAGCTGAGATCGAGCCTCTTGTGCGCATCGCGGCGGAATTGCGCAATCTGCCGAATGCGAGTTTCAAGGCACGATTGAAATCCGAACTAGGAGGCAAGAAGCATATGTCTACCGTTGCCGAACCCGTCGCAGCCGTGCGCACGACTGCAGCACCAAGAATGGCTTTCCGAGATCCTGCAAAGGCGATTGAGTTTTACAAGCAGGCTTTGGGCGCAAAAGAGGTTTTCCGTTTCCAGATTGGAGACACCATCCCGCATGCCGAGCTCATGATCGGAGAGTCTCCGATTGACATCACCGGCGAGTGGCCCGAAGGAGGCCGCTTCAGCGCCGAAACGCTGGGGAACTCGCCCATTTCAATTTCTGTTGAGGTACCCGACGTCGACGCCTTCACAGCACATGCCGCAGCTGCCGGGATGCAGGTTGTACGCGAGCCCAAGGATCAGTTCTACGGACACCGCGATGCGACCCTCCAGGATCCGTTTGGCTATCAGTGGGGCGTGTACACCGTGAAAGAGCAGATGTCGGCTGAGGAGATGCATCGCCGAATGCAAGGAATGCACCAGGGTCCCGAGGGCGGGAAAGTTTCTGACAAGGGGAAGAAGGTCAGTCCCGTTCCGCGTGGCTTCCGCATGGTGACCCCATATCTCGTCGGGGCAGACGGCCCGGCTCTGATTGATTTTGTGAAGTCGGCGTTTGGCGCCGAGGAAATGATGCGGGCAGAGACGCCCCACGGGGGCGTCCACGGCGAAGTTCGTATCGGCGATTCGATGATGATGGTGGGCGGCGGTATCCCGGGCAAGAATTTCCCAGGCACTCTGAAGCAGAATGCCCTTCACGTCTATGTAAAAGACGTGGACGCCGTGACTGCGAAGGCGGTATCAGCTGGTGCGACTTTGATCGATCCGGTGCGAGACCAGGAGTATGGCGAGCGATCTTCCACCGTGAAAGACGCTGCGGGCAATTTCTGGTACATCGCGACTTATAAAGGCAAGAACTACAAGTCAGAGGGCGCGCCCGATGTTCAGCCCTACTTCCATCCGCGCCGCGCAGAACCCTTGATCAACTTCTTGAAACGCGCCTTCAATGCGCAGGAACTTGGACGTTATGCCTCACCGGACGGTGTGATCCATCACGCAACCCTGAAGATTGGTGACTCGCATGTGGAGATGGGAGAGGCACACGGCAAATACGAAACTTTGGAAGCGATGTTCTATCTGTACGTTCCCAACGTCGACGACCTGTATAAGCAGGCGGTGGCTGCAGGGGCAACGTCGTTCCAGGAGCCGACCGATCAGTTCTATGGTGACCGTAGCGCCGGTGTACGCGACATGTTCGGCAATACCTGGTACATCGCAACCCACATCAAAGATGTTCAGATGTAGTTCGGAATGAGTCCAAAAAACAACGGGGAGGGCCGGTTAGCCCTCCCCGATTTGTTTAGCACGCCAGAAAGCAACTAGCTTGCACGCCGTTGGCGGATCGATTCTTCGTCTTCTACCTCGGCGTTGTCACCGCGATTGGCGTTCTCGTCCGAGTCCTTTTTCACTGCGTCCTTGGCTTTACCGAAAGCATTCTGCACCTTGCCCTCAGCTTGTTTGGCAGCGCCTTTGACCTGGGCCTCAGTGTCTCCGGTCCATTCGCCAACCTGGCGCTCGGCACGGCCAGCAATGTCTTTCACTTTTCCTTTCACACGATCATCGTTCATGATTTCCTCCCGTGGTTTGAATCAATCTGAGCGGATCATTTGTGAGCGGATTTACAATCGTTTAGATTCAACTCGCCGCGCGTCAGGCCACCGGACTTCTGCCCTGAATCACGCGAATCAGGACGACGATGATTGCGAGCACGAGCAGGATGTGAATGAATCCTCCTAACGTGTAGGAGCTCACCATCCCCAACAACCAAAGGATCAGAAGCAATACCGCAATTGTCCAGAGCATGATCTGCCCTCCGTTAGACGAGTCGCTGAACTGACGCTACGCAGATTAAAGCGGGAAGAACGCGCAAAGAATCCAGAGGATTGCTTACGCAAGAGATAGTCAAACCCTAATGTCCCGGGTGTTTACCGCAAAAACGAGGGCTTTATCCGGGAAGTCGTGTAGGCGCTCCGAACGAGCAGCGAAGAATCATCCAGTGAAATGGAAATTGCAGCCCCTGCTTAGAAATGGCCAAAGCAGGGACTCCAGGCCCTTGGGGAATTGTGGAACACTTTGGTAGGCGAGCCAGCCATTCCATACGATCAAACTGTCAGGCGCGAAAAACTTGCCAATGCATTCAATCTCTTGCAGAAGTTCTTGCTCTGATTTCGTGGCTGGTAGTCGAAAAGGAGTTTCTGACTTGATATCCGGAACGCAGCTGACAATACTTCCTATCGAGGCTTTATGACATTAACGCGAACAGTGGTGTTTAGCCTTACGTTCACGCGTTCGCCGTTCTTTAGATAAGGCTCGAATACCCACTGTTGCGCTTGCTGCTCGATTCGAGACTTGATTTCAAGTGTTGGTGCACCATCGGATTCCACGTTCGTCACAGTTCTGTTCTTTGCAATCGTGATCGTCAGTTTTATTGTGAAAGCACTCGCCGCAAAACCCTCGCGAAAATGGTGAAACAGCTGCAAAGCTTTAGCGACTTAACGCGAGCCTAACCTGTAAATAAACTTGTGCGTCTGGTTGAGAAAATGTTTCCCTCAGCTGATAGAAGAAGGGCGAGGCTCATGTTAAGGCATTTGAGCGTTGCGTTCGTGGTCGCTTCGTGCTTACTGCCGCTGGTCGGTCAAAGCGTCCAGATGGCCACCGCAACAGCGAATAGCAAAACATCTTCCGTGACCGACTATTCGAAGGAGGCTTTTGTTGAGGAGGAAGATCAGACGAAGATTGACTTTGAGAATGATGGCACTTATACACGCGAGAGTTTAGTCCGCATCCGAATCCAATCGGACGCTGGTTTACAGCAGTTCAGTACTCTCAAGTTTGCCTACCAAAGTGCGGTGGAAAGCATTGATGTTGGTTATGTTCGAGTCGTGAAGCCAGATGGGACCACGATTGCGACGACTTCCGATGGTATTCAGGACATGCCATCCGAAATCACTCGTCAGGCACCTTTTTATAGTGATTTGCGAGAGAAGCACGTTGCAGTAAAAGGTCTCAGTGTCGGAGATGTCCTCGAAATGATGGTGCATTGGCGCTCGACTCAACCGCTAGTGCCTGGACAGTTCTGGTATTCCCTGAATTTTTCAAGTGATTCCATCGTTCTTCATCAGGAAATTCGAATCACTACTCCGAAAGATCGGGTCGTCAGGTGGAAGAGTCCTGAACTAAAGCCAACGATTTCAGAGCAGGGCACACGTCGCGTTTATGTGTGGACACGTTCAGTGCTAGGACGCAAGACTGCGGATGAGCAGAAAAAACAGCAGGACAAACGGACATATCAGCTTGCGCGGGGAAGCCTACCTCCACCCGATATACAGATCTCCACGTTTCAGAGCTGGAATGAGATTGGAGCTTGGTACAGCAAGTTGCAGTCCGATCGGTTGAAGCCCAGCGCAGAAGTCCGGGCGAAAGCCTTAGAGCTAACAAAGGGAGCCGCAGACGATGATGCCAAAGTCCGAGCCATTTACAGCTACGTCAGCACGCAGATTCGTTACATCGGAGTGGCATTCGGCGTTGGACGTTACCAGCCTCATTCAGCGGCAGAAGTTTTGGTTAATCAGTACGGCGATTGCAAAGACAAACATACGCTGATGGCATCACTTCTAGATGCTGTCGGGATTAAGGCGTATCCGGCGCTGATCAACTCCACACATATCCTTGATCCTGATGTTCCTTCACCTGCGCAGTTCGATCATGTAATTACAGCAGTTCCCCGGGGCACCGCATCAATTTGGCTCGATACGACGGCTGAGGTGGCGCCATACGGGTACTTGCTGAGCCTGCTTTCGGGCAAACAGACACTGACGATCCCAACCGACAGAGCCGCCCTACTCGTTAGTACACCAGAATCAACTGGAAGGGCGTCGGAGACGTTTCGCATCGATGCGCGACTCAAAGAAAATGGAACACTTGAAGGCAAGGTCGAGCGAACCTTGAGCAGCAGTGACGCGGAAGTGCTGCTGCGGAGCGTATTTAGGCGTACACCGATGGAACAGTGGAAACAGTTGGTGCAGCAGATTTCGTACGGGTCAGGGTTTTCCGGTGATGTCAGCGACGTGACGGCGAGCCAGCCGGACAAGACTAACGAACCTTTCAAATTCAGTTATTCATACACTCGCAAGGACTATCCTCAGTGGTCCCAGAGACGAATCAGTTCTCCGCTACCTCCGATGACCGGGATTATTCCGGAGGAGCAACCTGAACATCCGATCCCCATCTCAATCGGTGAATTCAGATACGAATCCAGAGTGGAGGTTCCAAAGGGCTACGGTGCTCGGTCCCCAGCACCTATCGACCTTGATGAAAACTTTGCGGAGTATCACGCTGCTTATGTTGTGGAGGCAGGCGCCCTCTTAACGAAACGCACCTTACTCGTGAAGGTGCGGGAAGTACCAGCCGAGCAGTTCAACGACTTCAAGAAGTTTTTTGGAAGCGTTTCCGACGATCACGAAACCTACATCACTCTTCAGCAGCGGCACGTGACCCCGGATTCCTATCGAGACGCTGTATGGGCTCTTCCTTACAGCGACAATCCGGAAGCAGCAAAGGCCTATGACGACGCCGAAAGGCAATATAACAGCAACATAGCGAGTTCCCTGGAATCCTTACGGCACGCCTTACAGATAGACCCCAAATTCACTCGCGCATGGCTTTGGCTCGCTGAGATCTATTTGTATCAACACCAAAACGAGCCTGGTCTCGATGCGCTGCGGTCCGCGATCGTAAACGACCCGCAAGAAACGCTGAGTTATAAGGGTCTGGGATTTGCGTTATCGAGACTGGACAGATATGACGATGCAGTATCGGCATGGCAAGAGCTGATCAAGGTGGCACCAGATGATCTCGATGGCCTGAAAACCTGGGCGCTACATTGATGGCAGCTAAGAGGTACGGAGATGCCGTCTCGGCTTTCGAATCAGCGGCTAAATTAAATCCGGATCAGGCTTCGCTATATTCGCAATTGGGGACAGCTTACCTCCGGTCCGGCAATGAGGAGAAGGCCCTTGTTGTCTACAAGAAAGCCCTGGAGATAGATTCCACGCCTCTGATGTTCAACGATGTCGGATATCAACTTGCGGACGCTGACAAACAGCTTCCGCTCGCCTTGCAGTATGCAGAGAAAGCGGTTCATGACGAAGAAGAGGCCTCTACCAAGGTTAAGTTGTCCGAGTTGAAAGACCTTCATTATTCGGGCTCGCTTGTAGCCTACTGGGACACTCTGGGGTGGGTATATTTCCGAATGGGTATGTATGACAAGGCTGAAAGTTACTTAAAGTCCGCGTGGGAAGCTGGGCAATTCGGAGATGCGGGTGACCACCTCGGCCAAGTCTACGAGAAAGAAAACAAGCAGGCGATGGCCCTCCACGTGTACAACCTCACGTTGGAGATGTTTCCGGGGATGGAAGACACTTCTGCTCGTATGCGCAATCTGGCACACGTCGCTCTTCCGAGGAGCCGGATGAGTGCACGAGAAGAATTGAATCAGATGCGTACAATCAAGCTTCCCGCAATCACGAAAAAAGATGCTAATGGATACTTTGACGTCTGTATCGTTGATGGCAAGATCGAAAGCACGCGTTTCTTAAGCGGAAGCGAAGTCCTTAACGAGGCTGGAAGCGACCTTGAGAAAAGCTCATTTGAAGAGTCGTTTCCACCAAACTCAGCAGCTCACCTGTTTCGAAGAGGTATACTCACATGTTCCGAGACTGGGTGCTGCTTCGTTTTCTATCCACTGTGAAAATCAGGCGAAACAGAGGCTTGTGATCCTCCCACGTTTACCATAGCGCTCACCCCGACCTCATTATCGTTAATAGATCATAGCCAGGGTGTGGCAGTTTTGCCGTTCCTTCCTTCCACCCCCTTGCCTTGTTTGACCCTCGTGAATGGCTTCTTTACACTGAAGTTTAACCGTACAAGCTCTAATTCCTCGCAGGTCCCAAATCATGGCTGAAAGCATTCATATCAAGCTTCCGGATGGAAGCGACAAGGAAGTTCCCAAGGGTACGACCGCGCTCGACATAGCGAAGTCGATCAGTCCACGGCTGGCGGATGCCGCGCTGGTTGCGAAAACCAACGGCGATCTGATCGACCTAACTAAGCCGCTGGAGAAGGACACGGATCTACGGCTTGTAACCGAAAAAGATCCTGAGGCCCTGGAAGTCTACCGCCATTCGTCGGCGCACCTGCTCGCGGCCGCGGTGCTGGAACTGTTCCCTGAGACGAAACTCGGACATGGTCCCGCCACTGAGGCTGGCTTCTTCTACGACTTTTATCGCCCCACTCCTTTCACGCCCGAAGATCTCGAAAAAATCGAGAAGAAGATGCAGGAGCTCGTCCAGCAGAACATTCCTTACGCGCGCGAGTTCGTCCCACGTGATCAGGGATTGGCCGAGTTCAAAAAAGAAGGCGACTTCATGAAGTGTCACTTCGTCGAGCAATTCACCAAGCCCGACGAAAAGATCTCGATCTACCGCACCGGGAAGTTCACCGACTTCTGCCGCGGGCCGCACATTCCCTCGACCGGAAAGATCAAGGCGTTCAAGCTGCTGAATATCGCGGGGGCGTACTGGCTGGGGGATGAGAAGAATCCTCAGCTTCAACGAATCTACGGAACCTCGTTCTTCTCGAAGAAGGACCTCGAGGCCCATCTCCACCAGGTTGAAGAGGCGAAGAAGCGCGATCACCGAGTGCTGGGCAAGCAGCTCGATCTGTTCTCGATCCAGGAACTCGCTGGACCGGGCCTGATCTTCTGGCATCCGAAGGGCGGAATCATCCGCAAAGAGATGGAAGACTGGATGCGCGAGCAATACCTGAAGCGCGGTTACTCTCTGGTCTATACGCCGCACGTAGCGCGCCGCCAGCTCTTCTTTACCTCGGGTCATGAGGGCTATTACTCGCAAAATATGTTCGACGCGATGGAGCTCGATGATGCCGAGTATCGGCTGAAGCCGATGAACTGCCCGGGGCACATCCTCATCTACAAGGATTCGCTGAAGTCGTATCGTGACTTGCCCGTGCGGCTTGGCGAACTCGGCACGGTGTATCGCTACGAGCGTTCGGGCGTGATGCACGGTTTGTTGCGCGTCCGCGGCTTTACCCAGGACGATTCGCACATTTTCTGCACGCCGGAGCAGGTCGAAGGCGAGATCACTGGCTGCCTGGAGTTTGCGCTCGACGTGCTGAAAGATTTTGGCTTCGAGAAATTCCAGACCGAGCTTTCCACCTGGAATCCCGACGACCGGAAGAATTTCGTGGGCAGCGAGGAGCAATGGGTCCACGCGATCCAGTCTCTTGAGAACGTGCTGAAGCGCAAGAACGTCGAGTACAAAACCATTCCGGGCGAAGCGGCGTTTTATGGACCGAAAATCGATATCAAGCTGGTCGATGCAATCGGACGGCTGTGGCAGCTCTCGACCGTGCAGGTCGATTTCAACTTGCCGCAACGCTTTGGTCTCGAATACGTCGCTGAGGACGGTTCACGCAAGCAGCCGGTGATGGTGCATCGCGCGCTGTTCGGATCGGTTGAACGCTTCTTTGGCGTGCTGCTCGAACACTATGCTGGGGCCTTTCCTGTGTGGTTATCGCCAGTCCAGGCCGTGATGATTCCGATTGCGGAGCGGCATTCCGAGTACGCGAACAAAGTGGCAGCTCAGTTGGAGGCCATCGGCGTGCGCGTGGAGGTGGACGCGCGCAACGAGAAGATGAACGCCAAGATTCGCGAGCATGCGATGCAGAAGGTGCCGTTCCTGCTGGTCGTCGGCGACAAAGAATCCGAGGCGGGAAAAGTGAATGTCCGCACCCGCGGAAAAGAAAAAACCGAGGACATGCTGGCGACGGAGTTCGTGGAGAAGATAAGGAAGATGATCGCGGAGAAGAGCCCAGGGCTGTAAAACCGCCCGGGGTTCCCGACCGTTCACCAGCTGGGAGCGACTTTTGTCCGCACCCTAAGGTTTTTACCAGCTTTGTTACAAAAACCGAACAGCCGCTATTTTCTTCTTCCCCCCAGCATCGACAAGATGTAACGTTGTTGCCTTCCCCGAATCCCAGTTCTGAGAATTCATGAAAATCAGCACACGCCGTGTGGCGCGATCGTCGCACGCAAGGAGCGTTTATGAGCATTGGACATTATGGATGGGTACCGGACCTTCCCGACCAACGCGACTTGGTCTATGCAGCACCAGCCCCAGTCCTTACCGCCTTACCTACTTCAGCAGACCTGCGTTCGGATTGCCCTGACGTTTACGATCAAGGGCAACTCGGCAGTTGCACGGGAAACGCCATCGCTGGAGCAATCGAGTTCGAGCGTCTGAAGCAGGGTCTCAGCGATTTTGTACCTTCGCGGCTATTCATTTATTACAACGAGCGCGTCGTCGAACACACCGTGCACTCCGATAGCGGAGCGCAAATTCGTGATGGCATCAAGGTTGTTGCCAAATACGGTGCACCACCGGAAAGCGATTGGCCGTATGACATCAACAAGTTCGCGGACAAGCCGCCGGCGAATGCCTTTTCCGACGCGGCCAAGAATCGCGTAACCTCCTACCACCGTGTAACGCGAAATCTTAGCCAATTCAAAGGATGTTTGGCGTCGGGCTATCCGTTTGTCATGGGCTTCACTGTCTACGACGCCTTCGAGAGCGCGCACGTGGCAAAAACCGGTCACCTGAACATGCCGCAGCCGGGGGAGTCTGTGGTAGGTGGCCATGCCGTCTTGGCAGTTGGCTATGACGACAAGCACCAGTGGTTCATCATCCGCAACTCCTGGGGCCCTGACTGGGGAATGAAGGGCTACTTCACGATGCCGTATACGTATCTCACCGATAGCAATCTGTCGGACGACTTCTGGACGATCCGGCTCGTGGACGACACCGGTGACGGACCGAAGCCGAAACCGAAGCCGAGACCCAAGAAGAAAAAGCACTGAATTTTGGCGAGGTCCGAGCTAAGACTGGACGCGGACTTTCAAGACGAAAGTCCGCGCCGGTTCTGGCGTCTTCTGCCAGGACCGGGCATATTCAATCTTGATTTCTGTCTGACCCGGCGAAGCCGCGTGAAAGCGCCATTGGTGCTGGCCTGCACCTCCAACGCCCGCAGTGTTCGACAGGTTTTCTTCCGCGGTGAGCTTCAGAGTGGGTTCGCCATTTTCCAAAATCGTCCAGCGATAACCAGCCGTGCGGACCTCTGAAAGAGCAACTTCAAAATCCTCGTTCACGTGTGCAGTGATTTCCGTGCCATTCGCCTGTTCGTTGTAGCGCACAAATACCGCCTTCATTTTCTGCGTTCGCAATCATAGGTTAGATCCCCTCGCGGTTGTACCATGTTGCCGTGAATCCCTTGGCACAGAGGCTACTGGTTCATATCCGGCAACATGAATTGGTAAAAGCCGGCGACCGTGTCGGCGTTGCGGTCTCGGGAGGCATTGATTCGGTGGCACTGCTGCGGCTGATACTCGAATGCCGCGGGGAGTTGGGCGTAGTCATTTCAGTAGTTCACTTCAATCACAAACTGCGCGGTGCAGAGTCCGATGCAGATCAGCACTTTGTGGAACGATTGGCGGCCGAGCACGGATTGGAGTTCATCTGTGACAGCGACGACGTTGCGGGACACGCGCGCGAGCAGGGCGTTAGTTTGGAGACAGCCGCGCGGGAATTGCGGTATGGGTTCTTCCGGCACTCGATCCGTTCAGGTCCTTCCGGCGGCGAAATCAACATCCCCACTTCTGGCAAAACCGGCCAGAAATGGGACACCGGTTTACAGAAAATTCTGACTGCTCACACTCTTGACGACCAGGCCGAAACGGTCTTAATGCGGCTGATCCGAGGCACGGGGCTGCGCGGGCTTGGCGGGATTTACCCGCGGATCCCTGTTGAGAACAACGACGGCGAGATCTGCGGCGAGATTTTGCGCCCGCTCCTCAGCAGTCGAAGATGCGAACTGGAGCAGTACCTGCGAAATATCGGTCAAAGCTGGCGGGAGGACGCCACGAATTCGGACGAGTCCTTCACTCGCAACCGAGTTCGCAAGCTTCTCGTGCCTTTACTTGAAAGAGAATTCAATCCCTCTGTTGCCGAAAATCTGTCCGAACTGGCTGAGATCGCCCGCGGAGAAGAAGACTACTGGCAGAACGAAGTTGCGGGATGGATGGGGACGGGAGTGCATTGGCTGAGGCCGGGGTGGGCCGAAAAGGCGTTGACGCCCCGTGTTCTGATCCAAATTTCGGACTCATCGGCTGAGACCCTCTCTACGGATGAAGGTCTACAAAAACAGATCAGCAACGCACCGTGGCTCGTCATGAATGCCTCCGTGGACCGTGTTTGGTTCTCCGGCGAGCCGGTCGCGGTGCAGCGCCGGATCGTGAAGGCAGTCGGCGACGAAGCTGGCATCCCGCTCGAGTTCAAGCATATCGAGGAGGTCCTGCGCTTCGCTTCGGATGAAACCGGAACTGGCAAGGAATTATCGCTACCTCTTGGTTGGAAGCTGGTGCGGCATGAGGATGAACTGCTCTTCGTAACTCCCGATCTGAGGAGCACATCGCCTTCCCGAGACTATGAATATTCCTTGCCGATCCCCGGGCGAGTGGATGTTCACGAGGCGGGGTTCACCATCGAGGCCCGGCGCGTTTCCGCTCAGGAAGTGGCAGAGTATAATCCCGACGAACTCCTCGACGCGGATTCTGTCACCGGATTGCTAGTGGTGCGGAACTGGCGTGCGGGAGACCGGTTTTGGCCGGACCATACCAAATCCCCCAAGAAGATCAAGGAACTCTTGCAGGAGCGCCACGTCGCGCAACCGGAGCGCGAGAGCTGGCCGGTAATCGTGAAAGGTGACGAGATCATTTGGGTCCGTAGTTTCGCGGCCCCAGCGAAATACAGAACGAAAGTGGCCCAGCCCGCGGTGGCAATTGTGGAAACTCCGCTGACGATCGCATCGGCGACGTAGAATTGCCCGGAACGTGCCACGGAGGCACAAACAGTCGATGAACTCTTCGAAAGCTGGCACAGGTCGCGTAGTGATCACATCGGAGCAGATCCAGAAACGGGTGAAGGAACTTGCCCGGCAGATCTCGGACGACTACCGCGGACAAACGGTCCAGATGCTGGCCGTACTGGAAAATGCCTTCATGTTCATGGCGGACCTAGTACGGGCCGTCGAGGTCCCGGTCGTCTGTCAGTTCATCAAGCCGAAGTACACGCGTCCCGCTGCCGGATCCGCTACCGACGTAATGGAGATCATGTTCAGCCACGAGCCAGATATCCGGGGACAGCACATCCTGCTGGTCGAAGGCCTGGTGCACTCCGGGGTGACCAGCGAGTTCCTGATGAGCGATCTGCGGGCCCGAGGCGCAGCTTCCGTCAAACTAGTGACCTTGCTCGACCGCCAGGCCGCCCGGCGAGTACCCCTGCAGCCCGACTACTTCGGATTCCTCGTGGATGAGACTTTCCTGGTGGGATACGGGCTGGGGGCTGTGGAGCAGACAAACCGGAATCTGGCCTATCTGGTGGCGGCATAGCTTCTCGCGGGAGGAATCTCCGTGAATCAAACGATCAAGACGATCACCTTTTGGCTCGTTATTTGCGTCGCAGCTATGCTTTTATGGCAGATTGTTAGGAATAATCGACCGGACGAGCAGACTCCTTACATCAGCTACTCGCAGTTTCTCTCCGGCGTTGAAGCCGGCACGGTTTCAAGCGTCAAAATCAGTGGGACTCTGATACAGGGAGAGTACCGCGACGGAAAGGGGCATTTCCGCGTCAATGGTCCTAACAATCCGGGGTTCTTCTTGCCTAGCCTCCGCGAAAAAGGGGTGGAGATTTGGTTTGCGGACTCGTCGCAAGGGTCCTTGCCACTACAGCTTCTAGGGACTTGGGCGCCGTTGATCCTGCTCGGGGCGCTTTGGTTCTATATGATCCGCCAGATGCAGAAAAAGGCCTCTATTCTGAAGGCAGGCGGGGGCCCCCAACCTCCTGCGTCTTGGGGATCAACCCCAAGTACCCCAGTAACTTAAATTAAGTCCAAACGATCCTATCCTTTTGAGCCAGAAAAGGTAGAATAGGCGATGGGAAAACCAATCCAACTTTCCCGCTCGGGCATCTAATGCCTTAGACGGCTCCGTACATTCGTGTATACGGCGGCCGGATTTAGGAGTCTTCTAGGTGAATTCAACGGTAAAAACTGTGCTGTTCTGGCTTTTGATCGGGGTTTCGGCCCTGCTCCTCTGGGAGGTAGTCAAGGGAGCCCGAGACGGCCAGAAGGATAAAGAGCTCACTGTCACTGAGTTCATGAGTGACGTGGATCAGAACGCCATCGGCGAGATCACGGTCAATGGGATGGAGGTGCGCGGCAAGCTCCACGACGGATCGCCCTTCCACACGACCGCTCCGAGCAACTACTTCACTCCCGAACTGCTCAAGAGTTTGCAGAGCAAGAACGTGAAGATCGTGTTCCGCGACATCAATAGCGGAAGCCTGCCGTTGCAGCTGCTGGGAACGTGGGCGCCACTCATCTTGCTGGGAGCACTGTGGTTCTTCATGATCCGCCAGATGCAGACCGGCGGAAATAAGGCCCTGTCGTTCGGCAAGAGCCGGGCGCGCCTGCTCTCGATGCAGCAGAAAAAGGTCACGTTCAAAGACGTGGCCGGAGTGGAAGAAGCGAAGGAAGAGCTCCGCGAGATTATCGAATTCCTGCGCGAGGCGCAGAAGTTTCAGAAGCTCGGCGGTCGCATCCCCAAGGGCGTGCTCCTAGTAGGCCCTCCGGGAACGGGTAAGACCCTGCTCGCCCGTGCGGTTGCAGGCGAGGCGAACGTTCCTTTCTTCTCGATCTCTGGTTCGGATTTCGTCGAGATGTTCGTCGGCGTAGGCGCGAGCCGCGTCCGTGACCTGTTTGAGCAGGGCAAGAAGAATGCTCCCTGCATCATCTTCATCGACGAAATTGACGCTGTTGGACGTCACCGTGGCGCAGGTCTCGGCGGCGGACATGACGAGCGCGAACAAACTCTGAACCAGTTGCTGGTCGAAATGGACGGCTTCGAATCCAACGAAGGCGTCATCCTGATGGCTGCCACCAACCGGCCCGATGTCCTCGATCCCGCGCTTCTGCGGCCCGGACGTTTCGATCGCCGTGTAGTCGTCAGCCGTCCCGATGTACGTGGACGCGAAGAAATCCTTCGCGTGCATACCCGCAAGATTCCTCTCGCTGAGGATGTTGATCTTCTCGTTTTGGCTCGCGGAACACCGGGCTTCTCCGGCGCTGACTTGGCCAACATGGTCAACGAAGCAGCTCTTGCAGCCGCCCGGCAGAACCGCAAGGCCGTTCTGCAATACGATTTTGAAGTAGCCAAAGACAAAGTCCTGATGGGCGTCGAGCGCAAGTCTCTTCTGCTAACCGACGAAGAGAAGCGCAACACGGCCTATCACGAGGCTGGACACGCTCTGGTGGCGGCGAAGATGCCGCACTCCGATCCATTGCACAAGGTCACGATCATTCCGCGTGGAATGGCTCTCGGCGTCACCATGCAGTTGCCTACCGACGACCGTCACAACTACTACAAGAACTATCTCGAAACGCAGATCGCCATCCTGATGGGCGGGCGCATCGCCGAAGAGATGTTCCTGGGTGTGATGAGCACCGGAGCGGGTAACGACATCGAGCGCGCCACCGATATGTCTCGCAAGATGGTTTGCGAATGGGGTATGAGCGAACTCGGTCCGCTAACGTTCGGTAAGAAGGAAGAGCAGATCTTCCTCGGACGCGAGATCGCCCAGCACCGCGACTACAGCGAAGACACCGCCATCAAGATCGACCAGGAAGTGCGCAAGCTGGTCAGCACCGGCTACAGCACGGCCCGGCAGATCCTTGGCGACAATCGCGAGACGCTCGAGAAGATCGCGAAGGCCCTGATCGAGCGCGAAGTTCTCGACGCCAACGAGATCAAGCTGCTCGTCGAGGGCAAAGAACTTCCACCAATGCCTCCGCCAGCAGTAAAGCCCGATGACGGCGTCCAGCACGTAATCAAGCCAAACCTGGAACCCGGACGGGCCAAAGGCGGGGAAAGACCAGCAACAGCGTAACAGCCATGCGATTCGGTAATTTCGGGCGGCCTAAATGGCCGCCCTTTTCTTTGCGTATAGGTTAATTATCCGACCCTGAGGGTTGCTAGTTGTTAAGAGGAGTTCAGTTGCTCGGGCTTGTGCTACTTCCCTTTCTAGCAACACCAAAGGCGTAAATATTGTTGTCTTCCGAACCGATATAGACCATCCCGTTGGCAACTGCAGGAGAGGAATAAATGAAGGAGTTCGTTGGGTAAGCCCAAAGCTGGTCTCCTGTAGCGGCATCGAATGCGTACACGCGAAAATCGTCGGAACCTACGTACACTACCCCATTGGCAACCGCCGGTGAGGATCCGATGAATAAGAAGGTCGGTGCCTTCCATACCAAAGTTCCAGTGTGAGCATTTATCGCATAAACATTGTCGTCAAACGCGCCCACGTAAAGTATGCCGTCTGCGATTGCAGGTGTGCTGACGCCCTGCAGAATGCCCTCACCCGCCGAGTACTTCCACAGAGTCGCGCCCGTTTGAGCATCGAGAGCGTACAAGTAGGAATCGCCTCCCGTGAAATACACCGCTCCGTAAGCGAAAATCGGTGAGCAAACGACAAAGAAATTATTACTCCAAACCTCAGCACCAGTGCGTGCGTTCAGTGCGTAAAGACCATTCCAAGAACCGACATACACGATTCCATTCGCTACGGTCACCGGCGATACGATAACGCCGCCTGTGTTGAAGCTCCATTTCAATTTCCCGGACTCCTCGTTCAACGCATAAACGTAGCCAGAGCCGATGTAAACAATCCCATCTGCCACAGTTGGTCCCGAATCGCCGCCCCCTCCGGGAAAGCTCCACAAGAATGCACCCGTAAGCGCATTCAGAGCATAGGTATTGCCGTTATAGGAGCCAAAAAATACTTTTCCGTCCGCGACTGCGGGCGGGGAATCGACATAGCTCCCCGTGTTGTAACTCCAAAGCTTCTTGCCTGTCCTTGCGTTCAATGCGTACAAATTGCCGTCTTGTGACCCTATGTAGAGAACGTTATTCGCAATTGCCGGGGAAGAAAAAACTAGATTTCCGGTAGCGTAGCTCCATTTCAGCTCCAGGTTCTTTGCAGTAGTTGTGTTCAGCACATTCTCATACGGATTAGCTCGAGCGCCGTCATAATCAAAAAGAAATTCTTTCCAATCTGTCTGAACGGCAAATGCTTCCTGTGCTCCGTTCTCATTGTTCCGTTCCAACGCGGTGATCTGGTGTTTTCCAGGACGCGCCTCGCGGGGAACATAAACCTTCGCACCGCTAAACCGCCCGTCATCGTTGGTCACGACCAGCGCCTCATCCTTGGTGTCGAAATAAAGATCGACCGCAGTGTTGGCGGCGAAACCTGACCCCGAGATCAACAAAGTGCTGGTGGGAGGCCCCGTCCTTCTCGACAAGACGATAGTGGGTATCGTGGTTGCCTCAGAGGCTGAAAGGAGACAGGCGACCGTTACGATCGCTGAACAGCAAGTCCCAAATTTGCTCATGAATGCCCTGCCGTAAGGGGCCCGTGACAAACAGCAGACATCGGATGCCTTACATCCATTTGTGGGTTGCTAAGAATGGTGGGGGAAACCCTCCCATTCTTGTTTGTCGGTAGTTATTCAGATGGTTTCGCGCCTGATCGCCCTCACGGGCGGGGGACCGCCCTTCAAACGCCAGTTTTCCTTCACTACTATTGGCGGGTGGCGCATCCTTTCAACCTCTTTGTTTTTATTTTCCGGTTTCTAAGCTGTGGGTGCCCCGCTGCTGCGTTTTTTGCAGGGGCGGACACGATGCTGCAGATACTATGGGCTGTGCTTCAATAGAAGGGGCTTTAAGTGCGACAGCTACTGCGAAACATATTTCTCTGCGGCTGTTTTACAGCGCTCGCGACCGCTCAACAGCTCGTCACCGTCAAAGCTCCTTCCGACGACCTATCCCGCCCAGTCTCATCAGTAATAAATCATCAGAAAACAGACCGGAGCCTCGATCACCTACGAGGATCCCCGCTATATCAATAAGGCCGATATTGAAGATGTGACCGAGAAGGTCTCGAAAGCGCCGGAGGCGAAAAAGAAAGTTGGACCCCGGATACTGATCCCGAAAGGTTACCCGATAACATTCGTTTACGCTCCATCGGACATGAAGACGCCCAGTTCCGCCAGGGCAGTTCTCGAGAGGCTTGTTCGCGAGTACGCCCTCGCCGGAGGCCCGGCATTCACCGTCACTCAGGACTCCAACCGGCTCCACGTCGTGCCCGATCAGGTCTTGGACGCGTCCGGCGCATTCGTCCACCAGAGCAGCATCTTAGAAACCGTCATTACCGTACCCGCCGCGCAGCGAAATGGCGGACAACTGCTTGAGGCAATCTGCGATGCTATTCGGAACAAGACAGGAATCGAGATCGAAATCGGCCCGAGCACGCCCAGCAATTATCTGGCTCGATTCGACACAAAAGATGGAGTCACTAACCTGCCCGCCGCAAAGGCTATCGCAAACCTTCTTGATGCGGCGTCGCCCAAAGCCATCTTCGATTGGGATTTGTACTTTGACCCTGCGGACAAATCGTACATGCTGAATTTCGCTTATGTGGGTCCCGCAGCTATCATCTGCACAGGTGCAGCTTCGTCCAGAATGGCGAGAGGATCAAACTTCGTGATGATGTTTCTAATTCGCTTAATCCGACAACCTGCCGCCATTGTGGAAAGAGGCGATGCACTGCAAGTCCACCAACCAACCGGAAGGTTTCCTGCCACATCGAAAGAGAGTCCTAAACAGTGGAGGAGTAATGCTGCGAAAGTCGAAGTCGATCGCCTTTCCGGGGTTGGGTGTCTTTCTTTTTCTTGCTGTGCTTGGAAATGCATCCACCTTTAAAGTCATCTATTCGTTCGGAGCGCGCGGTCCCTCCGATGCGGCGAGTCCCTACGCGCCCTTAACCAAAGATACGCTGGGAAATCTGTACGGCACCACGCCGGTCGGCGGAGTATACGGGACCGGAACGGTGTTTGCACTGGTTCCGGGCAGCAACGGAACCTGGAAAGAGAAGATCCTTCACAGCTTTACCAACGGTACCGATGGGGGATATCCCATGGCGGGCGTGATCCTCGATACGGCGGGAAATATTTATGGGACCACGCAGCAGGGCGGAATCGAGAGTTCGAATTGTGGCAGCGGATCCTGCGGCGTCGTCTTTGAACTCGTAAAGGCAAGTAACTGGCAGGAAAATGTTCTCTACAGCTTTACCGGAAACGAGGATGGCTCCGGTTCTGTGGCCCCTCTTCTGTTCGATTCCGCGGGAAATATTTACGGTACCGCTGAGGGCGGAGGTACCTTTGTGGGTTGCTACTTCGGCTGCGGAGTGGCTTTCGAATTGGAAAAATCGTCCAGCGGCTGGACGGAAAAGGTTCTCCATACTTTCACGGACTGGCCAACGGATGGGTCCTACCCTACGGCCGGTTTTATCTGGGACGGCGTTGATTTGCTCGGGACCACGAGGAGCGGCGGAGTGGGCCCGTGTTGCGGTGGATACGACGGCGGCACCATTTTTCAACTGTCACCGAATGCTGACGGGTCCTGGATTGAGACCTTGTTTTATACATTCTGTGCGAAAGCCGATTGCGCAGACGGAACCATGCCGTGGGGCGGTGTGGTGCTGACCAAGGGAAACATGTTCGGCACTACGAGCAACGGCGGCTCGATGGGTTATGGAGTTCTATACGAAAGGCTAACAGGTGGTTCAACGATGACCCGGCTTTCTTTCGGAGGCGCAGGTGGGCAGTCCCCAATCGGCCCGATCGTGCTTGGCCAGGGAGCCGTTTACGGTGTTACCCAAGAAGGCGGAAGTACCACCGGCACATGCCCTCCGTTCCAGGGCGGAAACGGGGTTGTGTATAAGTTGGCGCCACAGGTTGGCGAGACCGTGCTCCATTCTTTTACAGGCGGCGCGGACGGGTGCATCCCGCAGGCAAATCTCATCGCTGATGCCAGCGGTCACCTCTATGGGACCACGCAACTGGGAGGCAAATTTGGAGCTGGCGTGGTGTTCGAGGTCATTCCGTAGAACAGGGCAATCAACGGGCGATGGTTTCACTTCCGGGGTGTAAGCAGGCGACGCCGCTTCCTCCGAAAAGATAGTTTCGATAGTTGATGGGCGATGAGCCCGTTCCCTTAAACTAAACCGCAACTAGTTAGCCCGGCCGGCATTTTCGATCTGCTTTAATCTCTCCGTCAGCAATTCCCGTTCCCGCAGGTTTTGCGTCAGGGCAATGGCACGCTGGATTTCCTCACGCGCCTCAAGGAACCTGCCCATTTTTATCAGCAGGTCTCCGCGCACACTGTGAAGCAGATGATAGCCAGCCAGCGCAGAGTCATCGGCGCGCTCGGCCATGGCATCGACTGCTGCAAGTCCAGCGGCCGGTCCTTGTGCCATACCCACAGCAACCGCCCGATTGAGTGCCACGATAGGCGATGGCGCAGTTTGCATGAGTGCGTCGTAAAGAAGAACGATCCGTTCCCAGTCCGTTTCTTCGGCCCTGCGGGCTCGCATGTGACAGGCTGCAATCGCTGCCTGCAAAGCATAGTAGTTTGCCCCGCCGCCCAAGCTTTGCGCATGTTCGAGTGCGGTCATGCCTCGCTGAACCTGCGCGTAGTCCCACAGTGTGCGATTCTGGTCCGGCAACAGCACGGCCTGGCCGTTGCTTCCCCGGCGAGCCGCAGTGCGCGAGGCATTGAGTTCCATCAGAGCCAGAAGTGCGTGAACTTCAGACTCGTCGGGAAGCAGTTGCGCCAGCATGCGTCCGAGCCGCAGCGCCTCGTCGCAGAGCGCAGCCCGCATCCACTCCTCGCCTGAGGTCGCGGTATATCCCTCATTAAAGATCAGGTAGACGACGGAAAGTACGGACTGCACCCTGCGGCGCAACTCTTCGCCGCGAGGCGTCTCAAAGGGCACATGAGCTTCCGAGAGAGTCTTCTTGGCGCGAAAGATCCGCTGTCCTATCGTTTTCTCAGGTAGAAGAAAGGCGCGGGCGATTTCTGCAGTAGTGAGGCCGCCGATCAAACGCAGAGTGAGCGCGACGCGTCCTTCCATCGCAAGCACCGGATGGCATGCAGTAAAAATCAGCCGCAGCACATCATCATCGATGACCTGATCCAGTGCGTGGTCCATCGCCTCTCCGAGCCACTGCTGCTGCGCCTCGAGCTCCCGAGCAACTTCTTCGTGCTTTTGTACAAGCATCTGCCCACGCCGCAGAGTATCGATCGCACGCCGCTTCGCTGCAGTCATCAGCCAGGCAGCGGGATTTTCGGGGATACCTTCTTCGGGCCACAGCTCGAGGGCTGTGATCAGAGCGTCCTGGGCCAGTTCCTCTGCAATGCCGACATCGTGGGTGACGCGGGCAATCGCAGCGATGAGCCGCGTAGATTCGATCTTCCACACCGCCTCGATGGTCTTGTGGACATCGCTCATGTTCACCTGACTCCATCTTAATCGGCGTCAGGCACACACGTTACTGATGCACGTGAGGCGCAGCCTGAACATCTTCCGTGCCGTCGGACCACTGATGTGTTGGAATGACGAATTGCGTCAAGTGAGCGTTGCTGTGACGCTCAGCCCTTTTCGGGCGCCGGCATGAAGAAAATCTCTCGCACCTCGACTCCGAAACGGCACGCTTTGCCGCCCTTGCGCGCCCACGCCACGGCCTCGTCCAGATTTGCGCATTCCAGTATCCACAATCCGCCCACGTGCTCCTTGGCCTCCAGGTACGGCCCGTCAGTGAGCAGCAATTCGCCGTTGGGCTGCGGCCGCAGCGTGTGGGACGGGCCCAGCCCACCCGCGAACTTCCTGACGCCAGCAGCGATCATTTCGCGATTGATCGCATGGATCGCCTCGGTGTCCGCTTCGGTCATTGTGGAGGGGTCAAAGTTGTCGGGGAGGTAACCAGAAACCAGATAATGCGGCATGTCGTCTCCTATAAGTGGTCTTCAGCGGGTTAGCTGCCCGCCTTCACTATAACGACGAACGGCGAGAGCGAAATTCTACAATTGTCCGGAAAACTTTAGTTCTCATAGAGAGCGTTAGTTCCTGGCAGGGCTATCTCTCGGGCAATCGCGAAAATCACTGGCGGTTCTTAGCTGGTTTCGGCTTCTTCGTTTCACTCCATTTCTTTCTCTCCGTCAGCGGTGCTGTTCATTCCGTATCTTTTGATTTTTCCGCGGATCTGGGGTACCCCCTCCCCCCCGGATCTCTGGAATCATCGAGTTAGCGGAAAATTGCAAAATAATCTGTGGGGCTCAATCACTTACGGGCAAAATCTTGAGCCGCAAGGACTTAGCTCGGGTCAGCTAATTCTTGCGTATACCGCTATCGCCTTGACAAGTTTGGGCCTGCTAAAGCATGGGCCGCAAGGACTGGGATCACATTATCGTGTGATTGCACAACGGAGTTTGGGAAAATTGAGATGCGTCCCGGCTGCCTCCCTGAGATCCAGCTCAGAAATTGCCTAACGCACCGTCTGTCTATGCATTTCCCCGCGTTCGCCGAACGCCAGCCGTCTCGACGCGACTCGTACTTATTCGTATCGCAGCGCGACCATTGGATCGACGCGCATGGCGCGGCGGGCGGGGATGTAGCATGCCGCAACCGCGACCAGCGTAAGCAGAATGGCTACGGTAACGATTGTCGCAGGATCATTCGCATGAATGTCGTAGAGCATCGATTTGAGGTAGCGCGTCACTCCCAACGCTACCGCGGTGCCCACAATCGCCCCAGTAATCGCCAGAACGATTCCTTGCCCCACAACCAGTCTTAGCACGACGCGCCGTTGCGCGCCCAAGGCCATGCGAATGCCGATTTCACGCGTGCGCCGGGACACTTCATAGGAAAGCAGCCCGTACAGTCCGATGCACGCCAGCACCAGCGCCAGCATACCGAAAAAGCCTGACAGCTTCGCAATCATGCGCTCTTGAAACAACAATCGGTCGATCAGTTCCTCCTGAGTGTGCACATTGAATACCGGCAAATTGCTGTCCATCTGACTCACCACGTTCCGTATAGAAGCGGCGACTGTAGTGGGATTCATTCTGGTTCGCACTTCGAAACTCGTGTTGCCGCCACTGGAGGGAACATACATCGTAGGCTCGATTGAGCTCCGCAGATCTTGATACTTCGCGTCGCTCACTACTCCTAAAATCTCCCATCCCGGAGCTGCCCAGTCCCCTTTTGCCGGGTCGGCCTCGTGCGCGCCAAAACGAACTCCCACGGGATTCACCTTCGGAAAATATTTCTGCACGAACGCCTTGTTCACGATTACCGGGACGGGGGCTTCCTTTGCCGCGCTCTCCGGTACCGCTGCGCTCCCGCTTGGCGGTGGAAGTCCAGCCTCCTTTGCCGTCGCCACCTCTGCCCGCACTCTTTCCCTCTCCGACGCCGCTTCAGCTTGCGCAAAATCCGCTGAATTGAAGTTTCGCCCCGTGAGCAGACGCATGTGCATCATGGAGAAAAAACCTGCGCCAATCGGAAGGTAGTCCGCTTCTGATTCCTGGTCTTTCGGCGTGCCCTCAAGATGGAAGCCCGTTGACCACAAAGACCCGCTTAGGAGCGTGCTGTTCGAGTAGCTCACGGACTCGACCCCTGGAATTGCTCCGATGCGCTCCTGCAAATCTCTATAGAACTCGTCGATCTGCGGCGTCTTGTATCCGACCAAGGTCGGATCCAACTCGAATGTCAGCAGATTGCGGGTATCGAATCCGGGGTCTATGTTTCTCAGGTTCTGCAGCGTGCGAACCAGAAGTCCTGCGCCCACCAGCACAACGACTGCAAGAGCCACTTGCGCGATCACTAATCCGTTACCCAAATTGAACCACCTTGCCCCCGCGCGTCCTTCCGCCGCAAAACTTCTCGTGCCGGCTTTCAACGCCGGTGTCAAGTCAACGCGCGTACCGCGAAACGCGGGTGCGAATCCGAAGATAATTCCCGTCAGCACTGCCGCGGAGAATGTGAACAGCAGCACTCGCCCATCAATGCCGGGGTTGAATCCAAACGGCTCGTTGGAGCCGCTTGTAAAAAGCGTCACAATCGAACGCGTTCCCCAAATCGCAAACAAAATCCCCAGCACGCCGCCCATGAGTGAAAGAAAAATGCTTTCGGTCAGCAGTTGCTGCACGATTCTTCTGCGGCCTGCCCCAAGTGCCAGCCGCACCGCAATTTCCTTTTGCCGCGCCGTCGCGCGCGAGAGCAGCAAACCCGCTACGTTTGCGCACGCAATCAGGAGCACAATCCCGACCGCCATCATCAGCACGTACAATTCGCCAGAAATTTCCGTCGTCGATCCGGACAGTCCGGACTGCGCGGGCAGCGCGTCGATTTTCGGATCATCTTCGGTCTTTGAAAGGGGCTTCGCGCCGTGCAGCATGTCGTTGCGGAAGAGGGTCGTCACGGCGGCCTGCGCCTGCATTCTGTCTACGCCTGGCTTTAGCCGGCCGATCACCACCACCCACCAGCTGTAAATATCCGTCGCACGCGCCCTTACCCACGGATGCGGATTGATCTGCGGCAGCACGGAAAGCGGGACCCACACATCGTAGACGCGGCCCGGGCTCAGGCTGTCGAATCGCGGATCGGCAACGCCGACGATTGTGAACGGGACGTTATTGAGTCGAACGGTTTTTCCAATCGCCGAGGTCGAGCCGCCGAACTGGCGTTGCCAGTAGCCGTGGTTCAAGACGACCACCGGTTGCGCGGAAACCGAATCGTCGCTGGGCGCAATCAAGCGCCCGGCAGCAGAACGAACGCCGAGCAGCGGGAAGAATCCGCCGGAAACCGCCTGCGCCCTCAGCACGCTCGCGGTTCCGTTGCCGCTCAGGTCGACTTGTCCGGCGTAGGCGAATGCTGCGACGCTCGAGAACGCGCTTACTTGCGAGGCTACGTCGTTGAAGAAGGGCATGGAGAGCGAACAGCCGGAGGATTCGCCATCCCGCGATAACTGCGCTCGGCCACAGTCCCCGTAGCTGCTTGAGCCGTGAATCTCGGGGGCCTTGCGGGCGCTCCATTGGAGAACCACGAGGCGCCGCGCATCTTGCACCGGCAGCCCGCGCATGAGGATGCCGTCAATCAGGCTGAATATCGCAGTGTTCGCGCCGATGCCTAGTGCCAAGGTGAGAATGGCCACGGCGGCAAAACCGGGGGATTTACGCAATGTGCGCAGGCCATAGCGTAAGTCCTGAATCAGAGTCCCCATACTGCCTCCCGTCTTTACGAATGTGTGGAGTACATACTACTGCTGTTGCTAAGACGTCCTGCGAGGGTATGGGTTAGTGGACGGTGTCACTGGACCCTTTCGTCTCGCTAGAATTTGTGGAGGCGCTCCGATGAGCACTGTTTGTCGTGCCTGCAAGTTTACTTTGGTCTACTACAGCTTTTACCGTATGCGACTTTTGTGGCTATCCGTGTTAAACCCTATTGTCAGCCGCTTCGTCGGAAAGCACCCCTTCGTCGGAAAGGTGGAATACGGCGATGCCAGAAAGTGTGACCCAATCCTCCGCTCGTCCATGGCATGTCGTTGCCGCCGAAGCTGCCTGCGAACAGGATCCGGTGAAGCTCGGTCGGTTGGTCAAAGAACTTACTCATGCGTTAGACGAACAACGCCTGCCGAAGCAGAAGAAAGAAGCGAAAGAGTCGAAAACACACAGCGGACTCTAGCTGGCCAGCTTTTTGCGAGCGGAACACGACAGCATCCGCTGCTTTCAGCTAGTCTTCCGTCCTTGGCGCAGGCTAACTAGCCAATTCGTTGACGCGGCGCGCTTCAACATAGCCGCGAGCACAACGACGGCACGATTTCGTTCGGAGGGTGTTCTTGTCAGAGTTTGTCGACAAATGCCTGTAAATTTGGCTTCGGTCTTACGATCTCCGTGCGTGTGGGCGAGTGAGCCAGCCAGAGTTGGCCTATTGCAGCTTCGCGTATTCGGACTTGGCTTGCTTCAGTACGGGAATGTCGGGATCCGCGTCCTTCCAAAGCGTGAGGAAATCCTGGTATGCGGCTCTTGCTTTGCCAATATCGCTCTGCATCCCGTAAGCGCGGCCAAGTTGAAGATGCGCAAGCGCGCCAAGCAGGTCATTCGTTACAACGGTGCGGTGATCGATGATGTTTTGGAATTCCGCTGCTGCATGTTGCCCATCCCCTGCCCTGAGGTAGGCTTCACCTCGCACGTACACGAGAGGCAGACTGCTTGGACCAAATTCGAAACCTGACGATGGCTTCAGCAATTCCAACGCTTGTTGAGCTCGGTTGCGATTCAGTTCGATCACAGCAAGCACAGGAGGCATTGAATATCCGTTGAGCAGTTCGTTCAACGGTTCTTTTTTTCTCATGTCGTCTGCAATGGCCTTCGCTCGATTGCTTTCTCCGGCACGTGCCAGCGCCATCGCCGCGACACTCAGCAGATTGGAGTTGGACGTCGTAGTTAGCGCCGACCCTACAACGTCTCTGGCACCGGCGTAGTCCCCCACCACAGTTCTGCGAAGAGCGGCGGTCAGCCGCCAGTATGCGGCGGTCTCCCGAAGTCCGTTTTTCTGGGCTGACTCAAAGGCAGCCTCCGACAGGCTTTGCGCGCGCTCAAAGCGGCCCACGTACGCCTCAGTATCTGATTGCATCGCGAGCAGTTGGTCCTCACCACCGGCTTGCCCAGTGCCCCACGCCACCTGCCGCTGCATTTCGGCTGCATCTCCTTCAAGAAAGGCCACCATGTATCGCGAGATGTGAATCTCGGGGACTTCCAGCTTCCGGGCAATGGCACGCTCGTAGACTGATTTGGACTCTGCAAGCCTACCGAGACTTCGGTACGAGTCACCCAGAACGCCATACGAGAATCCAACGTCCGGATCGAGGCGCAAAGAATTGTTGAGATACTCGACTGCCTGCTCATATCGCCCGAGGTAGTAGTAGTTGGCGCCCAGATTTGATTGCGGAGCAAAGTCTCGCGGATAAGCTCGCGCCCATTCTTCATAAACCTCATCTGCCTTGCCGGTCTCGTTCGTTCCGATGCTGTAGTAAACGGCGGAAATCAGGTATCTCTCGCTCTCGCTGGCCCGCTCCCGTAATGCAAATCCCTTGCTAAGGTTTTGTGTCGCGAGCGAAATCTCACCAACGTTGTTATAGGTGATGCCCAGAAGCGTGTACGCGATGGCGAAGTTCGGATCAAGCTCTATGGCACGCTTCAGGAATGGGATTGGTTCCGTTCCTCCCTTTTCCAGTAAAGCCTTCGTAGCCTGGCTATAAGCCTGCAATGCAGGAAGTGAAGACGTGGTCACCTGACTTAATGGGGCGTTGTACTTCTGCAACGACGCAATCGATTCGCCGAGCCGGCTGCGGATATCAGAGGCTGCGCTTCCGAGCGCCTCCAGGACATGATTCTTGTCTGCAGCCTGCGCTTCTGTGCTGGCCAGCACCTCGCCAGTGCCACAATTGACCGCTCGTATGGTCAGAAGATACTGGGTGCCAATCTGTGCTATGGAACCGTTGAGAACCGCGGTGCTTCCCCTTCGTTGACAAATCTCTCGCGCAACCGCAGGCGTGAGTTTGGCTTCCTTGCTCCCCATGAGTCGCAAGGTCTGCTGGATTTGTTCATCCGTAACAAGACTCAGGAAAGGTGACTGTTCCAACTCCACCGAAAGACCCTGCCGCAGAGTGCCGTCGAACACCGGATCGCCGGTCGTGTTATCAAACTCGGAGAGAACAATGGTGTCTTTGTCCGTGAGCTTCGGGGGGCGATGGAGGTAGAAATAGCCGCCCACTGCAAGCAGCATGATTCCTATTGCTGCTGGAATGGCTACCTTCCACGGCAATCTGGTTCGAGAGATTGCCGCAGTTGCTGCCGGCGTTGCCACCGGGTGCGTGTCCCGCTTCAGCCGTCGCAGGTCGGCCCGGATTTCAGAAGCGTGCTGATAGCGGAGGTTGCGGTCCTTCTCCAGACATTTGTTGAGGATCTCTTCCAGCTTGACGGGCACATCGGGATTCAGGCGCACGGCCGCTGTGGGCTTGCTTTCTAGAATGGCGTTAAACATCACTCCCGGACTCTCGCCCCGGAACGGCAAGGTACCCGTCGCCATTTCGTACAGAACCGTACCGAAAGAAAACAGGTCCGTGCGGGAGTCGAGTTCTTTGGCCCGAACTTGCTCGGGCGACATATAGGCAACCGTTCCCATCGCCCTGCCCGGACTCGTCAGTTGCTCCTGACTCAGAGTAGATGCTGCGGATGCTTCGCCATCGTCCGACTTGCGCGCATCAGCCGCCATCTTCGCCAATCCAAAATCCAGAACTTTCGCTACCCCGCGCTTTGTGACGAAGATGTTGGCAGGCTTGATGTCCCGATGGACGACACCCGCGTTGTGAGCGGCATCCAGGGCATCAGCGATGTCGATTCCCAGCGATAGCACCGCCTCGATTTCCAGAGGCTTGCCCGAGATGTACTGTGATAGCGGCAGGCCCTCGAGATGTTCCATCGCGATGAAGGATTTCCCGTCGTGCTTGCCGATTTCGTAAATAGTGCAAATGTTGGGGTGGTTCAGTGCAGAAGCAGCGCGCGCCTCGCGACGGAATCGTTCTAATGCTTGCGCAGCGTTGGCCAGGTCGTCGGGCAGGAACTTCAGGGCGACAAAACGCCCAAGCTCCGTGTCCTCAGCTTTATAGATCACGCCCATCCCACCACTGCCGAGCTTCTCGATGATGCGGTAATGCGAGACGGTCTCCCCGATCATTGGGCTGAATGGTAGGACCGGAACGAGGGCAAGTCAATGAAAGCTGTTGAGTTGCGGGGGCAGCACAATCGTGTCAGTCGCTATCCGTTTCTGTGACTCTCTGATGACGGACGTTGGCCGCGAGTTCAGAGGCATTTTTTCTGCGACGATGGGAGCAATGTGATGCACGAAAGGACAACAGATTCCTCCATTGTCGGAATGACAAACTCAATCAAGGGGCTACCAAGTGACGCCTACTGGGGCTTCGATCAGGTTGCTACGGAGTGACATGCTCTCCACCATCATCATTTTTTACCGACAATCTTTTATCCGAGTAGCATGGAAGTGTCTTAAGAAGGGAGAGGCAGATGAAACTTCTGCGCCGTGTTGCTCTTATGTGCTTTTTGCTGGGAACGTGCTATGCCCAGCTGCCCGATTACTATCAATCGATCAACCGCGTTACTTGGCTTTCGGAGAACATTGACGGGATTTTGCCGGCGTGGACTGCGCTCGGGATGACCGATATCAAGAAGCCGGCGAAGATCAAGGGCGTTGGAACCGATCATGGCAAGCCCACAAACATCAAGACCTGGCAGGCTACCGGAAGTCTGGGCAACCTGACCGTTAATTTCCTTCAGCCCGAGAGGAGCGGGTCGAACGCTTACAACGATTTTCTGAAGAAGCATAAGGACGGCATTTTTTCCGTTGTCCATGAGGTTCCGTCGAGGGAGGCGATGGAGAGGGAGATTCAACGCATGGCGGGCCTCGGAGTCAGCGTGCTGCAGCAAGTCACATTTGAAATTGACGGCGCGCCTGTGACCTACACCTACTTCGACACGGAGCCACAGGGCAAATACGTTCTTGGCCTTGTGTACCGGCAGGGCGGCGCGGCCAAGCCTCTGGAGCAGAAAACCGTCTCGCACCTTGCTCTTGTGGTTCGCGATGCTGCGGGGGTTTCCACCTTCTGGCAGAAACTTGGGTTGCCTGGGTTCGAGCTAGAGCATGCTACGCCACGCGACGATTCGCTCTATCGTGGGCAGCCGCTCTTGCTGGCGTTTGAAGTGGGCTTTCAACGAATGGGCGCCATCAGTTATGAGTGGATTCAGCCCCCATCCACTCCAGCGAATATTTATGCAGATTTCTTGAAGCTGCATGGGGAAGGCGTCCAGCACATTGGCATGCCGGTGGACGACCTCTCCAAAGCTACTGCGGCGTACGAAAAACTGGGCTATCCGGTGTGGCAGGCCGGCGCATGGGGCGATATCGGAAAGCCGAACTCCGGACAGTATCACTATATGGACACGGATGAAATCGGGGGCGTAAGTGCGGAGCTGATACGGGCGTATTGAGGAGATCGGATCGATGTTTATCGAGCGTCAGACGAAATGGCGATTGAAGCCATCTTTGGGCGAAGGGTGAAGTCGGCTGGTTACGACGGCCATATCAAACTTACGCGCTTCAGTGTAAGCTGCTAGTCGTTTTCGGAATCGGTGAGACTTGCCTTCGTGAGCAGGCATGGATAACTCTCCATTTCTTTCGCTGACTCTAACCGACCCAGTTGAAACGGCAGAGGTCATGTTTGATCCTCAGCCGATGCCAAGAAGTTCGCTGGTCGCATTCCTGCTTTCCCTATGCTTGCCCGGGACTGGGCAGATTTATTGCAGCAAGACGTCCCGTGGCCTCTGGATATCGGCCGTCTTCGTGCCGGCGATGGCGCTGACGATCTACTTAACGCTACGGCTCGGAGGTCCTGAGGGGGAAGAGTCAGCTTTCTTTTGGGGAATACTGGTGCGAATCACTTTGTTTCTTTACGTGTTCGCCTTCCTAGATGCTTTCTTCACGGCTCGCGAGATGACCGCCGGCACGGATGCCTTTATCGCCGAGAGTCCTCGTGTGGCAGCGATTCTGAACCTGCTGACGCGAGGGTTCGGTTATTTTTATCTTGGCCAGCGCAGGCTTGGTTTTGTTGTTTTTTTCGGCCTCATGTTTTTTCAAGCGCCAATCGCGAAAACTCCCATGGGCGCGCTGGGTCATTGAGGCCATCCTGGCTGCCATGGGGGCCCATGCTTACAGCATCGCCCGCGATTCGGAGAAGGCTATTTTGGCCACGGTGCGATTACCGGCCGACTCTGCTGCTGCAAAGGGATTGCCGGCGGCGATCCCTATTGCTCTCGCAACGCTGTTGGCAACGGGTTATGTTGCTCTAATCGTTGTGGGACTTCTTCTACCAAACTATTCAAAGGTTGACCAATCCGGAGCGCACATAGCTCAGAGCTCGGAAGGCGTGATGTATCAAAATCCGGCTTACGGCATAAGCCTGCAGACTCCAGCGAACTGGATGATAAAAAATGACGCGCCGAACTACATTCTCCTTGCGGTGCGCTCAGATCACGCGTGCACCGTGACGCTACAACCCATTGCGTGGTCACCCATGATTGGACTGAGTTCCTTCAAGGGGCAACTATCTTATCAATTTTCAAAATCGAAAGACCTAACCGGACAGGTGATCGACGAGCAGGCAGCCATTCTTTCCGGACTCAATGCACGGGATATTCGGGCCTCGATCATGCAGGGGCAAAAAGGAATTATCGAGCACCACACGATTGCCAGAAAAGGCATGACCCTCTACGACCTCTGTACAGATGAATTGGCAGGCGGACAGGAAGGTGCTGCCGATCCGACATGTGCTTCTGATTTCAGTTTTATCCGCAAGAATCTTGTTCTTCCCCACTGATTCATTTTGGCACACTGAAATTGCTCCAGAACCTAATGCGGTCCTCTGCATCATCCTCCTACCACTCACGTGTTCAGCGTTGCTGGGCGCGTCATTTCTGCCAAGCGAGTGTCGCAAACAGCTCATACAGAGGCTTCGGCGCATAGAACCATCCCCACTAGCCTCATCAAACTGCCGGCCGCGGAGACGATTAGGCCTTTTTCGTGAGAGCTGCGTGGATTCGTCGGCCCACGATCGCGTCTTCGCCGGGTTGCAACATCCAGACTCCAACCACTAGCGTGTTCGCATCGGCCGGGATGCCCTGGTTTGGCTTTTGGCCGGTGTTCGGATTCAGTTCAATGGAAGGCGTTCCCGTCCGCAAAGCTTCGACGATTTGGGTCGTTGTGATGCCGGTAACGGCCGGATCGAAGCGGATGAGCAGATGGGGAACGTGGTTGGCAATCTTTGGAACCACCGTTTCCGTTCTGACCGATGGAATGCCCTTCACGGCACCGGCGATGAGATCGACCCGCTTCTGATAGTCGCCTTGCATCGATTCTTCGGTGTGCGAGAGAACCCAGTCGACCGCGGCAACCATGCCGACAATCTGTTCTTTCGCGACTTTCATGCCGCGGCCGATTCCGTCTCCGGGATTATTGTTTGCGTGGGCCAAGTCCGTGAGGACTTTTCGGCCCAGCAGAAGACCGGCGTTTTGCGGACCGCGTATTCCCTTGCCGCCGGAAAAAGCGACAAGGTCGAAACCCATGCGGGTGTACTTCCATAGATTCGAAATTGGAGGCATGTCGGCAGCGGCATCCAGGTGGCACGGAATGTTGTGCTCGTGCGCGACGCGCAGCCACTCTTCGCGGCCAATCTGTGCGGTCCCTGCGATGCCGTCCTCGTCTTCTGCCGCATTGAAGAAATTCGTCATCACGGCATTGCCCGCTTCGCAGGCGCGTTTGTAGTCATCGAGCGTGACCACCTCGGTGACGCGAGCTCCACAGAGATATATCGCTCGATCATATTCATAGCGATGCGCCTGCTGCACGATGACCTGATTCTTCATGCCGTCGAGGGATTGGGGCATGTCCGTAACCTTGATGTTGTTCGCATGCTGCAGACATGCGGCGGTCGCGAGGCTAATGGCTCCGCACGCACCAGAAGTAACGACCGCGCCCTCACACTTGAGGCGTCCGGCGATGTACTCACCGGCTTTTTGCTGCAGGTCGTGCAATCGCACTGGATGAAGCGCGGACTTCTGTACTGCCGCGAGAACCTCGGGAGGCATGCAGGCGGCCGTTAGCGTGGTATAGGTGCCGGCGGCGTTGATGATCGGAGTGACTCCGAGCTTCGCGTAGTAGTCCTCGCCGTCGGAAGATGTAGCTGGCGAGGATGCCGCTCGCGAAGAAAGAACTTTGGCGGACGAAAACAGTGGCGCCGCACCAAAAGCTGCGGCCAGCGAAGTGGCCCATCGAAAGAAGCCGCGACGAGAATGAAGGCCTTGCTGTGATTCGGTCGATCCGGACATAGTAGTTGCTCCTGGGGGCCAGAAACTGGCAGATAAAAAGAGTGTATATCGCGGGGTGCGAAATGAGGCTTTTTGCATTGAATCGGATTGGTCCGCAGAGCGGTAACTTGGGCAATCAGCAGGCCGGGTCGCCCGCAACATCGACTATCGGACGGAGTTGTTCGCGCTAACCTGGATCACGCCCGGCTCTTTGGGGAACCATCTCTCGGCTACATCGATCCGAGTCTGTACGTCCACCATGCAATTTGGCCGTGGATTTTTCTGACGACCGAGATCAGAAATTAGCTGCAGTGGCGCGATAGTTACGGAACCCACAGTTTTGCCCAGCGTGTAATCGAAGTGAAATCCTGCTTGAGCTAATCCGATTTGGCTGACGATATGCGCCCCGCTCGCGGCCAGTTGTGCCGCCACGTCGTCGCTGAGAGCGTCCATAAGGGGCATGAAATGTTCTGAGCACAGAGCAAAATACCCCTCAAAGTTTGCTGTATGTGTTACAGAGTCGCGGCCTGCTGCAGCGCCTCTGCCGCTCCCAGACGCACCCTGTCCGTCGTTGAATCGGTTCATTACGTTTGCGGGAGTGTAGTTCCTAAAGAACTCGCTCTCCGTTTCCGGAGTGGCAGGATACACATGGAGACTATTCCAGGTAAGCCAGCCAGCCGTGACGAAAAGAACGGTGACTAGAAGAAAATAGACAGCGATCCAGGCCCGAGAGGATTTCATAGGGCAGCCTCGCTCGTGAATCATAGCTTTTCTTCCTCACAAACGCAAAATGCTTTGTTGAAGGAATGATCTGGTTCTCAGGTGGCGGCCTATTTTTTTAATCTACGACGGTTGCGAATGCCCCACCGTTTCGCTTTTGTAAAGGTAAGGATCGACGACCAACCACAACGGCAATTGCCAGATTCCTTGTTGACGCTACATGGTTTGCCTGATAGCCTAATAACTCGGTATCCGATATATCTACTTCCGAGTTATATGGAGACTCCATGACCAAACAAATCGCAGTGAGACTCGGCCTACGGAAGAAAACAGTCTTGGTTGCTGCGGGGGTAGCAGTCCCAGGACTGCTTATCTTCGCCAGCATCACGAGCACGGCCCGCGCACAGTCTGCATCGCATCAATCCGCCACCGGACCATATCCGAAGTTCGAAGCCGTTTCGATCAAGTCATGTAAACCGGATATGCCGGGTGAACGCGAAGGCAGAATCTCAGCTCCGGGAACACTGAGCATCGGCTGTGGCATTCTGGCCGATACCGATAACACCGGTTTGATTCAGGTTGCATATAACAGGTACGCCGGTGGCCAACTGAATTCCAATCGGGTGATTCCCATCGAGGGCGGTCCCGATTGGATCCATTCGAAAAGCTTCGAGATTGACGCCGAATCGAACGGTCATCCGAGCATATTGATGATGGAAGGCCCCATGATGCAGACAATTCTCGAGGACCGCTTCAAGCTCCAGATTCACCGAGAGACCAGGCAAGGACCTGTGTACGAACTTGCTTTGGGCAAAGGATCTCCAAAGCTGAAGCCGCTGCAGGAAGGAAGCTGCACAACCGTGGCCACCAGTCGTCCCTTACCTCTACTGCCGGAGAGCCAGCATTTTTGTAGCAACATGGTTCATCTAGACTCTCCGCGATCAGTTGAGATGGAGGGTGGCACGCTTTCGTCGTTCGCCGGCTTGCTGGGCATGGCTCTACATCGTCCGGTCATAGACAAGACAGGCATTACGGGTAACTTCGAGATTCACCTCGTGTTTTCGCCGGATAATTCCGCGTCGCCTAGACCGGTGGCGGGTGACCTTGGCATAGTCCAAGCCATCCAGGAACAACTCGGCCTAAGACTTGTGCCGGCCGAGGGGCCCGTGGACGTGTTGGTGATCGATCATATAGAGAGGCCTTCCGAAAACTGAGACGAACTGCGAGAAAAGAAGATCCGTTGCGCTGATTAGAAAATCGTGTCGACTATTCTAATCAGCACATACCGAAACCCTAGCTGCGGGCGAAGCAGCGTTCTTGCTGCTGGGATACGCCGAGTTGCTTCAGATAGGAATCGTGCGGCGAAATTTTGACCGCTCCGTAGAATCATGGTCGAAACCCGATTGTGTATCCGCGTTTGGCGAGACCGATAAGCTAGGTCACATCCTTCGCGTCATCGCTTAGGATCGTACCCTGGAGAGCAGGTCAACCGCGCGAAATCAGTCACCAGCGCTCCACTAAGTCAACGCCCGCCGCACCCCGCGTTACTCCCTCGATTCGGTGCTTGATCGAGCCCTCCAAATCCACTCTCTTTTGTGCTATAATCTTGATAGTCGTCGTTGATCCTAAGTGTTTGCAATTTCAATAACTTGAGTCGATTGTAAACGCTTCGAAATCGATCCCGGATCAAGACGAATTTTCCAGCCAAAACAAGGCGTTCGGACCAAGCGTTCGCAAGAACAAATTCGGGCATTTTCGCGGAGCGGAATGGCCACTAAAGAGATTAATCCTCCCATCGACACCAAAACAAAAAACGGCAAAGTGACTCCCATCAACGGGACGAATGGCAACTCGAACAGCGACTACACCGCGGATTCGATCAAAGTTCTCGGCGGAATGGAAGCTGTGCGCAAGCGTCCCGCGATGTACATCGGATCGACCGGCGAGTTGGGACTGCACCATCTCGTGTACGAAGTCGTCGACAACTCCGTTGACGAGGCGCTTGCCGGATTTGCCACGAAGATCGAGGTCACGATCGAGAGCGACAATTCGATCACTGTAGTCGACGATGGACGCGGCATTCCCGTCGATGACATGGAGATCGACGGCGAGAAAGTTTCCGCCGCGCAAGTTGTCATGACCAAGCTGCACGCCGGCGGAAAGTTCGATTCGTCGACGTACAAAGTTTCCGGCGGATTGCACGGCGTTGGCGTCTCGTGCGTCAACGCGCTCAGCGAACAACTCGATCTTGAAATCTGGCGCGACGGCGCGACGTGGGAACAGACGTACTCAAAAGGAGATCCGACCAGCAAGCTGAAGAAGACCGGCGTCGCGAAGGTGAAGACGGGAACGAAAGTTCACTTCCTGCCAGATAGAACAATCTTCACCGCGACAGAATACAACTACGACACACTGGCGCAACGGCTGCGCGAATTGGCCTTCCTGAATAAAGGCCTGGTCATCACGCTCACCGACGAGCGCACGATTGATTCAAAGACCGGCGAGGCGAAGCGTTCGGAGTTCAAGTACAACGGCGGCATCGCGGAATTCATCAAGCACCTCAATCGCGGCAAGCAAGTTCTGCATGATAAGCCGATTTACATGGAAGATGACCGCAACGGCGTCCACATGGAAATCGGCCTTCAGTACAACGACGCGTACTCCGAAACGATTTTCAGCTTCGCCAATAACATCAATACGGTTGATGGCGGAACGCATCTGTCCGGCTTCCGCACAGCCCTGACCCGCACGATCAACTACGCGGGACAGCAGATGGGCTTGTTCAAAGATGTGAAAGAGAATCTGACTGGAGATGACGTTCGTGAAGGACTGGTCGCGGTGATCAGCGTGAAGCTGCCGCAGCCGCAGTTTGAAGGACAGACCAAGGGCAAGCTGAATTCCGATATCGCCGGAACCGTTACGCAATTCGTGAACGAGCGCCTCGGCGCGTTCTTCGAGCAGAACTCGTCGGTCGCCAAAAAGATCATCAACAAAGCCGTTGACGCGGCTCGCGCGCGCGAAGCGGCGCGTAAAGCTCGTGATCTGACGCGCCGCAAAGGTGCGCTCGATTCCGGCGGATTGCCCGGCAAACTGGCAGATTGTTCCGAACGCGATCCAAACCGCTGCGAGCTGTTCCTGGTCGAAGGCGAGTCCGCAGGTGGCACTGCGAAGCAGGGACGCGACCGTCGGTTCCAGGCGATTCTGCCGCTAAAAGGAAAAATCCTGAACGTCGAGAAGGCGCGCTACGACAAGATGCTGGCGCACGAAGAAATCCGCGCCATGATCACGGCGCTCGGCACTGGTATCTCGAAAGAAGACTTCGATCCGACAAAGGTGCGGTACGGCAAGATCATCCTGATGACCGACGCCGACGTCGACGGCAGCCACATCCGCACGCTGCTCCTGACGTTCTTCTTCCGCCACATGCAGGACCTGATCAAGCGCGGCAACGTGTTTATCGCGCAGCCGCCGCTGTTCTCGCTGAAGAAGGGCAAGTCGCAGCAGTACATCAAAGACGAGCGCGAGTTCGTGAAAGTCATGGTGAAGCGCGCAGCTGATGGGTTGATCATTCGCTACGGCGAAGGCGCGGCCAAACTCGAAGGCAAAGAACTGGCCAAGTTCATGAGCGTGCTAGACGAGTATCTCGGATTCTTCGAGAAGGCGGACAAGCGCGTGCGCAACGAGAAAGTGACGGAACTCATTCCGAAACTGGATCTCGCCAAGCGCGTCGACTTCGAAGGCGACAAGAAAGCTCCGCCGAAGAAGATCGAGAAGCTCGAAAAAGAGCTCAAGAAGATGCAGAAGGACGAAGGCTTCAAGAGCGTCGAGTCGAAGTTTGACGAAGAACACAACCTTTGGGAAGTGATGTTCGTCAGCAAGCACGGCGCCGAGCACATCATTAACTGGGAATTGGCATCGAGCGCCGAATGCCGTCAGATGATTACGAAGTACAAACAGATTGAGCCCTACATGGAGCCTCCGTTTGTGGTCGAAACGCTGGCAAAAGCTGCGGCTCCGACGAACGGCGATGGCGAAGCAGCGTCGGACGATGACGGCAAGGCTGACAAGAAGGCTCCGAAGGTTGCCGCGAAGAAGAAAGAAGTCGAGGTCGTCGAGAAGACGAACGTCCGCGAGCTGCGCGATTATGTCATCAACGAAGGCCGCAAGGACTTCTCGATCCAGCGCTACAAAGGCCTGGGTGAGATGACAGCTCCGCAGCTATGGGAGACAACCATGGATCCCGAGCGGCGCACGCTGCTTTCGGTAAAGCTGGAAGACATCGCCGAGTGCGAAACGATCTTCACTACGCTGATGGGCGAAGACGTTGAGGCGCGGCGCAAGTTTATCGAAGAGAATGCGCTCGATGTGAAGAACCTGGACATCTAACTTCTTCTCCGCGGATTCACGCGGGTGAACGCGGATCTTAAGGCGGCCTGGTTCGAGGCCGCCTTACTTTTTTGGTCTGATTTCAGCCCGGCAGCTTACAATCCGGCCATGAAATTCGTCACATCGTGCGCCCTACTCACTGTCTTTGCCTTTGGACAATCCTCTCCTGCACCAGCACCTCCGATGGGATGGAATAGTTGGGATTCTTACGGCACGACCGTTCGCGAAGATCAGGTGAAGGCCAATGCCGACTGGATGGCGGCGCATCTGGCGAAGTACGGATGGCAGTACATCGTCGTCGACATCCAGTGGTACGAGCCAAACGCGCAGGGACACGATTACAAGCCCGGAGCGCCGCTGACGATGGACGAGTATGGACGCTTGATTCCTGCTGTCAACCGGTTTCCTTCCTCGGCGAATGGAGCTGGATTCAAGCCGCTGGCAGATTACATCCACAGCAAGGGATTGAAGTTTGGCATTCACATCATGCGCGGAATTCCGCGGCAGGCTGTCGAGAAAAATCTGCCGATCAAAGGAACTCAGTATCACGCAGCTGACGTAGCCGACAAAGACAACGCCTGCCGCTGGAATCCCGATATGTGGGGAGTCGACACCACCAAGCCCGGATCACAGGCCTACTACGATTCGATGGCAGAACTCTATGCAGCTTGGGGAGTGGACTTCATCAAGGCCGATGACATGGGAAGTCATCTATATCAACCAGCTGAAATGAAGGCATTGAGCCTGGCGATGCAGAAGACTCGGCGTCCGATGGTGCTGAGCATCTCGCCTGGACCTGCACCACTATCAGAAGCGGAGTTCTTCGAGAAATATGCGCAGATGTGGCGAATCTCCGACGACTTCTGGGACGACTGGAGGCTGCTACGTCAGCAATTCGACTACACGCGCGACTGGGCAGGCTTTGTGGGCAAGAACAACACTTGGCCCGATGCGGACATGCTTCCCTTCGGCAAATTGCGAGTCACCAGTGTTGAAGGCGGAGGTGCTCCGAGCAAGTTCACTCCTGACGAGCAGCAGACAGTGATGACTTTGTGGAGCATTTTCAGGTCGCCGCTGATTTTCGGAGGCGATCTGCCGAGCAACGATGCGGCGACAACCGCGCTCATCACGAATGAAGAGGTGCTGGATGTGAATCAGCACAGCAGTGGCGGGCATCAGGCGCTTGAGAAGGGGAACCTGCGAGTTTGGGTTGCAGACGGAGTGAAGCCTGGCGAACGGTATGTAGCGCTGTTCAATTTGGGCGAGAAAACTGAAACTGAGAGTGTGGCTTGGAGCGAGATGGGATTATCGGGTAGTGTGACGGAGTTGCGCGATCTGTGGGCGCACAAATCCGCGGGAGCACAAACTGGCATTCATGTTGACTTGCGGCCACACGCGAGCGCGCTATATCTGCTTACATTGGGCCGTTAGAGAGCGAACCTCAGGCGCTAAAGCGCCTACATTTTCAGCAGCAAAACGGCACGAGTGAACTCGTGCCCTTCCCGATTCGCAATGATCAACTCCGCCTTGGTCGTGAACTAGCCAGTAGTGGCGGCGCTACTCTACTTCAGTCCTTCTACTAGATAAAGGTCCGCGAGATCGCGGTGATAGCCGAAAACGCAGGTTTGCGCATCGGGTGTCAGAAGAATGGGACCGATGTTCTCGACGCCTGCTGGATCTGTGGGCATCAGATCTTTCCAGAGTGTGCGTTGGCCGGAATGGACGTCAACGCGATAAACGTGAGCTGGCAGTTCACCGGGTTGATAGACGTAAAGAGAGCGTCCGTCGGTGCTCCAGGTGATAGGCTGCTCTCCGAGATTGACGCCTGGAATCACGCGAGAATCCCCGCCATTGATTGGATATAGATATCCGTGCTGATCGGGACCAATGGCGGCCACATACTGCGAATCGGGCGAGATCACGAAGGCATTACCGTTCACGCCTTCCGGACTGACTGGCGTGCTCTTCCCTGAGTCTAGTTCCAGAACGTAAAGTCTCTCTCCTTTGCCCGGTTCGTTACCGGAGAACAGAATGCGCTTGCCGTCGGAAAACCAGTGAGCCCAATTGTGATTGATGGAGTCGTGGGTTAGATCTTTGGATTGTCCTGCGCCCGTGGGCAACAATTTCAGTTGAGCCGGTGAAACCTGTGTCTCAGTGATGGCCCATTTTCCGTCGGGCGACAGCGCCAGTGAACTCCCCTCACCGAGCAGGACGGCGGGAGAGCCATCCGTCTGGCGAATGTAGACGCCGTAGGTGTATCCCCCTGATTTGGAATAGGCCAGTGAGCCTCCGCCGCCTTCCTCATCGAATAGCAACGTTTTACCATCCGCCGAAAGTTCACCGGGATAGGTGTAATCAAGCCATGACAGCTCGCGCTGCTTGCCATCGGCACCGAAGCCCATCAGTTCGCGTCTCCAGCTTGCGCGAACCAGCAGTACACGGCCGTCGTGGGCGATATCGAATAGCATCAGGGCGCCCGGCAAACGCGCGATGGTACGCATCTTGCCCTCGAGCGTGGTTGCATACAACGTTCGGTCCGTTCCGGACTTGCTGGCGGTGAACCATATCTCGTGTCCGTCGGGAGACCAAGCCACGCCCTGAATCGTGAACCACTGTTCGGAAAGAACTTTCTTGTTGCCAGCGAGGTCGACCACCGACAGCCCGCCGCTGTCATCTCCCTGCAACGGGTGGTCGGCAAATGCGATGAGATCACCTTTCGGAGAGACGCGGGGATGTCCGATCCAGCCGCCAGTCTGATAGAGCGGTTTGCCAATGGGGAATTCCAGGCGGTTCATTCCCCCAAAGTCGCGGACCACGGCGAAGTTCGAGCCGTCGGGAGACCAGTCGGCCCATTGAACGTTCTCGAGGACTTCGCGTGGAGCACCGCCAGCCAGAGGTGCCCGAGCAAGCGTGCCCATCGTGACCCATGCACCTACGGCTTTGCTGTTCAGAAGCACTGCCATTTCGGCGGTGGAAGAGATGGACATCAGTTGAGTACGACTTAGGCCCATGGAGCGCGATTCAGGGGCTTCCGGGCGAGCCGTGAAAACGTCCGTAGGATTGCCTTGCCATGCGGCGCTATACAGGATGGTCTGGCCGTCAGGCGCGAAACGCGCGGAACGAATGCTGCCCCGGCGGAAGGTGAGCTGTCGATAAAGTGGAGGCTGAAGCGGCGGAGGAGTGAAGACGAGTTTTCCAGCGTAGAGGCCAATTCCCGCCGCTACAAACAAAGCGAGCAAGGCGAGAAGTGCTCGGGGAGATTTTTTAGCCGCAACCGGATGCGACCCGGAAGCGGGCACGACAGGAATTCCCCCTGACGAAACCGGCTGCGACGGTTCGGTGACGACCGAGTCACGGGAAGAATCGAGGGTGCGCGTGAGGCGCTTCAGGTCTGCACGGAGCTCGGCGGCCGTCTGGCAGCGCAACTCACGGTCTTTTTCGAGCGCCTTCGAGATAATCTCTTCCAGCTTGGGAGGAAGATCGCGGACCAGTTTGACGGGCGCGGTGGGAGTCCGGTTCAGAATTGCTTCCGTGACGACAGCAGAGGTTTCGCCGCGGAACGGCAGAACCCCGGTTGCCATCTCGTAGAGGACCACGCCGAAAGAGAACAAATCGGTGCGGCCATCGAGTTCTTTGCCGCGCAACTGTTCCGGCGACATGTACGAGACTGTTCCAACGGCAGTGCCGGGATTCGTCAAGTCCAGACCGGCAGCATCGGCGATTGTCTGGGACTCGCCGCTCGTTGGCCGGGCTGCACGCGCCACCTTCGCGAGCCCAAAGTCGAGAATCTTGGCGTGGCCGCGATCAGTAATGAAGATGTTCGCCGGCTTGATATCCCGGTGCACGATTCCCTTGGCGTGCGCCGCGTCGAGCGCGTCGGCCACTTCAATGGAGAGCGACAGCAAACGCTCAAGTTCCATCGGCTTGCGATCGATGATGTGCTTTAGCGTTTGCCCGGTGAGGCACTCCATGACGATGAAAGCTTGTCCGTTGTGCTCGCCAATTTCGTGGATGGTACAGATGTTGGCATGGTTCAGGGCCGAAGCGGCGCGGGCTTCGCGGCGGAAGCGTTCCAGGGCCTGTGGGTCCTGCGAGGCTTCGTCGGGAAGAAATTTGAGGGCGACGAAGCGGCCGAGGAGAGTGTCCTCGGCCTTATAGACAACGCCCATTCCTCCGCCGCCAAGAAGTTCCAGGATCCGATAGTGGGAGACCGTCTGGCCGATCATGAATGATGTGGGTTTTGCCACGAAGGGGAAGCCGTAGCGGGTGCCATCTTACGGGCAAACAAAGGCTTCCGTCAATGCATACAAACCTGACAGAACAGATTACCAAAGAGCCTGCAGGGGCTAAGAAATCAGGCGCAAGACGGCGGCAATCCAATCGTTCTTTCCCCAGAAAGGAAGGCTTATGACAACTTTGGTGCGTTCCCTGGGAGAGAGCAAGAAGGGGCAGTGGATTTGTTGCCGGAGTTGGGATCTGTCTGGTCTGGGCGGCGATCGCGATTCCCAGCCTTTATCGAAACCGGACCGCAGTGGCCCCAACAGCGGCTACCCTCCATGAGATGACGGAGAACTATTCAGTCTTTCCAGAAACGTCGAGAGCAACGATGGCCGTCTCGCTGATGGCCGCCGACAAGAAGCAGGCGACTGCAGGGCTCTATTCGAAAGCCGCCGAGAGTGTCGTGCCGAGGAAGATTGTTCGTACGAGTTCTCTGGGTATGATCGTGGCGCATCCAGCTGAGACTCTCGAGAAGATTGTCGGTGTCGCTGAGAATTTTGGTGGGTATGTTGAAACGTCGAATAGCGGCGGCTCGGCTGGCGCGGCTGCCTCTCTGACTGTGCGGGTTCCAGCGGATCGCTTCGAACAGGCGCGTGCAGAAATTCGAAAGCTCGGAGTGCGAGTCGAGAGCGAAAAAGTCGACGCGCAGGACGTTACACGCCAATACGTTGATCAAGATGCGAGCTTACGAAACCTGCGGGCCGAAGAAGCGCAATACCTGACAATTTTGAAACAGGCGACTACCGTGAAAGATATGCTGGCTGTCAGTGAAAAGTTGAGTGAGGTGCGCGGAGAAATCGAACAGCAGGAAGCGGAGTTTCATGCCTTGTCACGGCAGATCGAAACGGTGTCCATTGCCATTTCACTGCGGACGGAAGCTCCAGCGCAGACATTCGGACTGAACTGGAGGCCTTTGTACCAGATCAAACTCGCATTGCACGAGGGGCTGGATAGTGTTGCCGACTACGCGACCGTTATGGTGGGGATACTTTTCTTTATTCCAGCCGCGCTGCTGTGGGCGGGAACTGTCGCGCTAGCAGCCTTCGTGTGCTGGCGCCTCGTCCGCTGGATGGGGAAACGATGGCTCGGTTGGAAGATGGATCAGTCTGCTATTAAAGCGTGAGGATCAGCACCTGGGGACTATGGTTGCGGCGGTGCGATCTCAGCTTCCGGCTTTTCTCCGCGAAGCACGCGCGAGACTCCACGGACAATGCGGCGCATGGGCAACTCGCGTTTCGAATCGGCGAAGAAGATCTCGCCGACGCGAGTTCCACGGTAATACCAGCGCTTCAGGATCGCGAGATGTTCCATGCTTTCAATCGTTGATTTCGCCGCAGCGGGCGGGAAATTCTGCAGAGCGCCTTCGATCCTCGCCTCCATGGATTGCGATTTCGCGTGTTCCGGAGCTTGAATTTGGAACGTGCAGGGCCCTGCAATGCGACCGGCATCGATGCGGAAGAATGTGACTGAGTCCGGGACCTGGCTCGGTTGGACCATCAGTGCAGACATGCGGTCGAGGCGTTGCACGATTTCGGGCAATGGGGCGACTACCGGCTTCAGTTTCTCGACTCGTACGTGGATCGCGGCGGCGTCTTCGAACGCGAGGTTCGTTGAAGCGGCGTCTCGCTGCTCGGTGAATTCGCGGAGCAGAGACTGGCCTCCGGATTCGAAGTACGTCTGGACCCGTTGCACCTCTCTTGAATATTCCTCGTCGGTGCAGCCCTTGAAGCATGGGGCGAGGCACATCTTCATCTCGGAATAAATACAGCCAGGGAATTTGGGATCGGGGTGAAGGTCGTCGACGCAGCGGCGCATCTTGAAAAAGTCGAGGGAGTCGTTCATGAATTTCTCTGCGGCTAGCCGCGAAACGAAGGGCCCATAGTAGAGTGACCGGTCGTTCAGCTTGCCGAGGCGGGTGGTGATGGAGGCACGCGGGTACTCGTTTTCAAGATGCAGCTTGACGAACGGAGCGAAACGGAAGCGTAGGCGTTTCGAGTAAGTCTTAGGAAACGTGGCGCGCAGAACCCGGTAGAGCAGGAAACCCGATTCGAAATCTGATCCGGTCGGGGAGTATTCGATCACGCGAACGCGGTCCCGCAGGTTCAGTCTTTTCGTTCGCTCCTCAACGGGACCCAACAGGCGCTGGAGGCGGCGGCGTAGGTTTGCCGTCTTGCTGACGTAGGGCTCTGCGCCTTGGTCCTTGCCCTGGAGGAGGAACACGGCCGGACTGGCGGGCACGGCAGCGAATAGTTCTGCATCGTGTTCGGGCGTGAATTCCAGACGCTCGGTCAGCACATTGTCGATTTTAGAGGAATTGGGTGAGAGTCGCGGCCTCGACCCGAGTTCTGCACAATCATGCAGCAACAGCTCTTACCGCGAAGGTCGCCAAGAACGGCCGCAGCGTTCGCGAAGAAAATCGTTTCGATCGGCGTTGGCCTTGCGGAGAGGTTATCGGAAGCTGGCGCTGCGGAATTTCTGGCGGAAGTCGGCACCATCGAGGGTGATTATGCGGCACATCTCGTGCAGGCGGGAACGCATGCGCTCGCCGATGCGGTCGCCCAGGGTTTCGCCGCGCGTCGCGGCTTTGGCTGGGGACAGGGATCCCGATACGGCTGCGGCCGGCTGATCGTCAAAGTTCGTCGTGATAATCGTTGTACGGTTGTCGTTGTAGCGCGTGTTGAGGATCAGGCTTACCGTATCCCAGACCCATTCAGTGGGCTTAACCGCGCCGAGTTCATCCAGAACCAGAACGTCGGTCTCGAATACCGGGCGAAGCACGTCTAGTTCGGTGGTTTGAACGGTGGAGTTGTAGGAGTTCTGGATTTCTTTCAGCAGCTCCCGGTAATCGTAGAAGAGGCAGGAGATGCCTCGGTTCAGGATCAGTTCCTTGATGATCCCTACCGCCAGATGCGTCTTCCCGGTGCCGATCTTTCCGATGATCAGCACGCCTTTGTCGCCACGCGGGTCGCATTTCTTGGCAAAGTTCGCCGCAAGAAAATGGGCCTCGGCCAACGATGGGTGGGCTCCGGGGAAGTCCGTGTCGTAATTCGTCAGCTCACAGTGCTCGTAGCGTCGGGGAATGCGTGCCGCCGCGAGCAAGGAGTTCGTCCTGGCGCGCAATTGGCAGTCGCATCGGGTTACGCGACGGTCGTTGACGCTGCCGGATTTATTACCGGTCTTGGAGACGGTTTTCCAGCCTGTACCTTCACATAGCGGGCAAACTTCTGATGGAGCCTTAATCACTTACGAGATCCTCACAACGATAAACAGTTGGCCAGTGTGAACACTCGCTTCGCCTAGCGGCAGACCCTTCGGCCTCGCCCAAGGCAAGCTGCGTCCATCCCTACACATTCTATTTCGACTTTGCACTGTCCGGGCAATTCGCGCAAGCTGCAAAGGGACAAAGGCTGTGTACATCCTGTGAAGGAACGGGGTGTCCTGTGGAGGACGGAGGAAAACTGCGGCTGGCGAGCTGCAAAGCCGCTCTCCTCGGCCCGAGCCGGGACAGGGGGTTTGGAAACAGGCTACCGGCGCGGATTTTCACAGTTGACATTCGTGAAAGACGGAGGAGAATACGTAGCGGTCAGGTTTCCCACCCAACTAAGCCACTTTTCGTCCCGGCAAAAGCTGGGAATGAATGAAACCTGCGAGGAGAAACTATGAATAAAGCCGATCTGGTTGACAAGATCGCAGGCGCGTGTGAGATCAGCAAAGCGCAAGCCACCACCGCCATTGATACCGCTGTCGACAGTGTTACGTCCGCTCTCCGCAAGGGAGACCGCGTGGCGTTAATTGGCTTCGGCACATTCTCGGTCTCGCAACGCAAGGCGCGGAACGGCCGTAACCCACAAACCGGCGCTACCATTAAGATCGCCGCCCGCAAAGTCGCAAAGTTTACCCCTGGGGCCGAACTCAAAAAGGCAGTCAACAAGAAATAGGGACTCAAGCAAGTTTGAAAGAAACGGCAGGGGGTCGGCCCTGCCGTTTTTATTTTGGTGGGAAGTACTTATGAGACCTCGGATTCATCTGCATAAAAACCTTTGGACGCAGATCCTCTTGATGGGAGCCTTGTCCGCGCAGGCGGGGCGCCCAGGTTCGTTTTCAGAAATGAAGAGACTGGCGGACACTCCGATCATCTCTCCACAGGGAACGGGTTGGGAGTCAGCGGGGACATTTAATCCTGCTGTCATCGAGCGCGGAGAGAAGGTCGTTATGCTCTACCGTGCACAGGACAGGACAGGCACGTCTCGATTGGGTTATGCCGAGAGTGTGGATGGAATCCATTTCACACGCCGAACCAACCCGGTACTAACTCCCGAAGCGGACTACGAGAAGGAGGGTGGCGTTGAGGACCCGCGGCTGGTTCAGTTCGGCGACACTTACTACCTGACCTACACCGGATACAACAAGAAGGACGCGCAGCTCTGTCTGGCTATCTCAAAGGATCTGATTCACTGGGATCGTCAGGGCGTGATCATCCCCGCCAACAAGGGAAATTGGAATGTGAAATGGACCAAGTCCGGAGCGATTGTGCCGGAGAAGATCAATGGCAAGTACTGGATGTATTTTCTCGGAACTAGCGCAGATGGAAAGGATCAGATGGGATTGGCATCGTCTCCTGATTTGTTGCGCTGGACGGAAGAAACGAAGACGCCTGTACTGCCGGTGCGTTCGGGAAAGTTCGATTCGCGAGTAGCCGAACCGGGCCCGGCACCCGTTCTGGACTCAAATGGCATCTTGCTTGTTTACAACGGCGCGGATGACAATCTTGTTTATCGCACGGGAGTCGCGGTTTTTGATCGCAAAGACCCGCGCAAGCTGTTATGGCGTAGCGAGAGGCCTTTATTTACGCCCGAAAAAGATTGGGAGAAGATGGGGCAGGTCCCGAATGTAGTGTTTGTCGAAGGAATGGTTGTCAAAGAAACCGGGAGATACCTGTTCTACTACGGAGCAGCCGACAAATACATCGGAATTGCCGAAGCTGAACTTCAACGCTAACGGCTATGCTTTCGCGTATTTCAGCCACTTCATGATCTCCGGCAGGTTCGCTCGCTTTCCATAAATCAGCACGCCTACGCGGTAGATTCGCGCGCATAGCACCACCAGTCCTGCAATCGTCCCCACCATCAATAGAAGCGACAATCCAATCTGCCAGAGCGGCGGCGTCTGTATAACGATGCGCGCATACATCACGATAGGCGCAAAGAAGGGAACCAGTGAAAGCCACATCACCATTGCCGAATCCGGCGTACGAATCACTGGCATGAGCATAAACACGGAGAGCACAAGCGGCATCACGATGAGGAACTGCAGTTGCTGACCTTCCTGCTCGGTGGTCGTGATCGCGCCGATGGTCGCGTACATCGTGCTGTAGAGGAGGTATCCGAGCAGGAAGTACAGAACAAAAGAAATCATCATCACCGGGGAGAGTTGCAGATCGGCGAAGTTGGGCTGGGCCGCCATTGAGGGCAGAGCGATCACTCCACCCATGACGGTCCACACGATGATTTGAGTCAGGCCAACAGCACCGACTCCGAGGATTTTTCCAGTCATCAGTTCAGTGGAAGTGGCAGAGGAAAGCAGTACTTCCATGATCCGAGACGTTTTTTCCTCCAGTACCGATCGCATCACCGAGATGCCATAAAGCAATACGGCGACGTAAATCAACATCACCATGATGGTGATTTCGAGGAACCGACTGCTGCCGCTGCTCTTGGTTTCCCGACCACGCTCTATCCGGATGGCGTCGACCTTCACAGGTTTCAAGAGTTCGGCGGACTGAGTCGCGGTCAAACCCTGTTTCGAAAGCTCCTGCTGTTGGACGATCTGATTGACAGAGTCGCTCAACCACGCCTTGTCGCGGGCGCTCGCCATCTCGCGAGCGCTCCACGTCACCTTATGTGCGGCGATTGCATCGTCGGTGAGCCAGATGAACCCATCGATGTTGTGTGCGTCGATCTTTTGCTGGAGGTTTGCGCGCTCCGTCTCTGTGGCGTTTGTATCGATGTCGATGGTGTACCGATCTTCAGGTTTTGGCTTGGAAGTATCCTCTTCTGCTTCGGCTTCGTCCGAGAGAAACGAATCCGCGAAGAGGTGCTGCTTAACCGTTTCCCCAAATTGCTGCGTTGAGGAAACAATCACGATGTGTTCGGGCTTCTCGTTCATCGTCGCCAGCTTCGCGGGCAGAATCATGAGCGCGGTCATGATCGCGGGCGCAAGGAGGGTGAGGACGAGGAACGTGCGGGTGCGAACCCTCTCCAGGTATTCGCGTCTGAGGACAACCCAGGTATTACGCATTGGACTTTCCCACCACATCAATGAAGATTTCTTCGAGCGAAGGCTCCATCACTTCGAATTTGTCGAGGCGTGCTTTGGAGGAAGCGAGCCGCAGCAAATCTTGAGAGTCGGCGCCGGGCGCGAGGCGCACTTCAACGTAGTTTCCGTAGTCGTTGTACGACTGCACGAGCCGCTTCTCTTCTAAAAAGCTTGCGTCTCCCTCGTATTTGATCTGGACGTTATGTCTCCCGTATCGCGACTTGATCTGACTGAGGTCGCCCTCAAGAACTGCATGCCCATGGTTGATCAGGCAAATGGACTGACAGAGGCGTTCCACCTGGTCCATGCGATGCGTCGAAAGCAGAATCGTTTTGCCAGACTTGGCCATTTCGAGGAGGACATCTTTTAGGACCACGGCATTGGCGGGATCGAGCCCGGTGAACGGTTCGTCCATGATGATCAGCCGGGGATCGTGAAGAACCGCGGCGATAAACTGCACTTTCTGTTGCATGCCCTTGGAAAGCTCTTCGACCTTCTTGCTCGTCCAGGCGCTGAATTCGAATTTTTCGCACCATACATTCGCGCGCTTGAGGGCTTCGGTCGCGCTCAGGCCTTTCAACTGTCCGAGAAAGACCAGGTGATCCATTACCTTCATTTTCTTGTAGAGCCCGCGTTCCTCGGGAAGGTAGCCGAACTGATCCATGTGGGCTCGACTGAGGGGCTCAGCGAAGACTGTGATTTGACCGGCATCGGGCACCGTGATGCCCATGATCATTCGGATGGTGCTGGTCTTGCCGGCGCCATTTGGGCCAAGGAGTCCGTAAATGCCACCGGGCTTGATGCTCAGCGTAAGGTCGGCCACTGCCACGAACTCGTCATAGCACTTGCGAACGTTCTGCAACTCAACGGATGCGAGAGTACCTGGGCGCTCCAACGCGGTCGAGACTGGAGCTGCAGGGGACTGAACGGAACTCATAGGCGGTCAGGGTAACTGATTCCCGGATGCTTGTCGCGGGCTACTTCGAGCCGGGATGCAGATTTTACAAATCCACTAACCGAAACTGCTTACTTCGTAGTCTTCGGGCTCTTGTCGAATTGCATTGTGCGGGCTATGCCTTTGCCTTCCTCGACATAGACCACCTGATTTGCCTTTATATCTTTCAGCGTATCGACTTGTCCGCTGGGCCAGCGGATTTCCAAAGAGTCGACCTTCTCAGCCCTTCCTAATCCAAAGTGGACCCGAAGATCACTTTGGGAGAAGTATCCACCTCCGCTACGGACTTCATCGATCTGGCGGTGCGGCTTCGATTCTCCGGGAGCCTGCGTGATGCAGGTCAGGCGAGCTCCGATACCGCTGCGATTGGACTTAGTCCCGATCGTGCGAACTTTAATCCAGTTATGGGCAAGCTTCGAGTCACAGCGCAGCAGTTGCGGATAGTCATTGACACAATTGATTACGACATCGATGTCGCCGTCATTATCGAAATCGCCGAAAGCTGCGCCGCGCGAGGTGCTTGGATCGGAGATTCCCGAGCCGGCCTGGAACGATATGTCATCAAAGTGACCGTTGCGCAGATTCTTGTAGAGGAGTTTGCGTTGTGCGTACCCTGCCTCTGTTTTGAGTTGTTCGACTTCCGGATAGACGTGCCCGTTGCAGATCAGGATGTCAGGCCAGCCGTCGTTGTCCATGTCGAAGAAGCCGACGCCCCAGCCCAGAAATTGTGTGTGCGCACCTAGTCCCGCGGTGAACGTGGCGTCCTCGAAATTTGCTCCGCCTTGATTGTGATAGAGCGATGGCGTGTCGCCCGCGAAATTCGTTTTCACGATGTCGAGATTGCCATCCATGTCGTAGTCGGCCGCGGAGACTCCCATTCCCGCTTGCGGTTTGCCGTCAGGGCTCAGCGCGCATCCAGCTTCGATGGCGATGTCTTCAAATTTTCCGTTCTTCTTGTTGTGATAAAGGGCGCTGGCGGTGGAGTCGTCCGCGACGTAGATGTCGGGCCAGCCGTCGTTGTCGAAGTCTGCGGTGAGCACCCCGAGGCCATAGGTTCCATTCGCGCTGAGAATGCCGGCCGCTTCTGAGACGTCACTGAAAGTCCCATCGCCATTGTTGTGATAAAGGATGTTCTTCCCGCCCTCAAGTCCGGGAGGACCGCAGGCGACCATGATGCTCTTGTAAAGACATGGACCTGATTCAGGCACCGGCGCAGTGGCAAGATCCATGTCGATATAGTTGGCAACGAAGAGATCGAGCTTGCCGTCGCGGTCGTAGTCGACGAAGGCGCATCCCGTGTTCCAGCGCTTGCCGGTGCCTGCTACGCCGGCCTTCTGACTTACGTCCGTGAAGGTTCCGTCACCATTGTTGTGATAGAGAACGTTCTTGCCGAAATAGGTGACGAAAAGATCTTCCCAGCCATCATTATCGTAGTCGCCGATGCAGCAGCCTTGTCCCCAGCCTGAGTGAGCGACACCCGCCTTGAGCGTCACGTCAGTGAAGGTGCCGTCGCGATTGTTTTTGAAGAGATGGGAAGTAGGTTCGCTGCCTGCCGGAAATCCTTCCAGGCGCGCGCCGTTGACCAGAAAGACATCGAGCCAGCCGTCGTTGTCGTAATCGTAGAAAGCAACTCCGCAGCCGGTTGTTTCAAGAAGGTATTTGTTTTTGTGCTCGCCACCGAAAATCGTTTTGACATTCAGACCGGATTGTTTTGCGACATTGATGAAACTGATTCCAAGATCGGGTTGGGCAGGTTCACTTTTGGACGCTGCTGACTGCTGAAGATTTGCAAAGGCAAGACCTCGCTTCGGCCAAGCCAACGCCAGCACATTTTCCAAAGACAGCACGAGCGCGGAACGGCTCAGTGATTTTAGGAATCTGCGGCGTGAAGAAAACAAGAGGTGGATACCTGGTCCGCTGGGGCCGTGCTATATTCGCCCTTCCCTCTTATATGCAAGGGAACCGCACGTTGGCAAGCTTCGGCATAGGATTCCCGGCCAAGAAGATGAGCGCAATGAATTTTTCCTTTTCTTCCACTCGGCTTTTCGGATTTGCTCTGGTTCTATCGTTTGCTCTCATATGCCTACTGCCATGTTTGTCGCAGCAGCCGTCAACTGGCCCGGAACTTACCCGCACGATTCGAACGTGGGAGTTTCTGCCGGTAGTCGGCACGCGCGCTGGCCTGTTCGGGAGTGAAGCGGGGCGCTTTGAGGCATGGGTTTACCCGCTGAAAATCTTTCGTCATCTCCACCTTACGTTTCACGTCGAAGGGCGGGCGTTACCAGCCGAGAGCTTGGCCCGCACCCTTACGGTGCATCCGGAATCTGCTTCAATTTTGTATGCCGGCGATTCTTTCCGTGTGCGCGAGACTCTGTGCGTTCCGATAAATGAATCGGGAGCAGTCATTTTGTTTGAAGTTGAGACAGAACAGCCTCTCGAAATCGAGGTTGGCTTCACAGCAGATTTTCAATTGGAATGGCCCGCGTCGCTGGGCGGAACCTATATCAACTGGGATTCGAGAGCACACGCGTTCGTATTCGGAGAGGAAGCTCGTAAATACGCAGCCTTCGTTGGATCTCCTACTGGCGACAATGCTCATCTTTCGTATCAGACGAACTACTCGGCGTCTGAGGAAAATTCATTCCGACTGGGAGTGGCTCCAAAAGGGAAAGAAACCAAGGCCGTAGTGATGGCAGCTTCCGTCAACGGTGCGGATGATGCCGCGAAGACGTATCAGCATTTGCTGACGTCATACGCAGATGCAATGCGAGATTCTGTGGATTATTACCGAGGCTACTTAAGCAAGACTGTGAGCCTCGATCTGCCGGATCCAGCATTGCAGCAAGCGTATGACTGGGCAAGGCTCAGTACGATCCAGGGACTGGTGAACAATCCGTATCTTGGCACGGGCCTCGTTGCAGGGTACAGGACGTCAGGAGTAGGGCAGCGCCCCGGGTTCGCGTGGTTCTTTGGACGCGATTCTTTCTGGACGTCGTTGGCCCTGAACGCTGAAGGAGACTACGCAACGGCTCGTACAGCCATCGATTTCATTTCGAAATATCAGCGGCAGGACGGCAAGGTTCCGCACGAAATTTCGCAGAGCGCCAGCCTGGTACCGTGGTTCAAGGACTATCCGTATCCGTACGTGTCTGCTGACGCCACACCGCTACTGATCATCGCGTTGAACGACTATGTCACGCAAAGTGGCGACCTCGCGTTCGGGCGCGACAAATGGGACAACGCCTGGCGTGCATATCAATTCATGCGGTCGACATACGATGCGAACGGACTTGCACAGAATGCGGGAGTTGGCCATGGATGGGTTGAGGGAGGACCGCTGCTTCCGGTGAAGAACGAGTACTACCAGGCGGGGCTTGCGGTCGAAGCTCTGCACGCGCTTTCGAATTTGGCAAAGCTGATCGGCAAAGACGATCTGAGCAAGCAACTCGGAGCGGAGTTCGACAAAGCAAAGCCCGCGCTCGATCAGGTGTACTGGTTACCTGAGCAAAAGTTCTATGCCTTTGCCTTGAAGCAGGACAATACGCGCTCTGAGGAACTCAGCGTGGAGTCGACAGTGCCTATGTGGTTCGGCTTGCCCGATTCCGACCGGGCCGACCAGGCCATCACGAAGCTTGCAGCCGAGGAGCACCAGACGGACTGGGGCATGCGAATCATCTCGAATCGTTCGAAGGTGTATGACGGCTCTGGATATCATTACGGTTCTGTTTGGCCGCTATTCACGGGATGGGCATCGGTTGGGGAGTACCGATATCATCGCGCGTTGCCGGCGTACTTGAATTTACGGTCCAACGCACTGCTAGACGTGGATGGCTCGCTTGGTCACTTTTCAGAAGTTCTGTCGGGCGATTATTACGACTCGTTCTCGACCAGTTCGCCGCATCAGATCTGGTCCTCGGCTATGGTGATCAGCCCGATTCTGCGTGGGCTATTTGGGCTGCAAGTGGATGCGGAAAAGCGCCAGGTGAACCTCACGCCGCATATCCCCGCAGACTGGACCACTTTCGGTATCCACAACGTGCATGACGGCGGAGTTGAACTTGACTTTCAGTATCACAAGACCGCCGATGCGGTCGTGCTCGAAACAAAGCGAACCGGCACAGGTGACTGTTGGGTGGATTTTTCACCTGCGTTGAGTCTCCGCGCTCAGGTTGTGAGTGTGGAGATGAACGGCCGGCCACTGCCATTCAAGATGCAGGAAAATGCAAACGATCAACATCTAATGCTGCGTTTTCCAGTCTATAGTGGCCCTAACAACCTTGTGATTCACGTCAAGAACGACTTCGGGCTGGCGCTCACTAGCGAGCTGCCGCCGCTCGGCAGCGCGAGTCGCGGGCTCCGCGTTATTAGTGAAACATGGAATTCCTCGAAGACGCAGCTAACCGTGGATCTGTCGGGACGAGCTGGAAATGCTTATGAATTGGCCGTGTGGAATCCTACCCAGATCTCTGCTGTGGACGGTGCGGTCTTAACAAAGGCCGGAAAACTAGCGATCCAGATGCCGCAAGGCTCGAGCGATGAGTACGTGTCCCACAAGCTTGAGATCCACTTTGGCCGCTGACAGGCTTGCTGCAAGAAGCGGTACACTGCAAAGGGACGGTCCTGCAGTCTGGCTGCAGGCACATTCTGGATCACTCGCATGCTATTGAGTTCTTGGGCGCGGCTGGCTGCAACTCTATTTTTCTTTCTCATTTCGCAATTCACTCTGGCACAGGCCCGCGCAAAAGCCGCTGACGCGCAGGGGCATCAGTGGTGGCAGCACGCAGTCTTCTACGAACTCTATCCGCGCAGCTTTGCTGACAGCAACAATGACGGCATAGGCGACTTAAACGGAATTACATCAAAACTCGATTACCTAAAAGATCTGGGCGTCGACGCAATTTGGATAACGCCCTGCTTTCCTTCGCCGCAAGTCGATTTCGGCTATGACGTTTCGGATTATGAAGCGATCGATCCGATGTACGGGACGCTGGCAGATTTTGACAGGCTCGCTGCTGAGGCCAAGAAGCGCGGCATTCGGATCATCCTCGACTTTGTCGTGAACCACACCTCGGATCAGCATCCGTGGTTTCTGGATTCGAGATCATCGCGAACGTCTGCTCATCGCGACTGGTACATCTGGCGCGACGGCAAGGGAAAAGGTCAACTTCCAAATAATTGGACATCAAACTTCGGCGGTTCGGCGTGGCAGTTCGATTCTAAGACGAACCAGTACTACTACCATTACTTCTACATCCAGCAGCCGGATCTCAACTGGCGCAATCCGGCGGTCGAGAAGGCAATGTACGATGTGACGCGGTGGTGGTACAAGCGCGGAGTTGCGGGGATGAGGCTGGATGCTGTTGACACTCTGTTCGAGGATCCTAATCTCACCGACAATCCGACGACTCAGAAGAAGAGCGCATTCGGGGATTTGCTGCAAGTGCGCAAGTACAACACGAACCTTCCAGAAGTGCACACGGCTCTACAAGGCTTGCGAAAGGTGGCAGACGAATACAATGCCGTACTCATTGGAGAGACATGGACTGCGAATATCAATGAGCTCAACCAGTACTACGGCAAGGGCAACAGCGAACTGCAAATGCCCATGGACTTCTTGTTCACAACTGTGAACAAGGTGTCCGCTCCCGAGTTCCGCAAGCAGATTGCGGCCATCAATTCGGCTTCAGGGTGGCCCACGTTCGTGATCAGCAATCACGATATGGCGCGTTCCTATGACCGCTACGGAGACGGCCAGCACAACGATGAGATCGCAAAGCTCATGGCGGCGCTGTATCTGACATTGCGGGGAACGCCGATCATGTATTACGGCGAAGAGATCGGCATGAAAACGACGCCGCCGACGCGGAAAGAAGAGGTGAAAGATCCGATCGGCCGCACCGGTTGGCCCAAAGAGAAGGGACGGGACGGCGAGCGCACGCCGATGCAGTGGAATGAAAGCCAGAACGCGGGTTTCTCGACGGCGGCTCCGTGGTTGCCGGTACCGTCGACTGCAAAGGCACATAATGTTGCGGATGAATTGAGAGATTCAAATTCGATCCTATCGTTCTACAAGAAAGTAATCGCGCTGCGGCGCACGAATCGCGAGCTTCGAGAGGGAAATTACGTTCCCCTAAACCAGAATGATCCAAATGTGCTTTCGTATTTGCGCGTTTATCAGGACCAGGCGGTCCTGGTTGCGTTGAACATGTCGGGGACGCCTCAAAAAGTCGATTTCAAGTTCAGCAAGAATGGCTTTGCTTCGGCGAAGAGCCTTGTGGCGACCGCCAATTCGTCGTCGAATGGTGACATTGTCGCGCTCGAGCCATACGGCGTCTTCATCGCTCAATTGATGAGATAGATCAACGATGCACGAACTCTCGATTGCAATGGGAATTGTCGAGGCAGCCGCCGAGGAGGCGCAGAAACGGTGCGTAAAGGTGTCGGCCGTCCACCTCAGGCTTGGAGCGCTTTCCGGGGTGGTAAAGGATGCATTGCTTTTCTCGTACGAGGTTGCCTGTCAGGACACGGATCTCGCCGGATCGAAGCTGATTGTCGAAGATGTGCCTGTGGTTGTGTTTTGCCCGACATGCAACGACAGGAGGGAGTTGGTCTCGATGCAGTCCTTCACTTGTCCAGTGTGCGGCACGCCTACAATGAATATTCTTCAAGGGAAAGAACTGGAAGTGTACGCACTTGAGGTGGAGGAAGAGGAGGTCTCGGGATGACTGAACCGCGGATGATTGAAGTACGGCGAAATGTCCTGAAGCAAAATGACGTGCTTGCGCGCGCGCTTCGCGATCAGTTTCGTGCTGCGGGAGTGTTCGTCGTCAGCCTGGTTTCGAGTCCGGGATCAGGGAAGACGACTTTCCTGGAAAGACTCCTGACACAACTTCAACCGGAATTCCGCGTGGCGGCGCTTGTCGGAGATCTCGCAACAGAGAACGATGCCCTCCGGCTTGCCCGCAGCAAGGCTCCCGTGAAGCAGATTACGACGGGCACGCTGTGCCATCTGGAAGCAGCCATGGTCGAGAAGGCAATGCAGGAGTGGGATCTTAATAAACTGGATTTTCTCTTCATCGAGAATGTCGGGAATCTTGTTTGCCCATCTTCTTACGACCTTGGGGAGAATCTGCGGCTCGTGCTGATGTCGGTGACCGAAGGAGAAGACAAGCCGCTGAAATATCCCGCGATCTTCAATAGCTCCGATGTTGCCATCGTTACGAAAAATGAGCTTGCTTCGGCGGTCGAATTCGACTGGGAGGCTGCCCGAAAGAGTATCGAGTCAGTGCGGCCGGGCATGCAGATCTTTCGACTTTCCGCGAAGACCGGAGAAGGAATGGAGGGGTTCCTGGACTTTCTCTCACACAGGCTTACGGAACATAGAGCCCCAGCTCACAATTAACCTCGAGGCACCTCGGCCAATGCCATTAGCGTGCGTGCGGCATACGTCAGCAGCAACGCCACAACGCATGCAACGATCACCTGCCTGTAACCAGTTTCCATGAGATCGGCCAGAACTCCGGAAACGAAGATGAAGATGAACGGAATGGATGCCAGTAGGAAGCCCGCGGCAGCCATGTCGGGATGCGCTATTCCCAGTGCCAGAAAGAGAACAGCCACCAACAGCGGTCCGGTGTTACCGAAATATCGCGTCCTCGGCCAAACGGCGTAGGTGATCAAGCAGACGGGGAACAGCAAGATGAGTGCAGGGCACGCTCGGCTGATCTGTAGAGCGACTTGCTTGTACACGCCCCAGACTGCGAAGCCCCGCCAAGTAGCTCCCCAGAAACTCGCGTGCCGCATACTTTCGGCGAAGCTATGCGGGTGGAAGAAATAAACTCCGAACAAAAGGACGAATCCAACCATGCAAGCGGCGATCCAGATCACGATAGCCGCTATGCGCCTCACCGGGGCAACGTATAGCAGAAAAATGAGGGCGACCGGCACAACCACGACCAAAGAAAATTGTGCGCCTACCGCAATCGCCAATGAGACGCCAAGCAGAAGAATTCGCCGCCAATTCCAGAGGACGACCTCACGCGGAGCATATAACGTGTGCGCCACTGCTATCGCGGTGAAGATTGTTCCAAAGGCTCCCCATGCCGCAAGAATCTCAGGCTCTGTATGCCAGACGGCACTTGCCTGAATGACCGAAGGTGAAAAGCAATAGAGTGTAAGAGCGATGAGCCCGCCGCCATTGCCGCACAAGCGGCGCGCCACATACCACAAAGAGGCGCCAAGGAAGGTCCCGCAAGCGAGGAAAGGAAACCTTGCAAGCCATCGCCAGTACAAGGCCGTTTCCGGACTGAGGTCATGGGGCCAAGCGAGCAGAGGGGCCACGGTCACGATGTAAGAAAGGGGCGAATGCTGTGCATCGAATCCGCTCGGGTCTGCCACAAACGGATCCGGAATGACGACCTGGGACGGCTCACTGAGAGGTGCGGCGGCGATTCCGCGCCGGTGCCACTGTTTCCAGCCTTCTCCGATCCGGAGAGCTTCCTGGTTGTCTAGATTTTGTATCGTCCCAAGTTCTCTCTGAACCAACCATGCGCCTTGCGCCAGAAAGGCCAGCAGAAGTAACGCGGCAAAGAGTTGCGGACGTCCGAAGCGGTCGCGGGTGAAATATGGGCGCATATGGTCGAGCCGAGTGTTTTACCATGTCGGAGGCGATCAAGAGAAACGTCAGCATGAACAACCTGGAAATTCGGTCCGAAAACGATTCCACGCCGGACATGCCTCCTGCTTCCGCCCCGCAGTTTTCGGCCGCGACCCAGCCATCTTATACTCGAACCCTTTTCCTTGGGCCCGACGGACTTCGTCCCGGCTGGGGATTCGCTTTCTACGTTGTCATGTTCTACGCGCTGCAACGGCTTGCCGTCGAGTTGGCTTGGGCACGGGACTTCGGTTTTAGCGGGTTGTGGTCGAGCCTGCTGGAAGAGTTTGGCAACATGATGGCGGCACTCGTTCCATCTGTCGTGCTTTGCAGAATCGAAGGCCGGCCCTGGCGAATTTACGGCTTGCCGGGGCGTAACGCCTTTGGAAAGCGATTCTGGCAAGGGACGGTCTGGGGAATTGGCGCGATTACGACTCTCGTCGTGGCGCTGTACGGGGCGCATTGTTTCACTTTTGGCCACCTGGCACTTCATGGAGCGCGAGTGCTACGCTTCGCCGCCTTTTGGGCATTCATGTTCCTTTTCGTGGGATTCTTCGAGGAATTCCTGCTGCGTGGCTATTCGCAATTCACCCTTGCCCGCGGAATCGGATTTTGGCCGGCCGCGATCGCGCTTTCCTGCACCTTCGGACTTATTCACCTTCGCAACGGTGGAGAGCAATGGCCGGGGCTGTTGGCGGCGGCCTTTATCGGGTTGTTCTTCTGTTTAACCCTTCGACGAACAGGAAGCCTCTGGTTCGCCGTCGGATTTCACGCGGCGTGGGATTGGGGAGAGTCATTTCTATACTCGGTCCCGGACAGCGGCATGGTCTCCCCGGGCCATTTGCTAAGTTCATCTCTTCGCGGACCAAATTGGCTCAGTGGCGGCTCGGTGGGACCCGAAGGGAGCATCTTCTGCTTCGCGGTAATTGCTGGAGCCTGGATCGCTTTCGACAGAGTGTACCGGCCGGGATGCGCAGAGATTGGTTAACTGTTTTCGATGAGGGGAATGGTCGCCTGCACAAGTGTGCCAGGCTCCATTCTTGAAATTCTCAGCTCTCCGTTGAGCTGATTCACCCGCTCTCTCATGCCGGTAATTCCTACACCCAGAGGCGGGAAGAATCCATTGCGATTGTCGGGAACTCCCTTGCCGAAGTCGCGAATCCTGACGGTAACGACGTCGCTATCCTGGTTGAGATCGATCCGCGCATCCTTGCTTTCCGAGTGGCGGTAGACATTTGTGAGGGACTCCTGAATGATCCGAAATACCCCATTCTCGATGTCATGCGGCATGCGCGGAAAAAGCATGGGCCGGTAATTGAACGAAATTCGTAATTGTCCGCGGTTTTGCAGCCCCTCGAAATACCAGTGCAAAGCCGGCAGAAGTCCCGATTCGTCGAGTAAAGGCGGGTGCAGCAGATACGACATATTGCGTACCTTGCGGAGCGAGCTCTCGGCCAGGCCTGCGGCGTGTCCAATGTCGCCGCCTTCCGACTTTCTGAGGACATCAAGTTCGATTTTCAAAGCTGTAAGTTCTTGCCCGAGATCGTCATGGAGCGTACGCGCCATTCGTCGCCGCTCTTCGTCCTGGACCCGCATCAATTCACTCGAAAGACGCTGGAGTTCCAGGGTTCGCAATTCCACCTGACGTCGCGACTCCATTAGCTCGGTCACCCGGCTTCGGAGTTCCTTGTTCAGTTGCCGCGTGCGCTCTTCTAGAGCGCGGCGTTCGGAAAGATCACGAGTGACTTTGGCAAACCCGCGCAACTCTCCCGAATTGTCTCGCAGCGCTGTAATCACCACGTGAGCCCAGAAAGTAGATCCGTCTTTCCTGACCCGAAGACCTTCATCTGCAAATTGACCTTCCTTCTTGGTTATCTCGAGTTCGCGCTCTGGCCACCTGCTTTCGCGTGCATCTCTCGGATAGAAGCGGGAAAAATGTTGACCGATGATCTCGTGGGCCTTATATCCCTTGATTCTCTCTGCGCCCTGGTTCCAAGTCGCGACTCGGCCAAGAGGGTCTAACAGGAAAATGGCATAGTCCTTCACACTTTCGACTAACAGTCGAAAAATTTCATCGCTCTGAAGACCGCTTTTCTCAGAAGCGTTGACGTCTGAAGGCTGTAGCGGTGGTGGTATGGTGTCGATGTTGTTTTGGGGCAAAATCGGTAATCCTTCGAGCGCCGCGGACTGTAAATGCAGGGCGCCTTTCACCGTCAGGACAAGTTCATCTCTCTATTCTAGTTGCCCTGAAAAACCGAGGACTATACAGCGATGACCTTAGCAAATGGGCAAGTACCCCGTGGAAAGGGGCTCGCGGTTTGATTCCGTAAGCGAGTCGTTTAGAATTCCGTGCAGCATTTTGCTCTGGGAAAATCAGCCATCATTCAACGATTCCAAGGAGTTGACATGAGTCGAGTTCGGGTTCTTGTGGGCACGCGAAAGGGAGCGTTCATTCTTACAGCCGATGGCAAACGCGACAAATGGGAGGTCAGTGGCCCCCATTTCGCCGGTTGGGAGCTTTATCACCTGAAGGGATCTCCTGCCGATCCCAACCGGATCTACGCATCGCAAACCAGCGGATGGTTTGGCCAGGTCATCCAGCGCTCTGATGATGGAGGCAAGACCTGGCACCAACCAGGTACTCCTGCAGGCGAGCCGACGACAGATCCCACCGGCATGCCAAAGGGCGAGAGCAACAAGTTTGTGTATGACTCTGCCGGCGCGCCGCTTACGACCCACCAGTTTTACGATGGAACGCAGCACCCTTGGGAGTTCAAGCGTGTCTGGCATCTTGAGCCCTCTCTTACCGATCCGGATACCGTCTATGCCGGGGTTGAAGACGCCGCGTTGTTCAAAACGACAGACGGCGGGAAGAACTGGAAGGAACTTCCCGGCCTCCGAGGACACGGCACCGGACCGAAGTGGCAACCCGGCGCCGGAGGCATGTGCCTGCATACGATCCTCCTGGATCCCAAAGATCCCAATCGCATTTACATAGCGATTTCAGCGGCCGGCGCCTTCCGCACCGACGATGGTGGAAAGAGCTGGAAACCGATTAACAAAGGCCTCTACTCGAAATACATTCCTGACCCAAATGCTGAAGTCGGCCATTGTGTGCACCACGTTGCAATGAACCCGAAGCGTCCGGACGTCCTTTTCATGCAGAAGCACTGGGATGTGATGCGTTCCGACAATGCCGGCGACGAGTGGACGAAGATCAGCGGCAATTTGCCGACAGACTTCGGATTCGTGATCGACGTGAACGCCAACGAGCCCGATACAATCTACGTCATCCCGATCAAGAGCGATGGCGAGCACTATGTCCACGAAGGCAAACTTCGTGTATACCGCAGCAAAAGAGGCGGCAACGAATGGGAGCCGCTCACCAAGGGACTCCCGCAGGAGAATTGCTACGTGAACGTCCTGCGCGACGCCATGGCGGTCGACACCCTCGACAAATGTGGCGTCTACTTCGGCACTACCGGAGGCCAGGTGTACTGCTCTGCCGATGCCGGGGACTCGTGGATGCCGATCGTGCGGGACTTGCCGACAGTTCTATCCGTGGAAGTGCAAACGCTGCCATAAATGTTTTGCGGTTCAGCGCGGTTGTTCCAGGAGAAAGCATGAAACAAGCCTTGGTTGCATTTGCGATTTTGGTGTGCGCGTTTACCGGTCCAGCACGAGCGCAGGAGAAGGTATCTACTACGCAAAAAGTCGGAGCGCCGCCATTGGAAGCAAAGGTGCAGAAGCTCTGGGCCGCATTTCAAAAGAAAGACAAGGCTACACTCTCATCCTTGATTGATGATCAATTCCGTTTGTTTGAAGAGGGCATGACCACATTCGGCGACAAGAAGACGGAAGTGAATGCCGTGGATGAATATGAACTCATTCACTACAAACTCAGCGACTTCACGATCAAACCGTTGGGCCAGAACTCTGCTGTGGTGACATACATTGCCGAGTATGAGGGAAAAACAGGCGGCGAACCCGCAAAAGCGAAAAGTGTCTTCGGAGAACTCTGGACGCGAACGGGAAGCGATTGGAAAGCACTTTACATGCAAGAAACTTACGTGAAGTGAGGGGCTACTGAAATGTCAGTAACGATTCGCGTGGAACTTCCCCAGCATCTTCGCACGCTGGCGCACGTTGGGCACGAGGTTCCAATTCAGGTGGAAGGGCCGGTTACACAGCGATCAGTACTGGATGCCTTGGAGGAGCGTTATCCGATGCTGAAGGGCGCCATCCGCGATCACGTCACAAAACAGCGGCGTGCCTTTTTGCGCTTCTTCGCCTGCCAGGAAGATTTGACGCACGAGTCTCCGGACGCGCCGCTACCCGAAGCCGTCGTCTCGGGAAAAGAGCCCTATCTGATCATCGGCGCAATCGCGGGAGGTTAATCCTTGCGACCTTCGGATTTGTGGCGAATCTGATAAACCGGAACGCCCGCATTCTTCGGAGGCACCCGTGAAGCTGAATCATCTCAATCTAACCGTTTCTGATGTGCCCGCTACGCACCGCTTCCTTGAGAAATATTTCGGGCTACGCGGCTTCCAGGGCATGGAACCTCGGGAAGCCATGAGCTTCATGTCGGACGATGACGGCATGCTACTGGCATTGTTTCGCTCGAACGGAACTGAGCTGAAATATCCGGCGGGGTTTCACGTCGGCTTCATCCAGGATACGGAAGAGCAGGTCAACCAGATCAATCAGCGGTTGCGAGATGATGGGTATCAGGTGCCCAAGCCGGCCCGTCTCCACGGTTCGTGGACGTTTTATTTTCAAGCACCAGGAGGATTTCTGGTGGAAGTTCTTCACTGAACGTCGCTCATTTCAGAGCGACGTGCTGCGTGCATTCGCACGCTTTCGATACGGGTCATGACGCTGTGAGGCTCACCGCTTAGACCCTGACTAGTTGCCGTGCCAGTACATCTGCCAGCCCAGGTACCGGACTGCAGCTTCATGCACCGCGCCGGCAGTTGTCGAGAAATTTGCCGCCACGTGATGCTCGAATCCTTCCTCGCAGATGTAGTGCAGCAGTTTCTGAAGGTTCGGAATCTGAACGACGCCTACGCCGCCAAATGTGTTCAGCGCATCGCTCGTAAATTCGCCCTGGCCAACGTACCCACGCATCACGCCAGCAGTATCATCGGTTGAGAACCGGGCGAAGCTCATCGCCCCGGGCTTTACACGGCCAACCACTGTGCCGAACGTGTTCTCTTTTCCAACTGTACCGGCGATGATTTCCTGGAAGTCCATGCGGATGTCCTGGAAGAAGTGCTTGGGCAGATTGCTGCAGTGGAAACACACAGCCTTATTAGGATCTTCACCGTAGTTGTTGTTCCAGTCGAGCAGTGCGCTCGGCGTTTCCGAAGCGAGCGCCAGAGCGTGCATGCTGAGTGTGCCGCAGACGTCGACTTCGCACGCAGCGGGGAGCAGTTTGTTACTCATCATGCTCATGATCGTACAGGGCACGACGCCGAAGTATTCTTCCATCGAAGTCCAGCACTGGACCGCGGTGACCTGCAGGTCTGTCTGCCTCATCCACTCGTCGACGACATAGCCGAGCTTTGCCATCTTCATGAGTGCGGCGTCGGGGACATTTTGGGTACTGGCGTACTTTTTGATTTCGGCGAGCTTTGCCAGCACGCCGGCATTGTCGTCTTTTGTCTTGCCAATACGGCCGAAAACTTCCGAAAGGTCGAGCGTTTCAACCGAGATCCCGTTGTTCTCGAGCATCTTCTCGCTATAACGAACCGTGTTGAAGGCTGTGGGACGTGCGCCGATGCTGCCGATGCGCAGGTTGCGGAAGCCTTTCACGATCCGGCAAATCGCTGCAAACCAGGCGAGATCGTTCTGAAAATCCTGGGTGTTGGGAGCGACGGTGTGAAGGCGCGTGAGCGAATATGGAATGCCGTACTGCCGCAGATTATTGCAGGCTGACATCTTGCCGCAGAAGCTGTCGCGACGATGCAAAATGGTCATCTTTGTGGCATCGTCTGGCGTCGCCTGAATCAGCACCGGCACTCCAAGCCGCGCCAGGCGAAGCGTGTCCGCGATCGCGCGCTCATCGCCAAAGTTGGGGAGGGAAACGATCACGCCGTCGATCTTGTCCGCGTTTTTCTTAAACAAGGCCGCGCAGCGCTTCGCTTCCTCGTGTGTCTCGACGGCGCCATGCTTGCTATCTTCCGGACCGAGAACGATGCAATCCATGCCGGCCTTGGCCAGCGCCCCGATCATCTCCTCGCGTCCTGACTTCGCCAACTGATCAGGGAAGAAACCGCGGTTCCCGATGATGACGCCCATCGTCATTTTCTTATTCGACATAGATATCCTTCTTTTATGAGATCCGAACTACTTTGAGCTTGCCGCCAATCGGGCGCGCTCGCGTGCCGGAGAGTGACGGATGCTGAAAAACAAACCAAGGACTAACAGTAGTGCGCCCCACCAGACATTCGCGTGGAGATTCCCGAGTACGACCTGATGCTCCGGGGGATTCGCGAGCTCGTAAAGTCCGGCCGCAAGAATGATGAAACCATTTACCGCCAGCGATATCCCGGTGAAAAACCAAATCGATAAAGTACCGCCAGTTTTCATGATTTCCTCCTACTGGTTCCCTCGGTCAAGCTCTCGCTGGTCTACCAGAAGATGATCTGCAACGCTATAAACGCAATAGCAACAATCGCCCCCCAGAAAAGAGGACTGTGGAACATCGAAACATGTTCCTCAGGCGGAAGGGGTGTTAAGCCATAGACAAGATCTTTTAACTCCGAGTCCGGCTTGGGTTTAGTGATCATGCTGACTACAACGGTGACGATCACACAGATTGAGCAACACCAGAGGGCGCGGAACATATTCTGCGCCTGGTCCTGCGCGTCCATCGAAAGAGCCACGTACCGTATGGCGTTGTGATCGAGCTTCACCCAGGTGTACATCCCAACTGAGGACAAGGTTCCTGCAAGTAAACCAGCCCAGCCTCCCGCAGGTGTGGCACGCTTCCACAACATCCCGAGAATAACGGTGCCGAATAGCGGAGCGATGAAGAAACTAAACAACTCCTGAACGTAATCCATGATGCTTTGCGCGTTCATGACGAGATACGCAGTGCCGATGCTGATGATCACGCCAATTACTGTGACCCAGCGTCCCATCCTCACTTTGCTTTCATCGGAGGCATTCTTGTTGATGAGCGCGCCGTAAATGTCGTACGTCCAAACAGTGGTAAATGCACTTACGTTGCCCGCCATGCCAGACATGAAACCCGCAACCAACGCAGTGATGCCCAGGCCGAGCAGTCCAGGTCCGCAATAGCGAGCAAGCATGAGAGGTAGGACTTCATCGTAGCCGTGTAGTCCTTGTGCCTGTCCTGCAGGAGACCATGCCAGATCGGCAGGAACGAGGCGTAGGAGATTGCCCTGCGGATCGCGCAGAAGGGCCAACCCAAGAAGCCCGGGCAGGATGACGATAAAGGGCACCATCATCTTAAAGGCGGCGCCGATAATCGGCGCAAGCTTGGCAGAGCGCAGGTCTTTTGCCGAGAGGACCCGCTGCACGACTAGAAAGTCTGTCGTCCAGTAGCCCATGGAGATTACGGCGCCGAGGCCAAAGACGATGCCAACCCAATTGATTCCCATCGGATTGTCAGAAAAGTGCCCGAGTGTGGACCATGCGTGTGTGTAACCTCCCGGGTTGGGAACGTTCAACTCGGTCAGGTTCTGAAAAATCTTTGCTTTCAAACCATTCCACCCACCCGCCTCAATCAATCCCATGATCGGGATCAACAGAGCGCCGGCCCAGATGAGAAAGAATTGCAACACTTCATTGAAGATGGCCGACCGCAGCCCGCCCAAGGCCACATAGATAGCGACCGTAATGGAAGAAATGAGGATGCTGAAATTCAGGTCCCATCCCAAGACGACTTTCATCACAACCGCCATAGCATACATGTTGATGCCGCTCATCAACACGGTCATGAATGCGAATGAAATCGAGGAGATGGTTTGCGCCCCGGGTCCGAAACGCAACTTCAGGTAGCCTGGAACTGAATGCGTTTTGCAGATGTGATAGAAGGGCATCATCACGAGCGCGAGGAATAGCATCGCCGGAATGGCGCCGATCCAATACCAGTGGGCTGCGAGGATGCCGTACTTATACGAGTTGCCCGCCCAGCCCATCAGTTCAAGGGATCCAAGATTCGCTGAGAGGAAGGCCAGTCCCGCTACCCATGCGGTCATCTCGCGCCCTGCCATAAAGAAGTCTTCCCCGGTGTTGGCCTGTTCCTTCAAGTACAAACCAATCCCGAGAACAAGAAGGAAGTAGAAGACGATGATGGCCATATCGACAGCCGAGAGGTGGACGAGAGTATTGGCACTGAGCAGCAGAGCAAGAGTCATTGTGTCTTGACCTGTCCGTAGTAGGCGTTGCGACCATGCTTCCGTAGAAAGTGCTTGTCGTGCAATTCGCGGGCAATCGGCCGCGACTCGGCGTTGATCAACAGCGAGTGTGCAGCCATCCGAGCTACATATTCGAGAATCACAGCATTGTGCGCGGCCGCGGCCGGAGTCGGTCCCCAGCAAAACGGAGCATGGCCGGCGACAAGCACTGCTGGAACGGAATCAGGATCCAGTTTTGCAAAAATTCGGCTGATTGCCTTGCCGGTCTCAAGCTCGTAATCCCCGGAAATTTCGAGAGCGGTCAGCCGATCCGTCACGGGGACCGGCCCGTGAAAGGAGTCAGCATGCGTTGTCCCGAAGCATGGAATCGGAGTCTCAGCCTGGGCCCATGCAGTGGCATACTCGGAATGCGTGTGGGCGACGCCACCGATCTGGGGGAAGGCCCGGTAAAGCTCCAGATGCGTTGGAAGGTCGGAGGAGGGCCGAAGCTTGCAGTCGACGATTTTGCCTTCCATGTCGCAGATCACCATTTGCTCAGGCTTGAGTTCTTCGTATGGAACTCCACTCGGCTTGATCGCAACCATGCCCTCGTTGCGGTCGATACCACTCGCGTTTCCGAAGGTATAGAGGACGAGACCCCGGCGAACAAGTTCGAGGTTGGCTTCCAGCACTTCTTCACGCAGCGTCTTCAATAGCATGGGCAAAAGCTGGGACCGTGGCCTTCAGAGTCACACTAGTGCGATTTCGCGTAAACGTTTACGCAAACCGGAACATTAAACGTTTGACCTCCGCTTTGTCAAAGACTCAACCAGTATGGCGCACATTCGAAGACAACTCAGGACCAAGTCCGTAGTCCCAAGATGCGACTGGGCGGTCAAATCTGATAGTCGAGATCGTCCATGAGGTTTTGAACGGAAGGATGGAGCGGCGTGTCGGCATGTTCTCCGCCCTCGAGCTGAGTCACGCGATCGCGGAGTTTGCTGACTTCATTTGCGACCGAGGCGAGCGCTTCCGAGAGCGGATCATTGATCTGCTTGGGATCGGTGATGACGACTCGCTTGCCTTCACGAAAAACGATGTGGCCGGGAACGCCTACTACAGTCGAGTTATCGGGAACGTTTCGAAGTACGACAGATCCAGCGCCGATGCGGGAGTTTTTCCCGACCGTGATGTTGCCGAGTATTTTGGCTCCGCCGCCTACAACCACCTCGTCTTCGAGGGTTGGATGGCGCTTCCCATGCTCCTTGCCGGTGCCGCCGAGGGTAACTCCTTGATAGAGAGTGACGTCGTCGCCGACGACTGAAGTCTCCCCGATCACCACGCCCATCCCATGGTCAATGAACAGACGCCGTCCGATTCTGGCACCGGGATGAATCTCGATTCCGGTCAGTAAGCGGCCCAGTTGAGACAAAAATCTTCCTACGAAAAACATGCCGTGATTCCAGAACCAGTGGTCGATGCGATACCACCAGACGGCATGCAGCCCGGAATAGCAGAAGAACACTTCAATCCGCGACTTGGCCGCAGGATCATGCTCCATCACGTTGGAGATGTCTTCGCGAACTAAAGCGAACAAGTGCGGCATAGATTTTCTGACGCTTAGGCCGGAAGCGTCGCCGTTGGAATTTGCAGCGCCTTTTCGCGCAGCTCCTGAAAGAGAATGCTGCTCAAGTAGCGCTCGCCGAATGATGGAATGATGACAACGATCAGTTTGCCGGCATTTTCCGGCTGCTTAGCGACTTTCAAGGCTGCGACGACTGCGGCTCCCGAGGAAATGCCGACAAACAGTCCCTCCTCGCGGGGAAGCCTGCGCGCCATGTCAATCGATTCGTCGTTGGTTACCGTAACAACTTCATCGATGTAGTCGCGCCGCAGAATGCTGGGGACGAATCCCGCTCCGATACCTTGGATCTTGTGCGGTGAAGGTTTTCCGCCGGACAGCACCGCACTGTCGGTCGGTTCAACGGCCACAGCTCTGAACGACGGCTTTTTCGGTTTGATGTATTCGCAGACCCCTGTAATCGTACCGCCCGTGCCCACACCCGACACGAGGATGTCCGCGCGCCCGTCGGTGTCTTCCCAAATTTCCGGGCCGGTGGTCTCAAAGTGAATCTTGGGATTCGCTGGATTGTCGAACTGCTGCAAGATGTAGCCGTCGGGCGTATTTGCCAGGATCTCCTTCGCTTTCATGATGGATCCAGTCATGCCGCGCGGACCAGGCGTCAATACGATTTCGGCTCCGAATGCAAGCAGAAGCGTACGCCGCTCAAGACTCATCGTGTCAGGCATCACGATGATCAGCTTGTAGCCTTTCACAGCGGCAACAAATGCGAGGCCGATTCCGGTATTTCCGCTGGTTGGTTCGATTAGAACGGTTTTGCCAGGCGTAATCTTCCCTGCCCGCTCAGCATCCTCAATCATGCTGACGCCAATGCGGTCTTTGACACTCGATAAAGGGTTCTGGCTTTCCAGCTTGGCAACGACTTCGGCAACGCAGCCTTGAGTTACCTTGTTGAGCCGGACCAGCGGAGTGTGGCCGATCAGTTCCGTAACGTCCTTCGCGATTCTCATAAGTTCTTCTGCCGTTCTGCCACTTCAGGATAACTGATTCGCTAATACTACCAAGGCAGTAGAGATTCCGGGAACCAGCAGTGAGACGGGGTCGGCGAGGAGGAACTATCGGTGAAGCAGGCCGTAGGTAACAGCGGTGGCGGAAGACCCAATGTTCACGTACGAAGTGAATCGTTCCAGCTTGTGATGCCCGGTCTTATGGAACGCATAGCTGATGCCGACAATTCCCGCTGTTTGGGCAGCGAAGTTCACGGCTAAGGTTGCGGTGGAATGCGCAAAGGGTCGAACGATTGGATTTAACTCGTGGCCACCGCTTTGCAGGTTCGAGCGCGTTACCGCGAAATCGGCGCCATTGAATGCTGCTACTGCGACGAAAAAAATGCAATTCTGCCGATCGAGAAATCTGTGCGTCTCGAAGGTCGGTTGCGGCATGAGATTCGCCTGTACCGGCTGAATCCCAACGTTGGGAGCGTCGGGCATCGGGCCTTGCGCGAAAGCACTGAGGCAGGCGGTGAAGATCAACGCAACGAGTAGGCGAAGATGAGTTTTGGAGAACAAGCCGTGTCCCATAAGTGCTCCAGAGAGCACTCGTACTAGCGCAACTTTGGCACCGGGGAACGGAGTACTGGGAGGATTGTAAGTAGCTGGAAATTAGACGCTTAGGTGTGTACCTCCACAGACGCATCAGCACACAAATGCATTGTTTTGCACTTCCGAGCCGGCCTTTTTCAGTCACTTCCTCGATAATGACTCAAGGGCGCGTCATGGGCAGCCTTGCAACAACTCATTTCTTATAGATCGCGCCGCCCTTCATTACGAAGCTAACGTTGGTCAACGTCTCGATGTTCTGGAGTGGATCCCGCGCCACAGCGATTACATCAGCGAAGTAGCCAGGCTCTAGGGAGCCTATTTGGGCCTCCCAACCGAGAACTTTAGCTCCATTCAGCAGATCGGCTTTCAGCACCGCCTCCGGTGACATGCCGTATTTCACCATCAACGCCATTTCCCGGGCCTGAGTTCCATGCGGGAACGGACCCACATCCGAACCGACGGCCATGGGAACTCCGGCAGCAATCTGTTTCTTGAACTCCTCGGCTTTTAAGTCGAGCATCTGGCGCTGTCGTGTGCCTGCCTGCGGATTGGCAGCGTGGTCGGCGAAGTATTCGAAAATGGCGAATGTCGGGACGGCGAAGATTTGTTTCGCTTTCATCAGGTGCATGGTCTCTTCGCTTAATTGATCCGCATGGTCGATAGAGACGACTCCTGCCTGTGCGGCATAGAGAGTTCCAGGTTCTCCGGTCGCGTGCACAGCGACATGCTTGCCCAGCCGCGTCGCTTCTTTGACGCCGGCTTCGAGTTGCGGCTCGGTGTATTGAAACGGAGTCGAAAGCTTGCCGTCCTTAATCGAATCGGCTCCAGTCTCGTAGATTTTGATGAAGTCCGCGCCCTCTTTGAACTGCTGGCGCATGACAGTCACGAGTTCATCAGCGCTATTGGCGTAATCAGCGTTGGGAAGCACGTGCTGTGCGGGGTTATAGCCGATCGCGTCTTCATGACCGCCAAGAATGTTCACTGCGTTACCGCTGATGCGCAGCCGTGGGCCGGGAATTTTGCCGCTGTTGATGGCATCGCGAACAGCAGTATCAGCAGAGCCTGCGCCTTCAGTCCCCATATCGCGTTCGGCGGTAAATCCGGCAATGAGGTCATCGCGAGCCGCGAGCGTTGCCATGATCGTGCGTTCCGGGACGGACTCCTGCACGGTCTGAAGATCTTCAGCGCCGGGGTGGAGGAACAAGTGGATGTGGGCGTCGATAAGACCGGGCATGAGTATCCGGTCCCCAAGGTCGATAACTTCCGCGCCGGCCGGATGTTTCACGGAGGCGCCGACTTCCGCGATGCGCTCGCCTTGCACAAGTATTTCGGCGGGCTTCACGATCTTGCCCGCCTTGACGTCAAGCAGACCTGCGGCGTGGAGCACGATGGCGCGAGGCTGAGCCGATGCTGCTGTCTGGCTCCAGGCACTCACTGGTAACACAACCAATGAAAACAGCCCGATGATGAATGTTCGCTTTGGCATATGGCCCGCGATAGTAACACCCGTAACACGCGGATTCCAGACGGCATGGACCCGCTCTGTGATGCTAGTCACAAGAGCTCGTGCAACTAGTCACACCCCTTATTAAGGGGATCAGCGACACTGAACCCAACATTTTATGAATGATTTTGGGGTTCTGAATAGTCGTAAACGCGCACTGATCGCCTTGATCCACTCTTTCGTGTTTCTAGGTATAGCCGTCCATGGATTCATCTCGCCCAAGTTGGGCATCCTGCGCGGATCTGGCGCTGTCGGTGATTTCGTCCTGATCGGGATTTATCTGATCGTTGCGTCAATTTTGATCTGGCTGGTGACTCTGTCGCGTTGTCTCCGAGAGCGCGCGTACTTTGCGATGTGCGCAACCAGCGCGACTTTCGGTCTGCTCCGCACTATTCTTGGAGACGCCTCAATCCCCATCGCCCAATACATGCGCGTGATCATGCTGAGTTCCGCTGTCGCGGTCGGCCTTCTGATTCTCAGGAACTTTGCCCGGCCGGTCACAGAGGAAGTTTCACAATAGAGTTCAGTGAGAAACAATGCCGCCCGGGATTGTTGCCCGGGCGGCATTGTCTTTTACTAGATTGGGCGAGGTGAAATCCTCGGCTTTGCTTTATGAGAGGAAGAACTCTTTCGTCAGCGTGGCCCAGTCCTCGTTGGGCAGATGCGCCGTGATATCGTCCACCGCGACCCCACCATCCTGCGCGAGAGCGGCTGCCATCGCGACGGGCATTCTCTTCCGCAGGCGCAGAGCGGAGTCCTCGGTCCATGCGCGAGCCAAAGTTCCACCGAGCAGGTTGCGGAAGTTCAGCTTGGAATCCGGGGCCTTTACCGTCACCAGCCAGCCTTCGCCGTAAGGATCTTTGCGCGCGAGCTCGGGATCGTTGACCACTGCTTCATTCACATCACTGATCGTGCCCTCAATCGGCGAAACCATGTCCACCGACTTGCCGTCGCGCAAAATCGTCCAAATCTTTTGTCCTTGGCGCACCCAGCGGCCGCGCTGCGGCAGAGAGATGCTCTCGATCTTGCCGATGAGCTTGGAAGCGAAATCGTCGAGACCGACACGAACCAACTCCTGGCTCTCGCTCAAAGCCCAAGTGTGACCCGCATGGAAGCGTACGTTCTCAGGGACCTGAAATCCGGCCACCATTGACGGAACAACGCGAGCCGGCACGTCGCGCAATAGTGATTGCGCTGCCGGCTGCTTTGCCACTTGCTTCTGACCACGGACATAATCAATCGTTAAGAAGATTGCGAACGTCAGCAATACCATGATGACTGTCATAAACCACCTCGCCCGGAGTGCCTCTTCACCTCTCGGCTACTCACGCAATAGTTAAGGCAACTGTTATGCCAAGATGCTGCGCGGAAAATGCGAGTGTTCATCGACCTTGCAAATTGCATTTTTTGAAGGACTTATACATTGCGAGATTATTGTGACCGGGGCCGATGCGGAGAAGCTCAGCATGAGTCCGCGATGCGCTTTGCAACAGGAAAAACGCAACAGACACAGTCGCGAGCAACTTCTCAGGCTGCAACAGCAAGCGGCTGAACAGGTTACGCACCATGTCGCGGGAAGATGAAAATCGCATCATGCTCTTGATGTGAATTGCAACGAGATCTCAATTTGAGGTCGCTTGAGCTCGCAAATGGCTGTTGATGGGCATCACGCAGAAAAGTGATACGGGTCACGGCCAAGAAGTTGCTGATTGTTGAAACTCTAAGCTGTCTGAAGCTGCTGAATTTCGCGACAGCCTCCGATCTGATGAGGTAAGCAGCTTGTGCGCGCTCTAACTTGCGTAACCGTTACGCGAGTAACCGCCTCTACTTTCCTCTTCAGCTCAGGCGTCGGTCCGAAAGGATACCGGACGGCTCTATCCGCAGATGGCGCCGATACGGGAAACGCATTCATGAGCAAAGCGCTCTTATACGATTCGACGATGTGTATCGGCTGCAAGCAGTGTGAGCAGGCTTGCGCAACCCAGAACAATCTGTCCTACGACGATGCGATTGCCGCGGAGGAGTATCAATCGGCGCACAAATTAACCTGCGTTCTGACCCGCAACGACAAGTTCATGCGTCGTCTTTGCATGAACTGTAAAGATCCGTCTTGCGCCTCAGTTTGTCCGGTAGGTGCGTTGCAGAAAACAGCGCTAGGCCCCGTCACCTACGATCCTTCGAAGTGCATGGGATGCCGTTACTGTATGGTGGCGTGCCCGTTTGGTGTTCCGAAATACGAATGGGGAAAGCTTTTTCCCAAAGTTCAAAAGTGCGTCATGTGCCCTGACCGGGTGAACAGCGGAAAGCAAACCGCATGCGCGGAGATCTGCCCGACTGGAGCCACTAAGTTCGGTGAACGTGAAGACCTGATCGCCGAAGCGCAGAAGCGAATTCGCGAAAATCCAGCTAATTACGTAAATCACATATACGGACTGGAAGAGGTCGGCGGCACTTCGGTGTTGCTATTGTCCGCCGTTCCATTCGAGACGTTTGGATATAAGACGGATATCTCGAAAGATCCCTTGCCGATGCTTACCTACCGTGTGCTGTCGCACATTCCTGACTTCGTCCCCCTGGGAGGAATGGCCTTGGGAGGGCTGTGGTGGATTACTCACAGGCGCGAGGAAGTCGCAATGGCCGAAGGAAAGCAAGCGACTGAGAAGAAAAATGGAGGAAAACGATAATGACTCGCTCCACCACACTCCGTCTGACGTTCTGGAAACTCGTTTTTCTCTTTCTTATGGCCGCAGGCCTTTACGCGACCTTCCTTCGTTTCACTCGCGGACTAGGTGCATCCACAAACCTGAGTGATCAATTCCCCTGGGGAATCTGGATCAGCTTCGATGTGCTCTGCGGCGTCATGCTCGCAGCAGGCGGCTTCACTCTTACAGCCACCGTTCATATCCTCAACATTAAGCGAATGCACTCGATCATTCGCCCAACCATTCTGACGGCATTCCTCGGATATGTGCTGGTATGTTTCGCGCTGATGTATGACTTGGGCCGGCCGTATAACATTTGGCACCCCTTGATCATGCGGAATCCGCACTCAGTCATGTTCGAAGTGGCGTACTGCGTGATGCTCTATACAACGGTGCTGGCCTTGGAGTTTTCGCCGGTAGTGCTGGAGCGCTTCAACCTGCAGAAGCCGCTGAGAGTGATTAAGAAGATCCTGATACCACTTGTGATCTGTGGCGTCATTCTTTCGACGCTTCATCAGTCATCTCTGGGCACACTCTATCTCATCATGCCTGAGAAACTGCATCCATTCTGGTACAGCCCACTGCTTCCGGTGTTTTTCTTCCTGTCCGCGATAGCCGTGGGACTTGCGATGACAATCTTCGAGTCGTCCATGAGTTCCAAGCACTTCGGGCTGCAGTTGGAATTGCCGGTGCTTCAGGAACTGGGGCGGGTCCTGCTGGTGGTGCTTGGCATCTACGGCATTCTTCGTTTGGAGGACCTCTGGAATCGCGGCGTTCTCAAGCTGGCGTTCCGTGCTGGATATGAAACTCCTTTCTTTTGGCTTGAAATCTCATTGGCCCTTATCCTGCCGTTGATTCTGCTTTCGCAGAAACGGGTTCGAAGTAGCCCGCAAGGGCTCTACCTTTCTGCTGTTCTGGTTGTGTTGGGATTTATCACGAACCGGATGAACGTCAGCATCACAGGGTTCGAAGGATCAACCGGCGTCCGCTATTTCCCCAAATGGAGCGAACTGGCGGTAACCGGGATGATCATCGCAGCGGGATTCGCATTGTTCGGGATGGCAGTGAAGTACTTGCCAATCTTCCCGCGAGAAGAGCTTGCAGTGGAAGGCGCGCCCGAACCGGAGGCGGAAATTCCGGTATCAGAGCCGGTGCTGGAGAATGCGGGAGACTGAACCAAAGCGATCGGGGTGGTTTCGGCTGACGCAAACGCTGAGCGTCAAACTGAACTTGTTGTTGCTTGGCGCGATGGTGGTGATTTTTGCCCTGCTCGGTTACGTCAATGTTCGCTTGCATCGGCAGCATCTCGAACAGAACACACTGGCGTCTGCCGAACGCATCAGCGACGTCATTAAGCAGGGTACTACTGACTACATGCTTCGGAATGATCGGGAAGGACTCTATCGCTCGATCAGTACCATGGCCTCCGAGCCGGGTATCGAGAAGATCCGTATCTTCGATCAGGAGGGGCGGATCACGTACACGACGTCTTCCGCTGAGCAGAGCAGGGTAGTCGACAAGAGTGCCGAAGCTTGTTACGCCTGCCACGCGCAGTCCCAACCTTTGGCGCGGCTCAATCGCCCCGATCGCTTTCGCATTTACCGTAACGGTGGCGGCCATCGGGTGCTCGGGGTGATCACCCCCATCGAGAATCGCCCAGCTTGTTCCAATGCAGCTTGCCATGCGCACCCGGCGGAGCAGCAAATCCTGGGTGTGCTCGATACGAACTTGTCTTTGGCAAAGGCCGACGTGCAACTCGCGGAAAGCAGCCGGCGAATGATTCTCTATACCGCATGCGCCTTGCTGCTGATCGCTGTGCTGACCTGGTTCCTGGTATGGGAGGTTGTGGCTCGTCCGGTAACAGCGTTAACGCGAGGGACCGAACGCCTCGCTCAAGGTGACCTTGGATATCAAATCGAGGTCGAGTCGCGGGACGAAATCGGCGAACTGGCGCGCTCATTCAACGCAATGAGCAGCCAGCTGAAATCCGAACACAACGAAAATGTTGCGTGGACACAGACGCTCGAGCAACGCGTGGAGCAGAAGACGCGAGAATTGAAGCGAGCGCATGAGCACGCTCTGCATACCGAGAAGATGGCATCGATCGGGAAGATGGCGGCGGTGCTCGCTCATGAGATCAACAATCCGCTCTCGGGAATTCTTACCTACGCGAAATTGCTTCGTAAATGGATCGGCAACGAAGATGCCGGCAAAAGCCGCCGGACTGATATTTGCGATTCGCTCGATCTGATTGCGTCAGAGAGCCGACGGTGCGGGGATCTGGTCAAGAATCTGCTGACTTTTTCACGTACCACGCCCATGAATCTTCAGCCGACGAACTTGAATCGCGTCCTCGAGCAAGCGTTACGGCTGGTGCAACATCAACTGGATCTGGGGAATGTCCAGGTTCAAGCCCAACTCGATCAGAGCTTGCCAAACGCCACTTGCGACGGTGCACAGATCGAGCAGGTACTTCTCGCGCTGATTATGAATGCGCTGGACGCTATGCCACAGGGAGGAAATCTCTGGCTTACAACGACGATGGACCCTGACCAGGAAATCGTACGCATCGTTGTGCGCGACGACGGAACAGGAATTTCTCCTGAAATCCTGCCCCGACTATTCGAGCCCTTCCTTACCACCAAGGAAACAGGCAAGGGCGTTGGTCTGGGGCTTGCCATCGCCCGCAGCATTCTAGAGCGTCATAACGGAAACATCGAAGTGCAATCGGAGCTGGGGCGTGGCACGACATTCACGCTTGCTCTGCCTTGCGAGGCGGAAGCTGAGACCCATCCTCCAAACAAAGACATTACCGCTGCTGTCAGCGGGAGGTGATAACTCGTGGAAACGCAAGGGAAGCTTCTTATCGTGGACGATGAACTAAGCGTCCGTGATTCTCTGGGCAAATGGTTTCGGGAAGAAGGGTATGAAATCGGGACGGCCGAGAGTGCGAGCGACGCACTGACCCGCATGGCCGAGGGCAAATGGGATCTAGCGCTGCTCGATATCAAGATGCGCGGAACGGATGGTATCGAATTGCAGCGCCGTTTGCATGAGATGGATCCCGATCTGATCGTGATCATGATGACGGGGTACGCGTCCGTCGAGACGGCTGTCACCGCACTCAAAAATGGAGCGTATGACTACGTGAGCAAACCGCTCGATCCGGACGAGATCGCTCACCTGGTGAAGAAGGCATTAGCGCATAAGCGCGCAGAGAAGGAGAACATTCGATTGCGCGAAACGGTTGCGGAAGCGACTCGACCGGGCGATCTGGTCGGCCAAAGCCCCGCGATCCGCAAAGTTTACGATGCGATTGAGACCGTTGGCCCAACCGACGCCAATGTTCTGATTACCGGTGAGAGCGGCACGGGCAAGGAGTTAGTGGTACGGGCGATTCATGCCGCCAGCATGCGACGATTTCATCCTCTGGTCGCCATTCACTGCGGCGCGCTGACTGAGACTCTGCTGGAGAGCGAACTCTTTGGTCACGAGAAAGGCGCGTTCACGGGCGCGCAATACCGCAAAAAGGGCAAATTCGAGATCGCCGAGGGCGGAACGGTTTTCCTCGACGAGATCGGCGATATCAGCCTGAAGACACAAACGGATCTGCTTCGAGTCCTGCAAGAGCACGAGATCACTCGCGTTGGCGGCAATCAGGTCATTAAGGTCGATTTCCGCTGTGTGGCTGCTACGAACAAGAACCTGGAACAGATGATCGAAGACGGTACGTTCCGTCCAGACTTGTACTATCGCCTGAACGTTTTTCACATCGAATTGCCTCCATTGCGGGACAGAAAAGAAGATATCCCGCTGCTGGTCGAGCATTTCGTCCGCAAGTTCTCTCTAGCGATGAACAAGCACATCATGCGTGTTTCTCCGACAGCGATGAATCAGCTCATGCAGCAGCCCTGGATGGGCAATGTGCGCGAACTGGAGAATGCTGTCGAACGGGCGATGGTGGTGGCGCAGGAGCCTGAATTGCGCGAGCAGGATTTCATCTTCAAGCAACCGAACGGAGCGGCGGCTCTCTCAGGTAAGAGTCTGGACGAGGTGGAGCGCGCCCACATTCTGCGCGTCTTGCAGGAGTGTGGCGGGAATCAGAGCCGGGCTGCCGATGTCCTCGACATTGATCGCGTAACGCTGCATCACAAGCTGAAGAGGTACGGCTGGAGTCGCACGCCCGTCGAAACCAGGAACTAGAATCCACGCGAGCTCGCTTCAATGAACATCGTTCATCTGCTCCCGCTTGGCTCCGTCGATACTGGGCTGCTTCAATATCTCAAAACGGAGCTTCCCAAAAGCCTACGAATTCATTGTGAACTGTTCCCCAGCGGGCTCGACCCAACTCCTGCGTATCACCCCGAGCGGCAGCAATTTCATTCTTCGGAACTCCTGCAGCGCATGATGCCGCTGATACGGCCCGGCGACTGGCGACTACTGGCCATCACTGAAGTCGATCTATATATCCCAATCTTGAAGTACGTTTTCGGAGAAGCGCAGATCGGCGGACCGTGCGCAGTGGTATCTACGTTTCGCCTGCGGCAGGAGTTTTATGGTCTTGATCGAGACAATGCTCTTCTAAGAGAACGCCTGCTGAAAGAATCCGTTCATGAACTCGGTCACACGTTGGGGCTGCGCCATTGTGAGGACTATCAGTGTGCCATGGCATCTTCCCACGCCGTTGAGTGGATCGACCTGCGCGAGAGATCCTGGTGCGAGATCTGCCACGGGAAGGCGCAATTAGAGGTCGCGAAACAAAGGATAGCGGTGGACCAGCCTACTTAGTTTGTGAGCTCGATCCTCAAGAAAATCGATTCTGCAGGAACCTTGAGTGCGTAGTACACTCATCGCCATGATGCAACGACGATTCTTCATAGCTGCCGCTCTCGTCCTTTCGATCGGCGGAGTGCTGATCGCGCAACAGAAACCCTCAAAATCTGGAGTCGAGCAGGAACCTTTTGGCACGCGGGACGGGAGGCCCGTCATCTTGTACACGCTCAAGAATTCTCACGGTTTGGAAGTTCATGCCATGAATTATGGCGGCATCATTCAGGCCCTTCGCGTCCCCGATCGCAACGGAAAACTCGCTGATATCGTGCTAGGACACGAAAAGTATGAAGGTTATGTGCCGAATCCGCCGTATCTCGGGGCGATCGTTGGGCGATACGCGAACCGCATTGCCAATGGCACATTCACGCTCGATGGCAAGACTTACACGCTTCCAAAGAACGACGGTCCGAATACGCTGCATGGCGGCGTAACCAAGACATTCGACAAAGCAATGTGGGAAAGCCAGCCGTTGAAGGACAAGAACGGCGTGGTCTTTGAGTATTTGAGCAAAGATGGAGACGAAGGATTTCCCGGCAACATGAAGGTGAAAGTCAGCTACGTTTTGACGGACTCGAACGAACTTGTCATCGATTACGAAGCGACCACCGATAAAGCGAGTCCCATTAACGTAAGCCAGCACACATACTTCAATCTAAAAGGCGAAGGGAATGGAGACATACTCGATCATGAAATCATGATCAACGCCGACCGGTTTACACCCGTCGATAAGAATCTGATTCCGACCGGGGAATTGCGTCCAGTGAAGGGCACGCCATTCGATTTCACCAAATCGACAAAGATTGGGTCGCGCATCGAGGACAAGGATGAGCAGTTGACGCTCGGACACGGTTACGATCACAACTTCGTCATCAATCGCAAAGGCACTGGCATGATTCTGGCGGCGCGAGTGTATGAGCCTACGACTGGACGTGTTCTGGAGGTCTCAACGACGCAGCCGGGAGTGCAGTTCTATACGGGCAATTTCCTCGATGGCAGCGTTACAGGCAAGGAAGGTCATGTCTATAAGCGCCGCTTTGGCCTCTGCCTTGAGACGCAGCATTTCCCCGATTCGCCGAATCATCCGGACTTCCCGAGCACGATTTTGAAACCGGGCGAGAAGTTCCACCAGACCACGGTCTTCAAGTTTTCGACAAAATAAGCAGTGCTGGAATCCAAGGCAAGGAAGGGCAGAGGAATTCTGCTCTTCCTTTTTGCTTTTCAGGACTAGTCTGCCCGAAGTTCTTGCAGAAGAGCTTTCTCGACCTTCGTTTGATGTTCCGGCGAGAGCTTTTTCCCCGTAGAAGTAAGATAGAAGGTATCGATGGCCATCTGACCTTCGGTGTCGATCAGTGCGATTTCGATATTGCACTTCTGATCGGAGAGTGAAGATGCGATGCGGTGCAGCAGTCGATGACGATCCTGTGTTATCAATTGAACAATTGTCGTTGTGGAGGAAGAGATGTCGTCGAACTCAATCTTGGTCTCCACTTTCACCTTCGCAATCGCTCCCTTCTCGGAGCGTTGACGATCGCGAAGCATCTTGTCGAGGTCGGCTTCGCCCAGCAGAACACTCGTGACGCTCCGATTGAAGCGGTCCCACTCAGAGAGGTTCAGCTCCAACGTCCGAAAGCGGTCTGTGAAGTAGAGCGTGTCCACAACAACACCCGCCTGGTTGGAAAAGGCGTTTGCCTTCACGATGTTCATTCCCCAGGCGGCCAGCACACCCGCGACCTTTGCGAACAGTGCCGGGCGGTCGGTGGTAACCAGGGTCAACTCATACCAGTGCCGTCCGCGCTTCAGTTCGACCTGCACTGGGTCAGGGCCTAACTCCTCGGACATCTGCATGTGGTGCAGGACTTCCTCGGCCGTGTGTACCAGCAGGTACCGGCGAGGAAATCCCTCAAGAAATGCCTTGAACTTGCTACCCGTGATCGGAGCAAGGGATCGGAGCCGAGCGAGTTTTTCGTCGTTAATATCGCTATGCACTCGCTGGTCGGCACTACGATTCAAGTAATTCTCAGCTGCGATATAGAGTTGCCAGACATTCTCTGCCTTCCACGGCGTGAGGGCCTCTGGATTCACGGCCTTGACGTCTGCATAGGTGAGCAGGCACAGCATCTTGAGACGCTCCGGCGTACCCATTTTTTCGGCAAAGGCGGCGACGGTAGCTGGATCGAAAATGTCACGTCGCAGAGTTGCGGAAAGCTCCAGATGGTTCGCGATCAGGAACACGACTTCTGCACGCTCTTGCGGATCAATGTCAAGGCGATCCATGGCGAGGTTGGCGATTTCGAGGCTTGCCTCGACGTGATTATCCGTGGGTACGCCTTTGCCAGTGTCGTGGAGCAGAAGGGCGAGATAGAGAAGCTCTGGATCTTCCAGTTCCCCTAGAAGCTCGCCATACCGCTTATCCCACTCGGATTGCGATTGCTTGAGGCGGTGCAAGCATTCGATCGCCAGAAAGGAATGCTCATCAACGGTGAAGCGGTGATAAAAATCCCGCACCACGAGCGAGTCAATCAGTTTCAGTTCCGGTAGCAGAAGGCCCAGCAAGCGAAGCGAATGCATTGCGCGGAGCGCATCAGCGGCATAAGGCTGCAAGAGAGTTTCTTGCAGATACAGCCATAGCTCCGCGCCCCGCGGCGGCGTTGAGGCTAGCGCGGGCAAAGCCTGCTCGATTCGGTATTCCGTGGTCGCGCTCAGCTTCAGGCCGTGATGCGCCATGAAGTGGAACAGGCGCAGCAATACTTCGGGATCCTGCAAAGCGGACGGCTGCTGCAGGAAGATCAAGCCGTCCACAACAGAAAAATCCGTTGTCGTCACCCGTGAGCGCCAGCTCTGAACCTGGCGATAAAGCGCGGACCACGCCTCCGGTATCTCCTCGAGCAGTTGCGTTACTGTGCGCTGCACCGAGCGTGCATGACCGAAGTAAACCCTCATCCAGTCCGCGGCTGAGAACTGGTCGGCCTCGGCCGCGCCGATCTTCCTTACTGCCGCTGCATCCTGTGCTTCCCAACTGAGCGTGTTGTCATCGCGACCATGGCGGAAATGCAGAAAGCAACGCGCGGACATCAGGAAGTCGATGGCGGCGTCCAGTTGTCTCCGCACCGGAGTACGCAGAGGACTCGAGTCGGGCCAGTCGTGTAGCTTATCGATCGCAGAAATTAACGCGAGCCAATTTGCAACATTGCAGTCGCGAAGGCCGCCAGGAGCTTCCTTAACATTCGGCTCGAGGTGATAGAGCGTCATACCGTGCTTGGCATGGCGTTCACGAGTAACCTCGGCAAGTCCTTGCAGCAGGGCTTTGGACTCGCGCATTAACAGTTTCGGAATCAACTTGTCATGCAACTTGCGGAAGAGATCGCGATCGCCGGCGAGGTAGCGGCAGTCCAGCAAAGAGATCGTGAACTCCGTGTTATTGGGGTCGTAGCGGTCACATTCGGCCAGCGTGCGCGAGGCCGGACTTAGCTTCAGGCGAAGATCCCATAGTTCCTGCGATAAACGCCTGACTGGATCTTTGAAGGCTTGCTCCGCCTCGCGATCCGCGAACAGAAATAGCAGATCGATATCCGAGTAAGGGAACAGCCAGCCGCGCCCAAAGCCTCCGGTAGCGAGGAGCGCAAAACCAGGTGGCTTGGATTCGTCAGGAGAGATGATCTCGCACCACAGACGCGAGAGAATGTCTTCAATCAGGCGAGTGCGCTCGGTGATGCAGGCGCGGCCGTCGCCAGTGGACTCAAAGTCCCGCTGGATACGCTGCGACTCGTCGCTGAGAGAACCCCTTAGCTCGCTAATAACTGTGGACGCTGCCATGGTAAAAATTGCCCCGCAGCGTCTGCTGCCGGGAATGTTGGCGCTTCAGAATGTGAAGCGTATCCCGTCTCTACAATGCTCCTTCGCCGCGCTCATCGTTGCGGATCCTGATCGCCTCGTCAATCTTCGAGAGGAAAATCTTGCCGTCGCCGATTTTTCCGGTGCGCGCAGCACCCAGAATCGTCTGGACCGCCTTCTCGACCATGGCATCCGCGAGCACCATCTCGATCTTGGTCTTCGGAATCAGATCGACGCTATATTCGCGCCCACGATAGACCTCGGTATGTCCCTTTTGCCTTCCGTGGCCTCGAACCTCGAGCACGGTCATTCCTTCGACGCCGATCTCCTGCAACGCAGACTTCACGGCTTCCAACTTGGAATTCTGTATGACTGCTTCCACCTTCGTCATAGTCTTTGCAAGTCCTGTTCTGCGTTCAAGAACGCTGCTGTCGCGGCCAGAAATTCCAGCCTAAGCTGATGCCTCCCAATAGTATCCCTCTTCTCCGTGTTGGGAGAGATCCAGGCCTTGCACTTCTTCCTCCTCAGAAACTCGTAAGCCAATCGTAAGATCGACTAACTTCAAAATGATCAGCGTGCCGACGATCGCAAGCACCCAGGCAATGACAATACCAACCAACTGGTTGACGAGTTGGTACGCGTTGCCATCAATCAAACCGGAAGGCAGTGTATTGCCTTGAGCGTCTTTGAAAATAGGATTGACTGCGCTGACTGCGAAAATGCCAGTCAAGACTGCGCCCAGCGTTCCGCCCGCACCGTGAACGCCGAATGCATCGAGCGAGTCGTCATAGCCGAATTTGCTTTTGACAATCGCTACCATCCAGTAGCAGAAGACGCCAGCGATTAGCCCGATCAGAAGCGCTGGCATCGGTTTCACAAATCCTGCAGCCGGAGTAATCGCCACAAGTCCTGCAACAGCGCCTGAAATTCCACCGAGCACGCTGGGCTTGCCGTTGCGTAGCCATTCGGCTCCGGCCCAACCTATGGCCGCTGCTGCTGCGCCGAAATGAGTCGCCACGAACGCGCTGGTTGCAAGGCTCCCCGCCGCCAGCGCGCTACCGGCATTGAACCCAAACCATCCTACCCACAGGAGGCATGCTCCAATGAAGCTGAGCACTACGCTATGCGGCGGCATTGGCTCCCTGGGATATCCAACGCGCTTGCCAAGATATAAGGCGCAGACGAGCGCCGACACTCCCGAGGTGACGTGGACTACGGTTCCGCCTGCGAAATCGAGCGTCGGGAATCGCCCACCGAGCGAAGCATTCAGCAGCCCACCCTTCCCCCACACCATGTGCGCCATCGGGTCGTAAACAACGATCGACCAGATCACGGTGAAGACCAGCATCGCGCTGAACTTCATGCGCTCAGCGAAGGCCCCTGCGATCAACCCTGGGGTGATGATGGCGAACATCAATTGGTAGATCATGAAGGTCTGAGCCGGGATCGTCGCGGCATAGTCGGGGTCCGGTGTTGCTCCGACGCCTCGGAGAAACAGGTTATGAAAACCGCCGAAAAAACTGGTCCCGGCGCCGAAGCAAAAGCTATAGCTGAACAGGGCCCAAAGGACAGTGACAACGGCCATGAGCGCAAAGCTTTGCATCATGGTCCCCAGCACATTCTTCTTGCGCACCAGCCCGCCGTAGAACAAGGCTAGTCCCGGCCCAGTCATCATCAGCACCAAGGCTGAGCTAACCAGCATCCAGGCGTTATCAGCGGATCCTTTGGCATCAGCTGCTTGCTGTTCGAGTTTGGCCAGGCGAGCGCTCGTGACAGGCGAGGAGGTTGGTGCTGTGCTGCCCGTTTGCGCACACAAAAGTTGAGCAAAGGCAAGGATCAGCAGAATTGCGATCAGCCACGTGATCCGCCTTCTTCGGTTGGGCACTGAGGAATGTTCTCCTGTGACGTGTGGATTGAAAGCTGACGCTACCGCAACGATGCATCAATGTACCCGTCGGCCCATAAGTCGCGGAAATTGAAACTATTTATCGTGGCTATCAGGATTTGTTATCCAGTTGCGTAGCCTGAAAGCTTCGGAGGAGGCCTACGACTTAAACTGGCCACACACTCCCGAGCGGCTACGGTGTCCGCTGTATGGCGTATACAGGAAATCTTGGAGACACTGTGTTTCCGGCACAAAATCCAACCGCCCAGAAGGCGCCCGGGACAAAGGAGTCCAGTAGTGTCGAGTGAACAGAAGGCAAGCGCTACGCTGCCAGGGAAAGTCGAGAAAATCATCAAGCCCCACCCGCACAGCGGTGAAAGCGAAAAGGCGCAGATCGAAGTGCAAGGCGCCGACCACCTCTACAAGGAAATCCGTGTTCCCAACCGCTTAACGGATGACCAAGGGAACAAAGTCAAGCTTAAGCCGGGGGCAGAGGTAGAAGTTAAGATCGAGGCCGATGCAGTCGTGACGACTCCGGAGCCTGCCTAAACGGTCGGCTAGCCTGTCCCGCACTGATTTCGGACAAAACCTGCACTTTCACTATTGTGAAGGAGTTTTCGTCTGCTCCGGTGGAGAAGCAGGCTTGGCGAATTTAGCGTCGTCCACCGGCACGTTCTCCTGCATCTCGCTGACCTGGATTGTGAAGCGACCATTTGGCCTGGCCAGTGTCCATCGGTATGGAGCTTTCACTCCATTCGTGTCCCGGTAGTCCTCGTAGTCAATCTGGGTCGGCATCAAGCCCAAGGCGGTATCGCCGTAACGCACCAAGCGCACCAGGAGTCCGGAATCGGCGGCAAAATAGAGTTCGATCGGCGTCTTTCCTGCACGTTCGCCGATGACAACGTAGATATCTCGATCGCCTATCTTTTCGCTTCCCTTAACCTTGGTCTGAGTGAACACTTGCTTCAGGTGCGTTGCCAGGTGAAGGTCTGCATCGATTGCAGCGGCATCCAGATCACTGCCATGCATTTCGCGTGCAGGATGTCCCGGTGTCCCGAGCCAACCCTCCTGGCCGTTGAACGCCGTAACACTGTCTCCCTCGGACATGTGGGTGAATGAAATTCGCTTCTCTGGGTCCTTCGCGTAGATTTCGATCGGAAAAGACCGACCGCCGAAATCGATGGTGCCCTTCATCACTCGCGAACTGACTTTGTCGACGGCCGCGGCACCGCCCAATGCCTGTACATATTTGTCGAACAGTACATCTGCAGAAGGAGCAGGACTTTCTTTCGTGCCTTCCGGTGTCTTCTTCTCGGCGTCGCTCCCGTGTGGCGGCCCGATGGTTTCCTTGGCGTCACCGGTCGCGACGGCCGGGATCGCCATTGGATGTGCGTTGCCCCGATGGCACGAGTAGCAGGTTACTTTACGATTCCCGGCAAAATTGTCTTTGTTGATGGCGAACATCATTTCCATCATCTTGCGCGCGATTTGCTTCGGCTTCTTGTCGTCTTTCTCGAACGCGTTCTGTACGTGGCAGAAGTCGCACTCCACCCCGAGTGAGGCCGAGACGAACTGCATGGTCGGAAATAACTGATCGGCGGGGATTCCCTTCAGCACCTGAATGTTCTTGAATTGCTCTTCTGCCTTTTTCGGCGCCGTGCTGTTCTGAGGCATCGGGCGAGCTTTCAAAGGTTCCTGAACGGTGCAGTATGCGGCGATCAACAACGCAATCGAGAATCCAACCACCGATCTTTGATTCATGCTTTGACGGCCCTCCGTAAGATTGGCTTCCCGAAGATTCCAAAGTCTAACAGAGACGCTACGGTTGATTGCTGTAGACGGTTTTGCCCGATATTTCCGCGACGACTAAACGGTTCGGCAATAGAGCATCAACTTTGGCCTTAAGGTGGGGTGGAACAAAAAGAAAGATTCGGGTGCTTCCCTTCCAATCCTGCTGCAGGTCAGCAGAGCTGAGATAGATCTTGGGTACATCCGGAAAGGTTGATCCAAACCACATCGAAGTCGTGCGGCCGTCCACCAGTTCGATCGGCCTTCGGAGATAGAAGAGAAGGGACGAACCGAATGCCTGATCGCCATAAATCATGACGCGATCGTCCGGTCTCGCGCGCTGCGCAATCTGTACGGCCAGATCCCGTGACGACAGATAAGGCCCGAATCTGGCAAATGCAATGTGTGCCGCTACAAGGAAAACCGTCATGCCAAGAGCCATGGCCCAGGTCGCTGCATAGTGACGTCGTCGAATGCGCAACAAAAAAGAAGCTGGGAAGGCGGTCAGGAATACAATCACGGCGATAATCGCAGGAAGCCGAAGCGCCGCAAACGATTCATAGCTCAGATCCAGCATGTGTGACGTCGAAAGCGTGTCCGTGGCCATGTTGTGCTTGGCCAGCACATTCCCGATGTCGGGTTCGAAGGTGAGATTTCGGGACTTCCACAGAAGTGCGATTAGAGTAACTGCGGCAGCAACGCCGATGACTGCCAGAATTCCGGCCGATCCTCTTAACCAGCCGCTACGCTGGCCGGTATCACAGTCATCTCCTTCACACCGTGCGATGCCATCGGCTAGAAGCATGAGCAGCGGCAAATACGCTGGGAATGTGTAGTACTCCTGATTCGTGGATATCGCGAAGAACACAAGAATAAGGCCAGCGAGGATCCAGCACATAAGGCGTGTCCGGCCGGCAAAAGTTGAACGCGAAGATTCTTTCCGGGCAGTGCGGATCGCCGTTGGCAAATAGAAACTCCAGGGGAAGAGCCAGACCAAATGAAGGGACCAATAGAGCGCCCACGGCAGTTTGTTGTAGTCACGTGGATAGCGCTTCCCCAAAAAACGCAGGAAGTGCTCGTTCACGAAATAGAACCAGAAGAATCCGTGCCCATTCTGGCCACCAGTGTTTCGCAATCCGGCAAGAATGTGCCACGGCGTGGCGATTAGAAAAAACAGCGCCAGCCCCGTCAAGAGACGAAACTCACGCCAGCGCCGCCACTCGCCCGTGACTGCGAGATAAATGAATGCGGCTCCGCCCGGAAATACCAATGCGATCAGGCCCTTCGTTAAAACGCCCAGCGCCATACACGCATATCCGGCATACCAGCGCCACACTTTAGCTGGCGATTCAAGGGCCGTCTGGAAAAAATAGAGTGCAGCTGCGATTAGAAGGCTGAGCAGCACATCGGGGATCAAGATGCGGGTGAAAAGGAACATGCCGGCAGCTGTGTAAACGAAAGCCGCCGCGTAGATTCCAGCGCGTACTCCGAACGCTCGCCGGCCCCACACGAACCCCAACAGCCCAAGTAGCAGCACTGATAAAGCCATCGGCAGCCGTGTCGCAAATTCATTCACTCCGAAAACGTGATAGCAGGCCGTTACCAACCAATACGGCAATGGAGCCTTTTCCAGGTAACGCACTCCGTTCACATGAAGAGTGACGTAATCGCCGTTGACGAACATCTCGCGGGCGGCTTCGGCATGGGTACTGTCGGCGTCGTCGAGCAAGGGTGGGGTAAAAACAGAGGCCAAATAGATGGCGGCGAACATCAAAAGCAGGCCCAGATACGAGAACGTCCTCTGCCTTGCGGACAGGCGATGTTTGTCTTCTGTAATCGAGGGAGTGGAAATGGCGCTCAATGGGCGTCAACCTGCATAAGGGTACAAACTATAAGCACGTGCCTGCAAGCACTCAACGTGATCACTTGTCACCTGCTGATGTATCTGTTTTCCGACTTTCAAAAAACTTCCATTTGTCCATGGCTGCTGGGACGGCAACATCGAAGAATCCGACCATCATCTCGTCGCTGGTCTGATCACCCCACGTTACAACTTTCGTGGGATCTGGATTGTGTGGATTATTCTTCGAATTGTCGTACCAGGCCACCGCGCGCAATTTGGTACCGGCTTTGAGCACGCGCGGCTGAGCTAGCCTGTAACTCAGCTGCCAGTGGAAGTGATAGTTCACCCGCAGCAGCACTTCAACGCTGCCGTCGTCATGAACTATGTCGTACTCGAATCGTTTCCCCCGCAAGTGCATGTGAGGAAAAAGACTGAGCAATGTCGCTTCATGCGGCAGGGTGCCTTGCACTTCCACGCGGAAGTCGTCTGCTCCCGGCGGGATGATCAGCGAGTGATTATTCAACTGCAAAGTGATGACGCGTTGAATCGGCGCCTGCTTGGCGAACAGCAACCCGATGCTTGTTTGATCCAGATCCGCGGTGCCATTCGTTGTGTAGTGCACCTGGAAAACGAGATCTGAACCAGCAGGCACAAATTTCGCCATGCCATTTGGCCATTCATCCGGAGAAGTACCCGGAGCATAAACCAGGAGCAGGTCGCTCGTTGTTTCGTGTGCTTGTCGCTTTTCAGTCGGATCACTCAGCGTGGAGGCCGTGAACGACTCGCCTACAGGCGCATGTCTTAGCCACGGCGAGTCAGGCGGGCGGATGTAGACAACAGCATGGTGCACATGTGCCGGGCTCCCGGGGCGAAACTCCGACATCTGCACCCACCGAGCCTCTGCGAAATGCGTGGGTACGATCTCGTACGTGTATTCGATTTCACCCTCGGCAGGAATCTTCACCGGAGAGGGCATCTTCACAATCAGATCAGGCTCGGGGATATTCCAACCCGTCGTCCATTTAGGAGCAGGCGGGGCATCGCTAGGATTACCAGCAGGTGCGCCACTGGAGGCCCAGTCAGAGATCGTCTGGATTTGCTGCTGGGACAACGATGGATCATTAGAAAAATGGCCGAACCGGGGATCTGCAAACCAGGGTGGCATCATCTTCGTTTGCACAGCGTGCGCGATCGTGTTTGCCAAGGGACGCGTTTGCTCATAGCTCACAAGCGGCAGCGGCGCGATTTCCTCCGGACGATGGCAGCTTTGACAATGATCTTGAAGGATCGGTAGGACATCCCTGTAAAACGTCGGTCCCTGACGAGAATCTGCGGGCCTCGACATTTGGAATCCGCAGGTAAAGAGAACGCTTAGGGTCGCTACCCAGACAACGGAGCGCATCGTCTGATTGTATAGCCCAGCTTTGAGTTTTTGGCGAAGCGCAAGGACTTGGATCACAGCAGATTTCGGTCAAAAATGCTAAATTCATCAATTCATGTCTGCACCAAATTCCAGATTCATCCGCGCTTGCAAGTCTCTGCCAGTCGATCGCACTCCCGTTTGGTTCATGCGACAAGCGGGGCGATACATGGCCGAGTATCGTGCGATCCGGAAGCAGCATTCGTTGCTGGAAATCTGCAAGAAGCCTGCACTCGCGGCCCAAGTCACGATTGAGGCTGCTGAGATCCTTGGCGTCGATGCCGCGATTATTTTTGCCGACCTTCTCCTCCCGCTCGAAGTCATGGGCTTACCCTTTCATTTTTCGGCGGGCGAGGGTCCAGTCATCGAAAAGCCGGTCCGCAATAAAGAAGACGTAGACGCCTTGCGCACCGACCGCTGGTCGGAACTGGGCTACGTTTCCGAAGCGGTGGCGCAGGTCGCCAAGCATTTTGCCGACCGCATCCCAGTCATTGGATTTTGCGGAGCGCCTTTCACTCTTGCCAGCTACATGATCGAAGGTGGTGGGTCCCGCAACTACGTTCACGCGAAGAAGATGATGTACAACCATCCCGCCGATTGGGATACCCTCATGGCGAAACTCGTTGCCGTGACCTCTGCTTACTCGGCCGAGCAGGTGCGCGCGGGCGCCGATGCCATCCAGATCTTCGACAGTTGGGTCGGATGTCTCAGCGTGGAAGATTACCGCCGCTACGTTCTGCCTCACGTCACGAGCATGGTGAAAGACCTCCAGAAGACGGGGGTGCCAATCATCTACTTCGGCACTGACAGTGCGACGCTCTTGCCCTCCATGAAAGAAACTGGAGCAGATGTCATTGGCTTGGACTGGCGCATTCCCCTAGATGACGGCTGGCAGCGCATTGAGCACGAGGCCGCCGTGCAAGGAAATCTCGATCCCGTGTTGCTATTTGCCGATTGGAAAGAATTGAAATCGCGAGCAGAGGATATTCTCCGCCGTGCTTGTGGCCGCCCTGGGCACATCTTCAATCTCGGTCACGGCATCTTGCCAGAAACTCCTGTTGAGAACGTGAAGAACTTAGCTCGCTTCGTGCAAGAGTACACTCCTTCAACTGCAAGCAATCGCTCTCCTGCTTCAACACAAAAGAGATCAAGCCGATCCCGATGAAGCGCATTGCCATAATCGGTGGAGGGATTTCCGGACTATCGGCTGCCTTTGAACTGGAACAACAGCGAACCGCCGGCGCAGAAGTCGAATACGTTTTGTATGAAGCCTCGAATCGACTGGGCGGAGTGCTGCGCACCGAGATGATCGACGGATGTCTCGTCGAGGCCGGCCCCGATTCGTTCGTGACAGAAAAACCGTGGGCTGCGGACCTCTGCCGCACGCTCGGTCTGGGCGATCAGCTTATCGGTTCGAATGATGCGGATCGCAAGACTTACATCCTGACTCGCGGCCGACTCGTTGAGATGCCCGATGGGCTGATGTTCATGGTCCCGACCAAAATTTTGCCGACCGGACTCTCTCCGCTGTTTTCCTGGAAGACGAAAATACGAATGTCGCAGGAGTTGTTTCATCCTCCACGTTCCGTTGGTCATGACGAGTCGGTGGCTGAATTCGTCGAACGCCACTATGGACGCGAAATAGTGGATCGCCTCGCCGACCCACTGCTCTCGGGTGTGTACGGGGGCGAGTCCGCCAGCCTCAGCGTGCGCGCGGTTCTCCCGCGATTCGCCGAGATGGAGCGCACGCATGGGAGTTTGGGACGTGCCATGCTGGCCGCTCGCAAGAAGATCCCTAAGGGGTCTCGCAAAGCCGCTCCGCCGCTGTTTACCTCGCTCAAGCAGGGTATGCAGCACATGTCGGAAGCGATCGTCACCAGGCTTACGGAAACCTCTCTTCTCACCAACACGCCAGTGCAAGCGGTTCAGCGCGATGAACAGGGATGGGCGGTCTCGGCAGGTATGCAATCGGATCTGTTCCAGGCTGTCGTTTTAGCGCTTCCCGGACGTGCCGCTGCTGGGGTCTTAGGAATGGTCAGCAACGAGCTTGCAAAGGAGCTTGGCGCGATCGAGTACAGTTCGTCTATCACCGTGGGCCTCGGGTACGACGAGGAAGTACGTCGGTCCCTTCCCGCCGGTTTTGGATTCCTCGTGCCGCGCAGTGAAGGCAAGCGGTTGCTCGCCGCCACGTTCGTCCACAACAAATTTCCGCATCGCGCGCCTGACGATCGTGCGCTGCTGCGATGTTTCTTTGCCGGAAGCAATGCCGAGAGCGTATGGCCGCTCAGTGATGATCAAATCATCGGGATCGTGCGGAACGAATTACAGCAGATCATCGGCCTGCGTGCTGCTCCTCTCTTCGCTCGGGTCTACAAGTGGAAGTCGGCGATGGCGCAGTACAGCGTCGGACATCTGGAGCGGTTGGAGCGGATCGAACGCCTACGGCAACAGTTTCCCGGACTAACCCTTGCGGGCAATGCGTATCGGGGAATTGGCGTCCCCGATTGCGTCCGCTCCGGCCGCGACGCCGCGAAAATGGCGCTCCAAGCTTGAGTTGAAGCCCGTCCTGCTCTGTCGACTGGCACGGCCTCGCTGAGCTGATGCGCTCTAGCAAGCACACATAGGCCACTGTTTTCATGAAGAGCCCTCCGTTTCCTGATCGAGATGTGAATACGGGGGAAGGAGCCCGAAAACGCGTCATTATGCTCCCGCGATAGCGGTCAGGCCATGACGGGAGAACAAAGAGGGAGCGCAAAACGCTCCCCCCGAGTCACTCTCGGGGCTTTCGCTTTCGTGCGCCGGATCAGACGCCATGGAAAGCGTTACTACGGTCACAGGCAACGTAGATGCTGCCACCGATACCATGAAGCCGTGATGCGGCTCCCGTGGAAACTTCAGATCGCCCTGGTGGCGTGTGCCTACGCGGCGGTATTGGCGATTGCCTCGGTTCTGGTCACTTGGCGCTACTGGCAATATGTCAGTCATGCTGCCGATGCAGCCGCGTCAGGCGGGATGTGGGCCGGGGGCGACCTGCTGCTCGAATTCTTCATCTGCGGGATGCTGCTAGCGGTGACCTTCGTCCTCGTGCTCGTAATCTACACTCACGAAACGGCCTACACGAACTACTCCAAAATCATGCTTTCGCTCAGCGCGACTGCGCCGGTCTCGGTTGTTCTAATGGCGATTCCCGCCGTAGGCCAAAGCAGTTCTCTTCTGGGATGGGCCTGCATGTACCGTGTATTCGCCTCTCCACTGGTACTGGTGGGACTTGTGATGAACCGTCTGTTCGCGCGCTTTCCGCAGGCCAAACGGATGACGAACTACGCTTTGCTGATCGAGGCGCTGACTCTCGTGTTCATGGTTCTGATGCTGTTCTTTCCAGTCCACCTTCCACTGTGAAAAAGTCTCTTTGTTGCCTGTGAAGACGAGCGTGATTGTTCATGCACACTCGAAAATGGCCATCCTTGCATTGTGTCTCAGCAAATCACGGATAGCGTCCCATCAAGCCCAACCTGGCGAAATTCGCATCCAGAATTGGCCTCTTACCGGATAGCTCCGACAACAAAAGCGGATTGGGAGTGCCTGTCTCAGGTCGTCGCAAGGACTGGAAGTCGTGGAGGTAAACAAATTTCATGGCCACTTGGAACAAGAGCCTCTTAGTTTCCGGTCCCAAACATCATCGAGTCGGTACTAAGCCTGAGAAGCGGGCTTGATATCTGTGAGATCGCCCAATAGGAGGAATCAGAGCATGAAATTGAAGCTGTAAGGGAAAACATCCAACTGTATGTCAATCGAGCCCGGGATGAAAAGCAGCACGCCATCTGCTTTCTAACGGGAGAATGGCGAAGAGGCCGTAGAACGGAGCAGCAAAGTTGTACTAATTCGTTCGGACAAAGAGCGTCCGAGCAACGAAAGTCAGGGCGTGCAGGTCACTGCTGATACCAACCGCAATCGAGGAAAAATAGCGACATCGACACGTGGCTAGCGCTCCGCCACGCCGCTCCATGCCATTTGGTGAAAGATGCGGTCCATTTCCCTGGGATCAGTCTTCATCCCCTTGTCGATCCACCAGTCGAGCAGGGAGAAGAAACTTCCAGCTAACGCGTGGGATTTTGCGGAGCGCTGGATAGGATCGAGCTTTACACCGGCATTTTGAAGGCGTTCATCAATAGAGCGCGCGAAGACTCCTAGGCCAAGAGCTTTCACGTCGTTCATTTTGCCGGACCGCAGCACGGCAGCATAGAACTCACGCACTTCACAGATGTGCGCGAAGACTTCCTGTACCGGGAGCAGGCGTTTCGGACTTGCCTTGTGGCGCTTTAGCAGGCCGGAACAGAGCTCGAAGAAATCTTCCACGTCGCTGAGAAACAGATCATCCTTGTCGCTGAAGTGCGCATAGAACGTGGAGCGGCCAACGCGGGCTCGGTCGAGGACATCCTGCACGGTGATGTCTTCGAAGTTCCGCTCATGCAGGAGAGCCACGAGAGCATCCCCGAGCAGGTTGCGCGTGCGCAGAATGCGGCGATCGGTTTTCGCAGCGGACTTGACGAGGCCGGCTTTCTTTTTTCCAGTCTTCACGATCTATAGTTCCCGAACATATCCTGCCGATTTGTTCCGTATTTACTGTCTCCACGAAATTCGTGCGTGCCGGATTCGAACTTTGTGGCTAGAGTGACCGCATGACAGACAATCGTAAATCCGGGATCGCACTAATCGCCGGATCGATCGGCGGCATCGTCACGATGGCGATCCATCCTACCGCAGGCGGTCCGATGACGCCGGCGCAAGTGGACCGGCTGGCAATCGTGTCGGGCGTGGCGCATGGGCTTGCCATTGTGAGCGTGGTGACGCTGTTTGTAGGCGCTTGTGGGCTGGCTCGCGAGATTGCAGGCGACGACCGCATCTCATTTACGGCGCTTGTCACATTTGGGTTCGCCTGCGTTGCCATATTTGTGGCGGCGAGCATCAGCGGGTTCGTTCTTCCAGGAATCATGCAGCATATGGCGCGGGATAGTGGGGCGGAGATGCGCACGTGGCAGATTGTGATTGACGGGATTTTCCAGATCAATCAGGCGATGGCCCGAATTTATTCGGTGGGCGCTTCAGTGGCGGTGATCTTGTGGTCGGTGTCTGTGTTGCGCAACGGCGGACTCGGCCGGAGTGTGGCGGTGTACGGCTGCATTGTTTCTGCGCTCATCATTGTGGGCGTCGGTGTTGGGCACTTACGTCTTAATGTTCACGGGATGGCGCTGGTCTGGTTCGGACAGGCGATCTGGTTCATTGTGGCAGGGGCTCAGTTGGGGTCTGCAACTCGCCAGGAGAAATCGCAGTGATGCGAGTAGCAGGTCAAAATCTCCACTTCTGGCGCACACACCGCGCCAGAATGGGGCACCCATTTGTCCCAGCTGCTTTCTAATATTCCGCGATTAGCTCGATCTTCGGTGACGACTGGGGTGGGATTGTTATTGTCTCGTCTTGCGGGTTGAAGTTGGTCCAGGGCTTGCCGTTCAGACAAACTGATTTCAAAGGCACATTGCCGGGAGTTCGCAGGCGGATCTTTGTTACCGCTTTGAAATGATTTGATGGAAGATTCACGACCGCCGCGACCTTGCTTTCTCTCAGATGCGATTCGATGGAGAAACCGACGCGTCCCCATTTCGTCGGAACGGATTCCACTGAGATCGTTCTTCCGTCTTCCAGCCACGCTCTTGGCATCGCCTTTCCCAGCCAGATTGTGTCGGACATTGGGTCTTCGAAGACCAGCATCCAACGCGTGAGCAGCGCAACGACGAGTTGGGCGGGAGTGCAGTAGGGAGCTGCGGGGTCGTCGGTAAACACGGGGCGCGTTTCGGGAGCGGTCCAGGTGCCGCGGGTGAACTGATGCGACATGACGGAGTACAGGAGCAGCAATGCTTCGCGCGTCATGTCGTGCTGGATGAGGCCATAGCCGTGACCGTAGGAGAGGAAGCCGGCGAGAATGCCCGTCTTGTATCCGTAAGCGGTGGGAACGCCGAGAAGCGTGTCGTGGTGATTCTTTCGATAGTCGACGACTTTCGTGACTTCGTCTTTGGCGAGAATTCCGGAGTACATCATTTCCATGTAGGCGCGATAAGAGCGGTATTGCGGGTCGGTGGGATCGCGGGGAACGACGACGTGGAAAGGCTCTTTCACGCCTGCAATCGAGGCTAGGATGGTCTCGCCGTCGATCTTCAGCAGTGATCTGGAAATGGAATTCTGAATGTCCGCCTGAAGTTCTTCTGACTCGCGGACGAGGCGATTTCCCCACGCAGTTAGTGTTGGCGACTTTGTTTGGCCGCCGATCTTGATCCATACGCGGCCGAGGTCGCGAAAGCCGCGGGCGGCTTCGGTGCTGTTGGAGAAATAAGGCTGCATGTAGCGCGGGGGATCGGGATCGAGACAGGCGTCAGCCTCGCTCCATCCAGCGATCATGCCGTAGGCCGGATGCGTCTTCGGTAATTGCTTCGCCTTTTCGCGCAGCCCAAGGAGGAGATTCGTGACGCCATCGATGCGGCTCTTGTGCCTTAGCAGGAGCGCGGGGTCGCCGCCGTAATTCACATACTCGGCAACCACCGTGAGCATGCGGCCGTACTGACCGGTCTCGGGGCCGCGATAGAGGATTGATCCGTCATCGCGGACAAACTTTCCGAAATAGTTGTCGATGAAGCGTCCGGCAACATCGAGCATGCCCCACTCCAGCATGGTGGCAGTATCTACGGTGAAGGTGTCGGGGAAACCGTCGTGCTCGCTGCCAGCGTAGTCTTTGTCGAATGCGCCGTATTTTGGATAGTTCCCGACGCGAGTCATGAGGTCGCGCACCAGTGCGAAGCGCGACATGTTTTCGAGACGCTCATCGGGGAGATGCACCTTCATGGCGGGGGCGAGCAACTTCTGCCAGCCATCGTTGAGATTGATGAGGTCGCGATAAAACACTTTGGGATCGAAGCTCGTGCGCGGCGGAAAAGGATGATAGGAGTCGATGTAGTGGGACCATTTCACCGAACCGGATTCGACATGAATGATGCGATACCAGACGGGCTGGATACGGTCGTTCTTGTTGGTGATGCGAAGGGGAGCGAACGCCAGCATTTCGGTCCATTTGTCGGGAGACTCCGGATAGACGAAGCGCAGGATTGGCAGATAGCCACCGACGAGGCCGTCCCAGACCTTTCCCTGATCGCGGATATCTCGTAAAGGCGGATAGTAGGCAGCGGGATCGAAATCCGGAGTGCGGCCGCCGTAGTTGAATCCGACTTTGTCGATGGTCGCGTTGGTACCGACGAAACTGTAGGTCGGCATGCGGCGGATGGGAGGAAACACGGAGGCAATCTCGTCATAATTCGGATCGCCAGGACGCGAGAGAATTTCGCTGCCAAGCAGGTCTGACGGGCTGTTAATGACGTCTTCAAGTTTGTGGCCTAGGTACAGCTTCGAAGAATCTTGAGAGGTGGGCTCGAGTGATTTTGGAAGGTCGAGGAGCACCCGGTTGGGCGCTAGGACTGATATGTGTCCGGTTTGCGAACTGAAATCTTCGAAGATGGCGAGATGCGCGTGACTCGCGGCGTCGTCGATTATCTCCATCAGCGTCCAGGGGCCGAGGCGATCGCCTGGGTGAAGGAGGGATGTTCCTTCCTTTGAAGAAATTTCGACGCTCGATGAAGTCGGGAAACGCAGGACCTTGAATTCGGGAGCGGCTGAAGCGGTTGCGGTTTGGGAAGCGATCACGAAGCTGACAGCGATCAAGAGAAAAAGCCAGGATGTCTTGCGCATGGATGGAAACTGTATAGCGCGATCAGACATTCAATTCAACTACTGTGGCGCCACCCCCGCCCTCGTTCTGGGGGGCTTCGATGACGGAGGCCACGTGAGGATGCTGTTGCAGCATCTGCCGGAGCGCCTTGCGGAGAATACCCATGCCGCTGCCGTGAACTACGCGGACGCGCGGGAGCCCCGCCAGGAAAGCACGGTCGACGAATTTTTCCACTTCAGTGGAAGCCTGATCCACGGTCTGGCCGATCACATTAATTTCTGTCGGCACATTACCGCCTTCACTGTGTAGCTGTACGGAAACGCCTCGGGCACGAGCGGCTTTGACCGGAGTTTCGGAGACTGGGCGGGCGCTGAGGAGGATCTCAGCGACGTCGTCGCGGGCAATCTTCATCTTGAGAGGGCCCATTTCGACTTCGAAGTGATTGTCGTCGATTTTGCGGGCGATGCGGGCGGAGCGTCCAGTGGACTTTAGCTTGACGGTGTCACCTTCTGAAATGTGCTTGATCAGTTTGGGCTGGGCGTTGGGATCGCCTCGATCTGCGCCGGTAGAATGGGCGACGACGGTAGCGTCGAATTGTTCTCGGAATTCACGACGGAGCTTGGCGATGCGGCGCTCGGCGTCTTTGGAGAGCTTCTGCGCGGCAGCACGATCCTGAATGGCATTGACGGCTTCGCGGGCGTGGTACTCGAAATCGTGAAGGACGCTCTCGAGTTTCTGCTCCATCTCGCGGACTTTTGTCTGCTGGTCTTTCTTTCCTTCAACCGCCAGGCGTTGCTTCTCCCGGTCGAGTTCTTGCTCGGCTTTGCGGAGGCGCAGACGTTCGGTTTCGGCTTCCCGTAGTTCGGCATGCAGCTTGTCGAGAAACTGTCCGACATCGCGGGCCTGGGTGCCGAGTCGGGCGCGAGCGCTTTCGATGATGGAAGGATTGAGTCCGAGGCGTTGCGCGATATTGATTCCGGCGGAGGCTCCGGGAACGCCGACCTTCAATTCGTAGGTTGGCTGCAGAGTGCGTTCGTCAAAACCGACGGCGGCGTTCAGCACTCCCGAGGTGTTCGCAGCGTACACCTTCAGCGACGTGTGATGCGTGGAGATGATGGTCATGCATCCAATACGACCGAAGTGGCCTGCGATCGCAACGGCGAGAGCAGCGCCTTCTTCGGGATCGGTGGCAGAGCCGAGTTCATCCAGCAGCACGAGTGAATTCTCGGTTGCGGTGCGGGAGATGAAATCGATGTTGGTGACGTGGGCGGAGAACGTCGAGAGATTCTGCTCGATGGATTGATAGTCGCCGATGTCGGCGAGGACAGCGTCGAAAACCGGAAGCTCGGCGCGGCCGGCGGGGACTGGCAGGCCAGACTGGGCCATCAAGCCGAGGAGACCGGCGGTCTTCAGACTTACAGTCTTTCCGCCTGTGTTCGGACCCGTGATGATGAGTTGGCGGCTCGCGCCTTCCAGTTCGATGGTCACCGGAATCACGGTGAGTCCTTTTGCCTTGAGATTGCGTTCGAGGAGGGGATGACGAGCATTGTGGAGTAGGAGCCGGCTCCCGGCTTTGGGCGCGCTCGCTTCGCTCGCTGGACGGGCGAGGCGCCTGTCACCAGACGCGTCTACACCTGAACTGCTGAGCTTTACTTCGACGCAGTTGTAGTCTTCGGCGAAGTGGGCCTTGGCGAATTGGAGCTCGAGTTCGGAGAGGACGTCGAGTGCAGACAGAATCTGTTCTGCTTGTGCGCCGATGCGCTGGGTCATTTCGACCAGGATGCGGTGAATCTCAGTGAGTTCCTCTTCCAGCAGGCGCACGAGTTCATTGTTCTGCTCGATGGTTTCGAGGGGTTCGACGAAGACGGTCTGTCCACTGGAACTGGCGCCGTGAACGACGCCCTGCACGCGGCGCTTTTGCTCGACTTTGATCGGGATGACGAAACGATCGCCGCGGATCGTGATGAGTTCGTCCTGCATGGAGCCGCCCTCGGCGAGGCGGCGAAGGTATCCGCGAAGAGATTCCTGAATTGAGCGTCGCTGTTTCTCAATTTCACGGCGGATACGCGAGAGTTCGGGCGACGCTTTGTCGTCGATCGTCCCATCAGGCTGGATCTTGTTGCGGAAATAGCGAAGGAATTCGCCAAAATCGGCAATGCCTGCAGAAAGTTCATGCACCTCTCGCCATTCCGAACGCATTGCCGCGGGAGGATTGGAGGCGATCTGGCGCCATTCGGCGGCCCGGTCGACGAGGGCAACTACGTCGCGAAGCTCTGTAGTCTCGAGTGCGGCACCAGCGATGCGGGACTTTGCCACGAGGGAGGTGACATCGGTGAGCGCAGAAAAATCGAAGCGTCCGCCCACGCGCCGGAATTCGCGGATCTCGGAGGCGAGTTGTTGCTGGCGCTCGATCCAGAAATGGTCCCTCGAAGGACCTAGCGAGTCGATGCGGCTACGGCCAAGTGGAGAAGACGCGAATCCGCGCAGAAGTTCGCGCATGGAGTCGAACTCGAGAACGCGCGCGGAGGTGTGGAGTAGATCGGAGGACACAGCGGTTCTATGGTACAGGACACTGACCGGTCGAGCGATCCAGGCGATTGAGGAAGACTATCGAAGGGTAGGGATGTCTCGACTCAGACGAACGCACTTCGGGCGCTCGTTCTCAGCGCTGCATGCCACCAGTGTCTTTTGTTCTGACTCGGGAGAACTAGCGAGCGGCGCCCGCGGTCTGGGCGGCGGCAGCTGTAAGGGGGAGTTTGATCACGAATAGCGCGCCACCTTCGGGATTATTGCGGCAGGAGATCTGTCCGCCGTGGTCCTGGACAACGCCATAGACTGCGCTGAGTCCCAATCCCGTCCCTTTGCCGACGGGCTTCGTCGTATAGAAGGGATCGAAAACGCGTGCCGGATCACGCAGCCCGGGGCCATTGTCGGAGAACTGGAGCACGACTTCACCGTCTGTCCGCAGCCCGGTAATCTCGAGGCGCGCCCCGGCCACTCCTTCGAGCGCGTCCATCGCATTTTCGATGACTTCTACAAAAGCCTGGAACAGCTGGTTGGCATTTGCATGAATCCGAGGGAAATCCGGTTCGATGAACAGGCGGAGAAGAATCTTGCCAGGAATCCGTCGGGACTCAAGCAACTGGATGGCGCGATTGATAAGAATGCCAAGATCCACGACCGTTTTTTGTCCCGGACTCTGTTGGGCAAAGCTGAGCAAGTTATCGATCAGATCACGGGTGCGGCTGGCCTGATGGACGATCTTGCGCAAAAGGGTGTCCTGTTCCTCGGTGAGCTTGTGGTTCGCGGAAAGCTCGTCGGAAGTAGTCATGATGGCGTTCAACGGGTGATTAATGTCGCGGGCCGCTCCGGCCACCAGAGTACCCAGCGAGGCCAATTTTTCTTTCTGCACCAATTGAGTCTGCAGCTGTTTTTGGCTCTCGTAGGCGCGCCGCGATTCGTCGAGCAAGGTCATCAGTGTCTGGTCCTGCAAGTATTGACGAAAGAACACGAAGGTGCCCAGCACAATCATCGCGGTGAGGACAGTAAAGACGCGGAAACTGCGCGAGGGCACAGGCGAGGTATCGTAGAGCACGGTCCACAAGCCCAGAACGGGGAGGGAAAGGATCGCGAGCATCGCCAAGCGAGGGATGAGCCTTTTCCAGCGTGGGTGGAGCGTGACAGTGACGCCCGTCAGGTCCCACTGGCGAGCTGAGAGCGCGGCGGCGATCACCCAGGCCACTGATGCCAGCAAACCGATATCGTAAATACTTCCAGAATAGTACGTTCCGTTGCTGACGGCACGATCAAGGAATTGTGAGTTGATCGTATAAAGCGTGAACGCGCCGAGCAAGTGGAAATACAGCCTGCGCCAGGCTCCGGAACTCGTCAATGAGGCGAGCGCAAGGACCGCTACCAGTACAGCGTTTTCCGTTCCGTAGAGCCCCTCATAGTAACTATTGTATTTATCGACATTGAGAATCACATACTGATGAGGGAAGACGATGAAGGCATAAAGAAAGATCCACCATCCCAGGAGCATGAGGAAATTGATCACGCCGAGAAGAACTTTGCTGGGCTTCCTCACTTGGTCTGGACGCCACGCTATCGCGGCAGACAATGACACTGGATGGAAGAAGAGAACGATGTCGAAGACGAAAGGATCGGGAATCTTGCGGTGCAGAACGATCTCCCAGATGCACCAAGCCCCCTGATTGAGCGCCCACAAGATGAACGCGAGAAAACTCAGGGCCCAGAAACTGCGTTCCTTGCTGGGGCGGGAGATCGCATTGGCGAGAGTTACGGCGGCCGCAACGGCCATGAGTGCGAATCCCACCAAATCGGCAAAGGTCGTGAGGGTTCTGCCTTCATGTGCGGTTAGAGACACGCAGGCGAAGGCCAGAGTAAATCCGGCCGCTGCAACGAACCAACGGTGCCGTTGGAACAGAGTCATCCGACCTCAATTTTATGCAAGTCATATGAGGATTCGAGGATCGGAGGGAATGGTGTAGTTACTTTCGTTACTTCCTCCCTTGGTTAAGGAGTGAGGCGGCTACAGTTTGCTGCGGGTCAAAGTGTGGCGGCGAGCGGCGATCACCACAGCCGGTGGGCCCCTTCGGCTTCGCTGAGGACAGGCTGCCGCCGCTACCCGGAATTGTGATTCAAATCACATTACTGGTCGCTCGATCCTTTAGAATCACTGGGGAGGGGCTTTTCCACCTCGCCCCCCGGGGGATGCCATGGCTTTTCCAGTAACCCGCCTTCGTCGCCTGCGCCGCACGGCTGAATTACGAAACATGGTCGCAGAGACGCGGCTGACTCCCGATGCATTCGTGTATCCCATGTTTGTCTGTCCGGGAGAGGGCGTTCGGAAGGAAGTACGCTCCATGCCGGGTGTTTTCAACTTATCGGTGGATGAGGCTGTGAAGGAGGCACGGGAGGTGCATGCACTGGGCGTGCCGTCCATCATTCTGTTTGGCTTGCCGGACAAGAAGGATGACGTAGCGACGGGTGCCTGGGCGCAGAATGGGATCGTGCAGCAGGCGACGCGCGCCATCAAGCGGGAGGTTCCCGGGCTTGTGCTGATGGGAGATGTTTGTTTGTGCGAGTACATGTCGCACGGCCACTGCGGGATTGTGAAAGCAGCGCCTCAGTCGCTGGGAGCGGCAGTCGCTTCGCCGCCAATGACTACGGAATATGAGATTGTGAATGATGCGTCTCTCGACCTTCTGGCGAAAACTTCCGTCTCGCTGGCAAAGTCCGGAATCGACATCATCGCGCCGTCCGACATGATGGACGGCCGCGTAGCGGCGATCCGACGGGGGCTTGATGAGGCGGGGCTGAGCAATACGCCGATCCTCTCGTATGCGGCGAAATTCGCTTCTGGATTCTACGGGCCATTCCGTGAGGCGGCGGATTCGGCGCCGCAGTTTGGTGACCGCCGTTCCTATCAAATGGACGGGGCGAACATTCGCGAGGCGATGCGCGAAATCGAGGCTGATGTTGAGGAGGGCGCAGACATGATCATGGTGAAGCCAGCGATGCCCTACCTCGACGTCATTGCTGCCGCAAGGGACCGGTTCGATCTGCCTCTGGCGGCATACCAGGTTTCGGGTGAATACGCGATGATCGAGGCTGCGGCCCGGAATGGGTGGATAGAGCGTGAGCGGGTGATGATGGAATCACTTCTCAGTATTCGGCGGGCTGGGGCCAGCATTATTCTCACGTACTACGCAAAAGATGCAGCGAGGCTACTTTCTTGATGTGAACGCGAACTGCGCTTCCTGAGGGTCGATCTCGGGATTAAAACCCGCAGCGGCATCGGGTGCCGTCTAAGGCACCCTCACGAAAACTCCGGCCGTCTGTCAGTAGCGGACAACTCCTTTCTGCGGTAAAGCATCTACCTTTAGCCGCTTCGAAGAACTCAATAGCTGTCTACTCGGCGAGGTACGTCGTATTCGTTCAGTAGAATTCCCGCCGTCAACGAGAACCCGTGAGGAATCCTCGTGATGCTCGAACAGTGCGCGGCAGCACCTAGTCTCCTAATCAACAGCAACGTCGCATCTCAGAAACTGCCAAGCTTCTTCGTGGTGGGGCCTCCACGAACGGGCACGAGCTGGCTACATACCGTTTTGAGTCAATGCGCATGGCTCTCGCACCCGACCAAGGAAACCCGTTTCTTTGACAAGAATTTCGATCGCGGGCTCGATTGGTATGCCGCCCACTATAAGCGGGCGGTCGGAGGACGAGCCGTCGGCGAGGTGGCACCGACTTATTTCGCGTCATCCAGCGCGCGGGAGCGGATTGCAAAGCTGATTCCTTCCGCCCGGATCGTCTGCATTTTTCGCAATCCGGTGGACCGTGTGATCTCGTTGTACCGACTGAAGCGAGCGTATGGCTGGATCCATTGGACGTTCGAGGATGCGCTGAACAGAGACCCTGAGCTGATGGAGTCGAGCCGTTACGCGGCGCACTTGAAGAGCTGGCTGGAGACCTTCGGCAGCTCACAGGTGATGGCGACGTTTCACGACGACATGGAAGCGGATGCGCAGGGCTACTTGGACCGACTGGTGGACTTTGTGGGCGCGAGCAGGATCCAATTGGAGCCCCGGCACACTAAGCATGTGCTGGCATCAGATTCACTGACGCAACCACGACATTACAGTTGGACACGATGTGCGCTGTGGTTGGCCGAATGGTCAAAGCGACGAAGATTAGATGGAGTCGTGGCCACCGCCAAACGAATCGGCGCCCATCGCGTGTTTGTTGGCGGCGGGGCACCATTTCCGGAACTCTCGATGGTGGACAGGAAGAATTTGGCCGAGCGATTCCGCCCGGAAGTGGATCAGTTGGAGGCCATGCTGAATCGAGATCTGTCGGCCTGGAAATAGCTGGGCGCACCGGCAAACAGCAGATTGCGGGACTAGTCCTTGCTGGGTTTCTTTGGCGTCAGATCGCAGGCCTTGTGGACCTGGTCGATATTGAGACCGGCGGGGTCAAATTCGGCAATCTGGCGTCCGCTGCGGGTAGGGATGGCGATATTGAAAATGTGTGCGCCCATAATGCCGCGCGCAGTGCCCTTGTCCATGGACACATAGTGGCCCTTCCAGTTCCAGCCGTAGTGATAATGAACATCATCGACGCGGACCTCAGCTTGCAACTGCGGCTGTCCCCAGAATCCGGGACGGTTCGGTGGAACGCGGACCGCCGGGTTGAAGGTCGAGATCTTGTACTTGCCATTTTCACAAATCAGTTCGACTCTGGGCCGATAATCCTGGTCTTCTCGAAAGTAATTCTCTGCCAACAATTCAAACCGGACCCGTTTGGCAGCAGTCATTTTGTCTTCACTCTGAAACATCATCCACTTTCCGCCGGCGCTGACGCCGTCCTTCTCGCCCTGATAGGGGCTCATCGAACCGCTTTGGGCGAAAGAACTCGCGGCGCACACAATCACTGCAAAAGCCAGAAACACGCCAGAAATACTGGAAACAATAGAAGTGCGCAATCCGTTCACGGTCTCCTCCGAACGAAACTCCTATGTAATTGAACCCGGATGGAGGTGGAAAAGTTGCTTGGATCCGACACGGATCACGCACGGTGCTGGCGGACAGCCGGCTTCATTCCCCGACGCAGGGTTATTTGACTCGCAGGTCCATGTAGACTTCAGAGCGGTCGTCGAACTGGCTCACTCCTTTGGTGTCACTCTTCCTACCCTGGAATTGGGCGTATACCTCGTAGTCGACGGCAGTGGAGAGCGCCGGGAAGCGATACGTGCCATCCTTCCCAACAATGTAGGTTTTCACCGCACGGGTTCGGGTATTGGTGACATAAACGACGGCGTCCGGCAGAGGGTTGTCTTGCTTGTCGAGGACCTTGCCCAAAAGCAAGCGGCCGGTGGTTTTATCCTTCTTGTCTGCAAACGCGGTGCCTGAGATCAATCCGATGACAATGATGGCGAGGCAGGACAAGCCGAGAGCTTTGATCACTGAGCGGTGGTGAATCATGTGTACTTCTATTGTCTCACGGTTGGGAAGGGCCTCAGGGCCTGAAGCCTCTTGATCAGCGTGCTTTGACGCGCCCTTAGAACCGCTAGTCCGCGGTGACCGTACAGGCCCGGCCCGGATCAGAGACGGACGGCCCGAACCCCTTCAAAACAAGGGCGCTGCCTTCCCCGACCAGACTGATCTTCAGTGTTCCAGGTGGAGGCCGATGTCCTGGCGCTCGTCATTGTAGATGTGAACGGTGACTTCCTTGACCAGGTGGAGAGGCTTGCCGTCTGCAGCCTTGTAGCCTTTCAGATCGGCCCAGACGACGTATTCGGCTTCTTTCGCAGGTAGTTGCTGCTCAAATTCCCCGTGGTGGTCTGAAAAGACTTGCCAGCGTGCTTTGTTGGGCTTATCGGTTGCCTTGCGGATTTTTACCGCTACACCGTAAACGGGGTGATCGTCTGGGCCCCAGACGGTCCCGACGATGACCGCGAAGCGTTTGCCTTTGGATTTCTGGGCAGCGAGCTGGCCGTCCTGAGAACGGAGGGTGGGCAGGAGAAGCAGAGCAATGACGATTGCGTAAAAGGACAACTTGGGGATAGGCCGGGTGGTTCGTCGATCAGGAGTAGTCACCGTCTTCGGATTCCTCTTCCTCTTCGTCTTCGTCTTCCTCGTAACCTTCTTCTACCGCCTTCAATTCGAGCGGACTTGTGGTGACAACTTCGAAGTCAGTCCCGCATTCGGGGCAGGAGATCACTTCCCCCTCGTCGACGTCGTCCTCTTCAATGTCGAGGTTGTTTTCGCATTCCGGACACAACACCATAAAGCCTCCCTTGCCGATTAGAGCCTCCTGTTAATATTTAGATTCTCTCCGGCGGTTGGTCAAGTGGCAGGGACTTTGGACCAGGATTTTTTCGTGTAGACGAACCTACGGCCTTTTCCTGATGGGGATCTCACTTACATGATAAGCAGAAATCAGAAATGGACGTGTTTGATATTGGCCTCGTTTGCAGCGGTTTCCCTAGTGGCTCAAGATGGCGCGGGCCAGAGCGCGCCAGGAATGGTCGCGGACGCCAAGATTGCTGCGGCTTTGCAGCAGATTTCGCCGCAACGCATTCAAGCTGACATCGAAAAGCTGGTGAGTTTCGGAACGCGGCTGACACTTTCGGCGCAAGATGAGAAGTCGATTGCTGCCGGACACGGCATCGGTGCAGCGCGGGAGTGGATCAAGGCGCAGTTTGAACAATATTCGAAAGAGTGCGGCGGCTGCCTTGAGGTAAAGACCGACAGCTTCATCGAGCAACCGATGGACCGCATTCCGAATGCAACCGAAATCACCAATGTTTACGCGGTGTTGAAGGGCACGGATCCGGCGCAGGCCAAGCGAATTGTGCTGGTCACGGGGCATTACGATTCTCGGAACAGCGACACTCTGGATGTAAATGGAGATGCCCCGGGAGCGAACGATGATGGTAGCGGAACAGTCGTGAGCCTCGAATGCGCACGCGTGCTGAGCAAGCTTAAATTTCCGGGGACGATCATCTTCCTTACAGTTGCGGGCGAGGAGCAGGGGCTCAACGGCAGCAAGCATTTCGCGAAGATGGCGAAGGACCAGGGGTGGGATCTTGCGGCCGTTTTGAACGACGACATCGTTGGGGGAGACAAAAGCGCGGAGCAGGACCACTCGGTCATTCGCGTGTTTTCCGAGGGTGTGCCGGTTGCAGCAGCGGAGCAGGATATCCGGCGGATTCGAGGACTGGGCGGGGAGAGCGATTCGGCGTCACGCGAGTTGGCGAGGTATATCGCCGAGACTGGGCGGATCTACGATGCAGGCGTGAAGCCGATGCTGGTCTTCCGTCTTGATCGGTATCTGCGTGGCGGGGACCATTATTCGTTCAATCAGCAGGGGTTTGCGGGAGTGCGGCTGACCGAATACCGCGAGGACTTTCATCATCAGCATCAGAATGTACGTACGGAGAACGGTATTGAGTTTGGCGATGTGCCGAAGTTTGTCGATTTCGACTACGTCGCGCACGTGGCGCGTCTGAATGCCGCAACGCTGGCTTCATTGGCAGCGGCGCCGAGCGCTCCGGGGAATGTGCATGTTGTAACGAAGGAGTTGGAGAATGACACGACTTTGACTTGGGATGCCACACCGGGAGCAACTGCTTACGAGGTGCTGTGGCGCGCTACGACGAGTCCTGAATGGGAACACGCGCAAGATGTCGGGAATGTGACCCGAACGACTCGTAAGGTGTCTAAGGACAATGTGATCTTCGCCGTGCGGTCGGTGGACGCTGCGGGGCACAGTAGTCTGCCCGTGGTGCCGACGCCGGAGCGGTAAGTGGCTACGAGATTCGTTAGGCTGGCAGCAAAGTGAATGGTAGGGATCCTTCGACTGCGTTACCGCTCGCTTTGCTCGCGGCAACTTCGCCCAGGATGACGGGTTTGTACGGTCATGGCTGACGGTCCACGACGCGTGCAAGTCAAAATCCCCACTTCTCGCGCAAAAAACGCGCGAGAAATGGGGCACCCAGTTGGAACCGAGTAGAATTATCGAACGAGGAATTTGTGCGGAGAACTGGCGAACCCATGACGTTGAGCCTGCCCCCCTTCACTAAGGGGGTGACATGGCTCATCGGGATCAATACAGCTGTCTTCCTGCTGATGGAATTGATGGCGATGACTCGGATGTCTCTCGGGGCATACGTGGGTTATTACTGCGCTCTGGTCCCCGCTGACGTCGTACAGCGTGGCTTCATTTGGCAGATTGTTACCTATAGCGTCATCCACAGCGGGTTCGGGCACTGGTTCTGGAACATGATTGGTTTGTGGATGTTCGGATCGGCGTTTGAGAACGCCTGGGGTACACGCAGGTTCTTTGAGCTTTATTTCTTTGGCGTGGTTGGCGCGGCCATCACGACGATCACGCTCGCATTCGCGCACATCCTGGGAAATCCGGGGACGGCGACTGTCGGTGCTTCTGGCGGCATTTTTGCGATCCTGATCGCGTTCGGGATTCTGTTTGCCGATAACGAGATCATGATGATTCCGTTTCCGTTCACGATCAAGGCGAAGTATTTTGTGGGAATCTTGATCGTGGTGACGCTTGCCTTGGCGATGGGCGGAGGCGGCGGCGTGGCGTATGTGGCGCATCTCGGCGGACTGCTTTTCGGATGGCTCTATGTGCGGCGCGGACCGAAGGCCGCGCTTGTGAATGCGGGATTTTCCGAACGCTATTACGGAATGCGGAATTCGTACTACCGCTGGAAGCGGCGGAGAGCAGCGAGAAAATTTGAAGTCTATATGCGGGAACATGACCGCGACGTGCATTTCGACGAACACGGAAATTACATTCCTCCCGACGAGAATCCGCGGAAGGGTAATGGTGGCGGGAAGTCGGGGTGGGTGAACTGAAGGCAGGTTCCAGGGTTTCGGAGGCCTGGGAGTTGTCTCTCTCCTCCTCTCCCGTTGGCCGCATTGTGGTGATAGGGATCCTTCGACTGCGCGGACGCTCCTAAGTCGCGTCCACTTCGCTCAGGATGACAACGCTATCAGCTGAGTAAACTCAGAAAGAATTTGTTTTGGGAGTTCTTCTTTCTTCGCTTTTCCTTTAAAACCCAGATCGTGACCGGTGCCTTCTATCGCTAACAGTTTCGTGACGGCGGGGATCATCTTGAGCGCGCGCTAGAGTTCTTCAATCGTTCCGAAGGGATCGCGCGTGCCATGGACGAAGAGCGCGGGGGTGCGCAGGTCGGGGAGATGCTGCGTGCGCTGCTGCTCGGGACGGCGTGGCGGGTGAAGGGGGTAGGAGAGCAGCAGGAGACCTGCGGCCAAGCCAGGTTCTTGAGCGCACAGCATGCTGGATTGGCGTCCGCCGTACGAATGGCCGCCTAGAAATAACTTTCCTGGCCCAGTCTGGCCCTTGTCCCGAAAATCCCCACTTCTGGCAACACCGGCCAGAGGTGGCGCACCCATCGCTTCTTCACTCATCGTTTTCCTAAGAGCGGCGACTGCGTTTTTCAGGCCGGCGCGGTCGCGGGCGGCGTCTGCGGGACCTGGTGGGCCGAACGATCGCGCTTGCCGGAAGGGCAAGTTGCAGCGAAGGACCGTAAAACCCGCTTCGGAGAATGCTTCCGCCACCGCTCGCAACAGCGGAGCTTGAGCGTTGCCGCCGGCTCCGTGGGTGAGGACCAAGCCGTCTCCGCTCGGAGTTTCGGGAGTGTGCAGGAATCCGACGACTTGGGGATCCAGAACACGATCCGAGAACTCGCGAATGGCCGGAGGAGTCAAGGCATCATTCTAAACGCGGCAGGCGGTCGGCTTAGGCACTCTCGCCGACGCTAGGCAAAATTTTTCTCTTCAGGCTGGGCCAGAGTCGTTCTTCGTTTCCGCCTCTCTTATAGGGGCCACCAGGGGTTCGTGGGATTATCCGGATCGCATCTCGTTCGGGCACTGGTTCGAGCTCCCTTCCCAACTCTCTTGCTCACAGGTCTCAAAGAAGAAGGAGGAACCATGTTTCGCTTACTCACCCGGGGATACGCTTCCATGCTTTCGGTTCTTGCGCTGATGTTTGTTCCGATGGCGGCACATGCGCAGGCGACGCTCACGATCGGACTGACGCTAGGGTCAGACGCAAATGGCGAACCGACCTATACCGCCACGGTAACCAATACCAGTAATCTCGACGCTCCAAACTTGACTGTGACGTACACCCTCCCGTCGGCGGAATTGCCGATCTCGCCGTCTCCCAGCGGGGGCTGCTTGTTCACGCCAGGATATCCGCATCTGGTAGTCGTATGTTCAATTCCACTTCTCAATCCCGGACAGTCGCATGACTTCGTGATCGCAGTGCATCCTACGGACACGTCGCCGCAAGATTGCACGGCGGTTGCGACCGAAAGCGGCGGCGGCACGGCGAGCGCGTTCATCACCAGCACCATTACGGGAGTCGGTCTGACGGAGATGCAGGTGACCATGACCTCGACAAATCCGGGAAAGGTCGGCGAGGCGTTCACGTACAACGTCACCGTAACGAACATTCAGGACGACGATGCGCAGAGCGTGTTCGCGGTTCTTGTGCTGCCCAAGCACGCGCAGTTTGTTTCTGCCACGAAGGGATGCTCGCGCGGACCTGTTGTGGTGTGCAGGATTGGAACAATGGCTCCTGGAACCAGCAAGACGGTGACGATCAACATAAATCCCACCATCTCTGGGTGGTCCCAGGCCACGGCAGGCCTGTCGTTCAGCACGCCGGACCGTGACTTCACGAATAATGCAGTGGGGAATAGCATTTGGATCAATCCGTAGGAAGAGTCTGTTGCTCTCGAAAATCCCCACTTCTGGCAAAACCGGCCAGAAGTGGGGTACCCATCACTTTCTTAGGGCGCTCAGCGAACGAGAACAGGTTTGCGACAGATTCCGCGCTCACACTGTACCGTTCTGAGACTGTGCTACTCTGCCCGCAATGCCCCGTGCGCCGGACCGTCGACTGCTGAGCGAGCTGGCCGCTTATGATCCAGACGTGTCCGACCTGACTTTAGCGCTGCGTGAATTAGTTCTCGAAGAAGCTCCGAATGCGATTGAATCTATCGTGAAGGGCTATGCGCTGGCGATCGGATTTTCCTTTACCGGCAAGCCGCTGAAGGACGGGTTCTGCCACATCGTGTCTTACAGCACCCACGTCAATTTAGGCTTCAACCGCGGAGCATCGCTGCCCGATCCGAACAACGTCTTGGTCGGAAATGGCAAGTCGATTCGGCATATCACGATCGGCGATCTGAGGGAACTGGACCGACCTTACATCCGACGCTATCTGCAAGCCGCGATTGAGCAGGTCAGCAGGGCGGAGCCGCAGCCCAACGCGCAATCCAAAGCGAATGCCCGTTCCAATGCAGGCGGGCGCAGAAGGCATCGCTGAGTTCGTAGGGGCGCGACCTACAGGTGAAGACTTTCATGTCGTGGAATGCGCCACTTCGCTGAGAGTCTCATAGACTTTCACGATCTGAATTTCATTTCCCAGCTTGGCCCAGCAGCGGAGCATTTCGGGATCTTCTTGCGCGGCACGGCGGGAGTCTTCGGATTTCCAGTAGCGCAGGAAGACGTAGTGATGCTCGCGGTCGCGGTAGAGGAAGTCACGTCCATAGGCTTTGCGAGTGACAATGGAGGTGAGTTCGTGAAAGGTTTCCAGTGCGCCGGATTCGTGGCCAGGAAGCGGTTCCCAAATGGCTACCGAGAGAATCTCTTGTGCCATAAGCGGGAATTATAGCGTGGGAAAATTCTCATCTGTCGGAAAATTGGTTAGGCTGATGCTACGGGTCGAGTTCCGCTCGACAGATAGCCGAGGGCGGCTGGTCCCAACATTATCGGCGCTTCTTCCTCCGGTGAACGATTCGTTCGGCTTCTTGTTCCGTTACGACGTGAAGGTGCATGAGGTTCGTAGATCCGGAAGCCTGACGGGTTCCGACGACGATCCCGAGAACATCTTTCGGCTTGAGTAAGCCGCGGCGGACAAGATCTTGCTCGGCCAGCGTGACCATTTCCTGTGGAGAGTGGGCCTGCCGGCAGTGCACAGGACGAACTCCCCAATAGAGATTCATCCGGCGGACTACAGCCTCAGAGTGCGCGAATGCATAAATCGGCACTTTCGGCCGGTACTTGGAGATCATGCGGGCGGTGTTGCCGGTTTCGGTAAAAATAGCAATCGCGCCCATTGGCAAGTCTTCGGCAGCATGCGCGATCGACTCGCAAATGGTCTCGGCGACCGAGAGGCTGCGATGCTCGCGGCGACGGCGCGTATAGCCCAGATCGGCCAGATTGCATTCGGCTTCGACGATGATGCGAGACATGATTTCAACCGATTCACGCGGATACTTTCCGCTGGCGGTTTCGGCTGAGAGCATGACTGCGTCGGTCCCATCGAAGACCGCGTTAGCAACGTCGCTGGCCTCAGCGCGCGTGGGACGCGGGTTCTCGATCATCGATTCGAGCATCTGAGTCGCGGTGATGACCGGCTTGCGCCAAGCGGCAGAGCGACGGATGACATGCTTCTGGATGACCGGAACCTTTTCGGGAGCGACTTCGACGCCGAGGTCTCCGCGGGCAACCATGATGCCGTCGGCGACTTCGAGAATTTCCTCAAGATGATCGATGGCTTGCGGCTTTTCGAGCTTGGCGATGACTGGGATATCGCTGCGATGCGAGGCAATGATTTTCTTGGTTTCGCGAACGTCGGCTGCCTTGCGAACAAAGGACTGGGCTATCGCGTCAATGCCGTGCTTGAGGCCGAATTCGAGGTCCCGCTTGTCCTTTTGCGTGAGCGCTGGAATCGAGAGGGCGACGCCGGGAAGATTGATGCCCTTGTGCTCGCCAAGGATGCCCCCGTTGATGACGTCGCAGAGGACGTCTTTGCCGCGAACGGAGCGGACGCGCAGTTCGATCAACCCATCGCTGAGCAGGATGCGGGCACCGGGGGAAAGTTCGCGGGCGAGGTCGGGAAAAGTCGTGGAGATGCGAGTGGCGTTGCCCGCGATGTCATCAGGAGTAATCGTGACGATGGAGCCAGGTTTCAGGAAAACCGCCTTGCGCTGCTCGAGCAGTCCGGTGCGGATTTTGGGGCCTTGGAGATCCTGAAGGATGGAGACGGTGCGTCCTTCGCGCTGGGCCGCGCGTCGCAGGCGCTGGATGTTGTGGGCGTGATCTTCGTGGGTGCCGTGGGAGAAGTTGAGGCGGGCAATGTCCATGCCGAGGCGGAGGAGTTCGCGCATGGCGGATTCAGTGGCGCAGGAGGGGCCGATGGTGCAGATGATCTTGGCACGGCGGGAGCCGTTGTTTGGAGTAGGGCTCTCCTCAGGCGTTTGGTCGTTACGCTTCAAATCATCCCCTCGAAGAAATAATCGCGGTGAGAGTGCCCACCGGGGCTATAAACCCCGATCTAAAATCTCGATTCAATGCGACCCTTGAAGGGCCGCTCTTCCAGGTTAACCCTGATTGTGACTGTCGTTCCGAGCGAAGCGAGGAATCACTATCTCTAGCGCCTTCGAAACTTGACTCCTAGTCCATTACGGATTCGTTGAATTGATCGCGGTCAACTCTTTCCCCAGCATGGCTCGCGGAAATAGTAGCGCATTAAATTCGGCGCCCACCAGCACCATCAGTGAGATCAGGTACATCCAGACGAGCAGCGCCATGGACGCCCCCAGCGATCCGTAGATGGTGGTGAAATCTCCGAAATGTTGCAGGTAGGCGCGGAATCCGACGGTCACTGTGAACCATGTAATGGTCGCGAGAACCGCTCCGGGCAGTACGCTGTGCCATGGCTGCGTACGCGGAACCGCATGGTGATAGATCAGCGCGATGACCGAGATGCTCGTGAGCGTCGCGATGATCCAGCGCACCGCTCCCCAGACTAGCAGGAGGTAGAAACTGAAGTCCGGATCCATGTAACTGAGAAGTCGCGTCTCGAACTTGCTGCCCACTGCAACCAGCAGTGTTGCGAAGGTCATTGGAGTGAGAGCGAAGATCACCAGCAGGAAAGCGATCATGCGTTCTTTCACGAGTCCCCAGGTTTTCGGAAGTTCATAGCAGCGGCGGAAACCTTCCATCCAGGAGATCATGACGCCGGAAGCTGTCCACAGGGTAATCACTGCGGTGGTGATCAGGAAACCCACGGGGTGCTTGCCCGAGGACTTGAGGTAGTTGAGTGCCGTGTTGGTGCCAGCCGGAAGGATACTGCCGAGCGCGTAGGAGATTTCGCGCAGATACGGCGCTCCTTTGCGCCAGCTGGCGAGCGCGGAACCGACAATAAACAAGACAGGGAAAAAAGTCAGGATCGATGAATAGGCGGAAGCTTTTGCGATGGCAAAAGCATCGTGCACGAAGGCACGCCAGAACGAAGATCGCAGAAGCCGCAACAGTCGCAGCATACGCTTACTTAGCTTAGGGCCGGCAGACACTGCCTGCAAAGAAGGAACTGGGGCAGGTTCCTCAATACGCAATCGCTGGGGGGAAGCGTGCATTAATGTTCGATGAATATGAGAAAGGGTCCGAAGCCCCTAGATTGGCGGCCCCGAACCCTTAAATTACTTACCTTACTCGGCTGCGGGCACTTCCGCGGCGCCCAGTTCCTCGTTCTCGCCCTCATGACGCATCATTTCGAGAGCGCGCTCGGCTTCTTCATAAGCAGCCGAGACTTCTGCCTGTACCTTGGCGGCAGCCTCTTCCATCTCTGGCGAGAGGCGGACGTTGCGGTAGTACTCCATGCCGGTTCCGGCAGGAATGAGGCGTCCGACGATGACGTTCTCTTTCAGGCCACGCAGGTGATCGACCTTGCCGTTGATGCTGGCTTCGGTGAGCACGCGGGTGGTCTCCTGGAACGACGCGGCGGAGATGAACGAGTCAGTCGAGAGCGATGCCTTCGTGATGCCGAGGAGCAGCGGGCGGCCGGTGGCCGGTTTGCCACCCTGCGCGATAACGCGCTCGTTCTCTTCGCGGAAGGCGAACTTGTCGGTCTGCTCTTCGAGCAGGAAACGAGTATCGCCCACGTCTTCGACCTTTACCCAGCGCATCATCTGGCGAACAATCACTTCGATGTGCTTGTCCGAGATGTTCACGCCTTGGAGCCGGTAGACTTCCTGGATTTCGTTCACCAGATAAGCCTGCAGCTCTTTCTCGCCGAGTACAGCGAGGATATCGTGCGGGTTCAGCGGGCCGTCCATCAAAGGCTCGCCGGCCTTGACGCGCTCGCCTTCCTGCACGTTGATGTGAACGCCGCGCGGAACCGAGTATTCCTTCTCGGTGCCGTTATCGGCGGTGACATAGAGCTTGCGCTGTCCTTTTGAGACCTCGCCGAACTTCACCGTACCATCGATTTCGCTGATGACCGCGGTTTCATGCGGCTTGCGGGCTTCGAACAGTTCGACCACACGCGGCAGACCACCGGTGATGTCTTTCGTCTTGGTAGTTTCGCGCGGGATCTTCGCCAGCACGTCGCCCGGAGTAACGGCGTCGCCATCCTGGATCATCAAGTGGGACCGCGAGGGCATCAGATATCGCTTGCTGCCCTTGCTCCCCTTGATAACGATCGCGGGCTGCCGCTTCTCATCGGGAGAATCACCGACCACGTGACGCGACAGGCCAGTGACTTCGTCCACTTCTTCGTGGAGCGTGACACCTTCCTGCAAGTCTTTGAACTGCACCGTGCCGCCAATCTCGGTAAGGATCGCGAAGGTGTAGGGGTCCCACTCGACCATGACCTGGCCGAGGGTAACCGGATCGCCCTCGTTGACCAGCAGTTTGGCACCGTATACGACCGAGTAGCGCTCGCGCTCGCGGCCCTTCTCATCGACCACCGCAAACGAGCCCTGGCGGTTCATGACCACCAGATTCCCCGACTTCGCCTTTACCGTCTGCAATCCGATGAAACGGACAACGCCATTATTCTTGGCATCGAGTCGCGACTGCTCAGACACTCGCGATGCCGTACCACCGATGTGGAAGGTACGCATCGTGAGCTGGGTTCCAGGCTCGCCGATGGACTGCGCCGCGATGACCCCGGTGGCTTCGCCGAGTTCGACGAGGCGTCCGGAAGCCAGGTTGCGGCCGTAGCACATGACGCAAACGCCGCGCTTCGATTCGCAGGTGAGCACCGAGCGAATCTTGACACGTTCGATACCCGCAGCCTGAATCGCTCCCGCGAGGTCTTCGGTAATTTCCTGGTTGATGTCGACAATGACGTTGCCATCATAGTCTTTGATCTTCTCGAGCGATACGCGGCCGACAATTCGGTCACGCAACGGCTCGATGATCTCGCCGGCTTCGACGATACCTTGCACGTAGATGCCGTCGACGGTTCCGCAATCGTACTCGCTGATGATGACGTCTTGCGCGACGTCGACTAGGCGGCGGGTCAGATAGCCGGAGTCCGCGGTCTTCAGAGCGGTATCGGCCAATCCTTTACGAGCGCCGTGCGTCGAGACGAAGTATTCCAACACCGTCAATCCTTCGCGGAAATTGGCGGTGATCGGAGACTCGATGATTTCGCCCGAGGGTTTCGCCATCAAGCCGCGCATACCGGAGAGCTGGCGGATCTGCTGTTTCGATCCTCGCGCGCCGGAGTCGGCCATGACGTAAATCGGGTTCATCTCGCCTTCTTTGTCGCGGCGTTGCATCTCGGCGAACATCTCGTCGGCAACCTTTTCGGTGATTCCCGACCAGATTTCGATGACCTTGTTGTAGCGCTCACCGTTGGTGATCGCGCCGTCCAGGTACTGCTGCTGGACGTTGACGACTTGCTTCTCGGCGTCTTTCACCAGTACTTTCTTGCTATCCGGGATGACCATGTCATCAATGCCAATCGACAAGCCGGCACGCGTGGCGAAGCGGAAGCCAAGCATTTTGACTTCGTCGAGCATCTTGACCGTTGGCTCGAGCCCGAATTTCAAGTAGGTGTAGTTCACCAGAGCGCCGATGCCCTTCTTCTTCAGCAGGCCGTTGATGTAAGGCATGCTCTGGAAGCCACCCCGTCCATCGGGGATGTTCTTGGGCAATTGATCGTTCAGAATCGCACGGCCCACCGTTGTGTTGATGAACGTGCGTTCGACCTGCACCGGTTCGGTGTGAACGATGTCCTGATCGTCGTAGGCAGTGGTCAGATCGATCAGTTCACCCGAGTAGCGCAAGCGGATCGGCGTTAGCGTTTCGATTTCGCCGGCGTCAAGGGCCATAAGCACTTCTTCGATATTGGCAAAGGCGCGGCCTTCACCCTTCGCGCCCGGCTTCGCTTTGGTCAGGTAGTAAAGACCGAGCACCATGTCCTGCGTAGGCACGGTGATCGGGTGACCCGAAGCCGGCGAGAGGATGTTGTGCGAGGCCAGCATCAGCACGCTGGCTTCAACCTGGGCTTCCGGAGACAGCGGAATGTGAACCGCCATCTGGTCGCCGTCGAAGTCGGCGTTGAATGCCGTGCAAACCAGCGGGTGAATCTTAATGGCCTTGCCTTCGACGAGAACAGGCTCGAACGCCTGAATGCCGAGGCGGTGAAGCGTAGGAGCGCGGTTCAGCAGAACCGGATGGTCTTTAATGACTTCTTCGAGGATGTCCCAAACGATCGGCTCCTGCTGCTCGACCATCTCCTTGGCTTGCTTGATGGTCGTGACGTTGCCGGTTTGCTCGAGCCGGTGATAGATGAACGGCTTGAAGAGTTCGAGCGCCATCTTCTTAGGCAGACCGCACTGGTGCAGCTTGAGTTCAGGGCCGACCACGATGACGGAACGTCCCGAATAGTCGACGCGCTTGCCGAGCAGGTTCTGGCGGAAGCGTCCCTGCTTGCCTTTCAGCGTGTCAGAGAGCGACTTCAGCGGACGGTTGTTCGCACCGCGCAGCACGCGGCCACGGCGTCCGTTGTCGAACAGGGCGTCGACGGCCTCCTGCAACATGCGCTTTTCGTTGCGCACGATGACTTCAGGAGCATGCAGGTCCATCAGCTTCTTCAACCGGTTATTGCGGTTGATGACGCGGCGATACAGGTCGTTCAGGTCCGACGTGGCGAAGCGACCGCCATCGAGTGGAACGAGGGGACGAAGCTCCGGCGGAATGACCGGGATGACGTCGAGGATCATCCAATGCGGCTTGTTGCCGCTCTTGCGGAAGGCCTCAACGACTTTCAGACGCTTCGCATACTTGAGCCGCTTCTGCAGCGAGCTCTCGTTCTTCATCTTCTCGCGCAATTCGCCTGAGAGCTGATCGCTGTCGACGCGCTTGAGAAGTTCTTTGATTGCTTCCGCGCCCATCATGGCCTTGAATCCGGCCGGACGGTACTGCTGATCAAGTTCGCGAAACTTCGCTTCGTCTTTAATGACTTCGCGCTCTTTCACCGGCGCGTCGCCGGGTTCCACGACGACGTAGGCTTCGAAATAGAGCACAGACTCCAGATCGCGCAGCGAAATGTCGAGCAGATGCCCAATGCGGCTGGGCAGTCCTTTGAAGAACCATACGTGCGAACAGGGCGACGCTAGCTCGATGTGGCCGAGGCGCTCACGGCGAACTTTCGACAACGTGACTTCCACGCCGCACTTGTCGCAGATCACGCCGCGGTGCTTCATGCGCTTGTACTTGCCGCAGAGGCACTCCCAATCGGTGACCGGGCCGAAGATGCGGGCGCAGAACAGCCCGTCGCGCTCGGGTTTGAAGGTTCTGTAATTGATGGTCTCGGGCTTGGTGACTTCGCCATGCGACCAGCTCCGGATTTTTTCCGGGGAGGCCAGAGAGATGCGAATGGCATCAAAGTCCGCGATCACATTTGCCATTTCGAATGGGCTCGAACGAAACAAGGTGTTCCTCCGCTTTTCTCGGCGTTACGCCGCCGATTGCGGCTCTTGAAAGCGTCGCTAGTCGTTAGTCGTTAGTCGTTCGCCGCTAGCGAAATCTATGACCTGCGAATCCAAGAGCAATCTCCACAGGTCTTGTCTTCAAAACTCGAAACTTGGTGTCGCTGGCCGCTAACGACGGTCTGTCACGGCCAGCGACGAACGACTAATCTGCTGCCGCGCTTGCCGTTGGCTTACGGTCTGAGACCTTGATCAACTCCACATCGAGGCACAGAGACTGCAGCTCGCGAATCAGCACGTTGAACGATTCCGGTACGCCGGGCTCCATGGCGGCTTCGCCCTTGACGATGGCTTCGTAGATCTTGGTTCGGCCATAGACATCGTCGGACTTCGCCGTCAGCAGCTCCTGCAGAATGAATGCCGCACCGTATGCTTCGAGCGCCCAGACTTCCATTTCTCCAAAGCGCTGTCCGCCGAACTGCGCTTTACCGCCCAGCGGCTGCTGGGTGATGAGCGAGTATGGACCAATGGAACGCGCGTGAATCTTGTCGTCCACCAGATGCGACAGTTTCAGCATGTAGATGTAGCCGACTGTAACCGGCTGTTCGAACTTTTCTCCAGTCATACCGTCGCGCAGCATCGTCTTGCCCGAGGTTGGCAGTCCGGCGTGTTCGAGCAACGCCTTGATTTCGCCTTCCTTGGAACCGTCGAATACTGGCGATCCCATGAACACGCCTTTGGTGAGCGTCGGAGCAATCGATTCCAGCTCCTCGTCGCTCATATCGGCAATCGTGTCGGCGAGTTGCGAGTCCTTGAACAGCGACTTCAACTCGCGGCGGATCGCTTCGGTGCGCGTATTTTCCTTTAGAAGATTCGTGACCTTCTCGCCCAGAGCGAAGCCGGCCCATCCGAGGTGGGTTTCGAGAATCTGGCCCACATTCATACGGGAAGGCACTCCAAGCGGGTTGAGGACGATTTCGACCGGCGTTCCATCCTCGAGGTACGGCATATCCTCTTCGGGCAGAATGCGTGCGATGACACCCTTGTTGCCGTGACGGCCGGCCATCTTGTCACCGACACTCAGCTTCCGCTTCATGGCGATGTAGACCTTGACCAGCTTGATTACGCCCGGGGGTAGTTCGTCGCCCTTGGTCAGCTTGTCTTTCTTCTCGTTGACGATCTTTTTGAGCACGTCGATCTGACGCGAGGTCATTTCCTCGATCTCGTCGATCTGCTCGTTGACGCGGGGATCCTTATCCGCGTACTTGATGCGCTTCAGGTTGCGGGTCGAGATGCGCTCGATTTCCTCGCGCGTCAACATCGTGCCCTTGGTCAGCAGGCGCTTGTTGGTGCGCTCGTCGTGCAGATCGGCTTGAACTTCCTTCCCGCCCAGAATGTTGTCGAGGCGCTTCAAGCGCTCGTCGGTCAGAATTCGGATTTCGTCCGAGAGGTTCTTTTCCAACTTGGCGATCTGTGTCGCTTCGATGGACTTCGCGCGCTCGTCCTTTTCCTGGCCTTTGCGCGAGAAGATCTTCACATCGACGATCACGCCTTCGATTCCCGGTGGGCAGTAGAGCGAGGCGTCGCGAACGTCTCCGGCCTTTTCGCCGAAGATCGCACGGAGCAGCTTCTCTTCTGGCGTCAGCTGGGTCTCGCCCTTTGGCGTTACCTTGCCGACCAGAATGTCGCCCTGCTTGATGCCGGCGCCGATACGAATCACACCGGCTTCGTCCAGGTTGCGGAGCATCGACTCGCTGACGTTTGGAATGTCGCGCGTCACTTCTTCGGGGCCGAGCTTGGTGTCGCGCGCTTCAATCTCGTACTCCTCAATGTGAAGCGAGGTGTAGTAATCCTCTTTCACCATCTTCTCGGAAACGAGAATTGCGTCTTCGAAGTTGTATCCGCGCCACGGCATGAAGGCGACGAGGACGTTACGTCCGAGTGCCAATTCGCCCTGATCGGTGCAAGGACCGTCAGCGATGATCTGGCCTTTGAGTACGCGCTGACCCTTCTGGACCACCGGCTTCTGGTTGATGCAGGTGTTCTGGTTCGAGCGCTTGAACTTCGTGAGCTGGTAGATGTCGCTACCAACCTCACGCGACAGCTGCGTGGGGTGGTGCTCGCCTTCGACGCGCACGATGATGCGCTCGGAGTCGACCGAATCAATGATGCCGTTGCGGCGGGCCAAAACGACTGCGCCCGAGTCGCGAGCTGTAACGCCTTCCATTCCGGTGCCGACGATAGGCGCCTGCGCGCGGAGCAGCGGAACGGACTGGCGTTGCATGTTCGCGCCCATCAGAGCTCGGTTCGCGTCGTCGTGTTCGAGGAACGGAACCAGTGAGGCAGCAACCGAAACGAGTTGCTTCGGGCTGACGTCGACGTAGTCGACTTCCTCGCGACTCACCAGCACGAAGTTACCAGCCTTACGGGCATTCACGAGCTCAGGAACGATGCGTCCCTTGTCATCGAGCTCGACGTTGGCCTGTGCGATCGTGTGGCGATCTTCTTCCCAAGCCGAGAGGTAGAACGAGAACGGATCAATCGCTGCGGGCTTCTTGCGCTTGTCTTTCAGCTCGCCGTTGATCTTCTCAATCTCGTGCTTTTCGATGTGATCTCCGACTTTGAAGTCGCTGTCCCCGACGTTGACGACCGAGACGTAGTCCACGATCCGGCCATTCTTGACTTTCCGATACGGCGACTCGATAAACCCGTAATCGTTGATCCGGGCGTAGCAGCTCAGAGACGAGATCAGACCAATGTTCGGACCTTCTGGGGTCTCAATCGGACAGATACGTCCGTAGTGCGTCGGGTGAACGTCGCGGACTTCGAATCCGGCGCGTTCACGAGACAGACCGCCCGGCCCAAGAGCCGAGAGACGCCGCTTGTGCGTAATCTCGGAGAGCGGGTTGGTCTGATCCATGAATTGCGAGAGCTGCGACGATCCAAAGAACTCGCGAATCGCGGCCATCACCGGCTTGGCATTAACCAGGTCGTGCGGCATGGCCGTCGACATTTCCTGGTAAACGGACATCTTTTCCTTGATCGCCCGTTCCATGCGCACCAACCCGATGCGGAACTGGTTCTCCATCAACTCGCCGACCGCGCGGACGCGGCGGTTGCCAAGGTGATCGATGTCGTCCACCGCGCCGAGATTCTTGCGCAGCTTAAGCAGGTACGAAATCGTCGCGTAGAAATCCTCGGGATCAAGCGTGCGCTTGTCGAGCGAGGTAGCCTCCTGGTTCTCAAACAACTTGATGTTGAACTTCAGACGGCCTACGCGGGAGAAGTCATACTTCCGCGGATCGAAGAACATTCCGTGAAAGAGAGCCGTCGCGGTGTCGAGCGTCGGCGGATCTCCCGGACGCAGCTTGCGGTAAATCTCGATCAGGGCCTCCTGCGGAGTCTTGATCGAATCGCGCTTCAGCGTCTGGCTGATAACCGTTCCCACGTCGTCACGCTCCGGGAAGAACAGCGACATTTCGACGACGCCGGAATCGAGAATCTTCGACAGCTTGTCGGCGGTCAGCTCGGAGTTGGCTTCGAGCATGACTTCGCCGGTCGTGGTGTCGACCACGTCGCCGGCAACCCACGCGCCTTCGAGATCGGTGATATCGACTTCGATTTCGGTGATCTTCGCCTTCTGGATTTCCTTGAGCACCGCGGCGTTGATCTTGCGACCTGAGTGCGCGATCTCGTCGCCTGACTTGTTCTTGATGCTGCGAGCCAACTTCATGCCGAGCAGGTTCGTCGGCTTCTCGCTGGTCGGATCAAGCGTCCAGTAGAGCTTCTTGTCGCGAACCGAAAGGCGATCCACCGTGTAGAAAGTGCGCAGAATGTCTTCGCCGGCACGCAGGCCGAGGGCGCGAAGGAAGATCGTGCCTAGGAATTTACGTTTACGGTCAATGCGGACGTAAAGGACGTTCTTCTGATCGTACTCGAACTCGACCCACGATCCACGGTAGGGAATGATTTTTCCAAGGAAGTAGGTGCGGTTGTTGGCGGTCTCGAAGAAGACGCCCGGCGAACGGTGCAACTGGCTGACGATTACGCGCTCGGTGCCATTGATGATGAACGTACCGTTCTGGGTCATCAGCGGAACGTCGCCGAAGAAAACTTCCTGCTCTTTGATGTCGCGGATCGAGCGATTGCCAGTCTCGGCGTCCTTGTCGAAGATTGTCAGACGCATCGTGACCTTCAGCGGTGCGGAGTAAGTCATGCCGCGCTCTTCGCACTCGGCAACGTCGTATTTCAGTTGCAGTCCGACAGGATCGCCGCACTTGTTGCAGAAGTCGGGTGTGTTGGCATTGTACGTTCCGCACTTCGAGCAGAGGACATCGCCCGGATGGAACGGGTCAGTGATAACCGTATTGCCACAATTCTTACAAGTGGTACGGAGGTGATGCAGACCTTTGAGGTGTCCGCACTTGCACTCCCAGTTACCAATGGCGTAATCCACAAACTCAAGTTGTGATACGTTGCGAAAGTCGGTGATCGGGAAGACAGACTGAAACACCGCCTGCAAGCCGCCGTCTTCGCGCTCGCTAGGCAGTTTGTCCATCTGGAGAAAACGGTCATAGGACCGCTTCTGCACCTCGATCAGGTTCGGAATCTGAATGGTGGCCGGTATTTTGGAAAAATCAAAGCGTTTACGGAAGGCATTTGTCATCGTTAAGAAACTCCCAATCTCAACGCGCGACCGAAGGCCGCGCTCAGAACCGCGGATGTGGGCGCGTCATTGCTGTTGAGGACGCGCCGCGGGACGTGGTACGTGTAGAACCCGGAACAACTTAGAACCTAAAAGACGATCAGGCGTCCGCGGGGACAGTGGTTCCCGCCGACGCCAACCAAGGCGTTTTGCCAATTCTGATTTGAACTCTTTCGCGCCAGTATCTCGGCCTGTTTCCGCCCCGCCTGCCCGCGGAGCAGCCTGCCAAACTTCCCGCGCGAGTCACGCTCGCGCTCAAGTGAAACCTTAAGGAAGCGACGTTTATATAGATGCTAACATCGCCGCTCACGCTTCACAAGTAGGAACCAACCAGAAAAACGATTTTGCACTGAAAGCGGTGCATTGTGGGGACGGGTCCCGGCTGTTCAGCCAAAACCTGCCAAAACCTCGCTTAGCGGACGGCCGAGTCGGCCGTCCCCACACGATGACTTATTTCACCTCGACGGTCGCGCCGGCTTCGGTGAACTTCTTCTTGATGGTCTCGGCTTCTTCCTTGGAAACGCCTTCCTTCACGTTCTTGGGCGCTCCGTCGACCAGTTCCTTGGCCTCTTTCAAGCCCAGGCTGGTGACTTCACGGACAGCCTTGATCACGTTGATTTTGTTCGCGCCGACTTCCTTCAGGACTACGGTGAACTCTGTCTTCTCTTCGGCCGGAGCTGCCGCCGCTGCGCCGCCACCGCCCCCCGCCACCATCACGGGAGCCGCTGCCGCCGCCGACACGCCCAGACGCGATTCCAGCTTCTTCACCAGCTCAGCCGCTTCGAGCAGCGACAGGCCTACGATTGATTCTTCTAACTGTGCAAGATCCGCCATGTTGTTTCTCCGTTAATTAAGTCTTCTTTCTTTCGTCATCGTCAGATCAGGTTTCCAGTGCGACAAGATCTTGAGTTCCTCGCGCCAGACAACGTTTGAAACAGATCGCGCAACCCCTGAACTGCAGACGACCAAATTCAATGACAGTTGGGTAATTTGTAATTTGGTAATTGAAAACCACACGATCGGGTCGATTTTCAATTGCACAATTTCACAATTCCCCAATTACTCAATCTTTTTAGGCTTCCTTGAACTTCTTCTGCTGCACGCCCTGGTCTACCACCACGGCCAGATTGCGGCCGACCTGATTCATCACCGTGGCCAGACGCTGTGCCGGAGCGTTGATCAGGAACAGGAGCTTCGACATCAGCTCTTCCTTCGAGGGCATCGTGGCCAGCGCTTCGATCTCTTTGATATTGATGACGCGGCCTTCAACGACGCCGACCTTGAAGGTGAACTCCGGCGTGTCCTTGGCGTACTTGGTGAGCGCCTTGGCCATCGCGACCGGATCGCCCGTCGTATAGGCGATCGAAGTGACGCCCGTCAGATCCTTCAAGGCACCCTCAACCTTGGTGCCCTTCGCAGCCTTCTCGGCCAAAGTGTTCTTGACCACCTGATACTTCGCGCCCGCGCCGCGCAGAGCTTTGCGCAACTCGTAGTCCTGGGCGACGGTCATCTTGGTATAAGTGGCGACCACCATGTTGGAAACATTCTTCAGGTTCCCACTCAGCTTCTCAACCTGCTCGTTTTTCTTTGCTCTTGTTACCGCCATGATCTTTTTCCTTTGTCATTCCGAACCCGCCAGTCCAGGTGGGTGAGGAACCTGCTTTCCTTCGAAGATTTCTCGAAGTTTTACGCCTTAGAGGCTGCCTCGATCGGCGCAACATCCAGCTGAATCCCCGGTCCCATCGTCGAACTCAGGTAGCAGCCCTTGATGTATTTGCCCTTGGCGACCGACGGCTTTGCCTTGATCACGCTGCTGATCAGGACGGTGGCGTTCTCGATCAACTTGTCGGGCGTAAACGAAATCTTGCCGACCGGGCAGTGAACGAGCGCGGTCTTGTCGGTCCGGAACTCGACTTTGCCAGCCTTCACTTCCTGCACAGCCTTGCCCACGTCGAAGGTGACCGTGCCGGTCTTCGGATTTGGCATCAGGCCCTTGGGACCGAGCACTTTGCCGAGCCGTCCGACAGACTTCATCACGTCGGGAGTGGCGATCAGCGCGTCGAAGTCGGTCCAGTTTTCTTTGGTGATCTTTTCGACCATTTCTTCGCCACCAGCGAAATCGGCGCCGGCCGCTTCCGCTTCCTTAATCTTGTCGCCGGTCGCGATGACCAGAACCTTTTTCGACTTGCCGAGGCCGTGCGGCAGAACGACGGTGCCGCGGACCATTTGGTCGGCGTGCTTGGGATCGACTCCCAGCCGCAAAGTGACCTCTACGGTCTCGTCGAACTTGGCGTACTTCACTTTCTGCAGGAGTGGAACGGCGTCCTGCAGAACATAAGGGCGCTTTTCAACAGCTGCGTGCGCCTTGGTGATGTTCTTTCCTTCTTTTTTCGACATTTGCTTTTTCCTTTGTCTCCCACCGATGACCGCTGATTCGGTCACCCGTGGTGTCTTTACAATTGGGTAATCGGGTAATTTGAAAACCGCTCAGTTTGCGCGGGGTTTTCAATTACAAAATTACCCAGTTACTAAATCTGGTTCATCCAACTACTTCAATTCCCATCGACCGCGCCGTTCCGCGGACGCTCTTGATTGCCGTCTCAATCGACGCGGCGTTCAGGTCAGGCATTTTCTGCTTGGCGATGTCCTCAACCTGCTTCGCGGTGACCTTGCCGACCTTATCTTTATTCGGCGTACCTGATCCCTTGGCGATGCCCGCAGCACGCTTCAGCAGAATCGACGCCGGAGGCGTCTTGGTGATGAAGGTGAACGAACGGTCGTTGTAAACAGAAACGACCACAGGAATGATTAGCCCTTCCATTTCCTTCTGGCTGGTCCTGGCGTTGAACTGCTTGCAGAACTCCATGATGTTGATCTGCGCCTGGCCAAGCGCCGGACCGACCGGGGGCGCCGGGGTCGCCTTGCCTGCCGCAATCTGCAATTTCACATAACCTGTAATTTTCTTTGCCATGATCTCTCTTCCGCTTCAGCGCTAAGTCTAGGATTTTCGGCTCAGCATCCTGAAGCTTGGTTTTGAAACTCGAAACTAGAAACTTGAAACTGCTTACGCTACTTTTTCGACCTGGTTAAACTCGAGTTCTACCGGGGTCGAGCGGCCGAAAATCGTGACCATCACTTTCAAGGTCTCGCGGTCCTCGTTCACTTCGTCGACCACCCCCGTAAAGCTGGCGAACGGACCTTCCGTGATACGCACCGACTCGTTCTTCTCAAACTTGACCTTGAGCTTTGGCTTCTCGCGGCTGTCGGCGACTTTGTAAACAATGTGCTGAACTTCTTCTTCCGAAAGCGGAGTCGGCTGCTGCCCTGTGCCAACGAACCCGGTTACGCGCGGTGTGGATTTCACGACGTGCCAGACGTGATCGTCCATGTCCATTTCGACCAGCACATAGCCTGGATAGAACATGCGCTCCGAGGTGTACTTCTTGCCCCCGCGAACTTCGGTGACCGACTCGGTCGGGATTAGCACTTTACCGATCTTGTCTTGAAGGCCAAAGGCGGCCACGCGCGATTCGAGCGACTCTTTCACCTTGCGCTCAAACCCCGAATACGAGTGGATGATGTACCACTTCATGTTCGGGTTGCGAGGAGCTTCGCCCGAAGGCGCTGCGCCGTCTGCCGGTGGCTGAGGAGGCTGCTGCCCGCCCTCTGCGCCGTTTGATGCCTGATTGTTCTGCTCTTCCAGCATATTGCCTGCTTTTCTATCCGCGCTTAGTAGTGCGCCCGGAACGCCCGGAACAGCGCGGTCACCCCGTGCTGAATGATGAAGTCGATGACACCGAAGTACAGCGCGAAGATAAACACCGTAATAATGACCACGGTGGTCGTTCCTCGAACTTCCTTCAACGAGGGCGCCGTGACCTTCCGCATCTCGGTGCGCACGTCGGTATAGAAGGACTTGATCTTGTCAAGCCAGGATTTGACTTTGTCGACAAAGCCGCCGCCTGCAAATGAACTTGCCATTTTCTTCGTCTCGACTGACATTCCTACTGCTCCTGGCTTAGCCCTTCTTCACTTCTTTCCAAAACTCTGGCAGGGGCGGAGGGATTCGAACCCCCAAGTTCGGTTTTGGAGACCGACAGTTTAACCGTTGAGCTTACGCCCCTGCACGCATTTGGTAATTTGTAATTGAGTAATCGGGTAACTTGAAAAACCGAATCGTTTGAATTTTCAACTACCAAATTACAAAATTTCAATTACCAAATCTATTTAACTTCCTTGTGCGGCGTGTGCTTGCGGCAACGGCGGCAGAATTTTTTCATTTCCAGCCGCTCGGTCGTCGTCTTGCGGTTCTTCGTTGTCGAATAGTTCCGCTCTTTGCAGTCACCGCACTGTAATTGCACTATCTCTCGGGGCATAAAACAGCTCCTAGCTCTTGGCTCCTAGTTTCTAGCTCAAAACCCTTTACAACAAATTCTTGCCACGGGTAGAGAGCAACTTTACTTGCTCGAGCTCTTCGTTACTTCTCTAACCCAGTGGTTCAAAGTGCTCCACGGCAGGAGTAATACCAGCAATGGAAGTATCCATTTGACTTCCTGCCACGCCATCTTTCAATTCTGCCTTCTTGCCGCTTTAGCTAGTAACCAGAAGCTAGTAGCTAGAAGCTGCAGTTACTGAATAATCTCCGCGATCGTTCCCGACCCTACCGTGTGGCCGCCTTCACGGATCGCGAACCGCAAGCCCTTCTCCATCGCCACCGGCGTGATCAACTCGATCGCCAGGCTCACGTTATCTCCCGGCATCACCATCTCGGTTCCCGCCGGCAACTCCGC